>JAESGH010000023.1_pt1 | contig 695456 bp, 608 predicted proteins | sample 9269641 | NCBI WGS metagenome assembly JAESGH01 (sample SAMN14515345, study PRJNA621665) | algae metagenome | isolation source: Phormidium tanganyikae FI6-MK23 and co-occurring heterotrophs from granitic... | place: USA: Fort Irwin, California | collected 1998-05-24
TGGTTTTGCCGAGGGTGTTCACCTCTTCCCTTTCCGAACAGAGAAGTTAAGCCCCTCATGGCCGATGGTACTGCACCACAATGCGGGAGAGTAGGTAGCTGCCATAGTTATTTAACATTAAAAGCCCCTTCCAGAAATGGACAGGGGCTTTTTGTTGTTATCCATACTTATTTATTTTATTTAAGATTATTAAAGAAGCTTTTGACGTGATTCATTGCAGAAAAAAATTGTTAATGAATGGTGGCGCTGTTGATAATGGAACCAAAATATCCGGTGAGAGAAAGACTGTAGTTTTGTGACCTATGGACCGGAAAGAGAAATGGTTACTGGTATTACTCGCTTCTATCAACTTCACGCATATATTGGACTTCATGATTATGATGCCATTGGGTAATTTCCTGATGCCGCATTTCAATATCTCCACACAATACTTCAGCAGTATTGTAGCTGCTTATCCAATTACTGCTTTTTTATCTGGGTTGATATCAGCTTTTTTTGTTGATCAATATGACAGGAAGAAGGTACTCCTCTTTGCTTATGCAGGATTCATTGTCGGAACTTTCCTCTGTGGAATAGCACCAACCGCTTTTCTTTTGTTACTGGCTAGGATTGTTACCGGTTTATTCGGCGGATTGATTGGCGCACAGGTTCTTTCCATTATTGCCGATACATTTCCGTATGAGAAAAGAGCAAGAGCCATGTCAGTGGTGTTTATGGCATTTTCACTGGCGTCAATCTTCGGTGTGCCCTTCAGTTTATATTTGGCAAAATTGATTAGCTGGCATGCACCATTTTATCTGATTGGTATTCTTGGATTAGCTCTCCTGCCGCTTCTGAACCGATACCTGCCATCGGTTGCGGGACATCTAAAGGGAAGAGCAGAAAACATGCATAAGCAAAGTTTTAAAGCAATTCTTTCTGCAGTTATCGGCAACAGGGGACAAGTATTGGCCTTATTATTATCAGGTGGGTTGATGTTGGGCCATTTTGCCATTATTCCGTTTATCAATCCATACATGGAGTTCAATGTTGGTTTCTCCAAAGATCAGACACCGTTGATCTACATGGTGGGAGGGACTTGTGCCTTGATCTCCTCTAATATCATTGGGCGACTAGCCGATAAGTATGGGAAGCTTAAAGTATTTACCATTTGCCTGGTTCTTTCGTTGCTACCAATATTCTTTATCACCAATATGCCCTCTATACATTTCTATATGGTACTTGCAATTTTCGGCTTCTGGTTTACCTTTTCCACGGGCAGAAACATTCCTGCTCAGGCAATGATCAGTACCGTCGTGGATCCTGCCGAGCGGGGACGCTTTATGAGTTTCAATTCAAGCATGCAGCAACTCTTTACGGGGCTGGCTTCCATTATTGCCGGGTTAATTGTTTTCCGTGGCAATGACGGAAAAATTCACAACTACCATTTTGTTGGCTACTTCAGCATTGTCATTGTGTTTTGCATGTTGTTTATTGGAAAACAACTTGCCCGGCAACAGCAACTTAATTAAACCCCTATTCCTTCTTTGCAGGCAATCCTGCAGGTACCCGGTATACCGGATACAGGTTGTGCGAAGGTTCGTAATAAGGTGATAGCTGATAAACAAAATTGAGTTGTGCTGCCGCGTTTTTCGCAAAAGCAGAATCGGCAGCCTTTTTTTGTTCCAGTTGTTGTTTAACGGAAGGATTCGTCTTTGAAAATTCGGCCGCTGTTTCTTCAAATACGTAATCTGAGAAACCTTCTTTTTGTCCCAGGATCGGATCAAAGAAGTTCCAGGCAAAATAACTATCCTCAGCCTGCGGCTCCAGTACTTCCACTAAGAAGCGGGATCCTTTTTGCGAAAGCGGAATATAGTAATCACCCTTCCGGAAGGATATTCTTTTAACGGTCTTTGTAACCTGAACCTGCCGGTTCAGATGATGACCTTCATATGGCCTTGTTCCGGATTGATAGCTCTCAATCTGGTAAGCTTCTACTAAGACAGTCGTATCATTTTGCAGTCGCCGCATTTGTATATTGTTGGCCTGCAGCCGCTCGATCACTTTCCACCATCCCTGCGGAATCATATAGGCTTGCGGACGCTGTACAAAAAGGGAATCGCGGTAGTGGTTATAAAAAGGAATCTTTTTTTCATAAGGTTTGCTTCTGTCGTAGTACAAGCGTGGTAAACCCGAAACCTCGCTGGGTTTTCGGGTGGCTTCGTAACCTTTGTAATTGATCTCAGTCCATTTGCTCCGATCCAGCTGCCAGGCAAGTGGCAGTTGTTTTTGCGCCTGTTGCGCCTTTAGAGTTTGATCCCGCAACGCACGAATCGTATTGCCATGCTGTGCTGTAAATTCAATAAAGCTTTCCATCAATGCTTTCGTTGCTTCCACCCGCTGTTTATATGGCTTTAGCATATGCGTTTCAGGCACAAAGGAAAATGTATTCCAAAGTGTACCGTAGCCACTGCCGTAGCGGGGAGCATCGTAAAACTCCGGCCATCCTTTGTCTGGTGTGTCGCCAAAGTGATTGACATAAGGCACCAGGTCGAAACCCTTTGTCTTCATCAATGAATAAAGTGTAGGTTCAAACGTTTTATTCATGAATTCGCCCATCACGCCACCCAGTTTGTTGTGTTGTGATGTAAGCAGTGTCATCACATGCTGGTAATCGGCACCGTTGCTCACGTGGTTATCAACAAAAACATCAGGATCGAGGAAATGGAAAATCTTCGCAAACGTCATTGCATTTTTCGAATCCATCTTGATAAAGTCGCGGTTGAGGTCAAGGTTCTGTGCATTGCCGCGGAATCCTTTTTCAACCGGGCCATTCTGGTCAATGCGATAATTAACGCTTCGGTTGAGGGCGCCGCCAATGTTGTACACAGGAATCAGCGCAAGGATAATATTTGATGGAAGCTTGTATTTCTGTTGCACAATATCCCTAACCAGCAGCATGGATGCATCAATACCATCAGGCTCACCGGGATGAATGCCATTGTTAATAAAGATGATGCTTTTCTTTTGCTGCCTTGCGTTTGTAAGGTCGAAGTTTTTATCGGTCGAGACCAGGATCAGGTGGAGCGGATAGCCGGCATCGGTAGGACCCATTTCCATCATTTTAATGGTTGCATGGGCCGCATCCAGGGTCTTCCACCAGGCAATAGTTTCGGGATAGGTAGGAGACTCCATGCCGCCGGACTTTTCGTACCGGGTGATGAATTGTTGACCAAAAACAGAGAAGGAACAAAGAAGCAGGAAAGAAAAGAGAAAATTTCGCATGAGCGAATTTAAGCGAACTCTCTTTTGTAATGGGAAGAAGGATTATCTCGCTAACATACAGGCACAAAAAAAGCACCTGCCATTGCAGATGCTTTCAATATTTTTCAGTCGGAAGCTTATTTTGCCAGGGTATTCACACGCTTCGCCAACTTGCTTTTCAGGTTAGCAGCCTTGTTTTTGTGAATCACACCACGCTTCGCCAGTTTATCAATCATAGAAGCTACTTCAGGCAGTTGCTCACCGGCAGCCGCACCATCAGTTACCGCTCTCAGATCACGGATGGCATTACGGGTGGTTTTGCCATAGTAACGGTTGCGTTCGCGGCGTTTAGCAGATTGACGTACATCTTTTTTTGTTGCCTTATGATTAGCCATGTTCTTTTTGAATTTCGGAGGGCAAATGTAGGGGAAAGATTCGAAAATACGGCTTTGGAAGGCCAAATTTTTTGTTAACTGAAGTGTACACCTTTGAAATACATTCTTTTTGAAATAGGATTTACACGTATTCACAACAAACTTATCGATGCTTCCGCGGTATATTTGCCAACCCAATCCAAATTACTCCGCTCATGAAGGATTTTTCGTACATCACGCATTCTCATCCGTCATATATCGAAGGGCTTTACCAGGATTTTGTGAAAGACCCGGAAAGTGTTGATCCGGATTTCCGTCGTTTTTTCGAAGGTTTTGATTTTGCAATCGCCAGCGGCCAAACCTCCAATGGGCATGGCGTGGCAGAAGCTGTGCAACCAACCGGAACTGCTATTGCGGATGCCGGTCAGTTGGCCAAAGAGTTTTCTGTTTACCAGCTGATCCAGGCTTACCGTAGCAAAGGTCACTTGGTAGCCAATACCAACCCAATCCGCAAACGCAAAGACCGGGGTGCAAACCTTGAGCTGAAATATTTTGGTCTTGGTGACGCCGATATGGCAAAGACATTTACGGCTGGCCGATTTATCGGGCTGGAAGGCGCCACATTACAACAGATACTGGAAAAGCTACAGGCGATCTATACCAAGCAGGTAGGCGTGGAGTATGGTTATATCTTAAAACAAGACCGGCTGGACTGGTTGCAAAAGGAGCTTGAAACCAAACTGGATGAGCAAGTGCCGCTGGAAAGCAAAAAACGCATTCTGCAGAAGCTGAACCAGGGGGTCATCTTTGAAAAATTCCTGCATACAAAATACATCGGGCAGAAACGTTTTTCGCTGGAAGGCGGCGAAACGACTATTGCAGCCTTGGATACCATCATCAATACAGGTGCTGAAGTAGGGGTAAAAGAAGTGGTGATTGGTATGGCTCACCGCGGCCGGCTGAATGTATTGGCAAATATTCTGGGCAAAACCTACGAGCAGATTTTCAGTGAATTTGAGGGAACCGCCATCCCCGACCAAACCATGGGCAGCGGTGATGTGAAATACCATCTTGGCTTCAGTTCGGAGATAGAAACACCCAAAGGGAAAAGGGTGCACCTGAAATTAACCCCCAATCCCTCGCACTTGGAGGCTGTCGATCCTGTGGTACTGGGCTTTTCAAGAGCAAAAGCCGATTGCCTGTATGAATCGGAGTTCGATTCTGTTCTGCCTATACTTATCCACGGTGATGCCTCTATTGCCGGCCAGGGAGTTGTGTACGAGATTATTCAAATGAGCAACCTGGATGGCTACTATACGGGAGGTACCATTCATTTCATTATTAATAACCAGATTGGTTTTACCACCGATTTTGATGATGCCCGCAGTTCTGATTACAGCACTTCGGTGGCAGCCACCATCCAGGCACCGGTTATCCATGTGAATGGCGACGATCCTGAGGCCGTGGTAAAATGCGTGGAAATTGCCACACGTTACCGCCAGGAGTTCAATTCAGATATTTTTATTGACATGGTTTGCTATCGTCGGCACGGTCACAACGAAGGCGATGATCCAAAGTTTACGCAGCCGCAATTGTATGCCCTGATCGACAAACATGCAAATCCCCGTGAGACCTATGTGGCTTACTTGCTAAAGAACGGTAAGGATGATGCCCAGCAACTGGCAAAAGACATGGAAAAGCAGTTCTGGAGCGACCTGCAGGAGCGGTTGGATGAAGTAAAACAAAACCCGCTGCCGTATACGTACCAGCAGCCCGAGTTGTGGTGGAAGAGCCTGCGGCGTGCTACCGAAGATGATTTTGACCAGTCGCCTATAACAGCTATCTCAGAAGAAACCTTCCGCCATCTTTTTACAGGGTTGATGCGTTACCCCGAAGGCTTTAAGCCGCTACGGAAAGTAGACAAGATTTTACAGGACAAAATGAAACTGTTTGACGCAGAACAAAAGGTTGACTGGGCTACTGGTGAATTGTTATCCTATAGCAGTTTACTGGTAGAGAATATTGATGTTCGAATGAGCGGACAGGACGTAAAACGGGGCACCTTTTCTCATCGTCATGCTGTTATTTACGATGAAACCAACAATAAAGAATACAATCGCCTGAACCATTTTCAGGATAAACAGGGAAAATTCAGGATCTACAATTCGCTCCTGAGCGAGTATGGCGTTTTAGGCTTTGAATATGGATATGCATTGGCTAACCCAAACAATCTCGTCATCTGGGAAGCCCAGTTTGGCGATTTTGCCAACGGTGCCCAAATTATCATTGACCAGTTTATTGCTTCTGCCGAGCAAAAATGGCAGCGAATGAGCGGTGTAGTCATGCTATTGCCACACGGCTACGAAGGCCAGGGGCCGGAACACAGCAGTGCCAGACTTGAGCGATTCCTACAGCTTTGTGCCGAACTGAATATGGTGGTAACCAACATTACTACCTCGGCGAACTTTTTTCATGCCCTGCGCCGGCAGATGTCTTGGCCCTTCCGCAAGCCGCTGGTCAACTTCTCACCCAAAGCGCCGCTTCGTTTACCAGCAACATACTCACACATCAGTGAATTTACCGGCAGCACCCGCTTTTTAGAAGTAATTGATGATGCATTTGTGACCAATGCCGGTGAGGTAAAGAAAGTGCTCTTCTGCAGCGGAAAGGTGTATTACGATCTGGCTGACCGCCAGCAAAAGGACAATCGTACAGATGTAGCGATCGTTCGGGTTGAGCAGTTGTATCCGCTCCCCTACAAACAACTGGAAGCATTGTACCAGAAATACAGCAAGGCTACCTGGTTCTGGGTACAGGAAGAACCGTTAAACATGGGTGCAGCTGCCTTTATGCAAATGAACCTGAAAGGCATCAACTACGGCATCATCAGCCGGCAACCGGGTGCAGCTACGGCTACTGGTTACAGCAAGGTACATGCACAGGAACAGTCAGAAATAGTGGAGACGGCATTCTCCATATAAACCTTATATGCAATACCACAAATAAAGAGGCTCACAAGGGCCTCTTTTCTATTTCAGGATTAACCTGCAAATGGTAACCCATTTTATCCGAAATTTGCGCCACCTATATTTTTGTTATGATAGAAATCAAAGTCCCCACCGTAGGCGAATCCATAAACGAAGTCACACTGGTAAAATGGCTAAAAGCAGATGGCGAATATGTTGAGCGTGATGAAGTGATTGCCGAACTGGAAAGTGAAAAAGCAACCTTTGAACTGAACGCTGAACAGGCTGGCGTGCTGAAGACAGTGGGAAAGGAAGGCGATACTCTCAATATTGGCGATACCGTAGCGCAGATAGATGAAACAGCGGCAAAGCCAGAGGGTAGCGCAGCACCTGCAGAGCAACCTGCAAAGGCTGAAGCACCAGCGAAAAAAGAGAAGACCAAACCTGCTGAACAACCCCAAACGCCAAACGCCAAACCCCAAACCGATGTAAAGGCCACCCCGGTTGCATCTGCTATCATAGCTGATAAAAAGGTTGATCCGAAAAATATTCAGCCAAGCGGCTACAATGGAAAAATCCGGAAAGAAGATGTGTTGAGTGCACTGGAAAACCCAGGCCGCAAACCCGGGCAGGAGCTTTTCAGCCGTGGCGAGGACCGGCAGAAGATGAGTAATCTCCGCAAAACGGTTAGCCGCCGCCTGGTGGAAGCAAAAAACACAACGGCCATGCTCACCACTTTCAATGAAGTGGACATGAGTCGCATCATGGCTATCCGTTCGGCCAACAAAGACAAGTTTAAGGAAAAGCATGGCGTGAACCTTGGGTTTATGTCATTTTTTACCAAGGCTGTTTGTTATGCGCTGCAGGAATGGCCGGCAGTGAATGCCTACATCGACGGAGAAAATATTGTTTATCATAACTATTGCGATATCTCTATTGCTGTATCCGCGCCAAAAGGATTGGTGGTGCCGGTGATCCGCAATGCAGAAAGCCTGAGCATGCAGGAAATCGAGAAGAAGGTGGTGGAACTGGCAACAAAAGCCCGTGACAACAAGTTGAGCATGGAAGAAATGCAGGGTGGAACCTTTACCATCACCAATGGTGGTGTATTTGGTTCGCTAATGAGCACCCCCATCATCAATATTCCTCAGTCGGCTATTTTGGGAATGCATAAAATTGAGGAACGCCCTGTCGTAATCGACGGGCAAATCGTGGCTCGCCCCATGATGTACCTGGCATTGAGTTATGACCACCGCATTATTGATGGCCGTGAGTCTGTTTCCTTCCTTGTGCGGGTAAAAGAATTGCTCGAGAATCCCGAACTGCTGCTGATTGGAAAGGACCCGGTAAAAACTTTACTCGAAATATAAGATTCAGTGGTTTAAACCGTTAAGGAAAATAACATTAACTTACCATCTGAATTTTTTAGAATGAGAAAACTGCTTTTTGCCCTCAGTGCAGTAGCAATCGTATCCGTTGCCTGCCAAAAAGAAGTAAGCCTCGAAGTTCCGGATAGCGATCCCGGAAGTGGCGGTGGCGGTAATACGACACAAGGCTTGTTGAGAAGAACCGCTTTTGTAGCGGGTGCCGATTCTGTTATCACCGAATATACTTACGATGCCTCCAACCGACTGGCTACGTTTACCTATACTTCCACCGGCGGAGGAAACCAGTTTAAGCGAATCGTACGCAATAATGCGGGTATAATAACAGCCTATATTACAAAAAGCGCTGAGTTGATAGGCCTCGGTATTGACAGTTTGGTTACAAACGTTTTTTACGACAATACCAACAACCAATACAAAGATGCCGTTTCAACGATTAGTTTCGGTGGCTCGGATTATAGTGACAGTACGGCGTTCACCTATAGCGGTGGAAACCTGATTAGAAAGGAATCATTCGCCAAAGTAGGACCTGCTCCTTATACGGCTTATCAAAAAGTAGAATACACCTTTGGTTCGGGAAATACGTTGTCTGAAATGTATTTTGATATCAATAATTCCGGTAATTATGAATTATTGGGAACCTACAATTATGCGTATGATGCCAAATTAAACCCGATAAAATTGGGTGTTGAAGGCATGATCGTTCTGGATGACGCTACTTATTTCAGCAACAACAATGTTACAAACATGAGTTACGTGGATGCTGCAGACCCTTCCAGTGACTTTTCATTGGCTACGACCTTTACCTACAATAGTGCCGATAAGCCTTCAGGTGGAACGGCGGTGGAAACACCAGGTTCTGGTTCGTACACACTCCGGTATTATTACAACTAAAAACATACTTTCCGGAAAAGGCGGTTGCAAAAGCAGCCGCCTTTTTGTTTTACAGATATTTGCTTATGCAGTTGATGGCTCATGTACGTTCGGCAGCGGAAATTGTAACGCAATACAACGGTGAGGTTCCGTTTGCGTCCTGGTTGAAAACTTATTTCAGGAACCATAAAAAATTCGGATCAAAAGACCGCAAACGGGTAGCCGATCTTTGTTTTTGTTATTTCCGCCTGGGACATGCATTTGAACAGTTTTCGACAGAAGACCGCATCCTTGCCGGACAGTTTCTCTGCCATTCGCAAAGTGAAGTGGTGGCGCAATGTAAACCGGCCTGGCAGCAATTGAATAGTGCACCCTTGGTAGAAAAACTCCATTTTTTAGATGCAGGTGCCATCAACCAACTCTTTCCCTTTCCCGGGCATATCAGCCCTGAAATTGATAAAGACGCTTTTCTTCTTTCGTTTTTGCGGCAACCCGATGTTTTTCTTCGCTTGCGGCCAGGGAAAGAAAAAAATGTTGCAGACAAATTACAAAGTGATGGCGTCTCCTTCCTGCAGGAAGGAGCTTGTCTTCGTCTCCAATCCGGTACAAAGGCCGACGAGATTTTGCGCATCGATGAAGAAGTCGTGGTGCAGGATATCAGTTCGCAACGGGTGCTGGAACCGTTGCGAGCCACTCTTACCAAAATGCAGTTTTCAGCATGGGATTGCTGTGCCGCCAGCGGTGGCAAAACTATTTTGCTGCACGATATGTATCCAAAAGCAAGGCTAACGGTTTCTGATATACGCGAAAGTATTATTCTGAATTTAAAGAACCGGTTAAAGCGGGCGGGAATAACAGACTATCGATCATTTGTAACCGATGTTTCTTCACCGCAGTTTTCGTTGTCGCAGCAGTTTGATGTTATCATTTGCGATGCTCCCTGCAGCGGCTCCGGTACCTGGGGACGTACCCCTGAACAACTGGTATTTTTTAAAAAGGAAAAGATTGCGCATTACACAGGCCTGCAACAAAGCATTGCTACCAATGCAAGCAAGTGCCTGAAAAAAGGTGGCTTGTTTCTGTACATCACCTGTTCTGTATTTATTGATGAGAACGAGCAGGTAGTGAAACATTTGACACAGACCACAGGCCTGCAGCTTCTTTCTCAGCAGTATTTTAAAGGCTATGATAAAAAAGGAGATACACTGTTTGCGGCCCTGTTTACAATTTAATGAATTCTTTTGTCGCCAGCCGGCTGTTGTCTTTCAAGATCTCAAGGTAATATGTTCCATTTGCCAAGTGCGAAACCGGAAAGTCAAAGGTGGCAGTACCAGGTAGTTTGCTTTGTTTCTGCACCTGCACAACACTGCCTTTGTTGTCAATAATCCGGAAAGTAAGCGACGCAACGGCATACGGTGTAAATATCCGCAGGCTTACTTTGCTGTGTGCCGGGTTGGGCATCAGGATGTATTCTTCGCTTATTACAGGAACATTGGTGACAGGTGTGGTGGTGCAAGTAGTCGCCAGTGATACAGCAATTGTATCAATGTAATCCCCAGTGGTGCTGGCTGCAGCAGTATCAATTACCTGCCGTATACGATAGGTGATGGTCCCTGCCTGGATGTTGATCAGACTGTCGGCAAACTGGTATGCCTGTGCGCTGAATGTTGCGCCGGTAGCTGCCTGTCCCCCAATCTTGGTAAAGCCAGCTTCACCCGGAACTTTCCGCTCTACCTCATATTTCATTCCTGCAATGTCCTTGCTGGTCCAGTTGATGGTGTTTTTGCAGGAAGATGTTGTGATGGAGGATGTGGCAATTTCTTTCAGGAGGATCAAAACGGCTTTTTTCATATCTGGAATGCCATATCCAATACGGTCATCGGGAGATGCCGATTGGCTACCCGATTGGCGGAAGGCCTGGATAATGCGCATATTATTTAGTTCCGGAAAGCCCTGCCACAGACAGGTGGCAAGACCGGCGATGTTTGGACAAGCGAACGAAGTACCGTTGTTAGTGCCAACCGTGTTACCCGTTGTTTGCACAACGGTTGCCACACCTACCGAGGCTACATCAGGTTTCACCTGGCCGTCGGCAGAAGGACCATAGCTCGAAAAGCCGGCCGGTTGCCCACTGCTGTTCACGGCACCTACTGCCAACACACTGTCCGCATCAGCCGGTGTGGCAATGTACTTGAACGACTCAGTCCCTTGATTGCCGGCAGCATTTACTACCAATAGGCCTTTTTTTGCCGCCAGGTCAGCTCCTTTAGCAGCAATGGTGGTATTGCCATTCATTTGGTTATAGGTATGATTGAACTGTGGATCGCTCATGCCATCGGAGTAGCCAAGTGATGAAGAGATCACATCGCCGCCGCTGCTGTCCACACGTTCGGCGCCGCATACCCAGTTGTGTTCTTCAATGGGATATTCCGTTGCGGCATCTTCGGTGCGAAAAAGATAAAAACCCGCCTTTGGTGCGGTACCAACAAACTGTGAAGGAATGTTGGCTGCAATCACCGACAGGCACTGCATGCCATGCGAATGGTCTTCGCTAACACTGGTTTCCCTGGCCACAAAATCATACGTGTCCAGCACCTGGCCATTTTGGTTGATGCTGTCGAAAGCCTGCAGGGTATTATACCGGAAAAAGCCGGCATCCAGCATACCAATCACCATGCCTTGTCCGCGAAGACCGATGTTGTGCAGGAACTGCCCGTTGTGCAAGCTCACTTGCTGAAAAGAGGATCCGTAATTGTAAACGTCTTCTGTTTGCTTAAAAATCCTCTTTTTCGGATGAGCCTTTTTTAGGGAAGCCGACTGCGTACCTTTCTTCCCTTCAGCTTTGCGGGCTGAAATGGGAGCGGCTGTTTCCACAAACGGAAAGTTTGCAATCCTGGCCAAAGCTGCTGCATCCGAGGTTTGAATGGAAACCTGGTTCAGCCAGCGAGAAGTGTTCAACAGGGTTACCTCTCCGGCTAGCCGAACGCTGTCGAGATAACGGGGAGTAACAGGAAAATCGGTGCTGTCAATGGCAATGCCGTAACGTGTTCTGCGGTCAATGGCCCGTTGGGATAAAAAGGCTGAAGGATTGCTGAGCGAATAGGGTGAAGTAGCCTTGTCTTTGAACGTAATGATATACCTGCTTAACGTTTGTCCTTCGCTGTTAGCGGCTATAAACAGGAGCAGGCATCCAATCAGTTTCTTCATGGTTAATTATGCTCGATCATGGATCGTTTTACGCCAAATCCGGTGCGGTAGCCGCTGCTGCCACCGGGGTTTGGCTGGTACTCCCACATGGTCAGTTCTTCATACACCAAACCTATTCCTTTGGCATATTGCGCAATTGAATAATTAATAAAGCCATAGGCCCCGGGCTGAACAACTGGTGCATTGGCACTCTCGTTAATGTGTTCAACCGTAATCACATCGTTAATAGCCTGGCCATTCAGGTTGATGGTTTCACCGGTGTTGGTATAGGTGTAATCCCAGTCAGCCATATTATCATCATTGCTAAAGGCAAAAGAGGTCGTGTAAGGTTCTTCGGGAAGAAAGCGGTTGCCCTTCCATGTGCCTTCTGGTTTTACCGGCGAAGCCAGTTTTACAAAACGGAGGTTGTTTTCTACTACTTCCACTGTGTTGCGTTGTGGAATCACAGCAAACGTTCCGGCAGGCGCCCAGGGACCTGTACCATCTGCAGCACGCAATGATCGAAAAATGCGATAGGCTTTCCGGCCTTCGTTGTCGGTGAATTCGGCGTCCACTTCTTGTTTTTCCTGGTAAGACCGTACAGACGTAACAGTACCAAAATTGGTGAACACGGTGGAATCCAGCTGGTAAATAATGTATTTTCCTGTTTGTGTGGGCTGGTAGTCGGAGAGGGGTTCAACAGTTAGTTCTTCGGTTTCTTTTTTACAGCTGATGCAGGCGGATACAAACAGCAATGCAAAACAGAGGAGTCTCATTGATTGAATAGGCTTCATGGAAATTGGTTGCTTTTTGGCGAACGGCACTAAAGTAGCAAAAATGTTCAGGAATCAAAAGGATGATCGTTGACAGATGAGGGATGACAGCAGAAAAACATTCTTCGTTGTCATCCGTCCTCCATCATCTGTCATCTATATTCTTTGGATAATACCGCCGCCGATCACGTCGTCACCTTCGTAGAAAACGGCGCTCTGACCGGGAGCTATGCCTTTTGCTTTTTCAAAGAAGCGAACCGATACGCCATTATCGGCTGCTGCGATCACCGAAAGCGAACCTTTGTCCTTGTAGCGGATCTTGGTAATGGCTTCCATGGATTCTGTCAACCCGTCGTACTTGATCCAGTTCACCTTTGCCACCCGCATATCTTCTTTTTCCAGGTCAGCTTCATCGCCCAATACCACCGTATTGGTATCCGGGTTGATGGCTGTTACATAAACGGGTTTGCCAAACGTAATGTCCAAACCTTTGCGCTGACCAATGGTATAAAACGGGTAGCCTTTGTGTTGCCCCAAAATCTTTCCTTCCTTGTCCACAAAATAGCCGCCGGCGACTTTGTCTTCGAGGCCTTCCACTTTACGTTTCAGGAAACCGCGGTAGTCGTTGTCGGGAACAAAACAAATTTCGTAACTCTCGCTTTTCTTGGCCAGTTCGGGATAGCCAAAGTCGTGCGCCATCTGGCGGATCTCCGTTTTACGGAAAGGGCCTAAGGGCAGTAGCGTTCGGGAAAGCAGGTCCTGCTGCAGTCCCCATAATACATAGCTCTGGTCTTTGGTCTCATCTACGCCTTTGCTGATGAAAAAGCGGCCATTGTCATGCTGCTGCACCTGTGCGTAATGGCCGGTGGCAATATAATCGCAGCCCAGGGCGTCGGCCCGCTTCAGGAGGGCCCGCCATTTGATATGGGTGTTGCACAACACGCAAGGATTGGGTGTGCGACCCGCCAGGTACTCATCGACAAAATTTTCCACCACAAAGGAGCCAAACTCCTCACGGATATCCAGTATATAATGCGGAAAGCCGTGCTGCACTGCCGCCATACGGGCATCGTTGAACGAGTCGAGGTTGCAGCAGCCGGTCTCTTTTTTCGAGCCGCCGCTGGCCGCATAGTCCCATGTCTTCATGGTAATGCCTACGACATCGTAGCCTTGCTGGTGAAGCATCAGGGCAGTGACGGTACTGTCGATACCGCCGCTCATGGCTACTAAAACTTTTCCTTTCTTGCTCATAATGAAGTTTGCAAAGATACGAAGAGCACTGTGCTGCAATAAACAAGGGTTGTTAAGGTTACAATTAAGGATGAGGTTGCAACCCAATTGCCGCTGGTAAAGGAATTTTTCTTTTCATCCAGAAAATGGCCGAAAGCACGAAAGATGTCGTAATTTAAGTGTCCCAAAACCATAAATCATGAAGAAATCTTTACTCCTCTTTTTTTCCTTTTCGACTATTGTCGTTGTTCATGCACAAAAGCAAAAGGGCACTGCCTATGCCATTACCAGTTTGGAGAAAGGTGCCAGTAAATGGACAGAAGTACGTCTTGTTGACATGGCAACCGGCAATGAAGTGAAAACCATTTACCAAAGTGCTACAGATGCTGAAGTGCTGAATGCCCGTACGGGAAAGCCCATTGCCAAAACAGAAAGTGATGCACGTAAGACAGCATCTTACAAGCCGTTTGCTACCAATTCGGCTGCCTGTGCCTACGATAAAAAGAACAACCGGCTTTATTATACGCCAATGGGAATAGCCCAACTTCGCTACATTGACCTGAAGGCGAAAACACCAAAAGTGTTTTATTTCGAAGACGAAACCTTTGGTGTGGTAAAAGGCGCTGGTGACGTTGCCTCGCAGATCACCCGTATGGTAATTGCTGCGGATGGCAACGGGTATGCCCTGACAAACGATGGCAAACACCTGATACGGTTTACCACAAAAAAGAAACCCGAGATCACCGACCTGGGATCACTTACCAATGATCTGACCAACGGCCGGCATTCCATTCACAGTTATGCCAGTTATGGTGGCGATATGATCGCGGATAAAAAAGGAAATCTTTACCTGATTACCTCCAACAACAGTGTGTTCCTCATTGATATTAATAGTAAGATGGCCTCGTATGTGGGACGTATCAAGGGACTTCCCCGCGGCTACAGTACCAACGGGGCTATTGCAGAAGGCAACGCCAATGTAATCGTGAGCAGTTCCCGCAGCACGGAAGGATATTACCGGTTTGACCTGAATACACTCAAGAGCGAAAAGATCTCCGGCGCTGCCGCTGTGTTCAATGCTTCGGACCTGGCGAATGGTTCCTTTGCTTTTGAACAGTCAGAAGAAGAGGAAAAACCAAAAGATGCCGTTGCCATTGCAGAACCAACAATAACCAAAAAAGAAACGGTGGCCCGGAATGCCATCTCTGTGTATCCCAACCCAGTTACTACTGGTTACTTTAAGATATCCTTTGCTGATCAACAGGCAGGGCGTTACAATGTGCAGTTAGTAGATGCAGGCGGTAAAGTGGTGAGTGCACGGAACTACAACCTTGTGAACAAAGTGCAGGTAGAGGAATTCCGCCTGCCGCAGCAATTGGCTGCCGGCAATTACCTGGTAAGGGTAGTAAATGAAGCCACCAAAGCACCTATCGTTCACCAGGTGGTTATACAGCAATAACAATGTCCGGTCTATAGCAAACGACCCTCCAACGGGAGGGTCGTTTTTATTGGGTGAAAGATTTATGGCAACAGCAGGTGCGTGGCTGAAGGTTCCGCGGCAGTTTGAGCTGCAACTGCATTTGTTTTGTACGCCAGCAATTGCCGCAACGAAAGAATGTGCAGGAAGATGGCCGATGACGCCAGGAACACGATCAGCACACCGGGAAAATAAGCAGCCAGGTAAAGCGGTTCGTAAACACGAAAAGGAGAAGGCATGGATGGGATGACAATGGTAAAAATATTGACCAGTGAAAGCAATCCCAGTACATTGAACAGAATGCCAGCCTTAGTTGACAGCGTATTTTGTTTGTAAACCAGGTAACCAAATGGCACCGCCAACACACCAATCCAAAGGTCATAATTGCGGCCATGGATCGACAACTCTACCGGGATAATCTTTTCACTGGCAAACTGTATAAATACCAGTTCTATCAAAAGCCGGTACACATGAATAGAAATCAGCATTGTTGGTGGAACAAAGGACAGAAAGCTGAGTGACTTGTTCATTTTTGCTTTGGTTAGCAGAATAACGATCAGTACCAGCGGTACAAAAACGAGCAGGAACCGCGGTGGCATCGTAACTACGCCAAAGAAATGATTGGCTGCCAGCAGGCAAATAATGGCCATGTAAACGGCGTAGAGGGCCGCAAACCGCAGGACTGGTTTTTTGAACTTCACTAATACTTCTTGGGATGCATTTCGTTGCAACTGCTTCCAAAGAAAAATTAAATAAACAATGAGTCCTGCGCTTAGCAGCACCAGGCAAAGGTTCGAAACGGAAAAGGGATTGAATGACATAAGCGTTGGTTTTATTGCTCACAAAATTCATATCTCCCGAAGCAGCTTTTCTTGCCATTTGGCAAGAAATTACTTTGCTGCCAATTCTTTGCGGATGCGGCTTAGCGAGGTGTCGGTGATGCCGAGGTAAGATGCAATGTATTTCAACGGCACATGCTGAAAAATTTCGGGATGCGAAGAAAGAAGGGAAGCGTAACGCTGTTCTGCTGTCTGGTTGATCATGGAAAGGGTTCGCATTTTTAATGCTACCAGTGTTCTTACCAGGATAGCCCTTCCGGTTTCGCGGAAAGCAGGCAATGCATGGAAAAGTGCGTTCAACTCTTCAAAGCCTAGTTTCCAGCCAGCGCAGTCCGTCATGGCAATAAAGTTTTCCTGCGAGGGTACCCGCTGAAAAAACGAAGCGGCTTCAAACGCCACATTGCCCGGAGAATAAAAGTTGGTGGTGACCTCAGCGCCATCCGTATCAAAAAGGAAGGAACGGATAATTCCATTTTCTAAAAAGAGAAACTCGTTGGTGCGCTGTCCTTCCCGCAGGGAGTATTCGCCTTTGTTTAATTCTACGAAATGAAAATAACTAGCCATTTCTGTGGCCATGGCATCCGAAGAAGGATACATTGCCTGGAAGAACTTACGTAAAACAATCGGGTCTGGTGTGCTCATTTTTTTAAGCAGTTATGCTATTTAAAACTACTACTTTCCTGATCGGTTTAGCAATTCACAGCAACACGCATCTTCTATCAACAAAGTGTCAACCTGGTTTACACACTGGCTCCGTTGTTCCGAATTTTTCAAAGTAAAAACGGCCATCAAACGGTTTTACTTCGGCTATGCCAAAATCAATTGCCACTTTCATTATGTAGATGTTTTCGATGCGTTCGTGCAGGGTAGCCATCAGCTCACGGAACTGTTTGGGTGTACGGGCCCGCTTGTAATGATTACAGCGGCGGCAAGCCGGCATCAGGTTGGCTTCGGCATGCACGTCTTTTTTAAAGCGCCGCGAATAGAACTTCTCCTTGCACTGCGGCAGGTAATGATCAACCTGCATATTCTTATACTCGATTCCTTTACCACAATAGGCACAACAGCCACCGAATTTATTATAAACCCTCTCTCTTATTGCTTTTGATAGTGCCATGTACAGATAAAAATATGCGGAGCAAAATACGGGATTCTGTGGTTGAATACATACGAAGCTGATGAATAGTTTTACAGGTGACTTCTATTTTCCTGTACCCTTTTGCAAAACCTATCTGCGCCGGAAAAATGAGTCATGTGTAAAGCGAAGCTGCAACGATCCTGCCGATAACGATTCTGAAAATTCAGCAACAAAAAAGCCACTCTTCAGAGTGGCTTTTCGAATGTTATTGTTGTTGTTAAAATGCTCCTTTCTCGCCAGCATGTTGCATGGGGTTTGGTCCCGTACTTTGTCCACGACCAGTGCCCTGGCGCATTTTAAAGGCCTGCAAACGCGAAGGCTGTGCAGGCAGGTTGCCCCAGGTGTTGTTGGCTTCATCAATATCGGCAGTTTCCCGCATAGGATCCAGACGAATAGACGCAACTTCCTTGTCCTTGGCAAAAGCCTTTACTACGTTGTTCTCGTTATGACGCCATACCTGTGCCGGAATCCGGTCTACTTCCTTGCTGCCATCCTTGTAGGTCCACTCAATGATGAGGGGCATCGGCAGCCCGCCCTTATTGCTGAAACTAATTTCATAAAAATGCTTGTTGCGTAGCTTTTCCCTTAATTCTGCATCCAGTTTATCAGCCCGTTGGGGAACGGTGATAGTGATTGGTGTAGAGTCATACGGAACAATCCCGCGGTCATACTTCCAGTAAAAATCACGCAGGCTCGTGTCTACGTCTGTCTGGAACTTTACATTCGGGTCCTGCAGGTTACGCAGACGGGAAATATCGTTGGGCCAGTTTACCATTGGCGGTGCCAGTTGTACGGTGCCGGTACGTTCTCTCAGGCTGGCTGGTACGTCGGCATCCAGGTCGGCTTTGGCATATTTCACCGAATCGATTGCAATGTCTACCACATCGGTGCTGTAGAACCATCCCCGCCAGAACCAGTCAAGGTCTTCGCCGCTGGCATCTTCCATGGTGCGGAAAAAGTCAGCCGGTGTTGGATGTTTAAAGGCCCAGCGACGTGCAAATTCTTTAAAGGCATAGTCAAACAGTTCCCGCCCCATGATCGTTTCACGCAGGATGTTCAGCCCCGTTGCAGGCTTGGCATAGGCATTCGGACCAAACATGATAATGTTTTCCGAATTGGTCATGATGGGCTCCAACTGGTTTTTGGAAAGTTTCATATAATCCGTGATCAGGTAAGCCGGTCCGCGACGGGAGGGATAGTTGTTGTCCCACAACTGTTCGGTCAGGAACTGCACAAAAGTGTTCAGACCTTCATCAAACCAAGTCCACTGGCGTTCATCACTGTTGATGATCATCGGGAAGAAGTTATGGCCCACTTCATGGATGATCACGCCAATCATTCCGTACTTGGTTGCTTCGCTGTATGTACCGTCTTTTTCAGTGCGGCCGTAGTTAAAGCAGATCATCGGGTATTCCATCCCGTTGGCCGCTTCCACACTCTGGGCTACAGGGTAAGGGTAAGGAATGGTAAAGTCGGAATAAGTTTTAATGGTATGGGCTACCGCTTTGGTGGAGAAAGGACGGTACAAGCCGTACGCTTCCTTTCCGTAAAACGACATACACATTACTTTTTTGCCTTCAATGGTTACGGGCATGGCGTCCCATACAAATTTGCGGCTGGAAGTCCACGCAAAGTCACGAACGCTGTCGGCTTTGAAGATCCATGTTTTATTGCCGGTGGCTTTGTCGGCTTCATTGGCTTTGGCTTCGGCAAGGGTTACAATTTCAACAGGCTCTTTTGCCGTTTGGGCTTTCTGCCAGCGGCTCCATTGAGCAGGCGTCAGCACTTTCTGCAGGTTTTGTCCCACCCCGGTTGAACCCACAATGTGGTCAGCCGGTACGGTCATTTGTACGTTGAAGTTGCCGAAGGTGAGGGCAAATTCGCCACGGCCGGTGAACTGCTGGTTCTGCCATCCCTGAAAATCGCTGTAAACGCAAAGACGGGGATACCATTGGGCAATGGTGAAAAGATGATTGCCATCTTCGGGAAAATATTCGTACCCGCCGCGGCCACCCTGCACCAGGCGATCGGTGATTTTATAGTTCCAGTCGCAACGGAACGTGAACTTACTGCCCGGCTTCAGAGGGGCAGGCAGTTCTACCCGCATCATGGTTTTGTTGATAGTATAGCGCAATGCCTTGCCAGCGGCATCAGTCAGCTTGGTAATCTTAAAGCCAAAATCGTTGGGCTGTTTTGCCAGACCCAGTAATTCATTGGCATCGGCTGCACGGCGTGGCAGGGTATTGCTGGTTTGATAGTTGGCATTGTGCTCGGAGCTATGTTCATTCTCATCCAATTGAAGCCAGAGAAAGCTCAGCGTCTCACCGGAGTTGTTGTAATAGGTCACGGTTTCGGAACCTGTCAGCTTCAGGTTCTTTTCATCCAGTGTTGCCTTAATGTCGTAATCGGCACGTTGCTGCCAGTAAGCGGGACCGGGAGCACCGCTGGCCGCCCTGTACTGGTTGGGTGTGGGCAGAATGGTGCCCAGTTGTTCGAACTTGTTTCCGTGGTTAGAACCTGGATTGTTCTGGATGTTCTGTGCAAAACCGGTAGTTGCCAGGGCAAAGCCGGTGAGCACAGCCAGCATACGTTTCATTTTTGTTATACTCATCATACGTCGTTTATGTTCAAGAGGTGGTTACGGGATAATACGATTGATTTATTTGGCGAATGCAAAAGCGCCGTTTGCTCCTCATCACGGCCCGGAACACGTTCCAGTGCCATTTGCAGCGAAAGGCTGAAAACGGCAGCCGAGAGAAAGATAACCCAATGCCGGCGATCTACTTTAAAAAGATGAATCAGTACCTGTGCCAGTACCAGCATTAACAATACGATCAGGATTTGTCCTGCCTCCAGCCCAAGGCTGAAGCTGAACATGGCAAGAGCGAAACTTTGATCTGTTGCCAGGATCATACGCAAGGTTTCCGCAAATGCCAGTCCATGAATAAGACCAAAGAAAAGGGCCAGGAAATAGTTGATGCGGATAGCTTTTGGCGTAAAAGATTTATGAAAAAGGTTGGTGATGGCGGTGAACGCAATGGTGCAGGGAACCAAAAATTCAACCGTGGCAATATCCACACGAACCAGGCTCTTGGCACTTAAAAACAGCGTGATGGCATGACCTAATGTAAATGCTGTAACAAGGATAAGCACTTGTTTCCAGTCTTTCAGCAGGTAGATAGCAGACAGGGCTGCCACAAACAGGATGTGATCCAGTGCTTCAAGGGTCATGATGTGATGCCAGCCGATGTTGAAATAAAAACCAAAATCGTTCATGTGAATTCCAGATACTGCGTGGCAGATGATAACAGGTTTTAAACTGTTATCTATCATCTGTCACCCGCCATCTTTTTTAACCTTTTAAAGTATAGAGTGCTTAAAATTATGGCAGAAATTTGTTTGCACCGAAAATCGTGTTCAGAATGACCATTCTTTTGCAACTCTTTTTGTTTCTCCTTTTCCCGTTTCAGGCAACAGATCAACCAGGTAGCCAGGACAATAGGCTCCACCCGTTCTATGTATCGGTTACAGAAATAACACAGAACAGCGCCGCCAGGTCACTTGAAGTCAGCTGTAAGTTTTTTGCCGATGATTTTGAAGAAACCTTGCAAAATGCTTATAAAATCCAGCTTGATATTACCGCTGAAAACGAACGCCCCACATTTGATAAGCTGATTCCTGATTATGTGGGCAAACGCCTGCAACTAGTAGCCGATGGCAAGACACTGGTGCTTAAGTATGTGGGTTATGAAAGGGACAAGGAATCAGTGTACTGTTATTTTGAAGTTCTTGACCAGCCTACGGTAAAAAGCTTGTCAGTGATGAACGCCCTGCTGCACGATTTTAAACCCGAACAGATCAATATCATGCATGTGACCGTTGGAGGGAAACGCCAAAGTGCCAAGCTGGACTATCCCACGAACAAAGCCGGGTTCAAATTTTGATGGTAAGGTTCATTCAATTGCAAAATTTGTCATTCTCTCAATTCAAAGTATGAAACCAACACCCAAACCCATCAAGCGCAGCAAGGAACTGGTTCCCCTTTCGAAAGAACACCACGAAGGATTGTTATTTGGCTGGAAGATCAAGCAAGGCTTGCGCAATGGTACGGAACTGGGTGTAATTGCTGCATTTATTCAATGGTTTTGGGAAGCAGACCTGGAGGACCATTTTCGCAAAGAAGAACAGGTGTTGGTTATTCACCTGCCAGCCGATAATAGCCTGGTAGCGAGAATGAATGAGGAGCACGAACAGATTGAGGCACTTGTGCGACTTAGTGCTACCATCCCGGACGAGGACATTTTTATACAACTTGCTGATACGATCCACAACCACATCCGGTTTGAGGAAAGGGAACTCTTCCCCTATGCCGAAGAAGTGCTTTCGCCTCCCGTAATGGAAACTATCAGCAAGGAACTGCTTAAAGAAAAGCCACACCCCCGAAAGTGGGAGAATGCGTTTTGGACCAATAAACAATAAGCTAGATACAATCGGCGAAAGAATAAATTACGGTTCGTGGGCAATCTGGAATTTCAATTGACCTGAAACGCCCCACTCGCTACTTACTACTCACTCCTTACTTTCTACTACCATCTTGCCACGATCTTGAAATTTACAAGGCGTGGGGTAAGCCTGTTGGGAAGCGTAAAAATGTTGTTGGCAAAATCTTTCACTAAGAGATACGAGATGGTATTGGGACGGTCGATAAGGTTAAAGATCTCCAAACTGGCCCAGATGTTCTCAAAGTTGCGGAAGGGCGAATGGCTTCTGCGATTACTCTTTTCTCCATCCAGCAGCAGGGCACTAAAGCCAATGTCCATCCGTATGTAAGGCTCTATGCGCAGTGCATTGCGGTACCGCACATTCCCGGGAATATTATAGGGTAAATTGGTGCCATAAAGGGTATTGATATAAACCTTGAAGTTCTTGTTGGTGGCCAGGTAGTCCTGGAAGAACATGCCAAAGGTGATTGTCCTGTCCGTTGGCCGCCGGAACCAGCCGCCTTCCACCATACTGCTATCGATAGGCTTGCCCAGCGAATCAACTGTGTAAACATTATAAAAATCATTGGTGAGGTTTTCCCTGGTTCGCATCAGGCCCAGGCTCACCCAGCTTTCCGCGTCTTTTACCAACTCGCCAAACAGGCGCATTTCAATCCCGGTGGCATAGGCTTTTGCACTGTTCTCGCCGGAATAACGTATCCGTACATTGTCAATGTCATATGGGACAACGTTGGTCATGTGCTTGTAATATGCTTCGGCGCTGAGGCGCAACGGCCGGTTCAGGCCATAAAAATTATAATCAAAGCCGGCCACCCCCTGCCAACTCCGCTGGGCTTTCAGATCGGAATTCAGGCTTCCATCGTAGCGGCGCAGTTCCCGGTAAAACGGCGGCTGGTGATAAGCGCCACCGGCAAGGCGAAATACAATATCTTTTTCCCAACCCGGCTTCCACGAAGTACTGACACGTGGGGAAAGGAGAAGCTCGCCATTCAGATCGTTGTAGTTAAAACGTAATCCTCCCTGCAGGGTATAGGTGCTCGATCCGCGGTTAAAAACAATGTTGTCCTGGATATAACCATTGAATTTATTAACGGAAAGATCAGCGGTGGATTTGATCACCTTGTTGAGCTGCAATTGCGCAGGATTGTAAGGCAGCGAGTACCCCGCAGAATCCTGGTATTCCCATTCGTTCAGCTTATCATTCATTAACGTGCGGTTATAGCCCAGGCCCCATTGAACGAGGTGCGCACCTTGTGTAAGGCTTCCTTTGTGCGAAACATTGTAATCGACAATATTCAGCCGGTTACGGGCAAAGGTTTGGTAGAGTCCGCCGCCAAGTGGATTTACAATTGAACCAAACGAGGAAGAGTTTTGATCGAAATCGCGGTCGCCAAACAGGTAAGCACCGGTAATGTCAATGTTTTCGCTTTCGTTGTTTTCAAAACGGGAGACGAGCCATTTCAGTCTTAAATTTTTGTTGGCCTGGTAGGTGGTGGAAAATCCAAGCATGCCGGTGCTGTACTGGTCCTTTTCGCGGCCGTCAAAATAGATGTCAACGCCAAGGTTGGCAGTGAAAAAAGGAGAGAACACACTCGAGGTTAACTGGCTGGTTTGCGGGATCAAGGAAAAGCGGGTGGCTGAAATATTTCCCAACAGCTCCGCACTCCAACGATGGCTGAGCTGGTAGGTAAAAAACCCCTGCAGGTCAGAAGAAGAAGGTACGTACGAACCTACGGTTTCCTGGCTGCTTAGCAGGTTGCGGTTGCTTCGGTTGCGGGCACCCACCAGGTAGGTAAAGCGTTTGCCGGCACCTTCGAAGTGAAGCCCCTGTTCTAGGATGCTTACATAGACAGAGCCACCAAACTTTTTGGGTGTGGTATACTGGATGTCCAGAACAGAACTCATTTTATCGCCATAGCGTGCCGAAAAACCGCCGTTGTAAAAGGAAATATTGCGAACCATCTGCGGGTTGATAAAACTTAATCCTTCCTGTTGCCCGTTGCGCACCAGGTAAGGCCGGAAAATCTCGAAATCATTGACATAAATGAGATTTTCATCATAACTGCCACCACGAACATTGTACTGTGAGGTCAGTTCGTTGTTGGAACCTACAAACACTTTTAAGAGCCCTTCCACACCCATTACCGGCGAAGGCAGATTGATAATGGATTTAGGGTTGGGGCGGAGCAGTCCTGCTTCGGTTCGTTCTCTTTGGTCGCGAATGACAACTTCCTGCATTGTGCCGGCACCCGGTTCCAGTCTTACCATCACTATTTCTTCTTCGCCTTCATTCAGCAGGAAGTTGCGTTGCACTGTTTGATAACCGGTATAGGAAAAAAGAATGGCAAAAGCCCTGTTGGCAGGAACAATTAACCGAAACGTTCCGGAGTCTGAACTGAGCACCGCTTTTTGCTGGCCAAGAATAGAAATGGTAACGCCGCTAAGTAAGTCCTCGTTCTCATTCACCACGCGACCACTGACCACGGCTTCTTTTTTTTGCGCAAAAAATGATTGAGAGAAAAGCAGCAGTAAGAAAAGCAGCAGTTGGTTTTTATTCACAGAAGCAGATTTGGGGCTAAAATAATCCATCCAAGCGAATACAACCGTTGTTTACAGGCAGAAATTTCGCTGGAAGGCCCTGCGTGGCATGCGAATTGTCCGATTTAAGTGGTTTAAAAAAAGGAGTGTTTATGCGATTAGATAAAGGTCAGCCTTCAGGAACAAATAAAAACAACCAGGGAACAGGTGTGCCAGCTAAGTTTGATAAGGATCTGGAGCGGGATAAAGAACTGACGCAGGAATATACCGATAATGATCAGGATGTAGCGGGTAGTGTGCGGCAAAACAATCCAAACCGTAACACGGATAAGCCCGATGCTACCAACATTGGCGGGTACAAGCAATAAGTTTTGAGGCGCAACAGAAAAAGCAGTCGGTTATTAACCGGCTGCTTTTAATTTTTGGATGGTGTCTGCTGGGTCAGGTGAGGAAAAAACCGTATTGCCGGCTACCAATACATCCACACCAGCTTCCACTAGTGCACCAGCGTTTTCAACCGTAACACCACCATCAACTTCTATTTTTACCTGCAAGCCTTTTTCATTGATCATCTGGCGCAGGGTGCGGATCTTTTCATAGCTATGGCTGATGAACTGCTGTCCGCCAAAACCCGGATTCACACTCATCACCAGCACCATGTCCACATCAGCCAAGATATCTTCAAGTACTGAAACAGGAGTATGTGGATTGATGGCCACACCTGCCTGCATCCCAAGCGATTTGATCTGTTGAATGTTGCGGTGCAGGTGGCGGCAGGCTTCATAGTGAACTGTCAGCATATCGGCTCCGGCTGCTTTAAAATCTTCTGCATATTTCTCCGGTTCTTCAATCATCAGGTGCACATCGCAAAATTTTTTGCAGGCTTTCCGCACAGCTTTCAGCACTGGCAAGCCAAATGAAATGTTGGGAACAAACCGGCCATCCATCACATCGAAATGCAACCAGTCGGCACTGCTTTCGTTGATCAATTTGCATTCATCTTCCAATCGCAAAAAGTTGGCAGCAAGCAAGGAGGGAGCAATGATGGGCATGTATCTTTTTTTAATCGGCGGCAAGATAATTCAATTGACAATTGGCAGCATGCAAATTGCAAAGAGCCTGGCGCAAGTATGAATCATGATAGCCATACCAATCATTGCCCATCGCCTATTACTTTTTGCCTAATGCATCTGCTGCAGCCTTGGCTTCGGTCATTGATTTGTCCAGCGCAAAGGCACGTTCATAATTCATTTTCGCATCGGGCTTGTTGCCCATCGCTTGCTGCGTTTTGGCGACCCAGAAATAAAAATCAGCAGCACCGGGAGAAAGTTTTTGACCGGTGGCAAATGTTCGCAGCGCCGCTTCAAGCTTTTTCTGTTCCAATAGCAGTTTGCCTTTGTCAAGATATGTGTCCAGGAAGTTATAATCGGCAATCATGGAGGAGTCATAATAGCGCAGGGCTTCATTTTCGTTGCCAATGTTTTTATAGTATGAAGCCTTGATATACCAGGCACGGGCAACGGTTTCAGTTTTGTCGTATTTGATCAGCGTATCTGTTAGGGGAAGAACTTTCGGGCTCTTGGCTTCTGCATATTCATACGCAAGGTTGTAAGCTGTTTCCTTGTCCCTGGGCTGCAGCGCATAGGCTTTTTCCAGCAGTGAAAGGGCTTCTTCTTCATTTCCCTGCTGTTTTAAAATTTCTGCTTTGATACCGATCGCATCCAGCTGTCCGGGAAATTTTTGCAGCATGCTGTCTGCTATGGCCAATGCCTTTCCAGGCTGCCCGTTTTCATGGTACAAACGGGCCATGCTGATTTTGGCAGCAAGACTATCCATGGTCTTTTCTTCCGACGAAACATTTTGCACGGATGTTGGCTCTTCGTTGCTGCACGAAAAGAACAAAAAGGAAAGGAAAGCAATGAAACTGATACGGGACATGTTTCAAAACTATTGCATGCTGTTTTGCCAAAGCCAAAAAACTGGTCCGGAATGCGGCCGCAGCCAATATTTTTGCAATGCTTTTGCAAGTTGGTAAAACATCATTATGAGATTGATTGCTTCTTACTTCATTTTTTTGATTGCCTCTTTTTGTTCGTGCAAAGCGGGCAGTGTTGGTGCCGTAACTTCTCAGTCTGCAGAAGATACGTTGCGTTATCCTGAAGAAAAATATTTCCGCAATGTGCAGCAACTGACCTTTGGCGGCGACAATGCTGAAGCCTACTGGAGCTTCGATGGAAAAGCCATTGTGTTTCAGCGGACATCGGTAAAGGATGGTATTCCCTGCGACCAGATCTATTATGGAAAAGTACCGGGAAGAGGAGAGAAGTTTACGTATCAACTGGTAAGCACAGGCAAAGGGCGAACCACCTGTGCCTTTTTTACAAAAGACAACAAGCATATTATCTACGCTTCTACACACGAAGGTGGCGATGCCTGCCCACCCGTGCCCGACCGCAGTAAATACGGCAATCGGTACATCTGGCCCCTGTACAGCAGCTACGATATTTATATGGCTGACCTGAAAGGGAATATTGTAAAAAAGCTCACCAGTACACCGGGTTATGATGCCGAAGCCACTTTGTCGCCTGACGGCAAAAAAATGCTTTTCAGTTCTGTTCGCAATGGCGACCTTGACCTCTATATCATGGATCTCTCTTCCGGCGAAACAACTCAGGTAACGCATGCCTTGGGGTATGATGGTGGTGCCTGGTTTAGTCCCGATGGGAATAAAATCATCTGGCGGGCAAGTCGTCCCAAGACCGATGCGGAAATAAAGGAGTACAAAGAACTGCTCAGCGAAGGCCTGGTGGCGCCTACACAAATGGAAGTGTTTGTAGCCAATGCCGATGGCAGCAACGCACAGCAGGTAACCTCATTGGGTCAGGCCAACTGGGCACCTAATTTTATGCCTGATGGCAATATTATTTTCTGCAGCAATCACGAATACAAGCGTGGCTTTCCCTTCAACATGTACATCATGAAGGCCGATGGAACTGGCATGGAAAAGATCAGCCACGACAAAGGGTTTGATGCCTTTCCCATGTTTAGTCCCAATGGGAAGAAGATCATTTTCTCCAGTAACCGCAACAATGGCGGCACAAGAGAAACCAATATTTTCATCGCCGACTGGAAGGAATGACGGAACAGGATTCATGTTGAGGAAATCTTCGCCGGTAATCAAATTTGCAAAATTGAACCGCTGGTTAGATATTTGGTTTTTCTAATTCCTAACTATGAAACAACTATTCGCCCTTACTTTATTTGCTTTTGCTTCTATCGGATGCGAGAAAACCAAACAGTTAACTGACGGGCTGGATCCTGATTCACTGCACAACCGCGCCGTAGGTTCATCAGCCAATGAATTATTAAGCAACAGCAAATTCAATTCTCTGGTGGTTGAAATTCAGTATATGCCTGGTTTTGCACCCGATCCTGGTGCCGTAACCCACTTGCAGAATTTTCTATCTTCCCGTTTACATAAACCCGAAGGCATTAGTGTTGTAACCAAAGAAATTCCTGCTGCTGCCAATGCCATACTTACAGCAAACGAGGTGCATGCAATTGAAAAAGCCAACCGGTCTGCCTTTACCGCAGGTGATCAAATCGCTGTTTATGTGTTGTATACAAACGGTGATTATTCTGAAAACAACGTGCTTGGGATAGCTTACCGCAATACATCAGTTGCTTTGTTTGGTAAAAAAATAAAGACCAATTCCGGTGGTGTTGGCCAGCCAAGCCGTACCAAGCTGGAAGCTACCGTACTGGAACACGAGTTGGGGCATTTGCTTGGCTTGGTGGATGTTGGCTCATCTATGCAAACGTTCCATAAAGCCAACGGCAATCATTGCAGCAGCCAGTCGTGCCTGATGTATTATGCTGCCGAAACCACTGACATCTTTGGCTTCCTGGTCACCGGTAACATTCCTGCCCTGGATAGTGATTGCTTGTCCGACCTAAAAGCCAATGGTGGTAAATAAGCAGGTGGCAGTTGATCATAAAAGCGTTTCCAACTGCTTTTGTGCTGATACTTCTTATTGAAAGCAGTTATCCGCTTCTTATCCACCATTCATTATCGGCCACGTACCATTCATAAATCCCGCCTATCTTTGACCCAATCAAAATCAACAGGGATGGATATGACTTTTTACAATGTAATGTTGCATGTGCACAGTGTAGGACGATGGGTAGTTTTGCTGCTGCTGCTTTTTGCCATTTTCAACAGTTTAATTGCCGGCAAGCGGCCTTATATTAGAACAGATAACCGCCTCGGGTTGTTTCTTACCATTGCTGCCGACCTGATGTTGCTGGTGGGTATCTACCTGTATGTAGTTGGACCAAGAGGATATAAAATGTTCCAGGCTGAAGGCGGCATGGGTGCTGTGATGAAAGAGCCAACCACCCGCTTTTTTGCAGTAGAGCACCTGATCGGGATGCTCATTGCCATTATCCTGATTCATATCGGTAAAGCGCAGGGACGCAAGGCCATGAGTGATCGTGCCAAGCACCGCCGTACGGTGATCTTTTACTTGCTGGCACTGCTTATTATCCTTGTTTCTATTCCCTGGCCATTCCGTGCGGTTGGCGCAGCGAGTGGATGGTTTTAAGCCGAAAAGGAGAGAATTGGGATTGGTAAACCTTTCGCTTTGCAGTACTTCCTTTGGAATTAACCTTCTGTCAATATAAAATGCCTGTTCTAAAACAGGCATTTTTCTTTTATGTACGAAGCTGCATTACTTCTATAAAGCTTCTGTTGGCATTTATGCTGAGCGCAGACGAAGCATCGCACTTGTACATTCAGGAATGCTATTCAACAAAAAAGCAAAACATCCTGCTGTAGAAAATGATGAAGGTAGAAAAGCATCACTGGTCTACGTCTCCCCTTTAGAGGACACAGGAGTTCCTCTTGTTCCCAATTCAATTACCTCAAGATCTTTGATATTAGCCCCATCAATAGTAAAACGTAACAAGGTTCGCACTTTATGCCACCCTTGGTTACCGGCAGCGCCGGGGTTCATGTGTAGACATCCTATTTTTTCATCGTACATCACCTTTAAAATATGCGAATGGCCGCAAATAAACAGCTTAGCGCCGGCAGCCTGCAAGTCCTGCCTGATACCGGGTGCATATCGGCCCGGGTAGCCGCCAATATGGGTCATGTACACCTTTACTTCTTCACAGGTCCACACCAGTTTTTCAGGATAAACACTCCGCACATCAAAGCCATCAATGTTACCATATACGCCACGGAGTGGCAAACCGGTTCTTTCTTTTATACGGTCAGCAACTTCAGCTGTGCCAAAGTCGCCGGCATGCCAGATCTCGTGACAATCTTTGAAATGCCTGAAAACGGATTCATCCAAAAAGCTGTGTGTATCTGATATCAGTCCGATTCGTTTCATAGTTTGTCAACCCCGACAGGTTTTGCTGTCAGCATTTCAAGTGCAATGTTCTGCTTTTATTCTAAACAGATCTTTTGAGGAACACCTTCTTTTTGCATGACCCCATCCCATTGGATGCCTCTTTCTGTTTTATAAGAAACCGTACCTTTAAGCCACATTGCTTCTATATGCCGTTGCATCGAAACTTTACCTATTGGATTGACAAGCGGAAGTGGAAATACGTCTTCCTGCTCAAAACACTTGAGCTCTCCCCTCAGTTATGATAGCCACTGTTTTCCACCAACAAAACATCACATCTTCAAATTACCAAATCAGTCTCATGCCTTATTATTATACGTTGGGTCAGATACCGCATAAACGCCACACACAGTTTCGCAAGCCGGATGGTTCCTTGTATTCCGAGCAGTTGTTCTCCACCGAAGGGTTTTCCAACGACTATTCATTGCTATATCATGTCAACCCGCCCACGCAGATCATCAAAACAGAAAAGCCGGTAAATGTAGCGCCGCAGATTGCAGAGGAAAGGCTGCTCAGTCACCGCAGCTTTGATGGCTTTAAGGTCAAACCCGAAAAAGATTTCCTCCAAAGCCGGGTGCCGGTGCTTGTCAACAGCGATGTGCACCTTGTCCTGGCATCGCCACAAGGGAGCACAACGGACTACTTCTATAAAAATGCTGACGCCGATGAGCTGATATTTGTGCACGAAGGCAGCGGGGTGTTGAAAACCATGTACGGCAACCTGCCTTTTGCTTACGGCGATTACCTGGTGATACCTCGCGGAACGATCTACCAGATTCATTTCAACGAGGAAGCAAATCGTTTGTTTATTGTGGAATCGTTTAGCCCTATCCGTTTCCCCAAGCGCTATTTAAGCAAATACGGGCAGCTCCTGGAGCACTCGCCCTTTTGCGAACGAGATATCCGTCCGCCGCAGGACCTGGAGACGCATACTGAAAGGGGCGACTTCATGGTCAAAACCAAAAAGCGGGGCACTTTATATAACATTCACTATGCCGGCCACCCCTTTGACGTGGTGGGCTGGGATGGTGCCTGTTATCCTTTTGCTTTTTCCATTCACGATTTTGAGCCCATTACAGGAAGAGTACACCAGCCCCCGCCGGTGCATCAAACCTTTGAGGCGCATAATTTCGTGGTTTGCTCCTTTGTGCCCCGCTTATTTGACTACCACCCGCAGGGAATACCGGCGCCTTATAACCACAGCAACATCGACAGCGATGAAGTGCTGTATTATGTGGACGGTGATTTTATGAGCCGCAAGAACGTTACCCGGGGTATGATCACCCTGCACCCGGCCGGCATCCCGCACGGTCCGCACCCCGGCACTGTTGAAAAAAGCATTGGCGCCAAAGAAACCAAAGAACTGGCGGTGATGGTGGATACCTTTCACCCCCTGATGCTCACCAAACAGGCGCTGGCTATCGAGAATGAAGGGTATGTAATGAGCTGGGCAGAGTAGGAGAATCAACGGTGGAGAATAAAATACTGCTTTTGAAAACGTTCTAAACGCAATTCAACCGCCCTGTTTCTACAACTCACATCACCCTTTTGCCTCTTCAGGCAGAATGCCGTTTTCTTTGGCGAAGGCTGCCTATAGTTTTGGCGAAACGTTTAACACATGAAACCATTACTATTGGCCGCTTTTGCTACATTTTTACTGGTTAGCTGCGGACCCCAGATCTACAAATCAACCGAATTTTCCGGTGCGCTGACCAAGCACAAAACAGTTGCTATTCTGCCCGCAGATGTGACGATCCAGCTACGGCCTAACCAGGCAAAAAGCATGACTGCCGAGCAAATGGAAGATATGCGAACCAAGATGGCGTATGACATCCAGGAGAAAATGCAAGGCTGGTTTTTGCGCAGAGGCGAGAAGTTCAATTACACTGTGACTTTCCAGGATGTGATCAAGACCAATTCTATGCTGAAGGAAGCCGGCATTTCCTATGCTGACCTTAGCACCACCGACCGTGCAAAGATTGCCAAAGTATTGGGTGTGGACGCTGTGATGCAGGACCGTATGAGTACGGAAAAACCAATGTCGGAAGGTGCTGCCGTGGCGGTAGGCTTGCTGGTAGGCGCCTGGGGCAACACGAATAAAGTGGCCACCACCATTAATATTCACGATGGCACAACCGGTAACCTGCTGTGGAAATACGACTACCAGGCTTCCGGCTCCGTGGGTTCTTCTACTACCCGTCTGGTTGATGCTTTAATGCGAAACGCAACTAAAAAATTCCCTTATTCAGCCAATTGATTTTACAGGACAGAAAAATTTTTAGCCGGGGCACCACCCCGGCTTTTTATTTGCAAAAGAGGAGTTTACATTTTGGCCAGATTCACTTTTGTGGCTATTTTAGAATGAAATAAATCGGATAGTTATGATTAAAATTTCAGATTTAAAAGAAGGCGATGTGGTAAAGGTGATTGATGAAGGGGTGGAAAGAGAAGGCGTTGTTACCGATGTCGACAAGAATGAAAACCAGGCACAGGTTGACAACGGTATCCAGGAGTTTTGGTATAACCCCGAGCAAATCATTCCTCTACCTATGACGGAAGACCGCCTGATCAACATTCTGGGTTTTGAAAAAGAAGAAACCCCGGAAGGCGTTAAATTCAAAAAAGGACCATTCCGGCTGGTGGTGCATGATCCGGGTAATTATACCAATCTCGACATTTGGTATCGGGAAGATCACCGGCATTTCAACAATGCGCTGTACCTGCACGAGTTACAGAATCACCACCTGGATATGACCAAAGTGCAACTGGAAAGGGTAGCCGCCCATTAAAAAGTAAATGGCGCCCCGCAGCCGGATCAGTAGATTTGACCCGGAATGGCAGGAAATCCAGGGCGATCGGCCTGAAACAGGAGGAAACTTCTTAAAAAATTGGGAAAATATAGGGAAAGAGAGCAGGAAAAATTCTGCTCTTTTCTTTTTATAGCTGAAATATTATATCTTCGCGCCTCCAAATTCTGTATGTCAAAACAGCCATTAATTAAACAGGACGGAGTTATTATCGAAGCGTTATCCAATGCTATGTTCAGGGTAAAGCTGGAAAATGGACATGAAATCCTGGCGACGATCTCTGGAAAAATGAGGATGCACTACATACGGATTTTGCCCGGAGACAAAGTGGGGGTGGAAATGAGCCCTTACGACCTGTCGAGAGGAAGGATCATATTCAGGTACAAGTAAGCTATTAGCGTGTCACCCTGAGCTTGCCGAAGGGAGCTGTTAGCGATTGGAAATAAATAATTTTTGAACTGCTAAAGGCGAACGCCAATAGCTAAAAGCTTAAAGAACTATGAAAGTAAGAGCATCTATCAAAAAAAGAAGCGCCGATTGCAAGATTGTGCGCCGCAAAGGGAAGCTTTACGTTATTAACAAAAAGAACCCTCGTTACAAGCAAAGACAAGGATAAGAAGCTGTGAGCTATCGGCTTCGGGCTGTGAGCAAAGGCTCAAAGCTCAAGGCGCAAAGCTCGTAGCTGTTTTAAATTTTAAAGTAAAACAGTAAATACATTATGGCTCGTATTGCCGGCGTTGACTTACCAAAAAACAAAAGAGGCGAAATCGGTCTTACCTACATCTTCGGTATTGGACCCGCTACTGCCCGTTACATTCTTGATACGCACAATATTGACAGAAGCAAAAAAGTGCATGAGTGGAATGATGAGGAACTGGCAGCTATCCGTGGTACCATCACAGACGAACTGAAAGTGGAAGGTGCCCTGCGTTCTGAAGTGCAAATGAATATCAAGCGTTTGCTGGATATCGCCTGCTACCGCGGACTTCGTCACAGAAAAGGTTTACCGGTAAGAGGTCAGCGCACAAAAACCAATAGCCGTACCCGTAAGGGCAAGCGTAAAACGGTTGCTGGTAAGAAGAAGGCTCCGAAGAAATAAGATTTAGCTACGAGCTGTCAGCCATGAGCTTTGAGCCTTTTCGCTCGATGCTCACGGCTCATGGCTCGCAGCTTTTTTATGCACCAGATAAATACCAGTTCAATTACGGATTCAGGTGCAGAGGAGGATTGAATTGGGTTTCCCGCCATGCGGGAGATAAGTAATTAACAACAAAGACTACCTAAGTAATCATGGCAAAAGCACAACAAAGCGCAAAAGCCGCTGCGAAAAAAAGGATTGTAAAGGTTGATGCCTACGGCGATGCCCACATCAATGCTACATTCAACAACATCATCATCTCTCTGACCAACAAGTCTGGTCAGGTTATTTCCTGGTCAAGTGCCGGTAAAATGGGTTTCAAAGGTTCTAAAAAGAATACTCCTTATGCCGCACAAATGGCATCCAGCGATGCAGCAAAAGTTGCCATCGACGCTGGTGTGAAAAGAGTGGATGTATATGTGAAAGGTCCTGGCGCCGGTAGAGAAAGTGCCATTCGTGCACTGGCTCAATCAGGGATTGAAGTAACTTCTATCAAAGACGTTACCCCGCTGCCACACAACGGTTGCCGTCCTCCCAAGAAGAGAAGAGTATAAGGAAAAGCTGCTAGCTGTTAGCCATTAGCTTCTAGCCCAATCTCGTTTGAAAAAGATGAATTCCTTTTTGAACGAGAACAAGCTAAAAGCCAGTAGCTAACAGCTAAAAGCTTCTCTCAACATATTGAGCCAATAAGGTTTCATTTAACTAAAGGGTGCTTCATTAATTTTTACCGCTTTCAACGATGAACGCACCGGTTTTTAAAAAGCGGAAATGAAATAAAACTATGGCACGTTACAATGGTCCCAAGACCAAAATCTCCCGTATTTTCGGTGAGCCCATCCTGGGCAATGGCAAATGGTTAGGTAAAAATTCTAACCCTCCCGGTCAGCACGGCGCACAGCGCAAGCGCAAGACCCTGGGAGAATACGCACTTCAGCTGCGTGAAAAGCAAAAAGCCAAATACACATACGGTGTATTGGAGAAGCAGTTCCGCAAAACCTTTGAAGATGCTGCACGTCGGAAAGGTGTTACCGGTGAAAACCTGATTAAATTATTGGAAGCTCGTTTGGACAATACTGTGTTCCGCATGGGTATCGCTCCAAGCCGTCCTGCTGCACGCCAGTTGGTAAGCCACAAACACGTTACTGTTAACGGAGAAGTGGTAAACATTCCTTCTTTCCAGTTGAAGCCAGGTGATATCGTTGCTTTGCGCGACAAGGCAAAAGATAACACAGCTATCACCAGCCATGTTCGTGGCCGCAACCCTAAGTTCACATGGGTTGACTGGAATGAAACTGAACTGCAGGGTACTTTTATTACATATCCTGAAAGAGACGCTGTTCCTGAGAACATCAAGGAGCAACTGATCGTGGAATTGTACAGCAAGTAATAGGACTTGAAACGATAAACGGCAGACGTGAAACTGAAGAAGCAACTGGCTTAATCTTTCACTCCTGTTTCTCGTTTCACTTCTCACGTTTCACCTGTTTTAAACCTCAAAATCTGAAATAACAAATGGCAATTTTAAATTTTCAGAAGCCCGACAAAATCGTTCTTCAGAAAGTAACTGACTTCGAAGCTCAGTTTGAATTTCGTCCGCTGGAGCCTGGTTATGGCGTTACCATCGGAAACGCATTGCGCCGTGTATTGCTGTCTTCCCTGGAAGGCTACGCTATCGTTGGTGTGAGAATTGAAGGCGTTGATCACGAGTTTGCAACGATCAAAGGCGTTTCTGAAGACGTGGTGGAAATCATCCTCAACCTCAAACAAGTTCGTTTGAAGAAAGTGGTTGATCACGACGTTCAGACCGAAAAAATTTCACTGAGCATAAAAAACCGCGGTGAACTCACTGCCGGTATGTTAGCCGAAGGCACCCAGTCGTTCCAGGTAATGAACCCGGAACTCCTGATCTGCACCTTGGATCCTTCTACGACATTGGACATTGAAGTATCCATCGGCCGTGGCCGTGGTTATGTTCCTGCCGAAGAGAACAAGCCGAAAGATGCACCTTTGGGTTATATCCCTGTGGATGCTATCTATACGCCAATCAAGAATGTAAAATACAGCATTGAGAATACCCGTGTGGAACAGCGCACCGACTACGAGAAACTCCTGATGGAAGTGACTACTGACGGTACCATTCACCCGGAAGAAGCTGTAAAGCAGGCAAGCCGCATCCTGATCCAGCACCTGATGATCATCACCGACGAAAACATCACTTTCGATACCAAAGAGGAGAAGAAAGAAGATATCGTTGATGAGCAAACACTGCAACTGCGTAAAGTGCTGAAGACGCCATTGGAAGACCTCGATCTTTCTGTACGTGCCTTCAACTGTTTGAAAGCAGCAAAGATCAACTCCCTGAGCGAACTGGTTCAATACGAGCAGGAAGACCTGATGAAGTTCCGCAACTTCGGTCAAAAGTCACTGAGCGAAATTGAACAGGTATTGCACGAAAGAGGTCTGCACTTCGGTATGGACCTGAGCAAACTGGGTGTGGATAAGGATGATTTCTAACTAGCAAATGTGCAAATGCGAAAATCTGAAAATGAGCTTCGCATTTGCACTTTTCATAACCGTAGGCTGCAAGTCCTTGACACGGTGCAGCCGAATATTCAATCACAACTTGGTAACGTCTTAATGCGGTAATACTCATTATCACATTATCGAATTACCAAATTATCAAATTCAAAACGTCATGCGTCACGGAGACAAAATCAACAACCTCGGTCGGAAGAAAGAGCACCGCGAAGCGTTGTTAAGCAACCTGACTTGTGCCCTTATTCAGCACAAGCGTATCGTTACCACATTGGCCAAAGCAAAAGCACTGCGTGTGTATGCTGAGCCGCTGATCACCAAGGCAAAGAAGAATGAAACCCACCAGCGTCGTGTGGTGTTCTCTTACCTGCAGGACAAAACTGCCGTTACTGAACTCTTCAGCACCATTGCTGAAAGAGTAGCAGGCCGTCCGGGTGGTTACACCCGCATTATCAAACTGGGCACTCGTCCTGGTGATAACGCTGAAATGGCGATGATCGAACTGGTTGACTTCAACGAAGTTTACGGTAAAACAAAAACCGAGAAGAAAGAAGGTGCAAAACGTACACGTCGTGCAGGTGGTAGCCGTAAAAAAGCTGCTGCTGAAACTACAGCTAACCAGGAAGCTACCACTACGGACGCTCCTGCTGCTGATGCCACAGCCGCCGATACAACACCCGAAGCAACCGAGCAACAACCTAGCTAATGATTGTTCAGTTTCAGATAGAAAGCACCCGCCAACGGGTGCTTTTTTTATTTATGAATATTTTGCGTCTTCGTTTCCTGATCTAACACCTGCATATTATATTGGCGGCTTAAAACTAACGAATGAGAAAACTTTTTTTGCTTGTTGCCTTGTTCAGCACTACTTTTTTTGCGTATTCCCGTGAACCGGAAGACTCCACTGAAATGCTGATGGCCGCACTCGCACAGATCGACTCTATTGAAGCAAAACTGCATTATAAAACCGGCACCGTTACACTTGAAAATGGAATGGCAACCATCAATATTGCACCAGGTTTCAAATTCCTGGATGCCAAAGATGCACGTTATGTGCTGGAAGAAGTGTGGGGAAACCTGAAAGGACAAACAGCGCTGGGCATGATCCTGCCAGCAGATAGCAAAGTGGCCATCGCCGATTACGCCTTTATTGTTGAATACGATGCGATCGGTTATGTAAAAGATGAAGATGCTGACGAGATCAATTATGAAGACCTTCTGCAAGAAATGAAGGATGAAACCATCAAGTCAAACGAAGAACGCAGGAAGGCTGGCGTATCTGAAATGAACCTGATAGGCTGGGCTGCCAAACCTTTTTATAATAAAGAAAGAAAGCTGCTTTATTGGGCAAAGGAATTCAAGGTAGATGATTCGGATGAAAACACACTGAATTATGATATCCGTGTTCTGGGTAGAAAAGGTGTGCTGATCCTGCAGGCCGTCTCCGGTATCACCCAGTTGGATAGTGTCAATAAGAATATTGATAACATTCTGGGTATGGTTTCATTCAACAATGGTCATCGCTACCAGGACTTTGATTCCAATGTTGATGATGTAGCTGCGTGGACCATCGGTGGCCTTGTAGCGGGTAAAATGCTGGCAAAAGCAGGTATTCTTGCACTTATTTTAAAGAACATCAAACTGGTGATATTGGCTTTTGCCGGTATCGGCGGTGCTGCCTGGCGCTTCTTTACAGGCAAAAAGAAAAAAGCACTGGATGCCGTTACCACCGCACCGGAACCGGTTGAAGAGGCGCAATCCTAAGAATGTGAAAAATATAACCAAAAGAAAGCCCTGCAGATGTCAGGGCTTCTTTATTTTTGCGCAATTTGTTTTTAAAATGACAACACAAAAAGAAGCTTTACTGGTGCTGGAAGACGGCACAACCTGCCGGGGACAAGCCTTCGGCGCTATTGGTACCACGGGTGGCGAAATCTGTTTCAATACCGGTATGACTGGCTACCAGGAAGTGTTTACCGATCCCAGCTACTACGGACAGGTGCTGATCATGAACAATGTGCACATCGGCAATTACGGTGTGAAGGATGAAGATGTAGAAAGCGACAGCATCAAGATCAAAGGATTGATTGGACGCAACCTCGAAGAAATGTTTTCCCGCAGGCAGGCAAAAGGATCGCTGGAGGAATACCTGAAAAAACAAAATATCGTGGCTATCGAAGGGGTGGATACAAGGGCTCTTGTAGCGCATATCCGCAGCAAAGGCGCCATGAATTGCATTATCTCTTCGGAGATACTGGATGAAGAAGTCCTGAAAAATAAGCTGAAAGAAGTGCCCAGCATGGATGGCTTGGAACTGGCTTCCATTGTTAGCACCCAGGTGCCTTATGAGTTAGGTGATCCTTCTTCTCCCATCAAAGTAGCCGTATTGGATTATGGCACCAAACGGAATATCCTGAATTGCATGGTGGAACGGGGTGCCCACGTAAAAGTATTTCCTGCGAAAACACCTGTGGAAGAACTAAAAGCGTTTAACCCTGCTGGTTATTTCATTTCCAACGGCCCCGGCGACCCGGCAGCCATGCCTTATGCCGTGGAAACAGTAAAGACCATTTTGCAGGAAGACAAGCCAACATTTGGCATTTGTCTCGGCCACCAGTTGCTGGCACTAGCTAACGATATTCCCACCTTTAAAATGCACCACGGTCACCGCGGTATGAACCACCCGGTGAAAAACCTGTTGACCGGCCGTTGCGAGATTACGACACAGAACCATGGCTTTGGCGTGGACCCGGAAGCGGTGAAAAAGGCGGAGCATATCGAGATCACCCACATGAACCTGAATGATAATTCCATTGAAGGGATTAAGGTAAAAGGCAGGCCGGCGTTTTCGGTGCAATACCACCCCGAAAGCACACCAGGCCCGCACGACAGCCGCTACCTGTTTGATGATTTTATTCAAATGATAAAGGAGCATATAAATTCGAATTAAATCTTGAAAGCGACGAATTGCATTCAATAAATTTCGTGCCTGTTGATACTGTTTATTAACTTGAAAAAGTGGATCCGACGGGTTCACTTTTTTCTTTCAAGCTTTCCTGTAATTGGATTTATTCATGAAATTTGTTTTCCATGTTTCCCGAATTAGATACAATGCGTCTCCTGCTGCAGGAGATCAAGCCGAAAGACCAGGCTTTTATTTTTGAAGGTCTCAGTCATCCGGAAGTGATCCCGTATTACGGAGTTCGATATAATTCCTTTGAAGCCACAGAAGCGCAAATGGACTGGTACAGCCAACTGGCAGAACAAGGGTCAGGGTTGGCCTGGAAAATGGTAGAAAAACAAACAGGGGAGAAGGTCGGTGTCATTGCTGTATATGCCTATAAACCCGAACACAACAAAGCAGAAGTTGGCTTTTGGCTGTTGCCCCAGTTTTGGAATAAGGGTTATGCATCCGAAGCTTTGCAATCCGTGAATGATTATTGGAAGAAAGTGAAGTCCCTCCACCGTATGGAAGCTTTTGTAGAAGAGGGCAACACGGCCAGCAGCAAATTGCTCGAAAAAGCCGGCTTTCACTATGAGGGCACTATGCGTGACTGTGAGATCAAGCACGGTAAGTATATCAGCTTACTGATTTATGCTTTGCTACTGGGATAAGAAGAATACAATACGTGTCATTCGTTCCTAAATTCGTGTTTATATGAAGATCGCCATCATCAATGGACCTAACCTGAATCTCCTCGGAAAAAGAGAGCCTGAAATCTACGGCAGCGAAACCTTTGAAGGTTACCTGAGGCAATTAAAAGAGAAATATCCCGGAATCGAATTCTCTTATTTTCAGAGCAACATAGAGGGTGAACTGATCAACGAATTGCAGCGTATTGGTTTTGAATATGACGGTATTATCCTGAATCCCGGTGGCTATACACATACCTCTGTTGCCATTGGTGATGCTATTGCTGCCATCAAAACACCGGTGGTAGAAGTGCACATCTCCAATGTGCATGCCCGTGAAGAGTTTCGCAAGTTGTCCCATGTGTCAGGCAAATCAGCCGGCAGTATCATTGGCCTTGGATTGAAGGGATATGAACTGGCTGTACAGTGGTTTCTCCAATAATGTCAACCGTTGTTTTTTTGATGTCTTTACTCAACTGGTAAATAAACCGGAGTTGCTCCTTCAGTAAGTCATCGTCGGTTGTAAAGTTGCCCTCAGTTTCTTTTGTTGTTTCCGGCAGCACAAATTCAGCTGTATCACCAAAAAGTTTCCTGCTTTCATCCAGTTTGCCAAAGATCTTTTTTGAAAGATGCAACAACTCTGTTGGATAATCTTTCCTTTCTTTTGATAGAAGGATCGTTGTTATGTTGGCAATGTTGGAGAAAAGAATATGGTTCAGCACTACAAACTGCTGCATCAGGGATTGTGAGCTTTGTTTGCTTTTAGGTTCGGACAGCATGCGCTGAAACGCTGCCGCAAGGTTGGCTGAATGCAGGTATACTTCTTTTCTTGCCACTTTATACTCAACCTGGCTGACCTGTTGACCCGATAAGGATTGAATGATTTTTTGCAGGTACAGCATATTGGCCTTTACAATATCCCGCATGTGGTTTTTCAGTTGTTCCCGTTCCCAGTTGGGAAAGAGCAAATAACTGGCCGCAAACGCAATGGCACAGCCCACCAGTGTATCCAACACCCGTTCCCAGGCAATGATGCGAAACTCGTTGCCGATAAAGGAAAACAGAATGAATACATAGGGTGTTACACAAAGCACCATGGCCAGGTAATTGAGCCGCATATAGGTGTATGTTCCCAGCATGAAGAATACCATAATGATAAACAGCGCTGTTTTATCTGTTACCAGCAGCAGAATGCCAACACCGATGGCTGCGCCGGTAACCGTGCCAATAATGCGTTCGATGTTGCGTTGCTTGGTAAGACTAAAGGCCGGCTTGATGATGAAGGCAATGGTCAGCAACACCCAGTAACTATGTGTCCCATATGGTATGGCATTGATGATAAAATAACCGGTTACACAGGAAGCGCTTACCCGCACTGCATGCCTGAAAGCCGAAGACTGGATGTGCAGGTTGTTCCAGAATATCTTTGGATCGAGCGGTTGGTGGGTAATAAAATGCGAATGGTCGACACCGCTCTTTTTCCGTTTGATCGCAGAGGTGAAATACTGCTGGATCGTTTCCATTCCGCCAAGCAGGTTACGAATGTTCACCACGATCTTGATCAGCACCAGTTTGTTGACGGCTTGTGTAGTGGCTATTTCATCGATCCTAGCTTTCAGGGTTCTGATCTCTTCATTGTAATCAAAGCTACGCTGGAAGGAAGTATTGGTTTGTATGGCAATTCCGATAGCATGCAGTTCGTCCACAATTTTTTTCAGGGTATCATGAATAACGCTAAGTGCGCCGGAATCGCCGTATATGTTTCGCAGTGATTTGTAGTCGTAATAAGCTGCTGTAATGTCTTCAAACAGGTCCACCGTCTCCACGAACGTAAATACCAGTTTGCGACTAAGGTCTGTTGATTCGTTTACAATCTTTCTTGTTTTAAAAAACACTTCGCGTACAAGGTCCTGCTTTTCATTCACCACAATTTGTTGTGCAAGCAGTCGCCGGTAATCGGTTTCAAGATCTGTATTGCAATTGTAAAAATCGGCGCGGATGGAAAGATAATTGGCTACCTCTCGAATACATTCGCCTAAGGCACGCTGGGCACTGCGGTAAGGCCGTATCCGGTATAAGAGAAGGCTCAGGGTAAAATAAAATAGTCCGCCTGCCAGTATATACCCTGCTTGCAGCAGGATACCACCCGGTTGTACGGGGTTGTCCATGGTAAGGATCATGATCAGTACAGCTGCGTTTCCCACAGCCGTAGCCCTTTGGCCATATACCACAAACATGGAAAAGAAAAAGGTAACGACCAGAATTTCGAGGCCCATCAGAAAGGGATTGACACGGGCGAGAGCAGTTACAATGGTAAAAATCACGGCAAAGGAAATAGCAAACAGCATCCCGTTGCGCTTGTTCAGCATTGGACCCGGCGAATCGGTCAGGCTAATCACCATCGCACCTAGGGAAATGGTCAGACCAATTTGAAAATGGCCCAGGTATGATCCTATGAGGGCAGGAAGAAGAATGGCAACTGTCGAACGGAGACCGTCGGCAAATGCCTGGCTATAAAAAAAATATTGTACTTCCTTAAATTTCTGGTTCCTCATTCGTCAGCTCCTGCAAAGTTTCTTTGTTTCAACGGCTTTAAAATTAATTATAAAGCCTCGCTCATGATACAAATCCTGGAAATCTGTGATTGTACATGCTCCCTTGCCATCTATTGTTCTGGTTAATGATGTCTATTACCTGTGATACGTCCTTCTCTAGGTCCTAAGAATCTAGACGGCAGGTTACAGCACCTGCCACAAAATGAAAAGAAGAACAGGATGGGACCTGAGAAATATCAGTTTACGCAAGAGCAGTACTCAGGAACAACGGATGGTATGCTTCTTTTCTTTGCATTACAAATGAAAATACCTGTTGTTTACAAATCAGCCGAAGAAGCCTTATCCATTATCCAATCCGGTAACCGTGTTTTTGTTCAGGGCAGTGCTCAAACGCCAACCTGCCTTTTACGAGCACTGGCGCAGCAGGCACCACGACTTAACGATGTTGAACTGGTGTTCATTTCCGTTTATGGTGACATTTATGTTGACAAACCGGAATATGCCAAAAGCTTTCAGATCAATTCGCTGTTTGTTTCCGCGGCCATTCGCGAAGATGTAAAAGAAGGCCGTGCCGATTATGTGCCGGTGTTTTTAAGTGAAATTCCCAACCTTTTTACACAAGGAGTCCTCCCCATCGACGTGGCCCTGGTGCAGGTTTCGCCGCCCGACCAGCACGGCTATTGTTCCCTTGGCGTATCAGTTGACATTGCCCGTTCGGCCGTGAATACTGCACGGTATGTGATTGCGCAGGTCAACCAGCACGTGCCACGTACGCATGGTGACGGATTGATTCATAGCAGTCGTTTTTATGCCATGGTGGAATGTAACGAACCGCTGTACGAAAACAGCTTTGGCGAAAACGTTGGTCCCGATGAAATGCAGATTGGTGAATTCATCGCCAGCCTGATAGATGATCGAAGTACGCTGCAGATGGGGATAGGATCTATTCCTGATGCAGTGCTGCGTTCTCTTGCCAATCATAAAGACTTGGGAGTGCATACGGAAATGTGCAGCGATGGCATTGTGGATTTATTTGAAAAAGATATCATCAACAACAAGTACAAGCGGATTCATCCCAACAAGGCCGTAACCGGTTTTGCGCTGGGTACGCGAAAACTGTACGATTACGTGGATGATAATCCTGCTTTCAACTTTCTCGATATCGATTATGTAAATGATCCGCATATTATTCGACGCAACAACAAGATGGTTGCTATCAACAGCGCTATTGAAATTGATATTACAGGACAAGTGGCTTCTGACTCTATTGGCATCTATCAATATTCGGGTGTGGGCGGACAAATGGATTTTATGCGTGGTGCTGCCCTCAGTGAAGGTGGCAAACCCATCATCGCTTTACCATCCCGCACGGCCAAAGGTCTTGCCCGTATTGTACCGTTTTTAAAACCCGGTGCCGGCGTGGTGACCACAAGAGCTCACGTGCATTACGTAGTAACTGAATACGGCATTGCTTATTTGTATGGAAAGAACCTGCGACAACGGGCAAAAGCCCTGATCGGCATCTCTCATCCCGATGACAGGGAAGGATTGGAGAGGGCCTGCTTCGAACGGTTCAAGATATTTTGATAGTTGATATTAGAAAGTCGATAATAGACTCCGTTAAGGTTGTAAATAGTCTTAAATGATCAAATGAAAGAGTCGTTCTGAAAGGAACGACTCTTTCATTTTCCAAATTCAACCGATAGATTCTATTGAATCTTGTGCAGACTAAGCAACCGAATGGCGTACGTCCAGGATAGTAAATGTTTTTTTACCGGCCGGAACCTGCCAGCTGACTCTTTCACCTTTCGGGTAGCCGATAAGTGCAATGCCAAGCGGTGACATGATCGATATTTTGCGTTGTTTGATATCTGCCTTTTCCGGAGTCACCACCATAAATTCCATTAGTTTATTAGCTTTCTCGTCCCTGATAGTGACTTGGCTGTTCAGTCGTACCACATCACAGGGGAGTTCATCATTCCCCACCACCTTTGCTTTTTTCAATTCGGCTTCCAGTTCTTCTGTATCGTGCTGATTGCAGGTCATTTTCCATTTGTTGCTTTTTAATGATTGTATGATTAACTCATAGTCACTTTTCGACAGCATAAGCTGTATTGCGGTCTTTTGCATGTCTGTTTAATTTAGAACAGTTTGAAAATTGTTTTTGATAGAGCTGCATGCACTGCAAATTGCCGTTTCGAATCTGCAAAATCTTTTTGCGGAGATTACCTTGCAAATAGAATGCGCCGATTGATGCAACAGTAGGAATGCAGGTCAGTAAATCATTTGTGTTCTACGCAATTTTTTTTACAGGCACAGGGATCATTTTGGAAAGCAACATTTCCCAGTGCTTTGCTTTTTTCTCCAGCCTTTCTATCTCAGGTATGCTGTTTTTCCTGTACTGGTAAAACGGAATTTCAATGGAAGGTTGATTGTTATTCCGCTCAAAGTGCAGGGCAATCAGTTCAAGATACGTTTCCAGCTTTTTGGCCCTTAGCTCACCTCCTTTGATGTTCCCATAATGTTTGATGACCGAACAGCTTTTGATTTCGGAAAGATCGATTAGTTCCGTATGCGTGATGACTTCTTCTGAGCTTTTGGTTACCAGGATTTTCCGGTTCAATCCGTCCAGTCCGATAATGCAGTTGTGCAAAATTTCCTGGCTCGAAAAGGTTAAATTGTAAACAGATCCGAGTTCGCTGAAACGATGCAAAAGATGGTTCATACGCTTTCGTTTTTCCTTTTTCAGAATCGTTCGGTAAATGCAGCAGCCACCAATGACGATACTTGCCGCAATGACCGCAACAAGAACGCTTCCCATAGGTTTACGGATTAACGGTGAATGGTTTTAGTCGCTTAAGCCGGGGAATGCGAAATCCTTTCCACTTTGGATAGAGGTTTACCGCCACCAACAGCGGAACGGTAACATATAAGAGTTTATACCAGCCAGGGTGAGAAATCAGGCCATATTTTAAACTAATGGCTGTAAGCAAAACCAACTGCAGGGTCACAGCTCTGTAGGCTGAAAATCTGCTACGTTTACGTTGCATAATAGTAGTTGTTTACAGAAGAAAGAATGGGTGAAAGAAACAGTAAAGGATTCCCAAGCCTTGGGTAAAAATCAGGCTTAGGACACCGGTTTAAAAGCCTTGAACGTAGAGAAGTAGTAAAGATGTGTGCAGAAGGGGACAAACTCGGGAAATGACCAGGTGTAACAATCACTCATATCCAGGATGAGGCGTTGTGCCACATAGGAAGGTTTGATATGATTGTTTTCGTTTGTCATCTATACAAACATACAACTTTAAGATAGGAAAAAAACAGGTGTGAAATAAGGGATGGTTAAAAGATTTCTATTTGGGAATATAGGATAAACAGGAAGAACTGGGTTGGATGCTCATCAAGTTTCGTGTTGTGCCGATGTAAAATGTTTCAATATACCGCTGCTATGTAAGCCTGTTTACAAAACAAGAGCCGTTCTGAAAAGAACGGCTCTTGTTTTGCTTTGTGATATCAATTTCATGGTCGCCCGATCGCTCTCATTCAGGGTTCGGATCTTTTCTTCTCTGCTTTTTTCTTCAGGTAATCCATGTCGGTTGAGAGGCCCTGTACATCATCTAGTTTTGCTACATAAATGCTGCGACCGTGGGTGCCCAGCACAATCTCGTTTTCCCGCTCCTGGATGGCAATATCATGCACCGGAACAGATTTGGGCATGCCTGCATTCCATGACATAAAGCTTTCGCCACGGTTAAAGCTCACATACAGTCCGCCATCGGTGCCCACGTACAAAATATTCTCGTTTTTCGGATCCTCTTTCACCACGTTGATGGGCTCAAGCGGCAGATCCCTGCCAAGACTTTTCCAGGTAGCACCATAGTCCTCGCTTACATACAGGTAAGGCGCAAAATCATCGAAGCGGTAACCGTTCAGAGTAGCATATACCCTGGGTTCTTTGTATTGAGATGCCACCAGTCGGCTAATCCATAAACCTGCGGTCAGCGGCGCATCTGTTACTTTAGAGGGTTTGTTATTCACCAGCGTCCAGGTATAACCGCCGTCTTTTGTCATCTGGATGTTACCATCGTCTGTACCAGCGTAAATGAGCCCAAAACGTAACGGTGATTCAGTAATGGTGGTAATGGTGCCATAAGGTACATTGCCGCCCTTGTCGCCGCGGGTAAGGTCTGCAAGAGTGATCATCGTATCGGCGCGGTTCATGGAGCGGAAAAACTTGTTACCACCAAAGTAAACCACATCCGGGTTGTGCGGCGAGAGCAAGATAGGCGACTGCCAGTTGAATCGAAATGGTTTTTCACCCATCGAATGGCGGGGTGTAATCCGTTTTGCTGTCTGCCGGGGCTGCGTACGGTTCATGCGAACATAGTTGCCAAACTGCGAACCGGTATACGTTGTCTGGTTATCGCGTTTGTCCACCTGCACCTGCATGCCATCGCCTCCCAGCAGTCGTTTGAAAGGGTAATCGCCTTCTGCCATCCAGTCGATATTTTCCCGGTTATTGGAAGGGCCGTACCAAACGCCATTGTCCTGCAAACCACCATACACGTTATAAGGTTTGGCATCGTCAACAGCAACAGAGTAAAATTGTCCTACGGCCGGCGTATTGGCGAGGAACCAATGATTGCCATCATCGTAGGTGATATTAACGCCGCCATCGTTGCCGTTGATCAGGTGCGAGTCCCGCTTTGGATTCACCCACAGGGCATGGTGATCGGCGTGCACATTGGGTTTGTCCATGCTTTTCCAGGTCTTGCCGCCATCAGTTGATAAAATGGAGAGCAGGCCTAGTGCATATACTTTATCGGGATTGTACGGCGAGGTGTAGACCTTGGCAAAATAGTAGCCATACGACATGTTGCCGGGGATTTCTTTTTCATGGGTTTTGCGCCAGGATTGTCCGCCGTTGTCGCTGCGGTAGATTTCCATCCCAATCGGTGTTCCTTCAAAGCCGGTGTTGATGTAGAGGTAATCATACAAGGCCGTTGCTTTCAGTTGGCCGGTGGCTACCTGCTCTTTCAACTGCTTTGCGGTATAGCGTCCCAGCAGGCGGTAACGCTTCAATAAAGTGTCAATTTTGCGTTCTTCCAGCCGGGCAAACTGCTCTTTGGATAGGTTTCTCAGGTCAGCCAGTGCATACACCAGCGTATCCTTTTTCGCCGTATCGGGTTTGTCTTTCTGGTTGTCCAGGATGGCATAAACGATCTGTGGATTTTTGGGATAGACAGCGATTCCTATTCTTCCCAACTGCTCGTGCTGCGGAAAACCGCTGGCGCCTTTGGTTACATTCGTCCAGGTGTTTCCACCATCGGTGCTTTTGTAGATGCCACTGGTTTTTCCTGCCGCTTCAAAGTTCCAGGCACGGCGGGTACGATACCATATGGCCGCATAAACTTCGTTCGGGTTTTGGGGGTTGATGTCCAGGTCTACGGCACCGGTATTGTCATCAACATAAAGGGTCTTCTTCCATGTTTGACCGCCGTCAGTGGTTTTGTAAACACCTCTTTCGCTATTGGGAGAATATAGATGTCCCAATGCTGCTACCCAGGCAGTATTCTCATCCGTGGGATGAAGCTGGATTTTACCAATGTGATGCGAATCGGGCAAGCCGATCCATTTCCAGGTTTTGCCCTTATCGGTGCTTTTGTAAACACCCATGCCGGCATAAGAGGAACGGCTGCTGTTCACTTCGCCGGTACCTACCCAGATTGTACCTGTTTTCCAGTTTACAGCAATGTCACCAATGGTCTGCACATCTGTGCTGTCAAATACCGGTGTAAACGACTGCCCGTTATTAGCCGTGTGCCAAACGCCGCCAGAAGCATAGGCTGCGTAGAATTCAGTAGGATCTTCAGGATTGGCATCAATATCTACCACCCGTCCACTCATAACGGTTGGCCCAATGCTGCGGAATGCGATGCTGTTGAGCACAGAGGCTTTTTCCAGCGCAGCCCGCTGCTGTACTACTTTCAGCCGTTCTTCGGCAGGCGTGGGCTTACCCTGGGCATTTGACAAAATACTAACGGACAGAAAAGGAACGAGAAGGAAACAATAGAGTAGTTTTGCTCGCATAAATGCAGTCTTTTTTCGTTTTTCGATAAGAGTCAAACATACTAAACTATGCGATACATCTTTTCCTTTATCCTGTTGCTTTCGCTTGGTGCCAACGCCCAGTGGAAGAGCTTTACGATTGGCGTGAAAGGCGATACCCTGAACCGTGTAGACATGCAGGGACGCAAACAGGGCCCCTGGGTGGTGCAGGTGCCGGAACTGCGAGGTGAGAGAGGTTATGAAGAAGAAGGTTTTTTTGTGAACGACAAAAAAGAAGGCCGGTGGGTGCGGTATTCCTTGCAGGGTGATAAGCTGGCAGTGGAAAATTATCGCTGGGGCCAAAAAGATGGTCGCTGCGAATATTATAACCAGGTAGAAGACCTGGTGAGGGTAGAAAGCTGGCGGGCTATCAACCCGGCCAGTCCGTACGATACCATTCCGGTTACGGATCCTAACAATCCCAATAAGATTGTTCGTTTCGAAATTATAAAGGTGGAAAGTCCTTCTGTAAAACACGGGTTTTGGCGGTATTATGACCCCGGTACGGGAAGGGTTGAAAAAACCGAGCAGTGGATTCTTGACAAGCTGAAAAAGGATGATGATGAAGAAGAGATTGATGTAGCCACCGTTGCTGCCGATGGCACCACAACAGTGGCCAACAAAGAGGCGGCGCCAAAACCAAAGGTAAAACCCAAAGAAGTGCTGGAATTTGAAAAGAAAAATGCCGGTAAGAAAAAGATAAAAGTGCGTGACGGGCGAACGGGTTGATCGGGTGATTTGATTCCTTATAGATTTCGATAATAGTAAAAAATCCTGAAGGGTAAGTCTTCAGGATTTTTTATTTAGCATTTAATGAGACGGCGATTATATTTAATCTTAATTCGCCTTGCATATTGCTCGTTGCCGATTGTGCATTGGCTCATCCCGCCGCAACCACTTCCTTCACACCTTCCCGGTAAGGCGTTACCTTAAATTCCGGGAAACGGGTTTTGAACTTGGTGCTGTCGAAATAATAATCCTGGTTGTTCTGATAGAGCATCTCCACCATTTCCTTCATCAGCGGATTGAAGAGGCCCATCACCCGGATCAGCCCTTTGGGTACGGTCATGGCTTTGCTCCTGACCTTCATGGTTTCGGCAAACAGGTCTATCCAGTCGTTACCGGTCAGCCTTTCAGTGCTGGTGGGCAGGTGCCAGACCTGATTGTAAGCATCGGGAGTGTTGCCCAGCAGTGCAGTGGCTTTTGCTGCATCGGGTGTGTAGGTAAATGAATGAACCTTGTTGCGGTCGCCCATCCAAACGGCCTTCTTGCCTTTTGTAAATGGCTTGTAAACCGTTTCCTGGAGCATGCTGTTGCCGATGCCGGGGCCGTAAAAATCTGCTGCACGTACGATCATGGCCGTTAGACCTCCCTTTGCTGTTTCATCCATGAGCAGTTTGGCGATGGCAGCTCTCACTTTGCCTTTTTCAGATGGCGGGTTAACCGGCGCATCCTCCGTCAAGTTTCCGACAGACTTTTCATCATAGAGGTAAACATTGTCAAAGAAGACAAGCCTGGCGCCATGTTGTTTGCAGGCTTTGATAACATTTTGCATTACCACCGGCCATTGCTGCTTCCAGATCGAAGTTTTGTAGGGAAGACCGGCAACGAGGTACACAACCTGGGCACCGGCAACGGCCTTGTCTACCGCAGCTTCATTAGTCAGATCGGCGGCCAACGTCTCGTCATCCTCATTTACTTTTTCGGGTGTTCGGCTTACAATGCGAACCTTGTTGGTGTAGGCTTTCAGTTCGCGGGCCAATGCGGTTCCAATGGCGCCGCCACCGCCTAGAATCACTTGCATGTTAGTGGTTTATTTCTGCACAAAATTGCGGTTAAAATAATTACGGAAAAAAAGCAGTTGGTATTGCACCGCCGTTGCCCAGTAATTCCAGTCATGTCGGCCAGGTCGTTCGGTATATTCGTGCGGTATCTTCAGTTGAAGCATTTTCTGGTGTGCAGCGCGGTTCATTTCTATCACAAAATCTTCAGTGCCGCAATCGATGATGATGGCGATGCTGTCCTTTGGATACTGCTCCATTTGCTTCATGATCGAGTAGTCACGATAGCGTTCTTTATTGGCAGTGTCGCCCAGTCTTCTCTCCACATGATAACCCCTTGTGATGTATTCAATGACCAGTGCACCGCTCATGCTGCCGCAGGCACCAAAAAAGTTGGCGTGCCGGAAACCAAGGAACAACCCGCCATGACCGCCCATACTCAAGCCAGTGATTGCTCTGGCCCTTCTGTCCCTGATAACAGGATAATTCGCTTCTATGTATTGCGGAACTTCTTTGGCAATGTACGTTTCGTAACGCATGGTGCTGTCTACCGGGCTGTCGAAATACCAGCTGCTGAATTCACCGTCGGGGCAAACGATCACCACGCCGTATTCATCTGCATAGCTGGTTAATTTCGGTACCCTTTGTACCCAGTTGTTGTAGTTGCCGCTAAAGCCGTGCAGCAGGTAAACGGCAGGAAATTTCTGGTCTGTTTTCTTTGTATTGCCCGGTGTGATCACCACGCATTTGCGGGCACGGTTCATACTTTGACTAAAGATGGACACAGTGTCTACAATGGCCGCAAACCCGGTAAATGATACCAGGAGAATAAAGGAGAGGAAAAAAAATTTTCGCATGATCGAAAATAGGAACTCAAACGTAAAAACGAAGATGTCTGATGGGTTAAGAAATAATTTCAACGGGTGATTTTTTCAGGCCAGAAAAACTTTTGCTCGCAACCGTTTCCCCGCTTATTTTTGCCCCGCAATGAAAAAACATGTACATAACCATCATCATGCACTGCCAAACAGGTAAGCTGTGATGTTTTATGTCATCTGATAAACGAAAGGCTTACCCAACGGTAGGCCTTTTAATTTTTTTGTATGAACCTGAAATTAGCCATTCAAAAATCCGGCAGGCTGCATGAAGACAGCATGAAGCTGCTCAACCTTTGCGGCATCGCGGTAAAAAGCGGCAGTAACCAGTTGCGGGCACTGGCCGAGAACTTTCCGCTGGAAGTGTATTTTTTACGCGACGATGATATTCCGCAATACGTGGAAGATGGCGTGGCGCATATCGGCATTGTGGGTGAAAATGTCCTGTTTGAAAAAGCCAGGGAAGCCGAGATTGTGGAGCAATTGGGCTTTGGCAAATGCCGTCTTTCTATTGCGGTGAACAAAACCGAAACCTATACGTCTCCGGATTTTCTGCAAGGGAAAAAAATTGCTACCAGCTATCCTGTATTAACGCAGCGTTTCCTGGATGAAAACGGCATCAATGCGGAGATCCACGAGATCAGCGGGTCGGTGGAACTGGCGCCAGGCATTGGTCTTGCCGACGCGGTATGCGACCTGGTGAGTAGCGGTTCTACGCTGTTCATGAATGGGCTGCAGGAAGTGCAAACTATTTTAAAAAGCCAGGCAGTGCTGGTGCGTAATAAGGCTCTGAATGCCGAACAAAAAAAGATCCTCGACCAGATTGTGTTTCGCATTCGTGCCGTGCACAAAGCAAAGAATAACAAGTATGTTCTGCTCAATGCACCCAATAGTTCCCTGCAGGAGATCATCAAATTGCTGCCCGGGATGAAAAGCCCGACAGTATTGCCGTTGGCTGATAGCGAGTGGAGTTCGGTACACAGCGTGTTGCCGGAAGATGAGTTCTGGGAGAAGATCGAAGCTTTGCGCAATGCCGGTGCACAAGGCATATTGGTGGTGCCGATCGAAAAGATGATTGTTTGATGTGCGAATAAATTAATTGAAAAAAGATGCAGGTAATCATCAATCCTGATAAAAAAGACTGGAAACAGATTTTGCAAAGGCCGTATGCGGACAATACTTCCGTGCTGCAGTCTGTGCAGGAGATACTGGAAGATGTCAAAGTGAGCGGTGACAAGGCCGTTCGCGAACTGACACAGCGTTTTACTGGTGTTGAACTGGATGCCTTGCAGGTTTCTGCGGAAGAAGTCAATGTAGCGGCAAACGAAATTGCTGAGGAATTGAAAGCAGCTATCCGGCAGGCAAAGCAAAATATCGAAACCTTCCACCAGGCACAGCTTGGAAAGGTAGAAGTGATTGAAACCATGGCAGGCATACAATGCTGGCGTAAAAGCGTAGGGATCGAAAAAGTAGGCCTCTACATTCCTGGCGGAACAGCACCCCTGTTTTCTACCGTTTTGATGCTGGCAGTCCCAGCCCGACTGGCAGGCTGTAAAGAGATCATTCTTTGTTCACCCTGCGACAAACATGGTGCGCTGCACCCAGCAATTTTATATGCAGCGCAGATCACCGGCATTGCCAAAATCTTCCGGATCGGCGGTGCGCAGGCTATTGCGGCCATGGCCTACGGAACTGCGACTATTCCTGCCGTGTACAAAATATTTGGTCCCGGTAACCAGTATGTCACCGCCGCAAAACAACTTGTACAGATGCAGGGCATTGCCATTGACATGCCGGCGGGTCCCAGCGAGGTTTGCGTAATGGCCGATGAAACGGCCAATGCGGGTTTTGTTGCAGCCGACCTGTTGTCGCAGGCCGAACACGGCGCGGACAGCCAGGTGCTGTTGGTGAGTAACCAGGCTTCTGTGATCAGTGCTGTGCAGGAGGAACTTGCAAAACAACTGGCAGCCTTGCCAAGAAAGGAGATGGCAGAAAAAGCGCTGCATAACAGTAAAGCCATTGTTGCTGAAAACTGGAATGATGCGATTGAACTGGTGAATGAATACGCGGCGGAACACCTCATTATCAGTTGTGCCGGTGCTGATGCCATTGCCGAAAGGATCACCAATGCCGGTTCTGTCTTCATTGGCAATTACTCTCCCGAAAGTGTAGGTGATTATGCCAGCGGCACCAATCACACGCTTCCGACCAACGGTTTTGCCAAAGCATACAGCGGTGTCAGTGTTGACAGCTTTGTAAAAAAAATCACGTATCAAAAACTCACGGCAGATGGGTTGCAAAATATTGCTCCAACGGTGATGCAGATGGCTGAAGCCGAAGGGCTGGAGGCACATGCGAATGCTGTTCGCATCCGGCTACAATAGTAGCAGACATTCCATATCTCACAGATATGGAATGTCTTGTTGCCGAATCGCATTAATGACCCACAAGTCTGCGATGCTTCGCCTTTGCGCAGCATAAACTGCTCAGTATTTCAATAGTAGTACAAACGTTAAGAAAATAAAAATGAGTTTCGATCTAAATAATCTGGTCAGAGAAAATATCAGGAATCTAAAGCCCTATTCTTCGGCACGCAGTGAGTTCAGTGGCCGTGCGAAGGTGTTCCTCGATGCCAATGAAAACAGCTTTGGCTCGCCGCTAACGAAGTGGTATAACCGTTATCCCGACCCCCTGCAATGGGAAGTGAAAAAAAAGATGGCAGCCATCAAAAAAGTGGACGCCGAAAACATGCTGCTGGGCAACGGCAGTGATGAGTGCATTGACCTTTTGATCCGTGCCTTCTGTGATCCGCAACGGGATAATATCATCATTTGTCCGCCAACCTACGGCATGTATGAGGTGTATGCTAACATCAACGATGTGCCGGTAAAGGAAGTGCCGCTGACGCCAACTTATCAACTAGACCTGGAAGCGCTGGAAGAAGCCGTAGATGCACATACCAAGGTCATTTTTTTCTGTTCACCCAATAACCCTACCGGTAACAGCCTGGATAGAGAAAACATTGAAATGGTGCTGAATAACTTTGACGGGATTGTGGTGGTGGATGAAGCCTACATCAATTACAGCCGTACCCGTTCGTTCATCACTGAACTGAACGATTATCCGAACCTGGTGGTGATGCAGACGTTCTCGAAAGCGTGGGGACTTGCGGCACTGCGATTGGGAATGATCTATGCCTCTAAAGAAATCGTGGCGGTGCTGAACAAAATCAAACCACCTTACAATATCAACCAGGCAACGCAGGAACTGGTACTGAAAGCGCTGGACAATTTAGAGGATGTGAACAGCATGATCACGGAAACGGTAAGGCTCCGGGATGCGTTGGTGAAAGAACTGGCGGCAACGCCATGCGTGCAGAAAGTGTATCCTTCCGATGCCAATTTCCTGCTGGTAAAAGTAACCGATGCCAATGCGATCTACAGCAATCTCCGCGAGAAAGGCATTATCGTTCGCAACCGTAACAATGTGATTCTTTGCGAGGGCTGTTTGCGCATTACCGTGGGCACTGAACGCGAAAATGCTGCCCTGCTGGAAGCACTCAGAGATTTTCAACAGCACTAATGTATTTTTATCGTCTATTCTAATACGACCAAACACATGAAACTACTCCTCTCGCTTGCCTTTGCTGCAACGTTTTCTATAGTGGCAACGGCGCAGGTATCTAAAGAGCCCGTCATTACCTTGCCGGCAGGCTTCGGCTCCAACGTCGTGGCAAAAAACCTGGGCAGGGCCCGCCATCTAACGGTGAACGGCAATGGTGATATCTACATTAAGCTGGAACGCCTGAAAGAGGGCAGTGGCATCATTCGCCTGAGCGATAAAAATGGAGATGGTCGCGTGGATGATACCACTGGTTTCGGTACCTACATCGGTACCGGCATTGCTATCAAAAACGGCTTTCTCTATGCATCGTCCAACAGCGAAGTATACCGGTATAAATTCAATGGCAATGTGCTGGACACGGCTAGCCGCGAAACGATCGTGACCGGCCTGGTGGACCGGAGGCAACATGCTTCCAAATCCATCACGCTGGATAACGCCGGTAACCTGTATGTGAACATCGGTGCTCCGTCCAACGTGTGTCAGGAAAAAGATCGGGCTACAGGTGAGCCGGGACAAGATCCCTGCCCGCTGCTGGAAACCACCGGTGGCATCTGGCAGTTCAAGACCGATAAGCAAAACCAGTCTTATGCGGATGGTGTCCGGTATGCCACCGGTTTGCGCAATGTGGTGGGACTCGACTGGAATACCTCTACCAATACGCTGTTTGCCATGCAGCATGGCCGTGATGGACTGCAGGACTATAAAATCTTCCCGGATTCTGTGGCAGTGGAACTGCCGGCCGAAGTGATGGTGGAGGTGACAAAAGCCGGAGATAATTTTGGCTGGCCGTATTGTTTTTACAATCAGTTTGAAGGTAAGAATGTCCTGAACCCTGAATATGGCGGTGATGGCAAAAGTGTTGGTCGTTGTGCAGATGTAAAGGCACCGGTGGTGGCCTTCCCGGGTCACCTTGCACCCAACGCTCTGCTGTTTTATACCGGCAGCCAATTCCCCGAAAAATATCGCAATGGCGCCTTTGTTGCCTTTCACGGATCCTGGAACCGTGCACCGCTGAACCAGCAGGGTTTCTTTGTGGCCTTTGTGCCTTTTAAGAATGGCAAACCATCCGGTAAATGGGAAGTGTTTGCCAACGGCTTTGCCGGCAACGAAAATATCACTTCTCCCCGCCAGGCGGTCTATCGTCCCTGCGGTTTGGCACAAGGGCCTGATGGTTCCCTGTATGTGTCCGACGACGTAAAGGGTAACGTGTGGAAGATTAGTTACAGTACAAAATAATGGGAGATGAAAGCAGTTGTATTCATGTGTTTGCTGTTGCCATTGTTTGGTGTGGCGCAAGTAAAAAAAAGTTCCAAAAAAGCAACAACACCAACAGGCAATGGCCTGCAGCAATCGGTTAGCAAAGGCAAGGTGGTTTATGCTGCTTATTGCCTTTCCTGTCACCAGGCTGATGGTTCCGGTGTGCCTAATTTAAACCCGCCGCTGGTTCAGAACAACTGGGTACTGGGACCAAAAAATGTTTTGATTGAACAAGTGCTGAACGGTTCCCGTGGCAAAGTCGAAATTGATGGGGAAACCTTTCATAACACTATGCCGCCGATGGCGCATCTCACCGATCAGCAAATTGCCGACGTGATTACGTATGTACGCAACAGTTTTGGCAACAAGGCCAGCCGCGTAGCGCCGGCCGAAGTGAAAGCATTAAGAGCAAAAACTAAATAATAAGCCGTGAAGAAGTGTTTGTTTATTGACAGGGATGGTACGATGATCAACGAGTACCCGCCGCTGTACCAGATCGATTCGCTGGAGAAGGTTAGCTTTTATCCGGGTGCGCTTAAATACCTGGGCAAGATCTATGATGAACTGGATTACGAATTTGTACTAGTGTCAAACCAGGATGGATTGGGTACGCCTACATTCACGGAAGAGCAGTTCTGGCCGGCGCACAACCTGGTGATCAACACCTTCAAGGGAGAGGGAATTTTCTTTAAGGAAGAATTGATTGACCGGAGTTATCCTGAAGACGGTCTGGATACCCGCAAGCCCGGCATTGGCATGTTCAAGGCCTACCTGAATAACAAAGATTACGATATCCCGAACTCTTATGTGATCGGCGACCGCATCACGGATGTACAACTTGCCAAGAACCTGGGATGCAAGGCGATCTGGATCAAGAACAATCCTGACCTGGGTGGTGCTGAGGTCAAGGACGGACCGGAAGAACTGGAGAAGGTGGTGGCCTTGACAACTACCGGGTGGAAAGAGATTTATGAATTCCTGAAGAAAGAGAATAGAACGGTGGTGCATACCCGCAAAACTTCGGAAACAGAGATCACCATTGAACTGAATTTAGATGGCAGTGGCAAAGCGTCTATCCACACCGGCTTAGGCTTCTTTGATCATATGCTCGACCAGATTGCCCGCCATGGTCTGATCGATCTGCGCATAGAAGTCAAAGGTGATCTGCACATAGATGAACACCACACCATTGAAGATACCGGTATTGCGCTTGGAGAAGCGATTGCAAAGGCATTGGGTGATAAACGGGGTATTGAACGGTATGGATTTGCACTTCCCATGGATGAAGCCGAAGCCAAGGTGCTGATTGATTTTGGAGGCCGGGCCTGGATTGTTTGGAATACTTCGTTCAGCCGCGAAAAAGTTGGTGACATGCCTACGGAGATGTTTTTCCACTTTTTCAAATCATTTTCAGACGCTGCCAAATGCAACCTGAACATCGAGTGCAGGGGCGAGAATGAGCATCACAAAATCGAAGCGATCTTCAAAGCATTTGCAAAGGCAATCAAAATGGCAGTGAAGAAAGACCCGCTGAAGAATTATTTGCCAAGCACAAAAGGCATGTTATAATGACTGGATGTCCTGGCACAGAATACTTGATAAAGAGAGGAGCTGATTGGAGCTCCTTTTTTGTGCCACTTCTTTTTTAATTTCATTGCTGCATCGTTTGCTGTTATGGGTGTATAAGTACGTACATAGCTGGTAAAAAGAAAACAGCAGGCACGGTACCTAATCATGCAACAATAAATTAGAATGAAACCGTCATCCTTAACTGTTGGACTTTTTGGAGTTGGACTTGAAACTTACTGGCCTCAGTTTGAGGGATTAAAGGAGCGGTTGGAGTCTTATTTGAATACCGTTGCGCAGAATCTGCAGGCCCTCCATCCAACTGTCGTAAACCTCGGTTTGATTGATTCAGCCGAAAAAGCGTTCATGGCCGGAAAGGAGTTTCGCAAACAAGATGTGGATATAATCTTCCTGTATGTAACAACCTATGCATTGTCCTCGACAGTGTTACCGGTTGTGCAACGGGCAAAAGTTCCTGTGGTTGTTCTAAATCTGTCGCCTGCTCCTTCCATCAATTATGAAGGTTTCAACAATTTGAAAGATCGTGGAAAGATGACTGGTGAGTGGTTGGCGCATTGTTCACCTTGTGCTGTACCGGAAATCGCCAATGTGTTCAAACGCGTTGGTGTTTCCTTTCATCAGGTAACTGGCATCTTACATAACGATGATAGTTGCTGGAATGAAATCCGGGAATGGGTAGAGGCTGCCAATGTTGCCAGCATAATGGCTAACAACCGGCTTGGTTGTATGGGACATTATTACAGTGGTATGCTTGATATTTACTCCGACCTTACCCAGCAATATGCGCATTTCGGTGGTCATATCCAACTACTGGAGGTAGATGAATTGGCGGCTTTGCGACGGGGTGTGAAAGAGGCGCAAATAAAGGAGCGTATCAGTGATTTTTATTCGGTGTTTGCTGTGCAGGACGATTGTTCTGGTGAAGAACTGGAAAAAGCAGCCAGAACATCCGTAGCATTGGATAAACTGGTCGATCGCTATGGATTGGGTTCATTAGCCTATTACTACAGTGGCACAGGCAATACTGAGAATGAAGAAACAATCAGTTCTATTATATTAGGTAATTCCCTGTTAACGGCAAGGGGCATCCCGGTCGCCGGAGAATATGAGATCAAGAATGTGCAGGCTATGAAGATCATGGACAGCTTTGGTGCCGGTGGTTCTTTCACTGAATTTTACGCCATGGACTTTACCGAAGATATTGTGCTGATGGGACATGATGGCCCAGGGCATATTGCCATATCCGAAGGCAAAACAAAAGTGCGGCCACTAGGAATTTATCATGGTAAGGTAGGAAAGGGCTTGTCGGTGGAAATGTCTGTAAAAAATGGCCCTGTTACGTTGCTTTCTGTAACGGAAAGTGGAGGAAAACTAATGCTGCTCCTTGCAGAAGCAGAATCGGTACCAGGACCGATTCTGGAGATTGGAAACACAAACAGTCGTTACCGTTTCCCGATAGGGGCAAGGGAGTTTGTAAGCAATTGGAATCGTCATGGACCCGCCCATCATTGTGCTGTTGGTGTTGGTCATATTGCCACCAAAATAAAAAAACTGGGTGCTTTGCTGAACATGGAAGTTGTACAGGTTTGTTGAGACGCCAGTGTTTTTATTGTTTGTAAATCTTTCCGTCTTTCATAACGAAATTTACCTGTCGTACTGCCCCGATATTCACAGAAGGGTCACCCTGTACGGCGATGATATCGGCGAACAAGCCTTTCTTTATCCTTCCAATTTTATTACCATAGCCAAATACATCTGCATTGACGGACGTGGCCGACTTTAATACATCAACCGGCTTCATACCGTATGCCACCATCAGTTCCATCTCTCTCGCATTCTCACCATGGGTGAAGACGCCAACATCTCCGCCCATGCTGATGGTAACACCGCTCTTTAAGGCTGCCTGAAAACTTTTCTTTTTGGCCGTGATGCGTGCTGGTTCCGGGTCAACACCTTTCTTCCAGCCGCCGTATTGTGTAATTGCATCTCCTGCTGCCAGTGTTGCACAAAGCGCCACCCCTTTTTCTTTCATCAGCCGGAAGATCTCTTCGTCGCCTTCGTCGCCGTGCTCGATGGTGGAAACACCGGCCATGGTGGACAGTCGCATGCCTTCTTTTGTAGAGGCATGTGCCACCACTTTGCGGCCGCCGGCTTTGGCATTCATCATGATCCACTTCCACTCCACTTCCGTGAACGAAGGTCTGGCTTCGCCGTTTGGCCCATAGCGGTAATCTGCATAAATTTTAATTACATCCGCTCCTTTGCCCATCTGTTCGCGAACGGCTTTTGTCAGTTCTTCCAGTCCGGCCACTTCTTCAGCGCCCTGCGGCAGGTTCAGGTCCGGGTTACCAAAGTTGGGCCCATAGGTTCCTTTAGCTACAATCGCTCTTGTGGCAATGATCATGCGTGGTCCGGTAATGATTCCTTTCTCAATGCTCTTCTTTAATCCTACATCATCATACGCAGCACCTTCCGTTCCCAGGTCGCGAACGGTGGTGAAGCCGGCCAATAGCGTTGCTCTTGCGTGGTTCACGGCTCTTGCTGTTCGTTCCGCACGGCTTTCCCGCAGCACCTGGTCGTTCCAAGAAGTCTCATTGTACGGATGTAGAAAGAGGTGCGAGTGCCCTTCGATCAGTCCCGGGAGAAGGGTAGTGCCTTTCAACTCGATCACTCTTGTGTTGGCGGGAAGTTTGAAGTTCATGCTGCCGGCTGCTTCAATCTTATTTCCATGCACCAAAACGATCCAATCATTGTGCATGGTTTCGCCATCAAATACCCTGTCAGGTTTTAAAAGGTAAAAACTGTCCGTTTGTGCAAATGTTACTGTTGTTAAAAACAAGATGAAAAAAAGAAACGTCATCCTCATTGGCTAAAGTTATTTGAAAACAAAAGACCGAAGCCACCTATGAATTTGGGATACCTGAATTTTCTGCTAACACATCCTATCTTATATTTATGGAAACAAATAGATTATTATGTCGATTTTAAATAACAATAAGAAAACAAATTCGAAGCAGCAGGGTGCTAATAAGAATACGGCCAATAACAATTCAAAATTTATTAAGCCTTCTTCCAAGTCACCGAACGTGACAAAGAAAGTACGGTCAACCGGTGCGAACAGGGGCAGTTAGTTTCATCCCTGGACTTCTCTTGTTTAAAAGAGTTCTGAACGTACAAGCGTGCGACGCAACAGGTGCAGAATCGTAGCACCTCAGCTGACGACACAAAAAAACTCCATCGATAATCAATGGAGTTTTTTTATACGATAAAATGTTTTTTATCTCGCTTCAGCCATATCCGGAATGACTTCCACTTTGTACGCACCGGCATCCAGCTTTGCTTTTGTTTCGCTGAAGGCTTTCAGTGTGTCCTCAATATCCTGGTCGGTATGCGCAGCCGTTGGAATCAAACGGTAAATAATATGTCCTTTTGGAATCACCGGGTACACCACTACGGATGCAAACACGCCGTAGTTTTCACGCAGGTCCATCACCATGGCTGTTGCTTCTTCCACACCGCCTTTCATGTACACAGGTGTTACCATAGTATCGGTGTTACCAATGTCAAAGCCACGCTCTTTTAAGCCAGCTTGCAGTTTCAGGGCATTGTTCCAAAGCTTTTCACGCATTTCGGGGAGGTTGCGCAGCATTTCAAGGCGCTTCAGGTTACCCAGTGTAATCGGCATCGGCAGGCTCTTGGCAAAGATCTGGCTGCGGATGTTCCAGCGGATGTAATCGATGATCTTGCGGTCGCCGGCAACAAAGGCACCGATAGATGCCATGGATTTGGCAAACGTGGAGAAATATAAGTCAATTTGGTCCTGCACACCTTGTGCTTCACCGGCGCCGGCTCCGGTGGCACCAAGCGTACCAAAGCCGTGGGCATCGTCCACCAGAATGCGGAAATTGTATTTTTCTTTCAAGGCAAGAATTTCTTTCAGTTTTCCCTGGTCGCCGGCCATGCCAAACACGCCTTCCGTAATCACCAGGATACCGCCCTGGCCTTGTTTTTCAACGATGGCTGCAGCACGCTGCATTTGCTTTTCGAAATCTTCCAGGTCGTTGTGCTTGAAAACATAACGCTGACCGGGGTGCAGGCGCACACCGTCAATGATACAGGCATGGCTTTCGGCATCATAAACAATCACATCATGGCGGCTGCACAACACATCAATGATGCTTACCATTCCCTGGTAACCGTAATTTAATAAGCAGGCATCTTCTTTTCCTTCAAACTCGGCCAGTTCCCTTTCCAGTTGCTCGTGGTAGTTACTGTTTCCGCTCATCATGCGGGCACCCATGGGGTAAGCCAGTCCGTATTGCTCGGCGCCTTCACGGTCGGCCTTGCGAATGTCAGGGTGATTGGCCAGGCCCAGGTAGTTGTTCAGGCTCCATACAATCACTTCTTTTCCCCGGAATTTCATGCGGTTACCAATTTCGCCTTCCAGTTTCGGGAAAGCAAAATAGCCATATGCTCTTTCACGGTGCTGACCCAGGGGGCCGTAGTTTTTCACGAGACGTTCAAAAATGTCTGCCATAAATCTGTTTTAGGTTTGGGGTTTGGCGTTTGGGGTTAAAGAGCCAATTGCCAAATCATTTACAAATACATTTTTAGTTTGTGGTTGTCTGAAAGTGTGGGGGTAATTCGATAAGATGCGTTGGATTTGTAACATTGATCTTTGATCAGCGGTTCACGTTATTGCATTTGGTGCACTCCAACGATCCTGATTATCCCCATTCAGAAAATTGCCGCAAAAATAGGGAAATCAGGCGGAACGGGTCTCTGGTGCCGGTTTAACGGGCCAAAAACGGCGACGGAACGAGCCGTATACTGATTCTTTATTTAATGTCGTAGCAACTGCAAGGCGATCTTCCAGCCTTTGGGTTCGTTGCGCCAAATGCGCAGGTAGGCTTCTTTTTTACCGTTCATGGTTGCTGTGCCGTAAACAAAGCCAAGGTCGCCGCTGGGTGCTAAGCCACTGCCCAGGGCCGAAAATGCGGTAATGCCTTTATTCGTATTGGATGAGGCCTGCAGTAGTTTTTGTTTGTTTTGGAAGCCGGTAGCCTCACGGGCAAGCAATGCATTCCCGGAAAGAAAAAGCTGGTAGGCTTTTGCCGAATCTATTTTAAACATGCGAATAAAATCCGATTCAGCTTCCAGCATGGTAATCTCTGCGCCTTTCCGGGTTTCTGCACCTTGCATCAGCACTGTAGTGTCTTCCATCGCAGGACCCGCATCAGTGCCTACATCCAGGATGAATTTCCATTCGCCTTCGCTGTTTCTTTTCCACACAGTAAAAAAATAGCCGGTGGCAACAATTTTATCAGCGGTTGTTTGTGGCTGAAAGGTCCATGGGCCACAGGTATATCCAAAGTCGCCGGAGGCTGCAATTTCTGCGTAGCGTGGCCGCCAGTTCAGTACACCCGGTCGTTTTTCGCGGCCCAGCCAAAGCTGGTAACCGTCTACCGGTTCGCCTTTGTTGAACATGATAGCAGTGGTGTCTGCAAATTTCAAGAAGGCATCTTTGGTGCCGTGCAAAACAGAATAAGCTGCAAAACTTTTTTCTGCCCTGATCATTTCATCCAGTACATTTTGTGAAAATGCATGCTTGCCGATAAAAAGCAACAAAAAAAAGAAGTACTTTTTCATACACCCTGTTTCTTTACAAAGATTTAGTAAAGCTTCATCTTGCGCAGCCAGTATTTTTGTTACGTAAATCTATAAAATGAGAAAGAGTTTAACTGCTTTTCTTTTGTTGATCGTATCCTATGTACAAGCACAGACACCCGTGAAACCCACGAAGCCAAAGCTTATTGTAGGTATTATGGTGGACCAGATGCGGTGGGATTACCTGTACCGCTACCAGGAGCGTTATAGCGAAGGCGGTTTTAAGCGTTTGCTGGGAGAAGGATTTAGCTGCGAGAATACATTTATGCCGTTTACACCTACGTATACAGCAGCAGGTCATGCCAGTGTATACACCGGCAGTGTGCCATCACTGAATGGTATTCTTGGTAATAACTGGTACAACCGGTATACAAACCAATATGTGTATTGCACCGATGACAGCACCGTAAAAAGTGTGGGTACCACCTCGGCGGCCGGTGAAATGTCGCCACGCAATATGATTGCCAGTACCATTACAGATGAATTACGACTGAGCACAAATTTCCGGAGTAAATCCATTGGCATTGCACTGAAGGACAGGGGTGCAATTTTGCCGGCAGGGCATACTGCCAATGCGGCTTATTGGTTTGATGATGCAACCGGTGGCTGGATCTCCAGTACCTATTACATGCAGAGTCTTCCCAAATGGATGTCGCAACTAAATGCCAAAAAGCTCCCCGACAGCTACATGGCCAAAAGCTGGAAGACACTGTACCCGATTGATACCTACGTGCAGAGCACCGCAGATGCAAAGCCTTATGAAGGTGCTATGCCGGGCGAAGACAATACATTTGAGCATCGCACCGATACCATCAAGGGCGCTAAATATGCGGCTTTCCGTGTTTCGCCTTATGGTAATTCCTTTACAATGGATGCGGCAAGAGCTGCCATTGAAGGCGAGAACCTGGGTGGGAGAGGCGTGACCGACTTTTTAGCAGTTAGCTTTTCTTCTCCTGATTATATTGGCCACACATTTGGCCCCAATTCCATTGAAGTGGAAGACATGTACCTGCGGCTGGACAAAGACTTTGCTGATTTTCTTACTTATCTGGATGGCAGAATTGGAGAAGGGCAATACCTGCTTTTCCTGACGGCAGATCATGCCGTGGCGCATGTACCAGGATTTGCATGGGAGAACAAACTGCCGGCAGGTCTTTCCAATTCATCGGCGCTGCAACGCACGTTGAACGATGTGCTGCAAAAAGCATATGGTAACGGCAGTTATATTCAAACCATCATCAACTACCAGGTTTTCCTGAACCGCGAAACACTGCAGGCAAAGAATCTTGACAGGGCCGCTGTAAAGCGGCTTGTGATAGAAACCCTGTTAACCCAGCCCGGTATTGAAAAAGCTGTCGACCTGGAGGATATTCCCGGTGCCGGGTTGCCCAAGCAAGTGGAAATGATGCTGGTAAACGGCTACCATCAAAAGTACAGCGGTGATGTGCAGTTTATTTATCGTCCGCAGTGGTTCGAAGGGGGCAGCAGGGGCACTACCCATGGTTCCTGGAACCCGTATGATTCGCATATTCCCCTTCTTTGGTATGGCTGGGGTATCAAACAGGGCCTTTCCAACCGGGAAGTATATATGACGGACATAGCTCCTACAGTGGCTGCGTTGTTACAGATTCAAATGCCCAATGCCAGCATCGGGAAAGTAATTGAAGAAGTGAGAAAATAAGGCCTGTAGCAATGTCGAAAAATCTTGTTACCGGCGCCAATGGCTTTTTGGGTTATTACCTGGTGCAACAGCTTTTGCAAAAAGAACACAAGGTGATTGCATCCGGAAAAGGGGCTAATCGTTTACCGTATACGGAAGAAAACTTTCGCTACCTGTCGCTTGATTTTACCGATATCGGGAGTGTTGCTGCTGCATTTGCTGAAATAAAGCCGGAAGTAGTGGTGCACTGCGGTGCCATTTCAAAACCGGATGAGTGTGAGCTGAACCGCGAGGCAGCTTTTTTGTCCAACGTTACGGGTACCATTAACCTGCTGGAACGGGCAGCCGAACACAAAGCCCACTTTATTTTTATGTCTACGGATTTTGTGTTTAACGGTGAAAAGGGTTTTTACCGGGAAGATGACGAACGGGCACCGGTTAACTATTATGGACAAACGAAGTTACTGGCAGAAGACGAAGTGGTAAAATACCCTTTTGCCTGGAACATTGTGCGAACGGTGCTGGCCTACGGCAAAACTTTTTCGGGGCGGGAAAACATTGTGACCAATACAGCCAAAGCTTTACGGGAAGGAAGACCGCTGAAAATCTTCGACGACCAGCAGCGAACGCCGACCTATATCGAAGACCTTGCCGCGGGTATTGTGACCATCATTGAAAAAAGGGCAGGTGGGATTTATCATCTTTCCGGGGAAGATGTGCGAACGCCCTATGATGTGGCGTTGGAAACAGCAAAATTCCTGAACCTGGATACTTCGCTCATTACTGCCGTAAAAGCGGAAGAGTTTGACCAGCCTGCCGCACGACCGCCCAAAACCGGCTTTGATATCTCTAAAGCCAGGCAAGACCTGGGATACCAGCCGCTTTCATTTCCCGAAGGACTGCGGAAAACATTTCAATATTTTTAGTGTGCAGCGGCAAACGCTTTTTCTCCTGCCTTGATCGCCACCGGTAAAGCATTCTCTTTTGGTGGAATGGGGCAGTTGTATTTGCCGCTTACATAAGCGCAATAAGGATTGTAGGCTTTGTTGAAATCCAGCAATACGGTGTTGTTTTGAATGTCTTGTATCGTCAGGTCAATGTACCGGCCTCCTTCATAGGTTTCACTTCCGTTGGTGGCATCGGTAAAGGGAAGGAATAAATAGTTACGGTAGGCTTCGCTTTGCATCAGGTCCTGCGACTGGTAAACATTCAGGAGTAGATTTTTTCCATTCAACCGAAAATGCAGCGTTCCATAAACTTTATAAACCTGGTTGGTTTTGCCCGATGTTGGAAATGAAAGCCATTGACTGTTGTCTGCTTTTGTAAAACGGGCAACAATACGATACCCGCTCCAGATTGGATAGAAGGTCATCTTTGAACGGTTCCTGCCCAGCACCACTTCATGTGTTTGGATATAATTCTCCCGGAATGTTTGCAGCGAATCTGTAAACCCGTCCTGCGCAAAACAGGTAGTCGAAACAAAGAGTGCTATCAGCAAAAGGATGTTTTTCATCTTATCATTTTATAAAACAAGGACCAAAGATGCAAAGAGGTGAAAACGTAAACCAGTTTTTATCATTCACCACTTAACTCATCATCAACACATTCACACTACGCTGCAGGATATTGAACGCAATTTCGGCCATCAGGTTTTCTTTATCCAGCGTGGGATTTACCTCGGTGATCTCCAGGCAGCAAACCTTGCGGTTCTGCATTAGCTTACTTACCAGGTCTTCGGCTTCCCGTTCCCGGAGGCCGTTGCTTACCGGCGTACCCGTTCCTCTTGTGAGCGAAGAATCGAGGCTGTCCACATCAAATGAAACATAAATATCCGAGCAGTCGCTAAAGTAGCGGGTTATGGACCGTACAATATTCTCAACGCCTTTGTTCCGTACTTCTTTGGTGGTAATCACCTTCATGCCGTATTTGTCAATGAGGGCTTTTTCTTCTTTTTCGTAATCCCGCAACGAAACATACACAATATCCTCAGGTAAAACCTTGGGGACGATCTTGCCCAGGTTTTTCAGGTAATGCCATTGTTTGGTTGTCTCAGGATCCAGGTCGTGCACGGCACATTCGCGGTTGTCTTCATTAATGGCTGCCGCCAATGGCATGCCGTGCATATTGCCTGAAGGAGTGGTGTAGGGAGTGTGCAGGTCGGCATGCGCATCGATCCAGATTACACCTAATTTGCTTTTTGGCTTGGCCATTTTGATTCCGGCGATAGTACCGCCGGCAATGCTATGATCACCACTCAGCACCACCGGGAAAAAATTGGACTTAATAGATTCCTGTACGGCCTTACTTACTTTTTCGTACATGGAAACAATGCCTTTGATGCGTTTGGCGTAAGGGGATTCGATGGGTTCGTAAAGAAGTTTGTTATCGTGGGGAATTTTTTCAGAAGGAAAATGAATGAAAAAACTGCTCATAAAATCCAGTGCCGCAATCTTGATGGCTTCAATCCCAAGCGATGCACCCCTGGTGCCGGCGCCTATCTCCGATGGCACTTCAATTATCTTGATATTCTTCATATAGCATGTTTACATGGGCTAATCCACAATGCAATTCTCCGCGGGCCGAAGATAGGCGAAGGCAGTCGCCGTTCAAAATACTGCTGGCGCAGGTAGTTACTATTGTACAGCCATGTATTCCGGTTCACACCCGGTAGGGAAGTAGTAAACTTCAAAATCTCAGCGAGAGCGATAAGCCACCTGCACACTGCCGTAGCTATGTGAGAATTGTTGAGATTTGGCCTCTTTACTTTGAAAAATTGCCGCTAACCGTGCCTGGTACCGTCCGCTGGAAATAAACAAGCCAGCCTGGTGGGTTTGTACAAACGGTTTGGGATCGGCAGTGATAGGGCCTTTATTGTCCCAGAACATTCCGCCCTGTACAGTAGCGTTATAAATCTGGTAAAGGATTTCGGGAAGACAATAACATGCCCATTCCAGTTATTGCCCTGCAGCATGGCCCGGCGCTGCATCCCGGTAAGCACTTTACTCCTGCGAAGGAAGCTGCCCGGCCCTCAGTACAAGGCTCTGGCTGATGATGGTAAAACCGGTTCACAGCGTTGCTTTGGTAACTGGAATAACCTGGAACTGGACGGCATTGTCGCCCGTTAAAAGCCCTTTGGCAATTGGCCGTGAAGATTCAAGCCTAACTGGCTCTTTTGCTGGCAGTCTCATACACAACCCCACCAACTCTTGTTTACTGAAATCTATACGAAACGGTTTTGAAGCGTTTTATTCATGTGCCGCCAGCACCGGTACCTCTGCTTCGTATACGAGTTTGCGTGTATTGTTGCCTTTCAGCAGGTAATTAAAAAAGCTTTTCTTCCGGGGAAAGGTCAGCACTATATCAATTTGCTTGTCAGCAATAAATTGCCGCAGTGATTCATGAAAGCCGAAGGTTTTGATAAAATGAAATTCAGGTCTGTAAGCAGCAAACATTTTTTCCAGTGTAGCTTTTTGTGTGGCAGCTTCTTCATCCAATGATATATAAAGGTCGCTGTTCACATTTACTATGTGCAGGGCCGGCCTGAAAAGGTTCAGGATCTTTGTTACCGGTACCAGCGGAATCACCTGCTCTACATTTTTAAAATCACAGGCAATGGCTACATTCTGGATGCCTCTGTAAGAGAAGCCCGGGGGCACTACCAATACAGGGCACAGGTTCTGAACGATCATCTGCATTGAATAGCTGTCTTCGATGATCTTCAGCCGCTCGGTTACGGCCATTACCACCAGGTCAGCATCTTCGTAGCGCACCAACCGCGACAGACTGCCGATAAAATCATCACCCTGCTCCACTCTTGTTTCCACTTTCACCGGAAACTGCAGTTGCAGGGTTTCCTTCAGCCAGCTTAACCGGTTAACAGATACTTGTTCTTCCGCTTCATTGCGGTACATGTGAAACAGCAGCATGGTAACACCATAGCGGCCCTCCAGCATCTGGGCGGCAAATTCGGCAGCGTTTACAGATACGTCTGAAAAGTCAACCGGAACAATGAATTTCATGTGGATTGCGTTTGGAATTCAAAAGTCCGGTTTCTGCCTTTCGCTGCCTATGAACTTGTGTGGAACAGTACCTGATTTTTATCATGCAGTGTGGGTAACTGGGGTACAACTCCCTCCTGCAGGGGTTGTTAAAGCGGGGCAATTATCTGCCCTAACAGTTATATTTGCTCCCTTCAAAAACCAGAAACGTGCGATTAAAGTCTTTAGAAATAAAGGGATTCAAAAGTTTTGCCGATAAAACCCAGGTGAATTTTGACGAGAATATCACCGGGATTGTAGGGCCCAATGGCTGCGGGAAAAGCAACATTGTGGACAGCATCCGCTGGGTGATTGGCGAGCAGAAAATCTCACACCTCCGATCCGAAAACCTGGAAAGCCTTGTGTTCAATGGCTCCAAAACCCGCAGTGCCAGTGGCCTTGCAGAAGTGAGCCTTACTTTTGAAAACACCAAGAACCTTCTTCCCACGGAGTTCAGTACCGTCACCATTACCCGCAAGTTCTACAAGAACGGTGAGAGCGAATACCGCCTCAATGATGTGCAGTGCCGCCTGAAGGATATTCAGAACCTGTTCATGGACACGGGTGTTTCTACCGACAGTTATGCCATCATCGAGTTGGGAATGGTGGATGACCTGATCAAGGACAAGGATAACAGCCGCCGCCGCATGCTGGAGCAGGCTGCCGGCATCTCTATTTATAAAACCCGGAAAAAAGAAGCAAAGCAAAAGCTGGATGCGACGGAGCAGGACCTGGCCCGCATCGAGGACCTCCTGTTCGAGATCAACAACCAGTTGAAAACACTGGAGAACCAGGCTAAAAAAGCGCAGAAATATTACGAGATCAAGAAAGAATATCGCGAGATCAGCATTGAGCTGGCCAAAGCGGCGCTGGAAGGCTTTAACCTTACTTACAAAGACCTGAACGAAAAGCACGAGGACGAAACCGATAAACGTATAGCGCTGGAAGCGGAGATCGCCACCGGCGAAGCCGCCATTGAGCAGGAAAGGGTAGGGTTCATTGAAAAAGAACAGGATCTGCACACCCTGCAGCAATCGTTCAACGAACTGGTGCAAACGCTTCGCACCCGTGAAAACGAAAAGAACCTGGCCACCCAACGACTGCAATACCTGCGGGAACGGGAAGAGAATTTAACCCAATTCCTGAGCAAGGCAGAAGGCCAGATGACCGGCATAGAAGAAAGCATCACGTTTACGCAAAAACAGATCGCCGAAGAAGAAGAAGTGTTGCAAGGCTGGGTAAAGCAATTTGAAGAGCTGCGTAAAGAAGTCGACGCCAGGCGAAGCGTGGTGGATGAAAAAAGGAATGTGGTCAACCAATTAAGGGCCTCATACCAGCAGGTGCAACGCAGCCAGTTTGACGCCGAGAAAAAAGTGGCCGTTGCCGATACATCCATTCAAAACCTGCAGCGTACCATCTGGCACATGGAAGAAGACAAGGCCGCCCGGGAGGACCAGATTGCGCAACTGCAACAGGCCAAAGCAGAAAAAGAAGAACAGCTTGCCGCCAAGCAAACGGATTTGGAGCAGTTGCAAACGCATCATAACAATACCAAAGAACAGATCCTGAAAACGCAGGGTGTGCTGGAAACGCTTCGGGCTACCCTGGCAGTGGAAAATCGTACGCTGGATGCAAAGAAGAATGAGCACGACCTGCTGAAAAGCCTTATCGACAGCATGGAAGGGTACCCGGAAAGTGTGAAGTTCCTGCACAACAACAAGGGCTGGAATCACACGGCACCCATTCTCTCCGATATTATTTACGTAAAAGAAGAATACCGGGCTGCGGTAGAAAATGTGCTGGAGCCTTACCTGAACTATTATGTTGTAGCCGACCTGCAGGAAGGTTTACAGGCGGTGCACCTGCTGGACAACGCCAAAAAAGGAAAGGCCAATTTTTTCCTGCTGGATAAAGTGGCCGGCGCCACTGCCGATGGCCACCAGCCGGAAGGTACCATTGCCGCCATGGATGTGATTGAGGTGGATACCCAATATCGTCCGCTTGCTGAACAATTATTGAGTAACGTGTTTATTGCCAAAGATGAAGCTGTGCTACAAAACAGCAACGGCGCCATCATCCTGGAAAAGCACGGGAAATATGTAAAGGGCAAATACACACTGAGTGGTGGTAGTGTTGGACTGTTTGAAGGAAAGAAGATTGGTCGTGCCAAGAACCTGGCAAAGCTGGCCGAAGAAATTGCCGCGCAAAAAGAAGTGGTGTCGGAATTGAACAGCCAGATCCAGGCTCGTCACAACGAGGTGATTGCTTTCAACCAGGACCTCAAGGAAAATGTGATTCGCCAGACCGAGCGGGAGATCCAGCAGATCAGCAATGAGCTCTATGGCTTGCAGAATAAACTGGAAAACCTGCAGCATTCGCAGGCCACATCGCAAAATCGCATTGAGGAATTGAATGAGCAGTTGGAGAATACCAATCTTTCCATTCAAAATGTGCGGAATGAGCTGACAGATCTGAATGCCTCACTGGCTGAATACGGCGAAGGTTTGCAAAAGGCGGAAGAAGAATACAGGACGGTAGAAGTGGAGTACAATGCTCTCAATACGCAGTACAACAATTTAAACCTGCAGGTAACCCGCCAGCAAAGTAAGATTGCCAGCCTGAAACAGGAGTTGCAGTTCAAGAGCAACCAGTTGAACGACCTGCGGACACAGGTGGAAACAAATACGTCGCAGTTGAAGATCACTTCAGAAGATATTGTACAATCTGAAGAAGGCCTGAAAGAAATTGAAGAAGGATTATATGGTTTGATGCGCCGCCGCGAAACAGAAGAAAGTGCCCTGAACGAAGCCGACCAGTTGTACTACAACCTGCGCAACCAGTTGAGCGAAAAAGAAAGCCTGCTGCGCCAGAAAATAAAAGAAAAAGAAGGCATTGAACACTTGCTGGCCGCCATCAAAGACAAGTTAAATGACCTGAAGCTGCAACTGGCCGGAACCAAAGAGCGGTTGAATGTAGAGTTCAAGATTGCGCTGGAAGATATCCTTGATGAAGGTCGTTCCACGGAAGTTCCGGTGGAAGAGTTGCAGGAGAAAGCCGATAAAATGAAAAAACGCCTGGAGAACCTGGGCGAGGTAAACCCAACGGCGATTGAAGCCTTTGAAGAAATGCGCAAGCGTTACGAATTTATCGTAGAGCAGAAGAACGACCTGGTAAGTGCCAAACAAAGCCTGATGCAGACCATTGCGGAAGTGGAAACAACGGCCAACCAGAAGTTCCTCGATACCTTCAACCAGGTGCGGGAAAACTTTATTAAAGTATTTAAAGCCCTCTTTACCGAAGACGACCAGTGTGACCTGATCCTGGAGAATCCGGATAATCTTGCGGAAACCGGTATCGATATTATGGCAAAGCCAAAAGGCAAGCGTCCCAGCAGCATTGGCCAGTTAAGCGGGGGTGAAAGAACCCTGACGGCAACGGCTCTCTTGTTTGCCATTTACCTGATCAAACCAGCGCCTTTCTGTATCCTTGACGAGGTAGATGCGCCGCTGGATGATGCAAACGTGGGCAAGTTCACCAAGATGATACGTGAGTTTAGCAACAACTCGCAGTTCATTATTGTTACGCACAACAAAACCACCATGAGCGCAGTGGATGTCATTTATGGTGTAACGATGCAGGAACCGGGGGTGAGCCGCCTGGTGCCTGTGGATTTCCGAAGCTTGAATTAGATGATTGATGACAGATGAGTTCAGAGATTCCGATACAACTTCTGTCATCTTGAAAAGTTTTTACGCCAAATTAACTGCCAGGAGATTTTTCGTTTTCGTTTGTTTTTTGTTCTGCCATCGTTGGTGTTCGGACAGATCGGCATCAGTGCGCACCAGTCAAACATGCCTTTCGTCGGATTCAACTATGAATTCAAAAACAAACTAAGGCCTGCGCTACGGACAGGCATTGATAATTATATTGGAGACACCGGATTGGAAGGTGTTTTAACCTATGACCTGGCAGAGCAGGAGGAGTATGAAATTTATGCAGGGGTTGGCGGCCGGATAAATGGTTTTAGCGGATTGGTCATTCCGGTAGGTGTGAATATGTATCCGCTCAGCACAAAACAGTTTGGCTTTCATGTAGAACTAGCACCAATTATTGGAAACACCAGTGTTTTAAGAGGCAGCTGGGGAATTCGCTACCGGTTTCGAAGTGGAAGCGGTCAATAAAAGATAAAAAACCTTCTGAACGGACAGAAGGATTTTTTTATGTGCAAAAATTATAAAAAGGTAAGGTGCTGTTGCCTATTCGCCCTTCGAAAATTTATAGATCGTTGTTGATTCAAATTGTTTCCCCCCTTCCAAAATCGTTGTCGGGAATTTTGCTTGATTGGGAGAGTCGGGGAAATGCTGTGTTTCAAGGCAAAAACTGGTGCGATAACTGTTGGGCAGCACGTCTTCGGTAAAGTTGCCGGAAAACAATTGCACTCCAGGCTCGGTGGTGAATGCTTCCATTACAATGCCGGTTTTGTCTCCCACGGCTCTGGCAGCCAGCGACAGTTCATTCCCACTCTTTTTGTTCAATACAAAATTGTGATCATACCCTCCGCCAATCCTGATCTGCTCTTCATCCTTGTTGATGTCTTTCCCAAGTTCTTTGCTTTCACGAAAATCAAAAGCAGTTCCTTCTACCGGTTCTATGCCGGTCGGGATCAGGCTCTCATCTACCGGCGTATACTGGTCGGCGTTGATCTGCAGTTGATGGTTCAAGGCGGTACCGCCACCGTTTAAATTAAAATATGCATGGTTGGTAATGTTGAATGGCGTAGCGGCATCCGTGGTGGCTCTGTACAAAATTTCAAGCGCATCATCTTCTCCCGCAGTAAACGTTACGCTAACATCCACATTGCCGGGATAACCTTCTTCGCCATCACCTGAAAGGTAGCGAAGCGTTACACTATTCTCCTGTTGCTCCGTCACTTCCCATACCCGTGCATGAAAACCCGTAGGACCACCGTGCAAGTGATTCGGCCCATTATTTACCCGGAGGGAATACACCATATCATTGAGCTTGAATGTGCCATTTTTGATACGGTTTGCATAGCGGCCAATGGTAGCACCATGGTAAAATTTGGGTGGTATAAAGTAATCCTGAAGGGAGGGAAAGTTGACAATTACATTCACATCTTTGTAAAAAAGTTCTACCAGTCTTGCACCATAATTGATGATGCCAACCCGCAGATTTTTATTGTTGCTGATGGTAATGGCAACGACTTCATTCCCGTCTATTGTCGTTTCAAATTTTTCTTTTTCCATGGTTTCCGTTTTCGTTCTGTATTGATTGGTTAGGCTACTACCGGTAGATGAACACTAAGGTTATCTTAAACTCATGTTTCACGTTTCATGTTTGACGTTTCACGTACCCTACCTTTGCTTTTCAAATATAATCAGGCTTGAAGCATCTAAAGGCACTCAATAAATATTTCTGGAAGTACAGGGTTCGCTTAAGCATCGGCATTCTCTTTATAGTTATATCCAACTACTTTGGTGTATTGGCACCACAGATTACCGGCTTCATCCTGGAGTTTGTTCAACGCAGTTTGCCCGGCTACCAACCCAGGGACCAGCAGCGGTCATATGATGTGCTTGTCCAGAAATTTATCACCTGGATAGAAGGACTGCAGATTACACCCTTGCGGCTTGTATTGATCAGCGCGGTTGTTATTCTCATCACTGCGCTCATTAGGGGTTTTTTTATGTTTCTTATGCGGCAGACCATTATTGTAATGAGCCGCCATATTGAGTACGACCAGAAGAACGAAGTGTATGAGCATTATCAAAGGCTGGATGCGACTTTCTACAAAACGCACAGCACCGGTGACCTGATGAGCCGCATGGCAGAAGACGTAAGCCGGGTGCGGATGTTTACCGGTCCTGCGATCATGTATTTTATAAACCTGGCAACGCTGATCTCGTTGAGCGTTTATTTCATGTTGAAGCGGGATGTAGAGTTAACCCTATATGTGCTTTCGCCGCTGCCGATCCTTGCCGGGACGATCTATTTTGTCAATACCATCATCCATAAAAAAAGTGAAGCCGTTCAGGCAGCGTTGGGCAGCCTCACCACAACGGCACAGCAGGCATATTCCGGCATACGGGTGATCAAATCATTTGTCCAGGAAAAAGCTATGCAGGCTGCATTTGAAGAAAGCAGTGAACGGTACAGAAGCGGTGCCGTAGGCCTTGCTAAAGTGGAAGCACTCTATTTCCCCTCCATGACCCTACTCATTGGCCTCAGTACTTTGCTCACCATCATGATCGGTGGTATTTATTACATCACCGGCAGCAATGGCATTGACCTCGCCACAATTGTTGAATTTGTTATTTATATCAACATGCTGACCTTTCCGGTAAGTGCTATCGGGTGGACGGCCAGCATGATGCAGCGGGCTGCTGCATCGCAAAAACGGCTGAACGAGTTCCTGGACAAGGATCCGCTGGTACAGGATAGTGTGCAACCTGCTGATATTGCCTTGTCTGGAGACATTCGCTTGCAGAACGTTTCATTTACGTATGCACATACCGGTATTGAAGCCATTCGCAATCTAACCCTGCATATCAGGCCCGGCGAACGGATTGCGGTAGTAGGCCGTACAGGAAGCGGAAAAACCACACTGGCCCAACTTATCCTGCGGTTGTACGATGCATCTAAGGGAGAAATCCTCCTTGATGAAGAACCTATCAGCAATATCAAGCTCGAAAACCTGCGCAACCAGATGAGTTATGTACCGCAGGACGGATTCCTGTTCAGTGATACCATTGAAAACAATATTTCCTTCGGCACCAAATGGAAGGATCCAGAGAAAGTAAGAGAGTCGGCGCGGCTGGCTGCAGTGGCCAGGGACATTGAAGGATTTGCGAAAGGCTACCAAACAGAGATCGGGGAGCGGGGCGTGTCGCTCAGTGGTGGACAAAAACAACGTATCTCCATTGCCCGTGCCCTTATGAAAGAATCGCCTATCATGATTTTCGATGATTGCCTGAGTGCCGTTGATGCCCGTACGGAAAAAGAGATCATCACCAATTTAGCGGAATACCTGCAGGGAAAAACGTCTGTTTTTATCACCCACCGCGTATTCAACCTGTTTGGCTTTGATAAAATTGTTGTGCTGGATGAAGGCGAATTGAAAGAAGAAGGAAGCCATGAAATGCTGATGCAAAAACGTGGAATCTACTATCAAATGTACCAGCGGCAATTGCAGGAAGAAGAAAATGAATAAAAATTTTCGCAAATTTGGCTGTTCGGAAATCGTAGTTATATTTGTAAGCAAGTATACCAAAACTTTTTTCTAATCACTGTAAAACTCAAAACTGTGGCGTACGACAACAACGACAAGAAAATGGAAAGCATTTACAGCAAGCGGATCAGGGCCGGCAAGAGAAGAACGTATTTCTTTGATGTAAGGGCAACCCGTGGAAATGACTACTACCTTACCATCACTGAAAGCCGCAAACGCTTCAATGACAATGGCTACGATCGCCATAAAATTTTCTTGTACAAGGAAGACTTTAATAAGTTTATTAAAGCGTTGAATGAGGCTGTTGATTATGTGAAAACCCAGTTGATGCCCGATTTTGATTTCGATGCTTTCAACCACGATGATGTGGAAGGAGAAGGAGACGAGATCAGCATGGAAGTGAGTGAAGTGCGTGCCGATGTTCGTGCTGAGGCTTCCGCTCCGGTTGCTGATCCGGCGCCTGCTGCTTCTACCGAAGATGTAGACAAATGGTAAGAAAGTTCCAATAGCATAGAACCCTGCAAATGCGGGGTTTTTTTATTGCCTCCAATCCTGTTTAAACCAACTGCAATACTTTATGAAAACCAAATTTCTGCTGGCCTTGGCAGCAGCCCTGCTGACCCTTCCGGCCTTCTCGCAATTTGTTTGCGGCTTTGATGATGTTCATCAGAAAAAACTAAAAACGGATCCGCATTACCGCCAGGTGATTGAGGAAAATGAAAAGCAGATCCAGCGATACATCACTAAAAATAAACGTTCACTAACAGCCAGGACAACCGGGGTCAATTCAGTGCTTTATACCATCCCTGTTGTGGTGCATGTGATGCATACGGGTGGCAGTGTAGGAACAATCTATAACCCTTCTGACGCACAAATTCAGGGTGCCATCAATTACCTGAACGAAGTTTATAACGGAACCTATCCCGGAACACAGGGTATAGGTGATATCCAGATTCAGTTTGCGCTAGCAGTTCGGGATCCGAACTGCAATGCAACAAATGGGATTGAACGGGTGGATGCAAGTGCTGTATCAGGCTACAGTACCGATGGTGTCAGTACCAACCCAGGCATAAACCCGGGCGTAGGAGAATTAAGTATCAAAGATCTGAGCCGTTGGAATACATCTCAATATTACAATATTTGGATAGTCAATAAGATCAATGGGAAAGATGGCACATCGGGAAGCTTTACTGCCGGTTTTGCTTATTACCCGGGAGCATCTCCCTCTTATGATGGTACCATTATGCTTGCTACACAAATGGCCAGCGGCCGTAAAACACTGCCACACGAGATTGGACATGCATTTGGATTATACCATACGTTTGAGGGCTCTGCCGATAAAAATACCTGTCCAGCAAATACCGATTGTACGACACAAGGCGACAGGGTTTGTGATACAGATCCTATTTCATTCAATCAGCTATCCGGAGTTACGGATTTTAGCTGCCGCTCGGGAGAAAATAGCTGTACGGGTACAGGCTACAGCATCAACACAGAATCGAATTACATGAACTATACGACCTGTTATACCTTGTTTACAGCAGGTCAAAAAGCCAGAATGCTAGCCAATGCAGAGGGGCCTTTTCGAAAAAGCTTATCTACGTCCATGGCGCTCTCGCCTTCGTACCCGATTGCAGCGTACAGCAATCCCGGAGCCGCTTCCTGCGCACCAGCAACAGGCGCCACCGGGCTGGGAGGAAATTATGCCGGTGTTCTGAATATTGATATCAACAACAAAAGTCTCGGTAGTTCAACGGCAAGAAATGACAATGGGTATGTAAACGGTACCAACAGTTGCCTGAACCTGATTCAGTTGACAAGAGGTTCTACCTATTCATTTGGCGCAACCGTTTTGAGCAGCAATTATGAACAACTCAGAGCCTGGATCGATTACAACAACGATGGTGATTTTGACAATACTACCGAGCAAATTCATTTTACATCTTCCATTGCCAGAGGCAGTGGCAAAACAACAGTAAACTTTACAGTACCGACATCTGCAACGCTTAACACCATGCTGCGTATGCGGGTAATAGACGAACTTTCTGATGCCCACGGTCTTCCTGCGATTTCAGGAGCTTGTTACAATCCAACCTATGGCCAGGCGGAAGATTACCCTGTTTATATTGTCAGCGGGGCATTGCCGGTTACCTTGGTAAGCTTTGATGGTGTGCTGAAGAACAACTCTGCGCAGCTTTCCTGGAAGACAGTTTCGGCAGAAGGGATGAAGCACTTTACGGTAGAAAAATCAACTGATGGCATTCACTTCACAACAATTGGAACTGTGCCTGCCGTTAACCAGGCTGCAATGAAAGAATATGCCTTCAGTGATGGCCAGCTGGCTGAAAACAACTATTACCGCCTGCGCCTGCATGAACGGGATGGGAGCAGCAAGTTGAGCCAGGTAGTAGCCATACGGTACAACGGCATGCAACAAAAGGTTTGGGTGGTAAACAATCCCTTCTTTGATCATCTTGAATTGGGCTTTGGAAAGTCTGCCTCACAGGTTCGGCTGCAGTTAATCAATACAAATGGTGTACTGGTGGCAGAAAAGACAATTGCTGCCGTACAGGGGCAATACCGGTGGAACCTGCCCGCAAACCTGAGCAGGGGAAGTTATATTGTAAAAGCAATGGTTGCAGACGAAGTGTTTGTGATGAAAACGGTAAAGCAATAATTACATGTTTACGAATAGCAAAAGCCTGTCAGTGATGACAGGCTTTTACTATTGAAGGTGGCAGTTGTGATACAACACTTTCCTTATGGAGATTTTTTACGACCGCATTTGCTTGTAGGCGTTGATCAGGCCATTGGTAGAACTGTCGTGTGAAGAAATTGTCTCTTCACTTTGCAGTTCAGGTAAAATTTTGTTGGCCAGTTGTTTCCCCAGTTCCACCCCCCATTGGTCAAAAGAATAAATGTTCCAGATAACACCTTGTACAAATATCTTATGCTCGTAGAGTGCTATCAGGCTGCCAAGCGAGAGAGGCGTGATCTTCTTCACGAGAATCGAATTCGTAGGCCGGTTGCCGGGAAAGATCTTGAACGGAGCTAAACGGGCAATTTCTTCGGGGCTTTTACCAGCTTTTAAAAACTCTGTTTCCACTTCTTCTTCAGACTTGCCGTTCATCAGCGCTTCCGTTTGGGCAAAAAAGTTGGAAAGCAACTTCGGGTGATGATCACCGATAGGGTTGTGCGATTGCGCCGGTGCAATAAAATCGCAGGGAATAATTACCGTGCCCTGGTGAATGAGCTGGTAAAAGGCATGCTGTCCATTGGTACCGGGCTCACCCCAAATCACAGGCCCTGTGCTGTATTCTACTTCTTCGCCGTTGCGGTCAACCCGCTTGCCGTTGCTTTCCATATTTCCTTGCTGGAAATACGCTGCAAAACGGTGGAGGTACTGGTCGTAAGGCAGAATGGCTTCGGTTTGTGTATCGAAAAAATTTATGTACCATAGTGAGATCATGGCCATCAGCACCGGTATGTTCTTTTCCAGTTCCGTATCACGAAAATGTTCATCCACGGCATGAGCGCCTTTCAGCAGTTCCTCAAAATCCTGGTAGCCGATTGTCAACGCAATGGAAAGACCAATGGCACTCCATAGTGAATAACGGCCACCAACCCAATCCCAGAACTGGAACATGTTTGCTTTGTCAATGCCAAACTTCACCACTTCTTTTTCGTTGGTTGAAAGCGCCACAAAATGTTTGGCAATGTGTGCTTCATCACCTGCAGCTTCCAGAAACCAGCTTCTTGCCGTGTGGGCATTGGTCATGGTTTCCTGCGTGGTAAATGTTTTGGATGCAATCAGGAACAGTGTTTCTTCCGGGGTTACCTTTTTTAAGGTTTCGGCAATGTGCGTTCCATCTACATTGGAAACAAAATACGTCTGGATTCCTTCCACCCAATAAGGCTTTAGCGCTTCGGTCACCATAAATGGTCCCAGGTCACTGCCCCCGATACCAATATTGATAATGTAACGAATCTTTTTCCCGGTGTACCCTTTCCAGTCACCACTGTGCACCCTGGCGCAAAAGGCTTTCATTTGCTCCTGCACGGCCTTTACACCGGGCATAACATCTTCGCCTTCGCTGTAGACAGAGCGACCTGAAAAGTTGCGCAGGGCCACATGCAGTACTGACCGGTGCTCTGTTTCGTTAATCAGTTCACCTTCAAACAAGGCTTTGATAGCGTCCGGCAGCCGGCAGCTTTTCGCCAGGTCGGTGAGAAGAGAAACTGTTTCTTCGGTAATGATATTTTTTGAAAAATCGATTACTATATCATTGAAGGAATGCGCATACTTCTGAAAACGTTCCGCATCCTGTGCAAACAGGTCTTTCATTTGAACGCTCTTCATGCTTTCAGCGTGATCGGAAAGCACTTTCCATGCAGCGGTAGTTGTGGGATTGATCCTGGGGAACATAAGTAGTTGGTTGTTTGTTGTTTGTGGTTAGAGCGATTTGATTACAGCGATCGTCTGCTCAATCATTTCCGGTGAAATATCCAGGTGAGTGACAATGCGGACCTGTGTAGGAGAGATGGCATACCATAAAATATTTTCTTCTTTCATCATGGCTACCAGTGTTTTCGGGTCAAAACGGTCTTTCACTGAAAAAATAATGATGTTGGTTTCCACCGGTAACACTATGTCCACGAAATCTTTTTCACGCAGCGCTTCTGCCAACCGCTTGGCATGGAGGTGGTCTTCTTCCAATCGTTGTACATGGTTCTGCAAAGCATAAATACCGGCCGCTGCAAAGTAGCCGGCCTGCCGCATGCCACCACCAAATACCTTGCGTACCCGCCGTGCTTTTTTGATAAAGTCTCCAGATCCCAGCACCAGGCTACCCACGGGACACCCCAGGCTTTTACTCAGGCAAATGGAAATACTGTGGAAGACCTCGCCATACATTTTGGGATTTTCCTTTTTGGCTACCAGGGCGTTGAACAGCCTTGCGCCATCCAGGTGAAGAATCAAACCGTTTTCATTGCAAACCTGGCGGATGCGGCGGATCTCCTCAAAATTGTAACAACTGCCGCCACCGCGGTTGGAGGTATTTTCCAGGGAAACCAGGCTGGTTCTTGCCTTGTGCACGTCATCGGCATTGATGGAAGCTTCTACCTGTTCGGCCGTTACCAGTCCGCGGTCGCCATAAATCAGTTTTACCTGGGCACCGGCATTCAGGGCAATGCCACCACCTTCATATTGATAGATGTGTGAGGAAACATCGCAAATGACTTCATCGCCGGGCTGTGTGTGGCATTTGATAGCGATTTGGTTGGTCATGGTGCCGGAAGGGCAGTACAGGGCACCTTCCATTTCAAACATTTCGGCTGCTAAACTTTCCAGCCTGTTGATCGAAGGGTCTTCTCCAAAAACATCGTCACCAACCGGTGCAGCAAACATGGCTTTTTTCATTTCCGCGGTTGGTTTGGTTACAGTATCTGAACGGTAATCAATTATCATCGGCCAAATTTAAACAGTTCGTGCCCATGGATATACAAGGAACAAAGGAGAAATGAAAACTTTCCTTGCAAAGGTTCCGATACAGGTGTTGCCAACAGACCAATAGCTACTGGCAGAAACCAAAGATTTAAATATTGTGGAAAGCAAAATTTCAAAGAATGTTTGATCACATTTTTCCGGCACTTCGCCCCATTTCAACATTTTCCCCACTACGGTCGGGTAGTTTTGATCCCTCAAACTGAAATTTATGTGTACTTACCGCTTATCCGATGATTCCTCCGCTGATACCAAAGCCTGTCATTGCAGTAACCGCAAGTACGGTTGTGCGTCATACATCAGTCACTTAGCTACCGGTCATCCTGAAAAATCAACGCCTATAACAAAACAATGTACTTTACATTGCATAGTACCTAAGTTTGACATGAAATTATTAAAAACAAGTACTAAAACTGCATAAAATGAAACAGCTTTTCTCCCTTTTCACCCTGGTAACGCTTTTTAGTTTGGCAGCGCAGGCACAGAAAACAGGCCGTGTATCGGGTTCTGTAAAGGATGGCGCCCAAAAAACGGTGGCATCGGCCACAGTTGCCTTACTTTCTGCAAAAGACTCTTCAACTGTTAAACTGGCAGTAGCATCCAAAGAAGGCAGCTTTGTTATTGATGGCATTGTCGATGGTACATACCTGGTATCGGTAACTGCCGTTGGTCACCAGAAAGCATTTTCACCTCAATTTGAAATCAGCTCCGCCAAAGCGGATGTACAATTGGCTGCCTTGCAATTGACGCCCCTGTCTAAAGCAATGGGTGAAATTACTGTTGTAGCCCGAAAGCCGCTGGTTGAACAAAAAATCGACAGGACCGTTGTCAACGTTGATGCTTCTCCTACCAATGTGGGTAGCAGTGCGTTGGAAGTGCTGGAAAAATCGCCAGGTATTTCAGTTGACAAGGATGGCAATATCAGTCTGAAAGGAAAAGCCGGTGTTATGGTGATGGTAGATGGCCGCCCTACCCAGTTGGGTGGACAAGACCTGGCTAACATGCTGCGCAGCATGAATGCCTCCCAACTGGACCAGGTTGAGATCATGACCAACCCACCGGCAAAGTTCGATGCCGCCGGTAACGCTGGTATCATCAACATCAAAACCAAAAAGAACAAAATGATGGGTTATAACGGTACCCTTAGCCTTAACTATGGCCAGGGTATGGTGCCCAAAATCAATGAGGGGATCAACTTTAACTTCCGCCAGGGCAAATGGAACTTGTTCACCAACCTGAGCCATGGTTACAGGGAAAACCGCCAGGTACTGGATATCAAGCGCAATTTTATCAATCAAACCACCAAGGACCTGGTCTCTCATTTTGACCAAGAAGCCAGAATGAGAGGAAGCCGTAGTTCATATAGTGGTAAACTTGGCGCCGATTATTTCGCTTCAAAGAATACAACCTTTGGTGTTGTTGTATCAGGCTTTTCCAACCCAAGCAAATTCCAGAACAACAACTATACTTCCATTTACGAGCCTGGCCATGTGTTAACCAGCCAGACAAGAGCCCTTTCCCTGCAGGATGAAACCTGGAAAAACTTCAGCACCAACTTTAATTTCCGCCAGGTGCTGGATACGACAGGGAAAGAACTGACAGCCGATGTAGATTATATTACGTACGATGCCAACAGCAACCAGTCGTTGAGCAACTACTACTTTGGCCGCAACGATGAATACCTGCACAAAGGCGATACACTTTATGGCCGTTTGCCCCAACAGATCGATATCTACAGCGGCCGTGTAGATTACACCATGCCCCTGAAAGGCGGCGCCCGTTTTGAAGCCGGTGTTAAAGCCAGCTTTGTAAAGAATGATGCCAATGCGATTTATGATACCGTTCACAATGCCGCCATCATCCGCGACCAGAACCGCAGCAACCATTTTCTGTACGAAGAAAACATCAATGCTGCCTATGTAAACCTGAGTGGTCCGCTGAGCAAAAAGTGGAGCGGCCAACTGGGATTGCGCCTGGAGAATACCGTTGCCAAAGGTGCGCAACTGACCACCAACGAAACGTTCAAGCGCAACTACACACAACTGTTTCCAACAGCATTTTTGCAGTACGCAGCCAATGAGAAGAACAGCTTTGTGTTGAATTATGGTCGCCGCATCCGCCGTCCAAATTACGAAAGCCTGAACCCTTTCATCGAGTTCCTGGACCGCTACACATTTCAACAAGGCAATCCTAACCTGAAGCCGCAGTTCAGCCATAACATTGAACTGACGCATAGCTACAAAGGATTTTTGAACACGACATTGAACTATACGCGGACCAACGACATCATTCAGCAAGTGCTGGAGCAGGAAGAAGCCACCAAAACAACCTTTGTAAAACAAATGAACATTGCCAACCAGCGCCAGTTCGGGCTGTCGGTTAGCGCCAACAAGTCCATTACAAAATGGTGGACGAACAGCATTTACGTGAATGTTTTCAACAATCATTTTGAAGGTGTGGTCAGCAAAGAACCGGTATCGATCAGCGCCACCACCCTGATGCTGAACGGCACACAACAATTCAAATTAAGCAAGTCATTTACGGCAGAAGTAAGCGGATGGTTCAGAACCGCCGGTATTGAAGGTGTGCTTCAGGCAGCCAGTGTTGGTGGACTGAACCTCGGTTTCAGCCAGTCAGTCCTGAAAGACAAAGGCTCCATTCGGTTCAATGTACGGGACATTTTGTACACCCAGCGATTCAATGCAACGGCGAAATATGCAAACGTGGATGCCGTCATCCGGGAAAGAGGTGATTCAAGAGTAGCAACCATTGGCTTTACGTACCGGTTCAGCAAAGGAAAAGTTGGCAATGTAAAACGCAGGGCCAGCAGTGCCAACGACGAGCAAAACAGGGTAGGGCAGTAACCGGCGAAAAGCAAAGGGCTTCTGACCCAGGTCCTTTGCTTTTCCTGTATTAACAATTGATGCTGTTCATACCGGAAATTGACCGCTGATACTTTCGTCACGTTAGGGGCGTATTTCATCACATTTCAATAGCAGTTGCAAACGCTTTTTCGAACTTTTGCACTGCATAAGCAAAACCAACCACCATGAGAAAAACAATTTATCTGACTGCAATCTTCCTCCTCTCCGGGCTTGCCGCCATTGCGCAAACCGGTGGAAAAATTTCCGGTACCGTTAATGATGAAAGCGGGAAGGCACTGGCTGCTGCAACCGTATCGCTTCTGAAAGCAAAAGATTCATCACTGGTAAAAGTTGCTGTCACTGATAAAAGCGGCCACTTTGATTTTATCAACATGAAAGAAGGCCGGTACCTGCTTTCCGTCACTTCTGTCGGGTTCACCAAAAGATTCGGTTCGCCGTTTGATCTGACAACAGCAGATGTAAGTGTACCCTCGTTAACGTTGGCGCAAACAGCAAAAGCCATGAACAACGTGGTGGTAGTAGCACAAAAACCGTTCATTGAAAGCAAGATCGACCGCACCATTGTAAATGTGGAAGCCTCACCCAGCAGCGCTGGCGCCAGTGCCCTGGAAATACTGGAAAAATCTCCCGGCATTTCTGTCAATACAGATGGTATTATTTCGCTGCGGGGCAAGTCTGGTGTGGTAGTGATGCTGGATGGCAAGCTAACTTACCTGTCGGCCGCCGACCTGGCTACTCTGTTGAAAAATATGCCGGCTACGCAGCTTGACCAGATTGAGATCATGACCAATCCATCAAGCAAATACGATGCATCGGGCAATGCCGGTGTTATTAACATCAAAACAAAAAAAGGACGGAGCAACGGGTTTAATGGCAGCATTACGCTGGGCGCCACCACTTCCATTTACCGTTACAACGGCAGTACCTACTTTCTTCCGAAATCGCAGAACAGCTTCAACTTTAATTTAAAGCAGGGTAAGGTTAACTTCTTTGGCAACTATAATCCCAACTACTTCCAGGGACGCAATACAATGATATTCGACCGGAATTTCTCCGAGAATGGAGTGATTACCGGTTCCTCGGACCAGGAAACAAGATTCAAGTTTGCAGCCAATAATCATTCACTGAAACTGGGATTGGATTATGTAGCCGACAAGAAAAATACATTTGGCGTTGTGCTGAGCGGAATGCTTGCTCATGGCAAACCGTCACCTACCACCCGGTCAACCCTCAGGGATGCGGCTGGCAACGTTACATCGGTAATGGTTTCCAACACCAAGAATGACAACTGGTTTCGCAACTTTAGCGGAAACCTGAACTGGAAACATACATTTGACAGTACAGGCAAAGAACTAACAGCGGACTTCGATTATGTACGTTATGCGAACGAAGCAAATTCATTGCTGGCAACAGATTTTTACAACTATGCTGGTGCTAAAATGGGTGACCTGTTGCTGCGTGGAAAGATTCCTTCTGATATTCACATCTATTCCTTAAAAACAGACCTGACAATTCCCTATAAAAATGGCCGGCTGGAAGCTGGTATCAAAAGCAGCTTTGTTTCAAATGACAACCTGGTAGATTACGAGCGGCAGTTGTCCGATAAAACCTGGATGGTGGATAATCGTTCGAACCATTTCATCTACGACGAAAACATCAACGCTGCGTACGTGAATGCCAACAAGCAATTAGGCAAATGGTCGTTGCAGGGCGGACTGCGCATGGAAAATACCAATGCAAAAGGCCAGCAGGTAACCAATGATTCTACGTTTACCCGCAATTTCACCAATCTTTTCCCCAGTGCATTTGTCAGCTACGGAGTTAATAAAAACAACAGCATTACGCTTTCGTATAGCCGCCGTATCAACCGACCCAGCTACAGGGACCTGAATCCGTTTACCTTCTTCCTGGATTCGTTGACCTACCAGGTCGGTAATCCTTACCTGTTGCCGCAGTTTACGCACAACATGGAGTTGAGCTATGCATTCAAGAGCCGTTATATTCTTGGGCTGAACTACAATCACACCAATGATGTGATCTCGCAGATCATGCGGCAGGATAATGCAAAACAGATCACCTTCCTGACTTCTGAAAATGTGGCCAAGTTTCGCAACATTGGCGTGTCGATCACCATCCCGGCTGCTATTACAAAATGGTGGAATACCAATTTCTTTACCAATATTTATAATAACCGGTACGAAGGCATCTATAACAACGAGCCGATTGACATTGCTTATACTTCGTTCAGCGCCAACCTGTCGAACACCTTTACCATCAAGCCAGGCTTTACCACCGAAATCAGCGGCTTTTACCGGCACACAGCCGTAGATCAACTGACCGTGGTAGAACCCTTGTATCAAATGAGCCTGGCTGCTTCGAAGCAGATCATGAAAGGCAAGGGTTCTCTTCGCCTCAACGTTCGCGATCCCTTTGCCTGGCAGCGTTTCAAGGGCAAGAATCAGTATGGAGACATAGACATGCGTTTCCGCAACTTTCCCGACGTAAGGCAGGTAACGGCCACCTTTACCCTTCGCTTCGGTAAATCGACACCGCAGAACCAGCCCCGCCGCCGTAATTCTTCTTCACAGGAAGAGCAAAGCAGGGTAGGGCAGGGGTAAGAGAAGTGAGGTGAAGATCGAGATTAAGGATAAGAAAAGAACGAATTCATATATTTCTAGATTCTCATGTGCATGCCGGCTCCCCTTTCCAGGGGAGCTTTTTTTTGGAATAGAAGGCAGCGCATCGGGGATGAGGATTGTTGTAGCAAAAAACAAAGTTGCTAACAGTTACGGGTTCCATTCACACCAAACCCCAAACACCAGACTTCAAACTTTCTTATCTTCAGCCCGCAAAACTCATTACCAACTATGGCTTCATTTGATATTGTATCCAAAGTGGATATGCAGGCCCTTGACAATGCCGTGAATGTAACCAAAAAAGAAATTACCAATCGCTTTGATTTCAAAAACGCCCATGTGGTGATTGACCTGAATAAAAAGGATTACAAGCTTACGCTGGAAACAGATGACGATATGAAAATGCGGCAACTGATTGATGTGCTGATCAGCCGGGCTCATAAGCAGGGAATCGCCCCTGAAGCGTTTGATACCTCGAAAGAAGGGTACCAGAGTGGTAAAGTCTGGAAAAAAGAAGTGGAAGTGCGTAATGGGCTGAAGCAGGAAGACGCCAAAAAAATTGTAAAGCAGATCAAAGACTCCGGGCTGAAGGTGCAGGCATCTATTATGGATGACCTTGTTCGGGTGACTGGCAAGAAAATCGATGACCTGCAAACCGTTATTCAGGCCTCCAAAGGCTGGGATTTAGGCATTCCGATGCAATACGAGAATATGCGGAGCTGAGTGGATATGCGCATACGAGGATAGGCTAATTTGCGGATGAAGCCATAAGCATTATTGTCTTCGGATCCTCATTTTTTATATTCGCCTATCTGCAAATCCGCCCATTTGCATATCATCTTCACCCTTGCTTAACAAAAAACTTTAAGGAGGATGCTGTTTTTTTGTGCCGGATTCCCTACTTTTGCGCCTTCAATTATAGCACTAACACGACGTTTATAAAAACATTGATATGAAAAAGGGTCTTCATCCGGCAAATTACCGTTATGTGGTTTTCAAAGACATGAGTAACGGTCATAGTTTTTTAAGCCGCTCTACGGCTGCAAGTAAAGAAACCGTTCAATGGGAAGACGGCAACGAATACCCGCTGATCAAGTTGGAGATATCCAACACTTCTCACCCTTTTTTTACCGGTAAAAACATGTTGGTGGATACTGCCGGCCGTATCGACAAGTTCAAGAAGAAATACGCCAAGAAATAAGTTTTCCAGCGTACAGAATATACTGGTCCCGCCTTTTTAAGGCGGGACTTTTTTGTTTGGGAAAAGCTGTTCCAGCGAATGGTTGATGCAAATCATTTTGCCCTAACTTCGGGCAACACTGCAGGGGAACAGGACGCTAGGTGTTTTGCAGAGTGAACACTTACTTTTTCATCAGTGGTGAACTGGCCTCTCTGCGAGAATCTCCTTTTCTTGTTCTTCCGGGTACGTTTATTGGTATTTGTCATTGATCTTTCAACAATCGTCCTATGCGTAAGATTGTTTTTACAGAAGAATTTTGCACCCCGGGAAACCTCTTTCCGTTCACGCTGACCCGGCAGATCCAGGACATCCGGGTGGGTATTTTAACCATCCGGGAAAAATGGGAACATAGCCTTGGCCTTCCCTCTTTTGACAAGTTTGAAGAAGATTACAAGGACCTTGAGCGGTCTGTTCACATCCCGGATATTGTTGGGGACGATCTTGTATACCTGGTACATGGCAATGTGATTCCAACCAAAAAGATCATCAAACAGGTGAAGAAATTGAAAGCGGGTGAGTTTTTATCCGTACCGGAAAAAGAAAGCGTGGTGTACTGCATCTCTAAAAAAGAGGTGCTGGATGAGAACAGGATCAGGGTAGGGCAGCCGGTGGAGGTGGAAGAAGTGGTAAAAGAAATCAATTATCCCTGGAACATTTTTGGCCTGAATGCCTGGGCCATTACGCAGGATTATGAACTGCTGACAGACGGACGAAAGTCGCAAAAGATTTCCGGAACGAACAATGTGAACAACCCATCCAATGTTTTTATTGAAAAAGGCGCAGTGGTAGAGTGCAGTTTTCTGAATGCCCAGGATGGCCCGATTTATATTGGGAAAAACACCCAGGTGATGGAAGGGAGCATGTTGCGTGGACCCGTGGCTGTTTGTGACGGAGCCGTGGTAAAAATGGGAGCAAAGATTTACGGTGGAACAACAATAGGGCCCAAAAGCGTTGTGGCTGGTGAGATCAAGAACTCCGTCATTTTTGGTTATTCCAACAAAGCACATGATGGTTATATGGGCGATAGCGTGATTGGCGAATGGTGTAACTGGGGTGCGGGCACAACCAATTCCAATATGAAAAACAATGCATCCGGCGTGGTGGTGTGGACACCCGGCGGACAGGTAAACGTAGGGTTGAAGTGCGGTGTGCTGATGGGTGATTACTGCCGTACTGCCATTAATACTTCTATCAATACCGGGACTGTGATAGGCGCCTGCGCACATGTATATGGAACCGGCTTAACACCTAAATATATACCTTCTTTTTCCTGGGGCAGCGATGGCCTGCAACGCTACGAATTTGAAAAGGCGCTCACCGACATCAACAACTGGAAAGTTCTGAAAGGAACAGCTCTCACATCTGCCGAGAAAACTATCCTGAAACATATCTTTGACCACTATTGAAGGGTATGCGAATACAGGGATATGCGGATGTAAGAATAAAGCAACCGTATTATGTTTGTTCGATGTTCAGCATTCGCATATCCGCACATCTGCATATTTACAAATCAAATTACCAACATTATGCGTAAACAAATTGCCGCTGCCAACTGGAAAATGAACCTGACACAGGAAAGCGCTCAGTTGTTGCTTGACACAATTTTGAAAGAAGATATCAAACCGGAAGCTAATCAATTGGTTCTTTTCGCAGTGCCTTTCCCTTACCTGGTAATGGCAAAAGACAAGGTACAGAAAGAAGGCTATGCCATTGCCGCCCAAAACTGCAGTAATAAAAAAAGCGGTGCTTACACCGGTGAGGTTTCTGTGGAAATGCTGCGTTCTATTGACATCGACTACTGCATAGTTGGCCACAGTGAGCGGAGAGAATATTTTAGCGAAAGCAACCAGATGTTGAAAGAAAAAGTTGACCTCTGTCTTGAACAAGGCATTATTCCCGTTTTCTGTTGCGGCGAAGCACTGAAAATAAGAGAACAAAACACGCAGAATGATTTTGTGCGGGTGCAACTGGAAGAATCGCTTTTTCATCTTTCTGGTGAGCAAATCAAAAAGGTGGTGATTGCCTATGAACCCATCTGGGCCATTGGTACCGGTAAAACCGCTACAGCCGAACAGGCACAACAAATGCATGAGGCGATTCGTTCTGTACTAGCCGGTAAATGGGGACAGGAAACCGCTGATAGCATTACAATCCTCTACGGGGGAAGCGTAAAGGGCAGCAATGCACAGGAGCTTTTCTCTTCGCCCGATGTGGATGGCGGTTTGGTTGGTGGCGCATCGCTCCAGGCACCGGAGTTTATTCAAATCATCAAAGCCCTGAAGCATTAAACCCATTACGCAATATCAGATTGTGGTTGTTCAGAAAAACCATGTTCTGCTGCAGTTTCTGAAACTGCGGCTGGTGGTGAACGGAATGCATATCTACAATCTTCGCAAAAACAAACCCATCCTGATTACCATGCCCACGAATCCGTCGCGGATTGTGGTAACGGATGGGTTTCATATTACCCGGCCGATGGAACTGCGCTACCGGCAGCAGATCGCTTATTTTGATATTGTCTGTGCCATTAACAACGATGTGCTTGTAGGCGGTGCCATTTTTATGCTGATGTTTTTTGCCATGGGCGCCACTTCAGGTGTGTTTTTATTGCAGCTTTTCAGCATGCTGCCGATTATTACCCTTCTTTTTCTGTATTACATAAAGCGGAAAGAATTTATTCAAATACGGCCGGCCTAAGGACCATGCAGCAAGGTTTTACCGGGCTTGGTGGCAAAGCAAGGTAACAACTAGTGAGATCACTGTAAGAATCATGAACCCGTATCGTTCTTTGAGAGCACTAGATTGGTGCAATGAGGGGCTCAATTTCTTTCCGCAGTAGCGTGACGGAAAAGCGTTGCGAATTTCTAAAAGCTTTTGTAGTAATTTCTTCCCTTTCTCCATGAGACATTTTTGATAAAATCTCACAAAGTCCTGGAAGGGATGGAAATGGAAAGCATTGGTCTTGCAATTCCGGAGCTAAGGGTATGTTTTCAGCAATCAAAATGGGTTTGGCAAACCTTATTGCATCATAAAAGCTTCCAGAACAAATCGTTCTTCCATATTCCTCTGCTTGCTCTCCAGGTTTCTTGCACATTTGCGTCAAAGGCAGAAAAATAAAATCGCAGCTATCAAGTTGGTGCTCGTATTCGACTGGATCGATAAAATCAACATCATAATATCGCAGTTGAACATGTTTTAGAATTAAAGACTCACATTGTCGGATTACGTTTTTTCCGTACGTTCCCACTGCTGTTCCCAAAAGGATTAGTTGGATGTTTTGTTTTTTAAGTTCCAGTAAATTCGCCAGTTCAAAAATCTGTTGATAGTCTCTTCTGTAATGATCGATTGATCCGGGAACAACAATTCTCAATTGTGAATTAGGGTCAGTGGAAAGAGATTTAATTTTATCAGGCTCGAAAACGCCTCCTGGTAGTAAATAAACGTTCTTTTTTATTTTAAAATTTTCAACGATGTAATCTCTTATACTACTTAAAAGTGCTGCATACGAGGATACTGAAATACGCAGGAGCTTTTGTCCTAAAAAACGTAAAATAGATCTTGGTGAGAAAGATATTTTCGGAGAAAAAAAGCTGTTAGCAGCATGAACCGTAAGAATTACATTTACTTTTTTTAAACACAGTGAAGTGACAGCAATAAGGAGGTGGTGATGTGACACTGTATTTAAGAATAGAACAGTAACATTATGTACTGTACAATACCTGTACAGGGCAAGTGCAGTGGTATAATCTGTTTTCGAACGAGTAACCCATGTGAATTTATTGGCATGTTCGCCTAGCATTTGCCGTAAGACCGTTTCGGTGGTTTTATCCGCAAATATGGTAATGGAATTAAATTCCAGGTCTACAATCCGGATGAGTGCATAGGTGGTTTCAAAGTGTTCAGTATCGTATATGACTATTTTCGACATAGAGAAATGTCTTCCGGAGTTTTTTGCCCCAGCATATTAAAACCAAAAGCATTGGATGTTGTCACACTGACTGCCTTGAATTGATGTTTGATAAACCAACTTTCCGCTTCCGCTATCGTATGTTCCCAACGAAATTGCGGTGAAAACCAGTCTAAGATATCGATCATCATTTCTCTTATATTCTGCTTATTTCCTTTTGCACGCTTGAACAAATAACTGATGGGAAGGAGTGTCACACCATATAAATAGTATTGAAATGTTAAGGGCAGTTTGGAGGAAAAAACGCGTATACTATTGATCATATTATGAACGAAATCTTTCCTTGGATGATATAACCAAACGCTTAATTTTCCCGTGTGCTTAACACAGGGTACCATACAAGAAAATGATAATTCAGTGTTATTCGAATGGTGCAGTACACCGCTGCATTGAACGATGTCAAATGAGTGAAAGGGGACGGGCGGATTCTGAAAATCTCCTTGTAAAAACAAAACATTGGGGGATTGGTTTCGTTCAAATGCTTTTTCAACGCTCAAACTTAAATCCATTGCAATGACGAATGCGCTTTGCTCCGCAAGCAGCATATCCAGCAGACCGTTGCCACATCCTGCATCCAGTATAGTTTTGCCTACTATGCTCTGGCTTGTTTCGGCTGTTTCTTTATAAAACCGTTCCAGCATGGCAGCAGGGTCGGCATCCCATGTTTTATCTTCTGCATAATCAAACAGACCCCATTCCTGGCTAAAGCTCTGTTTTGTACGTTGGTTCTTTTTTAAAGCATAGCGGATCAATCCACCATAGTTTTCTATCAGGAAAGCTCTCTTTTCCTGGTACTCCGGAAAATTTTGAATCAAAAAATTTTCATAGTCAAGAAAAGCTTCAACCAGCAGGCGGGGTACTCCATTGATGACCGGATAAAACCAGCCATTGGGGGAATGCAGAATGCCATCTGAAATGATTAGGACTTCTTCGGTGTTAAATTTTTTGCGTTTTGTGTTGATGGTTTGCAGCTTTAGTTCTTTCCTTGATACTGGACATCGCAAAAATTGTAAATGGCTTTCTTTCATTTAACGTATTGTCTTTCGGCTATTGGATATTAGCAAGTTGCAAATATCCGCATCAAATATATATGTTTGTACTTTCAGTGAATAGCTGTTCTTCAATTAGCAGGTGAGCTTAAAAAAAAATTTACTATATAGTTTTATTCTTTCGATAAGCCAGGTTGCCTTTCCACTTCTTTCCATCCCTTATATTTCAAGGATTTTGAGTCCGGAAGGCATTGGCAGGGTAGGTTTTATTGATTCACTGACCTATTACTTTATTGTGATTGCAGAATTTGGTATTGTAACCTACGGTATCCGTGAAGTAACCCGGAAGAGTGGTGACGCCAGAGGACTGCAAAAGCTGGTATCAGAGCTTTTGTCACTACATGTATTCACCTCAGTCATCAGCATCTGTATTTATCTTTTATGCTTATTTGTTTTTTACCGACAGGTTGAGGATATACGGTTGATTTTTTTTTCCTTATCCTTCCTGCTTGTCAACGCATTTTATTGTGAGTGGTATTTCTGGGGAACGGAAAAGTTCCAATACATCACCATTCGTTCACTTATTACGAGGATTTTAGGACTGGTTTCAATTTTTTTAATAGTAAACGATTCGGGTGACTATATTATTTATTATGCCATTATCACCGGAACAGCAGCAATAAATCTTCTTTGGAACTTTTTCAGGTTATCGAAAGAAGTAGGGTTGAGTCTGCGCAATCTGCAATGGCAAAAGCATTTTTCGGCTGTTTCAGTTACGTACAGGATAAGTCTTGTTTACAGTGTAGTGATTATGCTTGACAATGTATTCCTGCAATTGCTAAGTACCAGCGTTGCCGTGGCTTATTACATGTTTGCCGCCAAAATAGTTCGCATTGCCGGCGCACTGGTAACAGACACTCTGTTGGTAATGTATCCCCGCACGGTTTATCAGGCCCACAAAAATGAAATGGAAGCTTTGCGGGCAACGGTTCAGCATTCAGCACAGATAATTGTGCTGACAACCATTCCAATGGCTGTCGGCATGTTTCTCCTTTCAGAAAAACTTACGCAGGTGTATTTTGGGCCAAATTTTTTGCCCCTGGCCGACAACCTCAAAATATTAAGTTTTTATCCTTTTCTAAAGGCATTCGGATTATTTTTAAACAAGCAGCTACTAATGCCCTTTGATAAAGAAAAGCTCGTACTTCGCAGCCTCACAGTAGGGATGTTTGTTTTTGTGCTATCTACTATTCCGCTGTCGTATTATTTTGCTGATAAAGGCATGTGTCTTTCAATTATGCTTTCAGAACTAACCGTTGTTATTATGAACGTTGTCTATGTTAGGGAAAGCGGGATTGGCATTCCAAAGAATGTATTTCTTAGTGTTCTGCACGCCTTTTTGGGTGCTCTGTTCTTTTTTCCTGTTGTTTATTTTACCGAATTGCTGAGTCCTAACGCATGGGTTCAATTGATTATAGCCATTTTCCTCTGCGTGGTGCTTTATTTTTTCTTCCTGGTTTTAATCGGAAACTCCCTGGCGCTTCAGGTCTTTAATTTATTACGTCAAAATTTATTCAAAAAGCGATTGTACCGTGAGGGATAAGAAAGCCAGAAAGTTTTTTATTCAGGAGCACCTGCTACGTGGGCAGCTTTTCCATGGAGGAATTGGTAATGTACAAATCGAAGAAATCTTGCTAAAGGCTGGTTATCTGCCCATCCATTTCCCCTCCGAATTTGATTTTTCCTGGAAAGCCAAAATGAGAAGGACTTTCTATTTGTTTAAAATTCTTTTTTTACTGCCTGGAGATTCTACAATTGTATTTCAATGGCCATTGCATGCCCGGCTTCAGGTTTGGTTAGTAAAACTATTGAAACAATTGCGGCCCTCAATGCATTTAATTTGTTTCCTGACAGATATTAATGGCCTACGTGACAATGATTCTCAATTGCTGCAAAAAGAAGTCAAGTTTTTCAAAAAGGCAGACTCTTTTATTGTTCATAATTTGAAAATGCAAGAATGGCTTTTAAGATATCATCCTGAAGCAAAAGTTGCAATATTAGAATTCTTTGATTTTTTAGCTGACTACAATTTGGGATATAGAAAGAAGGAATTGTCTGTGTCATATGCTGGTAATTTAGATAAAGCAAGATTTGTATGTCAACTCGAGTCTTTGCCACAAATAAAATTTTATTTATATGGCCTTCCTGCTATTTCTGATAATTTCAAAATTGGAAATGTAGAATATCTGGGAAGTGTTGAGCCCAAACTATTACCACAATTTATCAAAGGGGCATTTGGTCTCGTTTGGGACGGAGATAGTTTAATTGATTTACAAGGTGCATATGGTGAGTACATGCGAATAAACAGTCCGCATAAAGTTTCCCTTTATGTACTAGCTGGCTTGCCAATTATTGCACCCCATGATGCAGGTGTTTCATCATTGATTACCCAATATAATATTGGTTTTACTGTAGCTTCCATGTTGGAAATTAAGGAGGCGATTGACACAATCAGCGATGAACAATACCAGAAGATGCGAACAAATTGTTTGACATTGGCTTCAATTATTTCAAAAGGGGGCTGTCTTTTAAATGCCTTGGCGCAACTAGAAATTATGCGTTCATCCGGACAATCAGTTCGAAATGATGCTGGTTAAAATACGCTACATAATTAAGCAGATCCGTATGGGATATAAATTTTTCAAACAACAGTTTTTCATCTACAGCCATATTGAATTGAGCCTTGGCGTCGAGATGTAAGAACAGTTGTATGTTCTGTTGCAATTCATCGCTAAAATCCGGCAGCAAACACTCGATACTGAGAAAAGGAACAGGTTTCGATAATCCTTTTAAAACTTCCAATTCATAACCTTCCACATCGATTTTTATAAAATAGGGATGTCCATATTTGCTTATTAAGTTGTCCAGGGTAGTAGTAGTCACGGGAACTGTTTTTTGAAACCGTATTTTTTCATTCCATTTTTGAAGGTTATCGCTTTCCGTTATTTCCTTAAATTTTGGATTCAACGTATTAAAGGCGGACGCATCATGGTGAAGAAACATGGTCCCGGTGCCTTGTTCAGCACCAAGGGCTACATTCTCCAGAAAAACTCTGTTGCGTTGATGGCGAAAACGGGTTTTTAAAACGTCAAAATTGGTGACATCCGGTTCGCAACAAACAACTTTATCAGCAATGTGAAGGAATGCAGCGGTTTTGTGCCCGTCATAGCCTCCGATATCAAAAATGAGATTTGTGGCGGGTAGAAAAGAATGATAAAAACTGATCTCTCTTCTTTCCCGTTTCCTTTCTCCCGGTTTGAAGATGGTTTTATACAAATGAAATACCGGGCTGTATTTTATGCGGGTATACAGATGTTTTTCCTGAAGAAACCTTTTGATTCGTTGTTTCATTACTGGTGATTGAGTTATTTTGCCGTTTCCTGATCATTTCACCCAGGATTGTGAAGATGCTATGCATAAAATTAATTGGAAGGCAGATTACACCTTGTTTCTTTATTTAATCCTACTGCCAATTTATTTTTTGCTACATGGATACAATGCTTTTTTTGGCCTATTGTCTTTTAATATCCTTTTGTCACTGTTTCTTTCGTATTTAACCATTGCAACGATTCTATTCTTAGGAACAACACTTTTGTTTCGCAATATGCAAAAGGCGTTTCTTTTTAGCCTTTTTCTCTTGTTTGTTTTTTTCTTTTTTGGCGCTATCCACGACGGATTGAAAGCGTTGTTAAACAACAGCCGATTAACATCCTATTCTTTTTTGCTTCCTTGCCTGTTGATTTTGTCTGGTGTAGTATTTTATTATATAAAAAAACAACGAAACGGTAGCCGCAGTTTCCTGCGATTTGTCAAATGGCTTTTGTCGTTTTTTGTTGTTTGGGAAGTTGTTTTATTGCTGCATGCTTCAATTTCCGGAAAAGATGCCTTGAATAATCTGGCCTTACCAGCATCCATAAACACTACCGGTACAAGGTATTCTAAGCCTGATATTTTTTTTATTGTTTTTGACGAGTATCCAAGTTCGAAAAGTCTGCAAACGCATTTCAACTATAATAATGAGTCTTTGGATACGCTGTTGCAAGCAGCTGACTTTTTCACTTCTTATGAATCCAAAAGCAATTACAATTTTACTTCTTATTCCCTGGCTTCTACACTGAATTTTAATTATCTGCGTGTAGCAAATAATACAGTATTGCACGAAAAACAGCTTTTGCAGTCTGTTGAAACTGTAAAAAGAAATGGTCTTACACGTTTCTTGGAAAGTATGGGATACGATATCATAAATTTCGGAACCTATGAACTTGAGCAGGACCCTGTGAAAACAACCGCTTATTTTGACGATTCATACATTAAGCTAGTAATTGATGGTCAAACTATGTGGTCCCGGGTAAAGAAAGATATCTGGTGGAACTTTACGATGAAAAAATTAGTGCCAGGCGAAATTCGAGTCCCCGATTCGTTCAGGGAGCAAAAGCACATGGAGATACACCGTAATCAATACAACTTTCAACATACTGTCGGACAGATTACCGTTGAAACTGACAAGCCCAAGTTTGTTTTTACACATTTGCTTCTTCCGCATGCTCCCTACTATGTAAACGCAAAAGGAGAGCCGAAAGCTGATTCCATTTTTATCAAGAAACAATTTAATGATGAAGAGGCCTTTCTTGACCAGGTACAGTATGCCAATTTGCTTATAAAGACATTGGTGGAGGAAATCAAATCCAAAAAAACGGTTCGTCCAAGGGTATATATCATAGAAAGTGATCATGGATACAGGTATTTTAAGCAAGAAAAGGATGGTGAACGTGCTTTCATGAATTTGAACGCTATATTTTTTCAGACCGAGACTATTCTCAGCTTTACGATGGAATAAGCCCCGTGAACACATTCCGGGTTGTTCTGAATAAATATTTTGGAGCAGGGTTACCATTATTGAGAGATAGTTCAGTTTACATTATTGATCCGCGTTGAGCACTTTCTGCGAAAAAAGGGTTAAGAATATGGTTCAAAATGCCCTTGTTTGCCTCTGGAATATTATTTTTTCCTAGCGAACCATTATCTTTGCGCCTCTTCCGTAAAAAGAAGAGCCATTGTTCCGAAAAGGCTCCCTAAGTTTCTCCCGGTGGAGAACGCCTCAAGGACAGAACAGAAAAGCATTCAAAAATGCCAAAGGTAAAAACAAACTCCAGCGCCAAAAAAAGATTTAAAGTAACGGCCACTGGAAAAATCACACACCAAAAGTCTTTCAAGCGTCACATCCTGACCAAAAAATCAAAAAAGCGGAAACGTGCATTGGCAAAAGATGGCGTGGTAGCAAAAGCCAACCTGGATTTTGTACGTCGCCTGTTAGCCCTGAAGTAAGCTGCTGGCTTTAGGCCGCTCCTGACGTTGAACTTTATACAACAAACTTTAAACTTATTCAAATATGCCTCGTTCCGTTAACGCTGTTGCTTCAAGAGCACGCAGAAAAAGAATTTTAAAACAAGCCAAAGGTTTTTACGGCAAACGTAAAAACGTCTACACTGTTGCCAAAAACGTTGTAGAAAAAGGGATGACCTATAGCTATGTAGGTCGCAAACTAAAGAAAAGAGAATACCGTCGCCTGTGGATTGCCCGTATCAACGCGGCTGTTCGTGAAGAAGGGCTGACCTACTCTCAATTCATCAATGCGCTGAACCAAAAAGGTATCACGCTTGACCGTAAAGTACTGGCAGACCTGGCTATGAATAACGCCGAAAGCTTCAGGGCACTGGTTGCCCAGGTGAAGTAAGCCTGCGTTATACACATTGTTGAAAGCTGCTTCAAAAACGAAGCGGCTTTCTTTTTGCATATATATTACTTTTGTGAAAATCTTTACAACACACTGAACAATCCTTTAAACTGTCAATGAACAATACCTACATTGATCTCGTTCAGCAGACCTTCAATTTTCCGCAACCTGGACTGGACGTAAAAGATGGTTACCTACAATTTAACGGCCTGGATCTAAAAGCTCTGATCGCAAAATATGGCACCCCGCTAAAGGTCTCCTACCTGCCCAAAATCGGCAGCCAGATCAATAGGGCAAAGGATATGTTTGCAAAGGCTTTTAAAAAACATAAGTATGAAGGGGAATACTATTACTGTTATTGTACCAAAAGCTCCCATTTCAGCTTTGTGGTGGAAGAGGCCCTGAAGCACGGCATCCACCTGGAGACGTCGTATGCCTACGATATAGAGATCATCAAAAAGCTCTATGAAAAAAAGAAGATCACAAAGGATATTTTCGTAATCTGTAACGGCTTCAAGCAAAAAGGCTACACCCGGCGGATAGCGCAGCTGCTCAATGGTGGCTTTAAGAATGTGATTCCCATCCTCGATAATAAAGAGGAGTTGCAGGCCTACCGGCGTTCCGTGAAGGTTCCCTTCAAGATGGGAATCCGCGTTGCTGCCGAAGAAGAGCCAACCTTTCCGTTTTATACCTCACGTCTTGGCATCCGTGCAAAAGACATTTTGGAGTTTTATGTGGATAATATAGAAGGGTACGAAGACAAGTTTCAGCTGAAAATGCTTCACATCTTCCTCAACAAAGGTATCAAAGACGATATTTATTATTGGTCGGAACTGAACAAGATTATTAACCTCTATTGCCAACTCCGCAAAATTTGTCCTGAACTGGACTCACTGAACATTGGTGGTGGTTTCCCCATTAAGCATTCCCTTGGCTTTGAGTATGATTACCAGTTTATGATCGACGAGATTGTGAGCAACATCAAGGCGGCCTGTAAACGCACCAAAGTACCCATGCCTAATATTTATACAGAATTTGGCAGCTATACCGTGGGTGAAAGCATGGCGCATATCTACAGTGTAATTGGTGAAAAGGTGCAGAACGACCGAGAGAACTGGTATATGATCGATTCATCCTTTATCACCACGCTGCCCGATACCTGGGGAATTGGGGAGAAGTTCCTGATGCTGCCCATCAACAAATGGGAAAATGAATACCAAAGGGTGGTCCTCGGCGGTATTACCTGCGACAGCCACGATTACTACGACTCCGAAGAACACATCAACGAGGTTTTCCTGCCCAAGATCAATGGGGGGGACGAACCGCTTTACGTAGGCTTTTTTCACACCGGAGCCTACCAGGACCAGATCAGTGGCTATGGCGGTATCAAGCACTGTTTGATACCTTCGCCAAAACATATTATCATTGAATATGATAAAAATGGCAAGCTGGAAGATTGGGTGTACGCCAAAGAGCAATCGGCGCAGAGTATGCTAAAGATTCTGGGTTATATCAAATAGCCTTTTTGCCTTGCAAGTCTAAAGAGTAATAAATAAAATCCGGCCGTATAAAGGCGTGTTAGATGGGTAAAATAAGATGTTGTTTGCCGGGGCAGCGGAATACGTAAATCCTGTTCTTTGAAAACCAGCAACAGTACCAAACGCAAATGCTAAATCTTACCACATGAATATTGCATTTTCACTTCACCCAAAGCCGGTTACCACCTTCTTACTGAAGGTCATTGGTTTTTTAGCATTGGCCGGGTTGGTGAGCTGTTACCTCCTGAATGTAGCAGGTTTGCCAAGTGTTTTTGGTTTGGTGCCTTTATTCGACCTGAATGAAGAGTTTAATATTCCATCATTTTACTCTGGTTTTGCCATTTGGTTCAGCGCTTTTTTGCTGCGGTCAATCTATCTGTTTGAGAAAAAGAACCACGGGCAGAGTCCGCATTATTGGAAGGCGCTTTTTTTCGTTTTCCTGTTTTTAGGGTTAGATGAGATTTTTATCATTCATGAAAAATTTGCCCGGATAGAGCCTTATTTACGGGACGTGATTCATATTCATAATGCAAATAGGTACTGGGTTATTCCTTATGGCGTTTTTACGCTGGTCGCAGGACTTTATTTTCTACCCTTTTACCTGCGGCTGCAAAAGGCTACCCGCCTGCGTTTTACGGTTGCGGGCCTTGTATATGTTTCGGCGGCTTTTGGCCTGGAAATCATCAGCAGCATGGTCGCGTCTATTGTTGATCTATCCTACTTGGCTATTGATTTATTTGAGGCGGCAGAAGAAATTATCGAAATGCTGGGTATTGCCCTGTTTATTCGTGCCTTGCTTTACTATTTTTTGGAAAAAGGAATTACCCCTTCGGTCTCATTGAAGGTTCAAATGGAGTCGCGTAAGCAGGATGATGCCAAAGTGCAGATAAAAGAAAAGCCCAGGACCCTTGCATCGGAACCGCAATAGATGTATTGAAAGAATCTGAGATACTAATGAAACCTCTACAAATAAAAAATCCCGCCTTAGGCGGGATTGTCATATTAGTTACCCAGAACTCTTTTCCGGGTATCTTGTTTACTCCGGTTCAGTTCTTCGCGGGAAGGACGTTGCTGTTGTGGTTGTTGTACCACAGTGCCTCGGCCATAATAACCGCGATTACCACGATAATATCGGCCAGGATAGGCTCCGTAATAACCTGCACCTAAGCGTGAGCCATAAGTTACATCATAATAGCGGCCGGTATAAGGGTCTCGTTCCAGCACCACGGTGCCATAAAAAGGATCCTCAACATATACACGGTTGCCCAAGCGTTGAGATCTGAAGTCATCTGCAGAACCATCGCCGGCAGCACCCATGGTTGCACAGCTTGCCATCACAATCACCACACTCAACAATCCCAATAAAAGTTTGATGTTTTTCATGAATGGTTGTTTTCATAGTTAACGACAAAAATGCAGCCAATCGTATCCGGAAAGCTGTTTTTGAGCCGGATTAAATTAATATTAACAAGCTGTAAAAGAATACGTTAGGGAGAAGTGAAGACCTTGTGAAAGGGCCTGCCATTTAGCCGTTCAAACGGTACTTTTTATTCACTTTCGGACTGTTGAAATAGCGGTTTAGTTCTTCTTCTGACATGTCATTTGTAAACTCCAGCGGCACGTCAATCAATTGGATCTGTACTTGTTTCAACTCATCCTTCAGTTTGTTGATCTTCCGCGTAATTTCCGGGTCTTTTTCGCCAAGAATCTGGTTATCCTGCCGCATGTATTCCAACCGTTTAATAGATGTTCGGATGGCAGAAGCCTGGTTCTGGTCGATGGGCTTGTTGGGCACTGACGCTTCTTTGATAGGAACCATAGCGAGGCCTACACTAGGCAAGATTTTTCCGGTTCGCTGATCAGTGGCATTCCCTGAGGTTGAAAGAATCGTTCCTGTAAGTGAAGTTGAAGCGGAGGTGAGGTCAAATACGACCCGGGTGTTCTTTGTCTTTTTCAGCTTTCTGTCCAATTGTAGAAAGGTATATTTCAGTTGCAGTACATAGCGGTCCAGGTTTTTTACCACTTGGTTGTATTCCTCTCTCGCCAGAGTCTGGTTTAAAGCGTCCCGTACAATAATTTTTACGTGCGTGGTATCTTTTACACCCATTTTGGTGCTACCGATAAAGCTAAAAATTACCGGTTTTACTTTTCCAGAGTCAGATTCCTTTGCAAAATCATATCCTGGTGTCCAGGAGAAATCATCGCCACATTTCTGGACTACCTTATAATTGGCGATAGGAATGGACGACGTCATCAGTATACTTTCAATCGGAAAACTTCCCGTTTCACAAAGAACTTTAAAACTGATATTTTCTGATTCTTCAATCCAGATAGTACCACTTACCGTTGGTTTTACTTTCGAAGGAATAATTTCTGTATTAAAAAATACAATGTTAAAACTGGTGTCCTTTTTATCTTCCGGGTCATACAGGTTCTGAACACCTAATGCAACCTTATAGGTGACATCATATTTCAACCGGCCCGAAAGAAAATAAGCCTTTTCCGCTTTGAAAGAAATCAGGCCATTGTCCTTTCCAATCTTCAGTCCAACAGGAGCGTTTTTAAGGTACCAGAAATAGTTATCCGGGTTTTTATTGATCTGTAACTGGTACTGTAACGATGAATCAACATGTAATGTAAAGAAAGGATTGAGGTTAGTAATGCGCAGCGTTGTATCCGTAAATACAGGAATAACCGGTGCCGGCAAGGCCGTGTCCTGATAAGAGGGCAGCGTATCATTCTGCGCTTTGAGAGAAATGTTTATGGCAAGTAAAAAAAGGAAGCATAGCTGGGTTCTTATCTTATTGGACTTCATCGTGGCTGCAAAATAAACAAATAAAAAAATGCCCCCGAACAAGTCTGCTGTCAAAACGGGACAAGATTACAGGTTCGTAAACGCAGAAGTAGCCTTTAAAATGTTTAAAGAAGTTATAAAAAAACAGACCCCCGTGGAAACGGGGGTCGATAAACCAAAACCAACTGCTTATGAGAAAATCGTTCGAAATATTTTTATTGAATTGTAATCTGTTTTGTTGCTGGTTTGACTTCTTCCTTCTTTGGTAAGTTTAATGTCAAAACACCATTAACATATTGTGCAGAAATCGCGTCTGCATTGATCTTTTCATCTACTGTAAACGAACGTTTGAAAGAGCTCTGTTTGTATTCCCGGCGTACAAACTTTTCATTTTGGTTCACAGTTTCTTCTTTCTTCTCAACAGAAACAGTGAGCAAATTGTTTTCAAGGCTAATCTTAAAATCTTCTTTATTCCAACCCGGTGCTACCACTTCCAATCTGTATTCATTTTCAGTCTCGCGAATGTTCACCGGAACGCTTCTCTGCTGCTCTCTGTAAAAAGACGACGTGGGCGGAAAAAGGTCGCTTAGCAAATTGTTAAAAGCCGGATTGCCGTTTAATCTGTTGTTATACCGTACAACTGTCATGGTAACTATTTTTAAGTGTTTATAATTGTTTGATTACACTGGTTATTTTCAAACTGTGTACCGGATGAATTTTCATACGGTTTTGCTGACAGAAGTGCATAAAATGATAAAATAATCCTGCCATATTATGCAAAATGTTATTCCTTTCAGGCAATGATTGCAGTTTCGTAGTTTTGCAAAAAATTTTTAGATATGTATCCAATACAAATAGTACAACCCATGAAAGAAGAGTTGACAGAGAATGGGTTTAAAGAATTGTTGCAACCGGAAGATGTAGAAGCGCAGTTAAAGGAAAAAGGAACCACACTGGTAATGATTAATTCCGTTTGCGGCTGCTCGGCTGGTACGGCACGTCCAGGGGTGTTGATGGCTGTAGCTAACGCAGAAAAAAAGCCTGATCACCTGACCACCACATTCGCAGGTTATGATATTGATGCAGTGCAAACCCTGCGTCAGCACCTGATGCCTTACCCGCCTTCTTCTCCTGCCATTGCGCTTTTCAAGGATGGCGAACTGGTACATTTTATCGAGCGTCATCAGATTGAAGGTCGTTCGGCACAAATGATTGCCCACAACCTGCTGGCAGCATTCAATGAATATTGCAACTAAGGCAACCAATTTTTAGTTTGAAGTTTGGAGTTCGGGTTTAGTATTCCTCGAACTTCGAACTTCAACTTTTTTAAACTGTCTGCATGTATCCTAACCTCTACTACGTTTTCAGAGATTTGTTTGGTGTTGAGATTGGCTTTCTTCGTTTTATTAATTCATTTGGTTTTTTTGTTGCCATAGCCTTCCTGGTGGCAGCCGCACTTTTGGCGAAAGAACTTCGCCGCAAAAGCAAAGAGGGGCTCTTTCAGCCCACCGAACGGAAACTGGTGGTTGGCGGCCCGGCAACCACAGGTGAGCTTGTTACGAATTTCCTGCTTGGTTTTTTGTTCGGGTACAAGATTCTCGCCCTTTTTATTTTGGGTACCGAAACGGTTCAGGATCCGCAGTCTTACATTTTCTCCGGGAAGGGAAGTTTGTGGCTTGGATTGCTGACAGGTGGCCTGTTTGTATGGATGAAGTGGCGTGAACGCCGCAAGCAGCAACTTAAAACGCCTGAAGAGCGGGTGGTGCGCATCTGGCCGCATGACAGGGTAGGAGATATCACGGTTATTGCATTGATTGTTGGACTGCTGGGCGCCAAATTGTTTGATATTTTTGAGAACTGGAGCGATTTCCTCAACCACCCAGCAGATTATATTTTTTCCGGCGGTGGCTTAACCTTTTACGGAGGGTTGATTTGCGCAGCAGCGGCCATAATCTATTATGCGAAAAAGAACAAGTTCAGTGTGAGGCACCTGGCCGATTCGGTTGCGCCTTCGCTGATGATCGCCTATGCAATTGGCCGCATCGGCTGCCAGGTGGCCGGCGATGGCGACTGGGGTATCTATAACAGTGCATTCAAAGTGGATGCAGCCAATGAGATTGTAGCGGCCCAGCCCAATGAATTTCGGGACACGGTGCAGGCAAATGCAGCCCACTTTACCCGGTATTACGGTAGTCTTGATTCCATTCCGCATACCAGCTTCCCTAAACCCAGAGCGTTAAGCTTCCTGCCGAACTGGATGTTTGCCTACCAGTTTCCGCATAACGTGAACCGGATGGGTGTTCCCATTGCCGGTTGCAACGACATGTATTGCAACCAATTAGCGGTACCGGTATTTCCAACAGCCTTTTACGAGGTTATTTTCTGTACGATCCTGTTTTTTATTCTCTGGGGATTGCGCAAGCGGCTGAAGCCTTACGGGGCTGTGTTTGCCCTTTACCTGATCCTGAATGGCATGGAACGGTTCCTGATTGAAAAAATACGGGTGAACAACAAGATGGATTTTCTTGGATTTCAGCCCACACAGGCCGAAGTTATTTCATTTGGGTTGATGCTGGCAGGTGCCATCCTATGGATTTTTCTTTGGCAAAAGAATCAGGCCAACCCCAAAAAGGTGTGAATAACTCCAAGGCCATTCTCATAAATCTATTGTCCTAAGTCAAGCCTGACAAGGTTTCCGCTTCAGAAGAGTGTAGTACAATATTTGTAGAAAAGAAATGTCGCGTATGGCTATGAGAATTGCCGTTCGCACTGTACTTTTGCCGATAGTCTTGGGCGGTATTAACCTTTTCATTGCAACTATCTGTATCTGTACATTGTCATTTATTCATTCATCTTTATAACTCAAGGAATTAATTTATGAGGCAGCTAAAAATTGCTACCCAGATTACCAACAGGGATTCGCAGGCGGTAGAAAAATATCTTCAGGAGATTTCCAAGATCCCCATGATCACTCCCGAAGAGGAAACTACCCTGGCCCAGCGGATCAAAATGGGCGATCAGCGGGCACTGGATAAACTGGTTCAGGCCAACCTTCGCTTTGTGGTATCGGTAGCGAAACAATATCAACACCAGGGTTTGTCGCTGAGCGATCTGATTAACGAGGGGAACCTGGGTTTGATTAAAGCCGCCCAGCGTTTTGATGAAACCAAAGGTTTTAAATTCATCTCTTACGCTGTGTGGTGGATCCGTCAGTCTATTTTACAAGCATTGGCAGAACAGGGCCGTTTGGTTCGTTTGCCCCAGAATAAGATTGGTACCTACAACAAAGCCAACAAGGCATACATGGCATTTGAGCAGGAGCATGAAAGGGAGCCGTCAACTGAGGAACTGGCTGACATCCTTGAAATGAGCGAAACCGAGATCAACAATATCTTCCAAAGCAACACCCGTCACACCTCGCTTGATGCTCCTGTGCACGAAGCGGAAGACGTGGCTATGGGTGACCTGTTGGAAGGAAGCGACGATACTGACGACGATGTGATGAAAGATTCGCTGCGCAACGAAATTCGCCGTGTGCTGAAATCATTGTCTCCCCGCGAAGCCGAGATCGTAAATGCATATTTCGGACTAGATGGAGAGAACGGTACTACCATTGAACAGATCGGACAGAAGTACGATCTGACCAAGGAACGCATTCGCCAGATCAAGGAAAGAGCCATCAAGCGGTTGCAGAAAGCCCGCTACAGCAGTGCCTTGAAAGCGTATTTAGGATAATTCTTCTGCAGGAGCGGAAAATTAAAATAGCAAATTGATGGGTTTTAAACAGCCTTTGTCATTTTTGACAGGGGCTGTTTCTTTTTTCCCTAGTCCTTTAAAAATTGCTGTAACATTTCTTCCCGCTTTTGCTGCTCTGAAAGCTTCCGGTATTGAAAACCGAAGAGGCCGGTAATAACCAGCGCTGCCAGCAAACTAATACCGCTCTCTGAAACTGTAAGCCTGTCTATGATTTCTATAAAGTACATAACAATAGGATTATACTTTATCAGAACAAAAGCTTTGCCAGCATAAGTTACGGCGTTTTGATAGGAGGAAGGGCAGAACTTTCGCACGTTTGTGCATTTCGATGCAAACCTCCTTTTCAGTTTTAGAAGAAAACTAATCGGTAAAAAAGCCGGAAAAGCGTTTGGCGAAACAGCCTATCTTCGCACCCACTATGACACAAGAGCAAATTAAAGATATGAGGGACCGTGTGCTTGTCCTGAGGAGGTTTCTTTGACGTCGAGAACCGAGAACAAAAAATAGCACAGGATAAACAACTTTCTCTTTCTCCCGGTTTTTGGGACGATAATCAGCGGGCTACCGCCATCCTGAAAGATATCAAGCTGAACGAATTTTGGGTCAACCTGTACGATGAGGTAAACACTTCCGTCGAAGACTTTGCCGTGCTTTTCGAATTCTGGAAAGAAGGTGAGGGCTCGGAAGAAGATGTAAAAGCCGCTTACGATAAAGCAATCGCTGCCATTGAAGAAGCGGAATTTAAAAGTACGCTTAATCAACCCGAAGACGAACTGCCCGCCGTGCTGCAGATCAACTCCGGCGCCGGTGGAACCGAAAGCCAGGACTGGTCGGAAATGCTGGCCCGCATGTACCGCATGTACGGCGAAAAGCAGGGGTGGTCCGTCACCGTGCTGGATTGGGTGGATGGCGACGGCGCTGGTATCAAGACCTGTACGTTTCAGTTTGATGGCCCCTTTGCTTATGGCTTCCTGAAAGCGGAAAGCGGTGTTCACCGGCTGGTTCGTATCTCACCATTTGACAGCAATGCCCGCAGACACACATCATTCGCATCTGTATTTGTATACCCGCTGGTAGATGATTCTATCAATATTGAGATCAAGGACAGCGATGTGAAAATGGAAACCGCCCGAAGTGGTGGCGCCGGCGGCCAGAATGTAAACAAGGTGGAAACAAAGGTATTCCTGACGCACATCCCAACCGGCATTGTGGTGGTTTGCCAGACCGAACGTTCGCAAATCGGTAACCGTGAAAAAGCTATGCAGATGCTGAAGAGCCGCCTGTATGAAGAAGAACTTCGCAAGCGGGAAGAACTGAAGAATGCGGCCAATGCCAGTAAGAAAAAGATCGAGTGGGGCTCGCAGATCCGGAGTTATGTTTTCCATCCGTACAAAATGATTAAAGACCACCGAACTGATTACGAAGTGGGCAACGTAGGGCCTGTGATGGATGGCGACCTGGATGGGTTTATCAAGGCCTATCTGATGTCAGAGAAAGAGGCAGAGGCCTAGCAAATGGCAATAAATACACTGTATCTTTTCTGATCATAGAAAAAGCTGCTTTATGAAAGTAAGAGGCATCAAAGGTTTGACGGTAGCACAGGTGCAGAATGAAATTGCCCGGGGAGGCAGATTTGTTCAATATACCTGGTGTGTATCGCTACTGGTAGTAACGTTTCGCTACCCGTCAGCTGTTTATTTTATCCGCAGGGATGAAAATGCCTTTGTGAAAGGACTGCCTTTTACAATCATTACGCTGCTGTTGGGATGGTGGGGCATACCCTACGGTGTGTTTTACACCCTGAGGGCTATTTATACCAATATCGAAGGCAAATGTGTGACAGAACCAGTAATGAAACATTTGTATCGCCAGACCGGCGGACACGTGTTTGAATTTGAGGCAACGAGGAAAGTTGCTTTCGCATAATCATTCATATTTGAAAACAGTATACAATGAATTTTGGCTATTTCTCATATCCTCTTCCGGCAAATGAACCGGTGCTTGGCTATGCACCCGGTACGTCTGAAAGAGCGGCATTGAAAAAAACGTTAGCGCAATTAAAAAAAGAGCAGATTGATGTACCAATGTACATCGGCGGTGAAGAAGTGCGTACGGGCAAACTGGAAGCAATTCGTCCACCACATGAAATTGCCCATACGTTGGGACATTATCATGTAGGAGATGAAAGCCACGTTAAACAGGCTATTGATGCGGCACTTGCAGCAAAAGAAGCCTGGGCCAACATGACCTGGGAAGACCGGGCCGGAATTTTCCTGCGTGCCGCTGAATTGATTTCTACCAAGTACCGTTATCACATGAACGGTACCACCATGCTGGGGCAAAGCAAGAATGCCTTCCAGGCGGAAATTGACAGCGCCTGTGAACTGATCGATTTCCTGCGTTTCAATGTTCACTTCCTGAGCGAGATTTATAAACAACAACCTATCAGTGGTCCGGGTATGCACAACCGTGTGGAGTACCGTCCGCTGGAAGGGTTTGTACTGGCCATTACGCCTTTTAATTTCACAGCCATTGGTGGAAACCTGCCGACGAGCGCAGCCATGTGTGGCAACGTAGTGGTATGGAAGCCTGCGCATACACAAGTGTATTCGGCGCAAATGTTTATGCGCATACTAAAAGAAGCCGGGTTGCCGGATGGTGTCATCAACCTGATTTATGTGGATGGTCCTACGTTAGGAAAAGTATGTTTCTCTCACCGCGATTTTGCCGGTGTGCATTTTACCGGATCCACGGGTGTGTTTAACCAGATGTGGAAGACCATTGGTGAGAATATTCCAAATTATAAAAGCTATCCACGCATTGTTGGTGAAACAGGCGGTAAAGACTTTGTCATTGCGCACAGTTCTGCCGACCCGCAAGTAGTGGCCACAGCACTGCTGCGTGGTGCGTTTGAATACCAGGGACAAAAATGTTCTGCCGCCAGTCGCGCTTACATTCCTTCCAATATGGCAGAAGAAGTTAAGCGTTTGTTGGTAGAAGGTGTGAATTCCTTTTCCATGGGCAGTGTGGAAGACTTTGGCAATTTCATCAATGCGGTTATCGACGAAAAAAGTTTTGACAGGATTGCCAATTACATCAACAATGCAAAGGCATCTGGCGATGCGAGCATTTTAGTGGGCGGCGACTTTGATAAATCAAAAGGTTATTTTATACATCCAACGATCATTGAAGCGAAGGATCCCAAGTATGTTTCCATGTGCGAAGAGATCTTCGGGCCGGTGCTTACTATCTATATATATGATGAAGCACTCTTTGGTGAAACCTTGCACCTGGTAGATGAAACGTCACCGTATGCATTAACCGGGGCCGTTATTGCAAACGACCGTTTTGCGGTGGAATTGGCCACAGAACGTTTGCGCAATGCTGCCGGAAACTTCTACATCAATGATAAGCCGACGGGTGCAGTGGTGGGACAGCAACCTTTTGGTGGTGCAAGGGCCAGTGGAACCAATGACAAAGCCGGTTCCATGCTGAACCTGTACCGCTGGTTAAGTGCACGAACGATAAAAGAAACGTTTGTGCCACCTACCGATTACCGGTACCCTTTTTTAAGAGGAGAGAGTGAGGGTATTTAAGTCGATAAACCAAAAATCAAACACTAGAAAAAGGCGCTGAAAAAGCGTCTTTTTTTGTGCCCCCGCATGAAGCGTCAATTTCGATGTATGAAGTGCTATACTATCGGATGGATAATTTTGAATGGGCTGTTTGGTGAACCATCTTTGCAGAAGAAAATTATTAACCTACAAAAAACAAGAAAAATTCTTATGAGAAAAGTATTTCTTACAATGGCAGCAGTAGTTGCTATCGCTTCTGCAAGTTTCGCACAAACAGGAAAAAATCAACTCGGTATCGGTGCTGAAGTTGCTCTTGCAACAACTTCTGGTGGTGGTACAGCTTTCGGCGGTACAGCCAAGTATTTACATGGTGTGGGTTCTGCAGGACAAGTTACACTGACTGCAGGTGCACTTTTTCATTCTGAATCAGAGGGTGAAGTAAAAGGTACTTTAACACAGATTCCAATCTTGGCTGGTTATCGTCACAACTTCAATGGCCTCTATGTAGAACCACAAGTTGGCTACATGTTAAGCAAAGCTACTGTGAAAGTTGATGGTGAGGAAATTGCTAGTGGTTCAGACGGTGCATTTACCTTTGCTATCGGTGGTGGCTATGCGTTTACGAATGGCCTTGATTTAGGTGTTAGCTTTAGAAAGCCTGCCCAGACTGGCTATTCAGGAATGATTGCCTTCCGTGTTGGATACAATTTTTCTTTGGGTGGTTCTAAGTAATCTACATTTCTTCTTAGCAACAAAAGCGGCCGGATATTCCGGCCGCTTTTGTTGCATCAAGCGAACACTGTTGAAGGAGATGCAATAAAAATGAAATCTGTGCAACTGATGTAACCGGATTATAACGATACGTCAACTGTTGAAAATGTGAGTTGCAATCGAAACAATGAAGAAATATTTTGCATGGACTTGCAAATGCAAATACGGCGAATATCTTTGCAACTCAATATTCTACAAACTAAAAACTGTTTATGAAGAAAATCCTTTTTTCCGTAGCCCTCATTGTTTCTTCCACAACTTTAATTCATGCCCAGGAAGGAAAAAGCAATGCTTTCAAGGTTAACATTCTTAGCCCGATTGTTAAATCAGGTTCATTCTTTTACGAAAGAGCTATCAATGAGACCTCCAGTGCTCAACTGGGTGTCGGCTTTACTGCTTACAAGGCCGATTTTCTCAAAATTTCGGGTGTGTTCTTCACTCCTGAATACAGGTTCTATTTGTCAAACGAAGTAATGAATGGCTTCTACATTGCTCCTTTTGCACGTTATCAGAATTTGAAAATTGAGGATACAGAAAGTGATCCTACAAGTCCAGACAAAGCAACACTTTCTACCATCGGTGGTGGTTTGACAGTGGGTCGGCAGTGGTTGTTCAAAGACATTGTTACACTGGATATTTTCCTGGGCCCCAGCTACAACAGCGGTAAAATGAAAGTGACCAGTGGTGATGAGGTTGAAGATGTTCCCGGCGTGTTCAATGGCTTTGGTTTAAGAACAGGTGTTACGTTGGGTATTGCATTTTAATGCACACAAAACGAATTTATTTTTCTGTTTCACATGAAGAAAAAAGGCTCTGAACAAGAGCCTTTTTTCGTATGTAAATGCATTCCTGCAAAAGTCAAGAATTTTAAATGCTATCATCTCCAAATAAGTTGTCACATCGAAAGCTAGGACACATGATTAAGGATGCCTGCCGGGTTGTTTCGGCAGAGTTGCTTCTTACTACTTTTAACATCCTTAAAAACTGTTGTGATTGCTTTCGGCAATTGCGGCCTCTTTTTTGTTTTTAGTATAGAAATAAAACGCTAACTATGAAAAAGATCAGTTTACTCGCCTTCTTTGTGATGGCAGCCTTTGTCATGCAGGCACAAACAACCGGCTTTGGTTTGAAAGGTGGTTTAAACCTTGCCACATGGTCAAACAACGGTAGCAGTGTAAATTATCAAAACCGCGTAGGCTTCAATGCCGGGCTCTTTGCCAATGTTAATGTCAGCCCAAACTTTGCTGTACAGCCCGAGGTGGTTTATTCCAGCCAGGGAACCAAATACAACATTGGTGACCAGGAGCATAATCTTCAAATGAATTATATCAATATTCCTGTAATGCTCCAGGCAAAAGTAGGCGGTGGACTTTATGCACAGGCTGGTCCGCAAGTCGGTTTTTTAATGAATGTAGAGGACAAAGTACAGGACATTGAGACAGGTTTTTTCTCAAAAGAAGATTTTAAATCCACAGATGTATCACTTGGCTTTGGCATTGGCTATTCTGGTGTTTCACCTATTGGTGTTGATGCCCGCTACAACCTTGGTTTGAGCAACATCAATGAAGCTGGCAGTAACAAGATCAAAAACAACGTACTGCAAATTGGTCTCACCTATAAATTTGGCAGAGGCTACTAATCTCAAACTACAACTTTGTCAGGCCGCAGAAATGCGGCCTTTTTTTTGATAAAATGGAAACAAAATTTTTTATGAAGAAGATTAATGCTTTTGTAGTAGCTATCCTGGTAAGTTCTGCGGCGATGGCACAGGACGAACCAAAATTTGGCCTGAAAGGTGGTTTAAATGTGTCCACATTAAACTATGACAACGGTACTGATGCCGACTGGAAAACTGGTTTCCATCTTGGAGGATTGGCGCATATTCATTTGACCCCATCCTTTTCATTACAGCCCGAAGTATATTATTCAAGCCAGGGCGCAAAACTGCCATATAACACAAATGACAAAATGGTTCTTAACCTGAGTTACATCAATGTTCCCTTTTTGCTGCAATACAATTTTGCTAACGGCTTTCGTTTGCAAGGCGGACCCCAGATTGGTTTTCTGGTTGGCGTAAGTGATAAAGTTGGCGATCAGGAATTAAACCTGCGGAAAACCAGTGATTACAAAGCGGTTGATTTATCCATTCCTTTAGGATTAAGTTACCTTGGTTATTCTGGTTTCGGCGTTGACGCCCGTTATAACATCGGTCTTACCAACATTCACAAAACGGATCCTGGAACTGCAAAAAATGGTGTTTTCCAGGTAGGAGTTTTCTATCTTTTCGACCATAACCATAAAGCAAAATCAAGATAATGAACAGCTTGTAAATCACAGATTATCCACATGTGTAATATTGCGGCCCCTTTTTTGTAAAAGCATAAGCTATCATAAATTTTATGCGTATGAAAAAGATTAGTGTATTCGCTTTAGCATTAGCTGCCAGCGTGGTTGTTGTTGCGCAAGAAACCCATCAACAGTTAAGAACACCAAGAACCAACAAAGTACAATTTGGATTAGATGTAGGTGTCAACCTTGCCAGGTTAGATGCCAATGAAGGAGATTTTGCCAGTGGAACCGCGCCATCTACTAATAACAAAACAGCCTTTCACGTAGGCACATTTGTAAACATTCCTATTGGAGGAATGGTGTCGCTGAAGCCGCAATTGATTTACAGTAAACAAGGTAGTAAGTTACGGATAGGATCAACTGATTTTGAGGAAGATCTGGATTACATCTATGTAGCGCCTGCAGCCCTGCACGTAATGACAAAAGGTGGTTTTATCATTGAAACAGGTCCTATGCTGGGTTATTTATTGAGTGGTAGCCGCGAGAACACCACTGCCAACACATCAGTGGATGTAAAAGACGCAAGAAAAGACCTGGACTTTATGTGGTCGGGTGGCATTGGGTATTTGTCCCGAATTGGTTTGGGTGCGCATGTCCGTTATAACCACGGCTTTTCAAACGTGCTGAATACAGATGATGATGCATTGCAAAGCCCTGGCAAGCTCCAAAACCGGGTTTTTCAAATTGGTTTGATGTATCATTTCGGAGGTCACAAGTAATCTTGTAAAAAACAGTTAAACAAAAAGCTCCGTTCCGCGGAGCTTTTTTTGTGGAAAGAGGGCAACAATTCTGATAAACAAACAGAATTCCTATTTTTATCAAAATTTCATTTTTGAAAACGCTTCTTACGAATCAACAGATTGGATTGACAGTAAAACGCCTTGCTCATCAATTACTAGAGAATCATGTGCAGCTTGCCAACACAGCTATAATAGGATTACAACCGCGTGGTGTTTTTCTTTCTGATAGAATTGTTGAGGAGATCAGGAAAAGCGGTGAGGCTGAAGAGATCGCTTATGGTAAACTGGACATAACTTTTTACCGGGATGATGTGCGGAAAGAGATCCATATGCCTAACCCAATGGATATTCATTTTTCTGTAGAAGATAAAAACGTGGTATTGATTGATGATGTTTTGTACACCGGCCGAACGATTCGTGCAGCACTGGATGCACTGATGGACTTTGGCCGACCTGCTAAAGTGGAGTTGATGGTGTTGATCGATCGTCGCTACAGTCGGCAGTTGCCCATCCAGGCCGATTACATTGGAAAATCAATCGACTCTATCATTACACAAAAAGTAAAAGTACTGTGGCGGGAAAAGGATGAGGAAGATGAGGTGGTGTTGATTTAGGAATTAGGAAAAACATTAAAAGATAAGCTAGGATAAAAAGGCTTCTCTTCCTTTGAAGGAGTGCTGCGTTGTAGAAGGAAGTAAGCCAAAATGAAAGCGGCTCCAGAGGAGCCACGTGTTTGTAGAGAAATTCGTTTCCCTTGGACTTGTTAGGTTCCTGAACAAAAAAATGCCAAGACATTCTTTGGCTGTAAGAACTCCACATCAGCCAACTTTCGTAAAGTTGTGGGCTACAAGAAGCAACCTCTCAGAAAATAAGTTTATACCGGTTGAATCCTAGGCAACATTTGCACTCTCAACGATGTCCATCATTGAAATGGCCAGGTGGCTTTCATCATATATGCATTGTCCGTCCCGGATCACCAATACCTGTGGCGACTCGTGGTGTACACGAAAAACTTCAGTAATCTTGTTGGACAATGGCCTGTGAGCCAGCAGGTCCAGGTAGTAAAAATCAATCCCATCAGGTTGTTGCGCCTTTTGAAGTCGCTGAAATGCCACAGAACTGATTGAGCAACGAGTACTGTGCTTAAAAATTACCTGCGGTTTGCTGCCAGACTTGGCAATAATTTGCTTCAACTGTTCCTCATCAGTTAGATGAATCCACTGCATACACAAAAAATGTTAAAAAGCTTAAACGGCTGCTTTAGCTGAGGTAGTTGCCTCTATTTTAATGCCAGTTGTGTTAGGACAACCATACTTGCGGGAAGCGCAGGAAGTGATAGTAAAAGCAGTAAACAGAATAACGGTTACGTAAACGAGTTTGTTTTTCATATTATAAGATGACTTTGAGCAGAAACGAATTAATTTGCCCGATATTTTACAAAAATCATAAAAGTAACAGAGTTTTGCAAGTCAATTTTGCAAAATTATCAGAATCTAAGTAATCTAAAGGTTTAAAATCTTCTTAGCTATATTCTATGAACATCCATTTTATATCGATCGGCGGCAGTGTGATGCATCAGTTAGCAATAGCATTGAAACGGAAGGGATACCAGGTTTCTGGCAGCGACGATGAGATTTTTGAACCGGCAAAAAGCAATCTGCAAGCCGAAGGATTGTTACCCGACGAAATGGGATGGAATCCAGAACAGGTTCAGCCTGGATTGGATGCCGTGATCTTGGGGATGCACGCCAAAGCGGACAATCCTGAACTGGCAAGGGCAAAGGAACTGGGATTGCCCATCTATTCTTTTCCCGAATACATTTTCAAAGAAAGCACCGAAAAAACAAGAGTAGTAGTAGGGGGGAGTCATGGAAAAACCACCACTACGTCCATGATCATGCATGTGCTGCGTGAGGCAGGACAACGTTTCGATTACCTGGTAGGTGCACGGCTGCAGGGTTTTGATCAATCGGTAAACATCACTGATGCACCGGTGATTGTTTGTGAAGGCGACGAATACCCGGCCAGCGTGGTGGAAAAGCGGCCCAAGTTCCACTTCCTTTTCCCGCACATTGCCGTACTAACAGGTATTGCCTGGGATCATATCAACGTATTTCCCACCTTTGATTTTTACCTGGAGCAGTTTATCATTTTCATCAACAAAATTGAAAAAGGCGGTCACCTGATTTACAATGAAACAGACGAAACATTGCGGAAACTTGTTGAACAAAACAAACGTGACGATATACGCTATCTCCCGTATCAGGTGCCGGCACATAGTATAAACAATGGCGTTACCACTGTTGCATTTGAAGGCGAGGAGACAAGCCTGAAAGTTTTTGGCGAACATAACCTGCTGAATATGCAGGCAGCTTACCTGGTATGTAAAGAACTGGGCGTGGATGCAAAAACCTTCGCCCGGGCTATTGGTAATTTTACCGGTGCGGCGAAACGTTTGGAACTGATTTCCAAAAACAATACTACTGTTTTCTACCGCGATTTTGCACATGCACCGTCCAAAGTGAAAGCCACGATTGAAGCGGCCAAAGCACAATTCCCCGATAAAAAACTGCTGGCTGTACTGGAACTTCATACATTCAGTAGCCTGAATGAGGCCTTTATGCAGGAGTACAAAGGTGCGTTTGACAATGCCGATGAAGCAGCCGTTTTTTTCAGCAAGCATGCGCTGGAGTTAAAACGTTTGCCTGAGCTGAAAATAGAAGTCGTGGAGGCTGGATTTGCCAAAGCCGGTTTGGCCGTCATCAATGAGCGGAATAACCTGGAAGCATGGCTGCAAAGCCGCGATTTTACCAACAGTGTTGTCCTGTTTATGAGCTCCGGCAACTATGATGGCTTTGATGTGGCGGCATTTGCCGGTTCAATTACCGCAAAGAGCTAATTTGATAACAAGAGAAAGCAAAACGATTACCTTTACCGCCTTAATTAAGCTACCCAGCGATGTTACAACTGAAAAAACCACTTGCTTTTCTGGATATTGAAGCGACAGGTTCAAATGTGTCTGTTGACAGGATTGTAGAAATTGCAATTGTAAAGTATTTACCCGACGGAGCCCGTACTGTAAAGCGGAAGATCATCAATCCGCAAATGCCCATTCCGCCGGCTATAACCGACATCCATGGCATTACGGATGAAATGGTGCAAAATGCACCTGTATTTAAAGCGGTGGCGCAGGAGATCAAACAGTTCCTGGATGGATGTGACCTGGCCTGTTACAATGCCTACCGGTTAGATATCCCGATGCTGGTGGAAGAGTTCATCAGAGCTGATGTAGATTTTGATGTGCGTAACCGTAAGCTGATCGATGTGCAAAAGATCTTCCATACAATGGAGCAAAGGACACTTTCGGCTGCTTATAAATTTTACTGCAATAAATCGCTGGAGGGTGCCCATGGCGCCGAAGTGGATGCCGCTGCCACAGCCGAAATACTTTTTGCACAATTGGAGCGTTATCCGCAGTTAGGAAACAGCGTCGATACAATTGTTAAAGCTGTTGGCGAAGACAATATCATTGATTTTGCACGTCGTTTTACATATGACGAGAAAGGTGTGGAAGTGTTCAATTTCGGTAAACACAAAGGCCGCCCAATTGCGGATGTGCTGACGGCAGAACCGCAGTACTACGACTGGATGATGCGTGGTGAGTTCCCGGCAAACACCAAACAAAAGCTGACAGAAATTTACACCCGTATAAAGCTCAAAAAACGCACAAGTTAAGTTTGTGGAGAAACTGGTCATCATTCCAACTTTCAACGAAAGGGAAAACATTACCAAGATTCTGCAGGCCGTCCACGACCTGCAACAGGACTTTCATGTGCTGGTAATTGATGACGGTTCGCCTGACGGTACGGCGGATGTTGTGCGGGAACTGCAGGGACGTTATCCAAGTACATTATTTCTCGAAGAGCGTCGCGGAAAACTGGGCCTCGGCACGGCCTATATTCACGGTTTCAAATGGGCATTGCGTAATGGATACGAATTCATTTTTGAAATGGATGCCGACTTCTCACACAACCCAAAAGATCTTCCACGGCTTTACCAGGCTTGTAAACAGGAAGGTGCCGATGTTGCCATTGGTTCCCGTTATGTAAAAGGAGGAGGGGTTTACAACTGGCCCAAGGACCGTATTTATTTGTCCATGGGCGGTTCCATTTATACAAGAGCTATTCTTTGGACGCCTGTCCGCGATCAGACAGCAGGATTTGTTTGTTTCCGCAGGCAGGTACTGGAAACCATCAACCTGGATGAAATTCGTTTTGTGGGATATGCTTTCCAGATTGAGATGAAATTTGCCGCATGGAAACTCGGGTTTAAACTCAAAGAAGTTCCCATCCAGTTTACCGATCGACAGTTTGGCGAATCGAAAATGAACCGGGGTATCATCAAGGAAGGTGTATTGGGTGTCTTGAAGCTGCGTTGGTACAGCTTCTTTACCAATTACCGGCGGCGGGTTAAAAGCAAAACAATGCCTGCAGCAGAAAAACTGGTATAATATATCACTGCATATTTACGTTTGAACAATACAACCCTATAAAAGCTTTTCAAGCCATGTCTATGAAAAAAATACTATTCTTCTCTCTGTTTACAGCATCGGTTATCTCTGTTGATGCGCAAGGCCTAAAAGGCCTGCTAAAAAAAGTAACCAAGGATTCTGCTGTCAGCCAGATTATTCCCGTTAAAAACAGCGGTTCTCTCAGCAATGAGGATATTATCAATGGCCTGAAAGAGGCGCTGAACGTAGGAGCCGGCAACAGCACAACAAAGCTTTCTGCTGTGGATGGCTTTTTTGCCGATGCAGCGGTAAAGATCCTGCTTCCTGAGGAAGCAAAAAAAGTAGAGCAAAAGCTCCGCGCCATCGGTCTTAACAAGCAGGTAGATAATGCAATCCTATCCATGAACCGTGCGGCGGAAGATGCGGCAAAATCGGCAGCACCCATTTTCATAAATGCCATCAAAGGCATCACCATTCAGGATGGCGTAGGCATATTAAAAGGCGGTGACTTTGCAGCGACGAATTATCTGAAGTCCAAAACACTGGCACAGCTTACAGAAGCTTTCCGCCCGGTGATTGAGCAATCTTTACAGAAAGTAGATGCCACCAAACATTGGAATACGCTTTTTACCACCTATAATAAATTCAGTGCGGAAAAAGTCAATCCGGACCTGACTGCCTATGTCACTGAAAAAGCAATGACCGGTATTTTTTACCAGGTAGGGCAGGAAGAACAAAAAATCCGGAAAGATCCTGTTGCCCGAACAACTGACCTGCTGAAGAAAGTCTTCAACTAAGAGTGGAAAGCAATAAACAAGAAGAGAGAAGCCTTGAAAATTCAGCTTCTCTCTTTTTGTTTCTATGCTTCTAGAAAGTAAAGCCAAGCGAGAACCCAGCCCTTATTCCAGGCAAAGCACCTTTGAAGTCTGCAAGGATCCGTTTATTCTCCCTGTCAACCATCACTGTTGTATTTTTTCGTATAAAGGGAAACTGGGCTATAAACTCACGGGTGACCATCTCTGCATCTTTTGCTTCATAGTGCGACCAGGGAACTGGGTTTAGCATTTCGGTGGCTTTAAAGGAGTTTGAAGCGGAATTGATCTCGGGACCAAGGAAAAACAGGTCCAGCACAAATCGCTTTTTAATCAAAAACTGAGTTCCGAGTTGTATCCCGACACCCACTCCATTGTAATTATTGGTGAAGCTAAAGGTAGTCGAACGGTTATACAATGTTCCAACACCTGTTCCTTCGCTGGTGTGATGTACATACTTGAAGAAGGGTTCATAATAAAATCCTCGCATGTGTTTTTTTGATAAATAAGTACGGTAACCTGCCAGGAAGGAAGTGGCTTTCATGGTAAATCCGACATCACCATCATCGTAGGTAAACGTATGTTTTACATTTACCGGCAATCCAATTTTTGCCGTAAGAGAGTTTCTGCTGCCAAAATTATATTCTGCCTGGAGAGAAAGGCTACCGAGAATTAGTCCCGTTGGTGCCCATTTGATTGAAACGTTCGTTTGCGGATCCGGTGGTGATTCCTGTGCAAAAGCAGTAATGGTTAAACATAGCACTAACCAAAGGCAAAATGTATTCTTCATAGTAGCTGGTTGCATTCTAAGAGTTGAAAACGGGGCAGAACGCTGCACAAGAAAAAGCCTGTCTTAATACAGACAGGCTTTTGGTATCGATAAATTGATTGTTACAGGTGAATGGCTTCGCCATAGGCCACTTCAATGGCATCTTTGATACTTTCACTGATTGTGGGGTGCGGGTGAATAGCATCCAGCACCTCATGATAGGTGGTTTCCAGCTTGCGGGCTACTACGGTTTCTGCAATCATCTCAGTTACGTTGTAGCCGATCATGTGCGTACCCAGCCACTCGCCGTATTTTGCGTCAAAGATTACTTTGATAAAACCTTCCGTATGGCCCGAAGCAGATGCTTTACCAGAGGCGCTCAGCGGGAACTTGCCGACTTTGATTTCGTGTCCGGCTTCTTTTGCCTGCTTTTCAGTCATGCCCACTGAGGCAATTTCAGGAGTGCAATATGTACAACCCGGTACATTGGCATAATCCAGAATTTGCGGCTGGTGACCGTATTTTTTCTCGCCAAAAGCAAAGTTCTCCACGCAAATAATAGCTTCTTTGGAAGCCACGTGAGCCAGTGCCTGTCCCGGTGTGCAATCGCCAATAGCATAAATGCCCGGAACATTGGTTTGATAATATTTATCAGTGACAATGCGGCCTTTGTCGGTTTTAATACCCAGTTCTTCCAGGCCGATACCTTCAATATTGGGTTGAATACCTACGGCACTCAACAGGATGTCAGCTTCCAGCACCTGTTCGCCGTTCTGTGTTTTAATGGTAGCTTTTACACCGTTGCCCGACGTGTCAACTTTGGTTACTTCGCTGTTGGTCATTATGTCAATGCCGTTCTTCTTGAAGTTTTTCTCCAGTTCTTTTGAGATCTCTTCATCTTCCACCGGAACCACTCTTGGCATAAACTCAACAATGGTTACTTTGGTGCCCATGCTGTTGTAGAAGTACCCGAATTCAACACCGATGGCGCCGCTGCCTACAACAATCATAGACTTTGGCTGCTGGGGTAGCACCATCGCTTCGCGGTAGCCAATGATCTTTTTGCCATCAATAGGCATGGATGGCAACTGGCGGCTGCGGGCTCCTGTAGCCAGAATGATATGCTTTGCTTCTATGGTTTGTTTGCTGTTATCGGCGGCGGTAACCTCAATTTTGCCTTTGGCGACAAGCTTGCCAAAGCCCATGATCACATCGATTTTATTCTTACGCATCAGGAACTGTACGCCTTTGCTCATTTTGTCGGCAACGCCTCGGCTGCGCTTGATCACCGCTTCGAAGTTGTGCTGGCCGCTTGCTTCAATTCCAAAATCCTTGGCGTGCTTGATATATTCCATGACCTGTGCGCTTTTCAGCAACGCTTTTGTTGGAATACAACCCCAATTCAAACAAATTCCTCCCAGACTTTCCTTTTCTATGACAGCGGTTTTAAAGCCAAGCTGTGCGGCACGGATGGCAGCTACATAACCGCCGGGACCCGAACCAATGACAACTACATCGTATGCCATGTTGATTTAAAATTTAGGTGTAAGATTAATAACTATAGCCGCATTCCTGCCGCTTTTTCGAGTGGCGAAGCTAAAGGAAAAAAGGCTTTCTGTCAAAAGAAGCAAAAGGGCAGGATTGGCCGTAAGTTTGCTCAGCAAAAGGCATGGATGTATTAAAAGAATACCTGGAAGAATTGCTGGACCTGAAACGGCCCGCTACCATCACGTTTCGGGATGTGGATGGTGCTGTGGCTACCATAAAAGGGCATATTGTAAAACTGGATGAAGTTTCAGGAAGGAAGATCATTGAAACGGATGCAGGACTGGTTATTGGTGCCGACCAGATACTGGAAATCAATGGCCGCCGCTTCGAAAACATTTGCTAAACTTTTCAAAAGGATAAATTTTCTCTCTAATTCATTCCGTACTTTCAACGGATTTCCCTACTTTTGCCGTCCAAAATTTTTCCAAGTCATGGCCCGAGTATGTCAGGTAACAGGTAAGACGCCGATCGGAGGAAACAAGGTTTCTCACTCCAATATCAAGACAAAGCGTCGTTTTTTACCGAATTTGCAAACAAAGCGGTTCTTCTTAGCAGAAGAAAACAAGTGGATCACGCTGAAGCTGACCACGGATGCTATCAGAACCATCAACAAAAGAGGATTATATAACGTTGTAAAAGAGCTGCGGGCTCAAGGTCAACATATTTAATTAGCAAATGCGCAAATGAGAAAATGTGAAAGTTCACTTCCATTTTCAAATTTGCTAATTTTCAAATTTTCAAATTAGCTACAATGGCAAAGAAAGGAAACCGCGTACAGGTGATTCTGGAATGCACAGAGCAAAAAACCACGAATGTGCCTGGTACCAGCCGATATATTACTGAAAAAAACAAAAAGAACAACCCTGAGCGTTTGGAGTTGAAAAAGTTCAACCCGAACCTGAAGAAGGTGACTGTTCATAAAGAGATCAAGTAATTAGCAAATATGCAAATGTGAAAATTTGAAAATGGTTTTCTTCATTTGCTAATTTTCAAATTTTCTAATTTTCAAATTATTCAACCATGGCAAAAGCAGCTTCTAAGAACGCGAAAACCAAAGATGCGAAAGCCGCCGCAGAGGCAAAGAACTGGAGCAAGGTGATCCGTGCTGTACGCAGCCCGAAAACTGGTGCTTATACGTTTAAAGAGCAGATCGTTCACAAAGACAAGGTGAAGGATTTCCTGGCTCAAAAATAATCTGACGGCCTGTAAACGTTTTGGAAAGCTATCATCTTATGATGATGGCTTTTGTTGTTTCTGGTACCAGTGTTGTGTCACAATGCTTTCATCGTCCGTAAACCTATTCACCCTATTTTTGGAGAAAGTGAGTATACGTGGAAATAAGTCACTCCGGAGTATTGGCTCCCTGTTTGGAGACTTATCACCTTGTGTGCATTGATCTTTTGGATCATTGCACTGGTAGATAAACTGAAGCATTCCTTTACCGGACAAAATGAAAAGCTGATCTGGCCTAGTGTTGGTGCTTTTCATGCCATTACTGGGCTCGATTTTATATTTCATCGTCGGCAGCAAAAACAGAATCAAATCATATAAAGAGTAAAATGGGATTTTTTAATAAACTGTTCGGGAAAAAAGAAAAAGAAAGCCTGGATGAAGGGCTTCAGAAAACAAAGGAGAACTTTTTTTCAAAAGTCAGTAAGGCCATTGCCGGCAAAAGCACGGTAGATGAAGAAGTGCTGGATAACCTGGAGGAAGCTCTTATCACTGCCGACGTGGGATTGGATACGACAGTGCAGATCATTGAAAGGATTGAACAACGGGTGTCCCGTGATAAATACGTAGGAACCGGTGACCTGAACAAAATTCTGCAGGATGAAATTGAAGCAACACTGGTTGATGCCCCTTCTTCAAACAGCTATGCGTTTGATTCGGAACTGCCAACAAAGCCTTATGTCATTTTGGTGGTTGGTGTCAATGGTGTTGGCAAAACAACTACCATCGGCAAACTTTCTTACAACTTCAAAAAAGCAGGAAAGCAGGTTTTGCTGGGAGCGGCCGATACCTTTCGGGCTGCAGCCGTTGACCAACTGACCATCTGGAGCGAACGCACCGGTGTGCCGATTGTAAAACAGGCTATGGGTTCCGATCCTGCTGCCGTTGCCTTTGATACCGTACAAAGTGCGATATCCCGTGGCTCAGAAGTCGTACTGATCGACACCGCCGGGCGCCTTCACAACAAAGCCTACCTGATGGATGAACTCAGTAAAATTCGCCGCAGTGTGCAGAAGGTCATTCCTGGTGCTCCACATGAGGTTTTATTGGTGCTGGACGGCTCCACCGGGCAGAACGCACTGGAACAGGCAAAGCAGTTTACCGCTGCCACCGATGTAACGGCGCTTGCCATTACCAAGCTCGATGGTACAGCAAAAGGAGGTGTGGTGCTGGCCATTGCCAACCAGTTCAAAATACCTGTAAAGTTTATTGGTGTAGGAGAGAAGATGGAAGACCTCCTCGTTTTTGATAAACACGAATTCGTAGACAGTCTTTTTAGTTTGAAAAACGAATAGGAAGACAAATCGAAAATGAGCAAGCGCTTAAAGCAAGCTTTCTGCTTTTGCTGTCGCTATTAATGGAGGTTATCTATTTGCAAATAACAAATTGATAAAAAGAACCCGGAACAATCTGCTCCGGGTTCTTTGTTTATGCTCTTACTTTTTTCTGTAGTCCTCTTTCTTTTATCGACATAGCCTGCATTCCTTCGGTATATCGCTTGAGCGCATCTTCAAGGGAGGGAAGAAGGATTCCTCTGCTGCTGGACAGGACACTGTACTGCGGACGTTTTGCCGGGTAATTAAATTCGCTGACCGGAATGGCCTGAATGTATTTCCGGTGCAGATTAAAGCGGTCGGCAATTTCATTGGCAAAGTCAGCCCAACTTAATTCGCCATTGTTAGCAAGATGCCAGATGCCTTTTTCTTCATCCACCAAGAGATCCAACGTAGCATGTACCAGGTCCGGAACATAGGTTGGTGAAATCAGGGTGTCTTTTGCAACGAGAATGGTTTCTTCATTCAGCAGGTTGCGGCGTACGCAATGTGCAAAATTGTATTCGTCCCAGGGACCAAAAAAAGCGCTGGTACGAATAACCAATGCATCGGGATTTGCTTTCAGCACAACTTCTTCCGCCTGTGCTTTTGATATTCCGTATGTATTTAACGGGTTTGGCCTGTCTGACTCAGTATAGGGGGCACCTTTCTCCCCATCAAATACCAGGTCGCTGGAGAAGGTAACCAGCTTTACACCATACCTGGCTGCCGCAATGGCAAGGTTTAAAGCTCCCGTTGTATTGTCTAAAAAACATTTATCCTTTTCACTTTCTGCATCATCTACCCGAACAAAGCCGGCCGTGTTAACAATCGCCCAAGGTCGGTACTTTTCAATGGCATGTCCAATTGAAGCAGCATCACTGATATTACATTCTTCACGTCCCAGGACCTTGTAATAGAGAAAACGTTCTTCGCACACTTTAGCAAATGCGGTTCCCAGCGTTCCTCTTTTTCCAATGATCAGCAGCGGTGAGCTGCATTCTGAAACCCCTTCAACGGTATTGTAAAGAAGCGAGGGCTTATGGAGGAACCGGGTTGGTCGTTGCCACCAGCCCTTATCAGCAGATAAGTGATGATCGATGCCTGTTGCAGTCAGGTTTTTTATATAACCTGCCAGAGCTGTTGGCCGGGGGCTGCCATTGCGAACATCAAACACGCCGGGTTCATAATCACCATCAGGCGCTGTAAGTAATTTGTTCCAACCGAAAGAACCTAACATTGCCCATGAAGTGATGGCTTCAATTTGAACACCCTCTGAAATTAGCTCTTTACAATTGTTCCAAACATATTTAAACCACCGCAACTGTTCTTCGCGGTGGCAGTGCAGGTGCACTTCGGTAACTGCTATGGGCTGACGGTAGCGTTCCCAGGCTTCTTTCAGCAATACGGCAATGCCGGTTTCTTCTTTTATGTTTACTCTAACTACTTCCACATCAGCGTATGCATGCCGGCCATTGCTACCATGTGTATGCCTTGGATAACGGTTCAGCCTTCCATCTAAAAAACGTTCGGACGTCAGGTAATGATTGAAGCCAAAAACATCCGGCACGCACACATTTTCCTGGAAAAAATATAGATCCTTTTCTGTGATGTTATGTTTGAGAAGATAAGCCCACAGGGGATGCTCTTTGGTTATTTTTCCGCAGAGTAAATCATAGGTTAGCCAACGTCGGTTGTTTTCAAAATCGGCTTGGTATTGTAAGGGCTTTGTACTGTATGTTTTTCCCAGGTCTTCTGTTTGCACCAGTTTTGCCTGCGGGTTTACTTTACGAATAGCCTGCATCGATAGCACCACTCCCTTCACCTCATTAAGAAGCATTTTGAGGAATGAAGCATCGTCTGTTTTATGCGGATACCAAAAGCCATACAGACCGCTGAACCGTGCAGTCGTCAACGGTTCATTTACCGGTGTAAAATAGTTTAAATGCGGAAACTGTTCGATCACCTTTGTGGCATAATCTGCCAGCAATTGAGGAAATTGATCGTCCAATAAATTCGTAAAAGCAGGGCCGCTTCCATGATGAACCAGCCCAGCAATTACCTCAATCTGGTTTGCGTTGATTTCACGAAGTTGCTTTTGAGCCCAGATCCAATCGATGATGCTATCTCGCTGCGGTTGATGCTTTTCCCAAAGAATCGGGTAGCGAATTTTTCGAATACCGGTTTCTGCCAGCTGCGCAATATCACCTGGGCGGTTGTAATGACCATTGTATTCCAGTTGGTCGAAGAAACTGTCCTGCACCCGGTTAATCGTACATTCAATTCCACCCCATATCTCGGGACTGTTGATTTGTTTTTGTACCTGCATATGTTTTCGTCTGTGTTGCAATGCTAACCGTGCGGTGTGTTTTTACTGTTCCCCACGTACCGCTATGCAATCAAACGTACACACCTCCCTCCGCTGCTTTTATGGTTGAATTCTGTTGTATAGCCGCTTCTATGTTACGTACCATCTGGCTCCAGGTTCTGTCCCAGGATGTACCTTCCAGGAAAGTATCCACTTTCCGCATCCAGGCACTCCTGTTCTTCTTGCTTAATTCAGCCTCGGCCGCTGCAATAAATTCGGCGCTGTTGTTTACAATATGTACCAGTTTATTATTGCCATATGGTGAAACCACATCACGGATGGGTGTTGAAATTACTGGCTTACCGGCAGCAAGATATTCCGGTGTTTTAGTCGGGCTGATGAACCGGGTTGATTCATTGATAGCAAATGGAATCATGGCAATGTCCCAGCCTGCAATATAACTTGGCAGTTCCTCGTATTTTTTGCCACCCAGGTAATGTATGTTCGGATGCTTTGGCAATGAGGCCGGGTCAATTTTTACAACGGGGCCAAGGAGCACAAACTGCCAATCAGGTTTTTGTTTGGCCACTTCGTCAATCAACTCAATATCAAAACGTTCGTCAATTACACCAAAAAAGCCAAACCGGGGATGAGGAATGTTTTTTTGATCCGCAGGATCTTTCCGGATCTTTCTGGCACGGCCAAAATGTGCTTTGTCGATGCTGCTGGGGAAAGCATGGATATTATGGTGTGCATTTTTTTTGCTTTCATAAATGCTATGGCCACCTGTAAATACAACATCTGCTTTCGTGAAGAGATCTTTCTCCAGCTTTGTCAGTTCAGGTGGTGCAAACTTGAATGCCGACAATTCATCCATACAATCATAGATCACCAGCTCAGGTGAAAGATGATTTGTAAATGGTAAAGCCATCGGCGTATAGTACCAGCTGAAATAGCGTTTTACCTGCATTTGCCGAAGCAGGCTGCTTATTGAAGCCTTTTGCTGGCTGATAACTTCATCACTATTGGAGCGGTGACGAAAATGCGGTGTTACCACGTACAGGTTTTCGTTGAAGTTTTCAATGTGCAACTTATCTTCTCCATCATGAAATATAGGCTCTTCGATAAAGAAGACACGTTGGTGTTTTGAAAAGCGGCTCAACAAATGATTTGGACGCTGAAAGACAAAACCCCACCGAAGGTGAGAGAAACAAAGTAAATCGATGTCATGCAGGAAAGCGCATGATACTTCTTCTATGTTCTTAATCATGCCTTTGTAATTGCTATTTACATGCCAGCAATTTTCTGAATAAAAAACAGAATCAACACGTAAGCAGGAAAGAATCGTGTAGAAATTCGTCCTCAACTATACGGTGATGGCATTGCAGAGATTAAATATAAAAAAGAAAGGCTGTTACGGAACAGCCTTTCTTTTTTATATCAATTGGTTGCACTTAAATTTTAAATCCGAGGGTCAGCAAAACCTTGCCGGTTGTGTTGCGAAGGTCAGCATTAAAGTAAGGCGCATTCTGCAAACGATAGGCGGCATTTACATCTTGGGTTATGGAATGCACATAGGTGGCATCAATAAAAAATCCTTTATTGCGATAGCCAAGGCCGCCGCTCAGATTCAACCGGCTGCCTTTTTCGTCATTGATGTTTTTATAGGGATTACCATAATAGGCGGCACCTGCACGCACCATGAACGTTGTAAACTTTAATTCACCACCAGCCCTGAAGTTGAATGCTCCTTTGTAGGCGTTGCTGATAGCCGTATTCAGCGATTTTAGATAATCGATTGTTTCCTGGTCGGAAAAGCCATTTTCATTGTCAGTAAAATACCGCGACATGCCATAAGGAACATATTCAATATCTGCTGTCAGGAAACCTCTTTGCCGGGTAACATCCTGCACTTCGCGAAGTACATACGACACGCTGGCCATTAGTTTCAATGGTGTCATGTGCAGGTATTTAAACTCCGAACTTGTTCCGGTAACATCTTCCAGCGACTGTACCTGTGTTCCCATATACCCTTCGGTATTGGTGGTAATCTCGGCTGTGTTCCTGTCGGTTAGGCTGTAAAAAGTAGGAGAGTGAAACGCAAAGCCTAAGCGCCAGTATTCCTGTGGTTTGAAAATAACCCCGCCTTTCAGATTGATACCGGCACCTCTTGTGGTCAATCCTTGTTTAAAAATGGCATAATCAAAATTGTTGTCGGTATTGTTTGAGGCATCGGCTTCTACAAATTCGGTTTGCCGTTCGTGACGCAGAATGGGAATGCCGATGGTACCACCCAACATTACTTTTTCGCTCATGTTGGTACCAACGCCAAGTGCAAACTCAGTAATTCCGCCGGTGGAATAAACCGAATGCTGTTGTAATAGACCAGAGGCAATGGGTGCCCTCGATTGAAACTGGTAATTGGGTTGCGTACCGCCAATCGTATCGATCCAGAATGTATTAAAGGCCAGCGAGGTGCCAAAGGGAAAATCACCAGCTACGGCATTGGCGTCTTTTATATTGCCATTCCGGATTTCTTCAAGAAAGGATTGTGAATACGAACTTTGATTGTTTTGTCCGCGGTAAAAAAAGTTGCTTTTAAAATCAGCCATTTGGTTTACCGCCAGGCTAACCGCTGTGCTACGGCGGCTACGGCCATCACTGCCGCCAAAAACCACCCCTGAGGTTCCAATGGCAAATTTATTGGCAGTAGTGTCTTCTCTTCGGCCTAAATAAGAGGCCTTGGTTTTGCCAAAGCTGTAATGTGGTGTGAAGACAATATCTCCCGTGCGGTAAAAACCAAGGCCGGCAGGGTTCATAAATGTAGCTGTAATGTCGCCACCCAGTGAACCCATTGCGCCACCAACAGCCTGGATCCTTGCCGTTCCGTTTTGTACATTCCAGGAATAACGCAGGGCATCTTCCGGGCTTTGCGCAGAGGCCATGCCGCCGGCAATAATGGAGAAAAAGAACAGTATATGTTTTTGCATAAACAAATATTAGTGAAGTACTGGCAAAACGGTAGCAGGAGATGTTTTGTTACATCTGATTTCTGCTACGTTCCTGAAAATATTGGTAAAAAAGGTCTCTTAGAATTTCCGAACCGGGGCACGGCTGCTACCGCTGTTGCCAGAGGAGCTGCTGCTTCCACTGCTACTGCTGCTGTTATTGTTGTTACTGCTGCCAACACTCGTCTTTCCTGAGCTGGAGGAGTTGTTATTGTTGCCACCGAAAACATCTCTCAGGAATCCACCGGCATTGTTGCCGCTGCCGCGGTAGTTGTCGTTACTGCTGCCCGAACTGCTGAATATTCTTCCGTTGTTCTTGGGCACATTCGGATTGTACGTGTTTCCGTTTCTGTCAAACACGTGGAGGTTAGACGTACGGGGTTTGTTGAATTTGGGGTTGGTATTACCGTAAACCACGCCGGAATAATAGGGGCTGCAATAGTAGGGATTGTAATAATACGGGCTATGATTCCAATAACTGAAACCGCTATTCCACATCCAGTTGCGATTGTAGTTATAGTAGTTGAAATTGTTGATACGATAATAGTCGTTATAACGGTAATAATTGTTGCCGTTATACGCATAATAATCATAATCGTCCAGCAAACCGTAACGGCGATTGGTCACCTTCATACGCAGGTAACGGTCTTCGCGATCCAGTTCATCATTTCCATAGCGGCGGGAATCGTCACGTTTTTCAACACGGACATATTCTTCCTGCGGACGCTCGGGAGAGAAATAAACATCGTCCGGAGTTTGACCGGATTTATAAACAGAAGAACAAGAGGCCAGGATAACTGCAAACGTTAGAAAGGGTAGATATGATTTCATGGCAGATGATTTAGATGTTAATGTTACTTTTGCCATCGCACAGTAAATTTCCACATTTTGCTGTTAAACAAAAGATAATTAAAGTTACATGGTTTTGAGTGCAAAAAGCAGTTGAATTCAATTGATTTTTCGGGAAAGAAAAATAGTAAAATGCTTTACTGTCAACCCTTCCGGCCTCTGAACCCAAATGCCTGACACAATCATGAGTAAAGAGCTGACATCACGTTCCGAAGACTATTCACAATGGTATAATGACCTTGTCATCAAAGGCGGTTTGGCTGATTATTCAGCCGTACGCGGCTGCATGGTCATCAAGCCTTATGGCTTTGCCCTCTGGGAAAACATGCGTGACGAATTAGACCGTATGTTCAAGGAAACCGGTCACCAGAATGCATATTTTCCCCTGTTCGTTCCCAAAAGTTTATTTGAAGCAGAAGAAAAAAACGCCGAAGGCTTTGCCAAAGAATGCGCTGTGGTAACCCACTACCGACTCAAGTCCGACCCAGCTAATAAAGGCAAGTTGATTGTAGACCCGGAAGCAAAACTGGAAGAAGAACTGGTGGTGCGTCCTACATCGGAAGCCATTATCTGGAATACGTACAAAGATTGGATCCAGTCGTACCGCGACTTGCCGATCCTCATTAACCAATGGGCCAACGTGGTGCGCTGGGAAATGCGTACCCGCCTGTTTTTACGTACAGCCGAATTTCTATGGCAGGAAGGCCATACCGCACATGCTACCAAAGAAGAAGCCATAGCGGAAACAGAAAAAATGCTTGAAGTGTATGCTACGTTCGCCGAACAATATATGGCACTACCGGTGATCCGTGGTGTAAAAACCCCTAGCGAACGTTTTGCGGGAGCAGAAGACACGTATTGCATTGAAGCGCTGATGCAGGATGGAAAAGCATTGCAGGCCGGCACCTCGCACTTCCTGGGACAAAACTTTGCCAAAGCCTTTGAAGTAAAATTCCTGAGCAAGGAAAACAAACAGGAATATGTGTGGGCAACAAGTTGGGGTGTTAGTACCCGCTTGATTGGGGCCCTGATTATGGCACACAGCGATGACAGTGGATTGATGATGCCACCCCGTATTGCACCGTTGCAAGTGGTAATTGTTCCGATTTATAAAGGTGAGGAACAGAAAGCGCAGGTAGATGAAAAAGTACAGGGACTAATGCAGGAATTGAAGGCGGCCGGCATCCGTGTAAAGTATGATGACAACGACAATGCACGGCCGGGATGGAAGTTTGCCGAATATGAACTGAAGGGTGTTCCGGTACGCATTGCACTTGGTGCCAGAGACCTGCAGAACGGCGTGGCCGAAGTGGCCCGCAGGGATACAAAGGAAAAATCATCCGTTTCGCTGGATGGTCTGGCAGTTCATATCACTAATCTCCTGGAAGAAATTCAGCAAAACCTGTACAGCCGTGCACTTGCTTTCCGTGAAGAAAATACCACCAGGGTAGATACATGGGAAGAATTTGTGCGGGTATTGGATGAAAAGCCGGGGTTTGTTTCGGCGCATTGGGACGGAACCGCAGAAACGGAAGATGCTATTAAGGAGAAAACAAAAGCAACCATTCGTTGCATTCCGCTGAACAATGCGCAGGAAGAGGGTGCCTGTATCTTAACTGGCAAACCTTCTACGCAACGGGTATTGTTTGCAAGAGCCTACTAGTACATAAGACAATTGATATAGACACTGGGCAATCAGCAATGGAAGAACTTAATCCGTTGCTGATTGCCCATTTTCAACTGAAAATCTATCTTTAGCGTAAATCCAAAGAGATGGAACAAGATTCTTCGCTTTTTTCGCTCACCATCGATCCTGCTGCCAAATCGCACTTGCTGGAAACAGCGAAATGGGCCCGCTTCTTAGCAATGGTAGGATTTGTGTTTCTGGTACTGGTGATATTCGTTGGAATTTATTCAACCGTTACCATAAACCGGTTCGAAGACAGTTATCGTGAAATGGGAGGAATGGGCTCGGAAACTGTATTGGGCTCAGCCGGGACAGGGGTTGCCGTGATATATATTATCATGGCGATTATCTGGTTTTTCCCGCTGATTTTTACACTCCGTTTTGCGAATCAGATGCGCAATGCACTTCAAAGTAATGACCAGGAATTGCTCGGCACTTCTTTCCAGAATCTGAAAGTATGCTACCGGTATTTAGGCATCGTAACAGTGATTTTTCTTGTGATGATTGCGCTTTCGCTGCTGTTTGGTTTAATGGGGCTGGCGTTTAGTTAACGGACAGGTAGTTATAATCTTTCAGCAACACTTCCAGGAAGGCTTCCGGCTCCATTGAAGTTTCAATATTCAGGTGCGATTTGATTTTTTCCGCAGCCATTATGGCCATGGTAGCATCTTTGTGCTTGCGGGATGTATCCAGAATGCTTTTTAAGGAGTTGATATCACGGTCGCTCAACTGCATGATCTGCGGGAAAAGCGGAACATAGCTGTCTTCCACTTCCAGAAATACCGTGTCCGATATCTTTTCGTTTTGCTTGGTATCAATCAAAACCGTATGTGCAAGAATATCGCCGAGGCGTTGTTGTTTGCGGGTGTTCACCAATACCAGGTCGGCTACCAGTAAGCCCATGGAAATGGCCATTCCCCAGTACACCTGCGGGCCAAAGATTTGTGCATACGGAATCATCATGATCATCATAATCACGGAAATATCCATGGTACGCATGAGCCAGCGTATGATGAATTGGCCGATGGAAGGCCGGCCGCCATTTTCCGATACGACTTTGATACCCAGGAGTTTTTTCCCAATGCTCTGTCCATGCATGGTAATCTCCAGTATAACATGGTACATAACAAAGGGCAGGAAAAGCAAAAGGCTAACGGCCCAGATTTTCATGTTGCTGTCATCGCCACGCATGTGGATGGTCAACCAATTGATCAGCCGCAGCGCAACGATAAGATAAAAGATCTGGATGATGATGTCGATCACCCAGGCTGCCAGTCGCCTGTAAAAGGGCGGTGCCGTAAACTCAATATCAATATTAAAATGCGTGGCAATGCGAACAACGCTCATGTTTCAAATATAATTTTAGTTGGGGTATTTTCATCCTTGCATTTTATGATCCTTCTATCTCTGTCTAAAAAGAAAAAAGCCTGCACAAGGCAGGCTTTCCACTATTACCGAAACTGAATTATTGCAGCATTTTGGCAATTTCCTGTACTGGCAGGCTTCCGGCAATCTGAGCCACTTGTTCCTGCGTTGCACCGGGAGCTTTTACGGTAATCAGTGAACTTCCGATGGGCAATTGCAGCTCGTAGCTCACATTGTCACCGTCGCCGTTTTTTGTTACAAGCGCTTTGTACCCCGATATTTTGATCACTTTATTGTCGCCGGTGTTGCCAATAAGCGGAATAGACAACAGGCTGTTGATGCTGGCGATCAATGGTGAGTTACTGATGATCTCAATGCTGATGTTTTTGTTTTCTTCCATACTGGCGCTGTTGTATTCCTGGCCATATTCGCGGTGTACAACCACACCTAAAAAACCTGAAGCACCACTTACGTTATCCTGCTTGGTAATGGCAGGTTTGTCAAGTATGGTTGCGGGTAATGATTTTAATACTTCCTTGCCGATAATGATGTCCAGTTCGGCCAGCATTTGCTGAAGGGCAAAACGTGAGTCATCCAGTTTACCTGCGTCGTAGTTACTGCGGGCATCGCCGGCCAGCTTTTTAAATGATGCGGGATCTCCGGTTGCCATAAAAACAGCTTGTGTAGCGGCAGTGGTGGTAGTTTTTGCTGGATCTGATTTCTGTGCAGCGGGTGTAGCCGTAGTTGTTTTGGCAGCGGGTTTCTTTTGTGCATGGCTGTTTGCCATTACAAAAAGTGAAAAGCTGAAAAGGAAAATATATTTCATAACAAATTTCATTTTGGTGGTGATTATTTTTCTCCGAGTTTGGTTTTGATGCCATCGATATCAATCTCCTCGCAGGCTTTCATAAACTCCTGCTCCGTAGCAAAGTTTACGCCTTCGTACACCAGGAGCGACGTTTGTCCAAGCGGAACACTCAGCTTGTAACCGGAGCCGTCGCTGTATTCAATAACGGCACGGTAACCTTTAATGCGGGTCTGCTTCCAGTTTTGCTGGCCGCCGGTTTGCTGCGCATATCCAACATTGTTGAAATAAAGATTGATGGCCTGCATCCAGGCAGCATTGTTGGTAATGGTAAAGCGCAGTTGTTTGTCGTTGTTCTGGTATTCGCGTTTGATGGTAAGTCCAACCCAGCCCCAGCCGGTACTGGTTACCTGATCGGCCTTTTCATTAGAGGGCAAACTGGCAACAGTAGGCGGAAGCGATTTTAAAATCTGCTGACCAATCTGCATTTCAACACCAAGCATTGCTTGTTGAATCGCATAGCGGGCTTCGCTGAATTTTCCCTGGCTAAATACAGTTTCTGCCGTGGCAACATTTTCTTTTACATCAGGAGGCGTAACCACAAGGCCGCCACCGCCTCTGTTGGAGGGATTGTTATTGCCCTGGCTGCCTGTATTAACTGGATTGGCATTGCCATTTTCGTCGGCTTGCTGGTTGCCATTGCTTCCGTTAGCAGTATTTATTACCTGCTCTGCTTTTTGTTTTAGTTTTTTGAGAAATTGAGCCTGCGAAGAGTTGAATAACAAGCAACCCACCATCAGCAAGCCAAGGGGAACGATACGCATAGTGTGTATTTTTAGGTTGAACAATACGAATGTTACTGATTCGCATCCATAAGGTAAGTAGTTGGTTTTACTCGATAGGAGCGGAAGGGTTACTTAAATGTACACAATTCTTTTGGAGTACTTACCGTACTCATTCTTTCTGAAATTGTAAGCCTGAGGTTCGTTTAACGGCACCAAAAACGGCTGTTTATCACTGGAATAGTTCAGGAAGCGGACCTGTCTGGTTAGTTGGTTAATTTTGTTTTGCATGTGTAAATCTTGGTTCTGCCAAACGAAAGTATTGTTTGCAGGAGAACAATGGAAAGCCCTGGAGCCGGCTTTTTGTATGAAGTGTAGTTATTGATGTATGTACTGTGACGGATTAAAAAAACAGGTGCTTCAGGTAGCTTTGTAAGCAGTAAAGGGTGGGAATACCTGCAATACGGGGCTGACAAGAAAAATAACAGGTGAAGACGCTCATGGTTTGCTTTTGCGCAACAACCAGCCTATGACCACCATCTGCCGGCCATCTTCAAAACAGACCAGCATGGAGCCGTTTTTGCCGCGAATGCATTTGCCGTTCCGGCGTACGGCGTTACAACCTTTTTTCTTTGGGTTTTCAGCTGTATTGCGGTCGCCCAGGTATAAATATTCCATGAACGGAGTGGCGGTCGATAGATGATTGCGAAAGCTATTGGTTGCTGAACGTATAGCTGTATTCTACTTTTCCGGTCAGCTCTTTGTCTTTGTTGAAGATCTCTTCTCTTGTTTTTAAGCCCCGATCATTAAAGCGGTAGCGCCAGATTAAGTAGTCGTTGCTGTTTTGCGGGATCATGGTCCGCTGTATCATATGATTTCTTACAGAGTATTCAAACATCTGTTCCGGCAGCAGGCGGGCTGCTTTTTTATTGTAGCGAACAATGTCGGTAAGACGGTTTTTAGCATCGTAATAATAATAAAACGGCTCTTCCTTGATAAAGCGGCGGGTTTCCTGTTCTTCAATCACATTCCCATTGTCATCCAGTACAAAGCTCACAACAGATGTGTCTTTCCCGTTTTTTATACGTAACATTTTGCTGATCCTGTTTTGATCTCCATATTGCCAGATATGTTCATCTGTTTTCAAGACTGCCATCGAATCACCAAACTGGGTAAAAATAGATTGGATCTGCCCCTGGGGGTTGTACCAATAGGTTGTTGTGCTTACGTTTCCAGCGGCAGAATCAGTAGTTTTTATGGTTCTTCCTTCTTCATCAAAAAAGGTAGTCATGTAGGAGGCTGGCTGGTAGGTGGTTTTGGTGATGGTTACCAGGGTTTTTGTTACCGGTGAAAAAAACTGTTGCACAGATAAATCATCCAGCGGCGTGTTGTTTACGGTATAGCTTTTCATCGTTACATTTTGCACGCTGTTGTTGCGGTAACTGGCAACCAGATTATTGCTTTCTTTCGTGCCTAAAATGTCTTTGTAATAATATTGGGCAGCAGCCGGGAAGGCCAGGAAAAGAACAGCAACGGAAAACCATGTTTTCATTCCAGATATTGTTTGCTTCAAAAATAATTCTTACCGTAAGTCCACCGTGCGGAGATTCGGTGAAGTGGGACTTTTGTCCCTATTTTTAAGAAATTTTTTTACGTGAGCCACCAACCAGAACGCAAGGAAAAGGACTGTTTAAACTGCGGCACCCAGGTATTGGGCCGTTATTGTCACCGCTGTGGCCAGGAAAATATCGTCAATCGCCAAAGTTTCTGGTCATTGACAAAGCATTTTGTGTATGATATTTTGCATTTCGACGGAAAGTTTTTCCATACCGTCGGATACATTTTCTCCCGTCCTGGGTTTGTGGCCCGCCAGTATGCTGAAGGAAAGCGAATGCGCTATCTTGACCCTATCCGCATGTACCTGTTTACATCGGCTGTGTTCTTTCTGATCTTTTTTTCTTTCAATGCCCCCAAATTCGGCGATAACGGTTTTTCCGAGAATCTGGATGCCGAAGAACGCAGGGACCTTATAACGCAATATGAGGAAAGAATGCAGAAAAACCCGGCTGATTCTTTTCTTCGGGGAAGGATCGCTCTATTGAAAGACACTTCCAGGCCTGTGAACCTGGATGCTTTGGGTTGGTGGGAAAATGAAACGATTGTGGGAAAGAGAAAGTATGCATCGGTGGCAGAATACGATTCGATACAGAAAGCCTTACCACCAGCGCAAAGAGACAGTTGGATCGATGGGTTTTTAATCAAAAAAACAATTGGCCTCCAAAAACGGTATGGGAGCAGCGACAGGATTCTAACCACTTTCCTGAATACTTTCCTTCACCAGCTGCCTTATCTTCTTTTTGTTTCGCTCCCTTTTTTTGCACTCCTTTTAAAACTGCTTTACATACGCCGGAAGAATTTTTATTACAGTGATCATGCCGTGTTTACCTTATACCACTACATTTTCAGTTTTATCCTCTTGCTGATCATATTTGGACTGGCTGGTTTGCGTAATTGGACAGACTGGGGCATTTTTCGGTTTCTGATAGGGCTTGTCATTTTATCCTGGCCTGTATTTCTTTTTATTGAAATGAAAAACTTTTACCGGCAGGGCAAAGGCAAAACCTTGGGTAAATTTTTGTTGTTAAATACTGGTGGCTTGTTAGTCCTGGTATTGTTGTTCATTTTATTTTTAGTATTCTCCTTTTATAAACTATAACGTATGAATAAGAGCGGCGAAGCTTTTGAGCGGTTAGTAGAGATCATGAATGACCTGCGGGAAAAATGTCCCTGGGATAAAAAACAAACCATTCAATCGCTGCGGCAAATGACGTTAGAAGAGACGTATGAACTTACCGATTCCATCACAGATGGGAACTGGAAAGGCATCAAAGAGGAATTGGGCGACCTGCTGCTGCATATTGTGTTTTACGCCAAAATAGGTACTGAGCAACAACAGTTCACAATTGAAGATGTGATCAATGGCATTTGCAATAAATTAATAGCCCGTCATCCGCATATCTATGGCGAAGTACAGGTTGAGAATGATGAGGATGTAAAGCGCAACTGGGAAAAGCTCAAGATGAAGGAAGGCAAGCAATCCGTACTTTCCGGTGTGCCGAAAACCTTACCGGCCTTGATAAAGGCTATGCGCCTGCAGGAAAAAGCTAAACAGGTGGGCTTTGAATGGGAGAATAAAGAGCAGGTATGGGAAAAAGTAAAAGAAGAAGAAGCTGAACTGCAGGAAGTAATTGCAACCGGCGAACAGGATAAGATAGAAGAGGAGTTTGGTGATCTGCTGTTTTCGCTGGTAAACTTTGCACGGTTTTTGAATATTGACGCCGAGAACGCCCTGGAGGTCACCAACAAAAAATTCATCAGGCGTTTTACACAGATGGAATCCGCCGCACAGGACACTGGTAAACCGTTAGCCGAAATGACGCTGGAAGAAATGGATGCCATCTGGAACCGAATCAAACGTCAACACGATTGAAAATCTTCCCCATCCATAACCGCCATTTTCGTTTACGCTATTTTATTTTATCAGCTCTTGCCCTGCTGCTGTTATCTTTTGTAACTGCCTGGTTTTTCAATTCTGCTATTTCTGTCGGTCACCAGCAAAAAAGCCTGCAACGATTTATTACAAAGCAGCAACAGGATGTCCGCCAACTGATGTCTGATCGGGTGCTGTTGCGCAAACTTGTTAGGAAAGAGGCATCAAAAGATGAATTTGAAACCATGACTGCCAAGCGGTATGGGTTTTTTATTTTTCAGGAAACACTTTCCGAGACCGATGCACCTGTTTTTTGGAATACACAACGAGTTACCCCACCTAGGCCGGTGTATAACAGCGGCAGCGACGTTTCCTTTGAAAAGTTTTATAGCGGGTATTACGTTGTGCATCGGCAACGGCTGGAACTGCCCGGTATGAGCAATACCATGGTTGCCTATGCCATGATCCCTGTATTGAACCTTTACCCCTTTGAGTCGGATGATTCCCGCACAAGTTTTGCCCATGACAGGCACGCTATCGATAAAATAGCCATTACTACAGAACAAACTGATTTTCCGGTTTTGTCGATTGACAATAAGGTTTTGTTTTATTTAAAGCAGGCACCTGAATCAGAAGTGACCAACACCGATATGGTTACGATCGTATTGCGACTGACCTTTTTTCTTTTATTGCTGATTGCCCTGCATTTCCTGGCAGTAGGCATACACAAGAAAAAGGGTACGTTTGCCGGAGTTTTTTTTCTTGCCGCCATGCTGTTGCTGATTCGATTTGCTCTTTATTATTTCCCCGGCTTGCTTTCATTGCGCTACTTTTCGCTTTTTGATCCATCTGTATACGGCTCCAATTTTTTAAACCGTTCATTGGGCGATCTGTTGATCAATGCCGTAATGATCTGCTGGTTGGTGCTATTTGCCTGGAATTATCTCGGGCCAATCAAAAAGCTGCCCTCGTTTATAAACGAAAAGAGAATGATGATTGGCGGTGTAGTGGGCATTTTTGTACTGCTGTTTATTACGTTTCAGCTCGCCACCATCGTGCATAACCTGGTGATGAACTCAAAGATCTCGTTTGATGTTACGGATTTCTCCAGTCTTACCATTTATACCGGTTTCAGTTTTTTGATTCTTGCGCTGCTGTCGCTGAGCTATTATTATTTTACCCGAATGCTCTTTCGGGCCGTGTTGATGGCCATTCCCAACCTGGTGCATTTGTATTTTGTAGTGGCCGTTGTTGGACTTGTTTTGCTTACATTCCAATCCAGTCAAGAAAGTTATTCCACTGTACTTTTCCAGTTGCCAATATTGGTTTGGTTAGTAGGGTATACCCTGATTCTTACCCAGGAGCAAGCCATCATTAACCGCTTTCGTGTCACCATTGCCGGCATTCTTTTCTGGGCATTTTTGTTTTCCGTTTCATTGGCAGCTCTTATTATGAGTGGTAACCGGGAACGTGAGCAACGCCAACTGCGCAGTATTGCCGATAAATACGAAGAACTCTGGGAGCCGACAAAAGAAAAGTCACTGACGATTATCCTGCAGTACCTGGACAATCGTTTTCTGAACGCAAACTTCAACCGTTTTTACAATGAGCAGGAAAGCTTTTATATACGAGACAGCATAGCCAGTTCTCAGTTCACATCTTCGTTCAGTAAATACAATATGGATATTTATCTGTTCGATTCTGCTGAGCGGGGAATCAACAATCTTGATAATCGTTCTTATGCAGAATTGGATAATATTTATACGGTACAAAGTAAGCCTACGGGGCCGGGTGAACTTATGTACTACGAGATATCGTTTTCAGATTTCGTCTATATTGTAAAAAAGGAGATTTACGACAGTACGCAATTGAAAGGAACGCTTTTCTTATTGGCAAGACCGCGGAATTTTACCGGCAAAAGAGAGCTATCACCCGAGCTTTTCCGGCGGGGCAAATATGAAGAAAGGTTTACGCCGTCTATTATGGCGGTGTACAGGAATAACAAGCTGGTTCGGCATACAGGCACTTATCCTTTTCCTGTTACTCTTACACCGCAAGCTATTCCTACAGCGCAGGAGGCGTTGGTTGAAAAAGACGAGTACAATGAGCTTTGGTACAAAGGATCCAATAAAAAGATTATTGTGGTTGTCAGTAAGAAAGAGTCGCTGATCGAAAGCATCACCTTATTTTCTTACCTGTTTTGTTCGTTCCTGTTCATGATAGGCATCATACGCTTGTTTGAGCTGGCTGCCAAAATCATACGGTCGTGGCCAAACCTGAACATCTTTACCCGGCTGAGTATCCGTTCACAAATTCATGCAACCATTATTTTCATTTCTATCCTTTCGTTTCTGATCATTGGCGTGGCCACAATTTCCTATTTTATTCAACGCAATGAAAGAAACATCAATGCAAACCTGAGCAGGATGGCAGCTTCCACTCTCAGCGAGTACGAGAGGCTGATTAGAGAGCTGTCCATCAATTTTACAAGCATAAACTTTCCAACCCAGGCCAGCAATGATACTCTTCAACGCTCTGTTGATGAAATTTCGGATGTGCATGGCCAGATCGTGAACATCTATGACATTGATGGCAACTTGCAGATAACGTCTGCAGAAGACATCTATACACCGGGAGTTCTCAGTAAAAAGATGAACCCACAGGCTTATTTTCACCTTCGGAATTTAGGCCAGGCTCAGTTGGTGCAAACTGAAAAGGTGCCCGACCTGGAGTACCGTAGCCTGTATTTGGCCATACGCAATGCCAACAACGATACATACGCTTATCTGAATGTTCCTTCTTTTTCTTCCGCAGATGAATTGAAACAGGAGATCTCCAATTTTTTGGTTACTATCATTAATCTTAATGCTTTTATTCTTTTGATCTCCGGTGTGATTGCACTTTTTATTACCAATCGTATTACTCGCTCTTTCTCCATCATTGGTAACAAGATGAAAGAGATAACCTTGGGTAAAACCAATCAGGAAATTGAATGGAACAGGAATGACGAAATTGGCGAACTGGTAACGCAGTACAACAAGATGGTACAGCAACTGGAGATGAGTGCATCGGCACTTGCCAAAAGCGAAAGAGAAGGTGCCTGGAGGGAGATGGCCCGGCAAGTGGCGCATGAAATCAAAAATCCGCTGACGCCGATGAAGCTGAGTATACAGTACCTGCAAAAAGCCATTCAAAATAACCAATCCAATGTGCAGGAACTGACTACTAACGTCGCCAGCACCCTTATCGAGCAGATCGACCATCTTTCAAAGATTGCTGCCGACTTTTCGCAATTTGCCAATATTGGAAATAAGCGGGTAGAAACAATCGATCTGCACAATGTCATTGGCTCTTTGCTGGACCTGTTTTCCACCAATCCGAAGGTAGATGTAAGTTGGAAACCGGTCGCCCGGGAAGCCATTATGCAGGCAGATAAAACACACATGAACCGGCTGTTTACCAACCTGCTCGCCAATGCAGTGGATGCCTGTTCGGAACGGCAAAAATGTAATGTGCTAATCACGGAAAGGATAATGGGTAATGACCTGTTGGTTGCCATAAAGGATAACGGCGATGGTATTCCGAAGGAAATGCAATCAAAGATTTTTACACCCAACTTTACCACCAAGACATCAGGTACGGGATTGGGGCTTGCCATGTGCAAAGGCATTGTAGAACAGGCTGGCGGACAGATATGGTTTGAGACAATTGAAGGAGAGGGGACAACGTTTTTTGTAAGACTGCCAATGGTGTAGCTGACGGCATAAGGATCTTATCAGATCCAGTGTTTACTTATCCCTTTATTATAAAAAAGCTGGTTATTGATGAACCAGCTTTTCTGTATACTATTGTTATTCCCTTAATCCCAATTTTAACCTCTAACTCTTTTCTTCTCTTTTTCTTCTGTTCTCTTGCAAAAAGTTTTCAAACGCCTGCAGGCTGAACGAACTTAGATTCCTTGAAGCCGGAAGGGCACCTTTTTGGGCCACCAGTGTTCCGTATTTGATATAGTTAAATTCTTCTAATGCATGTGCATCGGGGTTAATAGAAAGCATTACGCCTTTCTCCATTGCATATTCCACCCAACGCCAGTCCATATCCAACCGGCTGGGAGAAGCATTGATTTCAATGACAACGTTGTTTGCTGCGCAGGCATCTATGATGGCTTTGTGATCAACCGGGTAACCTTTGCGCCGTAACAAGAGCCGTCCTGTCATATGGCCAAGGATTGTGGTATATGGATTGGTAATGGCGCCCATCAATCGCTGCATTGCTTTTTCTTCGTCCATATCCAGATTGCTGTGAATTGACGTGATCACAAGATCGAAGGTGGAAAGCGTTTCATTATCATAATCCAGCGAACCATCGCCGAGTATATCACACTCTATGCTTTTGAATATTCTAAACGGCGCAAACTTTTGATTCAGGCTATCGATGTAAACATGCTGTTCGCGAATTTTTTCTTCATTCAGTCCATTGGCGTAATAAGCCGATTTGGAGTGATCCGATATCACCATATATTCAAAACCTATGCGGATCAGTTCTTCCGCCATTTGTTCAATGGTGTAGGCTCCATCACTCCAGTTGCTGTGCGAATGAATCAGCCCTTTGATGGTACTGGTTTCAACTATCGCGTCAATGGTTTCTTTGTTTGCTTTTTCAAGAATGGTGTTGCTTTCCCGTAAGTAAGGCGGGATAAGAGGCAAGCCTGCATTTTGAAAGATCGCTTCTTCAGATTGTGCGCCGCTCCACGAGGTTTTGTTTTGGAGGGCGGCGAGGAACGCTTCACTTGCGCTGGTGGCAAACAATGTTTCCACAAACGTTTCAGCAGTAGCAAAATGAATCTGGATCTTTAGGCGTTCTTCCACACGTATCATAAGGCTTTTAGGGCCTTCGGTAAGGATCTCTACCTGGTCGTTCATCAGGTAATCAATCACATCCCGCTGGCCGGCAGTGGTTACCCATTCCAGTTGGCTAATTATTTCTAACTGCCTGCGAAATTGTCCTGTGATTGCGGTTCGTTCACCGGGAAACTTTGCTTCCAGTTTGCTTTGCAATGCAAGTGCAAAATCCTCAACATGCTTGTACAGATAGTGTCCTTTGGTTTCGCTGGCAAAAGCAATCGATTCTAATATCTTTTGTTCTGTCTTTGCACCAAATCCTTTTTTCGCAGCAATACGGTTTTCCTGACATGCTTTCTCTAACGCCTCAATCGTATCAATCTTCATTTCTTTCCAGATGATGTTGATCTTTTTAGGCCCGAGCCCTTTAATGTTCATCATCTCCAGCACACCGGTTGGTGTTTTTTGCAACAGATCCTGCAAAGCTTTCAGTTCCCCTGTTTGTAAAATTTCTTTTACCTTCTTTGCTGTGCTGTCGCCAATACCCCGGATGGCTGCTATCTGCTCCTCGTTCAGTGATGCCAGTTCTGTTGGCGCTTTTTCAATGGCAAAAGCGGCACTGGCATAGCTTTTTGCCCGAAAGGCGTTTTCGCCATGTATGTCCATTAGCTTGGCGAGTAGAGAAAACTGGTCGGCAATTGCATAATTATCCATGATTACAGATTGGCAGGAATGAAAGGTGAATAAAATTCTTAGGGGTTAAAAATCGGATAAAATAGCTTTCGTTGCAGTTAGATTGATGATAGTATCAAAAAAACGAATTGCGTCGTGTAGTAAAAAAGACGGATAGACGATTTCTACATTAGAATACGTTCCGGACACGATAAGTTGTAATAGTAAGACTACTGATAATACAACAGGAATAAAAATCCTTTCATTCCATAAATCAGCCACAAAAGAAAAAGTCCCGGAAGGCCGGGACTTGTATACATTTCAAAACGTCGTTCTTATTTGCTGCTTTTGGAACTGCTCTTAGAGCTGCTCTTTGAAGAAGAAGAGCTGCTTTTTTTGGAAGCTCCTTTTGAAGATGACGAAGAGCCTTTTTTCGCAGCACTCTTGCTGGCACCACCTTTTGCAGAAGCTTTAGAAGCACTTCCTTTTTTGGCGGCTCCTTTAGAAGCGCTCTTTGAAGTTGACTTCGAAGCAGTGCTCTTTTTAGCGGCACCTTTAGAAGCACTTTTTGTAGCGCCGCCTTTTTTAGCAGCACCCTTTGATGCACTCTTGGTAGCGCCACCTTTTTTAGCGGCACCTTTTGCTGCGCCTTTCGATGCACTTTTTGAAGAACTCTTTGCAGCTCCTTTCGATGAGCTTTTGCCTGCAGCTTTTTTTGCTGTTGCCATGTTGTTTTGAATTTAATGGTTAGTAAAAAAATACAGTAGTAAAATTATACAAAAAATTTAACTACCAAAGTTTTTACACAACCATCATACCAAAACCATTAGGCAGTGGCTTCAGACGGAAGTACAGAAACAAATGTTCTGTCGTTCTTTCCTTTTCTGAATTCAACAACGCCGTCGGTGGTTGCAAATAACGTATAGTCTTTACCGACACTTACGTTTTTACCAGGATGATATTGCGTACCGCGTTGACGTACGATGATGTTGCCGGAAATAGCAGGCTGGCCACCAAAAATTTTTACACCCAAACGTTTGCTGTTTGAGTCGCGGCCGTTCTTTACACTACCTTCCCCTTTCTTATGTGCCATGGTTCAAGAAGTTTATTTGTTTACTGATGAATGCTTTTTGTTTTCTCAACAGGTGCTGATGCAAACATTAAGCGATGTCGTTGATTTTAATTTTGGTGTACTGGGTACGGTGTCCTTTTTTCTTGCGGAAACCTTTACGGCGCTTTTGCTTGTAAGCAATTACTTTGTCGCCTTGTACCTGATCAAGGATCTCTGCCTGGATCTTAACGCCACTGTTGGCAAAAGTCAGGTTGCCATTGGCATCGGCCATTATCACATCAGAGAACTCCACTTTAGAGCCGGTGTCACCACTGATTTTGGGAACATATAACGTTTGGTCTTTTTCGACCTTAAATTGCTTGCCGGCTATTTTTACGATTGCGAACATAACGGTTCAAAAATTAGGTGTGCGAAGGTAAGGGAAAAGCGTCAAAACAGAAAAGCGGCGGCTAAAAAAAGCTGGCAGCAGAAAAACTTTTAACGTTTACCCTATCCCTCCTCCACCAAGGGTGCAGATTGTTTCAATCAAATTGGTGTAGGTTTGTGCGCCTTTTCTCTAGCATGAAGATAAAATCATTTCTTGCCAAGCCATTTGCTTCGTATGTCTATGCCAGGATCCGCCGGGGCGGAACTACTGCATTGGCCGACCAGGATGCTATCCTGAAAGAACTCTTAAGCAAAGGCAAAAGCACCGAGTTTGGCAAAGAACACAAACTGGATGCGGTTTCGGATTATGCCGGCTTTAAGCAGGCTGTCCCCGTTCGGGACTATGAAGGCATCCGGCCTTATATTGATAAGATCAAGGACGGCAAGCACAATATTTTGTGGAAGGGCAAGCCGATTTACCTGGCAAAAACATCTGGTACTACTAGCGGAGTAAAGTACATTCCCATTACCAAGGATTCCATTTCCAATCATATCAATTCGGCCCGAAATGCGCTGTTGTGCTATATGGCCGAAACGGGCAATACTGCTTTTGCCGATGGCAAAATGATCTTTTTATCTGGTTCGCCTGAATTAGAGAGGGTGGCAGATATCCCTACGGGGAGGTTGAGCGGGATCGTTAATCACCACATTCCCTCGTACCTGCGTCGCAACCAGTTGCCGTCTTACGAAACCAATTGCATCGAGGATTGGGAAACAAAACTGGACGCCATTATCAAAGAAACGATCGACAAGGACATGACCCTGATCAGCGGTATCCCACCGTGGGTGCAGATGTATTTCGATCGTTTGGAAGAGCGGAGCGGGAAAAAGATCGGTCAGCTTTTCCCGAATTTTTCCGTGCTGGTTCATGGCGGTGTGGCTTTCGAACCGTACAAGGCCAAACTGATGCAAAGTATCGGTCGAAACGTAGATGCCATTGAAACCTTCCCTGCGTCAGAAGGCTTTTTTGCTTTCCAGGACACGCTGAGGGAGGAGGGGCTATTACTCAATACGGCAAGCGGCATTTTCTTTGAGTTTGTGCCTGCGTCAGAAATCTTTAACGAAAATCCAACACGCCTTTCCCTGCACGATGTGAAAGTAGGGGAGAACTATGCACTCATCGTCAACAGCAACGCCGGACTGTGGGGGTACAATATTGGCGATACGGTGAAGTTTGTCAGCACCAATCCCTACCGGTTGGTAGTAACTGGCCGCATCAAACATTATATTTCCGCTTTTGGAGAGCATGTGATTGCCGAAGAAGTGGAACAGAGTTTGCTAAAAGCAGCCGCAGAAGAAGACGTTTGCATTACAGAGTTTACCGTGGCGCCCATGGTGCAGCAGGGCGAAGGAAAAAGCTATCACGAATGGTTTATTGAATTTGAAAATGCACCTGCTAACATGGAAGCATTTGCCGCCAGGGTAGATGCAAACCTGCGGCAGAAAAATATTTATTATGATGACCTGATCCGGGGTTCCATCCTGCAGCCGCTACGCATTACCGAAATGAAAAAAAATGCATTTGTGGAATACATGAAATCAATCGGTAAGCTGGGTGGACAAAACAAAGTACCCCGGTTAAGCAACGACCGAAAGATCGCCGACGAATTGGCCAAATGGACAAAACAATTGACAACACCATAAGAAGGCCTTATTTTGTAACGCAACATTGACTTGCTACCATCCACTATGAATAATCTTGCAGCTCCCGTCAAACGCATAGCGATCTTTGGTTCCACCGGTTCCATTGGTACGCAGGCGTTGGATGTGATTGATAAAAACAAGGATAAGTTTTCAGTAGAAGTGCTAACTGCCCATGGAAACGATGCTCTTTTGATCCAACAGGCACTTACCTATCAGCCCAATATCGTTGTGATCTCCAACGAGCAGAAATATGCCCGTGTGAAAGAGGCCCTGGCCAATACCGACATCAAGGTGTTTGCCGGTGAGAAAGCGTTGGAAGATGTAGCCTCTATGGATGTTTACGATGTAATGCTGGCAGCCATTGTAGGTTATGCCGGGCTGAAGCCAACATTGAATGCCATCAATGCCGGTAAAGCCGTTGCCCTTGCCAATAAGGAAACGCTGGTGGTTGCCGGTGATATCGTTATGCAACTGGCATATGAAAAACGGGTGCCGATTATCCCGGTGGATTCGGAGCATTCCGCTATTTTCCAGTGCCTGGTAGGTGAGGTGCGCAATCCCATTGAGAAAGTCATCTTAACCGCTTCCGGCGGGCCTTTCCTTGGCAGAAAGCCTAACTACCTTGTAAACGTAAAGCGGGATCATGCCTTGCAGCATCCCAATTGGAATATGGGCGCCAAAATCAGTGTGGATTCCGCTACACTGATGAACAAAGGGCTGGAAATGATCGAGGCCAAATGGCTTTTTAATCTTCGCTCCGATCAGATTGATGTGCTGGTTCATCCGCAAAGTATTATCCATTCCATGGTGCAGTTTGAGGACGGCAGTATCAAAGCCCAAATGGGGCTGCCCGATATGAAACTTCCCATTCAGTATGCATTGGCGTTTCCGCAACGCATTCCAAACGATTTTCCACGTACCGATTTCAAACGCATCCGCAACCTTACGTTCGAAGAGCCGGATATTAAAACATTCCGCAACCTGGCACTTGCCATTGAAGCCCTGGAAAAAGGCGGTAACCTGCCCTGTGTGCTGAATGCAGCCAATGAAATTGCCGTGTATGCATTCCTGCGCAACCGCATCGGTTTTCTGGATATGACGGATGTAATTGAACAAACCATGCAGAAAGTGGTTTATCTGAAAGAGCCTTCGCTGGATGATTACCTGGAGAGCGACGCAGAGGCAAGACACTATGCTGCTGACCTGATCAAGCTGTAGATTCCGCTCTTCCTTTATAACGAAGAATTATACTTTCCCTGCTTATATTGCAGGCTATTAAAATTTGAGCGTAGAATTTTTGGGCAGAATTTCATTGCAGTAATTTTTTCTGATGGAGTTTACCCAGAGCTTGTAGAAGGTCGCACACTTCAACGTTCAGAACTATTTTCAACAAGAACTTCCGTCCTCACCTGAAACGGAAGAATGTATGACAGATAAAACAATTATGACGCTTTTAGCCGTAGACTGGTCCGCCTTATTTGCCAACATCGGGCAGTTCATTTTAGCTTTTTCCATACTGGTTGTTCTCCACGAATTGGGTCACTTTTTACCTGCCAAGTGGTTTGGCTGCCGGGTTGATAAATTCTATCTTTTTTTCAATCCCTGGTTCTCTCTTTGGAAAACCCAGAAAGGCGAAACCGAATACGGATTGGGATGGGTACCCTTAGGTGGTTATGTAAAGATTGCGGGGATGATTGATGAGAGCATGGACAAGGAGCAAATGAACCAGCCGCCGCAGCCATACGAGTTCCGGGCAAAACCAGCCTGGCAGCGGCTCATTATTATGCTGGGTGGTGTTACTGTCAATTTTATCCTGGCCCTGGTGCTGTTTGCCATGATCTTGTTTGTCTGGGGTGAAGAAAGATTGCCAAACGCCAATGTGAAATATGGCATTATTGCCGATTCGCTGGCCAAGGCCGCAGGTCTTCGTGACGGTGACAGGATAACTTCTATTAACGGGCAGCAGCTTTCTTATTTCGACGATTTGCCAAAAGGTGTTGTGCTGAACGAACGCGTTACACTTGGGGTAAACCGCAATGGCGCAGATACCGCTATTACCCTGCCGGAAGGCTTTCTTTCCAATCTTACCAAACGCCAGTTGGCTGCCTTTGTATACCCGAGGGTGCCAACTGTGGTCCAGGATGATCCGGAAGCAAAATATGTTACAGGTGAATTACAGGAGGGCGACCAGATCGTAGCGGTGAACGGAAAGCCTGTATTCTTTTTTGATGAATTTGTGCGGTTGAAACGGGATATGAAGAACCAGGACATTGCACTTACCGTTTTGCGCAATAACAAGGACACGGCACAGGTAGTGGTGAAGGCAAATGAAAATGCACAGGTAGGCATCCAGACAAAAGATCCTTATGAATTGCTGGGTTCTGAGAAAAGGGAATACTCGTTTTTTGAATCCATTCCTGCTGGTATCAATTATGGCGTAGATCGTTTGAGCGACTATGTTACCGGCATCCGGTTGCTGTTTACTTCCAAAGAGCATAAAGTTTCCGACAACCTGGGAAGCGTCATCTCTATCGGTAAAACCTTTGGCGGTACCTGGGACTGGAAGCGCTTTTGGATGATGACTGCACTGTTCTCCATCATTCTTGCCTTTATGAATATTTTGCCCATACCGGCACTGGATGGCGGGCATGCCCTGTTTACCATTTATGAGATTATCACCGGCCGCAAACCCAGTGATAAGTTCATGGAGTATGCGCAAATGGCAGGAATGGCCTTATTGCTGGGACTGATGCTTTATGCATTTGGATTGGATATCTGGCGGATGTTCCGATAAAGCAAGATGACAGATGACAGTTGGGAGATGACAATAAAGAAATCATTCGTTCTGCCGTCCTATTTTAAGAAACTCTATAGTGCTGAAGCGCCTTTAATTCACTACATTTGTAAGCTGTTTTGTATGACAGTTGTGAGCAGTTAAATGCTGTCATCCATAATCAGTCATCTCATCCGGGGGTGTTTGGTTTTGACAGCATCGATCTTTGAAAGTGTAAGCATGCCGAGCGTTGGATAATTAGCTCGTAAATCTGAATATTCGAACTACAAATGGCAATACACAGTATGCCATGGCTGCCTAATCAGTGATTAGTTAGTCATTAGGGCCGCCGCGCAGGTTTGTCTCTTACCAAGCGCCGCCGCCGACTTAAAAACAAACAGAGATTGCGGCAATCGAAGGCTGTGACGATTGTCTAAGACTATCCAGCTAAGGAAATGATTGGTTTGTTCTGCCCCGGCCATTTCCCGACAAGCAATGCAGAAATAAGCATGTAGAAAGCTTTTGGATATCATGTTTGGACACCGGTTCGAATCCGGTCACCTCCACCCTGGACCATTTTTGAACACTTTTAAGGCCGACTCTTTCAGATCACCTGGATGCAGTCGGCTTTCCTTCTTTCCGCCCAAATCCGCTTCTGTCATTGGTTTAGTAAAATGGGGACTGGATGATGGTCATTTAAATTCGGCAGGGAAAGAACGGTTCCATTTTCTGTTTCTGGGTAAAATGGTAGTTGAAAAAACTGCTACCATGTCTGGAAAATCAGGATCAGGTAGCACTATTTTCTACCAAGGATGGGTCAAATGCAGTCTCCACCTGCATTGCAGCTGTTTTCTCTGGGTTGCGGTTTTTCATGTCAAAAACCGTTCAACATATGGGGTCACAGGTAAAAGTTTCATTCTTTCTTAATCACGCAAAGCGTACGAAGACAAGACAAACCCCGATTTATTTCCGTATCCGTTACAATTATGAACACGTCACTATTTCCACAGGGCATTCTATTGCGGCGGCTGATTGGGACAAAAAAGCAAAGAAGGTAAAAGGAAAAGGAGGGGAGGCAACATCCATCAATGGTGGGCTGAAAGCCTTGGAAGTAAAAGTCCGATCTATCGTCAACCAGATGATCCTGACGGGCAAGCCGTTTAATGTTTATTCCATCAAAGATGCGCTGACAGGATCGTCCCGTCAAGCATATACTTTGAAAGATGCTTTCGAAACCTATTTGGGTATGGTCAAAAGCCTGGAGGGGAGGGATTACTCACCCATTACTTACGGTAAATACCGCCAGACATATGATCGCATCATGGAGTTTGCTAAGCACAAATTCAAACGCAACGATTTCTACCTGTATGATTTGGATGATTGCTTTATGGAGGAGTTCGAGTTGTACCTGAAATTACAGATTGGTAACAATCAGACCGCCATCTATAAGCACTGGCAGCGGTTGACCAGGGTACTCAAATATGCCATACGAAGAAAAATGCTGGAAACCTTTCCGTTTACTGATTATTCCATTCGCCTACCGAAAAAGAAGGTTGAATACCTGGTGGATGGCAGTTTCTCCTCCGCTAAGAAAGGGGCGACAGAGTAGGCAAAACAAAGCGGGGCAAAGGTTCTAAGGTGATGGCTATTGTTACCAGGAAAAGCCGACCACTGGTAATCAGCGTGTTTTCTGCCACTCCCTTCGAAAGCACTGTTTTGGAAGAAACTATCAAAAAGCGGTTCAGTAAAGTAAAAATCAGACGAGTAGTAACTGATAGGGCTTATGATACTGACCTATTGGATAATCAACTCAGACGAAAATGCATTGTACTGATTGCACCACAAACGTAACAGAAAGATAAGGAAAACACAGGATGGTAGAAGATTGCTCCATTATCGCCACCGCTGGACCGTAGAGCGCTTCTTTGCCTGGCTGCACAACTTCAAAAAATGTGTGGTCAGGTATGAAAGAAAAGCTGAGAACTTTCAAGCCTTCCTCTACCTCGCCTCCATCCTCATGCTACTGAGATATTTTTGAGATAAGTTCTGCAAAATGTATGGAACACCGCTTAGTTTAACAGCAAACGGATTGAAAATTCCACTTCAAGAGCTTCTTGCTTTGGTGACACAGAAGTTTCAGGAGACAAGAACGAATGCACAACAACGGTTTGTTGAAATACAGGTTGACGAATAAAAGTTGATCAATAAATTTGCAATATTGTTTTTGAATGATAAATGCTAAGCTGACGGAACATGAAATGCCTGTACTGACAGCAATCCGAAAAACGTTAGCTGAAATACTCTTGACACGCTGAAATGGCAATTTTCATAATATTTGAAACATCAATCTATTGAGAATTAGGACTTCGTATTGACGAAAATATTGATTAAAAGACCTTTGCAACTTTACTATTTACACAGATAGTTAAGTTTGATTTCAACCACTGTTATCGAAGAGTTTTGTAATCACTATAAGACTCAACTCTTAAAGAAACAAGTTGACTATAATATTGCAGTAAATTGCTTCGAGAGAGACCCATACTTTTATACAGATAAGGTATTCCAGAACATTTCGGGCATCCGATTTAATGATGCTTCCTAACGAAGAAGTACAGCTGTAATTGTTTATCTTCATGGCTCTATGAATTTGATAAAAACGACCATTTTATTTCATGCTGCAATTTGTTTTGCTACAAGCCTTTCTGCTCAGCAAAAGCTTTCCCGTACAGAGCAAAAGTTAGTGCAGGAAGTCGATAAGGCCCTGCCGGCAACCCGGCGACTACTGGAAGAAACCGTCAACATCAACAGCGGTACAATGAATATCCAAGGGGTAAAAAAAGTAGGTGAACGTTATGCAAAAGAACTGGCAGAGCTAGGCTTTACCATTGAATGGATTGTCCTGCCCGATTCACTCAAAAGGGCTGGTCATTTGGTGGCGTACAAAAAAGGGCGTAAAGGCAAAAAGCTGTTTTTGATTGGCCACCTTGATACGGTGTTTGAACCCAGTATGCCGGCGGGACCCTTTACCATGATTAACGACAGCACTGCTACCGGGCAGGGTGTTAATGATATGAAAGGCGGCGATGTGCTGGTGATTGCCGCTTTGAAGGCATTGCACAAACAGGGTGTACTAATTGACGCCCATATCACCGTTTACTTTACAGGTGATGAAGAAAACGCAGGAACCCCTATTGATGTCACAAGAGGAGATTTTATCAGACGAGCCAGGGAGCATGACATTGCCCTGGGATTTGAAACTGCCAGCACGATGGGGATTGTGGCCACGGCCAGGCGTGGCAGCAGCAGCTGGCGCCTCGAAACAACCGGGCGGCAGGCGCATTCCGCCGGAATTTTTGGTGGCAGTGGCTATGGATCTGTATACGAGGCGGTCCGCATCCTTAATAGCTTCAGGGAACAGTTAAGTGATGAAAAATACCTCACCTTTAATCCTGGCCTGATCCTGGGCGGTTCTGATCTTTTGCTGGATACGGCCACACAAAGCGGCATGGCTGCGGGAAAGATCAATATTATCTCTCCGGCTACTATGGTAATGGGTGATCTTCGGTTTCTAAGCAGGGAACAAAAAGAAAAGGCCCGCGAAAAAATGAAAGCGATTGTTGAACAGCATTTACCAGGAACAGGCGCCAGCATTACGTTTAAGGAGGGCATTCCTTCCATGCCCCCCACCCCAGGGAATGAAGCCCTGGCAGCAATAGTGAATGATGTAAGCCTGGCACTTGGATACGGCGCCGTGAAACCAGGTAACCCGGGAGCAAGGGGGGCAGGTGATATCTCTTACGTAGCCGAATATATGGATTGCCTGGATGGATTGGGTGCCTCGGGGAAGGGTGCCCATGCACCGGGTGAAACCATCAACCTGAATGAATACCCAAAGCTGATCAAACGGACAGCCATTCTGCTTTACCGGCTGATCAACAAATAAATGTTTTTTACGTTACACATTGAAGCGTGGACGCTATTATCCCCGACATTTCTAAAAACGAGTTCAAAATTAACTAGTCCAACTGGTTTATCTTGATTACGAACCCATGGCAAGAGAGAGGGTTAATGTAATCCACTGGGTTTCCATTGGCACGCGAAACAAAAGGGTTAAATTATAAGTGGCCTAGTCTTCAACAATGAATATTGATGAACTGCATTCGAAATGCTGCGCCAGGCAATTAAAAGTTAACCGAGAGACTTGTGCCGTAAGTAAAAGGTTCGCACAGGTGAACGGCACCAAAGTCGTAAGCATAACCAATGTATTGTTTGTTGGCGAGATTTCTGCCCCAGAAAGACAGCTCTGTTTTTTTATAAGCAATCCCCATGCGGGTATTTAATAAATGATACGGTGTTTGTTTGATACTGTTGGTAAGGTCAAAATATTGCGTACCAAGATATTTCCATTCACCCCGAGCAATGAGCGTTAAATTACTCTTTCCAAGTTCTTTTGTGTATTGCACCGCAAGAAGTGAAGTGACAGTCGGTGTGAAGATTTGCCGTTTGCCTTTCAGGTTGGTTTCGTTGCCGTTCTGTGATAATCTCAATTGATCATATTCAGCATGGGTATAACCAAAATTATAGTCAATGCTGAAACCTTTCGATAGCAGGTATCTCAGTTCGGCTTCAACGCCCTTGCTCACCAGGCTTCCCGTATTCCGAGTGATGGTCACTGCATCGGGCAGTACCAGTGTTGGTACCTGAACATCCCGCACGAAAGAATAAAAAAGGGCAAGGTTGATGATCATTCTCCGGTTGGAAGAAGTTTGCTTCCAGCCAGCTTCAATGTTGTTGCTGAATTCTGGCCGGAAAGGGTATAAAGCCGGTTGCGAAGGGTCGGATGATAAAGAGGTTAATCCGCCAGCACGAAAACCACGGTTGTAACTACCATACAGCATTCCTTTTTCAGTTGGATAAAAAGCCAGGATCAGTCGTGGTGAAAGCGCCGAAAAGTTGGCTGTTGCCGAAGTGTCACTCCGGTACGCAAAGATGGGATCGGGGTCTGGATCTTTCTGGTACTCTCCTAAAACCTGGTGCTTTCTTTTTTCCCAATCATAACGCAATCCCCCTGTCAGCACAAGCTTTTGTGAGATAGAGTATTGCAACTGTCCATATAGGGCGGCTCCTGTTCCTTTTGTTCGGCTGGTATTGATGAGAGAAAAATTCTTATCCGCAGCACCGAGGAGTTGTGCATCATCCCCAAACCGCGTTGTTTGTTTTACAGGATTAACCTGGCGGAATAAGTAAGTTCCAACCAGCCATTTTACCGGACTGTTGTTGGCAGCGGCTGATTGGAGGTTGATTTCTTGTGTAACAACTTTTACTTTGTTCCATTCATCTCCATAGTTGTTGATGATGGTCATGGCATCAAGTGGCGAAAAGTCAGCGTCTATCGGATCGGTATAATAACGATGGTTGGATTGATACGCCGTTTGTGAACTCAGTTGAACTGCACGACCGTAATGATTGACAGAAAGAGAGGTGTTGAAAACATTGTCTATCATTTTGGTGATTGCATTCTGATTGAGTTGATACGGATTTTTAAAAGCTTCTTCCACTCCAAACACCAGTGGGAATGCGCCGTTGTTACGATTATGACTGTGTTTCGCATTGAGTGTAAAAGACCAGGACGTGCTGGGTGTATAACGTAGATAATAATTGCCGACCGCAGAACTCTTTTTATCGTAATCGCTGTTGTTAAATGTGTTGGTATAAAAACCGTTTGTACGGTTGTAAAGACCCGCGATTCCGAAAAAAAGCTTATCCTTCACCAATGGCACCCGTAAGCCGGCACTGTATCGTTGCAAGCCATAATTACCGGCACTTGCACTCGCAAAACCATTGAGCGTATTGCCGGGTTTTTTTGTAATGATGTTTATCACGCCGCCCATAGCATTGCGACCATACAAGAATCCCTGCGGCCCTTTGAGGATTTCAATTCTTTCCACATCAAAAAGCTGCGGGATATATGTATCCAGGCTAAACTGGTTCACACCATCCACGTACGTGGCTACAGCCGGATCATAGGAAGTGCTGGTAATGCCACGGATGGAGGTTACATTGCGGTTGTCACCAGGATGTGATGTAAAAAGATTGGAAGCTACAGCCGTCAGGTCTTCAATATTCCAAAGACGGTAATCATGAACCTTTTGCGCTGACAGTGAGGTGATGCTTACTGGTGTTTGTTGCAGGATCTCTTCGCTTTTTTGCGAGCTTACAATCACGGCTTCTAAACTGTTTGTGGTTTTTATCTGCTCCAGTTGAACGGTATTGAGACCATTTTCTATCACCAGCTTTTGATAGGCATCTTCATACCCTCCAGCCGAACTGAAAATTGTATACGTTCCGGCGGGTAATCCGTTGAAAGTAAATTGCCCAGCAGAATTGGAAACGGTTCCATTAGCGGTATTCAGCAGGCGGATGGCTGCTCCGGAAATGGGTTCTCCTGTTTCAGATTTGATAGTTCCCTGAAGAATGGCCTGGCTGAAACTGGCATGCACAGTACATACAAGCAGGATAAGGAATATTGCCTTTCTTTTCATGATCATATTTTTGAGAATGCCTGGCTTTCTTCCGGCTTATCAGCTTAATTTATTATGGTGATTGGCCGACCATAAAAGCATGGGGAAGTTGTTTTGTTCTTCCGCGGAATTTCTGACTTTAGTCAATGACTACAACTATCAATAATTTTCAACTGCACTGCATTGAACGAAACCTCGCATCCATGTGCAAAGGTATCAATCCAGCTTGATGGCTTCAAAAAAGTGACGTTGCCAGAGATCCGAGACATCCGATGTCATTTCCTGTTGCAGCTTTTGCGCTACATCGTGTTTTTGCTGCTGCTTGGCCAACACCCACTGCACCGCTTTTGAGCGACCTGGAAGAATATTCCACCTGGTTAACGAATCTGTTTTCGTGTTCCACCTGCTCAGCCATTCAGCAGCTTCCCTGGTGCGGCCCTTTTTCTCCAGTATCTGCATGCCCAAATAGTGATTTAATGCTTTGTTGTGAAGCGAGGAATGTTGTAAGGTGTATTTCGCAATGCTGTCGTACAGCTTTTCTGCTTCTGCCTTGCGATTCATTTTTATATAGCTATGTGCCGCTAAGTAATCCTGCAGGCGTGTATCCGGTTCGTAAGGAGCGCCGGCACCAAGGTTCTCAGGCCATTTCCGTGATTCATCGATCAGCCTGACGGCTTCTTTGTATTTTCCCTTTTTAATGTGAGCCAACGCTTGTCCTAGTAAAACCTCCTCATAAAGCTCGTGTCCTTCCTGTGCGTTTTCCTGTGGCAGAACCTGTAACTTCTGCAACACATTCGATGCTTTCTCAAACTGCCCGGTTAACGTAAGCGCTTTTGCATAATTCATGGCAATCACCGGGTTTTGCGGAAACCTGGAATAAGCATTCGCTGAAAGTGTTTGTAGTTCTTTGAATAGATTCTTTTTGATTAAATACTGTTGGTAATAGTGCCAGGTTCTCCATTCATTGGGGTCGAGTTGTAAGGCTTTCTTCAGATCTGCAGCAGAGTTTTCCGGCGTCTTCTTTTCATGAAGAAGCGCTCTTGCAATGTAGAATGGCGCATAGTCAGACGCGTCGCCAATACGCAGAAAGTAGTCTGAAGTTTTATCCGTACGGCCTTTGTGCCAGTAGATCAATCCCAGGTAATATTGGTTCTTCCAGGATTCGTTTTGCTGCATGGCCCATTCCAGTACCGGGATACTTTCTTCCCGGAATGGGAAAACAAAAGTAGGAGAGAGGCTGGTTGCCTTGTTCAACGCCTGGCGGCTGCGCTCCGGTGAGATCTCTTTTAACAGGTACGAGAGCCAGTATGAGGCCAACGCATGGCCTTCCACCTGCTGCAGCAGTTGAATGGCTTCATCGTTCATACCGTTGCGAACATAGTCCATGGCCAGTTCCATATAAGTTTCTTGTGGAAATTCATTGGTAATGGCTTTGCGGAAAGTTTGCAGGTCTTTCTCTTTTTTTCCAACCAGGTAGGTTTCAAACCGGGCATAATGATTCAGCGGATCCATTTCCAGTAATTGTTTGCTGGCACGCAAGGCCTCTTCTGCTTCGTTGCGCTTTCTGTGGGCGCTGATTTTCCATTGCATGGCAGCGAAGTTGTAGGCATTGTATTGCAGTGATCTTGTTGCTTGCTCCAGGGCTTCATCGAAGGCGCCTTGTTGTAAATTAATGCCTGCCAGCTCCGCATAGGCAGCTGATCTGAATTCAAGGCTCCGGACGGCAACGCTGAAAGCTTCTGCTGCTTTTACCAACTCGCCCCGGCTTCGTAAAATTGTTCCATACAGGAAATTGGCAGCCGGGTCATAGGTGTTGATGGCCAGTGCTGTTTTGACGGAAGAAATTGCATTATCGTACTCCAGCCGCCTGAAATGGAGTTCTGCTACCCGGGTAAGCGCAGGAATATGTGTTGGATCCTGTTTCAGGCAGGCAGTATAGTTTTGAAAGGCATCATCGTACTTGCGCATGCTGTATTGATCCTCGGCCAGTAAAAACAGCCGGTAGGGATCACTGGAAGTTGTAGAAGCGGGATAAAGCGTTGGCCGGTCAATGATGTCTTCTTTTCCGCCGGAATGATAATAGAGCTTTTTGTTACCAACAATGACTTCGAGAGCATCTTTATTACCTGCACTTGCCGCTACCTCCTTTGAGTAAAGCTCCATCGGCTGAAGGTTCAGGCGATCTGCAAAAAGGAGTCTTCCGTTTGATCTGACCCAGATGCTATCAGAAAGAGCTTCCAGTGCCTGTACTTTAATTGTTAGCTTGTCTTTTTCCGGGAGAACAGACAGTGTGCCTGCACGGCCAGCGTCGGTCATGCCATTGGTACCTTTTACCGGAAACCAGAATTCAGATTTTGTTTCGCTATAGCCAGGACGAAGAAAGAGTTGTTTGTAGGGACTGTGATAGCCGCTGATGATATCGGCCTGGTTGAATTTAACCCCGGACTGCGCTTCTATGTAATGAGGATCCGTATCGGTAAGCAGGTCTTTCCAGATTTCTCCGCTTCTGGATAATGCCCATATCCATAACTTCTTTCCGGCAGCATCAGTATACGGTGCCCAATGGCCAAAACCAAAATCTTCATCATGGTAATAGCCGCCAAACCAGTTTCGTGCAGAGCCAACCACGTGATAGCTTTTGCTTTCGCCAAAATTGTTGTTTTTATACCAGGACAGGTCGCGGCCTTTTTCGTCAATTGGCCATAAGCCAGCAGATCCATCATGACCAATATGATGTGTGCCGGGAAAATAAAAGCGCAGATCGTTCGCCGTTTTGTAGGCTGCGTTTTCCCAGGACAGGTACGAATGGTGGAGTGGGGTAGGATTGTACAGCATGGCGCTGGTTTCGAAATAGGCTTTGTCATGCGGTAAGTGAATCTTCACACGCCACTGTGTTCGGGAGGCAAGGTCAAGTCCGCCCACCACACAGCTTGTTCCACCATCCGGCTCTTTTATGATTGCATAATCTACCGGCGCCGACGTCCAGGGTGCATGACCGATATCGAGCCCGAAATTGTGCTCAATTCCCCCGCTTGTCCAGGGACCGCGAATACCAATAGAGCGAAACTTTAAAACTTTGTTCAGGTACACAAACTCTTTTCCCGTTGATTTTTCAATGGCGCCATACACTTTTCCGCCTACGTCGGGAAGGATCTTTACTTTGATATAATCGTTTTCCAGTTCCACAACATTCCAGGCAGTGTCGGTGCTGCGGGTTGTATATCCGTCAAACATAAAATACGGATAGAACCTGGCGATCTTATGGTTAACCACCATTGGTGGCACAGGGTTGGGGTCAGAAAACGGGTAAGTTTTGATCACCTGTTTTGATTCCTTAACGGATGCTTTTTGGGAAAATGCAGGTTGCAGTGCTACCGCGGCTATTGCAGCGAAAAAAGCAGTGCTTTTATACAAGAGTTTTCTCATAAATACGATTTGAAAATATGTTGGGAAAACGGGAATATTCTGTGGTTGGCTGTGTTGTCAGGTATGTGCCTCCGATTAAAAAACAATTGGAAATGGATCATGTCTGTCTAACCCATTGATTGATACGAATGCTGGTCCAGCATCAAAAGAAAGCGGCCACTCTTTGAATTCAATATTTGTTTCCTGTACGTTTTGCATGATCAACAACTAATAACGCTCAATTTAGTGCATATGAGTTCTTTCACACTCGCAATGGCCGGTGGAAAAACATTGCGGAGGTCAATATCGTCCGACGCAGCCAGTGATTGTTTCAGCTGCTTCATGAATGTATTTTTCGTTTCGGTGGCCAGATTGATTTTGCTGATACCGTTTTTGATGGCCAGTTTCAGCTGGTCATCGGGAATTCCGGAACTGCCGTGCAGTACGAGAGCAGCAGGAGTAATTTGATGAATATCATGGAGGAGATCAAGTTGCAGAACTGGCGGCTCTTTGTAAAAGCCATGTGCCGAGCCGATGGCAATTGCCAGTGCATCCACACCGGTAGCTTCCACAAAGTTTTTGGCTTCTTCCGGCTGGGTATACGATAATGTTTGTTCCTGGTTAAGCTTTGGAATATAACCCAGTTCGGCTTCCACAGCTGCTTGGTACGGTTCTGCCATTTTTACAACCGTAGTACTGATTTGAATATTTTCTTTGAAGTCAACTTCACTGGCATCAATCATTACGGAATCAAAGCCGGCATCCAAACAACGCTGTACCAGTTGAATGCTGCTCCCATGATCCAGGTGAATCCATCCCTCTACCTCAAATTCCTTCAGAGCGGCTCTTGCCATCTGCACGGCAGGATTGATGCCGAGGTACTGCAGCGAGCTTTCTGATAATTGCAAAATGATGGATGTATTCATCTCTTTTGCTGCTTGCAGCAATCCCTTCAATGTTTCGTAATTATAGAAGTTGGTAGCAAGCAAAGCTTTGCTGGAGAGGCTGCAATACGCAAGTTTTTTTTTGAGGGTCATGAGTCAATCGTTTTTTAAATGTTGTGTTCTGAGGGATTGCACCCTTTAAAGCCGCTGCACTTTGTGTTGCCACTTCCGGCTAAAGCACCATAGTTCCTGGTGTGATAAGAAACTGGCAGGTCATTGGTGCGGCACTATACGGGCAGGGATAAAGGATATATGGATACTCCTTCAACGACACGGGAAATGGCACCATGGGTGGAAGGTGAATCAGGTTCAAGGCCGAGTTGCAGCGATTTAAAAAAGCCCAGGATTTGTGCCGGCAGCACGGTAACAATCGACCAGAAGATTTCTTCCAGTTGTTCCTGGTCCTTTGCAAGCGTGATCAATTGCGGGATGCCTGCTGCTGGAATGGCATGTTGCGCAATTCCGAGTTCGAACAGGGCCTTTTTTCCTTTGCGCATCGAAATCAGCAGGTCTTTCTCGTATTGAATGGCATACGGAGTATTGGAAAAAAGATAAACGACCAGTGTGTATTCGTCAACCACCGCCTTAGGGCCGTGCCTGAAGCCAAGGAAGCTATCATGCTTGCAAATGATTTTCCCGTTGGAGAGTTCCTGCAGCTTTAGCTCTGACTCCATCGCAATTCCAAACAATGGTCCGGAGCCAAGAAAGACCGCACGTCTGAAACCGAGCGAAGAAACAGATTTTAAAAGGTCAGTATAGTTTTTAATCAGCTTGTTCCCGTAATGACTCAGCCTCGTTACCTGTTCCTGAGCTGAGGAGAGTTCACGGATATACGCCAGCAGGGCCCCGGCCAGCAACATACCTGTAAAGCTGCTTGTCATCGCCAGGCTTTGGTCATTGGCCCTCGAAGGCAATGTGACCAGGAGCCTGGGGTGTTTGGTTGGGGTAGTGGCCAGCATGCCTTCCTCGTTGCAGGTAATGATGATATGCATGCATTGCTGGGCTATCTGGTCGGCCAGCTGAACGGCGGCATCGCTTTCCGGACTATCTCCGGATCTAGCGAAGGAGATGAGTAAGACTTTGCTCTGCTTGTTGAAATAATCATGCGGGTGGGATACCAGGTCGGTAGTAAGTACGGCACGGCATGGGATTCCGGATTTCTTGAAAAAGATACCTTCCAGCGTTTTGCCCAAAAAACCACTTGAGCCGGCTCCGGTCAGGATAATTGTATCGATAATAGCATAACTGCTTTCCAAAAACTGTTTGATTTCGGTCTCACGTGCTTCGATCATTTTGTATATCTCGCACCACAGTTCTGGCTGCTGAGCAATTTCTTTTGCCGTATGGCAGGCGCCCCGCTCTATCAACGTAGCCAGGTCTAATCCTAGATACTGCATCGGTAAGATTTTAATTTAGATTAAAAACAAATGTAGTGTAAGTATATTAGTTTCAAAACCTTTTTATTCATTAAAAAAATAAATTTCTAAAAGATTATGAAAGTGTTATTTTTACTTTATCTTAGTTTTTCAAACGAATTTCTTTCTATAAAGTTTCAACGAATGCAGGTTGCCCGGTTTTTTACACTTCTTTTAGTACAGGTAATCGGCCTGTACGCTTATGCTTTCCAGGATACCTCAATAAAAAAAGCGGTGTCTGAAAAGAATATCCGTTTTATTCCGTACCCTGGTTTTGCAGATGCGCATTCCACCTGGGGATCTATCGGGTACAACCCGGCCACGAACAATATTTATGTAGGGGTTACCAACCATGCCGACAATGTCGGTTTCTATGAGTATGATCCGGCCCGCGACCAGATGCAATTGCATGGCTTTATAAAGGACCTTGGTTTTCTACGGCCCTTTCAGTGGCAGGGAAAGATCCATTCGAAGATTGTAGTTGGACCCAAAGGCGAAATGTATTTCTCTACCGATGGCGGCGAATCAAGGGAAGAATACCTGATGAATCACCCGCATGGCTATGCCGGTGGGTTTTTCATGAAGTGGAACCCTATCGAAAAACGGCTTACCAACCTGGGTATGGGCATGCAGTACGAGAGTATTAAGGATTTGGAAGTGGATACGGCAACAGGACTTATTTATGCTGTCAGTTATCCACAGGTGCATTTCCTTGTATACGATCCGGCGAAAAATCAGCTGCACGATGCTGGTCGCTTAGGCAGTTCGCATGTGCCACGAGTCCTTTTTACCGATCGGTGGGGCAACTGTTATTATGTCGACTGGCGCCAGCGCCTGGTAAAGTATGAGAAATCTACCCGCAAGCTGGTGTTTGCCAAACAGAGTCTTCCTGCTTTCCCCGGCACTCCCGGCAACTCAATTGTAACCGGCATCACGGCATATGCGAAAGATCCCACGAAAAATGTCATTTATCTGGTTACCTACGGGGCCAAGCTGGTAGCTTTTTACCCACAGGAAAACGGTATTGGGCGGTGGGAAGACCTAGGTGGTGTGTTTGAAATGGCAAAAGGGCAGGAGTGGAAGCCCTACGTGCCCAACCTGAACGTTGGCTTGAATGGCAAGCTTTACTATTTAATTGGCGGTCATGGCAATTATGTTCGTAAAGACAAAACTGTACTGGTTGAGTTTGATCCGCAGGAGCGCAGGCATAACGTGTTGTATGAATTTCCCATTGGGGTGTTGACAGAGGCTACGGGTTCTGATATCCGTGATAGTGAGGGGAACCTTTATTTCGCCGGCCGTTTACGGCCCAACCGTACCGAATACGGCAGTGTTCCTTTTTTAGTCAAGTTTAATCCCCAAAAGGAGGTAAAATAAAATGAAAAGCCAACTCCTCTTTCTTTGTTTTCAAATCGGTTTATTTGTAATTCCTGGTAGAATAGATGCCCAGTATACGTTCTTTAAACCGACGGGCAGTTTTGCCATAGAAACCTCGCTTGAAAATACTGATGAGCTGCGTATGCCCATGTACCGGAACGCAATGCATTCGCTGGCAGTCTCCGGTGATTTTATCCTTGGCGGCACCATGGCTGAAAAAGGGCTTACGCCGCTTTTGTTTACAATTTCCCTGTCCGGCCGCAAACTAACCACGATCCAGGAACTGGAAGAAGTGGTACCCGGACAGCTCAGCATCAGTACAGGATTTTCTCCCATGGGAAAGGGTAACCTCTTTTATGCCGGTACAATGCCGCAGCCCGGCAGCATGGGTGGAGGGCATATTATCCAGGTGCATGTAGATGGCCAGGGCAAGATCCAGGTAAAAGACATAGGCGTGCCCGTTGCCGGCGAAGGCATCTTTGCCATGACGCTCAATCCGCAGCGAAACGAAGTATATGGGATCGCTTATCCTTCTGGCCGTTTTTTCACTTACCAACTCAAAACCGGGAAAAGTGAACTTTTCAATGAAACTGTGCCCTCTCAAAAAGACACAGCAACATTCCACAGTTTTGCGCTGAAACCAGATGATTATTTGTGTCGTGCACTGGTAGTTGATAATCAAGGGCGGGTTTATGGAAGTAAAGCCATCAACAAGTTGTTCAGGTTTGACCCGGTTACAAAAAAAATTACTGTACTCAAAGATGAACTGCCTTTTGTCTGGGGCCGTGAAGTCATGGGACGAATTGATGCATGGGTGAAAATGCCCGATGGTACCATCTATGGGAGCAATGCAGCCGACGGGCAATTATTCCGGTTAAATACGGCAAAGCAAACAGTTGTCAATCTTGGGAAGCCCATTATGATGCCACGGCTTATGTGCATGGCTCCCGGAAAGAACGGGATGCTGTATGGCGTGGCTGGTGCGGCACCCGGTTATGCACACTTGTTTAGCTACCATCCTGAGAAAGGCTTTCGTGACCTTGGTAATCCTGAGTTTAAGATGGTGGCCCCCGGTATCGAACAGGGGATTGCCTGGAGAGGGTTCCAGATTTCATCAATGGCTGCCTCGCCGGATGGAAAGTACATTGTGATGGGTGAAAATGAAGCACTGAGTCAGTTACTGGTTTTTCCCGCAGAGGATCTGCCGTAACCATTAGGAAAATTGTTGCTTTCAGGAACCAGTTTGCCTTTTTTAAACCGAACCTGATTTATCAATTAAGAATACTGCTCACCAGAAATTGACAACTATGCTTTATTTATACCCCTTTAAATACTTCTCGGAGCAAAAGGAATAGAAATCCTCCCGCATAGATTGCCTGGAGGGACTCCTGCATCGTATGCGTTTTCGGATCTCATATCAATAACTAATAAACCAAACCGAAATGATACAATTAAAAAACCTTTTTCTTCTTACTCTCTTATTGTGGGGAGCAAGTATCCATGCTCAGAACAGGCTGCTAAAGGGAAAAGTTCTTTCTGAGCAGAGCCCTGTGGGCGGTGCGACCGTGTCCGTGTTGGGTTCTACTTCCAGTACGGCCACAGATGAAACTGGCAATTTTTCGTTGCAGGTGCCCGGAGGGAATATTACGCTTGTGGTTAGTTCAGTAGGCTATAACCCTCTGAGCCGGGATGTACAAGCCGGAGAAAATGATCTTGTTCTCAATATCGGACAAAAGCAAAGTGAGATGGAGCAGGTGGTGGTAACGGCACTGGGACTTACCCGAAGGTCAAGGAGCATTCCTTACGCTACGCAAACCGTTTCTCCCAGAACGCTTACGGAAGTAAGGGATCAGAACAATATCCTGAACTCACTGCAGGGGAAAATAGCGGGTGCCCTGATTACGCAAAGCTCTGGGGGCGTAGGGTCCGGGGCCAGGATTGTTTTGCGGGGAAACCGTTCCATCCAGGGATCAAACAGTGCCCTGATTGTGATCGATGGCGTGCCGGTATATTCAGAAGTATTCAACAATATGGCCTCCAGTATCAATCCGGATGATATTGAATCCATGACCGTATTGAGGGGTGCATCCGCTGCGGCGCTTTACGGCAGCCAGGCTGGCAACGGTGTTTTGGTCATTACCACGAAAAAAGGCGCTAAGGATAAAATTTCTGTCAACTTTACTTCCAATGTTGTGCGGGAGTCGGCTTTTTCACTTCCTGCCGTGCAAAATGAATATGGGCAGGGAAGCAATGGGGCCATCGATGGCAATTCCGGTTCTAACTGGGGTGCCCCGTTAAATGGCCAGTCTTACATCAATCACCTGGGAGAAGAAAGAAGTTATATAGCGCATCCTGACAACATTAAAGATTTTTTCAGAACCGGGTGGAACTACACGAACTCTATTTCTGTCTCCGGAGGTTCGGAAAAAGCGCAAACCTACCTGTCGTATACCAATAGCAATATCAAAGGCACAATTCCTTCGAACGATCTGATGAGGCATGTAGTAAACCTGCGCCTGAGCAATCAAATCAGCAAGCGTTTTTCTACGGATGCCAAGATCACCTATCTGAAGCAAAATATTGCCAACATTCCAAGAAGCGGGGAAGGGAATACGCCAATGATGGACATCATCCAGATATCTCGTAACATCAGTACGGAAGATGCCCGCCGGTACCAGGTTGTGGATATATTTGGTATTCCCAATCGAACACCATGGCCAAGTACCGTTACCGCCTTGTATGGCAATCCATACTGGATAATCAACAATGACCGCCAGGAAGAGGACCGCGACCAGATCCTGGGTTTTCTGTCTGCCAAGTTTAAAATTACTAATTGGCTTGACGTGACAGGCCGGGCGAACCTTGACCGTACCATCTACAAGCGGGTAACCAGGACAAAGTTGCACACAATCTCTTATGCCAATACCAATGGCGGTAATTATGTCGAAACCGACCTTACCACTACACAGCAATGGTATGATGTGATCCTGAACGGCCGTAACGATATCGGGAATGACATACAGGTAAACTATAGTGCGGGGGCGATTTACCAGGATGTATTGATGGATGGTATGACGAAAAATTCAGGCGGATTGAATAAAACCAACATGTTTAACCTTGCCTATGCCAGGAATATGACGGCCTCCCCCAGCTACTCCCGCGTACAAACACAGTCGGTTTTCGGTCAATTAAACCTGGGGTATAAAAACTACCTGTTTTTTGATGGTAGCATCCGCAACGACTGGGACAGCCGGCTACCGGCGCCGCATTCCTATCAATATTACTCTGCCGGTGTCTCCGCTATCATTAGCGATATGGTTAACCTTCCAGTTGCCATGTCCTTCTTAAAGCTCGGGCTCAATTATGCAGAAGTAGGTAATGGCGGGCAATTTGGTGTCATCACCGAGAACTATACGTTTACCGCCGGCTTAAGTGAGGGGATGCTGCAAAGAGCCTCCACGCTGCCGATGAAGAACCTGAAGCCTGAGATCATCCGGAATCTGGAGGCAAACCTGGAAGCCCGGTTTTTCCGTAACCGGTTAGGGATTGAGCTTTCTCTTTATAAAAGCAATTCATTTAACCAGCTGCTGAGTATAACGGTACCTTCTGCATCAGGCTATACAGCGATGTACCTTAATGCAGGCAACATTCAAAATACCGGCGTGGAACTGGTGCTGACTGGTGTGCCGGTAAATTCAGGAAACTTCAAATGGGAAAGCAATTTCAATCTTGGCATCAACCGGAATAAGGTGATTTCACTGGCCGAAGGCTTGAACGAAGTTTACCTGGGTTCGCACATGTCCTGGGGGGCACGTGGCATGGTAAAGGTTGGCGGCAGCTACGGAGAGATGATCGGGCACCGTTGGGCTAGGGATGAAAAAGGGAATTTCCTTGTAAAAGCAAACGGCACACCAATGAGTACATCTGAAATTGGCGAAGCGGCCACTGTATTGGGAAATTTCAACCCGAAAGCTATCCTTGGTTTAACCAATAATTTCACCTATAAGGCTTTCAACCTGCGTGTGCTGGTTGATGGTAGAGTGGGCGGCATGGTCATGTCGGGAACAGAGCAAAACATGTCACACAGTGGACTGACTGAAGCCACAAAATTCTATCGTGACGGCGGCTGGCACCTGAACGGCGTGGATCGCCAAAGTTCACCGGTTGGTACTGCCATCAATGCCCAGCAATTCTGGCAGACCGTGTCGGGTAAACGCAATGCGAATATTGGTGAAATCTTCGCATATGACGCCACCAACTTCCGGGTAAGAGAGCTTTCATTTGGTTACAGCCTTCCAGTGCAAAAATTATTTGGCAACAACGTCGTAAAAGGGGTAACGCTATCCGCTGTCTTCAGAAACCTGCTCTGGCTTTATCGCGGCAGTTCACTTTTCAGTATTCCGGGCATTGGCAAGCGGAAGATGTGGTACGATCCTGATGTGGCCACTGGCAATGGTAACAACATGGGTATCGATTACGGCAACTATCCTTCTACACGAACCGCTGGTGTAACGCTGAATGTAAACTTCTAGTCAACACCTTTAAACCCAGTTAAGATGAAATCGACTTCAAAATTTCGTTATACATTTCTTATCACAACAGGACTGGCGATTGCCTACCTGTTCCAGGCCTGTACAAAAGACTATGCTGAAATCAACACCGATCCGAGCAAGGTCACACAAATCACAAATTCAGAGCTTCCGTTTTTGTTTACAAAGGCTTTGCAGGGTGTGTATAATAGTTATCAAACCGATCAGAACCTGTTTGCGGATCTCTACGCCCAGTATTATGCAAACACCGGGGTGAATTTTGCTACGGACCGCCTGGCGGCAAATCATGGCTGGGCGGATGCTGTGTATACAGCTGCTTATTCCCAGGTCATGCCACAACTGCAGATCGTAATGCAAAATGTTGCGCCCAACTCCCCAGAATATGCACTCAGTAACATCTGGTGGGTGTTTACGTTTCATCGTTTGACCGATTATTTCGGTCCTATTCCTTACTTCCAGGCCGGCAGCGGACAAAAGAATGTTACTTATGATCCGATGGATAAAATTTATGATGATTTCTTCAAGCGTTTGTCGGATGCCGTTACTGTCCTTGGGCAAAATACAACGGCCAAGCCCTTTGGCTCAGCTGATTTGATTTATGCCGGGGATGTAGCCAAATGGATCAAGTTTGCCAATACCCTTCGTTTGCGCCTGGCGCTCCGGATATCTGCGGTAGATGCTACCCGTGCAAAAACGGAGGCAGAAGCCGCTGTAGCAGGAGGCGTGTTTACGACCAGTCCAACAGACGACGCCCTGATGAAAAGAGGAGACGCTACCAATGCTGCGAAAAATCCGCTGTCAACCATGTCGGAGTATAATGAATTCCGGATGAGTGCAACAATGGAGTCAATTATGAAAGGCTACCAGGATCCCCGCATGCCAGTTTATTGGATTCCTGCCCGTGCCAACAATGAATACAATGGATTCCGAAACGGCTATAACAACATACAATTGGGAAATCCGATGAATTCAAATGCGGCCAATTCACATGTGGGTCCCCGTTGGACATCGCCGCAATCCGGTGGTATAGCCAGTTTTGAGTCCACACCTTTAAACATTATGAGTACAGCCGAGGCAGATTTTCTCCGTGCTGAAGGTGCTTTGCTGGGATGGAATATGGGAGGAACGGCCAAAAGTTTTTACGAGAAAGGTATACGTAATTCAATGTTGCAGTGGGGAATCACCAACACAGCAGTCATTGAAGCGTACATCAACAGCAATCAGGTGCCGGTGGCACCACAGGACTTTCTGAATTCGCCTGCTGTTACCAATGTGCCGGTTGCATTTCATCCGACCGACCAGAACATCCAATTGGAGCAGATTGCGATACAAAAATGGCTTGCTGTATTTCCGGATGGAAAAGAAGCCTGGGCGGATATCCGGAGGCATAGAAGGTTTAAGCTTTACCCTGTCGTTGTTTCTGATAATCCTGATATTACCAATACGGCAACACAGTGGGTGAGAAGGCTGCCCTACCCTGAAAGTGAATTCCAGGTAAACGGTCCCGAAGTGCAGAAGGCAGTACAGCTCCTGGGCGGGCCAAACAAACATACCACGCCGCTTTGGTGGGATAAAAATTAAGTGGAGAAAAGAACAAATAGTAAAAGGGCTGCCGTTGATTACGGCAGCCCTTTTAGTTGTCCTGGCAAAAAGATATAAATAGAGATGCTTGACTATATCGATTTATTTAACGCCGCGAAAGTCTTTACTTTCCATCGCCTTCACCTTTGACTGTGATGCGTAATTCGTGATCTCATTACTTCGCAGTAAACTTAATATGACTGGCCATTTTCTGCGCTTTCAGGGCCAGTTCTGTTGCCAGGAAAAAGTGTTCCTGTTTCACCGAGGTTTGGGTGCGATTAACAATATCATCAACGAAAAGCTGTCCATAAGGCACGGGTCCATTGTTGCAGTTGAAGTAACGGGTTTCCTTCTGATCGACAAGAAAAAGATGGTTGCCACCTTCACGTCCTGCCAGGTCGGTATTTTTCCGGATTTCGATAAAACCGTCAGTTCCCAGAATGATGATTCGGTCATCGCCCCAGGTGTTAAGCCCGTCAGGGGTAAACCAGTCCAGGCGTAAGTAGCCAGTGCCGCCATTGCCTGTTACGGTTGCATCGCCAAAATCCTGGAAGGCGGGATATTGTGGGTGGTGGATGTTCGCGGTTTGGGCTGCTACAATCTGCGCAGTGGAAGAGCCGGTGTAAAATAAAAACTCGTCAAATTGATGGGAGCCCAGATCATTGATGATTCCTCCATAATGTTTGGTGTCGAAAAACCAGGCAGGACGGGCTTTTGGGTTCATGCGGTGCGGTGCCAGGGAGATGGTTTGAATTACCTTTCCAATCGCACCTCCTTTGATTAGCTCACCTGCCTTTTGCGCTGTCCGGCTTTCCAGTCTGCCGAAGAGGATGGCATACATTCGTTTCGTCTCCTTTTGAACGCTGCGTACTTTGGCAAGTTGTTGCAGTGAGGTCACACCGGGCTTGTCAACAAGAAAATCTTTATTGTGCCGCATGGCCGCAATTGCAAGAGCGGCCCGCTCATCCGGAATAGCAGCACTGACCACCAGTTGAATGGTGTTGTCTTCCAGAATCTCTTTTTCACTTCGCACCCGTTTGGCCTGGGGGTACTTTTTTACAAAATCAGCTGAAAGATCTGCCTCCTTTGCATAAAAAGCTACCAGTACCCCGCCGCCTCTGCTGACAGTTTCAATCTGGGAATGTATATGAACATGGTTGATGCCAATCACCGCAAATCTGATACGCGGTTCCACTGGGTCCTGATTGGTTTGTTCTGCGAGTACAATTTCTTCGGCATTCACCTTTAAAGGTTTTGGCAGTGCAGAGAATATGGCGAAGCCTCCCAGGGTATTGGTGGCGTTTTTTATAAAACGGCGCCGGTTATTTTGTTCTGATCCTTTCATGGTTTTGTTTGGGATTATTTTCCAATTCACTTGTGTACTCTCTAGGCTTTTAACCACCGGTCGAAGAAGTTGAAAGCTTCTGCCTGCATGTCCCTATCAAACTTGTGAAGTCCCGGGTAATAAGAACAGGTAAAGCGATCGGATGCTCCTGCTTTTTTATACACTTCTTTTAAAATCGCTTCGGCTTTTTTCATCTCCGGCAGCGTGTACAGCTGGTCGTTGGTGTCATTTAGCACTAGAGTAGGCAACGGCACCCGTAAGCCTAAGATTTCCGGGAAGTCCAGCTCATTTGGAAGAAGCGGAACATACGTCATCCAGGTATGGGTAAATGATTTATTCAACAGGAAATCGCTCCAGGTACTGGTAAACCCAACATTGATGGCACATTTTACCCGGGAGTCAAGCCCCGCAAGAAACGTCGTACGTAATCCTCCACCCGAAAGCCCGGCACATCCAATGTTGGAAGCATCTACATCAGGACGTGTACACAGAATATCCAGCGCTTTTTTGTCTTCTGCAAAAAATACTCCCGGCCAGGTTGTGCCGGCCGAAAACAACGATTTCGCCATAACAGATTCGTGACCAACTGCCCAGGTGTTATAAGCGGCAATGCTTTCCCTGTCGTCCGGACTTCCATCCATCAAGCCATTTCGCAGGCGGGCAGGTACATCTTGCAAAAGGACCCTGCGACTTCCAAACGCAAAAGCATCTGAAACAAGAACAACATAGCCACGTTTTGCAATGTCATTTGCCCAGGCAGCCCCGAAGTAATACTTTTCCTGGTGCTCCTTCATCATGGGATGCTGGCTATCGGAAGTCCTGGTGATTTTATGACAACCAAAATATTTATTACCGCCATGATCGTGAAGGCCCAATATAGCAGGTAGTTTTCCTTTGGCATTTGCCGGCTTCAACAGGATGGCTTCGGTTGGACGCCCATAGGGTAATTGCCAGGTCAGTTCTTCAATATGCAGACCGTCGTAGGTGTATTGTTTATGCACCGTTACTTTAGGTAAACCGCCTATGTCGGGAATGGCCATCCGTTCGGCCAGGCGCTGTCTGGCTGTTTTTTGCCAGGTTTTTACATTGGAAAATTCAGGTCTGCGAAAGGAGAAGGATGGTAATTTATTTTGGTTCAGGGAATTTGCCCATTTGCCGTATGGCCCGATGACGTTTAGGTTGGTATCATCTTCACCTGTGAAAACTGTCGGAACTTTAGTTTTCCTGGAGTTGAAAGAAGCAATTTGGCCGAAAACATCACCTTGTACAAAACCAAGGCTGGTCAGTCCTGCCAGTTTTAAAAAGTCTCTTCGTTTTTTTGACATGTGCTGTTCTTTATAAGTGAAAGTCGTTAGTGTTCAAAATGGTTGAAAGCATTCACCTCGCACGGCTTCTAACGTATAGCTCTATCATCGTAGGCTAGAATGGCGCAACGATTCTCTATCTTCCTAAACGACAATGCAGGCAATCGGAATGCTGTGTCTTTCTGGCTGGATGCGATGTATAATCCTCACTGGTGATCATTATCCAAATTCAGTACACCTCAGTAACCTTTCTAACGAATGCCGTTGGTAAAATATCCGTGTATGCAAGTAATCAAAATATTTTGAAACATTTGCATTCTGGAATAAATATATTTCAAAACCTTTAATTATTGATAGTGAAATGTTTCAAAACGTTTTATTCGGGTGGGATCAGGAGTAGGTACCCGGATAGGGTTTTCATCCTGTTCCTTCTTTTCAGCAGAAGGTTTTCAGTTGAGTGGATCTCCTAAAAAGAGAAACAATGGAGTAGAGGTGATTGTGCCGATATCAGCAACTCGATACTGGCAGATGTATTTGGGATTGTAGTAGTGGTGTATGGCTGAAGCTAAGCGATAATGACTTCGATGCCTGCTGTTTCCAGTCTTTTTTTGTCTTCTTCCGGAATTCCTTCATCGGTCACCACAACATGTACCTCTGAAATTGGAGCTATAAAAGCAAAGCTTCTCTTGTGGAATTTGCTTGAATCGGCAACAACAATCACTTGCTTGGCTACTGAGATCATAACGCGATTTAAATGCGCTTCTTCCACATTGGGTGTAGACAAGCCAAACGTTGTGTTGAACCCGTCAACGGCTAGGAAAAGTTTATCACAAAAGTAATTTCTGAAATTATCCTCTGCGGTTGTGCCAACAAGGGATTGGGAATTCTTTCGCAAAAAGCCACCGGGAACAATTACGTTAATATGTTCGTGCTCAACAAGTTTATTGGCAATGTTTAAAGCGTTTGTAATCACCGTTAGCGTGGAAAGATTCGGAAGATTGTTGTTGATTTCCATGGTAGTGGTGCCTGAGTCCAATATTATGGTATCACCATCTTCAATCAGTGCTGCGGCTGCTTTGCCAATTCTGAGCTTCTCCTGGTAGTGTAATTTGTTTTTTTCTGACAGGCTGAATTCGGCGCCAACCCGTTCGGCTTTTATGGCACCGCCACGGGCCCTGATAAGCATGTTTTTCTGTTCCAGCCAATTCAGATCATTCCGGATGGTGACTTCACTGACGCCAAGTTCTTTGCTCAACGTTGTTATATCCAACTGTCCGGCAGCATCAAGTTTGTCAATAATGATTGTTCTTCTTTCGACGGTCGAAATTGCTTTTTTTGCATTCTTCATGCTGGTAATCGTTAGAATAATTTCAGTGAAGCAAATGAATGTTTTATTAAAGGGCTACGGACTCAAATCGTTTCGCCGAACAAATGTAATTAAAACAATAAGTAAATGAAAGACTTGTGTTGCAATTATGCATTTTAAAAAAAAGGCTATGGCATCTTATTATATAGTTTTCCCGTTTTGATCGGTAACGATAACAATAAAAGAATAGCGCATTATTTCTTTTTTAAGGAAGTACCTATATTAAACATAATGAAATCAACTAATCTTTTATATCCTTTGCAATTGTAAAATTATTTTTTCAAAAACTTTAGTTTTTGCTTTTATTTTATTTATGTTTGTAAAGGAGCCTTTGTTGGATTCTTTGAACCAAGGTGTGTTGAAAATGTAGCCTCTGCAGTTCGGTGATCAGAATCTGGCCGCGTTTGTAAGTTGCTAACTGATAGGCTAAGATAAAGTGATTTTATTGGAGTCATTTCTGTCGAAATTCTTGCTGTAATCTATATGATAAAACGTTTTGTACTTCTCGCCATTTTATTCTTTGCCACGTATGGGTCATGGGCTACTAATGATACCCCAGGTTGGAGCGTCTCTGTTTTGCCGGCATCGGTACGTCTTGATCCTTCAACCAATAAAATCATTGATCAACCATACGGAACCTCCAATCATGCCATTGAAAATGCTTTGTTGAAGAAGAACTGGGTATACGATGGAAAGGTTGCGGAATTAAAGGGTGCCCGCGGCGAATATGTTTCTTTTCAATTGGTTTTAACCAACGAAACGGACAAGACGTTGAAAGGTATCAGTGTTGCCATGCAGCCTTTTCAGAATGGCAAAACGGTATTCAATGCGCAACCGGAAATGTTTTTGGAGTGGGCAGTGGAAGTGAAATCGGTCAGCTCGGGTTATCCCAAGGCATCACTTGGTCGCGGGTGGTATCCCGATGCCCTGATTCCTTTCAAATATATCCAGCAGGGCGTCCAATCGCTGAAAGTAAATGCCTGGGTGTATCCGTTACAGCTTCCGGATTTTAATAATCGTATTGATGATCAAAAGTCACTGATTGTCTGGGTAGATCAATATATTCCCCTGAAAGAAGCAGATGCTCCGGGTGGTCAGTATACAAGTTCCATCTCGGTTACCATTGATGGGGTTACTAAGGCCATCCCGGTGAAACTGAATGTGTGGGATTTTGCCCTTCCCAACGAAAATTTATTCAAAGCAAGTTTGCAGCATGAGGGCTTTGTAAGCCGGATGAATGAAGAGCAGGAGTTGGAGATGTATCAGTTGATGAAGAGAAACCGTATCGGTATCATGGATCCTACGTACGAACCGGAACTAACGGTATCGGGTAAAAACATTTCTATCAACTGGAAAAACTTCGACAAGCGCTTAAAAAAATACCTGACAGGCCAAGCTTTCACCAAAGAGTTTGGATATAACTATGGTCCAGGATACGGAACGCCTATTGAAACATTTCTCCTGCCGTTTGACGTTTACGGGAAACATGAAACCAGGGGTTGGCCTGACATTGGCAAACCCAATGTTGAACGAAAGCCGGAGAACAGGGCTCTTTATACTGGTGTAATCCGGAATGTGAGGAATCATCTGAAAACAATGGTGAATCCGAAAACAACCGATCTGACGGTGTATCTAAACGGGTTGGATGAATCGTATTTTCCAGAAGCCTGGGACCGTATGGCGTATTATGGCGAACTTTTCAAGAAAGAATATCCCGAAGCTTATTTCCGGGTGGATGGCGCTTATAACGACAGTGCCATGCAGGTGATAGAAAAGGCAATCAGTTCGTGGGCGGTGCATACCATTGAGTTTGATGAAAAGCGGTTTGACAAATATGCCGGAATGGGTATCCACCAGTGGTTGTATGGACCCATGATATACGAAGGCAAAATCAACAGCTGGGTAGGAAGTTCAACCTTTACAGACCTGCCGCTGGTGAATGACCGTGCCATTAGTTGGGCTGCCTGGAAATACAAAGCCCGTTCCTGGATCAGCTGGGGCATGGGTGCCGGCTGGAGGGCTGGCTGGTATGATCCGGAAACCTGGAAAAGTGTAAATGACGGAGGGCATTCTAGCGATTACGCCGAGAAAAAGCTGAATGGAAACGGGATGCTGCTTTATAGCCCCGGGATTGTACCCAATGTAAAAGGAGCCTGTCCTTCCATACGGTTGAAAACAATGCGGAATGGCGTGCAGGAGTACGAATACTTAAGATTGTTGGCTTCTATTGATAAAAATACAGACCGTGTAAAAGGCTTTGTTGATGGTCTTGTCAACAGACCCTTTGGCGACCAAGCAGTGGGTAACCTGAATGTTTGGAGCTATGAGCCGCAGAAATGGGACGAGAGCAGAGACCGGATTGGAGAACTGATTAACGAGGCACAGAAGAAAAAGCTAAAATGATTTTGATCCTGGATAGTCAATGATCGCAAACAGGCTTCAGTAATGATATCTTGTGTTTTATTGAATGATTCATTCGTATGGCAAGGTAAGCTGCAACCTACTTAAACAATAGGAGCAGATAGATGTAACGGGTGTTTTGTTTTTGGGTGCCGAAAAAGTTAGATGACCGGTTGTATTCGTTAACCTGGTACACTTAATATGTTGATAGCATTGGTGTCACAACTGAAATGATTTCTTTCAAATTCTTCAGGAGTCATTTCATCAAAGAACAAGTTTTATAACGGAATGATTGTCGAGCAAACCATAGAAAAAAAATTTCTTGCTATTGAAGATCTGAATGAGGTAGCAGCGGTAAGTGCGCCTGCAATTTCGGCCGATGGACAATGGCTGGCCTATGTAACGACAAAAGTTGTGCTAGAGGAAAACTGTTATAAAGACTTTATTTCGGTTCTTGACTTGCAAACAAAACAGGAAGTACTGGAGTGGGAGGGCTCAACCCCACAGTGGTCACCTGTATCAAATGAGATTGCCTTTCTTGCTGAATATAACGGCGTGAACTACATCTGGCTTTACTCTATGAACAGCGGCATAAAAAAGCCACTGGCTCCCCTTTATGAATCGCATTATTTCATGGGGCATTTGGCACTAAAGAATTTTGCCTGGTCACCAGATGGCTTATCGATCGCATATATAAGTGCAGAATCTTCTGTAACGGCTGCGAAAGAGGAAAGCAATGTACGGGTAATTGACCGGTTGGCCTATAAAACAAAAGGTGGCCGGGGACGACCCGTTGTAACGGATAATGCCTTATCGCATATATGGACAGTAGCCGTGGAAGGAGGCGTTCCCCAGGTTGTAACTACTGGCATATATAATGAACATTCACTGGCATGGTCACCCGATATTTCAAAGATTGCTTTTGTCAGTAACCGCTCTGACAATCCAGATAATAACCAGTTGTATGACCTGTGGGCCGTTGATCTTTCTACAAAAATAGTCACGCGGATTACGGAAGAATTTGGTACCGTGCATCAACCTTCCTGGTCTCCGGATGGCAAATGGATAGCTTTTCTGGGGACGCTCAGTAAGATGGCCACAAACGACAGCCCGGCAGAAGATACCCATCTTTATCTGGTATCACCTGACGGTTCTTCTGTTCAATGCCTGACAAAGCAATTCGACAGAAGAATTGAGCAAATCAGCTGGCACCCGGAGAGTGACACTATTTATTTTACTGCAGGAGACAAGGGTACAACCGCCCTTTATAAGATTACGGTCAGTACCGGAAGCATAGAAAAAGTCTTTGGTCAGAAATGCCATGTACTTTCTTATGCCGTTAACAAGTCGGGTAATAGGATTTGCTATGCAAGTATGGATAGCACGCATCCTTCAGAAATTTTTTTGTACGATGAACAATCGCAGCTATCACAGCAACTGACGGCAAAGAGTGCTCCGCTCTTACAAAAATGTAGTTTACAACCTGCTGAAACCTTTTGGTTCAAGAGTCATGATAACCTGGATATCCAAGCCTGGATAATGAAGCCGGCAGAACGCCGTTCGCAGGAAACGTATCCATTGATACTTGTCATACACGGGGGACCGCACAACATGTTTGGCTACGATTTTGAAGAACGTATGCAAATTCTGGCGGCAAATGGATATGGTGTCTTGTATATCAATTCAAGAGGCAGCCACGGTTACGGACAATTTTTTTCGAGTGGTTGCGTGTTAAACTGGGGTGGAAACGATTACAAGGATCTGATGGCCGGTGTAGAGGCTGCGCTTGAGAAACATAACTGGATAGATGCATCACGGCTGGGTGTAACAGGCCAAAGTTATGGCGGTTATATGGGCAACTGGATCATCACGCAGACGAATCGGTTTAAAGCCGCAGTTGTCGATGGCGGTATCAGTAACCTGGTGAGCTTTGCCGGAACCTCCCTCTATCATTCCTTAATTGAAGCCGAGTTCAATGGCAGTGCGTATGATAACTTCGATTTGCTCTGGCAATGGTCTCCATTGCGACATGTAAAAAACGTTTCTACACCAACGTTGTTTCTTCACGGCGAAGTTGACAATGAAGTGCCATTGTCCCAGGCAGAAGAGATGTACATCGCATTAAAAAAGCTTGGTGTCGAAAGCCAGTTTGTTCAGTATGTCGGTGAAGGGCATGGGTGGCGGCCTGACTTATTACCAAAAAACCGCTACGACGTATTGAAACGAATGCTTGCATGGTTTGATAGGCATGTAAAAGGAAATTCAGATCAAGCTTGAATACTCGCATATACAACATAACAGATTTTTATTTCTGACAGCTATGAATAAAAAGAGGTCCTGGATTGGTTTTGTTATCATACACGTCATTTTCGTGGGTGTGTGGGGTGCGCTAATAGAATTGCCGGAAAAAAATGGTTTTCCCGCAACGATGGGGTACGTGGTATGGGCACTAACCATGTTGCCTGCATCAGGGCTTGCTTTCTACCTAAACAGGGGGAAATTAGACCGCGATAAGAATTCCATTCTTTACGGAAGTTTAGCAGGATTGCTAGGTGCGGTGGGGCAACTGGTTTTGTTTTTTGCCCTAAAGATGGTACCGGCTTACATTGTTTTCCCCATTTTGTCACTTACACCGGTTGTGACCATCTTACTGGCTGTTTTGTTTTTGAAAGAATCTACCGGCGTAACCGGGTGGTTGGGCATTGCCATAGCAATTGCCGCCATTTTTCTTCTTTCTTATACCACTCCGGGGCAAGCCTCTGTGTCTGGCTATCTATGGATTTTATTAACGCTTATACCCCTCGTTGCGTGGGGGGCACAAGGATTTGTGCTGCGCTTTGCCAACAAAACAATGAAAGCAGAGAGTATCTTTTTTTACATGACTGTCAGTTCTGTAGCGCTTATTCCAATTGCCATCTGGATGACTGATTTTTCACAGCCTATCAATTACGGATGGAACGGCCCTTATCTCGCTGCCGGTATTCAACTGTTGAATGCGTTTGGTGCTTTGTGCCTGGTCTATGCCTTTCGTTATGGCAAAGCCATCATCGTTGCGCCAATGACAACAGCCTTGTCGCCGGTTCTCACGGTGATTATCTCCGTTTTTATTTATTCGGTAATGCCGCATCCGCTTACTATCGCCGGTATAGCGCTGGCCATTATATCTGCCTTGTTGATGGCGAAGGCAGAATCAAAAATGGAGCAGAAGAGTGTTGCTCCGGTGAAAGACACCCCAAAGCCAGTTGCGATTGGTGAAATAAAATAGAATCTATCTAAGTATGCCTTATCTACACTTTAAACAGGAGGAAGTTGCGGAAAAAGGAGGATTGTATACGGCAATCGAAATTGAAGGACAGCCAGTACTTTGGCAGGAGGTTTACGACCTGATCGCCTGCCAGCAGAAAGCTATTCAGGCCTTTCTTCTGCCGCTTCTTTCCGATACCAATCTTCGGATTATTTTAACCGGTGCCGGCTCTTCTGCGTTTATAGGTGAAGCCGCACAGGGTGTGGTGCAGGCAAATACGGGAAGAATAACGCAGGCTATTGCAACGACTGACCTTATCACGCATCCTAAATTACATTTTTTACGTGATAAGCCAACATTACTGGTTTCATTTGCCAGGTCAGGCGATAGTCCGGAGAGTGTGGCGGCTGTTCAGTTAGCCAATCATTACTGTGATACAGTTTTTCATTTTATCATAACCTGTAACCGGTCCGGTAAACTGGTGCAAAATGACTTTCCCAATGCATACAATCTGGTGTTGCCGGAAAGTGCCAATGATAAAAGTTTAGTCATGACAGGCAGCTTTACAGCCATGCTTTTGTCTGTTATCCTGATCTCAAAAATCAGACTGATTGACACGCTTCTTCCGGCTTTACACGTTTTGATAGGGGAAGCAGTTGAGTTGATGGAAAGGCATTTGCCGAGTCTGAAAGCCATTGCTGAACAGCCTTACAAAAGGGTGGTTTTCCTAGGATCGGGACCTTTATCAGGCATTGCCAGGGAATGCCATTTGAAGCTTCAGGAAATGACAGATGGTAAAGTGATTTGTAAGCATGATTCATTCCTGGGTTTCCGCCATGGACCAAGAGCAGTTTTGAACGAAGATTCGCTGATCGTTTATTTGTTCTCCAAAGATGATCATGTTCAGTTATACGAATGGGACTTGTGTAAATCCATAGATGCCGACAGTCGTAACATACCAACGGTTGGTTTTAACCAGGATGCGGATGACCTTAAAAATTCATTGCTCGCCATCCCTTTTGCCAAGTCCGATGAGAAAAAGAACGAACTGACATTTATCAATGCAGCACTGGTGGGGCAGCTATTGGGTTTTTTTCATTCGATCTACCTTGGATTGCAGCCTGACAGTCCATCTGTTACAGGATCAATCAACCGGGTGGTTCAGGGTGTTACCATTTATCCAAATACGATGGTAGCGCAGCAGCTAGTGAATGGTAACGCATAATTGAGGTCATAATTCAAAGTACACTATAGTTTAAAGTTTATGCAAAAAGATGTATTGGTGATTGGTGAACTAAACGTTGATCTTCTTCTTAATAACGTAAGAGGACTGCCGAAAATAGGGCACGAGATCTTGGCGGATGAGATGACGTTTACACTGGGAAGTTCGTCCGCCATCCTGGCTGCGAACCTCTCTTCTTTGGGTGTGGCCACATCAATTTGCGGACTGGTAGGCAAAGATTTGTTCGGCCAATTTGTTCGGTCAGAACTGGCTAAAAAGAATGTCGATACCCAATTCATTATCGAAGACGCAACATGTCAAACAGGACTTACCGTTATTTTGAATTATGAACAGGATCGTGCAAATGTTACGCATTGCGGGGCAATGGAACAGTTCTGTTTACGCCATATTCCCACCGATCAGTTTTCACATTACCGGCATCTGCACCTGTCATCTTATTTTTTGCAAAAAGGTTTACAACCCGATATTGTGAAGTTATTTCAGACAGCCCGCGAAAAAGGGTTGACAACTTCATTGGATATTCAGTGGGATCCTGCCAATGAATGGAACTTTCCTTACCAGGAATGCCTTCCTTATGTAGATTTTTTCCTGCCGAACGAGGCGGAAATTCTTGCCTTAACCGGCACCAATCAGTTGGTGGATGCTATCGAAGCGCTCAGTGCTTACAGCAATACTGTCATTGTGAAACGTGGCATTCACGGAGCGTTGGCATTCAGTCAGGGCACATATACGAAGGCGATGCCTTATTTGCATTCTCATTTTGTTGACGCAATAGGTGCGGGGGATAGTTTCAACGCTGGTTTTATAAGCAGTTATCTGCAAGGCACACCGTTACAGGATAGTTTATTGTTCGCAAACCTGGCCGGAGCTATCAATACCACGGCATCAGGGGGAACCGGGGCATTTTCGGATCTCTCTTCTTTTGTTTCAAAAGCAAGGAGTTTATTCAACATTAACATATAAACAGATAGGTTTTAAAAGGTAGCAAGTGCCGGAAACCAGGCCTTGCGATCAGTGGCCGTTCACGGTCTTTTTACCTGGAGAAGGCAACAGACTAGGTGGCAACACCGGTATAAAGTTGCGCCGGAAGGGTGTTTCTGTTTTCGTCATAACTATCAAGAAAAATGAAAAAAGGCTTCACCATAATCATACTTGCCGAAGACAGAACGGGCCTGCTTGTCAGGGTAGCCGGGATTTTTTCTCGCCGGCGAATCGTAATAGAAAGCCTTGATGTTGCACCTTCTGAAGCAGCCGGTATTTGCCGGTTCACGATCACTGTTACTGAAACTGAGGAAGTGACGAGAAAGTTGGTGCAGCAGATCGATAAGCAGGTGGATATATTAAAAACCTTCTTTTATGCAGATGAAGAAGTTGTGTGGCAGGAGCAGGTGTTATATAGCACAAAAACCAATTCCATAAATGAGATTTTGAAAAGCGGGGTGCGATATGTGGCCACTTATGAAGAGTATGCAGTGTTTGAAACAACAGGTACGGCTTCATCGATCAACACCTTAACAGGGATGCTCAGGCCTTACCTGACAGCCGTTGTAAAAGGAGGACGCATATCGATGACAAATTACTCCTTTCTGCACAAAGAATTAAGGGAGATGGAAGAAAAAGAAACGGAGGAAATGGATGCTGATAATGTTATTGTCTAAATAAATAAATGCCATGTACAGACTTTTTAATAGGCGTGATTTTGTTAAAAACGCCGCGATGGGTAGTATCGGCTTTAGCCTCATAGGTAGCATGCCATCTCTATACGGCAACCGCTCTGTGGCACCCGGAAAAAGGGTTGGCATTATCGGGCTCGATACCTCGCATGTTACAGCGGTTACTACCACGTTAAATACACCTAAACCCGGCGCCGACTGGAACGGATACAAGGTGGTAGCAGCCTTTCCCACAAAAGGCAGTGCCGACATGAAGGAAAGCATTGGCCGGTTAGCCGGCTTCACCGATGCCCTGAAAGCGATGGGGGTAGAAATGGTGGGTTCCATTGAGGCCTTGTTGGAAAGGGTAGATGTGGTGCTGCTGGAATCTGTTGACGGGAGAAGGCATTTGCAGGAAGCACTGCCGGTATTGAAAGCCAGAAAGCGAATGTTTATTGATAAGCCCATCGCTTCTTCGCTGGCAGATGCGATGACTATTTTTGATGCCGCCAAAAAGTACGATACCCCTGTTTTTACAGCTTCTTCTTTACGTTATATCACCGGGTCCAAAGAAATCGCAGAAGGGAAAATAGGAAAGGTGCAGGGAGTGGATACGTACGGACATTGTTATATCGAGCCGCATCATCCGGACCTCTTTTTTTATGGTATTCACGGGATCGAAATCCTGTATGCGCTGATGGGTACAGGATGTAAATCGGTCATGCGTACGCATTCTGCACACAGCGACCATGTGGCTGGAACATGGGATGATGGCCGCATCGGAACATTCAGGGGTACCCGGTTTGGAACCGGTACGATGGGTGCGACCGTGTTTGGAGAAAAAGGAATACAAGTCCTGGATCAATCGCCGGGTTATGATCCTTTGTGGTCTGCAGTAGTAACATTTTTTGAAACCGGAGTTCCTCCTGTAGCACCGGAAGAAACCCTGGAAATACTTGCTTTTATGGAGGCGGCCGACGAAAGTAAACGGAAAGGCGGGATGGCAGTAGCGTTGGAAACAATGATGCAGCAAGCCCGGGAAAAAATGAAGCGTGTATAATGATCAAAGATGATGCTTGCCCATGCGTTGAAGGCATTACCGGATTACCCCTTACAATGCAATCGGATATCAGCAATGCGTGGTAAAGCGTGGGCTATGAAGTCGATACGTTCTCTATCAACGTTTATAGAGTGTCAATTGAAATGAATAAAATTATCTTTTTTGTTTTCTTCTTTACCTGCTTAACACAGGCGTCAGGACAGGCAGTTAAAACGGCTGCATCTCAGGACAAAGCAGCTGCTATCTGGAAAGAACTCGCTCCTTTCTTTTCTCCGCCGGAGGTCTATAAGGATTCATTTGGAACTTATCGCTCACCGTTGCTATTTAACGACGGACGATTGGTTAAAACGGCGGCAGACTGGCGGGAAAGGCGCAAGGAGATGCTTGCGCAGTGGCATAATATGATGGGAGAGTGGCCGCCCTTGCTGGAAAACCAGAAATTGCAGGTAATTGATACAGTGAAACGGGACGGTTTTGCACAGCACCGTGTACGCTTCAAATGGATGCCAAACGAGGTGACAGAAGGATACCTTTTGATCCCTGACGGAAAAGGCAAAAGACCTGCGGTTATCACCGCATTTTATGAACCCGAAACAGCGATTGGTTTGGGAACGTCGGAACGAACAAAGAACAAAGCGGATTTTGCCTATCAACTGGTGAAAAGGGGTTTTGTTACTCTTTCAATCGGTACACCCGAAGCTACCAAAGCTGCCACTTTCTCCCTGTACTATCCAAGTATCGAAAATGCGCAGGTAGCTCCTTTGTCCATGTTGGGTTATGCTGCCGCCAATGCCTGGTATGTACTTTCCAAAGTCCCTGTAGTCGATGCAGGCAAGATCGGGATCATGGGATTTTCGTTCGGTGGCAAATGGGCCATGTTTGCTTCCTGCCTTTTTGAAAAATTTGCTTGCGCCGTTTGGTCCGATGCGGGAATTGTCTTTGATGAAGGGAGGGAAGCCGTCAATTACTGGGAACCCTGGTACCTTGGGTATCATCCAAAGCCGTGGCGGAAAAGAGGATTGATCACGCAGGACAACCCGGCTTTTGGTTTATACCCGGAACTTGTCAAGAAAGGACATGATCTGCACGAACTGCATGCCCTGATGGCGCCTCGACCTTTTCTTGTTTCCGGGGGATCAGAAGATCCCACAAGCCGTTGGATTGCCCTGAATCATTCTATAGCTGTGAATCGTGTGTTGGGGTATACTGACCGGGTTGCCATGACGAACGACAGGGCGGAGCATTTGCCAACACCAATCTCTAACGAACAGGCTTATCTGTTTTTCGAGTATTTCCTGAAGTATAACGGCAGCGCAAAACAAAGCATCAGCAGACGTAAGCGTTGATCGTTTGCAGGCTTTGTGAAAATATATCAAAACTACTTTTTAAACCGTTAAATCGTTTATATGCAAGACTCCAGAAGAGCGTTTATCGCAAACAGCGTGAAGGCGGCAACTGCTGTTTGTATCGGTGGTATTCTGCCGGGATTCAGCGCAAAAAGCTATGCCGGTATCATTGGTGCCAACGACCGTGTACGAATAGCAAGCATGGGGGTAAACAGCCGCGGCTTGGCCCTTGGTTCCAATTTTGCCAAACAGGCAAACAGTGAAGTAATTTATGCTTGTGATGTTGATACAAGAGCGGCCGGCAAATTCATTTCAGAGATCCAAAAAATAACAGGAAAGGCACCGAAAGCAGAACCTGATTTCCGGAAAGCACTGGAAGATAAACAACTCGATGCGTTGGTTGTGGCAACACCGGACCATTGGCATGCACCGGCCGCTATTATGGCTCTTGCCGCCGGTAAACATGTTTATCTCGAAAAGCCCTGCAGTCATAGTCCGCAGGAAGGAGAGTTGCTGATTGCTGCAGCCAAAAAATATGGCCACGTTTTGCAAATGGGCAATCAACGGCGCTCCTGGCCGAATGTAATTGCCGCTATCGAAGCCTTACATGCGGGTGTTATTGGACGGCCTTATTTCGCTAAAACCTGGTATACAAATAATCGTCCATCCATCGGCAAAGGGAAAGTAACCGAGGTTCCATCCTGGCTGGACTATGAACTCTGGCAGGGGCCTGCTCCCAGGGCTCCCTTCAAAGACAATCTTATTCATTATAACTGGCATTGGTTCTGGAACTGGGGTACCGGCGAAGCATTAAATAACGGCACACATATGGTTGACCTGGCACGGTGGGGGTTGGGTGTTGATTATCCCACAAAGGTTAGCTCCAACGGAGGCCGGTATCGTTACCAGGATGACTGGGAGACGCCGGATACACAGGTGATCAACTGGGAGTTTAAAAACAACACTTTCATGACCTGGGAAGGCCGGAGTTGCAATGGCCGTACCATTGAGGGAAGCAGTGTAGGCGTTATGTTTTATGGTGATAACGGTTCGCTGCTTATTGAGGGTGGAAATGCGTACACCGTCTATGACCTGGATAACAAAGTGGTCCGGGAAGTAAAAAATACCGAAGCGATCGATGTGCGTAGTCTCTCAAACCCTGCTGAAACCTTAGATGCCATTCATCTCGTCAACTTCCTTGATGGCATCCGCAAAGGCACAGCGGTGAATTCAGACATCACCAGCGGGCATAAGAGTACATTGCTTGTTCAGCTGGGCAACATTGCCCTGCGATCGGGTGCTGCCCTGAACATCAATCCTGAAAACGGGCATATCGTCGGCAATAAAGACGCTGCTCGTTATTGGAAGAGAGAATATGCCCGTGGCTGGGAACCCAAAGTATAATCTTTGATTAAACCGCCGACGAATAACATGGATCCATATAGACGTTTCATTCATTTACAAATTGTGCATTGTGATGGAGATTTTACAGGGGGCAAAAGAGGCAGATTTCAAATGCGGTTTCGTTTCGGCGCAAATGCTCACAACTTTAATTTTTTAACCACAGATTCTTTTCATTATTAATACCTGCAAATGTCCCTTCATACCTCAGATTGGGTTGTTATTGTCCTGTTCTTTTCAAGCATGGTAGTTATCGGCGTTGTGTCTTATTTCAAAAGCAGAAATTCAGAGGACTACTTTGTTGCCGGGGGTAACCTGCCCTGGTGGCTGGCAGGAGTCTCACATCACGTTTCCGGGCACAGCGGGGCTGTGTTTGTTGCATATGCCGCCGTAGCGTATACACACGGTTTTACCATGTACATGTGGTGGGCATTTCCGGTGGCTGTTGTAATCATTAGTACAGCCCATATTTTTCCGGTCTACTGGGTAAGGTTGCGAAAAGCATTTCAGGTGCAGTCGCCATTGGAATACCTGAGCCTGCGGTACAATGTGCTGACCCAGCAGATCGTAGCTTGGTCAGGTGTTTTGTTGAAGGTATTTGATGTAGGTGCAAAATGGGCCGCTATCGGGATACTGCTGAATGTAGTAGCCGGTATTTCGATGACAACCGGGATTCTCGTATCCGGAATCGTTACCATCATTTATGTGACATTTGGTGGTTTATGGGGGGTTATCGTAACCGATTTTGTTCAGTTTCTGGTACAGCTGCTGGGAAGCGTGGTAATGTTTGTTTTGGTTGTAAACCGTTTGGGAGGGATTGGTTCCGTTTCAACAGTGTGGGAGCAATTACCAGCAGATCATAGTAACCTGTTTAATGATCCGTATTCAGCTGGCTTTGTTGCGGTCATGTTCCTTATCTATTTCCTGAGTTATAACGGTGGTATCTGGAGCCTGGCAACGCGTTACATTTCGTCGCCGGGAGAAAAAGAGGCGTCAAAAGCAGCAAGACTGTCCGGGATTTTATACCTCATCTGGCCCTTGCTCCTTTTCTTCCCGATGTGGGCGGCTCCCCTTATTTTGCCAGGTTTGGAAAAACCAAATGAATCGTATGGCTGGCTGATGCTGGAGATTCTTCCACGCGGCATGATCGGACTGGTGGTTGCTTCGTTATTTGCTGCTACAATGGGCATGACATCGTCTGATGTGAATACTGTTGCTGCGGTCATTACCAGGGACATTCTTCCGGTTGTTTCCGGAAGATTTCGCAACGATCCGAATTCCCTGCGTACGGCGCGGATCACCACATTTGTTTTTACCCTCGCTACAATTGTCATCGCGTTGAACTATGAGCGGTTTGGCGGAGTGCTTGGGTTGATCGTCAACTGGTTTGCCGCCTTGTTAGGTCCAACAGCATTGCCATTGTTATTGGGACTTCTGCCTGCTTTCAAAACCTGCGGTCCCAAAACGGCCATTGTTTCTGTTGCCGCCGGGTTGCTGACATTTGTTGTCAGTAAACAAGTTAACCTTAACAGCCTTGCCCTGGAGGTAGGACTGCCAACTATTGTTGCCGGTCTTGTGTTCGTGATATCAGCATCTATTGTCCGGACTGTACCGGAAGACGTAACAAAACTGATGGCAGCACTGAAGAAACCTACGTATAAGTTGAACCGTTTTGTCAATGAGAAAGTATAAGGAGGAAAAGCATATAACTTGCCGCGATTGCATTTCCGGAGAAACAGTCGAACTGACATTCGCAGAGGAAAATGTAGTCAGTATAACCAGAACGGAAAGCTCAGATGAGAACCTCCTTTATATAGGCCCGGGTTTGATTGACTTGCAAATAAATGGCGTTAATGGTATCGACTTCAATAATCCCTCCGTGAATGAAGAGGATGTCATTGAGGCAACGCATTTCTTGCTAAGGCAGGGAGTGACTTGTTTTTTCCCGACGGTGATCACCAATTCAGATGAAAATATCTGCAAAATTCTTAGTACCATCTCCCGCGCCTGCACATCTGATGCCTTGGTAAATAGTTGCATCCGGGGCATCCACCTGGAAGGCCCTTTTCTATCTGCAGAACCGGGAGCAAAAGGGGCGCACAATGAAAAGTATATCAAGCCTCCGGACTGGCCGCTGTTTCAAACGTATCAAAAAGCTGCAGGTGGACGAATAAAAATAATCACGCTTGCACCCGAATGGGAGGGGGCCTTTGCCTTTATTGAAAAATGCAGGAGCGAAAAAATTGTCATCTCAATCGGACATTCAATGGCGAACACAGCGCAAATACAACAGGCGATCAAAGCTGGTGCCTCGATGTGTACCCATTTGGGAAATGCTGTTCCGTTGGTATTGCCTCGCCATCCCAATATTTTGTGGGATCTGTTGGCTGCCGAGGAATTACACGCCTGTGTCATCGCCGATGGCATCCATGTCCCCGACAATTTTATGAGGGTCGTGAAAAAAAACAAGGGGTCCGCTATGCTGCTGGTAAGTGATGCGACGTGTTTTGCCGGAATGCCTCCCGGCGAATACCAGAACCATATTGGTGGTACTGTCATTGTGGATAAGGAAAAAAGAGTCTCCATGAAAAGCACACCAGGCCTCCTGGCCGGTGCTGCTATGACGCTGCCGGAGAATGTGACAACACTCGTTGATCGCAAGGTGGCAACGATCGGCGAAGCCTGGGAGATGGCCTCCGTCAATGTAGCCAATTTCCTGGTCTCTGTTGATGATACGTTTTATGCCGGAGATGATTTTGTGCTGTTTCAGTTGAACGGAAATAACATACAGGTAACAACAGTAATCAAAGATGGGAAGATTGTTTTTTAGCAAGCGTTTTTGTGGTGCCTATATGCAAGAGGGTATACGGTTGATAAGCTGTCACAGGTAAAAGGAAAGAAGTTGTTGCTTTCAGGCTACTGATTGGCGTTAGATATGTTTTATGAGCATCACCTTTTATAATTGGAAATTTTAAAAAATAAAACTTTAGGTTTTGAAAGAAAGACAGTTTGGATTTGGTATCATAGGGGCAGGTGCCATCGCCGAAATCCATGCGTTAGCGATTGGCAGTATTCCGAACGCAACCTTGTATGGCGTATACAGCCACCATGAAAACAAATCACAGGCTTTTGCCAATAAGCATCATTGCAGATCCTACAATACGCTGGAATCCCTGCTGGAAAATCCGGCGATCGATATTATCTGCGTGTGTACACCATCGGGTATACACATGGATCCTGCTATACGGTGTCTTGAAGCGGGAAAACATTGCGTTATCGAAAAACCATTGGAAGTAACGCTTGAGAAATGCGACCGGATCATTGCAGCAGCAGACAAGGCTGGCCTGAAGACCGCTGTTGTTTTCCCGGCCCGGTTTTATCCCGCCAGCCAGCAATTGAAAAAAGCCATGGATGAAAACAGGTTCGGTAACCTGGTGTTTGGTGATGCCTTTGTAAAGTGGAACCGGAGCGAGGCCTATTATCAGTCTGCAGCATGGCGCGGCACCTGGAGCCTGGATGGCGGTGGTGCCCTGATGAACCAGGGGATTCATTCGGTTGATCTGTTGCAATGGTACATGGGCAAGGTGACATCCGTTCAATCGGTGCTAGCGAACCGGAAACACCGGAACATCGAAGTGGAAGACACTGTTGTCTCTACACTGGAATTTGCGAACGGAGCTCTGGGAACAATTGCCTGCTCAACTGCGGTATATCCCGGCATGTTGAAGCGTATTGAAATTATGGGTACAACCGGAACGGCGATCCTGGAAGAGAGCAGCATCATCAGGTGGCAGTTTGAAAAGCCAACTGCCGAAGATGAGCAGATCACCGGAAAAATGAATGCAGGCAACTTGTCACAAGGTGGTGTTTCCAACCCGGCTGATATCAGTTTTTGGGGCCATCAAAAACAACTGGAGGATTTGATGGAGGCTGTTCAAACCGGAAAAAGGCCACTGATTGATGTGCAAGAAGGCCGCAAATCAGTATCCATTGTACTTGCTGTTTATGAAAGTGCACGCACGGGTAAAAAGGTTGACCTCTTGCATACCTGATGATATTTTTTTAGCCTGTGTTTAAATCTCTATCTGTATAAAAATGAATCATGACACAACAAATGCCCTTAGTGGAAATAACGGCCGGTAAATTAAATGTAAGGATCTATCCAACCCGTGCTGAAATGGGAGCAGAAGCGGCAAAAGCAGCTGCCCAGAAGATCAGAGAATTGTTGGCGACCAGGAAAGGTTTGGTCTCCATCATATTTGCCGCAGCGCCTTCTCAAAATGAGTTCTTGTCTTGTTTATCAAAAGAAGAAGATATTGAGTGGAGCCGGGTTAATGCTTTTCACATGGATGAATATGTGGGCATTGACCAAACTGCGCCGCAAAGTTTTGCTTTCTTTTTGAAAGAAAAGTTATTTGATAAGGTTCCTCTGCATGCCGTGTATTCTATAAACGGGTGTGCTGGGGACCTGGCTGCAGAATGTGAACGCTATACAACTTTGCTCAGGGAATATCCACCGGATATTGTTTGTATGGGTATCGGGGAAAATACACACATCGCTTTCAATGATCCGCATACGGCTGATTTCAACGACCCGTTGTTTGTGAAGCTGGTTACACTGGATGAGGTATCCCGGCAACAACAGGTAAACGATGGTTGCTTCCCAGACCTTTCATCTGTTCCGACAACGGCCATAACGCTTACGGTTCCTGCCTTGTTACAGGCGCCTTCCATCTATTGTATGGTGCCGGGAAAAACCAAAGCATCAGCGGTGTACCAAACCCTGAACAGCAACGTGAGTGAAAAAGTTCCATCAACCATTTTAAAAGAACATTCCGGCGCTTACCTTTTTTTGGATCAGGATAGTGCGGGGAAACTTTCGCTCTAGAAAATGGCAACGTTCAAGTGAGCAGTAGTTATGCTCTTTTAGGAGGCAGCGCTATGGCTTTTTACTGTTACGTTTTTCAACAAACAATGCTTCAGGTAATTGCCCTGGAAACAAAAAATATCATGATGAATAATAAATACAAGTTCCTGTTTTGTATTAATGTTTTATTATCCCTGGTTGCCTGTAAGGAGGAACCCAGGATATATAAAGTTTCTTTTGATTCGTATAAAGTTGCAGACGGTTTTGAAATAGAGTTAGCGGCTTCCGAGCCATTGATAGAGGCACCTGTTGCCATCGATTTTGATAACAAGGGAAGAATATGGGTGGCGGAAATGAGGGGTTTCATGCGTGACCTTGCCGGAACCGGCGAGGATGCGCCAAGTGGACGGATCAGCATTTTAGAAGATGCTGATAATGACGGACGGGCAGAAAGCTCTAAAGTGTTTCTGGACAGCCTCGTATTGCCAAGAGGATTAGCACATGTTTACGGCGGCCTGTTGTATGTTACGCCGCCTTATCTCTGGTTTGTTGAAATCAACAACGATAAACCCGGTAAAAAAACGCTGGTCGATTCAACATATGCAGAGGGTGGGAGCCCGGAGGCCCAGGCAAACGGGTTGATGATGAATATTGACAACTGGATTTACAGTGCTAACTCCAATTTCCGTTATCAGTTAAAAGATGGAAAGTGGCTGAAGGAGCCGACCTCGTTCCGGGGACAATTTGGCATCACAAAAGATGATGTAGGAAGGCTTTATTATAACTACAACACCATACAAATTGCGGGGGATTATGTATTGCCGAACACATTTATTTCGAATCCCTATTACAAGCCAAAGGAAGGCATCAATAAGGTGCTTACCCATAACCAGCGGGTTTATCCCCTGCATGCCACTACGGTAAACCGGGGGTATGTAGAAGGTGTGCTTGACAAAGACAGTATGTTGATCAATGTTACTGCGGCCTGCGGACCGCTGGTTTACCACGGCGGCCAGTTTCCGGATGAATACAACCTGAACGCATTTTCATGTGAACCACAGGCTAACCTTGTCAAGCGGAATTTTCTTCATTTTGAAAATACCCGTACAACGGCAACACAGGCCTGGGACGATCGCGAATTCCTGGCATCAACAGATGAAGGTTTCCGACCTGTCAATTTATCCAACGGACCTGACGGATCGATGTATGTAGTCGATATGCACCGGGGTACAATGGAGTACCGTGCTTTTGCGACACCTTATTACAACAAAGGCTTGGCTACTAAAAAGCTGGATACGCTAATCAGTGCAGGGCGCATCCTGCGGATCAAGGCGAAAGGAGGCAAAGCTGCAAGCATGCCCGATCTCTCTAGCCGCTCTGCTGCCGAACTGGTTGAACTTTTAAAAAGCAAAAACGGCTGGTTGCGTGACAGGGCACAACAACTTTTGTTGATGCGCCAGGATAAATCCGTTGTTCCAACGCTGGTAAACCTTGCACAGGACAGGAAAAACGAAGTGACTTCTATCCATGCATTGCACCTGTTGAATGGGTTGCAGGCCTTGTCTTTCGAATTGCTGAGCAAGGTTGCTGCAGAAGGTTCATCCATGCTTTCTGCGCATGCCTTGGTGCTCCTGCAGGCGTTTGCTTCTGAAAACACAGATGCTATGGGAACTTTAGCCAAACAACTGGTCGCGAGAAATGATTCTACCATAAATCTGTACCTGGCGGCAACGTTGGGTCCATGGAGTAAGTTGTCGCAGGAAACATTCTTCCCGGTTCTGCTAGACCTGTCCGGGAAGTATGCTGATAAGGAGATTTACCAGGAAGCCATAATAAATAGCCTGGCGAATGTTGAAAACGATTTCAGGGAGGCACTGTCCGGGAGCAGCCAACGTCTGTCATCCCGCTCTCTCGACACAATGTTGTCTCTTGTTATTGAAAACAGGTTGACCGGAAAGAAGAATCCAATATATGTACAGGAATCGCGACCCCTGGATGCCCGGACAAATGGCTTACAGCTGTTCCGGAAGAACTGTGCCTCCTGCCATGGTACTGATGGCGACGGTATTGAACATGTAGGGCCTCCGCTGAAAGAATCCGAATATGTAAAAGGTTCTCCCAGCCGGCTAGCGATGATCATCTTAAATGGACTGGAAGGACCCATTCATGTTAATGGAAAGCTTTATAATTTCAATAACACCATGCCGAATTTTGGCAACAATTTTACGGATGCGCAAATAGCGGACATCGTTAGGTATTTGCACAATGCTTTTGTTACCACTCCTGTAAAGCCAATTCCGGCTGAGAAAATAAAAGCATTAAGAAGTAAGAAAGCAGGAACCCTGACGGAAAAGGAGTTGTTGGAAATGAAATTTGGAGATGAATAAATATTTCGGAGCTGTTGAAACCTTGTGCAGTTGTGTTCTACAATTTATGTTGGGTAACAGATTCACAGGGAGAAGTAATAAAAAGTGTAGGTAACAAAACAGCTATCCGCTTTGCTAAATTGTAGTCACATTTAATAGCTTTATCATGATTAAGATTATCATCAAGAAGAAAATAATTCTCTTATTTGTTTTACTGATTTTGGTTGGGACAACAAACGCCCAATCTATCATTCACCCCGTCGCCCTACAAGTAATTCCATCACGTCCCGATTGGAAGTACAACACTGGCGAGGAGGTGGTGTTTCATGTGATTGCAACAAAGTGGGGGCACCCACTGAAGGGCATCACCCTTACCTACGAAGTCGGGTATGAAAAAATGCCACCGACCAAAAAAGGAACATTTCAACAAACCGATGCCAGGCAAACGATCAGTGCTGGCAGGATAAAAACGCCGGGTTTTATTCGCTGCACTGTTACCTGCGACATCGATGGCACTACCTATCGGGGATTGGCTACAGCAGCCATTGACCCGGAGAAGATAGTTCCTGTGGCCGAACTGCCAGAAGATTTCAATAAGTTTTGGTCAGAAGCCTTGGAGAAATCCAAACAGATTCCACTCGATGCAAGAATGACGCTTTTGCCGGCGAAGAGTTCAGATAAGCTATCGGTGTACGAAGTCAGCTTCCGCAATGGTGGTGCAGAAAATCGGATTTACGGGATACTTTCCGTACCGAAAGCAGCTGGAAAATTCCCCGCTGCTCTGCAGGTACCAGGTGCCGGTGTACGTGCCTATGATGGCGACTATAATGTTGCTTCGGCCGGCATAATCACCCTTCGCATCGGCATACATGGTGTGCCTGTTACCATGGACAATGTCGTGTACCAAAATCTTTCTGCTGGACCACTGAGTGAATACTGGCTCAGTAAGCTCGATGACCGTGACCAGTATTATTACAGACGAGTTTACCTAGGATGTGTTAGGGCGGTTGATTTTCTCCATTCATTGCCGCAATTTGATGGAAGCAACTTAGCGGTGTATGGCGGCAGCCAGGGCGGAGCGCTTGCTATTGTCACGGCTGCTCTTGACCCAAGGGTAAAATATGTGTCCAGCTTTTACCCAGCTTTGTGTGACCTTACTGGTTACTTGCAAGGAAGAGCCGGCGGTTGGCCGCATATGTTTGCCAACAACAATCCCTTCAACAACAAGCCCGATAAGATTGCCACATCCAAATACTATGATGTAGTCAACTTTGCCCGACAACTGAAAGTGCCGGGAGTATACACCTTTGGGTACAACGATGAAACCTGTCCACCCACTTCCATGTTTGCTGCCTACAACAGCATCACTGCGCCAAAGCAATTGCTGATTTACGAAAACACCGGTCACTGGTTGTATCCTGAACAATCAAAAAAGGTAGACAGCTTAATGATAAACAAGTTAATGAAGAATGCGGATAAGTTGGAGTAATAATAATATAATGCGAATGACCAAAATGCAAGAACACATAATATATAATGCTCAAGGAAACTGCAGATATGCTTTGAATGAATCGCTTAGAAGAAAGAGGAGATTTGCTTTTTGTCATTATATATTTGAGAAGCTATTCTTAATTTTTTACCACAAACGATTACGATACCGTATCTAAAAAGGTACTATTTAGGTATATTACCGAGCGGGTATATGTCATGAGTGTGTTACGAGAAGAGAAGTTTATTTAAGTGGCCGATTGTAGAGAATGCTGGAGTTATCTATCCCAAGAGCAAAGCAGAAAAGGGCAGCAAAGGAAAGTTGCACGAGAAGTTTCGAATTGCTTTATTTATGTTTTGTTTTCTGGTTCACCGCCGGTTCTTGAATGTCATAAGGTTATTTATTGGATAGAATGATTAAAATGGTGATAGTAATGATGCACTTATGTCATCCCCTTTTTATCTGTAAATAAAGAGGATTCATTGGGAAACATATTCTTTTTAAACGTAGAGCACTGTGACTGGAAAAAGGCGTTCAAACGTTTGACTCAACAAAGGCGATAGCACAATAGCAATTACATCAAATAACCACAAAGGCGCTGAATGAAATTTATTTTCTGCAATCGTTTGAAATTTCCTATGTCGGCAGGAAAGAAAAGAAAGTGCGGATGCTGTTGCTTATGCGGTGGAAGAAGATGAAATTATCGCTTTTACGATGCGAAAAGAAGTGCCGAAGCAGTCAGTAATCTCTATGTCAAATTCAAAGTCTTGGACATTGATCTTTTTCTAACCGATGAATGGGAGGCATTCCGTGCCGTGCTGGCAAAAGCAAAACACCTGATTGGAAAACAGTTTACCAAAGCCATTGAAGGTGTCAATACCTTCTTTCGAACCAACGTGAGAAGGCTGGTGAGACGAACGGCGTGCTTCTCCAAAAAAACTACTCCACCAAGATTCAATGATCAAAATCATCATCTACCACAGAAATAATCAAACATCATACATTTAAGAACACAACCGGAATTTTATTAACTGGTTAAGTATGTGAATTAATTAGATAACCTGAAGCGGCTTGAGGCGTAGTAAACATTTTACAATTGTTGCTGGCCCAATTCGGCTCTTCAAAGCAAAACGCCTAATAAAATATTTCAGAAAAGCTCATTGTAAAAATTTCTTTTCCTAGTTCCTCCTCACTAAAAAAAGAGTCAAGAAAAATTAGTTTTGGTTGGTTGTCAACTGTAGTTTGGACAAACTTTATTTTTTACGGCGGATTTGCAGTCCAAAATCTTGGTGAGTTATTCGGTTAGTAATATTATTAACTTGTAGTAATGTGTGGACAGACAATAGGTTATGAACGTTGTTCGAATCCGGTCACCTCCACAAAAAAGCCTTGCACTTGTGCAAGGCTTTTTTTATGCAGCAAAAGTTTAACCATCCGCTTTACTTCCGCATGGGCAGGGTTACACCTGCATGAATGCCGATATGATTCAAGTTCGACAATTCGTTTGACTTAAACGGCATTATGTTGTAAGAGCCACTAAGCGTAAAACCGGATTCGCCATGTTTCCGAAATGGAATATAGACACCGGCATGGGGCCTTGCGGCAAAGCCAAACGATGTTTTTCTTTCCGAGCCAAACTCACCCAGATAATCATTGTAATTGATCAGGTTACCGCCGATGCCTAATCCCACGTAAGGTTGTACGGCTTTACCGGGAGTAAAACTCCATTTGCTTTCAAAAAGAATAGGAATGGATTGAATGGAGTAGGAGCGAACGGCCGAAATATCGCTGCCATCTGAAAGTTGGTACAGCTCACGGTCTTTTTTCTGATAAAAATCCTGGTAACCACTTCCGGCGCCAAGAGCAAGGTTATCGTTAATGCCAAAGTACAAAGCTCCCCTGATACCCCGTGGCGATATATCCGAAACAGCGTTCTTCAGCGAACCCATCGGTATTCCTACACTGTATTGAATCACTGCTTGTGCAGTGCCTCTGTATTGTGCCTGCGATACGAACCCTACAAACAGGGCAGCCGCAATCATGATCCCAATTTTATTGCATCTCATTTTCTTCTGATTTATTGATTGGTTCGTAAATAAGGCGATTGTTCAAAAAGCGCCTGTACACCATTGGTAAGTGCAGTGCTGGTAAAAATGCCAGAACCTCTGATGAGCCCGTTCCAGATCACATTAATCCGGTTATTGGTTGCTGCATTTTTCAGATCCAGCAAATCAACACTAAGCATCGCCTCCGTACTTTCTACATAAGCATAGGCTGGCGGATAGCCATAACCGTAGCCGCCATAGCCCCAGTAAAAGGGATCGTAATAACCACCATAACCACCCCAATAGTTGCCAAGGTCTACCAGGTTGGTAGATGTGTTGTACAACCGGCTGACGTTAATGCCCAAATCGGGCGATTGATTTCGGTTTACCCGCACATAGCCCCGGCTTTCCATAGCACTCCGAACCGCAGCTAAGGCATCCAGATCGGCAGCACTGGCCTGTCCGCCAGCCATGTTGTTGTTATCAATAATATACACCGAGTCGGGAATACTGTACGTTTTGTACGCATTAAAATTGGCGTTATTGTCCCTGTTGGTAATGTAGATCCTGCTCTCTTCCGCGGTCAGGTTACGCATTGGGTCTTTGGTGCAACTGCTGAATGCAAGCAGTACCGTCGCCGTCATCAAAGCCCATCCTGTTCGTTTCATCATGTTTGATCGTTTTATATTTAGTTACAAAGCAAGTGCCTGAAAAAAGGCAATTGAATAATTGATGAACGGTTGTGATAACCAGTGTATTGTCATCATCTTGTTAAGGTGTGCTTCAGCTTAACGTGCCTATAAAATAAATAGACCCCTGTAGAAACAGGGGTCGCAACCAAAACTAACTGCTTATGAGAAAATTGTTACTGCTTATGTGAAGTGTAAAATTACAGGTAAGAACGTAAAAACGATGTTACAACCTTGTTACGAGAATGAAAAAATAAGCCCCTTACGGAGAATTCTGTCAATGGGATACATGAATCTTCTTAGTGTACAGCTTTGGCTTCTTCCCTCAATGTTTCTGCATCCCAGCTCGAATCGAATAAATATTGACCCTGCGCATCTGCCTGAATGATGAGTTCGATTTCCTCGATATATTGACGGGCAGCATTAATGTATTCATCCTGGTTCCGAATGGCTGCAAGCTTTTTCAGGTTTTTTTCATCGTGCCGTAAGAAGGTTTTTGCGAGCCGTTTTGCTGTATAGGCACGAAATCCGAGGAGCTTCATCGCATCTACTCCTAACCTTACACTGGTATCTACCGATTCGCGGTATACATGCAACATTCCGGCATTCATAAGATCATAAGCATCATACCGGTTAGAAGCACGGACCAGGATGTGAAGGTTGGGAAAATGTTTTTTAATGGTTTCGATCATCTCCAGCCGTTTGGCAGCATCATCAATGGCAATAACAATAAGCTTCGCTTCCGCTGCGCCGGCCGCATGAAGAAGCTCATGCCGGGAGGCATCACCATAAAAAATTTTAAAGCCCATTTTACGGAGAACATCCACGCGGTCTGAATCGAGATCCAGGTAAGTTGCGTTGATCTTGTTGGCACGCAGAAACCGCCCTACGGTACTTCCAAAATGACCAAATCCGGCAATAATAACAGGATGCTTTTCATCAATTTCATCAGCATCCTTCTCCTCTTTTATCCGGGTGCCGATGCGGGGTATGATCAGTTTTTCATTGAGTAGCATAACCATTGGCGTAAGTGCCATGGTGATAGCCACTACTGCAATAAAAAAGCTAACGGTTTCCTGTGGCAGAATGCCCTCAGTTAATGCAAATGAAAGCAGCACAAAAGCAAACTCGCCAACCTGTCCAAGCGAAAATGAAAAAATGAAGTTTTGATCGGTACTGATGCGGAACAGTTTTCCTAGCAGCAGCAGAATACCCGTTTTCAATACAAGCAGCATGAAAACCCAGCCCAAAATGTGGAGGGGATCCGCAGCGATAAGAGAAAAGTCAATGGCTGCACCGACGGCAATAAAAAACAGTCCCAGCAGTAATCCTTTGAAGGGATCAATATCACTTTCCAACTCATGCCTGTATTCGCTATTGGCCAGAACCACACCTGCCAGGAATGCACCCAACGCAGGACTTAAACCTACCTGGGTCATGAGTACGGCAATGCCGACAACAATCAGGAGTGCAAACGCTGTGAACACTTCCCGCAAGCCTGTTTTTGCTACTATGCGCAAAAGCGGACGAATCAGCAATCTTCCTGCTATGATGATTCCTGTAATTACGCCAAAAACAATCAGTGTTTGTATCCATGCCGGTTGCCCGTTAATCCAGGTTGTGGCCTTATTATCACTTACGTCGTTAACGACCAGATTGCTCAGGAGGGGAAAAAGCGCCAGTATAGGAATGACAGCAATATCCTGGAACAGGAGTACTGAAAACGCGTTTTGGCCCGCATTTGTTTTCATCAAACCTTTTTCTCGCAGCGATTGCATGACGATAGCTGTGGAGGACATGGCCATAATAACACCTGTGGCAATAGACTGCTGTAGATTCATACCTGTTGTATAGGCAATGCTACCCACTACTAGGGCAGTTAGAATCACCTGTAAGCTTCCCAGTCCAAGGATGGATTTGCGAAGACGCCAAAGCAGGGTTGGTTCCAGTTCAAGTCCAATAAGGAACAGCATCATCACAACTCCAAATTCAGCATAGTGCATAATGTCTGCACCCTCTTTACCAATAAAGCCAAGGAGAAACGGACCAATGGCAATGCCTGCTAACAAATAGCCCAATACTGAGCCTAGCCCCAGGCGTTTGGCTACGGGAACGAAAATGACGGCTGCTGCCAGGTAAACCAGTGCCTGAAATAAAACATTGTGATCTTCCATTACACGTTGGTTGAAGCGATGGGGAAAAGTTGATTCATCAGTTGCTGACTATTGATTTCTTCTTCTGAAAAAATATCTTTTGTAAGTGCCGTAAGCAGGTTTTTGTATTGTTCTGCATATTGTCGAATCTGGCTTGCTTCCATGCGGTGACTGCTGTGCACCCAATAAGGAGGCCAGTACACCATATGACAGAGTTCAGCGGAACGTTCAAACGGCCGCAGGTAATCGTGAATTGTATATTTGTTGTAGCCTCGGGGCTGGTATGCTTCGGCACTGCCGCCGGTTGACAAAACGGAAAAAACTTTCTTCCCCGTTAGTGCTGTACCTTTTTTACCGTAAGCCCACCCATGCTCCAGCACCAGGTCGAGCCACTGCTTTAAAAGCGGGGGACAACTGTACCAGTAAAGCGGATATTGCCAGATAATAATGTCATGTTCAAGCAAGAGCTTTTTCTCCCTTTCCACATCAATATCAAAATCAGGATAGCGGTCATACAGGTCATTGATGGTTACGCCATTTACCAATTTGGCAGTTTTCAGCAATTCGGAATGTATCCTGGATTTTTCAAGCAGCGGGTGAGCAAATAACACGAGAACGTTCGCCATAGTATGATTTCAACCGGTACAATTTACTACTAGATTTTCTGCCCTGGTCGGGGTACCTTCGGTAGGCAAAATACAATTGCTATGCTGGATATTGTTATCGAGGCCCGATCTGCATCCATCGCCCATGGCCTGGAAGTCCGCCGTATTCTGCCCTTCCGGCAACGACGCATGGTGGGCCCGTTCATTTTCATGGATCATGCCGGCCCCGTAAACATCAATCCTGCCAGCACATCCTCACTGGATGTATTGCCCCACCCGCATATTGGATTGTCCACTGTCAGTTACCTCTTTGGCGGGCAGGTAATGCACCGCGATAGTCTTGGCGTAGAGCAGGTCATTCGCCCCGGCGAAGTTAACTGGATGACAGCCGGCAGCGGTATTGCGCATTCCGAACGGTTTGAAGATCCGGCCGCACTTGCCGGCGGTACACTGGAGATGATCCAGACCTGGGTGGCACTTCCGGAAAAGGATGAAGAATCGGCACCTTCTTTCGATAATTACAAGCCTGAGGTTCTTCCGGTGTTTACCGATACCGGTATTTGGATGCGGCTAATTGCAGGCCATGCATATGGCCTGCAAAGTCATGTAAAAACCCATTCGCCGCTTTTTTACCTGCATGCAGTATTGCAAAAGGGGGCACGGTTTGGTTTACCCAAAGAACATTCGGAACGGGGTTTTTACATAGCAAAAGGTAGTATAGAAATAAACGGGGTAAGGTATGATGCCGGGCAAATGCTGGTGTTCAGCAAAGGGGTAGATCCTGTTGTTATCGCCGGGGAAGAAACAACACTGATGATGTTGGGCGGCGAACCCCTGGGGCAACGTTTTATCTGGTGGAATTTTGTTTCCTCCCGAAAGGAACGGATCGAACAGGCAAAGGCAGATTGGATCGAAGGCAGAATCCTGCTGCCACCTACCGACAACCAGGAGTTTGTGCCGCTGCCAGATGACCGTTCAAAGCCGGCAGGATCGGCGCCATCACCAGAACCGCTTTCATGAGGGTGAGTCGTGTGATTTATTCTTACATATACATGTAGCCATGAGCATAAGGGCCCATTAAGGTTTGGACTCGAAACTTGTCTCCTGGTCAGCATGCACCCTATTGAAGCCTTTGCAGCCAGAGAGAAAGAGGAAGTTGAGTTGCAAATTTCAAATCAGTGGGTACTCATTCTGCAGGCTTCTGCCGAATTCTACTGCAAAACAAACCCGCCCCCATTCTTACAAAACAAATTAGCTGTTTATACAGGAACAGTTTTTACATCTTCCGCCCTGTAATTTTCCAGAGCAACAGAGCGTTCAAAGGGGGTCAAACAGGCGCTTAGGGTCAGCGAAACCGTATTAACGGTATAACCATTCGGTTGGATATTTTTCAGGAAAAAGGCAATATCTCCCAGGGAATTGAACTTTAAAACACAGGTATTTTTCATGGAAAGATGAAGTTACTGCTTGATAATGTTGCACTTACACAATAAAATAAAAAGATGATTACAGTTAAGAGATTTTATGCGAAAACTTAAACAAATGCGCTTACCTTTGGTGTTCTTATAAGCAGTTAGTTTTGGTTGCGCCTCTTCTTTCTAGAAGAGGCTTTTTTTATTTTATGCCGGGTAGAAGCAATTGTAAAAAGAAAAGCCCCGCAAGGCAGGGCTTTTGAGACAGAATAAGTTTGGTTGCGACCGGCAATGAATCAGGCAGTCATTGATTCCACGATGGTGGCGCCAAAAACATGAACAGCCATGTTGATCTCCGCTTCAGGGAATAATCCCTTCAGTACTTTCTTTTCAAAGTCCATTTGGCAGTCTTTGGCTTCACTGCTGCGTTTGAAAAGGCAGAGTTGGTTGAGGCTGTCAAAAAGGATTTCTACTTTCTTCATGGATAGCATATACTGTTCAATCAATGGCGACTTGCAAGCCAAAGCTATGGCTTTCCAATAAGGGATATTACTTATTTTAGTTTAGCGGGCTGAAAGCTTCGGTCAAACCGATAATATGCATAACGAAATGTAAAAGTGTATAGGTAATGTGTGCTTTTTCCAAAATATGATCTGCACCAACTTTTTAAGATTAAACCAAATTGGCTCGAGATTACCTAACAGAGAAATGCTGCCTGTTTCCTGAAGCAGCCGTTGGATTTAGAACTGCCATTGAAAATGTATATCCTTTTAAGCTTTGCTTTACCAAAAAAGCGTAATTTACCCGGAAGGAACAGCACTTTATCCGTGGTTCCTGTCCGGGAGCCGGATTATCCAGTACTGAATTTCCGCACCATTTGAAAAGCCTTTTACTTTCTGCTATACACTTTGAAAGCAACCAGCAAACTGTTTTTATGAAACGTATTCTGCCTTTCGTGTACGGATTGCTCCTGCTGCTGTTAGGATCTGTCTCACCACCCGCTTTTACACAAACCAATTCACCTGACAGCATACGGGTGGCCATAGAGCCTGCGTATGATGAAGTGGGGCGTTTTCACCGGTTTTGGTTGGGTGAAGGCTACCGGAAACTATGGGCCGCACCGGTGACCTTAAGGGTACTTGATCTGGACAAAGAGAAAGGAGGACTGAAACCAAAAGAGTTAGGCGGTGGTTTCCAGACAAAGTCGCTTAGGCTGAAGGATGCATCCGGCAAGGAATGGGTACTGCGCAGTGTACAGAAATATCCTGAAAGGGGCTTGCCGGCCAACCTTCGCAAAACCATTGCAAAAAAAATCCTCCGCGACCAGGTAGTTACGGTCCATCCGTTCGGTGCGCTTACGGTTCCACCATTCGCCAAAGCACTGGGATTGTCGCACACTAACCCGCAGGTTGTTTACGTGGGCAACGATCTGGCATTGGGCGAATACGCCAATGAGTTTGCCAATTCGGTTTTGCTATTTGAAGAAAGAGGGGCATTGGATACATTCCGCACAATTAAAACGGAAAAGCTGCAAAATGAACTTGAAGGAAAAAAGAATGTTCGGGTGGACCAGAAAATGGTGTTGCGGGCAAGGCTGCTCGATATGTTGATGGGTGATTGGGACCGTCATGAAGGGCAGTGGCGTTGGGAACAAAGAGTGCAGGAGGGAAGACCCGTTTACTACCCGGTGCCCCACGACCGGGATTATGTGTTTTATCACACAACAGGAGTGCTACCCTGGCTGATTTCCAAGCAATGGCAAACGGCCAGGTTTCAGGGATTTCAGAGGCAGGTCCGCGACATTGAAACCTATAATTTCAACAACCGCTTTTTTGACCGGTATTTTCTAAATACACTCGATGAAGAGGAATGGCAGGAACAAATTGCTTTTGTGCAAAAAACAGTAAGCGATGAATTGATCCGTTCTGCGGTAAAAAGAATGCCCGACACCATTTTTGCCCTTTCAGGTAATCAGATTGTTCAAACGTTGATGGAGAGGCGTAACAACTTAAAGGCTGATGCCATGCGTTATTACCGCTTTCACTCCAAAATAGTGGATATCCCAGCCAGTGACAAGGATGAAAAATTGCTTGTGCAATACAAAGAAGGCGGAAAAATCGATGTTGTCATCTCTTCAAAAGGTGAAAAGTTGTTCCATCGGAGGTTCGACCCAGAAATCACCGAAGAAATCAGGATTTATGGTTTGGGCGGCAAAGATGTTTTTTATGTAGAAGGCGAAAATGCTTCTCCTATTACTGTTCGGTTCATCGGGGGAGAAGGAGTAGACAGTTCTGTGATAACTGGCAAAAATGCCAATAGGAACACGATTCATATCTACGACCAGAAAAGCGAAGCAAATAAATATGCTGCTGTTGGTAAACTCCACCTGTCATCAGATAAAGACGTAAACAGCTTCGACAGGCGAAACTTCAAGTACAATTTATCTGCCCCTGTTATCAACCTGTTTTACAATGTTGATCAGCGCACTTTTGCCAGTTTAGGTTGGATGTTTCAAAACCACAGTTTCCGCAAAGAACCATTTGCCTCCCGGCACCAGGTCATGGGTGGGTATTCAGCCGTACGAGGCTCGTTTGCGTTTCAGTACAGCGGCTACTGGCGACAGGTATTCGGTAAGTTTGGTTTGTCAGTGAACCTGCTTTCCATTGGGCCAAATAATCAAAGTAATTTTTTCGGAACAGGCAATGAAACACGTTTCAATGAGCGGAATGGAAATTCACTTTCGTACCACCGCAACTTCTACGATTTTGTCAATGCCGACATGCACCTTACAAAGCCTGTAAACGCAAATGCCTTTTGGCATATCGGACCTGCTGCACAGTTCTATACCGATACGGAAGAAAAAAACAAGAACCGGTTTCTAAAAATATATCAACAGCAAAATCCTGACGAAGCTGTTTTCGAAAGCAAGTGGCATACAGGGGTAAGCGGAGGCGTCACTGTTGATACAAGGCAAAACCGGATGTTGCCAGCCAGCGGCATTTTTTTTACCATGAATGCAAGGGCAATGAAACAGGTCAACGGAGAGAAACGTTCGTTTGGTGCTGTGGTATCAGAAGTTAGTTTCTTTACAAAGCTGGATAAAGATTCGGGTGTGGTGCTGGTGAACCGGTTGAATGTCGGTGTTACTTTGGGTTCACCCTATTTCTACCAAATGATGCAATTAGGTGGACCGAGAAGCCTGCGTGGGTATAATCTTAACCGCTTTACAGGACGTTCCATGTTGTTGCATAGTGCAGAATTAAGGGTGAAACTATTCGATTTTACCTCCTGGCTTTTTCCCGGAACGGTTGGCATGATTGCGCTCAATGACGTTGGCCGGGTATGGATGCCGGAAGAAAGTTCAACGACCTGGCACCACGGGTATGGTGGAGGATTGTATGTCGTTCCGGCGGATGTATTAATGCTCAGGGCAGTTGTTGCCCGGTCGGTGGAAGGCACACAGCTGTATGTGAATTTTGTCTTTGGGCTACAGTAATACGAATGCCTGTTTTATTCTGTTAAACCATACACGTAGGTAAACCTTAGCGCTTTTCGAAATAAGGAATTTCGTCCTGTGCTACGGCTTCTTTCTGTTGCCAATAGGCAAGTGTGACAACCCCTCCATCTTTTGTTTTCAGCAATCTTCCAAAAATTGCATTGATAGGATTGAACGTTACATCGGTTACACCAACAGTAAACGTGGTTGGTGGAGGCGGTGGTGCTGGCACAACAGGCGCTTCATCGCTGGCTGCAGCAGCAGGAGGGGGCACAGGTGTTGCTTTTGGCGGTGCACTTGGTACTACTACAACTGTGTATCGATTCCATTCCAGCAGGCTTTTCAGAAAGGCTACCCGTTCCTGCGACACATTTTTTTCAACAATGGCACATTTTACGCCTTCCAATTCTTCAAATTCGTGGTTCTTATTAATGGCCATAACGGTTCTTGTTTTGTGTTGTTTGCTTCGAGTTTATGATTATTTAATGCAAGCCGCGGCTGAGCGAATGAATGTATTCATATATCCAGCTGATAAAACCAACTGCAATCACACCAATCACGCAGACATAGAGGGCAAGCCGTGGGAAGAGCGGAATGCTGATTCTTTCGATTGGCTGTTCGTTGCTGTCCATGAAAACGGCTTTTACCACCCGCAGGTAATAGTAAAAAGAGATCACCAGGTTTAGCGCGGCAAAGCTTAACAACAGGTAATTGGCCTTGGCCGCACCGGAAAACAACAGAAAGTATTTACCAAAAAAGCCTGCCGTTGGCGGAACACCGGCCAGCGAGAACAAGGCAATGGTCAGCACCCATGCCAGCACAGGATTCGTCCTGTAAAAACCCTTGTAGTCGGAGATATTTTCTTTTCCGGTTGCGGCACTTACCACAGATACAACACCAAAAGCAGCCAGGTTAGAAAACACGTAGATCAGAACAAAATACACAACGGAGGCTGCACCGTCCTGGTTACTGCCGCTGATACCAATCAGGATAAAACCCACCTGTGCTATGGAAGAATAAGCCAAGAAACGTTTGAAGTTGTTTTGCCTTATGGCAAACAGGTTTCCGGTAAAAATGGTAAGGAAGGAAAGTGTGGCGATGATCAGGTACCAAACCCCACCGATTGGCCTGAAAACTGAATACAACACCGAAACAAAAACAAACAGCACAGCGCCTTTGGAGATTACCGAGAGAAAGGAAGTAACGGATACAGGTGCTCCTTCGTATACGTCGGCTGTCCACAAGTGAAAAGGAACAGCAGAGATTTTAAAAGCAAAACCGGAGAGTACCAGGATAAATGCAAAGATCTGCAGGTTATCACCGGTGATGCGTATGGGCAGCTCTGAAAAAATTAACGTACCGGTGGTGCCATAGATCATTGAAATGCCAAAGAGCAGCAGGGCAGATGCAAAAGCTGAAGAGAAGATCAGTTTCATGGCTGCTTCTGAAGAACGCCGTTTGGTCAGATCGAAATTGGCAGCGGCAGCCAGTGGTATGGTTGACAACTCCAATCCCAAATAAAACATCAGCAGGTTTCCGCCGGAGATCATAAAGAACATGCCCAGCAAAGTGGATAGCAGCAGCATGTAAAATTCCGGTACATGCTTGTGATCTTTCAGCCAGGAATATGCCTGCAGTGAAATAATGAGCATACCCAAATTCAGGATATTCTTTTCCAACACCATCAGGCTGTCCGTGCGAAACATTTCGCTGAACAAAACACCTTCGCGGTTGCCGAAAAAGCCGGCAATCAGATTCAGGAGCAACAATGCATTCACAATCTTCAGATAACTTTCGTTGCTGCGGTCTTTTCCGAGTTTGAGAAAGAGCAGGAGAAAAAGAATGACAATAATTGTCATTTCCTGCTTCATAAGTATGAGATAATCTAACCACATGGTTCAAATCATTTAAGTGTAATCGTTTTTGCCAGTTGTTGCATGATGGTCTCTGTACCGGGGGTGATGAGTTGGTTAATTAGGAACGGAGCAACGCCAATCACCAGGATGCCCAGGATTAAAATACCTGCTGCCAGCTTTTCATTCCAGGTAGCATCCGGAACGGTTTCAAAGGCATTGCTCATCGGCCCCATAATGGTTTTGCCTGTAGCCCGCAGGATGTATACAGCCGTAACCACGATGGAAGCGCAGGCCAAAATGGTTGCTGTCCGGTACCATCCATCCGGGTTCTGCCAGGAGCCCATGAACACGGTCATTTCGGCCACAAATCCACTGAACCCCGGCAGGCCAAGCGAACAAAGACCTGCAATAACAAAGACCGTTGAAATGAATGGCATCACTTTTAACAGCCCTCCAAGTTGGGCTACTGTTCTTGTATGCGTACGGCTGTAGATCATGCCGATAACAGCAAAGAAAAGAGCTGTCATCAGCCCGTGAGATACCATCTGCAATACGGCGCCATTGATAGATGTTTTGGTAAGCATTCCAATACCCAGCAGCACAAAGCCGCAATGGCTGACCGAAGAATAAGCATTAATATATTTCAGGTCGGTTTGCATCATTGTGGCGAAAGCGCCGTACACAATAGCAATGGTAGCCAGTAAAATAATTACCCAGGAGTAGGTCTGTGCTGCATCAGGCATCAGGAAAGTGGCCACCCGAAGGCAACCGTATCCACCCAGTTTCATGGAAATGCCTGCGAGGAACATTGACGCGGCAGTTGGGGCGGAAGAGTGGCCATCCGGCACCCAGGTATGAAAAGGAAACAGCGCTGTAAACACACCGAAGCCTACAAAAGCAAAAGGAAAGAAGAACTCCTGCACACCTAGGGGCAGGTTCATTTGCGAGATCTGCATAATGTCGAACGTACGGGTGGTGTAATACAATCCGGCCAGCCCAACAAACACCAGGGCCGATCCACCCATCAGCATCAAGGCCAGCTTCATGGCGCTGTATTCTTTTTTGCCACTGCCCCAGATGCCGATCAGAAGGAACTTGGGTATCACTGCCACTTCCAGGAAAAAGAAAAGCGTGAACAGGTCAAGCGAAATAAAGAATCCATAAGCGCCAATGCTTAACAATTGCAGCAGAAAAAAGAATTCCTTGCTCAGCGTCTCCTGTGTCCATGAAACCAGTACGCCAGCCAGCACCACAAAAGCTGTCAGCAGGATCATGGCAATGGAAATGCCATCCACACCAATACGATAATGTATGCCCAATGGTTTGAACCAGGTATAGCTGCTTTCAAATAACATGGGAGCAGCAGTGGTAGCCCGTAACTGCCAGAATTCCGCCAGCAGGAAAAGCGACAGCCCCAGTTGTACGACTGCACCCGTCAACGAAACCGTACGCACTTGTTTCGAGTCCCTGCAAAACAGGATGCTAAGGGCCGTTAGTAAAGGAACAATGATCAGGATGGATAAGTTCATAATTCGTTAGTTCAAGATGTAAACGTATAAGATGACCAGTGCAGCCACGCCGGCAAAAAAGTACAGGGCATAGTGCTGTACGCGGCCGGATTGTACTCCTTTGATCAGGTGGGAAGTAGAAGCCGTTACATAAGCCAGCCCGTTCATCATGCCATCAATTACGTTGCGGTCAATCCAGGCTGCCGGTCGGCCTACCAGGTTGAAGATGATTTTTCTGGTGATGAACAGGTACACTTCATCTACATAAAATTTCTTTTTTACAGCGGTGTAAAACCCACCCAGGCTGGTGGCCAGCCTTTCAGGTTTTTCACTCTGTGTTTTGTAAAAATTTGCTGCGACCAGAATAGCGAATACTGCAAGTGCCACCGGCGCAATGGAAAATAAAATATCAAGGTGCGTGGCCATGGGTGTGCCATCCGTAGTGACAAAGGATGCAAACGGTACAAAGCCTGCACCAACTGCACATACCGATAAAATTATGAGCGGAAGCTTCATCGATGCCGTGCCTTCGCCATGATGTACATGCCCTTCAAAAGGTTTGTTCCAGAAAATAGAGAAATACAGGCGGAACATGTAAAATGCAGTAAGAGCCGCCGTAAAGAGAGCAATGAAATAAACGGCTTTGTTACTGGTGAAAGCAGCCAGCAAAATTTCTTCTTTACTAAAAAAGCCCGAAAAGGGCGGGATACCCGCAATGGCCAGACAGGCAATCAAAAATGCGGCATGGGTTACCGGCATCAGTTTGCGCAGGCCGCCCATATCTTTCATGTCGTTGCTGTGAACAAGATGAATGACGGCACCGGCGCCAAGGAACAGGAGTGATTTAAAGAAAGCATGTGTAAAGAGGTGAAACATCGATCCGGTATAACCCAAACCATTCTCGCCACCATAACCCGAAACGCCCAGCGCAAACATCATATAACCAATCTGCGACATGGTGGAATAGGCCAGTACCCGTTTGATATCCGTTTGCGTACAGGCAATAACAGCAGCTATGAGAGCAGAGGAAACACCTACCCAGGTTACCAGTTGCAAGGCAACTTCATCCAGCGAAAAGATGGGGAAAAGGCGGGCTACCAGGTACACACCTGCCACTACCATTGTAGCCGCATGGATCAGGGCGGAAACCGGAGTGGGACCTTCCATGGCATCCGGTAACCAGATGTGCAGCGGGAACATGGCCGATTTGCCGGCGCCACCTACAAATACCAATGCCAGCCCCCAGGTGAGCATGGAGATGCCCATGAAAGATGCCGTTGTTATACTGATATATTGTGGTGATTGGGTGGATGTCAATCGTTCTATGAGTGTTCCAAAGTCAAGTGTGCCACCGTAGAAACCGAGTATCAAAATGCCAATTAAGAAGCCGAGGTCAGCGAAGCGGGTCACGATAAATGCTTTTTTTGCCGCGGCCACAGCTGAAGGCCTGTCATAATAAAAACCAATAAGCAGGAAAGAGGACACACCTACCAGTTCCCAGAAAATATAGATCTGAAAAATGTTAGAAGACAGCACCAGCCCAAGCATAGAAAAGGTAAAAAGCGACAGGAAAGCGTAATAGGTGGCAAAACGCTTTTCACCTTTCATGTATCCCAGGCTAAAGATGTGCACCATCAGCGAAACAAAGCTTACCACCACCAACATCATTACCGAAATGGGATCGAGCAGGATACCCATGTCGATAGAGAGAGTGGGAGAAAACTGCAGCCAGGTAAACTTCATTGCTTCTATCTTCTGGTACGCCCCGGCAACCTTTCCATCAACAAAAAAATAATTGTAGGCGGCATAAAAGGAGAGGAGTGTAGAAGCCAGCAGCGAAGTGGTTCCCATCAAGCCGGCGGATGCAGTAAAATGTTTTCTTCCGGCCAATCCCAGTACCACAAAAGTTACCAGTGGTATAAGGGGAATTAGTACAATGAAAGAATAGGAGGACATGGCTTAATATTTTAGTTCGGCAGCGTCTTCCACATCAATGGATTTGTGACTGCGGTAAAGATTGATGATGATGGCGATGGCCACAGCCGCTTCCGCAGCGGCAATGGTGATAATGAAGATGGTAAAGAACACACCATCCAGCTTGTCTGGATACAGGTATCTATTGAAAGCTACAAAATTGATGTTGACGCTGTTCAATATCAGTTCAATAGACATCAGCATAGAGATCATGTTCCGCCGGGTGAATAACCCGTACATGCCGATAAAGAACAGTGCTGTGCTGACAAACAGGATGTGCGCTAAGGGAACTTCGCTCATGATGGAACCTCCTCATTAATAGTTGATTTGGATACAACGACAATCGTTTCTTCCGGTGCCGGTGTTAGTTTGTTTTTTTCAATAGCCGCCTCTTTTGACTCTGCCGGACCGGGCTCTGATGGTTTCATGGCAATCACAATACAACCGATCATGGCCGCCAGCAACAGAATGCTAACCACTTCAAACGGTAACAAGTATCCGTATTCAGTTGGGCTCAGCATTTGTGTTCCCATGTCGCTCACACTTACCGTAAACGGCTTTCCGGTTGGTTGAAAACCATATTCGCTGATCAGGTTATAAGTGGACGCAAAACCAAACAGCACGGCAAGGATAGCGAAAATGATTCGGCGCAATGGTGGCGTCGGCAGCTCTTTCCCCGACTCATGCGTAAGAAAAATAGAAAAGATGATCAGGACCACGATACCACCCACGTAAACGGCTATTTGCACAGCGGCAATAAATTCCACCTGCATCCAGAAGTAAAGGGCGGCAATGCCAACCAGCGAGGACAAAAGGTAGATGGCAGAACGGAAGATTTTTCGCGACGTGACGGCCAGCAATCCTGCACCCAGGATAAGTGCCGAAATAGCGTAGAATATTATTGCAGACGTACTCATTATTCAACTCCCTCCCTGAGCTTTGACCCCGGTTCATTTAATTTTTTTGTCAGCATGCTGCGGTCAAACACACTGTGTTCGAAATTCTGCCCCATTTTGATGGCGCCGGTAGGACAAGCCTCTACACAAAGGCCGCACATGGTACAGAGCTCCAGGTGGTAAACAAAGGTGTCCAGCGCTTTTTTCTTTTTACCTTCCGGCGAAACATCAAACTTCGTGATGATCTTGATGGTAGCGTTCGGGCAAGCCAGTTCACAAGCTGTACAACCGGTGCAGGCATGCTCATTGGCTTCATCATGCGGCATAACTACCTCGCCACGAAAACGTTCGGCCATCTGCAATGTATCACGGTTGTCGGGGTACTGCTCGGTAATGATCTCTTTCGGATGCACAAAATAGTAGCCCGTTCGCTTCATGCCCGTAAGTAGCGATTTTGTAGCGTTGAAAATGTCCGAGATGTAATCTTTTATAAACATAATTCGGTATTTCTGATTTGATGATGTCTGATTCTTAGTCTTCAATTCAGACATCCATAAATCCGACATCAGATTTGTCTTAAAAATGCCACCCTAAAATTGCAATCAGTGTTACCAGCAACAGGTTAAATAAACTGATCGGCAATAAATACTTCCATTCCAGGTTCAGCAATTGATCTATCCGTAAGCGTGGAAACGTCCACCGGAACCACATAATCAGGAAGATCAGGAACAAGGTCTTCCCGAAAAACCATACGGATGAAGGAATGTAATCCATAATGTTGTTGAAACCCTCCCAGCCGCCAATGTGAAGAGGCATCCATCCACCCAAAAAGATAGTGGCGCCAATGGCACAGATGATAAAGATGTTGATGTACTCCGCCAGGAAGAAAAGCGCAAACTTCATCCCCGAGTATTCGGTGTGAAATCCTGCTGTCAGTTCCGATTCGGCTTCTGCCAGATCAAATGGTGCACGGTTTGTTTCCGCAGTGGCAGCAATAATAAAAATGACAAAGGCAATAAGGGCCGGAATGTGTCCTTTGAAGATCCACCAGCCATTTTGTTGCGCATTGATAATGTCTGTGATCTGCAGGCTGCCGCTCAATACTACAATACAAAGAATAGAAAGCCCTGCCGACAGTTCATAACTCACGATCTGTGCACCACTGCGCATGGCACCCAACAGCGAGTATTTGTTATTGCTGGCCCAACCGGCCATCAGGATGCCGATCACCGAAAGAGAAGAAACGGCTGTGATGTACAAAACGCCAATGTTGATGTCCCAGATCTGGAAGTCTTTGGCAAATGCAATAGGTGCCAATAGCAGCATGGCCACGATCATTACAATAAAGGGAGCAATGTTGAACAGCAATTTGTCGGCACCATCCGGCGTTAACCCTTCCTTTAAAATCAACTTTAACGTATCAGCCGATGTTTGGAATATTCCCATTGGGCCGACGCGGTTAGGTCCAACGCGGATCTGCATGAGCGCTGCTACCTTTCGTTCCATCCATACCAGCATCAGTCCCAGTACGGCAAAAAGACTAATGGCTAAGAGAATAATGATGAGGCTTTGAATAATAACCACCCATGTGGGATTGAAATTGGCTGCAAGCCAGGCCTGAATACTATTGGTTATGCCACTTAAACTAAACATATATGTTTGGGGTTTGGCGTTTGGGGTTTGGAGTCTTCATGGTTCGGCACGTGGCTCTAAACTGCAAACGGTATTTATCTGTCAATATCCGGTATCACAAGATCCAGGGTGCCCATGGTTGCCATCAGGTCTCCAATTTTGCTGCCCTTCACCATATGATTCAGAGCCGATAAATTGGAGAAACCCGGTGAGCGGAACTTGATCCGGTAGGGTGTGGTGCCGCCTTCGCTTACGATGTACACACCCAGTTCACCTCTTGCCGTTTCCACTCTTGTATAAAACTCGCCTTTTGGCAGTTTCAAAACCGCTTTTGTCTTTGCCTGGAATTCGCCTTCTGGTATATTGTCAATCAGTTGTTCAATGATGCGGATGGACTGTTTCATTTCGCGGATGCGCACCATGTAACGAGCAAAGGAATCACCTGCCGTTTCCAATACTTCGTCAAATTCTACTTGGTTGTATACTTCATAAGGGTATAGTTTCCGGATATCACAGTTTACACCACTGCCCCGGGCTACCGGCCCCGAACAACCATACGAAACAGCATCTTCTTTCGAGAGATAACCAATGCCTTTCATGCGGTTCTGGAAGATCACGTTGCCGGTTACCAGTTCATCGTATTCGTCAATATTCTTTTTGAAGAGTTGGATAAAGGCTTTCACTTTCCGTACAAACTCGGGATGAATATCGGCCATTACACCACCGGGCACCATGTAGTTCATCGTGAGTCGTGCACCGCAGGTTTCTTCCATAATTTCGTTGATGGTCTCCCGTTCGCGAAAGGCGTAAAAGAAAGGGGTAAAAGCACCCAAATCCATGGCCATGGCACCCCACCATAGTTCATGCGAAGCAATGCGGGTCAGTTCGTCCATGATCACGCGGATGTATTTGGCCCGCAGCGGAACTTCCACCTGCAATCCTTTTTCCACTGTCATGGCACATGCATGGTTGTTGATGTGCGCCGAGAGATAATCCATACGGCTGGTGACATAAATAAACTGCCGGTAGGTAAGGCTTTCGCACATCTTTTCGATGGAGCGATGAATGTATCCCAGGTGCGGTTCCACCTTTTTGATCGTTTCGCCATTCAGCGTGATCACCAGGTGCAACACACCATGCGTAGCCGGGTGCTGCGGTCCTACGTTAATCACCAGTTCGCCTTCTGAACCATTAGCGGCTGTTTGCGTGGTGTCTTTCAGTATTTGTGTTTCGGTGTACATGTTGTTGCGCAGTGTTAGAGGTTCGATGTTCTACAACTTCAGTTTTCAATATTCGTATGCATCAGTTCTGCTATTCGTCAGAGCTTGATCATATTGATGGGATCTTCAAAATCCTTCCGTAGCGGGAAGCCTTCAAAATCGTCAGTCAGAATCAATTTGCGCAGGTCCGGATGGTTGATGAATTGCACACCAAACAATTCGAATACTTCTCTTTCATGAAATTCTGCCGTGCGCCAGATATCTGATACCGTTTCTATCTGCGGGTTGGCCCGATCTGTTTTTGCCTTCACAACCATCGTGTGCCGGTGCGTGGTGGAGGTTAGGTGATACACCATCGTCAGGTGTGTTTTCCAGTCAATGCAGGTAAGGCAGAAAAGGTAGTCAAGATCGAAAGGTGCATTGCGCAGCCATTGCGCCAGTCGCCGCCATTCACCCGCTTCGATGTTGATGTTGAGCCATTCGCCGGATTCATCATAAGTGGCAGCGGGCAGGATGCTTGTGATGAATTCTTTGCTTTCCTCGTTTGTCATCTTTCAATTTTTTGAGAACGGATTTGTTCCCGTGTCCAGCCGCTTTTGATCTTTTCCTGTAAGGCAATAAGGGCATGAAGCAAGGCTTCGGGCCGTGGCGGGCAACCGGGTATATACACATCCACCGGAATGACGTGATCGGCTCCTTTCACCACGGAATACGTGTTGTAGAAAAAAGGTCCGCCACTGATGGCGCAGGCACCCATCGCAATAACATATTTCGGATCCGCCATCTGGTCGTACAGGCGTTTCAGTACGGGTGCCATTTTGTTTACAATGGTACCGGCAATTATGATCACATCGGCTTGTCGTGGTGTGGCCCGTGCCACTTCAAAGCCAAAGCGGGAAAAATCGTATTTCGCAGAAGCTACACTCATCATTTCAATGCCACAACAACTGGTGGCAAAAGTGAGGGGCCAAAGCGAATTGGAGCGGGCCCAATTGACCACATCCTGGATGGTAGAGGCAATAAAGCCGCCGCCGGGACCCTGTACCACCTGGCCGGGAAAATTCTTGTTGTGCTCCCGGATTTCTTCTCTTACATCCATTTCAACGCTCCTTTTTTATGAGCATATAAAAAGCCCATGAATAAGATAAAAATGAAGATGATGATCTCGACTAGGGCAATTATACCTATCTTTTTAACAACTACCGCCCACGGATAGAGGAAAATAAGCTCGACATCGAAAATGAGGAAGAGCAGGGCAAACAGGTAATAACCTACATTAAACTGGTTCCAGGGAGACGTATTGGTAGGGATACCACATTCGTAGGCCTGACCTTTCTGGGGGTTCATGCTCCCCTTGTTAAAAAGTTTTCCGGCCAAAATGCCACCGGCGGAGAAAAGGATAGCTGCAATCGTTAGAACAATTAATGAAAATGCTCCCATGTTAGTTTTTTTAGTGACTGGAAATGGGTTTCATCTCGCAGTAAATTACGACAAGCGTGTCTTTTTACAATTATTTATCTAAAAAATAGTCCACGTTTTTTCTCCTGAAAGAATTTTATGCAGTGGCACTTTTCCTCCGCGGTATTGCATACGCTTGGTGCTTTCGATTAGTACATCATCGTAAGTTGGGCGTTCCTCCGCATACAGTACGCCAAAAGGCCGGGGAAATGGTGTGCCGTCGCTGGTGGCCAGGTCCATAAACCGCGAAAGGATAGTAGCTTTTGTTTTGTCCTTTTCATCATGCACCCACAGGTCGTTCACACATTCATCTGTAATGTTTACTATCACAGGCGTTAAGCCATCGAAGCGAATGCCTTTGTCCCTGTTGGCACCAAAGATGAGCAGTTTGCCATGCTCCAGGAAAATGGCTTCATCGCCTTTTGTTTCTTTATCGGAGAAGGCAAAAAAAGCACCGTCGTTAAACACCGGGCAGTTCTGGTATATTTCTACGAACGAAGTGCCGCGGTGATGGTGTGCCCTGCGTAAAACTGCCTGCATATGCTTGGGATCCCGGTCTTGTGTTCGGGCAACAAACGAGGCTTTTGCGCCCATTGCCAATTCTGTGGGATTGAATGGCTCTTCGATAGAGCCATAGGGCGAGGTTTTAGTGACTTTTCCTTTTTCTGATGTAGGCGAATACTGGCCTTTGGTAAGGCTGTAGATCTGGTTGTTAAAAAGGAGGTAGTTCACATCAAAATTCTTCCGCATCAGGTGAATGAAATGGTTACCACCGATAGATAATGCATCCCCGTCTCCGGAAACGATCCATACGCTTAAATCGGGATTAGCAGCCTTTACACCGGAAGCTATGGCCGCAGCCCTTCCGTGAATGGAATGCATGCCGTATGTATCCATGTAATACGTAAAGCGGGAAGAACAGCCAATGCCAGATATGAATACAAACTTTTCCTTTGGTATGTCCAATTCAGGGAAAACAGTCTGCACCTGTTTCAGGATGGAATAGTCTCCGCAGCCGGGGCACCACTTTACATCCATTCCTGATGCGAAGTCTTTCGCGGCTAGTTTCGGCGTTTCTAAGATGGGTGCTTGCATATAGATGGCTTAAAAAAGTTCAATGATTTTTTCTTTCAACTCAGTTGTTGTAAACGGCAGGCCCTGTACCTTGGAAAGGCTTAAGGCCGGCAGCAGGTATTTGGCACGAATCAGTTGCAGTAATTGACCACTGTTCATTTCCGGTACAAGGATGGTTTCATACCCGTGAAGCAACTCACCCAGATTTTTCGGAAAAGGATTGATATAACGCAGATGGATATGTGCTACATCAAAACCCTCAATCTGCAACTCTTTTACGGCAGATTTGATAGCGCCATAGGTAGAGCCCCAGCCCAGTACAGCCACTTTAGCTGTGGTCGACCCACTGTCCGGTTGAATGAGTGGAATGCTATCCTCAATCTTTTTCACCTTGGCTGCCCGCAGCTTCACCATTGTTTCGTGGTTCTGCGGATCATAGGATACATTGCCGGTCTTGTCCTGCTTTTCCAACCCTCCAATGCGGTGTTCCAGTCCGGGTGTGCCTGGGATGATCCATGGCCGAACAAAATTTTCATCGCGTTGGTAAGGCAGCAACTCATCGCCGTCAGGAAATTTCTCCAGGTAGGTGCAATGGATGTTCTGCAGCATTTCTTCCGATGGAAAACGCCAGGGCTCGGAGCCATTGGCAATGTAGCCGTCGCTTAGGAACACAACCGGTGTCATATGCTCAATGGCCAGTTTGCAGGCTTCAAATACCGTTTCAAAACAATCTGATGGAGAGGCAGCTGCAACCACCGGCAGCGGCGCTTCGCCATGACGTCCGTGCATGGCCATCAGCAGGTCAGCCTGTTCTGTTTTGGTTGGCAAACCCGTTGAAGGTCCGCCACGTTGTACGTTTACCACCACCAATGGAATTTCCAGCATAGCAGTCAGCCCCAGTGCTTCGGTTTTTAATGCCATACCGGGACCGGAAGTTGTTGTAGCTGCCAGATGGCCTGCATAGGAGGCGCCGATCGCGGAACATATGCCTGCAATCTCGTCTTCTGCCTGGAATGTTTTCACCCCGTTGGGTTTGTATTTGGATAACTCCTGTAAAACATCCGTTGCCGGTGTGATAGGATAGGAGCCTACAAACAAGGGTATACCTGCTTTTTCGGAGGCAGCCAATAGTCCAATGGCTGTTGCCTGGTTTCCGGTGATGTTGCGGTACACACCAGGCGGCAGTTTGGCTGGTTCCACAACATATTGTGTGGTAAAGATTTCAGTAGTGTCGCCGTAATTCCAACCGGCTTCCAGTGTTTTGATATTGGCTGCTGCAATCTCAGGCTTCTTTGCAAACTTTTCTGCAATAAACTTTTTGGTATGATCGAGGGGTTTGTCAAAAACCCAGAAGAGTAATCCCAGTACAAACATGTTTTTGGAGCGTTCTATATCCTTTGCTCCTAACCCCGATCCGGCCAGGCAGTCCTTTGTAAGTTTGGTTACATCAACCTTGTGTACGGTGTAGTTGGTCAAACTACCGTCCTGCAAGGGGTTTACGTCTTCGGGGTATTTTGCCAGCAGCAGGTTTTTGGTGTCAAACCCTTGCGTATTGGCTATGATGATTCCTCCTTTTTTCAGGCGAGGCAGATCAACTTTTAAGGCTGCTGCATTCATGGCTACCAGCACGTCGTACTGGTCGCCGGGAGTGTAGATTTCTGTGCTGCCAAAATGCACCTGGAAACCTGATACACCGGCAATAGTGCCAATCGGGGCACGGATCTCGGAAGGATAATCGGGGAAAGTGCTCAGGTCATTACCCAGCAAGGCTGCCGTATCGGTAAACTGCATGCCTGTTAGTTGCATACCATCACCCGAATCGCCGGAAAAGCGGATGACGATCTTGTCAACCTGTTTTTTCAAGAGCCTTTTTTCGATTACTTCCATCTTGCAGACATTTTTTTTTGATTAGGCGTGAAGCGATTCTTTTTTTGCCAGGAGCTGGTCTACTGTTTCGCGGTAAACTTCATCGGGTACGCAGCAGTCAACCGGGCAAACCGACGCACATTGCGGCTCTTCGTGAAAGCCCTGGCACTCGGTGCACTTGGATGGAACAATATAGTAGGTATCGGTAGCGATGGGAGCGTGGCGCTGGCCGGCATCCACCACGGTGCCGTCAACCAGTACATAGGAGCCGCTGGCATTGGTGCCCTCGGCAACCGACCATTCGATGCCACCTTCATAAATGGCGTGATTGGGACATTCGGGCTCGCAGGCACCGCAGTTGATACATTCTTCTGTGATTTTGATAGCCATAGTTGAATTGATTTGGTGTAGGATTATTGGATAAAAGAAGACTGTGAAGCGAAAAAATAACATGAGTAAAGTCAATCGTTTATGTGATTTATGCCCGATTATTTTTCTGGACTTTATCAAATCTTGGTTGTCTAAAATTATTACGATGGATAAACGAATCAGTCGTTTTATCAAGGGGCAAAAAGTGGCCACCATCTGCTGTGTGGAAGGAGACAATAAGCCTTATTGCTTTAGTTGCTTTTACGCTTTTGACGAGGCTAAAATGCAGCTTTATTTTAAAAGCGCTGCAAACACACATCACATGCAATTGCTGAAAGACCGGCCGTTTTTAAGCGGCAGTATTTTGCCTGATAAATTGAATCCTTTAGCGCTTCAGGGCATCCAGTTTAGCGGCTTGTTGATCGACAAGATAGAATGTGCTGCGGCCAAATCTGTTTACCACAACCGGTATCCATTTGCACTGGCAATGAGTGGCACCGTTTATACTATTGAGCTGCAGTGGATAAAGATGACCGACAATACCTTGAATTTCGGAACCAAGTTGATTTGGGAAAAACCACTGGTCGTAGTCTGCTAACTGTACAGGGGTTAGCATGTATTGCCAAATACTTTAAAAGAATAAGCTGATTGGATACCAAGCCAATCTAAATTTCCTTTTGCTTCAGCTGATGTAACCTTAATCCATATACGTGTTCCTTTGTTTAGATTTATATCATTTCTTTTTTATACTGAAATGTTGCCGTTGTCATAAACCTGTCATTTGTTCTGTTGGTTGGTGATAGAAATCATATTTTCTGGTATACAGCCTTTCTAGCTTTCGCTCCATATCTAAATATTCACACCATGCAATCTGCTGTACTGACAAGCTCTCTAAAAGATATTACACCGCAAAAAACCTCATTCTCCATTATGGATGGCAATGAGGCTGCTGCTTACATTGCTTACAAAACCAGTGAGGTTTGTGCTATTTACCCCATCACACCATCATCGCCCATGGGTGAGTGGTCAGATGAATGGAGCAGCGATGGCAGAACCAACATTTTTGGCGAAATTCCCAAAGTCATCGAAATGCAAAGCGAGGCCGGTGCTGCCGGTGCCATACATGGTGCGCTGCAGGGAGGAACGCTGGCTGCTACATTTACTTGTTCGCAGGGATTACTACTCATGATCCCTAACATGTACAAGATTGCAGGTGAGCTGACGCCAACTGTTTTTCACATTGCAGCAAGAGCACTGGCTACACACGCCTTGTCCATCTTTGGTGATCACAGTGATGTGATGGCCGTTCGCTCTACAGGATTTGCCATGTTGTTTGGCAGCAGTCCGCAACAGGCGCATGATATGGCCATGATTGCCACGTCGGCAACCTTGCAGGCCAGCCTTCCTTTCCTGAATATTTTCGATGGTTTCCGTACATCACACGAGCTGAATGAAGTGGAAATCATTACTGATGAAATTATCCGGCAACTTATTAGTGATGAAGATGTGGCCCGCCATCGCAACCGTTCACTCAATCCTTCAAATCCATTTATCCGGGGAACGGCGCAAAATCCTGATGTGTACTTCCAAAGCCGTGAGGCTGCCAATGCTTACCACTGGAAAGTGCCAAGCATTGTAGAAGAAACCATGAACCGTTTTGCTGCACTGACAGGGCGTCAATACCGCTTATTTGAATATCATGGTCACCCGCAGGCGGAGAAAGTTATCATTATCATGGGTTCCGGTGCCGGTGCCGTGGAAGAAACAGTAGACTACCTGAATAATATTGGTGAAAAAGTAGGATACCTGCATGTGCATCTTTTCCGTCCCTTCTCCGTAAAACATTTTATGGATGCATTACCACAAACGGTGAATGCCATTGCGGTACTGGACCGCTGTAAAGAAACCGGTGCCATTGGCGAACCGTTGTATATGGATGTGGTAAATGCTCTGCACGCAGCATGGGAATACGAAATGCCGAAAATCATTGGCGGACGCTACGGGCTTGCTTCAAAAGAATTTAATCCGGCTATGGTAAAAGCAGTGTTTGATGAACTGGATAAACCAAAGCCAAAGAAAAGCTTTACCATAGGTATTGACGACGATGTCACCTACACCAGTCTGGCATACGACAAAACGTTTTCCCTGGAAGAGCAGCATCTTTTCCGTGGGTTGTTTTTTGGACTGGGTGCCGATGGAACGGTAAGTGCCAACAAGAACACCATCAAGATCATCGGTGAAGTAACCGAAAACCACGTGCAGGGTTATTTTGTATATGATTCAAAAAAGTCCGGTTCACTGACTACATCACATCTGCGTTTCAGCGAACGGCCTATCCAGTCGACTTACCTGATCCAGTCTGCCAACTTTATTGCCTGTCACCATTTCAATTACCTGCAGAAATACGATATCCTGAAAGATGCCGAACATGGCGCCACCTTCCTGCTGAATTCGCCTTTTGAAAAGGAAAAAGTGTGGGAGCAGTTGCCGCAGAAAATCCAGGAAGAGATCATAGATAAAAGTTTGCGCCTGTTTGTAATTAACGCATCAAGAGTGGCGAAGGAAACAGGCATGGGCTCCCGGATCAACGCCATTTTACAAACCTGCTTTTTTGCCATCAGCAATGTCATGCCGAAAGAAGAAGCCATTGATTACATTAAAAAAGGTATTCGTAAAAGTTATGGCCGCAAAGGCGAAGCGGTGGTGCAGAAAAATTTTGATGCGGTAGACAAAACACTCGACAATTTATTTGAGGTTGATTATACAGCTTACACGATCGGAAACAAAGGCATTGAAACCCTGAATGTGGCGGGTGCCGAACCATTTGTGCAAACTGTTCTGACCCGCATTATTGCCGGTGAAGGCGATGATCTTCCCGTGAGTGCTTTCCCGGTTGACGGTACCTATCCCTCCGGCACTACAAAGTATGAGAAACGTAACATTGCCGACCAGGTACCTGTATGGGATCCGTCGCTTTGCTCGCAGTGTGGTAAGTGCTTTTTTGTTTGTCCGCATGCGGCTATCCGTCCAAAAGTGTACGACAATGAATTGCTGAAGGATGCTCCCGACTTCTTCAAGCATACAGCACCGATCGGCAAAGAGTTTTTCAAAGACAAAGAAGCTTATACTCTACAGGTTTCTGTTGAAGACTGTACCGGTTGTAATCTTTGTTACGAAGTATGTCCTATCGAGAGCAAAACAGAGCGGGGTTACAAGGCTATCAACATGCAGGAAGTGTTGCCGCTGAAAGAAACCGAACGTCAGAACTGGGACTTCTTCCTTTCTCTTCCTGATATTGATCGTACAAGAGTGAACCGCAGCACGGTGAAAGGTTCCCAACTCCTGGAGCCGCTCTTTGAATTCTCCGGCGCTTGTAGTGGTTGTGGTGAAACGCCGTACCTGAAATTGCTGACGCAATTGTTTGGCGACAGAATGTTGGTTGCTAACGCTACGGGTTGCTCCTCAATTTTTGGTGGCAACCTGCCTACAACGCCATGGACAAAAAATAGCGAAGGCTGCGGTCCGGCCTGGGCCAACTCCCTTTTTGAAGACAACGCGGAATTTGGACTGGGCATTAAACTGGCAAGCGACCAGAAAAGGGCCTTTGCACAAACGCTACTCCGCAATTTAGTATCCCACGTTGGCGAAGACTTGGTAACTGCAATCCTCACCAACCCCGAAACAACAGAAGCTGATGTAATTCAGCAACGCAGAGATGTCGTTGAATTGAAACGGCGGTTACGTGAACTGGAAACACCAACGGCCAGGCAATTACTCACTGTTGCGGATTTTCTCGAAAGAAAATCCATGTGGATCGTAGGTGGCGATGGCTGGGCTTATGACATTGGTTTCAGCGGGCTGGATCATGTGCTTTCCACTGGAGAGAACATCAACATTCTTGTACTGGATACGGAAGTGTATTCCAATACCGGCGGGCAAAAGTCGAAGTCGACGCCGGTGGGTGCCAGCGCCAAGTTTTCAATCAAAGGAAAAACCAGCGGTAAAAAAGACTTGGCCATGCAGGCCGTTGCGCATGGTACCGCGTATGTTGCACAAATTGCAATGGGGGCAAATGATGTGCACGCATTGAAGACCATCCTGGAAGCGGAAGCTTATCCCGGACCTTCATTGGTGATCGCTTACAGTCATTGCATTTCGCACGGGTATGATATGTGCCACGGCATTGACCAGCAGGCGCTGGCGGTGAAGACAGGATACTGGCCGTTGTTCCGCTACAATCCAACCAAAGAAAAGGGACAACGATTTGTGCTTGACAGCAAAAATCCATCTGTAGCCCTGGAAGAATTTATGTACCACGAAAACAGGTTTGCCACTATAAAAAACAACTATCCTGATAAGGCAACCGAATTCCTGGGTATGGCCAATGATGCGGTGCAACGCCGCTGGGAAAGACTGGAAGCGCTGAAAAACCTCTGATTTTAAAGGAGCAGCCTTTCTGGCTTGTGCAGAAAAATCCGTTTGGGAAAGAAATTTCTGAAACGGATTTTTCCATTTCACCAATTGGACATAGTGAAAGAAATTTGCTGAAATGCAGTGCAGGTAAGGATTTTATTGGTTTCGGGAACAATTTGGTATTCGTAAAAGCAAATAAAATATGGCTGCAGAAGGTGTGGCGGGAAAGCTATTTTCGTATTGTCAATGATTCATACAGCAAAGCAATCGTTAGACAAGCAAGACATCATCGTAGCGTCAAAAAAAGAATTAAGAACTTTTCATATAGCAAGCAATCGTTAGCGTCCGCTGTTTCTACAGTGGACTTTCTTTTACAAGTATAGAGCTTTTTTTGAAAAACTAACGTTTTGTGAAATTTTCTTTTCAATTAGTTTTCCATATTATTTTAAAGCGCTAAGCTTGAAGTCTCTAAACAAGAGAAAAAAATTTAATCTGCTGTACTTTCTTTGCTCCTGATGTTTTTTCTTCCGCAGATTATTCAGCCATTATTGTTTGATCACCACCTGTGCCTCTTACATCTGTTGCATCTGAAATGGCTTTCCAGGGGCGGATTTTTGTAAACGGCAATTTCCACAATTGCCCAATCGTCAGTTCTGCCGGATCACTATACGAGGGCACGCCGATCACTACCTGGTTTTGCGGCACATTCAGGCGAAGCGTTTTGTGCAGCCGGTCCCAAAAGGAAAAGACCACCGAGTAATTGCTGTCTGTTTCCTGCCGGATCATGGAATGGTGAATGCCGTGCATACGTGGTGTTACAATTACTTTGTTCAACCTCTTTTCTACAGTGTAGGGTAGTTTCCAGTTGCTGTGGTGAAATTGTGTGGCACCTTCAAACAGGGCTTCGTATACCAATACCTGCATGGGGGATGCACCGATGAAAAAAACAGTGCCTCCGCGGTACAATACAGAGCCTATTAATTCGCCAAAATGAAACCGGAAGGCAGTGGTCAGGTCCAGGTCAAGATCGCTGTGATGCACCAGGTGAAAACGCCACAATAGCGGGATTTTATGCAGCAGGATATGCCAGAGATAATTGGTGTAGTCGAGCAGGAGAAAAGCGGTTATGGTTTTAACAGAAGGTATTGTAGGAAGATGGTGGATGATTCCTGTACGGGAATGCCTGTTATGGAATGCAATCTTTACCATCGCCGGGATCAGCAAAAAACGCAACAATGAAAATGCAGGAATGGAAACAACGGCGTTTGTTACTACCCTTTGCCATCTTGGTTGTGTTCTTTTGCGCAGCCTGAACCGGCTTTCTGCAATAATAAAAACAACCACTGCAAAAGCAAGTAGCGGTGTGGCCTTTTTATCAAAAAATCGATGTATCAGGTTCATGCAGGAAATCTCCTTAGAGAAGCATCAATTTTCAAACCACGACATTAGAATTACCAGGAGAGTAGGCTTCATTATAACTTGTCCTGCCGGATCAGCTTGCGATAGGTGGAAATTAATTGGTGTTGCGGATAGCCCAACCGGTACATAAAATAAATGACAAAAAAGATTGCCTGCGTTTTATAAATCCCGTTTTCAAGGTACTTACGGGAAGATGTGATCACGGATTTTTTCAATACGGTAAACCGAATTTTTTTCTTCAACCGTTTTATGATCTCCTGGTCTTCCATAACCACATGTTTTTCACAGAAACCACTCATTTCCGTAAAGATCTTTTTTTGTACAAATAAACTCTGATCGCCAAAGCGGATGGCATCCACATCAAATCGCGTAAACCAGCAATTGGCACGTAAAAACCAGTGACTGTGATCAAACGAAAGCCGGAAACAACCTGCGCTGAATCCGTTTTGAACAGCATCGGCAATATCACCGGTAAAATTGGTTGGCGGCAGTGTATCCGCATGTAAAAAATAAAGCACCTCACCCGTTGCTGCCAACGCACCTGCATTCATTTGGGCAGCCCTTCCCTTGCGCGGACTCATTATCACTATAGCACCTTCCGACTTTGCGCTTTCAAGGGTGCCGTCGGTACTGCCGCCATCGCTGATGATGATCTGCACAATCAGCCCTGCGCGGTCATTTTCCCGCAACGTGCGGATGGTATGCGCAATGCACTGTACTTCGTTAAATGTAGGTATGACAACACTGATCATTACTAATGTTTAGCGGGAAATATGCATTTGTTTGTATGTGTAAAAAAAAGGCTTTCCTGTCCATTTTATGTGGAAAATTGAGGCTGACGTTTTTCAGGGGCAAACTGTAATTTAGAAGTATGAAAATGCATATTGCTGCCATTTGTTACACGGAGCGGGAACTGGATACGTATGTGTCGCAGTTAAAATCGCAGGGGTTTGAAAGTCTAAGTGAAGTAAAAAAGGCAGAAGACGGCAGTTTCTACCTGGTGATGGCAAAAGCTTCAAAATTTGATACGCCTGCTGCGGAGAAAGCAGCTACACAAGTTGTGGAGGCTGTTCCTGCCTGATGTTTCCCCTTGGTATACGGGCAAAAAAAGTCCACTGTAGAAACAGCGGACGCTAACGATTGCTTGCTATATGAAAAAATGTTTGTTCTTCTTTATGGGAAGAGCGGTGTTGTTTGCTCTGCTGGTACAAATGTAAGATGGCTGGTACCGGAGCGGAGGCAAAAAACAGATCTTTACTACTATCTTAAAACTGTTAAATAAAATGCTAAAACCCTTGCCGGTAAAAGGTTTCGTCGTTTTGTAATTACGATTGTAAAGCTTCTGCCTGGGGCAAAAAAATTTGGGTGGCCCTATTTTTGACTAAGGGTATTCCATCAGAAATTAGTGCCGGTTGCACTGCCGCAACCGGCATTTTCTTAAAATCAAAAGCATGCATTCAACCATAAAAGAATCAAAACGCATAGCCCTGGTGGCGCACGACAGCAGAAAAGCAGACCTTCTGGACTGGGCTTATTATAACCGGAACATTCTATCAAATCATCAATTGGTGGCTACGGGTACAACCGGTGCCATGCTGGAAGAAAAGCTGAAGATTCCGGTGCAAAAACTATTGAGTGGCCCCTTGGGTGGGGATCAGCAGTTGGGTGCCATGATCGCAGAACGAAAGCTGGACGTAATCATTTTTTTCTGGGATCCCCTGAGCAGCCAGCCCCACGACAGTGATGTGAAAGCCCTGATTCGTGTAGCCGTAACCTGGAATATTATTCTTGCCTGCAACCGCACCACGGCTGATTTTATCCTGACATCTCCTTTGCTGAATGAAGATTACAAAATGACGGTACCTGATTACTCCGATTACCTGAACAGGAAACTGAAAACATAACCGGCAAAGGGAGATTGTAAAGGAATATTTTTGAGCGCTATGAATTTGTTGCAGGTATCTCATCTTTTCAAGTACAACCGGGACTCCGTTGTGTTGAATGACATTGATGTTGGCTTTTCTTCTTTTCAACGATTAGCCGTTTCCGGCGAAACCGGTTCGGGGAAAACAACCCTCTTAAAAGCCATTGCCGGGCTGGTACAACCTGATAAAGGCACTGTTTTTTTCCAGGGCGAAAAAGTATTGGGCCCCGAGGAGAGATTGCTGCCTGGCCATCCCGGGATTGCTTACCTGTCGCAGCATTTTGAACTGCGCAATAATTACCGGTTAGAAGATTTTCTGGAAATGGCCAGCAGTGTGGGTGAAAAGGAAGCCCGGCGTATTTACGAACTCTGCCAGGTAGACCACCTGCTGAAACGCAAAACCGATCAATTATCGGGTGGCGAACGGCAACGTACGGCACTGGCCCGCCTGCTTACCACATCGCCGCGGTTGTTACTGCTTGACGAACCTTATTCCAACCTTGACAGCATTCACAAGCAAACTCTGAAAGAAGTGATCAATGCGATTGTGGCGGAAGGAAAAACCAGTTGTATCATGGTGTCGCATGACCCGCTGGATGTACTGCCATGGGCGGAAGCAATTCTGATTTTGCAGGATGGAAAGCTGATCCAGCAGGGAACCCCCGAACAAGTTTATCGTCATCCGGCAACGGAATATGTTGGTGGATTACTGGGCGAATACAACCTGTTTCCGGCTGAAGAAGTGCTGCCAGCAATGGCTGGAGAGAACCCGGCACCCGGGAAACAATTGTTTGTCCGGCCGGAACGAATCTCGCTGCAAAAAGATGCCACCGGTAAAGGCCGGATCCAGGAAATTAAGTTTTACGGTAGCTATGTTTTAATTGAAGTTGCTTTTGGTGAAAAACGGATCATAGCAAAATCAATTCAAGCTGGTTTCGAAAAAGGTGAGGCTGTCAGCATTACGGTTTCACCCGATGACCTTTGGTTTGTTTCATGAAGCATCGAAGGAGAATGTCATCTGTGGCTGCGAAACAAATGTGTCGTAATTGTTCGGCTGCAATTTGCTTAACCCGCTGATCTGGTAAACGGCCGATTCCTGAAAGCGGCTGGTGACGATCATCTTTACACCCGCGGCATGGGTGGTAAACAGCTCTTCCACCAGCTTGGGACAGTTGTTGTTGCGGGAAAGGTGCGAAAGAAAAAGATGTGTCAGTTGCGGCGAACGGTACTGCTGAAAAATCTCTAGTGCCTGCCGGTTTGAAATGTGTCCATGACCGCTCCGGATCCTGTTTTTCAGGTAAGCCGTATAGCTCCCGTTCTGCAACATTACTTCATCATAATTCGATTCCAGGAACGCAGCATGGCATTGACTGAAATGCTGAATAACATTTTCACAGGCTCTCCCAATATCGGTTATCACACCTACATTGATGCCATTGCAAGTAACTGTGAAACTATACGGGTCGGCCGCGTCATGAAATTTGGAAAAAGGATTCACCACCAGTTCACCGATCACAACCGGCACGCCTGCCGAAAAGTGGTGCAGCAATGTTTTTTCAAACCGCAGCCTGCTGTTGCGCAGGGTAAGGGGTGAAATAAAAATGGGCAGGTTGTGCTTTTTGGCCAGTACCGGAAGTCCGGAAATATGATCGGTATGCTCATGCGAAACAAATACCGCTTTTACATTTTTAAGGGAAAGCCCGGCCCGTTTCATTCTGGCTTCTATCTCCTTGCAGGAAATGCCGGCATCAATCAGCACCGCTTCGGTGTCATTGCCAACATAATAGCAGTTGCCATTACTTCCTGATGCTATGGAACAAACGGATACACTCATTTCCGGGAGCAAAGAAAAGAATTTTACGCAGCTTTTCGTTGTCAATAAAATGGTAAAGCAGTAAGGAGAGAGGGATAAGAGGGGTATTGAGATAATGAGATATTGCGATACTGGTTTGCCCTACGATTCCTTATCATTTCGATGCATTAGAGTTGCCTATTGGAGGATCGCCAGATAACCATCCAAAAAATCAACGCGTCCGAAGGCTGCTGATCTTGAAGTTCATGATCTGTGCAATGGATGCAGCCCGCTTTTTGGCTTCTTCGGCTTTTTCACCGGCAAAATTTTCGTCAATGGTTTGGCGAAACAGGAGGAGCCATTGCGAAAAATGGACTTCGTCAATTGGCAGTGAAAGGTGTTTGCGCATGGGATTGCCTTCAAAGCCTCTTTCTGCAAACAAGATGGCATTCCAAAATGCATACATGCGCTGCAGGTGGGCTGGCCAGGCTTCAGCAGGTATCTTGCTGTTGAACACAGGCGATAACAGGGCGTCTTCCCTTACCTTGTCGTAAAAGGAGTTGACAAAAAGCCGAATGTCTTTTATGGATTCTATGTCTTTCATGTACACTTCTTCAATCGCCGCAAATCTGTACCAAATTCCCTAACGCTGAAATGATATTCATCAGATTCTGCAAATATTCTAATAAATGTATTGTTGTTTATTCGGGAAATCTTTTTGCAAGGGCTTGTAAACTGTTGAAAATAAAATTTATATTTAATACATCTATTCCTTGTGAGAAGGATCCACCCATTGAAGCATTCGTAACGTAAAAAAGAACGCTATGGCTTCCAAAAAACACTACCTGCTCACAGCCCAGGAGTTAAACCTGAAATCTTACCTGCGCATTCTGTTTTTTATCTACCTGGGCGGTGTATTTGTTTATCTCCTTCCGGCAATTGGTTTGTTACCACCTTTCCTCGAGCCTTACCCTTTTTTGGTAGACCCGGCTTTTGCCAATAACTCAGTAATCAAAATGGGGCTGTTTGCAGCACTTTGTTTTGTGGCTGCCGGCGATGTACGCCGCTATCTGATTGCCGTGGAAGCTGTGATGGTGGTGATGGCGCTTGCGGTGCTCTCCGGGCTGGTGCTGATCTTATTTGCCTCCAACAAATACCTCATGCAGGTGGGGGAGGGAACAGTTTCTATCAGCACCCTCCTGATTTATTCGTCGATTTTTGATGCGGTTTTAAATGTCATGTTGATCATTCTTTACCGCAAAGCACAAAAAGCAAGATATGGGCTGCATTACTTTTCTCCCATGCAGTTCCGCACCCTGGAAGCCCTGTCCGATGTGCTGATCCAGGGCGATCATGAAATTATTTCCTCCCGCCAGGTGGCGCTGAATGTAGACCGCTACATGAGCTCATTCCTTGCCAAAACCAAATGGATAAGCAGGCTTGCCATGACAGGAATCGAGCTTTATCCGCTCGTGTTTTTAAAGCCACCCACTTCGTACATGCGTGCTGCCGACAGGAAGGCTTTCCTGGAACGGCATTTCTACCAGGGTGTGGCTATGCGGTTGGCGCCACCTTTTATCCGCATGCTGGTGCAGGCCATGATACGGATGGGAAAACAGCTTTGCTACATGGGATATTACAATGACAAAAGGGTGCATCCTTCCATTGGTTATGTGCCTTTCTCCGAACGTACAGATTCAGGGGAAAGACTGGCTGATCTGCCGTATGAAAACATTCAACCCCTGCAGGTAGAGGCCGAAAAGGACGTGAAAGGGGATACCATAGACTGGGATGGCGTGGTGATCATTGGTTCGGGCCCGGGTGCTTCTGTGCTGGCGCAAGGACTGGCAGAACGAAACATTCCGGTGCTGATGCTGGAACGCGGCGAACACACCGATACAAAACAATTTACCGAAGATGAAATTGATATGGTGTCGCGGTTGTATGCCGATGGGGCGCTGCAACTGGCTTCCGACTTCCGGTTCCAGGTGATACAGGGCAGCGCGGTGGGTGGTTCCAGTGTGGTGAACAATGCCGTTTGTTTTGATACGCCGGATGCTGTGCTGGACCGCTGGAATGACCGTAATGGCATTGATGCCGGGCTGGATTTGAACCGCTACAAGCAAAGCAACCAGCATGTGAATAATCTCATTGGTGTGAACCGGATCGATAACACTCCCAACACCATGTCACGGGAACAATACCTCAATCCCGGTGGTGAAAAATTCAAAGAGGGTATTTGCAAATTGGGATTAGATGAAGCGCCAAATGAGGTGGATTCGGTTGCCGCCAATATCCGCCAGTGTGTAGGTTGCGGCTATTGCAACATGGGCTGTAAATGGGGTAAGAAATTATCCATGCTGAACAACATCTTGCCCCGCGTACAAAAAATGTTGGGGTTAGAAAAATTTCGTGTCATTGCCGGTTGCGAAGTGATCAAACTCAAAGGCAAAGGAGGGAATATCACATCGCTGTTCGGGCAATTCAGTAATGGCCGGAAAATAGAGGTGCGGGGCAAAACATTTGTGGTGGCCGCGGGTGCCATTTCATCCAGTGTGCTGTTGTTGCGTTCCGGTATAGCGCAGGGACGTGCCGGCAAGCGGCTTTCCTTCAATATTGGTTCACCTATCACAGCCGTATTTCCAGAAATCATCAACGCATACCGGGGGCTTCAAATTTCGCACTACCTGAAGATGGCACCCGATCGTGGTTATATTTTTGAAACCTGGTTTAATCCACCCATGTTTCAAAGTACCATTATGCCGGGTTGGTGGGACGAGCACTGGAAAAACATGCATCGTTACGACCGCATGGCCTGCACCGGTGTGTTGGTGGGCAGCGATTCCAATGCCGAAGTTCGGCTGGGTGGATTAACCCGGCGAGAGTTCCGGTACAAACCCACGCAAAAAGATTTTGAGACCCTGCTCGAGGGCTTGCAGATAGCCGGCGACATCTACCTGGCAGCCGGCGCTGAATGTGTGATTCCGAACACATTTAAATATTATGAATATGCGTCTACAGAAGCACTGAAGATGCTGAAGTATGATATCAAGGACCATAGCGATATAACCTTGGGGACGGGTCATCCCCAAGGTGGAAACATCCTGAGTCGCAACCGGAAGATTGGTGTTGTGGACGAGCAGTTGAAAGTGTATGATTACGATAACCTCTTTGTTACCGACGCTTCCGTTTTCCCTACTGCTGTTGGCGTAAACCCGCAGATAACTGTAATGGCATTTGCCGATTATGCCGTGCCTTTTGTTGCGGATACGATCAATACCGGTGGCTTTCGCATTATTGCTCCGGAAAGAACGAAAGTATAACCAGGCCTTTTCCCACGTCTTAAAAAGTTTTTTATGAATGCTATTTTTGGTGTCAACAATTCTGTGATTGGCTACCTGTTGGTTTTGGCTGTGTACGGGCTTATGTTCCTGCTCATCCGTTTTTCCAAACCTAAACTGGAGCTGAACTACCGGGCCAATTTTTTCTTTCTTTTTGGCCTTTGGGCTTTCCTGATGTTTACCGGCAACTACCTTTTTTATCGCCTGGGTGTAATGGCGTTTCTTCCCTGGATGAACAACCTGGTGCACTCGGTAATTTGGGTGGGCGTCTGCCTTAGCTGGCTGTATTACTGCACACATGAACGGCCGCTTTGGGAGCAGTTTATCCTTTTTGCGTTTACCTCTTTTATCGTGAAGATGGCTGAATACATGCTGCTTGGCACCTGGAATCTTGACCGCTATTTCGGCATTGAAAGTCCTTACGCCTATATCTTTGCCATGAGTATAGTTGATGGCTTCTATCCCATCATCTCGCGTTGGGTCATCAGGGCAATGGCCAAACGGTCAACGTTTGGTGTATATGTGCCCGCTTAATTCCTGCTCTGCAGCACCGCAGCTTTTTTCGCTTGCCAGCTTTCGCGACTTTCCTTGCCAAGCAATCCGTTTTCCGAGAGCATTTTTCGTAACGATGGCTCCACACCGGAAATGGTTGCTTTTTCTTTAATGCGGGAGGTTAATTCATCATAGGCATGCTGATCGGGAATGGCATAGATCTGCGAGGTGAGCACAGTGGTCATCTTTGCATATTTCTGCTTCAATCGCCAGATGACAATTACAATCACCAATGCAATAGCTCCCAAAACTATCAGCAGTGTAGTAGCGTTCCGCTGAATAAAAGAGAGATTGTCCTGCAGCGAAGGGTTTACATCGTTTTTCAGCCGGTAAGCGATGGTTACCATAGCCGTATCTACAATAGCCCTGACCGCTGCATTGGTGCGGTCACTCAGCAGGCTGTCCCGCAAGGCTGCCATGTTGTTGCGCAGGGGCTCCCCGGTAATGCTTTCGCGGATGCTGGCAACAGCTTGCTGCAGGTTGTCGCTTAGAATTTCATTCATGGCAGTTGCCGCAAGAAGTCGCACCCGTTCCCTTGTTCCAGGGCCAAGAAGGTTACCAACGCTCAGTTGCAGGTCCTGGGTAATGGCGGCAATATTACCTTTTAACTTTTGACCCGTCGCTTCTTCTACCAAGCGGGCCGTGTAGGCAATGATTCTGTCAGAAAGGAGCGAGTCGAGCACCAGTTTAACAGATTGGTTGGCGCTATTACCTGCGGTGCTGATCACCGAATCCACCAACTTGTTCAATGTTGATTGGAAAGCCGGGTCGCTTAATCCTTTGTTCACTCCTGACAAAAGGTTTTTGGCAATGGTTTCCGTGTTTTCGTTAAAACCTTTCCCCGTATCCCTGCCGATCTTTTGAAAGTTACATTGCGTAAAGATGGTTAGCAGCACAAACGATGAAAAGAGCAACTCTTTTTTCATACAAATGATTTTTTCGTTCAATACAGTGTTGAATACAGATCATTTTGCGGTAACGCTGGAGCCTTGTTTTGCACAGGTAAGATGACGTGTTTCAGAAGGTAGTTAACTGCTCAGAAGAATACTTGTAGCTAACAGCAGTTCAGGCTTGCTTAAATTTACTATCATTTGCACTGAACAGCAACAGATTCACCGTTTTTGTTTTGCATTTGCCTCCTGCAACAGGTAAAACATCCTACAAACCTGCTGAATTGAAAAAACCTGTAACCGTTCAGGCCTATTCCAGTAAATTCGGAAACCATTAACCTGAGAGCATATGAACGAGAATCATTACTACAACGCCGAAGATCTTCCGAAGTTTGGCAACATCGGCGAATTTCAAAAACCATTGGCAGATAAATTTTTTTCCTGGTATGGGGAAGTGTTCAAGGACAGTGCTCTTTCCGAAAGGGAAAAATCACTGATTGCATTGGCCGTTTCCCATGCCGTACAATGCCCCTACTGTATTGATGCTTACAGCAACGATGCCTTCGAAAAAGGCTGGAGCGAAGCACAGATGATGGAAGCTGTACATGTAGCGGCTGCCATCAAAGGCGGAGCTGCTCTGGTGCATGGCGTACAGATGATGAACAAGGTGAAAAGTATTGCTATGTAGGCGCAATTTATATGACGGCGATAGAATGCCCCTGGACCACCGGCGGAGGCCATCCTGACGAAGGAAGGATCACACACGTCATCGTTCCTATTGCTACGGAGCAGTGTTATTTTTAAAGTGAAGTAGAGGTTATGAATGTAAATCCAGAAAGCCATCACAACGCAGCTTCTTTGTTGAAAGCAGAAAGCCACCGGCTTTCATTGCAACGACAGCATTCCGAATTGGCGGATGCACACGTGCAGCTCTCTATTCTGGAGCATGGCCGCAGCGGTGACTTTTCCCTGGTACCGTTTCAGCAAAAACTGGAAGAAAGTGGTTTGTATCCGCTTACTTCTACTGGTGTGCAGATTTTGCAGGTGAACGTGGGCAAAATGTGCAACCAGGTTTGTCGCCATTGTCATGTAGATGCGGGACCCGATCGGAAAGAGATAATGACGAAAGATACCATGCAACAATGTCTTGCTGCTTTGCAGGCAAGTCCCGAAATCGGTTTTGTTGACATCACAGGCGGTGCACCCGAAATGAATCCTGACTTCCGGTGGTTTGTAGCAGAAATCAAAAAGCTCCAACGGCATGTAATGGTGCGCTGTAATCTTACCATTATTCTTGCCAATAAAAAATACCATGACCTGCCGCTGTATTACAAAGAGCACAACGTGGAAGTGGTTTCTTCGCTACCTTTTTACACGCAGGACCGCACCGACCGCCAACGCGGTTCCGGGGTCTTTGCCGACAGCATCCAGGCGCTGCAAATGCTCAATGAAGTGGGTTATGGAAAGGCTGGTTCGGGATTGATCCTTAACCTTGTTTACAATCCTGCCGGGGCGTTTATGCCACCCGCACAGGCTTCGCTGGAAACTGAGTACAAAAAGGCGTTGCACGAACAGTATGGCATTGCGTTCAATGCGCTGTTTGCGATCACTAATCTTCCAATCAGCCGCTATCTTGATTACCTTTTGCAGAGTGGGAATTATGAATCGTATATGCAAAAACTGGTCACTGCATTCAACCCCGTTGCGGCTGCAAATGTTATGTGTCGCAACACCATTTCTGTTGGCTGGGACGGTTCGCTTTACGACTGCGATTTTAACCAGATGCTTGACCTGAAACTGGCCTGCAAATCAAAACATATTTCGGATTTCAGCGTAGCCGACTTGAACAGTCGCAGCATTGTTATCAACCAGCATTGTTATGGTTGTACGGCTGGTGCGGGAAGCAGTTGCGGTGGTTCGGTTGCCTGATGATAACGGAAAATGTAAACATGAAAAATAGAGATGCCCTCATCATTTTTGCACGTGTACTGGAGAAGGGTGCCGTAAAAACACGGTTGGCAGCTTCCATTGGCGATGACGCAGCACTTGCTGTCTACAGCAAGTTGCTGCAGCATACACATGATGTCACCTGCAATCTCTCCTGCGACAAGTATGTATTTTATGCAGACCATATTCCCAATTCGGATATGTGGGACAAGGGCTATTCCAAACAACTGCAGCAGGGTGCAAATCTTGGCGAAAGGATGAGAGCCGCTTTCAGCCAGGTATTTCAGCAGGGTTATTCACGTGTACTCCTCATTGGTAGTGATTGTTTGGAACTAACAACACCGGTTCTTGAGCAGGCTTTTCTTGAATTGGAAGAAAACGAGATAGCGATTGGTCCTGCGCAGGATGGTGGCTATTACCTGATTGGTATGAAAGACAGGATAAAGGAAGTGTTTGGTGGAGTTGCGTGGAGTACAGAAAAGGTGTGGCAGCAAACAAAAGAGAGAATAGTTACGCAGGGGTACAGTTATGGCGTTCTGCCAGTTCTACGTGATGTGGATACCGTAGATGACCTGCCTAAAGAGCTTTTATTGCGGGTGCAAGCTACCCTGTATCCATAACATGTTTGCTTTGGATGCTGTCGAAAAAGATGAGGTTGATGCTTCAGAACTATTATCTTTCACGTTGTGTTATTCCGCTTACTGAAAACGTATGCAAGGCTTGCTGTCCGAATCTGCTGCAGAAAGATCGTAATCAATCAGCCCCACTGGCTTCAGGCAAAAGGCCCGCTGCTGCTGGCGTGCAATCATCCCAATTCTTTTCTGGATGGTTTAATCCTCACAGTTTTATTTGAAGATGTTGTTTTTTCATTGGCAAGGGGCGACGCCTTTCGCAAGCCCTGGCACGGCAGACTGTTGCGCTGGCTGAATCTTTTACCTGTGTATCGTACCAGTGAAGGCGTGGAGAACCTCGAATACAATTACACCACGTTTACAGCCTGCAAGAATGTCTTTCGCAAAGGCGGCATCGTGGTTATCTTCAGTGAAGGTCGCTGCATTAATGAATGGCGCCTGCGACCGCTTCGCAAGGGCACTGCCCGACTGGCTACCAATACATGGGAAGATAATATTCCACTGACCGTGCTTCCGGTTGGACTCAATTACAGTGCTTTTCGCACCATAGGCCAGAATGTCTTCATCAACTTCGGGCAGCCTGTTGACAAAGACGAAGTGATGGCACACCGCACCGATGGTAAAATGTTTCTCACCTTCAATGAGCAATTGCGTTCACAACTCGAGGACCTGGTGGTTGAAATAGATCCGTCTGATGGAAAAGCCAGGAAAGAAAAGCTTTTTATACCGGTGCCGTTAAGCAAAACTGTGCTCCTGGCGGTTCCGGCGTTGGCCGGTTTTCTGTTGCATGCGCCGCTGTACTTTACGGCAAAAGCAGTTACCCAAACCTATTTTGATAATGATCATTTTGATAGTGTGCTCATAAGCCTGTTGATGCTGGCCTATCCGCCTCTTTTACTTCTTGGCTGTATCTCGATTGGTATTTTGGTTAGCTGGATTACAGCCCTGGCCGCCTTTATTCTGATCCCGTTTACGGCCTGGAGCTTTGTGCAACTGAAACCACAGCGTTAAAGCCAGCCCAGGTAGTTTGATTAGTATTGTTAGAATATTTATCGCTCCCATGAGCAAGAAAAAACCCACCGTGGAAACAGCGGGTTGATCTAACGATTGCTTGCTATATGAACGAGATTAAATTCTTCTTTATTCGCCGGTGCAAAACTGTATTTTGCGCCTTACTTTAAAGATAGCCAACAAGAGGCGTTGCTTGCGAAATAGATTTGGTGCAGGAATACAATACAAAATTCCTGAAGAGTTCGTTAAAAGCCTTGCCTGTGGCGCATTTTCGAATATTTTTGTTACGATGCCCAACCGATCTGTCGATAGCTTGTTTCAGCTGATCCATTCCCTGCAGAAAGGTGAAAAACGCAGCTTCAAGCTCTACGTAAAGCGGAATTCCTCCAATGAGGACCTGAAAATGATCCAGCTTTTCGATGCCATCGACAAACTGCAGGAATACGACGAAACGGTTCTCCTGAAAAAGCTGCCATCCATCAAAAAGCAGCAGTTGTCAAACATCAAAGCCCACCTGTACAAACAAATCCTGACAAGTCTACGGCTCCTGCGCAGCGATGAGAACATAGACATTCAGCTTCATGAGCAGCTGGATTTTGCCAAGATCCTTTATAACAAAGGGCTTTACCTGCAAAGCTTGAAACTGTTGGAAAGAGCAAAGGATATAGCCCGTTTTTACCACCAGGACAGCTTTCTTATCCAGATCATTTCCTTGGAAAAAAAGATCGAAACGCTTTATATAACCCGCAGCATGCAGGACCGCGCCGATACCCTTTCGGCCGAGGCGGACAAAGTGGCTGAAAAGCGCCGGCGCATTACAGGTCTTTCCAATCTGACCCTGCAACTTTACAGCTGGTACATCAATAACGGACATGCCCGAAACGAGCGGGATGAAGAAGGGGTGAAAGCCTTTTTCAAAAAGCATTTTCCCAAAGGACTGGACGGAAGCGGTGGTTTTTACGAGAACCTTTATCTCTGCCAGAGCTATTGCTGGTACGCCTTTATCCGGCAGGATTTCCTGATGTACTACAAGTACACACAAAAATGGGTGGACCTTTTTCACCAATACCCGCATATGCTGCCCGTAGAAACGGGTCATTATATCAAAGGCATCCACAATCTCCTGAATGCCCTTTTTGACCTGCGGCATTACCAGAAATTTGAGACGGTACTGGAAGAATTTGAAGCCTTCAGCCGTTCGGAGGTGGCCAACGCCAACGACAACAACCACATTCAGACCTTTGTTTACCTGAATACAGCCCGCATCAATTATCATTTCATGGTGGGCAGCTTCCGCAAAGGCCTCTCGCTGGTACCCATGATTGAAGAAAAGCTGGAAGAATACTCCCTTTACCTCGACCGGCACCGGGTGCTGGTGTTTTATTATAAGATCGCATCGCTCTATTTTGGCTCCGGCGATTATGAGACCTGCATCGATTACGTGCAAAAAATCATCAACTGGAAGGTGGACCTGCGCAATGACCTGCAATGCTATGCCCGCCTGTTGCACCTAATGGCGCATTATGAACTGGGCAACTATGAACTGATTGAGTACCTGGCCCGTTCCGTGTACCGATATATGTCGAAAATGGAAACACTTACGGTGGTGGAGGAAGAAATGTTCCGGTTCCTGCGCAATCGCTTTAATCCATCCGGTGTGGGCCTGCACCGGGAATTTTCCCTGCTGCTCGAGCGTATCAAACGGCTGGAGAAGAACCGGTTTGAAACCCGGGCTTTTGCCTACCTCGATGTGATTTCCTGGCTTGAAAGCAAGGTTTACAACAAGCCGATGGCGCAGGTGATTTATGAAAAATACGGCCAAAGCAAGCGCCGGAAACTGGCTGCCTGAAAAAAATTTTCCTAAGTAAATACCCTTGGCCATCGTTAGCCGATTCCGCTGAAACGTAGGCCTGGCAAGGGTTTTAACGGGTTTTCAACAGTTTTAGCATGGGAGGGGTTGATGAATTTTGATTATATATTGACCTGTGTCAATAGTAAGTTTGTTGTGCAAATAAAAACTATCTAACTTCTTCAATCGTTAAACTATGACCACCACCACAAACACGAATCAAGCCTCTTCCAATGCAAGTTTTGTAGTCAATACCAGCAATGGTGAGGTAAAAGTTATTGTAGCCAGTAAAAAAGAAGAAGAAAATACGAACCAAGCCCAACCCGTTAGCGGTTTCGCCAAAAATACCCGCTACTCAATTTACAACAACGGCGGTGGCTATACCGGCTTGTAAGAACTTCGGATCCTTGCTTATTGCAGTGGTATTCCGTCCTGAATTTTTATCGTAGACAAAGCGCACCCTTGCGCTTTTTTCTTTTGTAGAACTCATAAAGAGCCGGTGGTAAACATCGCCGGCCATTATTTCCAGGAGAGCCGTATTCGGCGGTATCGATCCTTCATTTTCGGCAATCATCACCACTTCTACCATAGGCGTTTCAAGGGTAACCCGAACCATAGTGGTAATGGGTTTCGTAGAAAGTTTTTCGTGTGATAAAACCGTTTTCCCGTTCACTGTAACCGTAATAGAATCGCCGTCGATGGTAGCGTTATCGTAAAAACGCAGCCGGATTTCCCCGGTATCCACTTTAATAATCGGGATCATTTCTTCCTTGAAGGTAGGCGTAGTGGTACGTGACAGCGTGATGGTGCCACCGGTTCCGCAATCAATGTTGGTGCCTTGCAGCTTTCCCACCCAGTAACCCTCCAGGTATTCCATGTTCCCTTCTTTCCGGTAAGTAAGATTGAAGCGTTTTACGCAGATGCTGCACCGGTCAACTAGTTGTTGCGCTGTAACGGCGCCTTCCTGCACAACCAGTTTTTTGGTTTCCGGATCGTAATAGCCGCTGGCATCTTTGCGAATGAAGTTGGCCTCATCCATAAAATGATAGGAGCTGCCGTAGATGCCATCACCCACCATTTTGATCTGCAGTTCAAGGTTGTTTTGTGCAAAACAGCCACCAACAAACGTAAGGGAACCTTTCCAATATCCATCAACATCCTGCGCCGAAACAAGAATGGTTTGTAGAAGTACGAAGAAGAGGAGCAGGCGTTTTTTCACTGAAGGGAAATTAAGAACAAAAATTAAACCGGAACCGAAGAACGTGTTAAAGGTGCTTTTTTACTTGTTGAAAGCGCCATTACCTCCACCAAAGGCAGTTTGCGGGTAACAATCAGCTGTCGGCCAAAACCACTGCAAATGAATGCTATAAGGATGACCGACAGCTGAAAGGAGATGACTACGAAAGTGTTGCTTCCGAAGTGATCTCAGAATTCAGCAATTTGGAGATAGGACAGTTTTGTTCAGCGTTCCTGACGCATTCTTCCCATTTTTCCTGGCTGATGCCTGGTACACTTCCGGTAACAGTCAGGTGGGATTTGGTGACGGAACCGTTGTCCAGCGTGATCTGGCATTTGGTTTCCAGTCGTTCGGGTGTAAATCCAGCCTCACCCAGTACAAAACTCAGCTTCATGGTAAAACAGCCGGCATGTGCAGCGGCCACCAGTTCCTCGGGATTGGTGCCTTTTCCTTCGGCGAAGCGGGAGTTAAATGAATACTGTGTGTCCTGCAGAACCGTGCTTTGGGTGGTTAATGAACCATTACCCTCTTTTCCGGAGCCGTTCCAAACGGCTGTTGCATGTCTGATCATATTTCCGATTTTTAAGATGGTTAGAGACGTATAAAGTTAGGGGCTTTTGATGAGGAGACTGACAACAGGATAGGGGCAATCGATAATTGGCAATAAACGTATTGCTCAGTGCTCCTTTATCCATCGTATCCACCAGGGCAACCGATTGAGCCTGATGGCTGCATACCGTTCTTCCTGTGCACCAAAAGAGCTGTAGAAAAAAGCAAGGTTGCGGATATCACTGCCTTCAAAATCGAGGAGCAGGTTTTGCCCCGCATGATCACGGATAAATGCATCCACCAAGGCATGTGATGCACCCAGCGTTCGGCCATTGGGATGGTTGCCTACCAAAATGTAATAGGCACGGTTGTGCGAAAAAAGAAATACCGCCGATGCCAGCAGATCGCCACCAGCGGAAACAACGCCATAGGTTTTGGCCATATCTTGTCCTGCTAATTGGCGAAAAAGTTTTTTGAACGCTTCATAATCTGCTTCGGTTACATTTGAAGGCTGGAACTTTGTGAGGGCAATAATTTCTTCCACCGCTAAAGGGGTGACAACCCTGCAACCATACTGGTTGCTTTTACGGATATTTCGCCGGATGTTTTCGCGGTAGGCTTTCAATAGATTTTCGTAAGAATGGTTCAAGTCTAACACATAATTCATCCGTTGCTGCAATGCATATCCCGGAATGGAAAACAGGTTCTGGTGATTCAGTGAAAGATCCCAGTACTGAAACTTTTTTGGAATGGCCATTAAAAAGGCAGCAACTATCTTCAGTGTCAACCCTGTACCGAAGATGCCCAACTGCGCTGTCAGGTAAGGCTGGTACAGATAAGAAACGCCCCATTTCTTCCGCCAGGGCAGGGGCATTACAAAAGCGTAATCTTCCCATACCAGGGCATCCCAATGATCCGTCATGCCATCCAGGTAAAAACTGTAACCGTAAATCAACCCGTTTTCTGCATTCCGGATGCATTGGTCCCAGTCCTCAATATTGATCCCGGACCTTTGAACATATCGAATGGATGGATGGGACATCATTAAAATTCCAGTTCGCGGTTGATTTTTCTGAGGCTGTTGTTATACAGGTTGATGCTGAAAGAAATGGTTTTCAAAAAGCGTTTTTCCGTGATGGTGGATTTGAGATAATCCCTGTACACTTTACTGTAAAGAATCGGTATGTAAACATTGAAGGATTCATTCATCAGCGAAAGCTGAAAGCCTGCATCAAACAAAAAGCGATCCCTGTTTTCGGTGCGATCCCAGGCTTCGGCATAGGTGCCTACATCGGCAAATATGCGGAGCGGAATTTTTATTGGCAGCAACGACAGCGGGTTCAGGCCATCCGGAACGGTGGAAACAAAGTTGACGGCGGTTAACCAGTTGTCAGACTTGCCAATTTTTTGCGCAAGCATATCCGTTCGCACTTTGAAGGCTCCATCACGGATCATAATCTGCTGAACAGGCAAGCCATCGAAGCGGTTACGGCCGATGAAATAATCACTGTACGTATAATCTTCATAACCCTTCGGACCGGTGAGGTTCAGGTGATAACGGTCAGTTGTAAATTGCCTGCTCACCGTTTTGCTTTGGAGGTAACTGAATTTCCCCGCAAAGAGTCGAACCGACAATCCGCCTCCCTTGGCATAGTTGAAGAAGTAATTTCCGGTAAATGTTGTGCGAATGAAATCCTGCGCCTGCTCTACCTGCAGCGTTGCGTCGAAAGGATAAAGTGCCCTGTCGTTACGGTACACAGCTTGCAACTGATTCAGGTAACGGCTGCTTTGCTGCTTCGCGTAATTGTATTGAATGATGGTATCGGCAGGTGAAAAAATACTGTCAATGCCAATGCGCAAATTCTGCTCACGCAGCAGGAATGTTTTCCATTGCAGGTACCGGCTTACGGTGCTTAGCGGGTTCTTTTCTTTGAATGTAAAACGAAAGCCAGGCACCAGTTTCACAAATCGCATGCTGAATGATTGTTCATCGGTTACCGTAAACTGGTCCATATGAAATGAGGCAGCATTGAGAAAAATGTCTGTTTTACGAATGGCTCCCGTTGAGCGTAAAGCCAGGTTTAGTTTTCCCAGGCCGGTGAATCCTTTGCTGCCCGTTGCGTACAAGGGAATGGCCAGGTAATTCAGCTTTGCTCCCGGTGAACCGTAATTGGTCAGCAGTCCGCCGATCATCAATTGATCATACACGTTGTAGCCAAGCGCCGGCGAAAGCACCACCACATTTTTCGTAGGTGATTTTAAGTACTGGTTAACTGCTCCTAAGTTGAAAGGGTGAAGGATGGTTGTTCCCGTTAACTGGTTTCCTGGTAAGATTCCTTTGCGATCTAACGCAGCCACCAATTCTTCTGAATTAGCACCCAGGCTCTCTGAGACAATGGTTCTGAAATCTGCGGGCTGCGGGTGTTTGAATTTCCATTCGCTGTAATAGCGGCGCATCATCGTATCAAACGCTTCGGTGCCCATTTGCCGCTCCAGGGCCTTCATCCATTCAGCCGTTTTGTGATAGGCGGTTAACACATAGTTGATGCTGCTGAATGAAGTAGAAGGTGTGGTGATGGGCTGATCGGTTTTGTTGGCTGCCTTATGTTGCAATAAAACTTCGGCTGCCCTGGTTTGCGGCCCCCATCTTGTTTCCAGATAACGATTTTCATAATAAGAATTCAGGCCCTCATCCAGCCAGGGGTGTTCCCGCTCATTGGAAGCCAGGATGCCGTAGAACCAATTGTGTCCGAGTTCATGTGCAATCACTCCATCCAATGAATGAGCCGATTCGGTGGGAGCTATAACAGTGATAGTGGGATATTCCATGCCTCCGCCAAAACTTTCCGGGCCCTGTACAACGGTGGCTACATCGTAGGGATATTCTCCCAGCTTAGCAGAATAAAAGCGCAGGGCATCTTTTGCATACCGAACACTTTCGCTCCACAACCCTTTGTATGCCGGTGTATAAAAAGAAGAAACGGAGATGATCCGCCCGGTATTAAGTTGAAGTGTATCGCTTTTCACGATAAAATCCTTGTTCGCAAACCAGGCAAAATCGTGGATGCGATCCTGTTTGTAGTGCAATGTTTTTGTTCCTTGCAATGCAGGCAAAACAACAGGTTGGGGCTGCGTGCTTGTTTTGGATACATTTCCCCGCTTCTTTATGGGTTCTCTATTGGGAGCCTGGGGTGGGGTGAAATTCTCACGGCTCTGCAGCCATGCTTTTTCATCTTCATTTTGCAGCACCCCCGTTGCTGCCACCACATAGGCTTTGGGAATTGTAATGCGAACATCAAAGCTTCCGAACTCGCTGTAGAATTCACCCTGGTCGAGGTAGGGCATAGGGTGCCAGCCTTTCCGGTCGTATACCGCGGGTTTGGGATACCACTGGGTAACCTGAAACGTTTGCCCATCGTAGCCACCACGGGAAAAGTTGAATGGCAGCTTTATGTGAAAAGGTGTGGTGATGGTAACGTGTTGACTGGGCGGCAGCGGTTGTGGTAAAATAACTTTGACAATATCTATGTGCTGGGGGTGATCTTCGGTTTGGGCGGTGGTGCCGGCCACCTTAAAATCGAGACGGTTGATATAGCCCCGCTGCTCTTTGTTGGAAAAATAAAACCGTGTATCACCGTTCCGGAGCAGTTGTTCGCTGAATGCGGTTTTGTCATTCTTATACGCATTCGGCCAAAGATGAAACCAGATAAAGCGGAGCGTATCTGGACTGTTGTTTGTATACACCAATCGTTCAAATCCATCTAGGGTTTTTTCTTTATCGTTGAGTGAAACATCGATGGTGTAATCAACTTTCTGTTGCCAGTAAGTTTGGGAATAAGCACTCAACAGCAGGATATTGGTTAAAAAGAAAAGGAGTCGTTTTTTCACGGGTACAAAATAAACAAAATCCTAAGACTCCCCCTTGTCCCCCTGAAGGGGAGACTTATACCGGTGATGCTTTTCTGTCTTCGTCATTTTCTTCAGCAGGATGTTTTGCCATTTTGTTGAATAGATTTTCCAGCCGTACACGAGTGCGATGCTTCGGCTGCGCTTAGCATAAACGCCAACAGAAACTTTATAGTACTGCAGCTTCGTACATAAAAGAAAAATGCCTGTCGTTGAACAGGCATTTTCTTATTGTAAAAGTTTTTTCTAAAAGAAGGATTGTAAAGAAAAGTTACTCAGACCTACGTCTCCCCTTCAGGGGACAGGGGAATCACAATTGTCCCTGTTTATTCAACAGGTCGAAATAAGGTGTCAGGTCTTTGCCCAGTTCTTTTTCCATAACGGCTTTGAAATCTTCCGGGTAAGGATGTTTAAATTTCCACTGGTTGAAATAGGCTTTCATGGCCTTGTCAACGGCTTCGCGGCCAAACTCAATTTCAAAATAATACATCCATACGGCTGTTTTCAGGTAAGTGACAATCCCGTATTCTTCTTTGTTGGCAAAATCAGCTGCGGGTGTTTCAATCGGCGTTTTCATCGGGATCTGGTTCATCGCGTTGTAAAGAATCGACTGGAACTCACCCACCGGTTTTTTCTTTACCTCTTCGGGAATCTGGTTGCCGAAAATGCTGTTGGATTTCCAGCGTTCCGCCTCGTAGCGGAACTGGTAATAGGTGTTTATTCCTTCATCCAGCCAGGCATGGTTACGTTCATTGGTAGCCAGAATGCCATAGAGCCAGTTATGCCCAACTTCATGCGCAATCACGGCGTCCAGCGAAGGTTCATCGGCGTCGGGAGAGGTGATCAGCGTGACCATCGGGTATTCCATGCCACCCGACATGTCGTTCTTCGGACCTTCCACTGCCTGTACTACCGGGTAGGGGTATTCGCCGATGTAATCTGAATACTTGCGTGTGCTTTCCTTTACATAGCTGGTACTGTTCACCCAATATTTATTGCCATCAGGATGGTGATAGGTGAATACATCTACCGTGCGGGTAGGAAGCTGCAGGGTGTCGTAACGCACAACAAAATTCTTATCGGCAAACCAGGCAAAATCGTGTACGTTTTCTGCTGTATAGCGCAATGTTTTTGTGGCCCCGGTTGCTTTGTAAGCTACCTTGTTGGTAGCCGCTTTTGCAGCCACATTGGCTTTGCCAATGGCTTTGTATTGCGCCAGTTCTGCGTCGTTGTGCAGGGTGCCGGTTGAACCAACAATATAGGCCGAAGGCGTTGTAATATTTACCGAAAAGCTTCCGAACTCGCTGTAGAATTCACCCTGGTCGAGGTAGGGCATGGGGTGCCAGCCTTTCCGGTCGTATACCGCGGGTTTGGGATACCACTGGGTAACGATATACGATTGCCCATTATAGCCCGAACGCGAATTGTAGGTAGCCAACTTTGTATGAAACGGTGTTGTGATGGTGATCTTTTTACCCGGTTCGAGTGGCTGCGGCAACAATACTTTTATCACATCAATATAGGTCGGGTGCCGTTCGGTTTGCAGGCGCTGACCGGCGGCCATAAAATTCAGGCTATCCATGTAGCCTTTGTCTTTGATGGCAGCAAGTCGTTTGGCGCCATCCTTATCTTTTGCTACCTGTTTGGCAAAGGCTGTGCTGTCGTTTTTATAGGCATTTGGCCAAAGATGGAACCAAATGAATGAAAGCTTGTCCGGGCTGTTGTTGGTATAATCCAGCGTCAGGAATCCTTTTAAGGCATGTTGCTTGTCGTTTAAGGCTACGTCAATTTTGTAATCCACCTGCTGCTGCCAGTAATCCTGTGCAAAGGCAAGGAACTGGAGGCTGCTGGCCAGGAACAATAAAAAGAGTTTTTTCATGTAAAGGTTTTAGAACGGGAAGTAAAATAATAAAAACCGGTGGGAGAGCGGTGTAAGGGCTTTAGGTTTAACGCCGTTCTCACACAATACGCCGTTGAGGTTAACAAGTTGCAAAGCACACCTGTTCTTCCATTTTCGCAAGTGAACTGCCTGGTGAAAGGGGGGCTCCGGTAAAATAAAATGCCGGCGTGGCCGTCATTCCTGTTCAATATATTACTAAAAAGCAAAAGTATTTTTATTTGAAGCTTTCCATCAGCCAGGTATAAAAGGCAGGGAATTCTTCCCGCCAGGTATCTTCGCTGTGTTTGCCCTCTGGACGGATATGTTTTTTTATATCCAGTTTTGATTTCTGCTGCAGAATTTCAGAATACGATGAAAGATCCGGTACCATGCTTTCGCTTTCCTGCTGTCCTGCATAAAAATACATGCGGCCTTTTGCTTTGGAAGCTTTTTGCATGGTGTAGTCTTTCAGCCCCGGATTGATCCAGAACGCCGGTGAAAAAACACCTGCGGCACCAAACCTGTCGGGGTATTTTAACATGGCATAATACGAAATTAATCCCCCCATCGAGCTCCCCGCGATGGCTGTATAGCGTGAACTCTTTTTTGTGCGGTAGTGATTGTTGATGTAAGGCATCAGGGTTTGTACCAGGAAATCCACATATGCATCTCCTTCCCCTTTTCCATATTGATCCATATCAAAAGGTGCGTATTCATTTATGCGTTTTTCGCCGGCATGATCCACTGCAACCACGATCATTTCGCCGGCCTGTTGCCCCAGTGTATCCAGTGCTTCATCCACACCCCATTCGCCAAAACCAGCGGTGGCATGATCAAAGAGGTTTTGCCCGTCGTGCATGTAGAGTACGGGGTATTTTTTCTTTGTAGTTGCATAAGAATGGGGAAGATAGATCCAAACCCGCCGGTTTCGGTTCAGTTGCGGCATATAGAAAGCCGAATCCAGAATGTGAACGTTCTTTGAAGCGGTGGTTTCTTTTGGCTTTTTCGGAAAATGATCGGCCCAATGATCGATTTCAACCAATACAGTGGTGTCTTTTTCAATGGTGATCATCCTGTTTTCAACGGGAAGGCCGCCTTTGCCCGATTCGGCGCCATCCCAACTGCCCAGCGTAAATTTATATTCAAACATACCCTTCGGTAAGTCAATTGTAATGCCGTTTTTATCCTTGTTCACAACTGCTGCATATGTTTTGTCCCGCGGATTCCACCGGTTGAACGATCCTGCCAGGTAAATGGTATCCGCAGGATTGTGATAGGAGGGAAGCCGTTTAAAAACAAAATGCACATGGTATTGTGCATTTGATAAGGTAGTAAACAAGATGAAAGCGAGGGCCGCAACGCCTTTTTTCATGGGCATTATTTGAGGGTTTGCAAGTATGCTTTTACCTGCTCATGAAGGGAAGCGCTCAAGGGCACCACCGGTAAGCGCAGGTAATTCTGTATGATTCCCAACTCGCTTAAAACGGCTTTTACACCTGCCGGATTGTTTTCAGCAAACAGGAGGTCATAACCCTGCAGTAGACGGTTGTTGTAGCTGCGGGCCAATTCAAAATCATTGTTCAGCGCTGCCTGCACCAGGCGTGAAAAATCTTTGGGAAAACAGTTGGCGGCCACACTGATCACACCATCCATGCCGCAGGCAATTTGTGCCAGGGCAAGATTATCATCGCCGCTCACTACCATAAATTCCTGTGGCTTGTCGCGAAGAATCTGCATGCATTGCGCCATGTTGCCGCTGGCTTCTTTGATGCCGGCAATGTTGCTGACTTCATTCGCCAGGCGAATAGTGGTGTTTGCCGCAATGTTACTGCCGGTGCGGCCCGGTACGTTGTAAAGGATAATGGGTTTGGTGGTTACAGAAGCCAGGGCTTTGTAATGCTGGAAGATGCCTTCCTGCGAAGGTTTGTTGTAATAGGGGCTGGCCGATAAAATGCCCATGGCTTTTTCGACAGGAAAAGTTTCTATGTCTTTGATGAGAGCAGCGGTGTTGTTGCCGCCAATCCCGATCACAACAGGAACCCTGGCCGAAACAGCAGAAAAAGTAGCCTGGATGATATCCAGCTTTTCTTCCCGGCTCAGGGTGGGTGTTTCGCCGGTTGTACCCAGTGTTACAATGTACTGTACGCCGCCTTCAATCACAAAATTGATAAGTGCTTCCAGTGCTGCAAAGTCAATGCTGTTGTCTTGTTTGAAAGGTGTCACCAGTGCCACACCGGTTCCTCTTAAAGTATCGCGAAGCATAATTTATTTTCCTGTTCCCGTGGGGGTTTCTAATGTTTGTGTGTATGTTTTTTGCAGGACACGCCACGGCGTGTCCCTACTGGGGCTGTTCGCCCGTTGCAGGAACTTCTTCCCAGAATCCCATTTTGCCAAACTTCTCAATGCGGCCATTGATGCGATCTTCGGCAGGCACCTCCTTTAATTCAGCCAGTACCTTGATCAGGTGTGCTTTCAGGATCTGTGCCGCTTCGTCGTAATCCCAGTGGGCACCGCCGGCCGGTTCGGGAATAATATCATCCACCAGTCCAAAGCCTTTCATGTGATCGGCGGTAAGGCGAAGCTGTTCGGCGGCTACTTCTTTTTTATCCCAGCTGCGCCAGAGAATGGAAGAGCAGCTTTCCGGGGAGATCACCGTGTACCAGGTATTTTCCATCATGTATACCCGGTCGCCAACACCAATGCCCAAGGCACCACCCGATGCACCTTCGCCAATGATCACACAGATCACGGGCACCTTCAGGCGGATCATTTCGTATATGTTGCGGGCAATGGCTTCGCCCTGTCCGCGTTCTTCGGCTTCCAGGCCGGGATAAGCACCTGGTGTATCGATCAGGGTAACAATGGGCTTGTTGAATTTTTCTGCCAGCTTCATCAGGCGCAGTGCCTTGCGGTAGCCTTCGGGGTTGGCCATCCCAAAATTGCGCATCTGCCGCGTTTTGGTATTGATGCCTTTCTGCTGCCCGATGAACATAACGGTTTGTCCATCCAGCGAGGCAAATCCACCTACCATGGCTTTGTCATCCTTTACATTGCGGTCGCCATGCAGTTCCACAAAGTCGGTGGTCATTTTATCAATGTATTTCAGGGTGTAGGGCCGGTCGGGGTGCCGACTCAGTTGCACCTTTTGCCAGGAGGTAAGGCTTTTTGTCAGCTCTTTGCGCCGCTCCAGGATCAGGCCTTCCAACTCCGTGATCTTATCGGCATAGTTGATCTTTTTGGCTTCCTGCGCATGCTTCAGCTTTTCAATTTCATCAATGAGATCCTTGATCGGCTTTTCAAAGTCCAGGAATTGTCTGTTTGCGTTTGAGGGCATAAGCAATTTTAAAAAGTGGCGGTAAAAGTAAGCAGGATTAAGAAAAGATAAGAGGGAATTTAAGCGCAGATCCGCAGCAGGCAAGGATAGAAGTTGAATTCATCAATTGTGAGCGAAACCGCATTGCAGATGGTTTCCAACCTGCGGCTGCATCCCAATATTCAAAGTGCTATCAAGCAGCCTTAGATCCAGAGCAATGGAAGGGGTTTTCGGTTACTGGTTGCTGTTGCGAGAAGATTCGCTGTATTCGTGTACAGTTCATCTTCCTGCCACTAATGCTACGCCGTAATTTTTACTTCTTTAGGCTGCGGCACCCGGCTGCGGATCTGCCGGCGGAAAAGCCAGAGTTGTTTGATGTTTTCGACGGGAATCACCACTTGCGGCGCCACTTCTTCATTGTCGGAGATCAGCACCCACTCCGTTAGTGATTTTTTATAGATCCGCTTGATCATGAGCTGTTCGCTCGTGAGGATCACATACACAAAAAAGTCTTTGCAATCGCTCCAGTCTTCAGCCGGAACCATGGTGGCCAGCACAATATCGCCGCTGTTGAACGTTGGTTCCATGCTGTCGCCATCCACTTCAAAGTAGCGCCAAACCGCACCAATCGGGTTCACACCCGGCGGGAGGGAGTATTGCTCCAGGGTGTCCATGTAATCGACCTGCTCGAACCCTTTTACGTAGCCTGCCTGCGCTTTGATGCCAACGAGGGGAACCAGGAATGTTGTGTTGTTATTTTTCTCTTCCCAGAGGTGCTGCCGGAAAGAGCCGGGTTTTGGCTTTTTAGCGGGCTCGTGTGAACTTTTGCCCAAAATATTCACATCGCCGGATTGGACGCCTAAAGGCGTCTCCTGGAGGAACTTTTGCAGCCTTGCCGCTGTCCGTTTTGATACTTTCATTTTACCTTTTTCCATCTTGTTGACCACTTCGCGGCTGATTGCCAGCTTTTTGGCAAAGTCTGCCTGGTTAAGTCCAGATAACTCCCTGATTTCTAGTACGTTGTAAGAGTCAAACATGACGTTAAGCATTTGTGAAGAAAGGTGTGAATATTTTCGATAAAATGTGAATATTTCGTATCTTTATTGTTCACAAATTTACGGATAAAGTTCACATTTGCAAATCATGAAAAACACAACAAAAGACTTCCGGTTCATTTTTCCGCTGAAGCATAAGGTGGTTCGGGATTTAAAGATCGTGACAGAGCATGTTGGTGATCTGCAGGTAGAAGGTATTGGGTATTTCAATCCTTCGGCTTCGCGTCTCGACATATTTGACCGCTATACCGTGGATATTGATGCCATCCGGTGGAACGGCACCGATATCAAGGAAGTGCTGGAAATCACCGGCGGGATGGAGGAAATTATCGAAGCTTCTATCCGCTACTTCGCCCACGATTTTGAAAACAGTATGGGGCAGGCGGCGTAAAGGTGGATTATCAGTGGTGAATGACAACTTCACTTACATCTGACCACTCACCTCTCACCATTTGAGTACGATTTAAACAATATATACAATGCAAATACGGAAAGCAACCAGAAAAAAAGCAAAGATCAGATTAGGGCTGTCGGCCGTTTCGGGTGGCGGTAAAACATACAGTGCCATTCTGGTGGCCAAAGGCCTTTGCGGCGACTTAAGCAAAGTGGCGGTGATTGACACCGAGAACGGAAGTGCCGACCTCTATGCCCATCTTGGTGATTACAACGTGTTGCCCCTGACGGCACCGTTTACACCGGAGCGTTATATCGAGGCGATCCGTGCCTGTGAAAAAGCCGGAATGGAAGTGATCATCATCGACTCTATCTCGCATGAGTGGGACGGGAAAGGCGGTTGTTTGGAAATAGTGGAGCAGTTGGGCGGTAAATACCAGGACTGGGCCAAAGTAACACCGCGTCACCAGGCTTTCCTGGATGCGATCATTCACAGTTCGGCGCACATCATCACCACGGTTAGAAGAAAGCAGGACTACGAAATGGTAAAGGATAACAACGGTAAGGTAAAGGTGGAGAAAGGCGGGCTGAAAGAAATTACCCGTGAAGGCTTTGAGTACGAACTGACCATCAACCTGGAACTGGACCTGAAACATAACGCCACGGCATCGAAAGACAGAACGGGTTTGTTTATGGGTAAGCCGGCCTTTGTTCCTTCTGAAGCTACAGGCGAAATGATTGCGCAGTGGTGTGAGCAGGGCGAAGAGCAGTTCAATGTGATTCAGCCGGGCAGCGACTGGTACCAGAAAGTGGATACCTGTGCTACACACAAAGAACTGGTTGAGCTGTACCACAAGAACAAATCAGAGATTGATGGCAACCCTTTGTTGCAACAATTAATTGCAAACCGTAGAAACCAGATCAATGGCAAAACACTTAGTGCAGCCTGATACGCTTCCCACAATCAGGGAAGGACTGAATAAAAAGCAGATTAGTGAACTGGCCGACAATTCTGTAGACCAGTTGCTGGAAGAAGGCAATGTTTTCCAGGTAGCCGAAGCTTTGGCTGCCATGGAAGAATTTGTAAAGACGGTGCGGAAAGATGAGCGGTACATCCAGTTTCTGCGGGATGAACTGGCCAAGCACCACGGGCGACTGATCACTGCATCGGGCGCCAAGATCGAAATGTGCGAAGCGGGTGTTTCCTACGACTATACAGGCAATGCCGAATGGCGGGAATTGGAAGCAGAACGCTACGAGATTGAAAGAAGAAAAAAAGCATTGGAAGAAAAACTGCGTCTTTTAGCACCCGGCCGCGTGGCCGTTGATCCGGAAACCGGTGAAATGCTGGAAGGGCCGCAGAAAAGTTCCAAATCAACTTATCGAATTACCCTGGCAAGATGACAAAGACAATTTATCAGGAATGTGTGGAGATTGTGAAAGACCTGGTAGGTCACGACTATCTCTATTTTGAAAGCGCAGTGGAAGTGAAGGTGTCACCGCACACGTTTCCTTTTGCCGCCTGGGCGGTTTGTGTCAGTCCAAAGGACGAACTGTATGTAATGGATGGTGATGAACAATGGCACCAGGTAGAACTGACTGATTTTAATGCAGGCTTGGTGATAGGCAGTTTGTACCAGCGGTTGAAACTGATGCGCATCAATTATGCAAAAGCGAGCTAAAACCGTGAGTGGTGAGTTGTGAATGGTGAGTAAAGTAAGCGGCAACTCATCACTGGCCACTCACCGTTCATTAAAAAGGAGTAAACCATGAAAAACGAAAATACCATCATACCGATCATAGGGCAGGAGCCGGAACTAAAAGCCGCCACCGGGAAGCGCTATGTACGTTCCCTGGAATACGAGGTGATTGCCAATCTTGCCATGAAGCAATTTGTGCAGGAGAAGGAAATCAACTTTGAAGGATTGCTTTCTATTCCGTTAACCGAACGTATCCCTGGCCTGATCAATGACTACGGATTAAAGCGGGCACACCGCCTAATTAAAATGGTGTTGCAGGAATTCTGCTACAGCATTCCCCTGCCGAAAAGCGCCAAGCTTTCCGATACCAAGATCGCAGCCTGTGCCTGTGACCTTATTCTGGCAGCGTATGAAGACCAGTTGAGCCTGGAAGACCTGATTGTGTTTTTCGAACGGGCCAAAGAAGGCGCCTATGGAAAGTTCAAGGGTACGCTAACGCATTTCAGTATTATGCAAAAGCTGGAGCAGTACCGCATGGAGCGTTCGGCCACCTATCATCAACTGAAGGAAGAGCAGGAGGCGCAGCTAAAAAAGATGAATGAGATTCCGCGTATAGGCGATACAAAATCGATCGGTGAGATCTTGCAGCAGGCAGAAGTCATCCCTATGACACAACGAAAAAGTGGGTAAGGAAAAGTGAGAAAAAAGGAGCGGTATTCGCTCTTTTTTTATACCGTCTATTTCCCATAGACAATGCTTTTATGCAGCTTTTATTTTCACTACTTATTAATTGCGAATCTTCTTTTTACTGATCCTGTAAAATGTAGCTGCCCGGTGTTTCTTCAAAATAATATGTACCATTGTTTGCTGAAACTTGCTGTTTCTGAACCATAGCTGTACCCTTTTTACGCAGCGTCCACGTACCTTCTTTCAGATCCGTTATCAGCACTTTTATTTTTTGTCCTTTTTTCCCGGTCACGGTAATCTCTAATTTGCCGGATAGTGCAGGTTCCTCTTTTCCAAAAAAGATCATTCGATCTCCGATCAAAACACCAACCTGGCGTTGTGTTTCTACCATGTGAGGAATCAGCGGCTGTGTTTCTTTTTTGCTGTCCGAAACCTGCAATACATTCAGAAAGTGATGTGTGCTTTCGGCAGTTTTAGGAGAGACTTCTATTCGCCAGGCACCGGCTTCTTCGCTGTTGGCTTTGTTTCTTACTTCCTGTACATAATTGGTGCCGTTCACTTCAAACTCCCTGTTTGGACCTCCTACTTTTACAATGCTGACATTGTTCAGCGAAGGCAGTAAGGTGGTGTTAATCAATTTCCCGCTGTAGCCATGTTCAGTACGTTTTATGGTGGCGGTACTGCCTTCAATGTTGGGTTCTTCCATAGAATGTAGCAGCCATGTTTTTCGGGCTTTCGGATTGGCAGATGTTACCTTGTCGAACACCACCAAAGCCGCCGGAAGACTGTCATTTTTTAAATTCAGAAAAACAAATGAGCGATTGAAGCTGGTAACTTTTCGGGTATACGCATTTGTGAGATCTCCTTTGATATAACTAAAATCAGGCTGAATGGAATCCGGTCCAATTCTGTGTGCGGTAACATGCGCTACCCGGTAGCCTTTTGAAAAAAGGTATTCTGCTTTTACAGGCTCATACCCATTGTTGGGAAAACGTTGGCCTCCGTCGTTGGCCACTTTCCTGCTGTGCCATAAAAATTCTTCCTGCGGGTCGTGCACCAGTATCGTGTTGTGTGCAATTGTCCGTTTATGAAAGTTGATGTCATGATCGCTGCCATACGCCCCTTTTGTGCCTTCATAGATGCCGGCATCAATAGCCAAAGCGCCTTTGTGGTAAATCTGGAATTGGCCTGCATCCAGGTGCTGGTGATTGGCAAACCAGATTCCACCGATCTTCATCTCTGCCACAACCGTCGCTGCATTTTTCCCTGTATCCCATGCTGTACGGGCTACCATGGTGCCACTGGGGTCACCGAAATATTTTGTCAGCGGAAGGTTGTGAGCCGGTGCTGGTTTTACGGCAGGATCTACAAAAAGTATGTGCCAGATGTCTTCTATTTTATACCTGCCCAGACTCAATGTGTCCTGTTTCCTGAATTCGTGTTTTAGATAGGGATCCTTGTAATAGTTGCCTGCCAGGAGCAAATGGAAAGGTGATGCCCACCATGTGCCAAGTTTTGTTTGCGGGGCCAGAAACGAATCGCCATCCCGCAGCAGTTGACCATCCGGCCTGCGGGTATAAACCCACCGGTATGGTATTAAGGCCTGGCGCTTTGTAAAGATGTCTTTGAATCCCATCCTGTCGAAAATCAGCGTGGCGAACATCTCCCATTGAAATCGATAAGGACCATAAGAGTCGCCCTGGTGATGCATATCCGACTGGTACCAATAGTTGCGGACAGGCACCATTTCTGTAAAGAATTTTTCAGCTGCAGCTGTATACATTTCTTTGTCTTCATCATAAGTGGCAATGCCCGCTGCCAGCAGGTCACGCATCACCTGTGCTTCTGATCCATGTCCAACCACGCCACCTTGTTTAACCGGAGGAAAACCAATCTCCATCGTCGCGGCCAGCCGCTTGAAATTTTGAATGAATACTTCTTTTTCTTCTTTTTGCAGAAGGTTATAGCACCAGTCATACACCATGGCGCCTGTGAGAATGGTTTCTCCCACTTTCCGGGTGATGTCCAGTTTCTCGGGAAAAACAACATCGTTCAAAAATGCCGACATTATTGAGATTGCCTTTCTTCCCTTTTGCTTATCATTCGTAAAAAGGTAGACCAAGGCATTCGCTTCTGCAATCTTCATGATCTCCTGGCTGAAGTTTCCAGTTTCCGGTGACGGCGTCTTTTCCAGGACAAAGTTTTTTTCAATTGCGCTTAGGTCCAGCATTCGTTGCCATATATTCTTCAACTCCGGACTTTCGATGTTCTTTTTAAGAAGTGGAATATGCTGTGAGCGCAGAAAAAGCCTGGGGTGTTCAGGGGGTGGAACAGGGATGGAATACGTGACACTAAATTCTTTTGGCAGCCGTACCTTCTCCTCCTGCGCAAAAGCCTGCTGACTTGAAAAGCCAGCGACCAACGAAAAAGAAAAGAAAAGCTTTATGAACACTGTTCTTTTACGATTAGGCATGGGGGTTCGTTGACAGGGGATTTACAACGGGAATAGTTTAGGAAGCAACAGTCGCCAGCTTTGCTTTGGTAACTGTTTTTTTCCTTTTGCCTGCTTTATAGCCTGCAACCGAGTAATACAGGATATACAAATAAGCCGGAAGCATACAAACCAGGAATGACAGTTGGTTTGAAACACCAAACTTGTCCTTCAGGGATGTATAAAGCAGGGGCAAAAGAGCGCCGCCGGCAATACCCATAATCAGGAGAGCCGAACCGGTTTTGGTAAAACGTCCCAGGCCGTCTATCGCTAACGGGAAGATAGCCGGCCACATAAGGGCATTGGCTAATCCCAGCAAGGCAATAAATGTAATGGCAGTATATCCTGTTGTGAGGAACACACAAAGCGTAAAAACAACACCCAGTACAGCAGATATGGACAGCGCTTTTTGTTGCGAGATAATTTTTGGAATGGTGAAAATGCCAATCACATATCCCGCCAGCATGGCAAACAAGGTAAAGGTTGTAAAGTACTTTGTCTGGTCCAGCGGAATACCCATGGCATTACCATACGTGCCTATGGCATCACCAGCCATAACTTCTGCACCAACATACAGGAAAAGGCACAAAACACCCAGCACCAGGTGAGGAAACTGGAAGACGCTGGTTTTTTCCTTTGTATCGGTTTCAGCGCTGTCTTCTGCTTCTTCAATGTCGGGCAGCTTTGATCTTTTTGTCAGAAATGCTAGCAATACCAAAATAACCGCCATGATGATATAGGGCGGGATTACTCTTGCTGCCAGTTCATCCAGCAAAGCATTTTTCTGTGCGGCCGTTGTTGCTGCTGCCACCTGGCTTTCTATGGCGGTTGCGTTTTTTAACACCAATGCACCCAAAACAATAGGACTCAACATGCCCGCTATTTTATTGCAGATGCCCATGATGCTGATGCGCTTTGCTGCACTTTCAATGGGACCGAGAATGCTGATATAGGGATTGACAGCTGTTTGTAAAAGAGCCAATCCGGCACCCTGCACAAACAACCCGGTAAGGAACAAGTTAAAGTTCCTGCCGTTGGCTGCCGGAATAAAAACCAGTGAGCCAATAGCCATCACCAATAAACCCAGGGCCATTCCATTTTTAAACCCGGTTCCTTTTAAAATGTAAGAAGAAGGGATTGCCAGGAAAAAATAAGCCATGTAAAATGCAAAGGTGACAAAGAAGGCTTCGATGTCCGTTTCCAGTTGGCAGGCAAGTTTTAAAAAAGGAATAAGCGTGCCGTTAAGCCAGGTAACAAAACCAAAGATAAAAAACAAGACACCGATCATTACAATGGCATAACGACTGTTGCTTTGTGTGTTTGACTGCTGCATGTGAAGATTGATTGAAACAGGAAAATACAGAAAGCAAGTACACCATTTGGTTAAAATGGGATAGCAAACGTTTGCGTGAAAAATCCGGCAAACGTTTGCGTATGCTTTTACAGGCATGCTTTGGTAAGTTTGGTGTTATCGGACTACAACCCAGAAGTACAGGGAGGAACATGATGTTCGCTTTGGATGCGCTACGAAAAAGAAGCAAAGACAACAGCATATAGAGGAATGAACATTTTTGCAGATCGTGCTTTTATTGAGTGCACCAGCGCAGAGCAGGGTTTCCATCTGGCATTGATGCCAACACACCCCTTAATGAAGAATCATTTGAAAAGGGAAGAGGTTCCGACAAGATTTGATTTTACGAGGGGTGAATGGAAAGCGGGAAGCCTGGTTTTAGAGTTGGGAATTGTTATCAATGCTGTAAATAGCAGGTAGAATATGTAGAGCAGGAGAGGCAACAGTCATATTCCCATCCCGAATCATGAGTGCTTGAATTTCTATCACCTTGACAGGTGATGTAACAGGTATCATTACAAGACAATTAAAGTTGAATTGTATAATCTTACTTTGCAATCCATGAATCTTTTCTTCCGAAGCTTTTACTGCATTGCTGTTTTCCTGGCAGTAGCTTTTCAATCAGGTGCACAGGCGCAATATGTTTATCATGATGCAACCCTTTTTCTGAAAACAGGCCAGGCATTTCGCGATGCCGCAACCTACCAGCGGCTGCCTCTGCGTTTTAAAAATAACATGCGGCCCTATCTCTGGGAGTTGAGTCAGCGACCTGCCGGTATGGCTATCCGTTTTACAACAAACTCTCCAACCATTGCCGTACGATGGAAAACGAATAAGAGTATGTATTTCCCGCATGTTGCCGAATCACTTATCAGGGGTGTTGACCTGTATGGCAAAAAAAATGGAAAGTGGTTTTATGCCGGCTTAGGAAAACCGTCTACCAATGAAAACCATGAGGCAGTTGTAATAAAGGGCATGGACAGCAACATGAAAGAGTTTTTGCTCCACCTGCCAACATACGAAACGGTAGATTCTGTTTTTATTGGCGTGGCACCTGGTTTTGTTATTCAGTCTCCGGCTAAAAGAGGCTTTCGGAGTAGAAAGCCTGTCGTATTTTACGGTACCAGTATCGTGCAGGGTGCTTCGGCCATGCGGCCGGGTATGGCTTACCCTTCCATTATCTCCAGAAATCTGAACATCGAGGCCATTAATCTGGGTTTTAGCGGCAATGCTCATCTGGATACAATCATTGCCAGGGCCATGACAGAAGTGGATGCTTCCTGTTATGTACTGGATTGCGGACCCAATCTGACGCCTGCTATGGTCAGGGAACGCTTACGCCCTTTTATCAATATTCTGAAACAAGGTCGTGCTTCTGTACCGGTTCTCCTGGTAGGAAATATTCCTTATCCGCATGCATTGTTTGACAAAGATGTAAGGCAGAAAATTGACAGTGTCAACCAGATTTTTCAGGAAACATTTATCCAATTGAAAAAAGAAGGGGTGAAAGAACTTTATTACCTGCCTTCCAAAAACCTCATTGGTGTAGACGGCGAGGCAACCGTAGATGGTGTTCATCCCACCGACCTTGGTTTTTTTCGTCTGGCACAAGGGATAGGTAACCTGTTACGACAGATTCTGAAGCTGCAGTAGGGGATCTTCTTTCACCAATGTTAAGCCCTGGAGCGTTTCTTCTTTTTCCAGCAAGCGTTGCAACAGCACGATCTGGTTACCGGCTCTTACAAAGTTGTGTTCGGGATATTTGGCGCCATAATAAATATCATTGTTCAGGTAATCGGTAAGAAAGCGAAGTGCCTGCATGTAAATAATAAATTTACCGGCAAAGACAAAATGCATCTGTTCTGTTGCCGACAATTCTTCGTTCATTTCTTGGAGGTAACCGTCCACAATGGCTTTGAAGTACTCTTCGCGTATTTCAATTTTCGAAAAATCTTTTTCCTCTTCACTTACCGGCGAAAGGTAGGTACGCATCATGTCGCCCACATCAGAAATGAAATAGCCTGGCATCACCGTATCAAGGTCTATTACACACAACCCTTTTTCCTTTTCATCCAGCAGGATATTACTGATCTTGGTATCATGGTGCGTTACCCGGAGCCTGAAGTCAGGATTTTGTTTGATGGCTTCGTATGTTTCAACGATAGCAATGTGCTGTTGCAAAAATGTTATGGCATCTAAAGATGCTGCTATCCGTTCCTTGTTTCCTTCGCTTATCGCTTGCTCAAACTGCTGGTACCGAAGGGAGAGGTTATGAAAGTCGGGTAGTGTGATTTTAAGAGCATTGATGTCGAGACCCGAAAGTAATTGCGTAAATTTTCCGAACTGCTTTGCCGCTTCAAATGCCTGTTGCGGTGTATCTACCACATCAACTGTATGCGAGGCCGGAATAAAGTGAAACAGCCTGAAATAACCCTGTTCTTCATCATAAACTATGTCTTCGTTTTGTGCTGTTGTCAGTGGCGTTGTAAAGAGATATTCCGGGTGATATTGTTTTAGATAATTACTGATCAGCCGAAGGTTTTCTGCAATATGGAAAGGTTGCTTGAATACATGATGGTTGATGCGCTGGAGAATATAGCTGCCTTTTGTATGGTTCACTTTCCAGGTGTGGTTGATCAAGCCGCTGCCAAAGGGTTGAACCGTGCAGTGTTTTTCATCCAAACCATATTGTGATAAAATTGATGTTAGCATGCTGTTATATAGTAAGCTGAAGTAATATCAGCAAACATAACTATGAAAGCCATTGGGAGATTCAGGCAAACGTTTGTGTTAATTTGTGGAAAGCAGCATCCAGCCTGCTTTTGCTGAGATAGAGGATCGGAAGAGTTATTCGTGTACGATTAGTTTGGATTCGATAATGACGTTGTGGTGCACTGCGGTTTCAGCTTTCTCGTCGTTTCTACCAGCGATAATGTCGAGCAGGATCTCCGTTGCCTTTTGTCCCTGCCGGAAGGGAAATTGTTCTACGGAGGCCAATGGGGTGAACTCGAGGTAATGAATAATAGGAAGATTGGCATAACTCACAATGCTCAGGTCTTTGTTGATCTGGAGGTTTGCCTTGCGTGCATATTTGATGGCATCCAGGGCAACATAATCATTGAAGGTAACAATGGCCGTGGGTTTTCTTTTCGAGGACAACAATTCTTGTATGGCAGACTGTGTGCTTTCTGTGGTCAGGTTCGAGGAGATGATGAGGGAAGGGTCGAATTTCAACCTGTTCTTTTTCATGGCATTGATATAACCTTGTAGTCGCTCCTGCGAGGCAAGTAGCGTTTCCGGACCGTTGATCATGCCAATGGCGCGGTGGCCTTTCTTTAGAAGAAAATCCACGGCTTCCCTGGTGCCTGTTTGCAGGTCCGACGCCACATAATGGATATTCTCCAATTTTGGTATCCTGTCGAAGAAAACCACAGGAATATTGTATTTCTTCATCATCTCGTAGTGGTCGTAATTCGATATGTTTTTGCCAATAGATACCAGTACGCCATCCACCCGGTGATTTTTCATGGTGTTAAAAATCAGTTTCTCCTTTTCTTCATCGTCATGCGATTGTGCAAGCAGCACCGTATACTTATTTTGATAGGCGATGTCTTCAATGCCGTTGATGGCTGCAGAGAAAAAAGCTTCCGACAGGTCGGGTAAGACTACGCCTATAGAAAACGTTTTTCGCTGCTGAAAAAAAATAGCGGTTTGGTTCGGTTCGTAGTTGATCTCCTTGGCCAGTTCCTGCACCCGCATCTTTGTGCGGAGGCCAATGCTGGGATGATCATGCAGCGCCCGGGACACGGTGGATACGGAAATGTTGAGCCGCTTGGCGATTTCTTTAATGGTAGGGAGCTTATTTGACATTGAATTACCCAAAAAATTTCTTAAATCAAAAATAACGCAAACGTTTGATCTATAATTTCAAACGTTTGCATAAATGTAGCGGCAAGTGCACTAGCTTTTTCAATGGAAATAAACTTCAAATTAGCAATAGAAATCATTGAATGCCTCCTGTTACGAACCAGAATTATTGAAAAAAGCGAAACAAGTACAAATGACAGGCTGCTAGAAAAAGGATTTCATCCAAAGCGGACAAGGCAGTTCATCACGTTCGGTTAACATTTCACATCATATAAAAACTTCGTTACAAATCTTGCTAAAATGAAAAAAAACAAAGCGCCATTTCTACTGTTAAGTTTCTTATTGGGCTGTCTGAGCCTCATGGCACAAAACAGAACAATCACTGGGAGGCTGACTGCAACCGAAGATAATACGCCTTTGTCAGGTGCAACGGTTACAGTGAAAGGGACTTCCAATTCCGTTCCGACTGCTTCAGACGGAACGTTTTCTATTTCTGTGGCTCCTGGCCCGGTTACCCTTGTAATCAGCTCCGTGGGCTACACCAGCAAAGAGGTTCCTGTTGCCGCCGGGCAAAACAGTATAACAATTACCTTGGATAAGTCCACTGGTCAAATGGGTGAAGTCGTTGTAATTGGTTATGGTACGGTAAAGAAAAGCTCTCTGACCGCTTCTGTGTCAAAGCTGCAAAACGACAAACTAGACCAGATTCCTGTTGGCCGTATTGAGCAGGCTATGGCAGGCCGGCTGGCTGGTGTGGATGTGATTCAATCCCGTGCTACACCAGGTTCTGCACCCATCATTCGTATCAGAGGAACAGGGTCAATCGATGGTGGCAACGAGCCACTGGTGGTGATTGATGGCTTTGCCGGTGCCGGGCTTGGAAGCATCAGCATGAACGATGTCGAATCGATCGAGGTCCTGAAAGATGCTTCGTCAGCCGCCATTTACGGTTCCAGAGCCGCCGGTGGTGTTATCATTGTTACCACCAAAAAAGGAAAGGCCGGAAAGCCTAAACTTAACTTCAACTCGTTTGCGGGTGTGTCAAAACCTATCCTGCACAACGACTGGATCACTGGTGATGAATACTATCAATATGCCATCAAATACCAAAACCGTGAATTCAAGTGGGATAACCCCGCCAATGATGTCACTATTCCCATTTGGGGAGATCCTCGCCGACCGGTAAGCCGCCAGGTAAATCCAATCCTGAACAACGGTGTGAATACAATCTGGCAAGATGCTGTGACACAAACAGCGCCTTTTCAAAACTATAACCTTGCGGTGAGTGGTGGTAGCGAAAATACCCGCTACTATGTATCGGGAACTTACAAAGATGAAAAAGGAACCATCCGCAATACCCGTTACACGCAATATACCCTTCGAGCAAACCTGGAAGTAAAGGTGAACAACGTTATCAATTTTGGTGCAACCTTGAACAGTATCTATGCAAAGAGAAGATTGTCGCCACAACGTACCGTTGATTATGCCAAATACCCGGTCTTTGTGGCGATACAAAATCCTGACGGTTCTTATCCCAAAGCAAAAGACTATTGGTCAGCCGGACCTGTCACCAGCCAGGCAAACCCAATGGCTATTCTGGAAGGTACCTTCCTGACCAACGAAGGCATGAACAACCTGGCCGATGTATTTGTAAATGTGCAGATCCTGAAAGGACTGAACTTCCGTTCTTCACTTTCTACGAATATTAATTACAGCACTTCGGAACGTTTTGCGGCATCAATTGCCAGCAATACAGGTATCAGCAACGGTTCGGCCGGTGATTCCCGGTTTATTGGAGTACTGAACGAAAACACACTGAGTTATAATACAACCCTGAATGGCGTGCACGACATCAGCAGTGTCGTAGGTGCTTCGTTTCAAACCAACAATTCACGTAATGCAGCAATCGGTGTAGTAGCAGGTTCGTTCAGAAACGACATTATTCATACACTGAACAATGCCCTTGTGGATCCGACTTCCACCAATACATTCAAAACAAAATCCAACCTGGAATCTTACTTCGGCCGTATCAACTATGGCTACAAAGACAAATACCTGTTGTCGGCTTCTATGCGTGCTGACGGTTCGTCCCGCTTTGGACCAGGTAACAAGTTTGGTTACTTCCCATCCGCTTCTGTTGCCTGGCGCATTTCGCAGGAAGACTTCCTGCGGGGTCACAGCGTGATCAGCAACCTGAAACTGCGAGCCAGCTATGGTGTTACCGGTAACCTGAATATTGGTGACTTCAGCTATCTCGGCGGAATCGGCGGTTCTACTTACACGGTTAACAATAGCCTGGTACAGGGCCAGACACAAACATCTTTCGGTAACGATAACCTGCGTTGGGAGAGAACCCGCAGTTACGATTACGGTATCGACCTGGGGCTGTTCAGAAACCGCCTGAATATTACGTTTGATTACTATGACAAACGTACGAATGACCTCCTTTACTCAGAGTTGATTCCGGGAATCACCGGGTTTACCAGTTCACTGGTAAATGTGGGTGACATCAGCAACAAGGGAATTGAAATTGAACTGAGTTCCCGCAACATTGTCCGTGGTGATTTCAGATGGACATCATCGTTTAACATGGCGATGAACCGAAACAAAGTGTTGAACCTTGGTAAGGATTTCGAGAAGATCTATACCGATGTGCAGGGAATGAGCTGGATACTGCGTGTTGGCCAGCCAATGTTCTCTTATTTTGCTTATCGTTCCATTGGTGTGTTTCAAAACGAAGACCAGTTAAGTTCAACCCCACGCCTTGCCGGCACCAAAGTGGGTAATCCCATTTTCGAAGACGTGAACAAAGACGGGAAGATCACACCTGCCGATAAAGTTATCCTGGGCACTTTTGCACCGAAGGTGTTTATGGGGCTGGTGAATGATTTCCAGTATAAGAACTTCGATCTGAGCATTGCATTGCAGTCGTCTTTTGGCGGTAAAATGTACAACTACGAAAACCAATACTTCCAGGGCAGCCTGCTGGGTGCTATCCGTCGTTCGCTGGTACAGGACCAATGGTATTCCGAGCAGGAGCCGGGCAATGGCAAAGTGCCGGGTAGTGCGTTGAGTACCCTTGCCTTCCAGGCTGGTTCTGACCTGTACATCGAGGACGCTTCTTTCCTGAATGTAAGAAACATCAATCTTGGTTACACCTTCTCTAGCTCCCTGATGCAAAGAATGCGAATCAGCAACCTGCGTATTTTCACTTCTGTCAGCAATGCGCTGCTGATTACAAGCAAGGGATTCCACGGCTATAACCCGCAAGGCTACACGGGCAGCGAGTATATGCCGGGTTTTAATGACGGTTCTGAGCCGCTCAGCAGGGTCATCACATTTGGTGTTAACGTAGGTTTCTAACTCAACCAATTCAAAAAATGAAAAAGAACAATTTTTATATAGGAAGCTTTTTATTGCTGGCACTCAGCATGGGTTCATGTAAAAAAGAGTTTTTACATCCGGAACCGGATTCTATCCTGACAACAGCCAACTTCTTTAAAACGGCCAACGACCTCGACCAGGCAACCATCGCCACGTATAGCCGCTACCAGGCTCGTAAGCCGTTTGATTACCTGATTATGGAACTGCCAAGCGATAACCTGTACCTGTCAGCCAATGCTGCTATCGCTGCTGCATTTGATATTGATGCACTGACGGTAAATTCGGAGAACAACACGGTGCTGAACTTCTGGAACAATACCTACAACTGCATCTTCCGTGCAAACTCTGTGCTGGTAAACATAGATAAGCCTACTAACTATAAAGCGGGTCAGAAAGAGCAACTGATGGGCGAAGCCAAGTTTTTGCGTGCTTTATTTTACTTTGACCTGGTAAGGATATTTGGCGGAGTGCCCAAGGTAACCAAGCCACTTACCGTAGAAGAATCAAGAGCAACGCCACGGGCCTCCCAGGAAGAAATTTACCAGTTTATTGTTAGCGATCTTCAGGACGCAATCACCAACCTTCCGGCTACGATGCCTAGAGGCAGGGCCTCGAAATCGGCAGCCGTTGCCATGCTGGCGAAAGTTTTTGTGTACCGCAAAGACTGGAACAATGCCAAAACCTACCTGGATCAGATGGAGCAGTTTAGCCATTCACTCGTACCAAATTTTTCTTCTCTATTCAAAGTGGCAACAGAGGATAATGCTGAAGCCATCTTTTCGCTGAAGTATACAGATGGTACAAACGGCCATACCCTGTCCACTGCGTTTATTCCGAATGGTGGTGCCGCCGGCATCGTAAACCGTGGTGATGAGGTTGCATTGCCTTCGTATAGCCTCTGGAAAAAGTATGAAGCCGGTGACACCCGTAAAGCAGCAACGGTTTCGGAAGATTACACACCACCTTCCGGCGGTGCATCCATCAAATATCCGTACGTCAGCAAGTTTGCTGTGCAGCATACATTTGGTTCTTCAGGATTGGATATTCCTGTCATTCGCTTTGCCGACGTGGTTTTGCTGCGTGCCGAAGTTTACTTCAACCTGAACCAGCCCGATAAGGCGCTGACTGAATTGAACAAGATCAGGGAACGTGCCTTTGGTGATGCTACGCATAATTATACATTGGCCGACATTGCTACAGAGGAACTGTTTTATGACAAGCTTTTGCTGGAGCGTCAATTGGAGTTTGCGTATGAAAATGAACGTTGGTTTGACCTCGTACGAACCGGCCGGTTTGTTACTGTACTGGCGACCGAAGAGAGAGGCTTCAACTTTAGTTCGCAAACACCCAATGTAGCCATCCTGAATCCACAGCCTTTCGAAAAAGTATTTCCCATTCCTTACACACAGATTGCGCAGGCCAATCCTGGTGTTCTGGAACAAAACGAAGGCTATACCAGATAAGAACCAATACTAACAGCTGCCTTGCTGCCTGCATTCACCTGCATGGCGGCAAGGTTATATTTCAACAGAAGGTGGAGTTGTAAAGTATAGAAAGCTGTCAGTTCGAACATATTTCAAAAAGCCATGCGCTGTTTTTAAAATGATTTCCAGATGTTTTGCGCCCCATTTCCATTTTATGTCCGTAAAGCTGTTCTTGCCACATGTATTGTATGGATAGCAACCGGTTGGCAGGCAATGGCGCAGCAAAGTGGTGATCTCAAATTGCTTGACTGGAAGCCGAAAAGCCAGATGGTAGTGGCAAAGACAGAGATTTCCCGTCCGAAGTTCCCCGTGATTGATATTCATAATCATTTGGGAAGAGTGGAGAAAACCGCGGCGTACTTAAAAGAAATGGAAAAAGCAGGCGTGGAAGCTGCTGTCAGCCTAGATGGACATTCCAAAAATTTTTATTACCGTGAACACTTGAAAAAATCCGGCGAGCTGGCGGGTGATAAAATCATTGTTTTTTTTGCACCGGAATGGGAACGGATTGATGAAACCGATTTTGGCAGCAACGAGGCCAAACGTTTAGAGGAAGCCGTAAAATTGGGAGCACGAGGCATCAAGGTTTACAAGCGGCTCGGGCTCACTGTAAAAGACAAAACCGGTAAAGTTGTGCCGGTGGATGATCCGAGATTCGATCCTATCTGGGCAAAATGTGGTGAATTGGGTATTCCCGTGTTGATGCATGTTTCGGACCCCAAAGCTTTTTTTACACCGGTAGATAAGTACAATGAACGGTACGATGAATTGGGTGCACACCCGGACTGGTCGTATTACGGCGATGCCTACCCGGATAAAGACACCATTTTGGCACAGCGCAACCGGGTGCTGGCTAAGCATCCAACAACCATCTTTATTGGTGCACATGTTGCCAATATGCCGGAAGAACTGGCAACGGTTTCAAAATGGCTGGATCAGTACCCCAACCTTTATGTGGAGATCGGGGCAAGAATCAGTGAATTGGGCCGTCAACCGTTCACTGCACGTAAGTTTATGATTAAGTACCAGGACAGGGTGCTTTTTGGCTCTGATACCGAACCTAACGCCCATGCTTACCGTATTTATTACCGCTTCCTGGAAACAGAGGATGAATACATTGATCCTTCTGACGGGCATCACCTGCAGGGGCGCTGGATGATTTATGGTCTCAACCTGCCGGACAGCGTACTGGAAAAGATTTACAACAAAAATGCACGGAAGGTGCTCAGTCAATTCAAGGCAAAACAGGTAAAAAGATGAAACCTTCAGCAGCACTGGCTTTGGTCATCATTACACTTGCATTGCTGCAAACCCCTGCTGCTGCAACCGATTCTATCGTCGTCAGGCGTACAACTGATTTTTTACTTTCAGGTGATGGCCAAAGTAACCAATGGGGCTTGACCCAATGGCAAGTGTTGCCGCAACGGCGTAATACCCAATATAAAAAAGAAACAAAGTTCAAGATGCTGTATTCGGCAACGGGTATTTACTTTCTGTTTAGCAATGAAGATGAGATCCTCACTGCGACAAGGCAAAAAGATTTTGACAGCCTTTGGGTGGAAGACGTGAACGAAGTCTTTCTCTGGCCCGATACCACCGAAACGATCTATTTTGAATACGAAATTTCACCCTTGAACTATGAATTGCCGATCCTTGTGCCCAATATCCGTGGAAATCATTTGGGATGGCGTCCGTGGATTTATGAAGAGAACCGCAAAACTAGACATGCTACGGCCGTGGTTGGGGGCAAGAAAAAAAGTGGAAGTAAAATCAGGGAATGGCTATCAGAATTTTTCATTCCTTTTGAATTGCTTGCGCCGCTGCACAACCGGGTGCCGCAACCTGGCACCATATGGAAGGCTAACCTGTACCGGGTAGACTATGATCATAAGGAACCTGCGGTTTGGGCCTGGCAACCAACAGAAGGGAGCTTTCATCAATTCCAACAATTTGGAAAACTGGTTTTTGAATAAATCGTTTAAAACATTCATCAGAAAATAGATTGCTCATGCATATAGCTTCAGCCCTGCGGATAGAGAGAAAAGTAACTGAATCGCCAGTTGCGGCAACGTCAATACCGGTCAGAAGAATTGCATCTGTGGATGTTTACCGTGGCTTTGTGATGTTGCTGATGATGGCCGAAGTGCTTTCGCTGGAAACAGTATCCAACAAATTAGTGGGTAGTTCCTTCTGGAGCTTTTTAGCTTTCCACCAAAGCCATGTTCCGTGGGTGGGTTGTTCGCTGCACGATATGATCCAACCTTCTTTTACCTTTCTGGTAGGAGTTGTATTACCATATTCCATTGCGGGCCGGGTTGAAAAAGGAGGAAAGTTTCCGGCCTTGTTGCGGCATGCGGTGGTACGTTCGCTGATCCTGATTTTCCTGGGCATCTTTCTGCGGTCGATGGATGCAAAGCAGACCTATTTCACCTTTGAAGATACGCTTACACAAATCGGCCTGGGATATACGTTTTTGTTCATCCTCGGCTTCCAGTCGCAACGGGTGCAGATAGGTGCGCTGGTCCTTATCTTGGTGGGTTACTGGCTGGCATTTGCCTTGTACCCTTTACCGGGTGCCGGTTTCGATTATGCTGCTGCCGGCGTAACTCCCGGTTGGGAACATAACCTGAACGGCTTTGCCGCACACTGGAACATGAACACCAATTTTGCCTGGTCGTTTGATCGTTGGTTTCTGAATCTGTTTCCAAGAGAAAAGCCGTTTGATTATAATTACGGTGGTTACCAGACCCTGAGTTTTATTCCCACCTTGGGCACCATGATTCTTGGTCTGCTCGCAGGAGATGCGCTGAAGTCAGCTACTACCGATAAACAAAAGCTGAAGTTTTTTATGATCACCGGTGCGGTATTGATTGCTATGGGATTATTGTTGCAGTTTACCGGTATCAATCCCATTGTAAAACGCATCTGGACGCCAGCGTGGACACTATTCAGCGGCGGTATCTGCTTTTGGTTTCTCGCTGCCTTTTACGCGGTGATTGATGTGGCAGGCAAAAAAGACTGGGCATTCATACTGAAAATAATTGGGGTCAATTCCATCGCAGCCTATGTTATTGCGCATGTACTGCCAAACTTTATTACCGATACGTTTCGCATTCACATCGGCCAAAACTTTGACCTTGTTTTTGGAGCACCGTATGCTACACTTGTCAGTGGCACCCTGATTCTTTTGGTTGAATGGCTGCTTTTATACTGGATGTACAAGAAAAAGCTTTTTATCAAGATCTAACAACAGGTAAGAATTCAGATTATGATGTTGGGTAACCATTTTAGAAAACAATTCCTTTCCTTTCTCTTCTTGCTGGTTTTTCTCCAGGTGGTCCATGCTGCCGGGCCGGTTGATCCTTCAAAACAGTTTCGATTTTTACCGACACCGCAAAAAGTGGAATGGCGGCAAGGCAGGGGATTGCCCGCAAATGCATTGCGTTTTATTACCTTGAAAGGAGGTGCGCAACGGCCCATATTAACAGGCTCTTTGGAAACTTTACGTACAGGCAATGAAAGCGCAATGGGGACATTGGTTCTGGCCATCTCCAATAACATTCCCTTTACATCTGCAGAAGGTTACCTGCTGGAAATAAAAGATGGAAGGGCTATCATCACAGCAAAGGGACAGGCAGGTTTGTTTTACGGTTGCCAAACGCTGACACAGTTATTGGAAGATGCCAGGGAACAATCCATCGAGGTGCCTTCCTGCCGAATTACCGACTATCCCGAAATGGCATACAGGGCTGTTCATCTCGACCTGAAACATCATCTCGACGCCGGGCATTATTACTACAACATGATCGATCGCCTGGCAAAAGTGAAGGTGAATGCCATTATTGTTGAATTTGAGGACAAACTTCGCTTTCGCAAAGCGCCGGCTGTGGGTGCAAGCAACGCCATTTCAATTGAAGAATTTGCTGCCATTACCCGCTACGCAAAAGACCGTAATATCGAAATCAGTCCCCTGGTGCAGGGCCTTGGACATGCTTCGTTTATCCTGAAACATGAGCAATATAAAAAGTTGCGTGATAATCCTGAATCGGATTGGGCTTTTGACCCGCTCAACCCTGAAACATACGACCTGCAGTTTGCGCTGTACGAAGATGCGATGGCGGCTACGCCTGGTGGAAGATACCTGCATGTCGGCGGCGATGAAGTAGGGAAGTTGGGCATGTCTGAACTGGCAAAAAAATCAGGCAAGCAACCTTTTGAATTGCAGATGTTCTGGCTGAACAAAGTAGCCGATTTTGCACAGAAGCATAACCGCATTCCCATCTTCTGGGATGATATGCTTTTTAAGCTGGCGGGTGTTTACGAAACTACGTATGATGAAAAAATCCCTGCCGAAAAAGTAGATTCTATCTGGAGAAAAAATGAGCAGCAACTGAACGAAAAGATTGACCTGTTTCCCAAGAACTGTGTATACATGCGCTGGAATTACTGGGACCCGACAATCCCCGGTAACAAGAAAGCAATTGACTGGTACAAATCACACGGCTTAAACGTAATGGCTGCCACTGCGGCACAAACCAACTGGCCCATGATGCCGCGGGAGAACTCGAACTTAAAATCCATGCAACAGTTTTGCCGTGTTGCCATTGAAAAGAATATGGACGGCATATTATGTACCGTTTGGGACGATGCTTCACCTCACCACGAAACCATCTGGCGTGGCCTTTACAATTTTGCTGCACTGAGCTGGAATGATGCAGCTCGTGCAGCAAATGAGGCCAACGCTGTTTTTCTTCACCGCTTTTATGGTTCGGCGCTAAACGATTCCACCTTTGAGTTCCAAAACAAATTAGAGAATGCCCTCTTTTTCTGGGAGGCTGCTCTGCTGGAAAAAGGACACCGTTACAACTATCCAGAAAACATTCAGCTCATCGATCTTCCGGATGCGGCAAAGCCCGGAAGCTGGAACCAGAAATACAGCAAAAAAATAGCAAAAGCAAAAGAAGAGCTGAAGCGGTACCAGGAAATCAGGCAAACCATCGGAAAAGCGCAACAGGTGGCCACACGAAACCAGTATTCCCTGTCACTGATGAATGCTATCAATGAACTGCAGATCTATCCTGCGCAAATCCTGCTGCAGTTATCTGCATATGATGAAGCCACTTCAGCCCAGGCAAAAAAAGAAAAGAAGACCCAGGTGCTTCAATTGGTAAGCCGTTTCGTGGAAAGAAGAAAGCAATACGAAGATGTGTTTTCTGCTACACGGTTTTTGTCCAATCCTCCCGATTATGTCATGGACCAGAATGGCCACCACCATTTGGCCAATGGTACCCTCAACAGCGATTGGATGTATGTATACGAACTGGCAATGAACAAAAAGATTTCGGAGTGGGAGTCCGGCAAAAGTTTGTAATGAGAAATTTTGCAGTCATAGCGTTTGCTGTTTGTTGTTCTGTTTTTCTTTTCTGCAGGAATACGGAGCCGGACGTAACGTTTCCCATCGAAAAACAGGTCCGCCTGGATTCTACTGTGGTAGGTGTAAGCACGATTCTTTCCGGCCTTGATGTGCCCTGGGAAATAACCTGGGGGCCCGACAACCAGATATACATGACAGAGCAAGGTGGCACTGTCAGCAGAGTCGATCCAAAAACAGGCAAGAGAACAGTCCTGCTACATGTACCGGACGTTTATCGCAAACGTTCTATGGGATTGCTGGGTATGGCTGTTTCTCCCGACTTCAAAAAGCATCCTTATATTTTTTTGGATTACACCTACCTCAAAGGAGAAAAGGTCGTATCGCGATTGGTACGTTATACCATCACAGAGGATACCCTGACGGCACCACTTGTTCTCCTGGAAGATATTCCCGGTGCCAACGGCCACAATGGTTCACGCATAACAATAGGTGCAGATGGCAAATTGATACTGTCTACCGGTGACGCTACAGTGAGTGAAAATGCTCAAAATACGGCATCCGTAAATGGAAAGATTCTTCGCCTGAATATAGATGGAACAATCCCTGCTGATAACCCCATCCCGGGAAGCCCGGTCTGGTCATGGGGGCACCGGAATATCCAGGGGCTTGCCTTTGGCCGCAATGGCATCTTGTACAGTTCCGAGCATGGCGATGCGACAGATGATGAAGTAAACATTATTACAAAAGCAAAAAATTATGGCTGGCCACAGGTGCAGGGATATGCCGATCAACCCGAAGAAAAAGCCTTTCTACAGGACAGCGCCATTACTGAACCTTTAAAAGCATGGACACCAACCATAGCGCCTGCCGGCATTGATTATTACAGCGGTGCAGCCATTCCGGAGTGGAATCATTCGCTTTTACTGACCACACTGAAAGGCAGCAGTCTTTATGTGTTAAAGCTGGATAAAAAGGGAGCTGTGATCTCCTCTGAAAAGGTCTTCTTTAGCAATGAATTTGGCCGCATTCGTGATGTTTGTGTATCGCTTTCGGGAGAAATTTACCTCTCCACCAGCAACCGTGACTGGAATCCTGCAGCAGGCTTTCCCAAACCCAAAGATGACAGGATTATTCGCATAACGAAACTCAGAACAGAAAAAAGCATTGCAAAAACTAGCCCTGTTACAACAAATAAACCGGCAGAAGCAACAACCAGCGGAAAAGCAATTTATACCAGCTATTGTGAGTCTTGCCATAAGAAAGGGGGCGAAGGGATCAAAGGCACCTTTCCGCCGCTTCAGGCAAATGCCCTGGTAAAGGATAAAAAAGCACTGATAGCGGTTGTGCTGAACGGCAAAACAGGGCCATCAAAAGTTAACGGCGTATCGTACAATGGTGCCATGCCTGCATTTAAATTTTTAAGCGATAAAGACGTAGCCGCTGTGGTTACCCACATCCGGACAAGCTTTGGCAACAAAGCCGGTGCGGTAACAGCGGCTGAAGTAGCGGCTGTGCGAAATGCAAAAAAATAAACTTCAAAACCGGTGATAAGGAGAAGAAAATTTATCAAAAACATGGCTGTTTCAGGACTGGGCATCAGTTTGGCAAGTCCCTTCTCAAACCTGTATGCAACCGGTAGAGGAGTGCAAAAAAAACGTATTGGTATTATAGGTCTGGATACATCGCACAGTATAGAATTCACTAAGGTGCTGAACAATCCTGAGGCCAAGCCGGAACTGGCTGGCTATAAAGTAGTAGCAGCCTATCCGCAGGGAAGTACCACTATCGAATCAAGTGTAAAACGCATTGCCGGCTATACGGAAGAAATCAAAAAGTATGGTGTTACGATAGCTTCTTCAATTCACGAATTGCTATCTGAAGTAGATGTGGTATTGCTCGAAACCAATGATGGACATCCGCGCCTGGAACAGGCAATGCAGGTCATCAGAGCGGGTAAACCCTTGTTCATCGACAAACCGGTAGCTGCTTCCCTGGGCGATGTACTGGCCATCTATGCTGCGGCTGAAAAAGCGAAGGTGCCCATCTTTTCTTCTTCATCATTGCGCTATATAACCGGTGCCGGTGAAGCGGCACTGGGAAAAGTTGGCAAGGTTGCCGGCGCTGATGTTTTTGGTCCGGCCTACCTGGAGAAATCCCATCCTGATCTTTTCTGGTATGGCATTCACGGCGTGGAAATGCTGTTTACTGTTATGGGTAAAGATTGCCGGGAGGTGACCCGGGTTCATACAGAAACCACTGACCTTGTGACCGGTACCTGGAACGACAATCGCCTTGGTGTCTTTCGCGGAACGCGGCTGGGCAGCTATGATTTTGGTGGAAATGTTTTTGGTGAGAAAGGCACCCTGGCATTAGGGCCCTACACCGGCTATTATCCCTTGCTGGTACAGATCATTCAATTTTTCGAAACAGGTATAGCACCGGTAAGCCCGGAGGAAACGATTGCCATCTATGCGTTCATGGAGGCCGCTGATGAAAGCAAACGTCGCAGCGGTGCTACGGTACAATTGCAGGAAGTGATTCGTAAAGCAAAAAAAGGAGGAAAGGCGTAAAATGGAAAATACAAAAACAGTCGTTGAGCAGCCATTGAATGTCAGCCGTTCTTCCGGTAGCTTGTCACGAGGATTGAAACGGTGGCTGGTGTCTCTGGGCCCGGGAATCATCACAGCCGCTGTGGTGTTTGGTCCCAGTAAGATTACCATTACATCGAAGATGGGAGCGGCTTACGGATACCAGTTGCTTTGGGTAGTGCCTGTTGCCATTTTCTTCCTGATCGTTTTTACATCAATGTCCGAACGCATTGCCCGGTCCATCAATCAATCGCTGTTGACAACCATCCGGGAAAAGTGGGGGAGGCCCGTAGCGCTTTTTATCGGGCTGGGAATCTTCCTGGTGACCGCATCTTTTCAGGCAGGTAATTCTATTGGTGTAGGCATATCTGTTGCCGAATGGAACCACAGTTCCCCGGTACCTTGGGTGGCTGTTTTTACATTAGCCGGAATCAGTCTGCTCTTCTTCAGAACATTTTACAAAGTGCTGGAAAAGGTGATGATCTTCCTGGTGGTGCTGATGTTGTTTTCATTTGTCTCTACGTTGTTCCTGGCAAAACCACCTGCGGCAGAAGTGGCGTCAGGCTTTGTTCCCACGGTGCCGGATGGTTCACTGGGATTGCTGATAGCATTCATGGCTTCTGCTTTTTCCATTGTTGCTGCTTTTTACCAGTGTTACCTTGTGCAGGAGAGGAAACGTGTCAATAACGAGACACAGGTAAATGCCAGCAGCAGTGTCATTGGTATCCTGATCCTTGGCTTTATGAGCGCTGCCGTTTTGATCTGTGCAGCTGCTGTATTGAAAGCAAAAGGTATCAATGTAAACAGCGCCACCGACATTGCCAAGGCGTTAGAACCGGTTTATGGGCGGTATGCAACTTCTTTATTTCTGGTAGGATTGTTTGGTGCTTCTTTTTCCTCGCTCATTGGTAATGCCGCTATTGGCGGTACACTGTTGGGTGATGCCCTGGGTTACGGCAGCCAATTGAACGCAAAACCAGTGCGCCTGCTGATTGCGCTGGTGATGGTGATTGGTGCCACCGTTGCCATTGTCTTTGGAAAACTGCCGTTGCAGTTGATTGTGCTGGCACAAAGTGTGACCATCTTTGTTGTTCCCTTTATCGGCATTGCCATGTATGCCATTGCCAATGATCAGCGCATCATGGGCAAACGCAGAAATTCAGTTTCCACACGTATAGCCGGTGCGGCCGGATTGCTGGTGATTATCGCACTGGCGATCATGAACATTAAAACACTTTTTTTCAATACCTAATTCCCGAAAACATGAATGACATTCAGGAACTGTATCAGCAGTTGTTAGAGCCCTCTGAAGCCCTTATTTCTGATATGGCCCAGCTGCAGGGAGACATTATCATCCTTGGCGTAGGCGGCAAAATGGGGCCTGCCCTTGCCAGGCTGGCCAGGCAGGCCGTTGACCGTGCCGGTGTAGACAAACGTATCATTGGTGTGTCCCGCTTTTCGGAAGAAGGCTTGCAGGAAGAACTCAATGCTCTTGGCATTGAAACCATCGCTGCCGACCTGTTGCAAGATGAGCAACTGGAGGCGCTGCCGGATGCGGAGAACGTGTTGTACCTCGCCGGAACAAAATTTGGCACAACGGGCAAAGAATCGTTTACATGGGCTATGAACGCCTACTTGCCGGGCCGGGTGGCACAACGCTATAAAAACTCACGCATTGTTGTTTTCTCTACCGGCAATGTATACCCGCTTACGCCGGTTTTGATGGGAGGAGCCGATGAACAGGTGACGCCTAACCCGGTGGGTGAATATGCACAATCCTGTCTTGGCAGGGAGCGACTTTTTCAATACTATTCATCCAGATACAATACGCCTACTCTTATCTACCGGCTCAATTATGCCAACGATGTTACGTATGGCGTGTTGCTGGAGATTGCTAAATCGGTGAAAGAAGGCAGGCCAATCGATATCAGCATGGGCCATGTCAATGTTATCTGGCAGGGTGATGCCAATGAGATTGCCTTACGGGCCTTGCATCACTGTTCGGTACCCTCAAAAATTTTAAACGTTACCGGGCCCGAAATTGTGTCTGTACGCTGGTTGGCAAAAGAGTTTGGGAAGCACTTCGGCCAAACACTTGAATTTATCAATGCAGAACAGGATACCGCTTTGTTAAGCAATGCCGCCGAATGCTCCCGCCTGTTTGGTTATCCAGGTGTATCACTCAAACAAATGATTGAAGTGACAGCAGCCTGGCTGAAAGAGGGCGGCAAAACCATCAACAAACCCACTCATTTCCAGGAAAGAACTGGTCAATTTTAAGCATATGCATATTCAATCAACTATCAAAGAATTCCTGCACAAAGGCACGGTGATTCCAGCCCACCCGTTAGCGCTGAATGCTTCCCGTCAACTGGACGAAGAAAGACAGCGCAGGCTTACCCGCTATTACATGGAAGCTGGTGCTGGTGGTGTGGCAGTTGGTGTGCACACCACGCAATTTGAAATCAGGAAACCAGAAGTGAACCTGCTCGAAACTGTGCTCAGATTGGCTGCAGAGGAAATAGACAGGGCGCAGTTAAGCAGGCCTTTTATCAAAGTTGCAGGCATAGTAGGCCCCACCCCCCAGGCTGTAAAAGAAGCCAAGCTGGCTGTGAAATATGGCTATCATATTGGCCTTGTCAGTCTCGGCGGCTTAAAAGAATTTTCTGAAGCCGAATTGATTCAGCATGTTCGTGAAGTGGCTGAAGTTATTCCTGTATTTGGCTTTTACCTGCAGCCTGCTGTAGGCGGAAGAATCTTAAGCTACAACTTCTGGAAAGAATTTGCCGAAATACCCAATGTACATGCTATCAAGATTGCAGCGTTCAACCGCTATCAAACCCTGGATGTCGTTCGTGCCGTATGCGGTTCTTCACGGAGGGAGGAGATTGCCCTCTACACCGGTAATGATGATAATATTGTTGCTGATTTGCTTACACCGTATCGCTTTACCATCAACGGAACACAGGTTGAAAAAAGATTTGTTGGTGGGCTGCTCGGTCATTGGGCAGTATGGACAAACAGAGCCGTAAAGCTCCTGCAGGAAATCAAAAAATGTGTTGCTGAAGGCTCTGAATCTTTTGAGTCCCTCCTTAGCAAAGGCATTGAGGTCACTGATATGAACGAGGTGATTTTTGATGCACGGAATTCGTTTCATGGCTGCATTCCGGGGATACATGAAGTGTTGAGGAGACAGGGATTGCTGGAGGGCCGGTGGTGCCTTGATCCGCATGAGGAATTATCACCGGGACAAATGGAAGAAATCAACCGCATCTACGAGATGTATCCGCATCACACAGACGATGCCTTTGTAAAAGCTTTCCTGGAAGGCGAAAAAAAGAAGGCCGGTGCAACCGTAGTTGTATAACGTTTCTGACAGAAAAAATTATTAAAAAAGCAGCAGGCATGCTCAAAGAAGCAATCAGGCAGGAGGTAGACCGAATTGAAAAGACAGTAATCAGTTGGCGCAGGCATATCCACGAAAACCCTGAATTGTCGTTTAGGGAATTCGAGACCAGTGCTTTCATCAAAGCACGTTTAGATGAATTAGGCGTTGCATGGCAGCCGATGGCGGAAACCGGAGTAGTGGCCCTCATCAAAGGTGAACGTCCATGCGACAGCGTGATTGCCCTGCGTGCCGATATGGATGCATTGCCCATCACGGAAGCCAATGATGTTCCTTATGCATCAAAGAACAGCGGTGTGATGCATGCCTGCGGGCATGATTTCCATACATCATCGCTGCTTGGCGTTGCCAGCATACTGCAGTCTGTCAAGTCCCAGTTTGGTGGAACGGTAAAGCTGATTTTTCAACCGGCAGAGGAGATCCTTCCAGGCGGCGCAGGCATGATGATCAGCGAAGGTGTCCTTCAGAATCCTTCACCCACTGCTGTTATTGGGCAACATGTTTCGCCTTTTATCGAAAGGGGCAAGATTGGCATCCGCAAGGGAAAGTTTATGGCATCCATGGATGAGCTGTTCGTCACCATTAAGGGAAGGGGCGGGCATGGCGCACAACCTCACCGCAACATTGATCCTGTGATGATTGCTGCACAGGTGCTGGTGAGTTTGCAACAAGTGGTTAGCCGTATGGCAGATCCAACCCTGCCTACAGTGTTATCCTTTGGTAAAGTGGTTGCTGATGGCGCCATCAATATCATCCCAAACGAAGTGTATATGGAAGGTACGTTCCGGACATTGGACGAAGGCTGGCGGGCAGAGGCACATGAACGTATGAAGAAAATGGCAGTTAGTATTGCTGAGAGCATGGGCGGCAGCTGTGATTTCGTTATCAGTAAAGGGTATCCCTACCTTGTCAACGAGGAGAAACTGACCAGCAGGGTGTCCGCATTTGCCGGAGAATACTTGGGGAAAGAGAACGTGGAGGACCTTGATATATGGATGGCGGCTGAAGACTTTGCCAGGTATTCGCAGTTGGCTGATTCCTGCTTTTATCTGCTGGGGACCGGGAACAAGCTGCAAGGCATTGACTCCTCCCTTCATACACCAACATTTAGTATAGATGAAGATGCACTTTCAATAAGTACTGGTTTGATGGCGTATATCGCAGTCAGACAACTGGGTAATTAAAACGTTTCAGGTAAGATCTGAGACATAAAAAAATAATCAACAATTCAATTTTTTCCCACTGGAATAAACATAGCTTAGTATGAAAAGTTTAGAAGCTACCTATCCAAAAACACAACCTATTGAAGAAATGCATTGGGGTGAAGTAGAGGGACGAGCCATCTCTTTATACAAGCTTGCCAACAGCAATGGATCGAAATTGTTTGTAACAAATTACGGTGCAACGATACAATCGCTATACGTAAGAGATAAGTCCGGCAAGTTGGAAGATGTTGTGCTGGGATACGATACACTGGAGGAGTATGTAAACGACTCATATTATTTCGGCTGTGTGGTTGGGAGATACGCCAACCGTATCGCTGGCGGAACGGTTAAATTGTATGACAAAGAATATAAGCTACACACCCGGGAAGGTGGGTATCATTTACACGGAGGAAGCGTTGGCTTCAATAAAAAGGTGTGGTCTGCAGAAACAGTTGAGAGAGAAACAGCCTGTGGCATTCGGCTGTCCTACCTGAGCATTGACGGCGAAGAGGGTTTTCCAGGTAATGTAAGGACCACGGTCACCTATTGGCTTACTGAGTTAAACCAGGTGATGGTTGAATATACTGCTACAACAGATCAGACAACGCTGATCAACCTTACACAGCACAGCTATTTCAATCTGGCTGGCCATTATGCGGGGACAATCTTGGATCACAAGCTTCAGATTCATTCGCCATGGTACTTGCCTGTTAATAGTATGCAGGTACCAAAGGGTGAAATAGCTGATGTTGCAGGCACGCCATTCGATTTCCAGAAACCAAAAAATATTGGTGTTGATATTGAACAGACCAACCCACAACTATATCTGAGCGGCGGCTACGATCATAGTTGGGTACTCGAACAACAACACACACCAATTGCTAAACATGCGGCAACAGTGACAGATGCCGTCAGTGGTCGTGTACTTGATGTATACACCACCGAGCCGGCGGTACATTTTTATAGCGCCAACTTTATCGAAGAGGGAACAAAGGGGAAGAAGGGAGCGGTTTACAACAGGCGAACATCTTTTTGCCTTGAGACGCAGCATTTTCCCGATGCGCCTAATCACTCCCATTTCCCCAGTACAGTATTGGAAGCTGGTGAAGAGTTTTATAGCAAAACTGTTTTTGAATTCTCCGTGGTGCTTTAGGCAAAATGTAAATGAATGTTATCTGCCCTAATATAAGTTGGGTGGCTTCTTCCTGCTAGGCTCAAAAAATTTGGCAGTCTTGTGTAGTTGTTGGTAAAATGATCTTTATTCAAAACAAGAGAAAACAAAAAAGCCTGTAAATTTTATAGGTTACAGGCTTTTAAGCTACACTATGTGTTTGTTTGCGGACCGGACGGGACTCGAACCCGTCCTCCGCCGTGTTTTAGGCGGCACTGTAAATCAACTGATTATATTGATCCTTATTTCACGGGGTGGGCTAAAAAGGGGCATTTCAAGGTGACCTATAAGGTGACCTCGAATGTTAAATAAAAACAGGTCACCTCGTATCTTTTATTCTTACCAATGATTAGGTTCTCTAATTTGGTTGAAATCCTAAACCAATGTATCACATATTATTCTTTATTAAAAGAAATAAAAAGCGCAATGGGAAGTTTCCTGTGTACTGCCGCATCACTATTCAACAGCTGCGATCCGAATTTTCCATAAATACCTGGGTAACAGAAACTCAATGGAACCTAAGTGAAAAAAAATTCCCTGCCATTGATATGCGATTAAAGGTTCTTTATGAAAGCTTGATCACTAAAAGCGATGTAACAGCTCAAATGCTGCGGGACGCCTACAAAGGTCAGAAAACACGTTATCTGTTGAAATTATACAAAGCTCACCTGAAAGAAATAAAGCTGCTCAAATCGGATTACACCACCAGCACATATAATTGTTACAAACGAGCTTTAGAACTGTTACAACAGTTTGTCAAAACAAAGTACCGATCTGAGGACATACCTATGAATAAGGTAGATTTCGATTTTGTGAAATCGTTTGACTTCTTCCTTAAGGCGACGTTACAACTTGCAAAAAATACGGTAGTAAAATACATGGCACGTTTGAAGAAAGTAGTCCGCATTGCTCTTGCGCACCACTGGATAGAAAATGATCCTTTCTCCAAGTACAAAATGCGTTTTGAATTGGGAGAAAAAGAATGGTTAGATGGCACTGAACTTAAGCGTCTCACCAAACGAAAATTTAGTATAGAGCGGTTGGATCGAATCAAAAACGTTTTTCTGTTTTGTTGCTATACGGGTCTTTCATACTCGGATGTTGCAAAGCTCACAAAAGATCATCTGCGGATTATTGGCAATGAAAAGTGGATCATTGTGAATCGGACTAAAACAGATATAACCAGTCGCATTCCCTTACTGTCCTATGCTGAAAAAATTTTGAATAAATATGCAAACAACGGTGATAAACTTTTGCCTGTTCCCTCCAATCAGAAAATGAATGCATACCTAAAAGAAATTGCTGATCTGTGTGGATTAAAAAAAACATTAACTGTGCACGTAGCCCGCCACACATTTGCCACAACAGTAACCCTGACGAACGGTGTTTCAATCGAATCAGTTAGCAAAATGTTGGGGCATTCATCGGTTAAAATGACCGCACATTATTCGCGTGTCGTGGATGAAAAATTATCCAATGAAATGAATGAACTAAGGAAAAAGCTGCATACGAAATAAAAAGGTTTATATTATGTTGATCTCTCCACCAACAAGAATTACGTCCGAGATCGTATGTATGGGTTTTTTATCAATAAGGAACCCTGATGAAGGCTTGATTATTTGTCATTTTTTGCTTTGCTTTGGCGCACCAAAACAACCCAATAAACTGCTTATATGAGGCGATCTCTTTACCTGTTTGTACTTACGCTGCTGGCATTCTCATGCAGTAAATCAAACGACAACCCAGACAATACAACGCAGCCTGTCCCTGAGATCACTGTGGATAATACCTGGCGCTGCGAAATCGGGGGAAAACTTTACCAGGGCAGTATCGATACCAGCTTTATTACCTTACAAGGTGAGCCAGGACGCACTGATACTATCGTCACCCTTTCGGGAAGCACAGCGGATGGCAGCGCCAACATTGCCTTAAAAATGATGATCAACCGATTTGCCAGAAGGTCTGACACAGCCTATTTAGGTATAAGTGGCAACTACCTCACCTTTGATACGGCATCTACCAGTTACCTCAAAACCAGTGAAGGCACCGTTTGGGTACCCTTCAAGATTGAAGCATTCAGGAACAATAAATTAAAAGGTTCCTTTTCAGGAAATTTGGCATCAGTAAGTGGCCCTACCCAGAGTATCACCAATGGGGCAATCAGTGTGGAGTTGGGGAAAGGTAACGGTGCGCCTAAGATGTTGCGTGTCAACACAGACGGCCAAATAACTACAGGTCCCATCCGTTCGGCTGTTCTTCAGTCGAATGCCCTGATCATTGATGGCTTTGCCTTTGATGGGGTTGCTGTATACCAGTTGCAGGTACGTACAGGAGCTACCATCAAGCCTGGTACGTATAAAAGCACCAATGGTGACGTAGGGTTTTATATCTGGCGCCCCAGCATCATCACGCACAACGTTTCTGATGTACAAGGTGATCTTTCTGTAACGATCCAGTCTGTTGAAGGTGGCATTGTAACAGGAACCTTTAGCGGCCAATCACTATCGGTAGGTACAGGTATAACGGCAGTCAACACAACAGGTCAGTTTAAATGCCGAGTCAAAGACTATGTTGCAGGTATGGATGCTAAAGACCAATGGCAATTTAACATAGATGGCCCCTTCATGACCGCAGGTGGCGACATCACCAATGCTACCATCAATCAAATCAATGGACGATACGTTCTGTCACTCAACGGTACCTCCGATAAGGGAAATTCCACTTTTCGTCTGCGGATGGCTTCCTTTCAACCGTTTGCACCAGGTACGTACGAACTTTCATCCTGGACCGACAGTTGTTATTTCAGCACCCCTTCTGTGAAGTATTTCAACGCCAATGACAAGGCTTATGTTCGAATCGATAGCTTGAGTACCACACGAATCGTTGGCAGGTTTTATGGTGATTTTGCAAAGTCAGGGCTTCTTTATGGCGGAGGTTTGATAGTCCCTCTTCGGAAGGGATCATTCCGTACAGATGGCCAGTTTTAGGAGCGCTTTGAACATTTTTTATTCATATAGTGTTGAAGCAATATTACCATTGATGGTATCTGAAGTCTCTATCATAGATAGAGCCGAATCCTGGATTGTATGTCGTGCTGGCGCTTTTTTGTGCCTGATCATTTATTTTCCACCTTCAAGTCATCATCGTAATTCAGGAATGGCGTTCATGTATACATTCCGCCACTGTTTGGTTCTCAGATTGATCTTATCAACGTATTCCTGCATCGTGATCTTGGTTTGGGCTGGGTGGTGTGTGTTCAGAAAAAGGATGCTATCCTTCTGAAAATGACCATTGGAAAGTTCGTGCTCTTTTTGAATGACAAGATCATTTTTCAAAAGGTGCAGCGTTTTCCCACCGATCACAATATGTGGCCTGTAGGTAAAAATCTGTCGAACCACCAGCTGGCGCTCTTCTTCTGTGACCTGTTTACGTAATTCTGTCTCATTGGTTCTGGGTTTGGCAGGAAGCTTCTGGTAGTTGATAAAAGCCATTTTTCTGAGTGAAAGCCACACCGCAGGATCAGTGTTTATATTAGGCATATTTGCGAAGGGCATAAACCCATTCAGTAACCCATAGGTGGCATAGGTGATTGGATACCAGGTTTGGTGCGATACATGATTCAGTCCAAGCGCTCTTTTGGTGTTTAGATCATCAGTCATGTTCCAGCCACCGCCAGTGCCATCTTTTTTGCAGTAGGGTTCTTTGAGCACCCAGAGCACCCGCACGGGTGCATGGTAATACTCTTCGAGGTTAATGATCCCATCTTCGATGAGTCGGCGGTTTGATGTTTCTCGTTTGCTTAGCACAGCTTTGATTTCCTGTTGGAGTAACGAAACTTCTGATCGGAAGAGGTCAAATGGTATGTTCATGAGGTGCGGTTTTACTGCTGTAAAATAGCAATAAGCTGTTGGAAGTCAAATCCAGGTATTTTAATTGTCGTACCAGCCATACGAGATTTCCTTTATTATGAGTAGTTAAAGTCATTTATTGTAACTCAGCCATTTCCATTAATTGTGCAATCACCAGTTGCACAAATTCGCTCCTTTATTTATTTGCGGAATGGATAGAATTGCTACACAGCGTGTAACAATTTATTCACAAAGGAGAATTTGCTCTTGTATAGAAGCTAATGCGGCGGTATCTTTTATATGCTGTAAACCACAGCGGGGTCTATCCGCATAGCAGTAGAATTATAATCTAAAGTAGTCTGATGGGCTAAGTGTATTTGTAGTCCTGCCAGGCGGCCCAATCAGGTTGACTTAACTGTGGGAAGAGGTAAGACTTATGAAACTTTCTAAGGCTGACTGGTCACCGCATAGGATAGGCCCCTTTTGTTCTTTGTATGGAATACAAGCATTATATCGGTGTGGATGTATCAAAACACACCTTAGATTTTACCTTGTTAAATGGAGGTGATTTCCTTCTGCATGAAAGAATCAAAAACAGCAAAGCTGACATCCGTCTGTTGTTGAAAAAAATGATGACAACCTATAGGGCAGGTGGAAAAAGGACCCTTTTCTGTGTAGAATGTACGGGTACCTACGCAACGGTGTTGATCGATGAACTGGTGCGAAGAAAAGTGCCACTATGGCTTGAGTCTCCCTTACAGATTAGACTATCTTTAGGGCTTCAACGTGGCAAAAGCGATAAGCTGGATTCGCTACGCATTGCGCAATATGCCTACACCTATCGAAATAATAGAAAATTGTGGAATCAACCCAGACTGATCATAGAACACCTGAAGCAATTACGATCCTTGCGGGAGAGATTGTTAGTTACATATTACCAGCTGCGATCAGAGACCAAGGAGACTAAAGGGTATATCCACCAAGCCATTACTTCAAGCGTCTTACAACACTGTCAGGCCAGTTTGGATGCCATAACCAGTGATCTCGCAAATGTGAACAAAACTGTCCTGGGAGTGATCACAGCTGATGAACGACTGAATCAACTGTACCAGTGGATCACCTCCGTCGGCGGGGTGGGTAACGTGCTGGCAACGGAACTGTTGATTACCACAAACGAGTTCAAAAATTTTACTTCTCCAAAAAAGTTCGCTTGCCACTGCGGTATTGCTCCCTTTCGATATACATCAGGCACCAGCACACAGAGCAAAGCGCGGGTTTCCAAACGAGCCAATAAGCGTATGAAATATCTGCTGCATATGGCCGCTATGGCTGCCATCCGTTACGAGGGTGATTACAAACGATACTATGAACGGCGTACAAAGCAGGGCCTCAATCGGATGAGTGTACTTAATGCAGTGCGTAATAAAATCGTTCGAAGGGTGTTCGCCTGTGTGCGGGAACAGCGTTTCTATATTAAGTAGCAATGCAGTACTGTAGTTATCAATTTAGCCTGTAGGTATTATTATACGGTAAACGATTTCTAAACTAATGTAATTATAGAGTTTAATTGTTATTGGTATTTCATGCTAATTAAATAACACCATAATACCGCAATATTCAAGTTGTTTCTTTTGCTATTTATTACCACAGACAAAGGCACATACCCTCCTATTTCAAATGTCATATTAGATTTATTTTAATTAATATGTTAAGATTTTTGTACGCTAAAAACCGCTACAGAAGCGAGTTCATTAATTATCAGACATGCGTAGGTTAACGACGTATCAAATATTTTATTAATTCAATTTCTACAACTGTAATACTTTTACTACCTCAAGACAGAGCATGATAGAATTGAAACATACGGTGATCACGTAATTGAAACAAAATTTTAAAAATTGAGAAGGAAGAATATGAGTCGTTTGGTTAGAATATTCAAATTGATGATGTACCAATTGAACTTACATTAAACCAGTAGTAACAAAACCAACTTCTCATTAGCTGTTCAATTTTCAAAAAACGTGAAGCTTTTTCACTAAAGTAAGTACACTCAAAACAAAGTCAAAATGACGATCCGCATCAAGCGAAAAGGATCGAACAGGATTCGTGCGCCTGTGACGGTCTGTGGCTCATAAACCTAAAAAAGTAAACTGTTATTTAATAACGCTATGATGGCAAAACAATTTCTAAAATCTATACTATGAAAAAGCAAGTAGAATACACAGTAACAGCTGCGGTTATACGCCAACCGCAAACGGAATATAAAAATAAACACGGCTTGTTGCTACGTGAAAAGCGACAAGTATGCCATTGCTGCGGCGATGTTACCGTGTCATGGTCCATCAAGGACCCAAATTCTGACCTTTCAGTTAAACTCAGCGAGAGCGAGTTTCGGCACCTGGAAGCAGGAGATTTCGAACATTGGGATTTAGATTTCATGTATTTCAGGTGGGAGCAAGGTGCAAATTCATTTCGTCGTAGTGATCTGCGTTTCTGGACAGAGGAGTTAGACACAGAAGATGATTATGAAAAGGTAGCTTTCGTAACCTATGTAGGAAATGAAGTTATTATCGATCTCTATATGGATGTAGATCGCTTTCTAAGTATTCAGGACATTTTGAACTACTCCATATATGATTTTCACAAAGACTTTTCGTCTGGAGAATATCAGTATGATATAATTTCTAAAAAATCTCGAAACGACGTTTGATAGTTGCTGAATTGTAGCTGGTAATCTACTGAGTTATCAGCTACAATTCTAATCAAACACGTTGCTTAAGAATCCTTAATTGCATAGTGTATCGCAACAAGCTTTTTATCACATTGACTTACTGCTAAGATAATTGGTGTTGCAAACATTGCAATGTTTGCAAGGGCAACTTTTTGTCAAGAGAGAGCATGTGATTCAACTCAAAAAAAATACAACTATCACTTTAAAAAAAATCAATGAAACGATTTAGCGTTTTCAAGGACTTCACCAAACCACTGGGTGATGTAACATTAGAAGAAATAGCTCAATTCACCAGCGATGGTTCTTACAAAGAGCATGTAAATAAGATAAGGGAACTTGTCGCTGCAGGTGAATTAGAAGATGCTGGTGAACTTAAGATTAAATTATTAGGCTTCACATCCGCTGGTCTATTCGACAGCCGAAACAAAGATGGCATTACAGATTACAGCCAAGTCATTGTTTTGGACAAAGACGATGTAGCTGATTACGATAGTGCCTTTAAAGCAATAACACAAATCAGTTATACACTTTGTGCATTTCGCAGTCCATCTGGAAATGGTATAAAAGTCTTGGTCCAAACGAATGGCAATGTTGAGGATCACGTAGCAACTTTCAACGCTGTTGCCAAATACTATGAAGAAGCTATTGGGTTGAGAGTAGACCCATCAGGCAAAGATTTGGCCAGGCTATGCTTCTTTTCCTATGACCCGTCGATTTACTACAATCCAGAGGCGCAGGTTTTCGAAGTGGAGAAATCATCTGTTCCATCACAAGAAACTCAACAAAAGCCAGATGTAAATCCGTTTCAACAACTTATAGATGCGTGTATCTCATATTCAAACCAAAGAGATACTTATGTGCAAGGTAATAGGAACAACTACATCTTCAAACTTGCTTGCCGCTGTAATAAGTTTGGTATACCTCAAGAAACATTGGAAGCTGCTCTGGTAGAACAATTTGATCTTGATGAAGATGAAATGATTACTACGATCAGAAGTGCCTACAACAAAAATGAGGAGCATGGAACTATGCCGTACTTTTTCAGGCACAATTTGCTGAACCAGCGGAACAATTTAGGGGATACCCCATACTTGCCGCAGGAAATCTTCACTGATCTTCCACAGATATTAAAAAGAGCCACTGAAGTGATTCCCAATCCCAGAGAAAGAGACATGTTATTTTTGGGTATCCTGGGAGTGTTTAGCGGAAGTCTCAATAATTTCAAGGGTGTGTACGATGGAAGGTCGGTTTACCCAAACCTTTATATTTTTAATATAGCTCCACCAGCGAGTGGGAAGGGAATATTGGTGCAAGCGAAAGCTCTCGGTCAGGCTTATCACAACCAGATTGTTGAAGCGAGTAAAAACGCACGAGCTGAATATGAGAGACAATTGCTTGAATTTAAAAGCAATGGCCCTTTAGAAGGCAACGCAGAAGCAGAACTGCCAATAGAACCATTCGACAAGGTTTTTTACATCCCTGGCAATTCTTCGGCTGCAGCCTTCATCGAGCGTATGGTAAACTCTGATCAAAAGGTCATGCTCTTCGAAACTGAAGCAGATACCATTTCCACTTCCCTTAAACAGGATTGGGGTTCCTACTCTGAAATTTTGCGTGGAGGATTCCACCATGAGTGGGTTGGAATAAACAGAAAAGGCAGAGGTGGTCTTTTTGAAATGGATTCTCCCCGTTTAGCCATCGTTATCTCAGGGACCCCCTCTCAACTGCCAGTATTAGTTAAATCTATCGAAGATGGCCTGTTTAGCAGATTTATGTACTACATCTTTGAAGAAGCCATCAACTGGAGGGACGTTTCACCAAGTAAACAAGTGGGTAATCGTGATGAATACTTTGCCAACTTAGGTCGCAAAGCGCTTGAGATCATTAAGTTCCACGATGAAAACAAGACCGACTTTCACTTTACTCAAAATCAATGGCAACAACACAATGATTATTTCAGCATGGTGACGGAGTTTTACGGCCATATTTACGGTAATGATGCATACAGTCAGAGTATCATCAATAGAATGGGGTTGATCCGCTACCGTATTGCAATGATACTTTCAGCCTTGCGCCAGTTTGATTCAGAGTCGCATGAGGCAAATTACATCTGTACTGACCTTGATTTCAACATCTCAAAGAAGATCGTAGAAGTGATGTTGTATCACTCCTTTGTAGTTATGAGTCGACTCCCAAAGAAGTCGAACAACGATGCTAACCCGATGCTAACGAAGTTCCTAAGTGTCTTACCGAGCGAATTCACCAGGGCTGAGGCAGTCAAAGCTGGAGAATCAATCAAAGTAAAACCAAGAACGGTGGATTTGCACCTAAAAACATTGGTGGAAACGGGCAAGCTCAGTAAGGAGGGAAGTGGCATGTACAAGAAAAAGTAAACTGCTAAAATCTATCACGTTACAAGGTCCTTAGGTGGACCTTTTTTATGCCGTTGCAAAGTTTGCAAGTTTTGCAAAGTGGTTAAAATAAAGGAGTATAAGCAAAAGCAATCTCAGCCGTTTTTATTCTCTTGAAAACAGGCTTTTGAAGAGGAAATTAGACGAAAAACAGTCCTTCTTATTAACCGTTTTACCGAGGTGTAGAAAAATGATAAACTGCTCAAACGCAGATTGGGAGGAGCTTTAGCGCGAAGGCAATCATTAAAAATCTGACCAATCAGTGAATTTCTCGGTTTTTCTTGTGAATCTTTTGAACATCCCCTTAATTGCTAATTTGAGTAGCTTGTGATTTACGGATTATTGAGTAGAGAGTTGGCTTGGATACCCCGACCATTTCACAAATTTTATCAACTGTGTGTTTTTTCTCGTTGTAAAGGTCAACTGCTAACTGACGCTTATCTTTATTTAGTGATTTTGGCCTTCCACCAAGACGTCCACGTGCTCTGGCAGCAGCCAGACCTGCTTTCGTCCTCTCTTGGATCAGGTTACGCTCAAATTCTGCCAGTGCGCCAAAAATGTGGAACACTAATTTACCAGTTGATGTAGATGTATCAATGGCTTCATGTATACTTTTTAGTGCAACGCCCTTTGCATCCAGGTAGCTCACCCAATCAATCAGATCACGTAATGATCTGGCCAGTCTATCCAGACGCCAGACAACCAACGTATCACCCTTGCGAAGATGTTCTTTCAATTTGGTTAGTCCTGGACGCTCGGTAACAGTGCCACTTACCTTATCAGTGAATATCTTTTCACACCCTGCGGCTTTAAGCGCATCTTGCTGGAGCGAATCTACCTGGAGTTGAGTGGACACACGGGCGTAGCCAATTAACATAGTAAAGTGGTTTTGGTAAATAAACTCATAATAAATCATCAAATGTTTACTTTGATTTCTTTACTGAGTTTATTGACTAAATTAAGCCAGTAAATTCATGTGGCCAAATCAATGTTGATCCTTTTGAACTAACCAACGTTTTCTTTACCACTATTCATCCACCATCAATCGTTCTTTCAGGAACAAAAACTACAGCTTTCAGCATCTTCTTTGTTTGCTCGGAAATTGGCTTTTGAAATTTATTTCTTGTTTTTTGCCGTTTGTAGCTTGGTACAGCAAGGTCCTGCAAACCTGCTGGCCTGTAATCCCATGAACCGAGATAGACTGGTGGAATTTCTTTGGGTACCGATATTGTTATCCTGACTACATTGTCATTGATCTTCAAAACTTTTTTGACTGCCATATTCTTTTATTCCAATAATAAGAGCAAAAGGAACATTGTCAAGTTTAATTTCAACTTTATCAGAGATAATTTCGATTTCACTTAAAATAAAGTTCTTAAGCAAGTTTATTCATTTCCGATTGCGGTGATTTGATTGAATGAATGAGAAGGGATAGTTTTTTAATATTGAAATAACTAATTATTCAATATGCTGGCTGTGCGCATGAGCTGCAATTGGTGATTCAATAAAGAAAGAGAATGCACAGAACTATTTAAGGAGAAACCGACCTAAGTATCCCCCCTCCGCCCCATGGGGCCTATTTTCAAAGAGGAGGCTCAAATGTCAAATTGCAAGCTTGACCTCAAAAATTTTTTTGGAATTTTTTAATAGAAAGATTTCGGACGTGTTACTGCAAGAGGAAGTTACATGTATGAAATTGTAATGTCTGTTTCAACTTCTGCTTTGGATTTGGACATTTTTCCAAAACTGTTTTGTATTTTGCTGGCCAACCAGCCACCATTTATCAATGCCACGAACTAACGTCTCACTGGAGAAAATAAACTTCTTAAAAGAAGTTCTTGACCAGAAAGGAATTAAACAGAACTGGCTTGCTCAGCAGTTAAATGTTTCAGGCAACACCGTAAACAACTGGTGCAATAACAAAGCCCAGCCTTCCCTTTTTGTATTAAAACAAATTGCTGGGTTATTATCGATTGAAATTACGGATCTACTAAAGCCTGTTCAAAAACGTTGATGTTACGTACAGAACCATACCGCCTATCCTTTACCGCAGCTTCTTCCATGCTGAAGACTTTTGTACGCCTGGCAGTGCTTCTTACCGAGAATAGCTACGACATTGACCAGCTGTCGAATTCACAGTTAGAGAAGGAGAAAGAAAGCACCAAGGTTCGTCAGTTTCGGGAGCTAAAGCACCGATTAAGAACGCTGACTCCGAAGGAGATTGATCTGTTAGCCCATGGCAGTCTGGAAGATAAAAAACACATGACTTTGTTAGCCATCTGCAAAACATATCGTTTTGTTTTTGACTTTGTCGTTGAAGTGATTCGCGACAAGGCCCTCCTTTTTGATCTTGAAATCAGAGATTCGGATTATAAGAGGTTTATTACCAATAAGGCCATTGGTCACCCTGAAGTGGAGGAGCTAACAGAATCTTCACAAACAAAAATTAAAACGGTGCTGTTTCGCACCTTGGCCGAGCTGGGACTGATCAGCGATGCGAAATCCAGGGTTATACAGCCCATGTTGATCTCCCAGGAGGTCCAAGCCGCAATACTGTCGGACAACCCTGAATACTTAAAAATATTTTTAAAGTCAGATAAAGAAATTGCCGAACTAACGCATGATAACTGAGAACCTGCACAATAAGTTTGACCATATCCATAAGGTTATTTCCACTGAAAAATTCCTCAAAATTGAGGCGTTAGGTGGCGAAATACCATTTTGGATCTCTACCTATCATCCCAAGCAAGAAGTAGAGATAAATCAGGAGATTACCCATATCCAGAAAAAATTGGAAACAGAAGGCAAGAATATCTTGTTGATCGATTTATTTGAGCTCTCCATGTCCATTGCCGATGAAGCAATGGGTCTGGAGGCACTTTTCCAAATCGAACAAAAAAAGACGAAAGAGCGGTTCAAGAAAGCCCTTCAGTCGACCATGAACATTCATGAAAGGCTTATACCCTCGATAAAGAAGCAGGTGAGTGAACAACGTCCCCAGGTACTCATGATAAAAGGCGTTGGAAGGGTATATCCGTTTATACGTTCCCATAACGTACTAAACAACCTGCAGAGTGCTGTAACAGTCATCCCAACCTTAATGTTCTTTCCTGGCCGCTACACAGGACAGTCTCTGGAACTTTTTGGGATGATGAAAGACGATAACTACTACCGTGCATTTAATATAGACAACCACAAAATATAACCATGCTAACGCAAACAAAAGAAACTTTACAATTGGGTTCCCTGTTCCAAAAAGACATCAGGCGTCCCATCGAGACCGTTATCAAAGCCGATGACCGAGACCATGTGCTGCAGGAGGTAGAAGAATATGTAATCACTAACGAGATTGCCAAAAAGCTCGGCGATTTTTTTGAGTCGTACAATACCTACGAAGGAATTAACGGGGTGTGGATTTCGGGCTTCTTTGGTTCGGGTAAATCGCACCTGCTAAAAATCCTGAGCTATGTGTTGGAAAACACCAGCCATCAGGGCAAGCACCTCGGAGAATTGTTTGCTGCCAAAGTGGTAGATGATCCAAAGTTAAAAGCTGACATCCAAGCAGGAACTCGCATCAACTCCGAAAGCATCTTATTCAATATTGACCAACAAGCGCAAATCACCTCGAAAGCTGACGCTAACGCAATTCTGGAGGTGTTTTACAAGGTTTTTTACGATCACCTGGGCTTTTATGGTTTTAGGCCGCATGTGGCCGAATTTGAGCATTGGCTTCAAAAAGAAGGCAAGTTCGAAGATTTTAAACGTGGTTTTGAAACTCAATTTGGCAAGCCCTGGACGCAAGCCCGTATTGATTATGTAAATCCATTGGTGACAGATACAATTTCAGAAGTCTGCGGTCAGCTATTTAGCACTGACTCTCAGAAGTTTGAAGACATCCTGGACAAGTACGATGATCGCCAAAAATTCTCCATTGAAAATTTTGCGGAGAAGGTGGCCGACTACATCCAAACGAAAGGAAAAGATTTTCGCCTCAACTTCTTTGTAGATGAAATAGGCCAGTACATCGCTGAAAACACAAAGCTGATGCTGAACCTGCAAACCATTGCAGAATCATTAGCGACAAAGTGCAAGGGTCGATCTTGGATCATTGTTACATCTCAGGAAGACTTGGAGCGAGTAATTGGTGATGAAGGCGCCACTCAAACCAACGACTTTTCTAAGATTATTGGTCGGTTCCGCATCCGCATTCCGCTTACCTCGGCCAATGTAGATGAGGTGATTGAAAAGCGCCTCCTGGAGAAAAAAGCCGAAGTGCAACCCCTGCTGCAAACTACTTGGAAGGCGGAAAAAGAAAACCTAACCACCATTCTTTCTTTTTCAGATGCGGGTATTCAATTCAAATTTTATAAAGGAGAAGAAGACTTTGTTTCCAAATACCCGTTTATTCCGTACCAGTTCGACTTGTTTCAACAGTGCATCAAAGCACTTTCCCGCCACAATGCTTTCCAAGGTAAACACGCCTCGGTAGGTGAGCGCAATATGTTGGGCACTTTTCAGGAAGTGCTGAAAGATGTGGCGATTGATTCCACCCGAAGCCTCATCTCTTTTGATAAATTGTTTGAAGGCATCCGCTCTACCATCAAAGGAGAAATTCAGAACGCAGTTACGTTGGCAGAAAGACAACTATCTAATGACCTGGCAGTGCGCATCCTGAAAGCTCTTTTCCTGGTAAAATATTACGACAACTTCAAGACCACCAAGCGCAATATTGCCGTGTTATTGATGGACTCCATGGATGCGGACCTGAAAGCCCATGAGAAAGCAGTAGAAGAAGCCCTGAACCTGCTGGAACAGCAAACCTACTTGCAGCGCAACGGCGACATTTACGAATACCTGACCGATGATGAAAAAGACATTGAAGACGAAATAAAGGCAACCGATATTGATGCAGGCAACATCACCCTCTTTTTTGGAGAGGTGCTATTTGATGAGATCATTGGCGATAAACTAAAATGTATAGAAAACAAGCTGGATTACGATTTTACCAGAAAAGTAGATGGCGTATCGCTCGGAAGGGAGAAAGAATTGACTATTGAAATAGTTACTCCTAATAGTGACAACTACGATAATGACAGTTATTATGCTGGACAATCACTGGGTAATCAAACCCTCATGATTTTGAAACTGCCGCAGGATGACTTGCTTATCAAAGACAGCCGATTGTTTAAGAAAACAGAAAAATACATCAAGCAAAACCAGTCCACTACCAATAAAGACAGCGTTAAGCGTATCCTTTTTGAAAAAGCGCAACAAAATATTGTCAGGCGCAAACAATTGACAGCGCAGCTAAAAACGCTGTTAGGAAGTGCCACGGTTTATTTGAATGGTACCGTGCACACCGTAGCATCATCCACCGATGGAAAAACGAAGGTGGCAAATGCTTTTCAAGACCTGATCAAGCTGGCTTATCCCAAGCTAAAGCTGCTGGAGAACGTGAGCTTTGATGAGCCAATGCTAAAAAACCTCATGCGCAGCAAGCAGGATGATCTTTTTGGCAGCGACGACACCACCATGTCGGCAGCGGAAGCAGAAGTTTTACAGCTAATTCAGCGCCGAAAAAAACAGGACGAGCGCACCACGCTAAGCGACATTAGGGATGCTTTTGCCAAAAAGCCCTATGGCTGGTCACAAATGGCTGTATGGTGTGTAACGGGGCGGCTGTTTAAGCGGGGTAAAATAGAAGCCCGCCAGGATTCCGAAGTATTGGAAGACCAACAATTTCTCGAAGCCCTGATGAACAATCGTCTTTGGGCTACTACCTTGGTGTTGCCGCAGGTGGAGTTTGACAGTGCACAGGTGAAAAAGCTAAAGGACTTTTATCAGTCTCTCTTCAACGAATCCAATCCCTACTCCGAACCCAAAGAAGCTGCCACGCAGTTTAAGCAAAAAGCCCAGGAAGAGCACACCTACATTAAAGGCTTGCTGACCAACCAGGCGCAATACCACTTTTTAAAAGCGCTAAAGCCGTTGGACGAGCTATTGGGCAAACTAATTGCCATGGATTATGCCACCCTAATTACGGCAGTAAAAGACGTGGAAGATGCGGTGCTGGATGCCAAGGAGGATGTGCTTGACCCCATCAAGCGGTTCATGAATGGAGAGCAGAAAAAAATCTACGATACGGCCCACACCTTTTTAACAGGCAATCAGGCCAATTTCGATTATATCGACAGCCACGAAAAAAGCATCCTGGCGGATACGTTGGCTTCCGTTGCACCCTACAAAGGCGACACCATGCGCCGTACCAAAGAAGCCATTGATACCTTAAAAGAAAAGGTGCTTCATAAGATTGAAGAAGAGAAAGGCGAAACCCTAACGATTATTAGCCAAAAAGTGGAGGCGCTAAGCAACAACGACGATTACAAAAAACTGCCAGCCCACCAGCAGGATGAGATGGTGCAGCCTTTCCATGTCTTAACTAAAAATGTAAAGGACCAAACCTTTATTGCCAACATTCGGGATTACCGACAACAGGCCTCTGAGCTGTACACCGTGCAGCTAAATAAAATAGCGGCCCTGCTAACGCCACCAACACCTGGTGCTTCGGAAGCTGTGGCACAATACATCAAAAGCTCCAACCTGCGGGTAGAGTTTGACAAGCACGAATTGAGGACAGAGGAAGATGTGGAAGAATATGTGGCTGCCATTAAAAAAGCCTACCTGGAACAAATTAAAAGGAACCGAAAAATTACGCTGCACTAATGAATACAGCCCGACTGAAAAGATTTGCTTAGGACACCCGAAAAAAACTGCTGGAACAAGTAAGCGCCAAGGTGGATTATGTGCTGACCGCCGACACCCCCGACCTAAGGGAGAAAGCGGCCTTGGTAACCACCATCAGAGAGGAAATTGCCAAAAGTGGCAAACAAACCTTGGTTGATAGGGTGACCTATACCTGGTTCAACCGCCTGGTAGCCCTGCGCTATATGGATGTAAACGATTACCAGCCCTTGGGGATAAAAGTGGTTTCGCCGCTGCCAGGGCAAGTAAGCCCCCACCTGCTGCAGGAAGCCATGGCAGGCAATATAGCCGAAGACCTGCAGGTGACTGAGCAAAAGGTGTTCGACCTGCTCGATGGCCGCACCGAAAGCCGCAATGCCGAAAACGAAGCCTACCGCCTGCTGCTCATAGGCGCCTGCAATTACCTGCACCGCATTTTCCCCTTCCTGTTTGAACGCATTAATGATTATACTGAGTTGCTGTTGCCCGACGATTTAACCTCGCAGTTTTCTGTGATACATGACGTAGCCAAGGGCATGACAGAGGAAGACTGCAGTCAGGTAGAATGCATTGGCTGGCTTTACCAGTTTTATATCTCGGAGAAGAAAGATGAAGTATTTGCCGCAAAAAGCAAAGTGAAAAGGGAAGACATTCCTGCCGCCACCCAGCTGTTTACACCCCGCTGGATTGTAGAGTACATGGTGCAAAACACCGTGGGTAAGCTATGGTTGCAAAACCATCCCCAATCTGGATTGAAAGCCCACATGCCCTACTATATAACTATATAGAAACGGAAGCGGCACAAAATGGTGATTACCTAAAAATAAACTCACCCGAAGAGCTCACCCTGCTGGACCAGGCCTGCGGCTCGGGACACATTTTGGTCTATGGATTTGAGCTGCTGTATAAGATTTACGAAGAACAGGGTTACAACCCCTCTGAAATACCCTCCCTTATTATCCAAAACAACCTGTTTGGCTTTGAAATAGACAGCCGTGCCACTCAATTGGCAGGACTGGCGGTGCTGATGAAAGCAAGGGAGTACAGCCCCCGCCTATTAAAAAAGGCTGACATACCCAAACCCAACGTTCTTTGCTTTGAGGACCTACCGCTTACCAACAGCGGGGTAAAAGAGGTATTGACCAAACTGGGTATAAAACCCACACAGGAGTTGCTGCACGACTTGGAAGCAATGCAGCAGGCCACTAACCTGGGTTCGTTGATAGCGCCTAAAAGCAGCAGGCAGGAGTTGCAAACGATGGCCGAAAAGCTGGAAGCAAACAAAGGCATTGCAGATTTGTTTTTGCGCAACAGCATACAAAAGTTAGCAAATGCTATAAGCCAGTTGCAAAAGCTGGCGAAAAAATACTGCTGTGTGGCTGATAATCCGCCTTATATGGGTGGCGGAGCCATGAACAATGAATTGACGTCTTATGTGGGAGCGTATTACCCCGACAGCAAAGCCGATATAATGGCTTGTTTCATGGAAGCAGGAATCAACATGCTAAAGCAGAATGGCTTTATAAGTATGGTCAATATGCATAGCTGGATGTTTTTAAGTAGTTATGAAAAGCTTAGACAGAATATAATCAGGAACCTCCAATTTGAGTCTATTCTTCATCTTGGCATGGAAGCCTTTGATGGAATTATCGGCAAAGTTGTTCAAACAGCTGCATGGGTGCTTAAGAACAGTAAACCTAACCACAAGAAATTTACTTGTATAAGATTAGTAGATTATTACGATAGGAGAAGGTGGGAAAAGAAGTCTCATTTCAGCAACGAAAAACATCATTATAAAGCTAATCAATTTGATTTTGAAAAAATTCCAGGCAGTCCAATTGGTTATTGGTTGGGTGAAAAAACTATTGCCAGCTTTGACTCGAAAAAAATTGCCGATTATGGAACTTCAAGCCCTGGAATAAGGACAGGTAAGGATTTGATATTTATAAGATTCTGGAATGAAGTATCAAAAAATAAATTTTATTCTAATGCAAAAGACGAATCTTTTCTAAATGAAAGACCTAAAGTTTGGTTTCCTATTACACGAGGAGGTCCTTTTAGAAAGTGGTATGGTAATAATTTGAACATTATTGAAGGCGGGAGTCAATTCGCAAGGATTAAAGCATTATGCCATGATTATAGGTTGCGTGAAAGCCAGTTTTATTTCAGGGAAGGAATTACATGGACTATGATAAGCTCTATACAATGTTCATTTAGAATTTGTCCTGAAGGCACCTTATTTGGGAATGGCGGCCCTGTTTTATACATAGATAACGCAACGAAGGTCGTCGGCCTCTTAAATTCAAAGGTTGTTAGTGTGATTTTAAATTTATTAAATCCCACATTAAATTATACTAAAAGTGATATAGAAAAAATACCTGTTCTGCCGTTAGACAGAATTGATGAAGCTTTAATAAACGAATGTATAAACATTTCCGCGACAGAATGGGATTCTAAAGAAACATCTTGGGAATTTCAAAGAAACCAGCTGCTTGTACATAGAGGGCACGACTTAGAAGAAACATATGATTTATATTGTCAGTACTGGAACAATAAATTCTTTAGGCTGCATTCGAATGAAGAAGAAATTAACCGTCAGTTTATTGAAATTTATGGTTTGCAGGACGAAATAATACCTAATGTACTGCTTGAAGAAATAACCATCTTAAAAGAAGAAGCCAGTATAGAGAATGGCCAACTCCATTTTTATGCACATCAGGTAATGGCGCAGTTCATGAGTTATGCAGTGGGCTGTATGTTTGGCCGCTACAGCCTGGAGAGGGAAGGTTTAATTCTCGCCAGTCAAGATGAGACGGTACAGAACTATTATCAGAAAGTCGGTAAATCCGACATCGATGTAGTGTTTGCCCCCGATAAAGACAACATCATTCCAATCCTGGAAGATGAGTGGTTTGAAGATGATATAGTTACTCGCTTTTACCAGTTTCTGAAAGTCTGCTTCGGTGAAAAAGGAATTCAAAAAAACTTGGCCTTTTTGGAGGATTGCCTGGGCTGCTCAGTGCGCAAATACTTTATCCGCCAGTTTTACACCGATCATATACAGCGTTATCAGAAGCGACCCATCTATTGGCTGTTTTCGTCGCCGAAGGGACATTTTAATGTGCTGATTTATATGCACCGCTATACCACTGACACACTCAACAGCATATTGAACAAGTACCTGCGGACCTTCATGGAAAAACTAAAGGTGCGCATGGAAAACCTGAAGCACATTGAGACCTCTGGTTCCCCAGCTGAAAAAACCAAGGCGTTGAAGGAGATGGACAAGATCACCATCATGTTGGCCGACTGCCTCGACTACGAACGTAATATTTTGTTCCCGCTGGCCACGGAGCGCATTGCCATTGACCTGGACAACGGTGTACTGGTGAACTACAATTGCTTTGGCAAAGCGGTAAAAGAAGTACCTGGCCTCAACGATGCCAAAACAAAAAAGAAAGTAAAAGAATTCGACTGGATAGATCCCCAAATAATCCGATGAGCAAAATACAGGAGTCCATTAATAAACTAATGCAGCAACACCGCCTGTTACTGTGGTACGATGCCGAGCAAAAGTTTACAGAAGAATACGAAGCCCTTACCCTGGCGGAGGGGGAAAAGATTACCGTGCAAAACAACCAACTGGCGGTAAAATACAAGGTATTGTTGCAGCATCCGCAGCAGAAGTACCTTATTTACCTGCCACATCCCCGTCCAGAAGATAGCGACAACTGGCTGCTGGATTTGGAGTTGTCTTTCCATGTGTATCATACCGACCAGCAAGCACTTTACCTGCAGGAGCTGGGTTTAGGCTATCATCTAAAAGAGTGGATCACCGAGCATCTGGAGTTTTTCAACAGCAAACAACGGCTGGCCCGCTTCGCCCAATTACTGGAACCCGATGAAACCGAAACGATCCTCACCGTAAAACTGATGCAGGTGGTCTTTGGTTCGGAATACAGTACGCTGGAGGCATTTTTAAGCCAATACGCCACTGCTTTTGTTCAGGAGAGGCATCATACCATAGAAAAAGAATTAGAGCGTTTTGGCCTAAAAGAACCGTTTTGGCGGGCCGTGGGACAGCGCTTCGGGTATTACAATGAAACGCCTGGCATTTACGATTTTTCGATTGGCGCCTTTGGCAAAACCTTTTCGTTAACCGCTAACCAGTCAGCTCTCAATCGGGAAACTACGGTGCTGCTCTCCACCTGGAAAGACACCCGTTCTTTTGAACAAACATTCAATACCCTTTCGCACCGCATACAAAAAGACTTGGGTATCGAAAGCAAGCTGCAGCTGGCCGTAATTGAGGAAATACTGAACGATGACGTTTTTGAGCTGGTGGACAGGCGCATTGTCAGTGACATAGTGACTCTGGTCATTAACAACAGCATTGATTACAAGCGGCTGGACACTATTTTAAAACGACGGCAATCAAAGTACTGGTACAGCCAGTATCAAGCCTTTTACAAAGCCATTGAGGAAGCGTTTTTGCTGGTGCAGTTCATTCGAAAGCATGAAAAGCTGCGCATCCCCGATTTTGAAACAGGATTGGAACAATACGCAAGCTCCTGGTACGAAGCCGACCAACGTTACCGCAAGTTTATCGAGTATTATAGAGAAACAGGCCAAAACAATGTACTGAACAACCTGTACCAACACATCAACAAAGCCTACAACAACTCCTGGCTGCTGAACCTGGGCAACTGCTGGCAGGAAGTAATGGACAAGCAAACCGACTTCCCCTATTCCGCACCTTTTTCGCAACGGCGCTTTTTTGCCCGTGCTGTAAAGCCGCTGATTGAAGAGAAGAAGAAGTTGTTTGTGATTATCTCCGACGCCTTTCGCTATGAATGCGGCGCCGAGCTGCATGCCCTTTTCCAAAAGGAAAACCGTTTTGCCAGCACCTTGTCGTATCAGTTTGCTACGTTGCCATCATACACCCAGTTGGGCATGGCAGCCCTGCTTCCTCATACACAATTAACTTTGGTGACTGACACCGACGATGTGTTGCTTGACGGTCAACCTACAAAAGGGCTGGAAGCCCGAAAAAAAATTCTGCAGGCGGGGAGCGGTGTACGGGCCACGGCCATTGCTGCCGAAGAAGTGATGAAGCTGGCTACTAAAAGCCCCGAAGCGAAGGAGTTTATGAAGCAACATGACCTGTTTTACATCTATCACAACCGCATTGATAAAGTAGGTGATGATAAAACACAGGAAGAAAAAGTAATAGACGCAGCCAAGAATGAAGTGTTGTTTCTTTTGGACTTGGTGAAGAAGATTAAAAACCTGAACGGCACCCGAATCATTATTACGGCTGATCATGGATTTCTTTACCAAAATGAGCCGCTTGCAGAAAGTGATTTTGCAGATGCCGATATTACAGGAAAGCTGCACAAATACAACAGGCGTTTTGTTATTGGTAAAGACCTGGTCTACAAAAAAGGTATGAAGGCATACAAAGGTTACCAATTGGGCATTGAAAGCGATGTGGACGTATTAATTCCTAAAAGCATCAACCGCCTTCGGGTGCAGGGCGCTGGCTCACGGTTTATTCATGGCGGGGCCAGCTTGCAGGAATTGATAATACCTGTGCTGGACGTTATCGCAAAGCGGGAGAACACCGTAGAAAAAGTAGAGGTAGACCTTCTGAACAAAGCCAATAATCGCATCAGCACCAATTTGCAGGGGGTTCAGTTTTATCAGACAAAACCAGTCGGCTCACAATTAATTGGAAGATCCCTCAAAGCCTCATTTAAAGCGGAAGATGGCGAAGTAATCAGCGATGTGTTCAATTTCACCTTCGATTCCGAATCAGAAAATGCAGCTGACAGAGAAAAGTATCATGGGTTTCAGATTTCCAGCAAGGCCAGCACACAGTATAAAAATGAAACAGTTTACCTGGTGTTGGAAGAGCAAATTGAGGGTACAAGTGCCTGGGTGGAATACCAGAAGTATGCTTACAATGTAAACATATCATTCACCAGCGATTTTGATGACTTTTAAATATGAAGGAACTAAATCAAAAGATTAATCAGCACTTTGGCGGTAAGGTGGTTCGTAAAGACCTCACCAGTCGTATAAAAGGCAATGCCAGCATACCCACCTATGTATTGGAATATTTGCTGGGACAGTATTGCGCCACAGATGATGAGCAGACGATTGAAGAAGGCATCAAAACTGTCAAATCAATAATCGCCAAACACTTCGTTCATAGGGAAGAAGCGCAGGTAATTAAGTCGACTATTCGGGAGAAAGGCTCTCACCGCATCATTGATAAAGTATCTGTTCGGCTGAACGATAAGAAAGATTGTTACGAAGCCAGCTTTGCCAACCTGGGCCTTGCACGGGTGCCCCTGAGTGATACCTTTATCAAGCAGACGCCCAAGCTATTGTCCGAAGGCGTCTGGTGCATTAGCACTGTCGGTTACCAGGTAAGCGAAGAGCGTGATTCTACACCTTGGATAGTAGAAGGTCTAAAGCCTATCCAGGTTGCAAACATCGATCTGCAGGAATACAAAGAGGCCAGAAAACAATTCAGCAAAGAGGAATGGGTAAACTTGCTACTGCATACCATGGGGTTAAACCCAGCCGAATTTAGCTTTCGTTCTAAGCTTATTCAGTTAACCCGACTGGCTCCCTTTGCAGAAAACAATTTTAATCTCATTGAATTAGGTCCCAAGGGTACAGGAAAAAGCCATGTTTACAGCGAGCTGTCGCCGCACGGCATATTAATTTCGGGTGGCGAAGTGTCCAAAGCGAAGCTATTTGTAAACAATAGCACTGGAGAAATTGGTCTGGTGGGTTATTGGGATGTGGTAACCTACGATGAGTTTGCAGGTAAAACCAAAAAAGCAGATCGGGGACTGGTAGATATATTGAAGAACTACATGGCCCAAAGATCTTTTAGCAGGGGCACAAATGTTTACCAGGCAGAGGCGTCCATGGTGTATGTGGGGAATACGGATCATTCGGTTCCGTACATGCTGCGCCATACCGACTTGTTTGATGCTTTGCCAAGGGATTATTACGATACAGCTTTCTTGGACCGAATGCATTGCTATCTTCCTGGTTGGGAGATAAAGAAGCTCAGAAATGAGATGTTTACCAATGATTACGGGTTTATCGTAGATTATCTGGCAGAAGTCCTAAAGGAGCTTCGCAAAGAAGACTACATGAAGTCTTACCAAAAGTACTTTGAGCTTTCCGATACAATTACAACCAGGGATAAAACGGCTATTGAAAAGACCTTTTCAGGACTTATTAAGGTGATTTACCCACATGGTGAGTTTACAGAAGAAGAGGGCAAGGAGTTATTGGACTTTGCCATTGAATGCCGAAAAAGGGTGAAAGACCAGCTTCGTAAGATGGATGAAACTTTCAATGATGAAATAGTGCATTTCCATTATAAGACCAGAGAAGGTAGGACACATGAAATTGAGACGCTGGAAGTGCTGGAGTATGGCGATTTTAAACTGAATATACAACCTGGTGGAGTTGAAGGGGATGGAGAAGAAAGTGTTGAAAAGTCAGGTTCTGAAGCAACAACTGAAAATAAAACTGAGTTAAAGCCAGGGCAAAAGATCATTAGAGACAATCAAACGGGAATTAGTTACAAAAATCTCTTTGGAGACTATCTCAATGGAGCATCGAAAATTACAATCAAAGACCCTTATATCCGATTACCGTATCAGTTGCGAAACCTGATGGAGTTTGCCAAACTTGTGATCGATCAAAAGCCTGACGGTGAAGAGGTCTTCATTGACTTGATTACTTACAATAATGAAGATTATATAGAAAATGCAAAACAGGCCTTTTCAGATATGAAGGATTCGTTGGACCAAGCGGGCATTGTGTTTAATTACGAGTTCAACGATAGGCTCCATGATAGATCCATTGAGCTTGACAATGGTTGGAAGATTGTGTTGGGTAGAGGCTTAGATATTTTTCAAAAGACCAATGGCTGGTATGACATAGCAGAGTATTCGCAGGAGAAAAGACTGTGTAAAGAGTGTGAAGTGACATATCTCAGAAAAACCTAACCGTTGGACACATTTATCAATAAAATGTACTAAGAAAAGTCGAGTCAAGAACTTTCTTCACATTTGATCTTTTCTATCGGTTTTAGTAATCAGTTATTTGATTTTATTTCTAACTTGCTCTGCAAGCTTATAAAGAGGAGTTTTCACAAACACCTCTTGCCACATATTTTCTGAAATCACTACCAACATCAAATCGCCATCATACTTGTTGGAAAAGTCAAAATTGATCTTATTTTTCAAATCAGAAATGCTATTGAACAACAAAAATGCAAATCTATCAACATGCAGAGTAGCTGGATTTTCAGGTATATATGCCATTAAGATGTTGCCCGTTTCATCTTTGAATGATTTTGCAGTAAACACTGAATATGGATGAATGTGCACAGGGTGCTGCGTTACTTTTGATACCAGGTCGCCTTTCTTAATCGTCTTATATTTGAGCAATATTGATTTGATTGAATTTTCTAAGTTACTATTTAACTTATAGTGATTAAAAAGTGGATGAGATGAAATGCTGACACGCCAGAACATGGAATAAACAAATAAACGGTTCAAGGGCTTATTGGCAGTAATACATTCAACAATGCTTAAATCGTTATGGAGTTGCTCAATTCTATACTCACCCTTATTAACTTTCTCAATCCACTGGTTATATAGAGGGGCTGAATCTGTTTCCAAGATGCTGAAATATGATTCACATCCATCACAGAGAATATAATCTTCTTTTGGTGAATCTTGAACCTTCTTTGGGTTTGAAATAACTTCACCAGATTCACTGATACTGACTGGAGTTTCACTATTTAGTGAAAAACCTTGTCTTTTCCCTCCCTTCGGACCTAAAAAATTTGTAGATATAAATCGGGGTAAGATGTGAGAGTTTTTTTTTGTTGCGTCATTTACTTCGCAGAGTAAACACTTATCAGTTGCTTTTCTCATTTTAAAAGGTAACTGTTTAAATCAATACTTTTTTATTATTCTCTGCCTTATTCTTATAGTTCACACTCGCTTTTATTGGTAACGTTCTTACCGATACCTAAGACTGTATCATTTTCATAGAACCCGAATTCAGTTGCCATTTGTAGGGCCTCAGTACTAATTTTGTAGATTTTCATCCCACTTGAATCACATTTATCTGTAGAAGTGATTCCGTAGAAAGCAAGCGGACCAATATCTTTAGTTGAGTTATTCCATTTCCAAGCCATCCAAGATTTGATTGAATTGAATCCATCTATTCGGCTCTTAGAATTTAAAAACTGTTTGATTGATCCATTTGGAAACCACTCACAATTGAGATGCCTATATTCAAGTACTGAAGATCTTTCTCTTAAGGCATTCCTGATACTCTGTGAAAATGTATATCTATAGAAATTTTCAAAACCAGGGAGATCATGCACTCCAGAACAGCAACATTCACTTCTATCGAAAGGTAATAAATCTGTATCGGCACACGAATATGCTATTCCAGCCAGTTTGGCCACATTCGATAACCTTCTATGGACCTTTAAAGAATATTCGCAATCAACAAGATATTCAAGTCCTTTTATTCTCCTTTCTGAATAATATTTATCAATATTCATTTTATACGCATTAGATACTGTTTTTAAGAGATTATCAGAACCAACAAGTGGCAACTTCAATAATTCAACTGAAACATGTTTAACCCCTGCTGCCGCTAATGTGTAAATTGAATCTACAGCCTCATTAATTGTACCTGGGATCAAAGGTTGCAGTCTTGCAGAAACCCAACAAGCTGAGCTTAGTTCTTTTATTGCGTTAAGCCTTTTTGTAGGTGGAGGGGTATTAAATTCCAACAAAGAAGATATTTCATCATTTAAAGAAGCAAATGACATTTGAACTACACTCAAACCATCTGAAAGCAACTTCAAATACTCAGGTTCAACTGCAACAATTCCTTTCGTAGATATTATAGTTGGATACTTATATCTTTTGAGAGTAGTTAATGTCTCAAAGGTTTTTTTTCCCTGCATTTCATATTGCATGAAAGGATCACTCATGCCACCAAAATGAAATGGAACTCTCCTTTGAATAAGCTGTGAGGTCACACTTAACTTTTGACTATTAATTTCAAGGCTGCGTGATAATAAACTTTCAAACCGCTTTTCACTTATTGTTGTTAAACCCCTTGGCGGATGGTTTCCTCCTCTATTCTTTGCGAAACAATAACAACATCGGAACGAACACTTAGAATAGGAATCAAGGCGTAAAGGGAGGCTACAATGTGGTAGTTGAGATGAAATGCTGACAGCATATCTATACTCTTTTTCGTCTAACATTTTACTGTACTTGGACTGAATCTTTGACTTTAATACTATCGGCCTTAGAAATACTTGTATCAGATTTGCTTCTGGTCAAATCAGGAAAACTGGGGTTATACAGAAAACTTGTTGAATCTGATTTTTCATTTGAAGCGGCACTGTCGTTATTGAAAGATTGTTTTGTTTCCTGCCTATCATTTTGATTTTCTGAAGAGCTTACTATACTTCCGATCACAAAAGAAAGAAAGAGAGCAATTCCAGTTATGCCAAATGTATTTTTTGTGCCTTCTGAAATCCGATCAATCAATTGTCTGTCAAACTTATTTTTATATGCATTATGTACCAGCAAAAGATAGGTATACCTAAGATGCTGTATAAAAATTTCCTTATCAGTTGCATCAATAAAATTCCGAAAATAAAACTCTGCGCCATTTAAATACCCCATGGCACCGTCTCTATAATCACTTTCTTCACTTGATTCAGTTGACTTTTTTATGTAAGGAATTTTATCTAACCCAGGAACACCATGATAAAACCAGAGCCAGCTATTACCTAAGTATGGATGCTTCGTTGCATCCAACTTTAGGAAATGGTACCGTTCAGATTGAGTTTGCCAATAGAATGTAGTGATTATTGAAATGGCAGTATAAAGTAATGAGATCAAACCGACAACAAAAGCCAAGGTTATTATCGATACAAATAGATGATTTTCAAAATCGATAAATTTAACTATCACTCCAAGGGCAGCTAAAGAAACTGCGAACATTTGTAACCCAGCTTTGAAGTATTCCGCCCTTCTTACATCAATTGCTCTGGTTAAGTCCAAATAATGTTTAATTAAGCCTTCTAAAAGCTTCATCCGTTTTTCGTCAGCATCTTCTGAGCCAGCCTTATATGCATCAAGTTTTGCTTCAATGGCCTTTATTTTTTCATCTGCTTCAGTAAAAAACCTATCATCATCCTTGATACTCTTCCACCAACTCTTATTATCTTTTTGTTCATTGCCCATATGAACGACTAAAGTTTTATTAAAATGCTAAGCTAAAGATTTTAGCTAACTATAAATCTAAAACAAGAAATCCAGAACTTTTATGCGAAGAAAAATATAGCTAAGGACTTTTGATTATGATTTCTTTCGAGAAAGTCAGAAGTTGAAAATTTGTAGGCTTCTTATAACAGGGCTACTATTTGAACAATCTAAACTCTAAAATGAAGTTTTTACTACATTTTTACTACAGAAAAATCAAAAGCTCCTAATAAACAGGAGCTTATTACTTTTTTAAGTCGGGAAGACAGGATTCGCACTTGAAATGTGTTCATTAAGCATTCCGCAATGACAATATTGAAATAAATTTCAAAGTGATCAATAATACAGGCATGTGCAAACTATTCACTTCTGAAGCATTCAACTTACTAAACAAATACTACTGGTTGAACCAATTCTGCTATATATCCAGTTCTTTTTAGTTGATACAATTGTTAAAATATTTTCATTTCAAACTGGTGAAGGTGACCTATAAGGTGACCTTCGCATCAAAAATTAAGGTCACCGCTGAACCAAAATGTATAATTAAATAAGAATGAAGTACATAGCTCTTAAGGCAAAATAAAAAATACTATTTACTTAAGGACGGTCCTGCAATGAAAAAGCCCTCTCAGAGAGGGCTTTTTCCTGCGGACCGGACGGGACTCGAACCCGCGACCTCCGCCGTGACAGGGCGGCATTCTAACCAACTGAACTACCGATCCTTTTCCGTTGGGGTGGCAAAAATAGGGGTCTTTTCTTTTTCTCCAAAACAAAAATGGAATTTTGTAGAATTTTTCTTCAAAATATTTTTCTGCAAAACTTGCATTGGTACAATTTAATTTGCGTCTGAAGTGGCATCTATACTCCCGTTAAATTGCTCTCAGTTTTTCCTGCCAAGAATTATTTTTACAGCCTTACCAATGTGATTTATCAAAGAGCAGTTTGACAAATTTCCTGGAGTAGGCTTTCATTTGATGAAACGACGTAACAGAAGAGTAGGTACTTAACAGAATCCAAAGGATAGTTTCATCAGGGTATATGCCCATGGTATTCTATCCTGTTGCTATGTATATATAATCGACTTCGATTCTGTTTTCTAATTAAACCATCTTTTCGGTGATGTTTGCCACCCATCCATTCTTTTTGTTCAACCCGTAAATTTCATGTAGCTTTTATGTAAACTAAAACAGGTACAAATGGTAGCAAGGTTGGTTCTGTGGTTTTGTTTTGCCGTGGTAGGAGGTAATAAAGGCCTTGCACAGACAGGCCGTTGCACGTTCAAGCCGCCTTTCTACCACATGAATTTTGGAAAGGGAGAAATCAAAGATGTCACCCAAACCTCGCTGGCCCATTACAACAGGGTATCCACTTCCTGTCCTTCCGACGGGCATTACACCTATACCTCCCACACGTCTGGTTGTTTCAGGGGCGACTGGCATGCCCTGCAAGCGGATCATACACCCGGCGATGTGGATGGCAATATGTTGCTGGTGAATTCGTCCTACAACGAAGGCGTTTTTTTCACCACAGGTGTAAAGGGTTTCAAGCCAAATACAACCTACCAGTTTGGCGTGTGGTTGATGAATGTTTGCCGTCCCACAGAAAAATGTCCCTTTCCGCTGCTGCCTAATCTCACCATCAGCCTGCAGACTGCGGGAGGAAGAGTGGTAGCCCAGTTTACAACCGGCGAGATCCAGCGGCGTGAATACCCGCACTGGACACAGCACCGGGCACAGTTCACCGTGCCGGCTTCCGAAACAGACCTGGTGGTGGTGATGCGAAACAATGCCCCGGGTGGATGCGGGAATGATTTTGCAATGGACGACATTACTTTTCAGGAATGTGTAAAAACGGACGTGGTAAAAAATACTGTTCCCAAAAAAACTCCGGCAGTGACTGCGAAAAAGGTTCCGGTGGCGGAACCCAAACCAGCAAAAAAGAATCCGCCCATTTCTAAACCGGTGAACCCGGGTAGCCAGGTAGTCGTTCCAAAGGATGAAAAGGTAACAGTGGACGGTCCGCCACGACTCGTTTCGCAAAAACTTTCCATGGTGCCTTTGCCCACTATTCTAAAACAGAGAACCAATCAACTAGTCAGACAAATCACGACCGATGCAGGAGACCTCCGGATTGATCTTTACGACAACGGGCAGATTGATGGCGATACCGTTAGTATATACCACAACAATATTCTGATCGTTGACAAACAACTGCTCTCGCGAAAACCCATCACTTTCCGGATTAAAGTCGACAGCCAGCAACCTGTTCATGAACTGGTGATGGTGGCCAATAACCTCGGCAGCATACCGCCAAATACGTCACTGATGACAGTAACGGCCAAGGATAAACGCTACGAAGTTTTTATTTCCTCTACGGAACAAACCAATGCAAAAGTTGTTGTCAAACTTAATGATGAGCCTTAGACCGGTGCTGTTCCATGTTCTGAATCACATGCGCTAAACATTTCTGCAGGTGTACCGCGGGGGCATAGCACTTGCATGCGATATGCATGTGAAACATTATTATGGCATTTACAAATATTAGGGATATGAACGGGAAAAGGTTTTTCCGTTCAGCAGTAGGACAATTCCGGACGCAGGCATGCAAAAAGAACCTGTTCCCGGTGGTACCTTTGTTGCATCAGCGGCAAATGGATGCTGCCTTTGGTTCTTCTATGCATTCTTCTCCGTACACGATGAAACGGATTCTGTTCCCGGTTGACTGTGCTGTGGTAGCAAACAAGGTTATTGATTGAAATTAAAAGGAGTTTATTTATGGATGAAGTAAAGAAAGTGGTGGTGGTTGGCGGCGGATTTGCCGGTATAAACCTCATCAAAAAACTGGCAAAGGACAAGCGTTTTCACATTACACTTGTAGACCTGAACAATTACCATTTTTTCCCTCCGTTGCTTTATCAGGTATCCACCGCCTTTATTGAACCTTCCAATATCAGCTACCCTTTCCGGCGTATGTTCCAGCAAAAGCCCAACATCCGCTTTCACATGGGAGCCTTGCAGCGTGTCAATCCCGAATCCAATACGATTGAGACCAGTCATGGTGTGCTTTCTTATGATTACCTGGTTCTGGCCCTCGGCACCGAAACAAACTATTTTGGAATGGAGAATGTCAAACGGTCGTCGCTGCCCATGAAAACCATAGATGAGGCGCTGAACCTGCGCAATACGCTTTTGCTGAACATGGAGCAGGCAGTCAAGGCAAAGGACAAAGCTGAACGGGACCGGCTGCTAAACATCGTTATTGCCGGCGGGGGGCCAACCGGTGTAGAACTCGCTGGAATGCTGGCCGAACTGGGACAGAACATTGCCCGCAAGGAGTATCCCGAAATCCAGGATTTTGGCACCCATATTTATCTGGTGGATGCAGGTTCAGTACTGCTGGCGCCCATGAGTAAAAAAGCGCAGGGAGAAGCAAAGGAGGTGCTGTCAAAACTGGGTGTTCACATTATTCAGAATGTAGCTGTCAAAGATTATGTGGATGGCAAAGTATTGCTGGCCAACGGGCAAACGCTGGAAACCTGTGCACTCATTTGGGCTTCGGGTGTAATAGCCCGTGAAGTGCCGGGTTTACCAAAAGAAGTAATTGGTCGCGGAAGACGGGTGTTGGTAGATGCATTCAACCGGGTACAGGGTACCGCCAATATTTTTGCTCTGGGAGACCTTGCCTTGCAAACCAGCGATGAAAGGTTCCCCAATGGCCATCCACAAGTTGCGCAGGTAGCTATCCAGGGTGGAGAACATCTGGCAAAGAATTTAAAATTGGCCCTGGACGGCCAACCCATGAAACCATATATTTACAATGATAAGGGCAGCATGGCCATTATTTCAAAATATAACGCTGTAGCTGACCTGCCGAAGGTTTCGTTTAAAGGTTTTTTTGCCTGGCTGGTGTGGCTGTTTATTCACATTATTCCGCTGATTGGCTTTCGTAATAAGGTAGAGCTGGCCTTTAGCTGGTTTTGGTCCTTTCTTACTAATGACCCAACCTTGCGACTCATTATCCGGCCGGATACAAGAAATGCACGCAAAGAAGCTGCCTGACAAGCATACTGCATCCAAAGCAACAAACATCAGAATTGCCGGGATGTCTTTTATCAGCATGCAAGCCTCTGAAGGTTGTGTAAGTGCTGCCACATGCATGCTGTTTTGAAGAAGCCAGTGCCAGGTCTATCACTAATTCACCTTCAATTTTTTGAGATCAGGATTGGAGTGTTTTCGTTGGCGCGAATGGATTTCTTGGAAGCTTTTAATCGTGGTAACCGGTATGATTCTTTTGGCTTTGAAGTAAATTGCCAAACCAGGGTTTTGGATTAAGTAGAATGCAATTTTGAACAAAGTTGTCAACAGCCATAGCAGTAAAAATTATGCAGGAAAAACATTGCGCAATGAAAGGACCAGGAAAACATCATTTGAACACAGGGATAGAACAGGTAATGCAAATCTTTATTGCATGCAGTTGTTTGTTGCTGCTAGGTGCCTGCAAAAACAGCCCGGATCGTAAAAACAATGGTGGTTTCCCGCAGGCGTCGTCCGGTAGAAAAACAGCAACAACCGCCGGCACAGTAAATTTTGTAACGGCTGCCAGGGCTGTAACACCGGGTGTGGTGCACATCAAAACACTTTACGAAAGTAGTGGCGATGCTGCTTCCTATTTCGGCGGCAGAAGAAGAACGCCATCGGCAGGTTCCGGTTCGGGTGTTGTTATCAGTGCTGACGGCTATATTGCTACCAACAACCACGTAATAGAAGGCGCCAGCCGGATAGAGGTTGTTTTTCCTGACCGCCGCCTGTTTCGTGCAGAACTGGTTGGCCGCGACCCCGACACGGACTTGGCGTTATTGAAAGTGGATGCAAAGGACCTTGAATTTGTAGCACTCGGCAATTCCGACGATGTACAGGTTGGCGAACCGGTGCTGGCGGTAGGTTATCCCTATTCACTTAACACTACCGTAACGGCTGGAATTGTTAGTGCCAAGGGCCGTAGTATAGGTATCATCAACCGGCAGGGTTCGTCTTCTTTTTCAGAAGGTGGGCAAGCCAGTACGGCAATTGAATCCTTTATTCAAACCGATGCGGCCATTAACCCCGGTAACAGCGGCGGTGCCCTTGTTAACACAAATGGTGAACTGATCGGCATTAATACGGCTATTGCTTCGCTGACCGGCAGCTATGCAGGTTATGCCTTTGCGGTACCGGTAAACCTTGCCAAAAAAATACTGGACGATCTGAAGGCCTATGGCAAAGTAAAACGGGGTGTGCTGGGTGTTTCCTTCCCCTCGCCGGCAAACGAAGAGCAGTACCTGCGCCAGCAGGGTATCAATCCTGGATCTGTAAAAGGTGTGTTCATCACAGGTATACAGGAAGGCAGCGCTGCTGACGCAGCCGGTCTGCAGGAAGGCGATATCATCCAGAGCATTGACAGCGTGCAGTTGCTTTCTTCTGCTGAATTTTCGGAAATGATTGCCAGGCACCGGCCCGGTGATAAGGTTAACCTCACTTACCTGCGCAAAGGCAAAGTGCAAAACGCAACGGTTACCTTAAAAGGAGAGGAAGATGCACAAGCGGGAAGACGGCAATCGCTGGAAGCAATCTATGAAAAACTGGGTGCACGGTTTGCGCCCCTCACACCGGCTATACAGGAGCGTTATGACCTGGATGGTGGCGTATTGGTTTCGGAAGTTGCCGTCGGTGGATTTTTTTACCGGCTCGGTATTCCACCGGGGACCATTATTGCATTTATCAACGGAAGGGCTGTTTCGAGCCCGCAGGATATTGAGCAAGCCCTGATGGATGCCCAAAACGGAAGGGTGCAGCTACTGGGCATTGCTCCCGATGGTTCACGCATTGCTTTTAATTTTTCACTAGGTGCTTAAGAAGGCTGCATTCACGAGAGCGTGAATTGGTGTGTTGTTACGGGCATGCTTGGTAGTTTATTTGAAAAGAAAATTGTTACAAGCAAACAGGTGATTGCTCCTGCTTTTGCAGCCGGGATGTAGGCGAATGCTAGCAATGCATTTCATCAAAAACAATAGCGGTTTCTTATATTCCTTACATGTCAATTAACGTTAGGCAATGCATAAGAAGCTTCTTTACACCTTAGCTGATAATTGCCAATCGGTAAAAAGTGCTATAAATCCCACGAACCGTTCCATACATCCGTTATGGGGTAAACTACCTTTGCCGAACGAATCAGCAGTTCTATGGCAAAGGCTTCCATACCGGTTTACGACATCTGTACCATCGATCAAAGGGCACAAAAAGACCTGCTGATCGAACGCTTTGGCGCCTACCTTCAGAAGCACTACCAGGACCTACATCATCCGCACCGGCATAGCTTTTATCACCTGGGAATTACCCGGAAAGATCCTGATGTTCTTTGTCAGCCTGATTGCGGCTTCCTTACCGGTAACCGGGTTTTACATCTGGTGGGGAAGAAAGTAAAAAAAGAAAAAAAGAGAGGAGGCCGCTGCGGTAAAACCAGCGTTGGCAAGTGCCATGTAAAGGGACTTTTTTTCTCAAAAATTACTGTCATAAAAATCAAAGGGCATGTGCTGTTGTCGTATTGTTTGCTTTCCTGCAAACACCGACCTGCACATGCCCTAAGCTATATCCTGCCTAACCTTCGTTTATCCTGTCTTAAGCTTCACTTCTTTTATTGAAATACAGCCAACGTTGGATCTTCTGCAGATCTTCTTACAGCCGGCTTTGCATCAGTTTGTGAAAAAAGCAGGTAATCCAGCGAAAACTTACCGCTCCCTGTAAAGAACAACGCCACGTAGGTTACCAGGAAATGAACCGCCATTTCCTTTACGGCGAAGGGATCGGCTGCATGGATCTGGAATACTGCTACCAGCATGGTAATCATAAGCGGCAGCACAACCAGTCGGGTACCCAAACCGGCAATAAGTAATACAGAACACAGCACTTCAGCAAATACAGCCAGGGCAAGAGAAATGGCAGGACTGAGCCCGAAGACGGAAGCAAACTGAATGGGCTCACCGGAAAACAGCATTTCCATCTTAGGTAAACCATGCACCAGCATCAGAACGCCAACGGCAATTCTTACGAAAAGGAGTCCAATGTGAATTGCATTGGGGGTGTTATGTACAGCAAATATTTTTTTCATAAAATATGTTTGTTGTTTGTTGATTCTTGATTAAAAGGTTCCTGTTACGGCCGGGAAACTGCCGTCAACAGTGTGCTCCATCCCGAAAGCATTCACATCAATAGCGCTCAGCTAAAAATGTGAAATGCATTTCTAAATATCTTTTTATTGAATGAATTCACCGTCGGCTTTAATGCGCACATCATCACTTACCACGGCAGCAGGAAAGCCGGCACCAACGCCAAAGTCAGAACGTTTGATGGTACCTGTTAATTGAAAACCGGCGGTTTGTTTTTTGTTCATTGCATTTTCAACGGTTCCTTTGTAAACCAGGTCCATTGTTACAGGTTTGGTTACACCATGCATGGTCAGGTTGCCTGTAAGCTTGTACTGATCCTTGCCGGCTTTTTTCAGTCCTGTGCTCTTAAAAGTAATGGTGGGGTATTTTTCTGCGTCAAAGAAATCAGCACTTTTCAGGTGATTGTCTCTGGCTTCAACACGGGTGTCGATGGAAGCAACGTTTGCCGTCAGCTCAAATACCGCATCGCTGAAATCAGGTTTGCTGGTTTTTACGTCCACATCAAAATCATTGAACGTACCGCTAATATCCGAAAGGCCCAGGTGGGTAACGGTAAAACCTAGTTGTGAATGCGGATCATCGTTTTTCCAGATGCCGTTCATCGTAGTAAAGGCCGTCAGCAGTACAAGGGCCGAAAGAATCACTGTCAGTTTTTTCATGTGTGTTTGTTTTTTTATGAATGATGATTGAAAACTTAGTTGTGCAGGATTTTATACCCTGCCAGCCAGTTATAATTGTATTTCTGGCTTAGCTGAATCAGGTGGAGTTGCATGCTCTCCAGCATCCGGCTGGCAGTAAGATCACCGGAAACAATCGGATTAAAACCTGCCGTGCTTACCAGCTCGGAAACCATTTCCAGCGCATCCGCATGATTGCCGGCGATAAAGGCATCTACCTGCTGGCCGTTGATCACGGGAGAGGCAAAATCGGCCGCAAACGTGGTGTTGAATGCTTTCACCACTTTTGCATGCGGAAGGCTTTTTTGCAGCTCTTCGGCGGCACTGGTGTCGCCAGTAGTTAATAATCCTGTATAGTTCTCGTTTAAAGGGTTGGCAATCGAGATAACGATCTTTTGATTGGCTACTTCCCGGATGCGTTCTGCCACTTCAGCCTGGGCTGAAAACGGTACGGCTGGAATAATCACGTCAGCTTCCCAGCTTGCTTCCCGGGGGCATGCAATTCCTTCTATATCGGCAGCAGGCGTTGCGGCTTTGATAGCCTCAACCAGGTTGTTCAGCGCTTCCTGCTTGCTGCTTTTTAGTAGTAAGCGATAATTACCTTTTGCAAGGCTTTTTGCAATTGCGGAGCCCATATTGCCTGTAGCGCCGATGATTGCTATGGTTTGTTTTGTTTGCATGATCTTGAACTTGACAGGGCAAAGCTACCGCCACACGTAAACCTGGCCCTTGCCCTAACACAAGAAATGGCGTTGACATTTGTCAATAAAAATTGTAGAGATACATCAAGCAATTTGGAAAGAGGAAAGCGATTTATGACCTGCTTTGCTCTGTGGTATACAGCCGATGGAAAATGAAAGCCAACTGGCGTTGCCGGAATGATACGATCCTGGAAATCTGGTTTCCCTTCTTTCATTGGAAGCGATTGAAAGCAGAATCAGCAGTTGGTGTATGGGAAGTCTGCCGTTTGATTTCGGGATGCAGCCTACAGTTTGATTGCAACAGTTTTCTTACCTTACAGCAGTACCTTTTTGCAAGGCGGCTGTACACGAAACGATCCTGTTCATAAACATGATAGTGCATGACAGGCGGCAGAGGGTGCTGCGCTACTTTTAAAACATATTGTTTGCTATATCCCATTCCATATGCAAGTTATCTTAGGTGTTATTTTCCATTTTATCGGCGGGTTTGCTTCTGGTAGTTTTTACATGCCCTACAAAAAGGTGCGTGGCTGGGCTTGGGAAAGCTATTGGATTGTAGGCGGCCTGTTCTCCTGGTTGATTGTACCGCCACTGGCGGCTGCACTGACCATTCCTGATTTTTGGGCGATCATCTCGCAAACCGGAGGCTCCACCTTGTTTTATACTTACCTGTTTGGTTTGCTGTGGGGCATCGGCGGATTAACGTATGGATTGGGTGTCCGGTACCTGGGTGTATCACTTGGCAGCAGTATCATTCTTGGCCTTTGCATGGTGTTTGGTGCACTTATTCCTTCTGTTTATTACCAGTTTAATCCGCAGGCGGGAAAAGATACGATTGGTGCCATTGTGAGCAGTGCCTGGGGATTAACGGTGCTGGCCGGACTTGCCGTTTGTGTGTTGGGCATTGTGTTATGTGGGAAAGCGGGTACCATGAAAGAGGCGCAGTTAAAAACATCTTCTGATGAGGGAGGGGGTGATACCCCCAAACCGGTTATGCGAAAGCAACCTGCTATGGTAGAAGAAGGCGGGAACCCTGTTGCCACAGGTCCGTTGCAAGGAGCAGCCTATGCCGAGATTGCAGTGGAAAAACCCGTAGCCGTAGCCGTGGATGGACATGGTATAAAGGCAACAGCTACCGAATATAAATTTGGATTAGGCCTGACAGTGGCTATCATCTCGGGGGTGCTGAGCGCCTGCTTTAATTTCGGTCTGGAAGCGGGCAAGCCGATGGCCGAAGTGGCCAACAACTTGTGGAAGGGAGCCAACCCTGCTGCTACCACAGAATTCCTTTACCAAAACAACGTGACCTATGTTGTTATTCTTTGGGGCGGGCTGACGACCAATTTTATCTGGTGCATGTTGCTCAATGCCCGCAACAAAACCTTTGGCGATTATGCCAACAAAAGAACGCCGCTGCTGCGCAACTACCTGTTATCGGCACTGGCCGGCACTACCTGGTTTCTGCAATTCTTTTTCTACGGTATGGGTGAGAGCAAGCTGGGTAACGGTGCTTCTTCCTGGATCCTGCACATGTCCTTTATTATCCTGGTGGCCAATGTATGGGGCATTGTGGCAAAGGAGTGGAAAGGAGTAACACCAAAGACCCGGTCTACACTAATCGTTGGTGTACTGACCATCATTGCAGCTGTGTTGATAGTAGGCTATGGAAATTACCTGAAAGGGTAGGGAGGAGTTGATTGGATAATTGGTTGATTTTGTAGCGAAGGCTAAGACTAATTATCGGTGCGTAGCGTGCTGGTAAAATAGAAAGAAAAAATGATGAGCTGACAAGGGCTCATTTTAGTAAAACAATGAATGTAAAAAATGGTCTGATTTGTTTAACCTTTCTACAGATCATCACATTTTCAAATTATCAAATTCTGAATAAATGTCTCTTACTACAACATTTAAACATGTTAGCTACCTCTGGGATGAAGCACGGGCGGCAGAACTGGCCGGCGACGAAGTAGGCCTGTTGATTTACCGTTCCAACCTGTTGGGTGCTGATCTTCGGCTGACCAATTACGGCGGTGGCAATACATCCTGCAAGGCCATGGCCAAGGACCCGCTCACCGGCAAAGAAGTGGAGGTCATGTGGGTGAAGGGTTCGGGTGGTGATATCGGCACCCTTACGCGGAGCGGACTGGCTGCATTGTATCTCGATCGTTTGCGCAGCCTGCAAAACGTTTACCGCGGCATCGATCACGAGGATGAAATGGTAGAACTTTTCAATCACTGCATTTACGACCTGGCCTCCAAAGCGCCATCCATTGATACACCGCTACATGGATTTTTACCCTTCAAACATATCGATCACCTGCACCCCGATGCGGCTATCGCCATTGCCGCTGCAAAAGACGGCCGGCGTATTACCGAAGAACTTTTCAGCGGTACGATTGGCTGGGTGGAATGGCAGCGTCCGGGATTTGACCTGGGGCTGAAGCTGAAACAATGCCTGGATGAGAATCCGGGTATCCGTGGCATTATGCTTGGCTCTCACGGACTGTTTACCTGGGGTGACACGGCCTATGAATGTTATATCAATTCACTGGAAGTCATTGAACGCTGCGCCGAATACATTGAAGATAGCCTGGGAAAAAAAGGGCCAGTGTTTGGTGGTGCCAAGGTAGCGTCGCTGTCAAAAGAAAAACGTTTATATCAGGCCGTTAAGCTGGCGCCGGTGCTGCGTGGTCTGTGCAGTTCGGCTTCGGTACAGGGCGGTATGATCGGTCATTTTACCGATTCCGAAACCGTTCTTGAATTCATCAATTCTGTTGACCTCGAGCGGCTGGCACCCATGGGTACGTCTTGCCCCGATCATTTTTTACGTACCAAGATATCTCCCCTGGTACTAGAACTTCAGGCAGAAGAAAACCTCGATGATGCAGGTTTGATCAAAACAAAGCTGCAGCCACAATTCCAGGCCTACCGCGATATGTATGCGGCTTATTACAACAACTGCAAACATTCCAACTCACCGGCCATGCGGGATCCTAACCCGGTTGTGATTCTTTTTCCTGGGGTAGGCATGTTCACTTTTGCAAAAGACAAAGCGACGGCCCGTGTTGCGGCTGAGTTCTACCAGAACGCTATCAATGTTATGCGGGGCGCTGAGGCTATTTCGGAATATACATCCCTGCCCCGCCAAGAGGCCTTTGATATTGAATATTGGTTGCTGGAAGAAGCCAAACTACAGCGCCTGCCAAAACCAAAAGCGCTCAGTGGCCGTATTGCCCTCATCACCGGCAGCGGTGGCGGCATCGGCAAGGCTATTGCGAAAAGATTTGCACAGGAAGGTGCCTGTGTTGTGATCAGCGATAACAACCAAGAACGATTAGAAGATACGAAAGCGGAGTTCCTGAAAAGTTTCGGAAAGGATGCCGTAACTGCGGGTGTATTGGATGTAACAAATGCTGACAGCATCCGGGAAACGATGAATGATGCCATTCTTATGTTTGGCGGCGTTGATATCATCGTTAACAATGCCGGCCTTTCCATTTCAAAACCAATTGAAGACCATACCGAAGAAGACTGGGATCTGTTGTACGATGTACTGGTGAAGGGACAATTCACGGTTACACAAAAAGGTGTGGAGATTATGCGTAAACAGGATTTTGGTGGCGATGTGCTGAACATCGTCAGCAAAAACGCACTGGTAAGTGGCCCCAACAACGCAGGTTATGGTTCAGCCAAAGCCGCACAGTTGCACCTGAGTCGCCTGAATGCAGCCGAACTGGGAAAAGATAAGATCCGTGTGAATGTTGTCAATCCTGATGCCGTGATATCAGGCAGCAATATCTGGAGCAATGGCTGGGCCGAAGGACGTGCCAAAGCTTATGGTGTTACCGTAGACGAATTGCCAGCATACTATGCCAAGCGTACATTGCTCAATGAAGTCATTGAACCGGAAGATATTGCCAATGCCTGCTTTGCCTTTGTAGGCGGGTTGCTTAACAAGTCCACCGGCAATGTGCTGAATGTGGATGGTGGTGTGGCTACGGCGTTTGTGAGATAAGGTTTAGAGTCTGGAGTCTAGAGCTTGGAGTTTGGTGTTGTTGCAACTACTTCAGTCATTCACTTAACGTCAGACACTCAGGCAAAAATCTAATCGCAAAAAACTGTTCGGAAAAATATTGATTCGTCAAAAATCAAGTTAACCCCAAACACCAAACCCAAACTCCAATCCCATATGCCGCGTCTTGCTTTTAAGATGAAACTGTTCCCTGGTAAGGAAGCCGAATACAAGAAGCGGCATGATGAAATCTGGCCGGAACTGCAGGCGCTTTTAAAAGAAACAGGCATCCGTGACTATTCCATTTTTTTAGACAGGGAAACGGGCAGCCTGTTTGGCGTGCTGACCATCACCGATTCGCAAAAAATGGATACCTTACCCCAACACGAGGTGATGCAGCGCTGGTGGGCCTACATGGCCGATATCATGGAATCGAACAAAGACAATTCACCGGTAAGCATACCCCTCGAAGAAGTATTTTATTTACCCTGACAAGATTGCTTTATGCTGATTGAAAAATACAAGATTGAAGAAGTCAATGATTCAATAGCTGCAGCGCACCAACGGCGCTTCGAGTTTGCAGCATCCGATGTCAATAATGTTGAAGAGATCCTGCAAAAGCTAATGGATTTCCAGGTGGCCATTCCCTCCTGGGCACTTGGCACAGGCGGTACCCGCTTCGGCCGTTTTTCCGGTGGCGGTGAACCACGCAGCCTTGAAGAAAAAATTGAGGATGTGGGACTTCTCCACCTGCTCAACCAATCTAGTGGTGCCATCTCCCTGCATATTCCCTGGGATATTCCCAGCAATCCTGCACATATCAAAGCACTTGCGGCGCAACACGGACTTCGTTTTGACGCCATGAACTCCAACACCTTTCAAGATCAGCCAGACCAGGCATTAAGTTATAAGTTTGGCTCTATGCAGCATACCGATAAAGCCGTGCGCAAACAAGCAGTTGAGCACAATATTGACGTAATTAAGTATGGTGTTGAACTGGGGTCTGAATCACTGACCGTGTGGCTTTCAGATGGCTCTTCTTTTCCCGGTCAGCTCAACTTCCGCAAGGCCTTTCAAAACACACTGGAAAGCCTGCAGGAAGTGTACGCTGCATTGCCTGACAACTGGAAGATGTTTGTCGAGTACAAAGCATTTGAACCGAACTTTTATTCAATGTCCGTAGGTGATTGGGGACAATCCTTTACCTACGCTAATAAACTGGGCCCGAAGGCATACACATTGGTGGACCTGGGCCACCATCTCCCTAATGCCAACATTGAGCAGATTGTATCGCTGCTGCTGATGGAAGGAAAACTGGGTGGATTCCATTTCAACGATTCCAAGTACGGTGACGACGACCTGACTGTTGGTTCCATCAATCCATACCAGCTTTATTTAATTTTTAATGAACTGGTGGAAGGCATGGATGCAAAAGGTATGAACCATGCCAGCGACCTGGGTTGGATGATCGATGCGTCGCACAATATCAAAGACCCGCTGGAAGATCTTTTGCAATCGGTGGAGGCTATCCAGATTGCTTATGCGCAGGCATTGCTGGTTGACAGGAATGCCTTGGTTGCTGCGCAACAGGAGAACGATGTGGTAAAAGCGCAGGAAATTTTGCAACAGGCTTATCGTACCGATGTGCGTCCGCTGGTGGCAGAAGCGAGGAGACGGGCCGGAGGTGCCTTGCAGCCGCTGGATGTTTTCCGCCGTTATAAGATACGCGAAACACTGGTGAGCAACCGGGGTAAAAAAACAGTGGCCACCGGCTTATAGTGCAACAAACCTGAATAAGCCTTTATTTGTAAACATCCACCATTCATTATTTTTTTGTTCACACATGTCTGCGGTGCCGGTTATAGCGGTTATTGATGTTGGGAAGACCAACAAAAAACTGTTTCTGTTCGATGAAGATTACAACATTGTTTTCGAACAGTCGGCCCAGTTTTTTGAAACGGTGGATGAAGATGGTGATCCCTGCGAGAATATTGAAAGCCTTCGCCTGTCGGTTTTCGACTCGCTTCGTTCCGTCTTCGGCAATAAAGAATTTGAGCTGAAAGCTGTAAACTTTTCAGCTTATGGTGCCTCCTTTGTTTACCTCGATGCAGACGGAAAACCACTGACACCGCTTTACAATTATCTCAAAACTTTTCCCGCAAATCTGCACCAGCAGTTTTATAACACGTATGGTGGCGAAACTGCGTTGTCATTGGCTACGGCTTCTCCTGTGCTGGGCAGCCTGAATTCAGGCCTGCAGTTGTACCGGCTGAAATATGAAAAGCCGGCAGTGTATGCGCAAATCAAACATGCTTTGCACCTGCCGCAGTACCTAAGTTATCTTTTGAGCGGCCGGGCCAGCACCGATATGACCAGCATTGGTTGCCATACCATGCTTTGGGATTTCCAGAAAAAAGATTATCACCAGTGGGTTTATGCTGAAGGACTGCATCAAAAATTTGCGCCGGTTGCGCCATGCGATGAAACCGTAAACGCTGTTTTTCCCGGCAACAATTATAAAGTAGGCGTGGGGTTGCACGACAGTTCAGCTGCACTCATTCCTTACCTCGTAAATTTTAGTGAGCCTTTCATCCTGATCTCGACAGGCACCTGGTGTATCAGCCTGAATCCCTTCAACAATACGCCACTCACCAACGAAGAACTGGCGCAGGATTGTCTTTGTTACATGCAATTCAATGGCAGGTCGGTTAAGGCTTCACGCCTGTTTGCCGGCAAAATGCATGAAGAAGGCATCAAGCGGCTTGCGGAGCATTTTCATTCGGAAGTGAACCGTTATCGCAGTGTGGCTTTCCATCCTGAACTGCTGTCATCTTTGCAAAAAGAAAGCAGGCATCCTGCTTCCGCAGGACTTCCATTTGAACAACAGGATCTTTCCCGTTACACAACGTACGAAGAAGCTTATCACCACCTGATGCTGGATATTGTTCAGCAACAAATCAAATCAACAAACCTGGTGATCAAAGGCTCGCCTGTAAAACGGTTGTTTGTTGACGGTGGCTTCTGTAAGAATGCCATTTACATGAATCTGCTGGCGGTTGCTTTTCCAGAGATGGAGATCTTTGCTGCATCCATGGCGCAGGCTACATCACTGGGTGCTGCACTTGCCATTCATAATGCCTGGAATCAAAAACCTGTACCCAATACCCTTATTCAGCTACAGTTTTATTCTGCAAAACAGGAAGCTGCTTTATAAGAAAGTAAGGCTTTTGTTATTACAGCTTACGATAATGCATATACGGGAACGTTTGCGTAAATAATTCCATTCCTGGTTAAAAAAAAGCTAATCTTTCAGGATGCATCAGGATAGTTCCCTTTGTTGATTATCTACTTTAGTGATGCTGAAAGAAAGTAGGTCAACGACTGCTGCGATTGCAAAACCCAGTGAACGGCTATATGAGAATTTTTACTTTTTTATTTTCCGGATTACACATTTTACCTAGAAGACTATTGCTTGCTTGCTGCAATGCAATTTTTTATCAATACCCGTTTATAGTCCAGCAATACCAGCGTATCAGCCTTTATAAAATCTCCAACGAAGTCATTTCTTAAATGAGCTACCTGTATATGAACAGATCTTTAAAGATGCTTGCCTTCTGCGTACTGACGCTTGTCGTATTCGAAGGGTGCAAGAAAAAATTCGACGAGTATTATGAACGTCCGCCCGGCCTTGAACCGCCTATTTACCAGCAGTTGCAGGCCAGGGGTAATTTTACAAATCTGTTGGCTGCCATCGATAAAGCGGGGTATAAAGACATCCTGAGTGCGGCAGGTTACTGGACTTTTTTTGCACCACATGATTCGGCCTTCCAGGTTTATTTTAAAGAGAATAATATTAGCGGCATCGACAAGCTTGATAATGCGGCCTGCCAGAAGATTGTAACCTACAGCCTTGTGTACAATGCATTCAACAAGGACCGCATTGATGATTTTCAAAGCAATACCGGGTGGGTTCCCAATCAGGCATTTAAACGGCGTACAGCTGCGTACACAGGCGTATATGATGGTACCGATACCTCCGGTAATCCCATTAAAGTGATTTCGGCCAACAGAAACGGCATCAACTCCTATGTAGAAGCGGATAATAACAATAAATACATACCCATCATCACTACTGCTTACATGAACGGCAAGGGCCTTACCGCCGGGGATTACAATTATTTTTATCCCAACACTACCTATACCGGGTTTAACGTAGTAGATGCGGTTGTCACAGAAAGTGATATTCCTGCGGAAAATGGTGTGATCCATGTCGTGAACAGGGTCATCACAAGTTTGCCGAGTCTTGATGAATATCTAGGTTTCAATCCCAATTACAGCGAATTCAGGAAACTCTTTGACCGCTTCCTGGTAAGCTATGCACTGAATGCGGCTGTTACACAGAAGTACCAGTTGCTCAACCAGGGATCAAACCAGGTGTATACCAAAGTGTTTGCCGCAGCACTTGCGTTTTCGCCTAACAACGAAAACTTTATGAAGCTGACGGACAATGACGGACAAGCCAATTCCTACAGCATGTTTGCTCCAACCAATGATGTTTTAAGAGCTTACCTGAATGATGTCTTACTGGAGAATTTTCCCAGCAAACGAATCGATGATCTTCCCATCAATATTATTTATGATTTTGTGAATGCGCACCTGTGGCAAACGGCAGTATGGCCTTCAAAGTTTGGGTCCACATTCAATTACCTTGGTGAAGAAGCCCGCTTTGACGCCGCTTCAGATATTGTAGATAAAAAGATCCTGAGCAACGGTTTCTTTTATGGTACGAACAAGGTGCAGGAGGCAAATGTGTTCAGCAGTGTATTTGGAAAGGCTTATCTCAATCCCGAGTATTCGATGATGACAAGCCTGCTGAACCAGGAACTGAAATTCACCATCTCCAACATCCGTCGCGACTATTCCTTATTCCTAGTAAGCAACAAGGCACTCAACGATTCGGGTTATTATGCGGATCCAACGGTGAGTAACCTTCCTAATGAACAATGGCGCTACACACCGCCGGGTGGTGGTACTACCATCACAGGAAGTTCTGCCCTTGTGCGTTTGCTGCGCATGTTAAACATGCATGTTGTGGAAAGAGACCTTAACACACTGGCAGGAAGCGGTGTTGCCCAAACCAAGGGTGGTGAATTTATCACCTTCAACAATAACCGTGTACAAGGTGCCGGCAATGCTGATTTCGACGCACCCGCAATTGTTGACAGTGTAAAAACTGCCCGCAATGGAACGGTTTATTACATCGACAGGCCACTGAACTATAGCAACTTTGCCATTGGTACTTACTTGCGGGCTTTGGGCACACAACCCACTTCTACTTTCCACTACTTCTGGCGCTATGTGAGCAGCACTGATCTGTATAATACAGCCACCAACGAATTTGTTTCGGGCCCCTCTACCGGTTCGTTTTACACTTTTTTTGTTCCCAATAAAGAAGCGATTGAAGAAGCCATCAAAGCAGGACTGCTTCCAGGTACTGTATCGGGTGCAGCCGTGACACCCAAGTTTAGCGGGTACACATTGGCGGAGATTGAAAAGGTGAAAAAGTTTGTCTTGTACCACATTGTCAAAAAGTCTTTCGGAACGGATGGGCAGGAGAGTGGATCCGTCGAAACATTTTTTAAAAATCAATTTGGTGATGCAGGCAATGTTTTCGTCAACAATTCATCCGGTAACAGCATGACAGTAACGGACATGAATAACCGCGAAGCAGCCGTGGTGATGGGAAGTGGCACCAGCAACCTGTTAGGCAATCGCATCGTGATCCACCTGATCAACAATTATTTAAAATATACAGATTAATCGCTCGTCTAATCTTTTAAGGGTATGTTGAAATATATTCAGAAAACCGTTTGTGCGCTCCTTTTCACCTGTTTGGGTGTACTGCAGGCCGCATCCCAAACAACACCTGCCACCACCGCCAATGACAATATTGTAAAAGGAAAGGTGGTGGATAAGAAAACCGGTGAAGCCATTGGCGAAGTATCGGTGGCAGAGATGGATGCCGATAACAGGGTGGTCAAAAGCACTAAGACCGATATTGAAGGAAACTTTGTGCTGAAAGTAAACAGTCTGCGAAACCGCATTTCGGTTTCCCACATTAGTTATAAATCCCTCACCCAGCCGCTGAGCGGGAAAACAACCCTCAACTTTCAGCTGGAGGAACTCAATTCCAACATGAACGAGGTGATTGTGATTGCTGCCCGTACCGTGGACAATGGCCTGATGGCAGTAAAGGAAAAAAACAACACGTTGGCAACGGCAAGGGTAAGTGCAAGAGATATGGAAGAAATGCAGGCTGCCAGCATCGATCAGGCGTTGCAGGGACGCCTTGCCGGTGTAGACATCACCGCCTCAAGCGGTGATCCCGGTGCAGCGATGAATATTCGTATCCGTGGTGTTTCTTCCATTAGTTCTACCGGCAATCCGCTGATCGTAGTGGATGGCATGCCGTATGAAACTGAGATACCCAGCGATTTTAATTTTGGTGCCGCGGATGAACAAGGCTATGCGCAACTCCTGAATATTTCGCCTGCTGACATTCGCGATATCACGGTTCTGAAAGATGCGGCAGCAACATCGGCATGGGGCTCCCGTGCTGCCAACGGTGTGCTGCTCATTACCACCAAACGCGGATCTGCCGGCAAACCAGCCATCAACTATACATTCAAGGGTTCAACTTCTGTACTGCCCGATCCGGTACCCATGCTGAACGGTGACCAATATTCGACACTGATTCCGGAAGCCTATATGAACCGCCTGGGTACAACTATGAATTCACAAGCGGTAAGGGAATTTAACTATGACCCGAACGATCCTTACTGGTACAACAATTACAGCAACAACACCAACTGGATTGATGAAATCTCACGCCGCGGGTATGTGCAGGATCATAACGTGAGCATGACCGGTGGCGGCGAAAAAGCTCGCTATTATGCTTCTATCGGGTATTTCGACCAGGTGGGAACCACCTTGGGCACAGCCTTGAAACGCATCAACACCCGTATCAACCTGGATTACAACATTTCGGAGAAGATCAAGATTTTTACCACGCTTTCTTATACACATACCGATCAGAGCCGGAACTATATGAGTTCAGGTAATAATCTTGATGGTGCCATTCGGAGTGTGGCCTACATCAAGATGCCTAATATGAGTGTGTTTGAATACGATGAAGAAGGTAATCTTACACCCAACTATTTTTCGCCGGTCTCAAATGTACAGGGTACCTATTCCCGTATTTACAACCCGGTGGCCATGGCTTCACAGGCCAAATACGGTGTTATTGGCGAACGGATCACTCCCCGTTTCCAGATGAATTACGATATCATCCGCAGAGTGCTGAAAGCCAGTTTTGATGTGCAGTTTGATATTAACAATACTAAGAACAGTTCCTTCCTGCCGCAGATTGCTACCGGCCGTCCGAATTCTGAGACAGTAGTGAACAGAGCTTATAACGGTGATATAGATGTGTACAACGTTACTACAAAATCAAGTCTGGCGTATACACCGTTCATCAAAAATGAAAACCACAGTGTAAGCGCTTATTTCAACTTTTTCACCAGCGATTATAAAACCATGAACCAGGAAGTGATGACGTCCAATACGGCTTCCTCACTGCTGCAAACACCAGTTGCCGGTTCAAGAACACAGAACGAAGAACTCCGGTTGGTATCCGGATCGTCGCAAACACGCAGCCTGGGAGCTGTGCTGGGTGGTTCGTACAGCCTTATGCGGGATCGCTACATCATCAATGCAACACTGCGTGGTGATGCCAACTCACGGTTCGGTCCCAACTACCGCTATGGATTGTTTCCTTCCATCTCGTTTCGCTGGCGTGTATCCGACGAGAAGTTTATGCGGGGGATCAAAAACCTCGATGACCTGAGTTTCCGTGCTTCTTATGGTGAAAGTGGTGAAGCGCCGCGTTACGATTACACCTTCTTCAACCGGTACTCTACCTATTCGTGGAGCTATCTCGGGCAGACGGGTGTTTATCCTTCCTCCATGGAGCTCAAGAACCTGCGCTGGCAGACCATCAAGGGAACCAACCTGGGTGCAAACGTTTCCCTGTGGGGTGGCCGCTTCCGCCTGGATGCGGACGTTTACCGCAACCGCACCGTTGATCTTTTCTTCAACGGGCTGCAGATCGCTTCTTATACCGGTTATAATAGTGTGAACATGAATGTGGGAACGCTGGACAACCAGGGATGGGAGATCGCCGTGTTCACCCAACCGTATAAAAGCAAAAGTGTCGTGGTGGACTTCAACTTTAACGTGGCGGCCAACGAAAACATCATCCGCGAGATTTCGGAGTTCTATCCCAGCTCCAGGGGTGACGTAACCAGACTGGGGGAGTACCTTCGTCTTTTGCAGGTAAACAATCCTTTTGGTTCTTTCTATGGCTATAAGTACAAGGGTGTGTATACTGACCAGGCTTCCACCATTGCACAAAGCGCAGAAGGCAAACCTATCATTGGCCCCAACGGTCAGGTAGTGTACATGCGCTTCAACTATCCCAACGTGGACTATGTTTTTCAACCCGGCGATGCCATGTATGAAGACATCAACCACGATGGTAATATCAACTATATGGATGTTGTTTATCTCGGCAACTCCAATCCAAAACTGGTGGGAGGCTTTGGTCCTGCAGTTACCATCAAAGGCAAGCTGAAGATCTCTACCTATTTCAATTTCCGCTACGACTATGATATTGTGAATGGCACCAAAATGAACACAACGGCCATGTACAACTTCGACAACCAAAGCACCGCGGTGCTTCGTCGCTGGCGCAAGGAAGGCGATGTCACCGATATACCCCGTGCCGTTATAGGTGGCGGTTACAACTGGCTGGGATCGGACCGCTACGTAGAGGATGCTTCCTTCCTGCGCTTCCGTACCATCACCGCCCGTTACACATTTGATCAGAAGTTGCTGTCGCGGATGAAGATGAAAAGCCTGAGTGCTTACATCACCGCTGAAAACCTGTTTACCTGGACCAATTATACAGGACAGGACCCGGAAGTCAGTGCATCCGGTTCCGATCCGTTCCGGATGGCGTATGATTATTCGATGACACCGCCTTCCAAAAATTTTGTGATCGGTCTTGCTGTAGGTTTTTAATAACGAAAGAAAACCGCATTCACTACTTAAACGAACGAGCAATCATGAAGCAATTTTTTTCCATAACAGTTTTGCTTACACTGGTACTGAGCACCACTTCCTGTAAAAAGTGGCTGGACCTGAAGCCACAGGACGGCATTGTAGGCGATGAATTCTGGCAAACCAAAGAACAGGTGGAAGCCGGTATCATTGGCATTTATTCTTCCCTGCTGTCAGAAACATCAGGGACCTCTATCGGTCCGGTAGAATCATTTTTTCTTTGGGGAGAAGCCCGTGCCGATATGGTGGTTCCCGGTTTCAGGGCTTCTGCGGAAGAACTGGATATCGTGAACATGAACATCCAGCCGAATAACCGGTATACCAACTGGCGGATGCTGTACCAAACCATCAACTATTGCAATACACTTATCCAGCTGGCGCCGGGTGTGCTGCAAACAGACAACACATTTACACAGGAGCAATTGAACCGTGCCGTTGCTGAAGCAAAAACAGTGCGGGCCCTGATGTACTTCTACCTGGTAAGAACGTTTCGCGATGTGCCGCTGAAACTGAATGCAACCATCAGCGATGAAGACATTGAGCCCATTGCCAAATCGAATGCCGATGCTGTGCTGACACAGATTATAACTGATCTGAAGGAAGCCGAACCTGGTCTGCCGCTTTCCTACGGCAACCAGGCTGCCGATAAAGGCCGTGTTACCCGGTATGCTGCCAATGCAATTTTGGCTGATGTGTACCTGTGGACGGAAAAGTATGCTGAATGTGTTGCGGAGTGCGACAAGATCATCAACTCCAACCGGTTTGGCCTGATTGGCGGCGGCCAGTCCATTTTTGATGAGTTGTACCTGCAGGGCAATTCCAGCGAAAGCATTTTTGAACTGCAGTTTGATGTACAAAAGCTTAACCCTTTTTATGGTATGCATCACCCCACCATCCGTCGGTGGGGAGGAGCGCCGCACCTGATGGACCAGGTGTTTGGCCCGGATGATCCAAACACCCTTGAAGTTGAGCAGGACCTGCGGGGCCTTGGTACGTCACTGAGGGGTTCTGATTTTACCATCTGGAAATACATTGGAGCAAACAATACCGCTACATCCATCCGCTCAGCCGATCAGTCGTTTGCCAACTGGATCTTTTACCGGTATGCGGATGTTTTGCTGATGAAGGCGGAGGCCATCAATCAGATGGACCAGCCCTTGGAAGCATCGCGATTGGTAAAAATAATCCGCGAAAGGGCCGAGGCCTTTGACTTCAACAGTACGATGGACTCCACTTCTAAATCAGGCATGGAAGAATTTATCCTGCAGGAACGCCAGCGTGAGTTTGCTTTTGAAGGCAAGCGCTGGTATGATGTGCTGCGCAATGCAAAACGAAACAACTACCAAAACCTGCAATACTTGCTGGAGGTTACCGCCACCAGCATACCCGCCGACCGGCAACAGGCTGCTTTCAACAAGATCAGGGATAAGAACAGTCATTACCTGCCCATCTTCTTGTATGAAATGCAAACCAACAAATTGCTGGTACAAAACCCCTTCTATAAATAATTAATCAATTGCTATGAACCGGAACGTTTTGTTTTCCCTTGTTCTGTCAACGATTCTTGCTACAGGCCTGCTCTTGCCGGCTTGCAAAAAAGTTGAGATCAATCCGTATACAACGGAAGATGTCAATATTGTGGGTTACCTGGCAAAGCACCCCGATTCATTTTCACTCTTTAAACAGATTCTTGATCGCACAGGAAATTCGGCTTTCCTGAATGCCTATGGTGCTTATACGGTTTTTGCGCCAACCAATTCAGGTGTCAAATCCTGGCTGGCAAAGAACAATGCCGCTGCTGTGGATGCTGTGAGCATGGATAAACTGCAGGACCTGGTAAAGTTCCACTTACTGGTTGATACCATCACCACGGGTGTGTTCAAAGACGGAAAGTTGCCGGTAGCCACCATGCTGGGGCAATACCTGGTGACAGGTGTTGGCATGAAGAATGGAGCTTCCAGTTACCTGATCAACCGCCAGGCATTTGTTACGCAGTCGAACGTGATTGTTGGGAATGGTATCATTCACGTGGTTGATAATGTATTGGAGCCATCTACGCTCACCATTGCGAAACAACTCGAAGCCAAACCGGAGTATTCCATTTTTGTGGAAGCAATGAAGGCCACTGGCTTTTATGATCTTTTAAATACGGTAGACCCGGATACTACAAAGCGCTGGATGAGTGTTATTGCCGAAAGCAACAGGGCATTTGCGGACAGCGGCATTACTTCATTCGATGCCTTAAAAGCAAAATATTCCCAAACAGGCAACCCGGCCTCACCCAATGACAGCCTGTACATGTATATGGCATACCACGTAATGACAGGCATTAAGTTCCTGGGCGATATTATTACCGCTCCGGCACATGTAACCTTGCAACCGCAGGAAGTGATCAGCGTGCAATACAAGAACCAGGAAGTGGTGCTGAATGAAGCTGAATTCAACGGCGTTTTTGAACCGGGTATCGTGCTAAACCGCACCGGCAGCGACAATGCCGCCACCAATGGTGTATGGCACGATGCACAGGCACATTATACACTGAAATACCGTAAGCCTACAGCCGTATTCTGGGATGTGGCAACCTTCCCCGAAATCCTGAAAATGCCTACGCATTATAAACGGCAAAACTTTACCTGGACACGTCAGTCCGAATCGGATCAGCCGCTGCAGGATATTGTTTGGGGATGGGGCGCACTTGCCGGCACCAATACCATGACCTATTACTACAACAGTTCTTCCAGCAACAGTATCACCGGTAGAGGCGCCAATAATTTTGATGCGATTCAAATGCCCATGGGCTTGCCCAACCGGCCGGTTTGGTGGGAACTGACAACGCCGCCGATTGTGAAAGGCAAGTACAAAGTTTGGATTTGCTATGTACAACGTAAGCAATCATCAAGTTCCAACCAGCTTTGCCAGGTTTCTATCAATGGCGATGTGATGGCCAATACGATGAACTTCACCCTGACCCGGCCATCGGGTACGGATGCTGAACTGGAGGCCATTGGCTGGAAACGGTATACCGAAGGAACCAACGCGGTGTTGGCAGGAAAGCTGGTAGGCGTGTATGATTTCAAAACAACACAACGTCATACCATTCGCTTTACGCCGCTTGCGGGTACACAGAACGACAATTACCTGGATATGATCCATTTTATTCCGATTGATGAACCACAATACCTGCCGCGGTTTACAAGCGAAGGCGAAAAGATTTACCAGTAAAGAATTGCTTCACGTAAGAAAACCAAATACAGTACGAATGCGAAGTATACGAAAGAAATTTTTGATCGGTCTGACGCTTTCCGGGATCTTTTTTGCCGGTTGCAAAAAGTGGGACGACCACAATGCCGTGACTGATGCGGCGCTGACCAAAACCTTAACGCAGCAGATCAGCGAAGATCCTGCCCTGAGTAAATTTTCTGAATTGCTGGTAAAATCCGGATACGATAAGGTGCTGGCTTCTTCCAAAACCTTTACTGTATTTGCACCTACCAATACGGCACTTGCCAGCCTGGATGCGGCCACTTTGAATGATTCTACAAAGCTGAATGCATTTATCGGTAATCATGTTGCCACGCTGAATTATAAAAGCACTGCTGCCGGTACAACACAGCGCATTCCGATGCTGAATGGAAAATACCAGAATTTCCTGAACAAAACCATCGGTGAGGCCACGATTGTACAGGCGGATAAAGCTGCTGCCAACGGTATACTGCATGTAATAGACAAAATGCTGCCGGTGTTGAGCAATGGCTGGGATGCGCTGCAAAACAACAGTGAAATTCCGGCTGCGCAAAAAGCCTACATGCTTTCGCTTTTCCGCAATGTTTTTGATGCGACGAATGCCGTCCAGATCGGGGTTGATCCTTCTACTGGCGCACCGGTTTACCAACCGGGAACAGACTCCATACAGACCAATTTGTTCTGGCGGAATATATATGACCTGCGAAACGAAAAAGAAGAATACACCTTGTTTGTGCTTACCAATGCTGCTTGGAACAGTGAGCTGGAAAAGTACAGGCCGTATACCCAGACAGTTACCAATGATGCTGATAGCACAACAGCATTTGCCAGTTGGGCCGTAGTGAAGGATCTGGCGATCCAGGGTGTGTACGATGGTTCCGGCAACACAGATACCCTTTTGTCAAAATTCAGCGTGAAAGTTCCTTTTGAAAAAGCGTCCATTGTAAAAACCATCAAAACCAGCAATGGCGTTATCCATATAATGGACAAAGTGGATGTGCTGCCCCAACATAAGATTCAGCCGATCATCATTCAGGCCGAAAACTACCGCACAACCAGCATCGACCGCAGGAGCAATACCTATTTCCGCGACCGCTTTAACCCGCTTACAGGCGCCAACTTCCGCGATGTGAATGTGTACAATCACGGTACGGCCCTGTTCAATATCAACTACCGGGTAAATAATGTTTTCGGTGGTGTGAAATACAAAGCCTACTGGGTAGCACTGAATGATTTCCTGTCAACATCCTTTTCACAAAAGCTGGCACTAGGCACACCTACTGCCAATACGTTTACGCTACAGAATGCAAATGGCTATACAGTGGTAACACCGAATGAATATAGTGAAGTGCTCCTGGGTGAAACCACGCTGCCAACCTATCATGCTGTACTGGATGTATTTCTGACGGCGGCTAACAGCACGGCAGCAGCTTCCAACCCGATTGTTTGTGATTATATCAGGTTGGAACCTCAATTCTAAATTTTCAAACGGATTGGCAAATCGTATTTATACAATGCAAAGACTACGCAACAATATGACTGCTTTCACCCAACTGCCTGCTACCAGCAATAGCCGAATGCCGAACAGGTATTCCGGGATAAGCAAAGCATCAACACCTAAATTTTTTCCGATGAAATGGATGATGGCTTCCGTACTGGCACTGGCTAGCGGAACACTGGCTGCGCAGCAACCCGTTACAGTGGACACAACGATAGTTGCCCCGCTGACCGGTAAGGAAATCTTTGTTTCGGGAAGGCTCACCGATGCTGCCACGAAAAAAGCTGCTGTTGGTGCACGGGTACAGGTGGAAGGCTTTTCGGCAGCCATTGCTGATGCAGACGGCCGCTACCGTGTAAAAGTGCCATCGTACAATGCAACGCTTGTCATCAGTGGGGAAGGATTTAATACCACGCATGTGCCCCTGCGGGGCAGAACCGCTCTCGATGTGGCGCTGCTGGATGCTTCTTTTGAATCGCAATACGAGCCTGTCACTACACCATTTGGCCTGAAAACAAAAAAAGATGTGACGGCATCCCTTGCCCAGTATAATGTAAATGGCTGGCAGAACACCACTGAAATACCTGACGCTTTGCTACAGGGCAGGATAGCCGGGCTAAATGTTATCCGCCGGAGCGGAACACCGGGTGCAGGTGCCAACATTTTCCTGCGTGGTTTTAATTCGCTTTACGGTACAAACAAGCCCCTGATTGTTATTGATAACATGCTTTATGATGCCAACGACTATGGGGAGAGCATCATTGCCAACAACAGCAATAACCCGCTTTCGCTGATCGATGTGAAAGATATTGACAACGTAACGGTGCTTCGCGACGCTTCCTCTATATACGGAACAAAAGGTGCGAACGGTGCCATTATCATTACCACCATCCGGGCAAGAGAGCAGGCAACAAAAATTGACTTTGGTGCTTATACAGGCTTCAATGCCGCACCGGCAAGCTTACCGGTAATGGATGCCGGCAGCTACCGCATTTACCTGAGTGAAATGTTGCAGAGCAAGGGCATGAGCAGCGACGAAATTGCCGCACAGCCCTACATGAACGATGATCCTTCCAACCCGCAATACGCATCGTATCATTTTAATACCGCCTGGCAACGCAAGGTGCTCCAAAACAGCAAAACCAACAACCTGTTCCTGAAAGTTACCGGTGGCGATAACATTGCGACGTATGGACTGAGTGTAGGATACCTGAAAACGGATGGCGTGGTAAAGGAAACGGACCTAACGCGGTACAACATGCGTTTTAATGCCGACTTTAATTTTTCCAAGCGGTTTACCGGTGCTGCCAACATTTCTATGTCCAAAGCCGACCAAAAGCTGAAAGACCAGGGCATTGCCGATAAAACAGCCCCCATTTTCCTTGGGTTGACCAAAGCGCCTTTCCTGCACGACCGCGTGATTGACGCCAAAGGTGCGGAAAGCCCCAACCTGGCTGGTGTCGATACACTCGGAATGACCAATCCTGCTGCCATCATCAGCAACATGCAGGCGAATAACCAGTTTTACAGCTTTTTCGGGTCGTTTGATTTTAAATACGAAATCTCCAGTCGACTGAGTGCCCGCAACCTGTTTGGCATTACGTTTCACAAGCAGCGTGAAAGCATTTTTGTGCCAGCAGCCGGCGTTGCCAAAGACACCCTGAGCAACGCGGTAGCCAATAACCGCATGGGAACACAAACTCGTCGCCTGTTCTCCGTTTTTAATGATACGCGGCTGGAGTATAACAATACTTTCCGTCTGAAACATTCATTGGCGGCACGCCTTGGCCTGCGCTATCAAACCAACAAGGCCGAGCAGGTGTATGGCGTAGGTTATAACTCCGCAACGGATGACCTGGTAAGTGTGCAGAATGGTGTGGCAGCGCTGCGGCAGGTAGGCGGCGGAATTGGTGAGTGGAACTGGATCAATACCTATTTCAATGTTGATTATGGTTTTAGCAACAAATACTTTTTATCGCTGAACGTTGCCATGGATGGTTCATCCCGCTTTGGCAGGGAAGCGAAGAACGGTGTAACGGTAAATGGTTATAAGTTTCCGGTTATGCCATCCATTAGTGGTACCTGGCTTGTTTCTTCGGAAAACTTTATGGCCGGTACCGGCATCAACCTGCTGAAACTGCGGGCTTCGTACAGCGTTGCCGGAAATGACGACATTGGCAATTATGCATCCCGGCAAACCTATACTTCGCAGAACTTTCTCGGCTTGCAGGGACTTGTTCGCAATGGCATCGCCAACCCGGCTTTGCAATGGGAAACCATCAAGCGTCTCAATGCAGGAATCGATGTTTCCTTTCTCCGCGACCGCGTTGGTGTAACCTTGGATGTTTATCAATCCAAAACCAGTAATATGCTGGTGTATGAAGACCTGATCACAGCCACAGGCTTTACCGCCTTGCTTACAAATGATGGCAGCATGCAGAACACCGGTGTGGAAGCAAGTGTGAACGCCAGAGTTGTCAATGCACCGCAGGTGAAATGGGATATTGGTCTGAACGTAGCAAAAAATAAAAATAAAATTCTGCAGGTACCCAATGGCTCCTTTACCACACAGTTTGCCGGCGGCACCATACTTACGGCAGAAGGCCAACCTGCCAACCTGTTTTATGGTTATGTAGCCAATGGCGTTTTTGCAACCAGTGCCGAAGCTGCCGCTGTCGGCTTGTCCAAGAAAAATGCAGACGGTACGTACAGCCCCTTTGCTGCAGGCGATGTTCGCTTTGCGGATATCAACGGCGACAAGATCATAGATGAAGCCGACCGCCAGGTGATTGGTGATCCCAACGCTGATTTTATTGGAGGCTTTACAAACCGTGTGATCTACAAAAATTTTGAACTGAATGCGCTGGTTACTTTCAGCCAGGGCAATGACATTTATAATTATGTACGGTATCGCCTTGAGTCCATGACAGGTGCCGAGAACCAGTTGCTCAGCGTAAACAACCGTTGGCGCGGCGAAGGGCAGGTGACCAATATGCCAAAGGCAAGTTGGAGCGACCCGATGGGCAACAGCCGTTTCAGCAATCGCTGGATTGAGGATGGATCCTATGCCCGCCTGCGCACCGTTTCGCTGCAGTACCATATGCCGGTCAAAAGCAATACCATCAACTATGTTACTTTTTATGTAACCGGTAATAACCTGCTCACACTGACAAAGTACAAAGGCTACGACCCGGAATTCAGTTACAATCAGAGTCCTTTTGCACAGGGCATTGATACAGGACTGGATCCGGTTTTCAGGAGTGCAACGCTTGGTGTACGGATAGGTTTATAATTACCCAACGTGCGTCGGAACAGGATCAATAAAATCATTGTGTAAATACTAAACCGGGAAACGGTTATGATACAAAATTTGAAAAAATATGTTTTTGCAGCGGCACTTGCCCTGGCTGGATTTTCTTCCTGCCGGAAGATTATGGATGTTGAGCCGCAGGACCAGTTGGATGTTTCGCAGATGTACCGCAACGTGTACGATGCCGATGCGGCTATTATTGGTATCTATGGAAAGTTCCAGTTACTGGCTGAACGTTATATCCTGCTGAACGAGCTGCGTGCTGACATGCTCGATTATACACAAAATGCGGATGACCATCTCCGCCAGTTAAGTACGCATTCCGTGAAGCCTGATAATCCCTATGCTTCGCCAAGGCCGTTTTATGAACTCATCATCAACTGCAATGATGTGCTCAAGCATCTGCAGATTATGCGGCAGGAAAACAAGTTGAAAGAGGCAGAGTATATACAACGCTACTCGGATGTTGGCGCTATGCGTTCCTTCCTATACCTGCAACTCGGAATTCATTATGGCAATGTTCCTTATGTGACCAGTGCACTGGAATCGGTAGATGATGTACGGAATGAGGCCAATTTCCCCAAGCTGGAATTCAACGTTTTGCTGGATAGTCTGATACAGTTTACAGAGGCCATTCCGTTCAAAGAACAATATCCTGCCGGATCCACGCTTGTCATGAATGTGGATGGATATCAAACGACAAAGTTCTATATCAACAAAAAGGTTTTGTTGGGTGAATTGTACCTGTGGAAAGGAAACTACCGGAGAGCCGCGGAATACTACCGCGAAGTGATGGAGACCAGTACACCCTCCACTTCATCGGCAGGATCGGTGTTTTTCAACCAGTATAAAATGGGCTGGGATGGTTCCCGCACAAGCCCCAATGCCACGGATCATTTCGTTCGCTATACCCGCATGGGAGATGCTTCTACGTTGGCCTGGACCAACTCATGGGTCACCATGTTCGAACGTTCGCAGGACAATGGTTTTAACTACGAATGGATCTGGGTTATTCCTTTTGATAACAAATTCAAGCCGGAGAATCCCTTTGTCAAATTATTCAGTCCTATTGGTGGCAGCTACCTGGTAAAGCCTTCCCAAGCCGGTATTGACCTGTACAGGAGCCAGACTCAAAATCCTGTTCAGGGACTGGGCTTGCCTTATGATGCAAGGGGCGATTATACCTGGCGGGAGATTGGCGGACAACCGGTAGTGATGAAATATCTCTATAACTACCTGGATAAGATTACCAGCTCTCCGGTGAATCTTCTGCAACGCAACAGCAAATGGTTCCTTTTCCGTCAGACGCAGTTGCACCTGCGCTTTGCAGAAGCGGCCAACCGCGAGAACCGTCACCTGCTGGCCACTGCCTTTATCAACAACGGCATATCAGGTGCTTATCCTGCGCCAACCAGCAATGTAACGGAATACCACAATACGCTGTGGGAACCGTATCCTTATAATTTCGATGCACGGAATAGCGGTAGTTCAGGCATTCCCTATTACCGGTCTGACTGGTACCGTCAACAGGGTATCCGGAACAGGGCCAATATGCCGAACAATGTATATGCGGCTGCCGACAGCCTGCTCCAGATTGAAAACAGCATAATTACAGAGTTAGCGCTGGAGAACGGTTATGAGGGCACCCGTTGGCCCGACCTGTTACGTGTTGCCATCCGGAGAAATGATGCTTCTTTTGTCACCACGAAAGTTGCCGCCAAATTAAGAAAAGCAGGATTGGGTGGCGATGCGGCAAGAGTGGAGGGAATGTCTCTGCAGGAACTTTATTTGCCTTTCCGGTGGAAGTGATCTTTTAGCAAGCAAACAAATAAACCGAAAACAAAAGCGGCTGGTGTATGCCAGCCGCTTTTGTTTTTACTAACAGTGAAAGTTTGCCAAAGCACCCGGCTTCCGTTATGCAGGAATCAAACGCAGCATGCACTTGCTCTGCTTTTTTTCTTTGCATGTTTCTGGATAGTACAGGATAATTTCTAGACGATGGAAAATTAGTTTTACCTGCTTACCAACTGTTTTGCTGTTTGAGTTTCTGAGTAACGTTACGAGCAATGTTGGTCTGCGGTTATGACGCTACAGGGTAGCTGGAAACAAGTTTACTAATCATGCATTTCTACGCCGTAAATATCGAAAAGGTGAAGGGCGAAGGGCCTTATCTTGTAGGGGTCTTAAAACAAACCTATGTCTAAGTGCAGAATGCAAATGATTCTTTTCCTCCTTTCCGCTATGTTACTCATAAATGCATCCCTGGCACAAGTAAGGGTGGTGACGGAACTGCGTGAAGGCTGGAAGTTCAGTAAGGGCAGCAATAGTGAGGCCTTTCGGGTAGATTTCAACGATAAAGGCTGGCAAACCGTAAGCGTGCCACACGATTGGGCGATCTATGGTCCCTTTGATAAGGACATAGACAAACAGGTGGTGGCTATTACCCAGAACAATGAAAAACTGGCTACTGAAAAAACCGGAAGAACGGGCGCCTTGCCCTATATTGGTGAGGGATGGTACCGCAATAGCTTCCGCCTTCCACAACTTAACAAGGGACAAAAAGCAATTCTTCTGTTTGAAGGAGCGATGAGTGAACCAAACGTATTTCTCAACGGGGAGAAGGTGGGAGAGTGGAACTATGGCTACAACTATTTTTATTTCGACATCACGGATAAACTTTTACCAGGCGGGCCAAATATACTGGCGGTGCACCTGAAGAATGTGGGGCAGTCGTCCCGCTGGTACCCCGGAGCCGGTTTGTACCGCAAAGTGAGCATCATTGTAAAGAATAAAGAGAGCATCGACCAGTGGGGAACCTACATCACCACGCCGCTGATTACACCGGAAGTGGCCAAGGTCAACGTTAGAACAAAAGTTTCAGGCAAAGGGCTCCGCCTGGTAACGGATATATTAGATGCTGCCGGGAACCATGTGGCGTCGGATACCGCTCAAACAATTTTCGGCAACGAATTCGAGCAGAATATTGGTGTAGCGCAACCGAAGTTATGGAGCCCTGAATCGCCTTACCTGTACAAAGCCGTATCACGGTTGTATGCAGGAACTGAACTGAAAGATGAAGTCACGACGCGGTTTGGCATCCGGCAGATCAGTTACAGCCCCACTACAGGCTTTAGCCTGAATGGCAAAACACGAAAGTTCAAAGGTGTTTGCCTGCATCATGATCTAGGCCCGTTGGGTGCGGCTGTGAATGTAGCCGCTTTGCGCCGGCAGATGCGCATTTTAAAGGACATGGGCTGTGATGCCATCCGGAGTGCACACAACATGCCTTCCCTGGAACAAGTGGAACTGGCCGATGAGATGGGGTTCCTCTTTCTGGCCGAAAGTTTTGATGAATGGGCAAGGCCAAAAGTTAAAAACGGGTACGCACGGTTTTTTGCTACCGATGCCGAGAAAGATATCGTAAACCTGGTGCATGCCACCCGCAATCATCCCTCCATTGTAATGTGGAGCTCGGGCAATGAAGTGCCCGACCAGCATGGATCGGAAGGTGCAAAACGGGCCAAATGGCTCCAGGAAATTTTTCACCGCGAGGATCCCACACGACCGGTAACCGTGGGTATGGACCAGGTGAAAGCAACCATGCAATCGGGCTTTGGCGCTTTGCTGGATATTCCCGGTTTAAACTACCGCACCCATTTGTACGAAGAAGCCTACAAAGCATTTCCACAGGGAATTCTGCTGGGTTCTGAAACGGCATCTACGGTGAGTTCCCGCGGCGTGTATAAGTTCCCGGTAGAAAAGGCCGCGGAAAAGCAGTACCCAGATTATCAAAGCTCCTCTTACGATCTGGAATATTGCAGTTGGTCTAACCTGCCGGAAGATGATTTTGTGTTGCAGGATGATAAGCCTTGGGTGATAGGTGAGTTTGTGTGGACCGGCTTTGATTACCTGGGGGAGCCAACGCCTTATGATGATAAATGGCCTTCGCGTAGTTCCTACTTTGGCATCAACGACCTGGCCGGTTTGCCCAAGGACCGGTATTATCTCTATCGCAGCCGCTGGAACACCAACGAAGAAACCCTGCACCTTCTTCCGCATTGGAACTGGCCCGGAAGAGAAGGTCAGACTACTCCCGTATTTGTATACACGAACTATGACAGTGCTGAATTGTTTGTGAATGGCAAAAGCATGGGCGTGCAGAAAAAAAAGAAGAACGGCACACCACAGGAACGGTATCGCCTAATGTGGATGGACGTAAAATACAGCCCGGGAACAGTGAAAGTGGTGGCCTTTGGCAAAGACGGCAAGCCTGCTGCTGAAAAAACAATGGTGACAGCGGGTAGCCCTTACCAACTACTTCTCGAACCGGATCGGACCACCATCGCAGCAGATGGCAATGATATTTCGTTTGTAACAGTGTCGGTAGTAGATAAGGATGGGAATCTTTGTCCTACTGCTGCAGAGCAACTGAATCTTTCGGTAAAAGGAGAGGGAACCTACCGTGCTGCCTGTAATGGCGATGCTACTTCGCTGGAATTGTTTCACCTGCCAACGATGAAGACGTTCAGCGGGAAACTGGTGGTGCTGGTACAGGCTACAAAAGGGGCAGGCCCTATAGAATTAACTGTTACAGGAAAAGGCCTCAAGCCGGGCAAGGTGCTGTTGCAGTCGAAATGATAAAAAGAATACAGGCAACAGCATGCATGTTGCAGATGGAATCATTTATAAAATTATTGCCAACCATATGTGCAAACGTTTTTTACTATTGACAGCCGGCGTCCTGGTGATAAGCAATACCGTTCTTGCACAGTCGCAAAAACCAAACGGACCATTGACCAAAGAATACATGTTTGACTTTGGTCGTGGCAGGATGAAGACTGGGTTTACCAAAGTGCTCCCCGAAACGGTGTATACGCCGCAAAGAGGCTATGGTATCGACTTTGGTTCTATCGTTACTGCCAATACCCGCAGTGGTAAAAATCCCATGCATGATGGCTATCTCACGTCCGGCCAACCGTTCTATTTTTCGGTGCAGTTACCGGAAGGAAACTATCATGTAAAACTTACCCTGGGTGATGATCAAGGAACGTCGGACGCCGCCATCCGGGCCGAAAACAGGCGGATGATGGTAAACCGTGTAAAGACCTTGAAGGGGCAGCACAAAACGGTTGAATTTACGCTGCACATCCGCGACAGTTCCATCAGCGGCACCAACCGCACAGTGCGTCTCAAGCCCCGGGAGTATGCTTACCTGCACTGGGATGATAAACTAACGCTGGAGTTGAATGGGGAAGCACCCAAGATAGATGCCATCGAAATTACACCGGCACCAAAGGAGGTAGTAACAGTATTTCTTGCCGGTAATTCCACCGTTGTTGACGGAGCACACGAGCCCTGGTCGGCCTGGGGGCAGATGATCCCATCGTTTTTCAAACCGGGAAGAGTAGCCGTGGCGAATTACGCCGAATCGGGCGAAACCCTGAGCAGCTTTATCGGTGCACGGCGGTTGGAGAAAGTCCTTAGCTTAATCAAACCCGGCGACTACGCCTTTGTTGAATTCGGCCATAATGACCAAAAGCAAAAGGGCGAAGGGGTGGGGGCTTTTACCACGTATAAAAAAAACCTCAAGTTCTTTATTGCAGAAGTGAAAAAGAAAGGCGCTACTCCAGTTTTGGTGACTTCCGTGCAGAGGCGGCGATTTGACAGCGCCGGAAGGATTGTGGAAACACTTGGCGATTATCCCGAAGCCGTGCGGCAAACGGCAAAAGAGCAAGGGGTACCCCTGATTGATTTGAATGCCCTGTCGAAAATTATGTTGGAGGCAATGGGACCTGAGAAGTCACTGCAGGTATTTGCACATTTTCCAGCCAATACCTTCCCGGGCCAGGACAAAGCCATTGAGGACAATACGCATTTTCGCCCTTATGGCGCTTATGAAATTGCAAAGCTGGTGGTGAAAGGCATACGGGAAAGTGGTACTGGACTGGCTTCGCTTCTTAAGGATGATATTGCTGAAATTGACCCTGCAAAACCCGGTAAGATAGAATCGTTCTACTGGCCGCTCAGCCCCGGTAAAGAGGCCACGAAACCTGACGGAGATTAGCAGAACTGCATTCGCTGTATGGTTTGCAACGAAAACCGTTGCAGGTTGACAGGTGCCTCTGGCTATTGTTATACAAAATATTTTTCCAGTAAGAGAAAATATGGTGTACGCTATTTCAATGGCAATCTTTTCTTCAGAGGCAGATAAAGCAGGATGGTGGTGCGTTTATTAAGGAGGATATTTAGGCTTCATCACAAAGCCTGGTGAAAAAAATATTGTTCAACAACGGTTGCTTGCTGATGGCTGACAGGCTGCTTCTTTTACGAGAGATTCCTGGCAATACATGCAAGCCCGGTCAGAAACATTAGTCAAATGCAATTACTTCGCTTTTCTCTTTTCTTCATCTCCCTGTTCTTTTCAGGTGTAGTGCTGTCGCAACGCACCCAGTATAATTTCAACAGCGATTGGAAAGTGTTTGTTGGCGATGCCAAAGAGGCTGCTGAACCCGCCTATAACGATGGATCGTGGAAGAAAGTAACGCTCCCTTATGCCTGGAACGAAGACGAAGCTTTTAAAAAAGATATTGTGGACCTGTCCACCGGCATTGCCTGGTACCGCAAGACGTTTACCCTGCCTGTTGCTGCAAAAGGTCAGAAGATCTTCCTGGAGTTTGAAGGCATCCGGCAGGCTGGTGATTTTTATCTCAACGGCAAACACATTGGCCTGCACGAAAACGGCGTTACCTCATTTGGCTTCGACGTCACCGATCTTGTAAAGTTCGGGGCCGAAAAAAACGTGGTGGCCGCCCGCATCGACAATGACTGGAACTACCGCGAAAAGGCCACGAACACCAAGTACCAGTGGGAAGACAAAAACTTCAACGCCAACTATGGTGGAATCAACAAAAATGTATACCTGCATGTAGTGCCCAAGGTTTATCAAACCCTGCCGCTGTATAGTAATCTTGGCACCACCGGTGTTTACATTTATGCCGGTTACTTCAACATCAAAGACAAGTCGGCAACGGTTCATGCCGAATCGGAGGTAAAGAATGAAACATCCCAAACACAGCTGGTTAGCTATGAAGTTTCGGTCAGAGATCTGGCTGGTAAACTGGTGAAGCGTTTCGTTGGTGATAAAACAAACCTTGCACCCGGCGAAACAAAATTGGTGAAGGCATCGGCTATTGTCAATGGATTGAACTTCTGGAGCTGGGGCTATGGTTATTTGTATGAAGTAGAAACAACCCTGAGCGTGAACGGAAAGCCCCTGGATGTTGTGAAAACAAAAACCGGTTTTCGCAAAACAGCTTTCAGGGATGGGATGATTTACCTGAACGACCGTGTTATGATGGTACATGGCTATGCGCAACGTACATCCAACGAGTGGCCGGCTATTGGCCTCTCTGTTCCTGCCTGGCTGAGTGATTACAGCAATGGACTGATGGTGGAAAGCGGCGGCAACCTGGTACGCTGGATGCACATTGCGCCATGGAAGCAGGACGTAGAAAGCTGCGACAGGGTAGGGCTGCTGCAGGCCATGCCGGCCGGTGATGCCGAAAAAGATGTAGAAGGGGTACGATGGGAGCAGCGAAAAGCTGTAATGCGTGATGCGATGATCTATAACCGCAACAATCCCAGCATTGTTTTTTACGAGTGTGGTAATGAAAGCATCAGCGAAGCACATATGCAGGAAATGAAGGCCATTCGCGATCAATATGATCCTTATGGCGGAAGAGCCATTGGCAGCAGGGAAATGCTGAACAGCAAAACAGCGGAATACGGCGGCGAAATGCTTTACACCAACAAAAGTGCGCACATCCCGATGTGGGCGATGGAATATTCCAGGGATGAAGGCTCCCGCAAATACTGGGACGACTTTACACCACCGTATCACAAAGATGGTGATGGTCCCCTGCATAAAGGCCAGTCTGCAGCGGCTTACAACCGCAATATGGAAAGCCACGCGGTGGAAAATGTAAAACGCTGGTACGAGTTCTGGAAGGAACGGCCCGGCACCGGCAGGCGGGTAAGCAGCGGTGGTGTGAACATCGTATTCTCTGAAACGAATACCCATCACCGTGGGGAAGAAAATTACCGGCGCAGCGGCGAAGTAGATGCCCTGCGCATCAAAAAACAGAACTTTTTTGCACACAAGGTTATGTGGGATGGTTGGGTAGTTCCGGAAAAACAATCCCTGCACATTATAGGACACTGGAACTATCAACCTGGTGTAAAAAAAGATATCTACGTTATCTCAAGTTCCGACAAAGTGGAGCTGAAGGTAAACGGGCAATCAAAAGGATACGGAACCAAAAGCGACGGTTTTCTTTTCCAGTTCAAAGATGTGGCGTGGCAGCCGGGTAGCATCCGTGCCATTGGGTACGATGCCGAAGACAGGCAGGTTTGCGCTGGTGTCATTCACACTGTAAGTGAACCCATGGCACTGCGTTTAACACCGCTTAAACGGCCAACCGCTTTTCTTGCAAATGGACATGATTTAGCGCTGGTAGAAGTCGAAGTAGTAGATGCAAAGGGGAATCGCTGTCCCACTGCGCTCAACATGATCAATTATACAGTAACAGGCCCAGCCGAATGGCGGGGTGGCATAGCCATGGGGCCGGATAATTATGTGCTGGCAAAAAGTTTTCCTGTGGAAGGTGGGGTGAACCGGTTTTTGATCCGCTCTACTACCACACCCGGTACCATCACTATCAAAGCAACGGCTGAAGGTTTAAAAGGGGCAACCGTTACATTAACGACCAAAGCGTTTGTAACAAAGGGTGGCCTGTCGACACAATTGCCATCGGCGGGTTTGCCTTCTCATTTGCTGCGGGGACCCACGCCGGCCACACCTTCTTACCAGCCCACCCGGACACCGGTGAGGATAATGCATGCTACTGCCGGTGCGAATGCGGACAGTGCCTTTGCCAGTTATGATGACAACGAACTCTCCGACTGGGTAAACGATGGCAAGTTATCTACTGCCTGGATCGAGTACACGCTGGAGCGGGAAGCAACGGTTTCGGAGATTACGCTTAAGCTGAATAATTTCCGTTCAAGGATGTACCCGTTGCTGATAACTGTGGATGGAAAAGAAGCCTTTAACGGTAATACGCAAACTACATTGGGTTATTATACCATTCGGTGCAAACCACAAAAGGGCACGAAGGTCAGGATACAGTTGGCAGGTGCTGCCGCAACAAACGATAGCAACGCTGGCGTGGAGGTAAACGGCAAAAAGCTGGATGATGGCGTGGCAAGAGACGACGCCAGGGCAAAAGGAACAATCAGCATTATTGAAGCCGAAATTTATGAAGCATTACCCGCCACAGGGCAAACAGCATTGCTGCAGCGGTGATTTTTGTGCAGGAAGATTTGCAAGGATCTTTTTTCTGCCCCCAAGTTGTAAATAATTGAAAACACAAATAGATGCAATCGTTTTAAAATCATATAGAAACAATCGCGTAAGCGTTTTTACAGGATAGTTCAGGACGAAGGCAGCAATTGAACGGAATAACTTGAAAATAATTTCAACAACTCAATTGCGGCTATATGGAAAATTTCTCCTTTTTTGTGAGAAGGTTGCTCTCTGTAGCTTTCCTTCTGTTAACCTTTGCTTTCTCTTCTTTTTCCCAGGCTGGATTTCTTGTCAACGGTAAAATTACCGACACCAATGGCTTGCCGGTGGAAGGTGTTACCGTGCAGGAAAAAGGAACGCAAAACACGACCGTCACCAAAAAAGACGGTACGTTCTCGCTGCGTACGCAGTCGGGAACAGCCACCCTTGTTTTAAGTTCCATCGGCTACCAGTCACAGGAAGTTGTCCTGAACAACCAGGCAAACGTAGCGGTAACCATGCAGGCTACCACCAACTCGCTGAACGAAGTAGTTGTGGTGGGGTATGGTACGCAGCGCAAAAGCGATGTTACCGGTTCGCTAAGCCGAATTACCGCCGATGTGATCCAGGAAAGACCTGCTCAAAACGTACTGCAGGCTTTACAGGGGAAAGCGGCTGGTGTGCAGGTTTCCTCCAATTTAAAGCCGGGTGAACTACCGGTGGTAAGGGTACGAGGCAACCGTTCGCTGGGTGCTTCCAATGATCCGTTGTATGTTATTGATGGTATTCCCATGGTCAATGCGCTGGGTGTAAATTCTTTCAGTATGGCGGATCTGAATCCCAACGACATTGCGACAATGGAAATTTTAAAAGATGCGTCGGCAACGGCCATTTACGGTTCCCGCGGTGCCAATGGCGTGGTGCTTATCACCACCAAAAGAGGAAAGGCCGGCCGTGTTTCGGTCAACTACCTCGCCACGGTTTCGCTGGATAAGTACCATTCCATGACCGACTGGATGAATGGTGGCGAATACATTGACCGCTGGCGGTTGAGTGCCATCAATGGCCGCACGTATCATTCCCTTACCGATAACAATGATTTTTACAAACAAGCCAAAGCCTGGTATCCCAATCCCAAGGATGATTCCACGCTTTTTGGTACCGGCGATGCTGCAGCCCTTGCCGCCATTATGAAGGGATATGCGTGGAATACGGATGGAACTGTGCAGATGCGTCCAACCACGGCTGAAGAAAGGGCCATGGGATGGCCTGATATGGTGCCGGTGTACAACAGTGCTAATATTCCCACCTACGACTGGATTGGTGATGCTACCAGGCAGGGATTAACCAATAACCACCAGCTTTCGGTTTCGGCCGGAAATGCCGTTTCCCGTATGTCACTTTCACTGGGTTATTTTAACCAGTTGGGTGTGCAGCGAGACCAGGATTACAATCGCTTCAACATTAACCTGAATGGTGATATCACGGCCACCAAATGGCTTACTCTGGGTACGTCGGTGATTGCTTCGCTTGCCAAGCAGAACTACGGCATTTTTGGGCCTAATACATCCAATACAGGCTCAAAGGACCTGTACTCACGGGCTATTGATCAATTCCCATATGCCTCGCCCAAAGATGCACAGGGCAACTGGATCAAGAATCCCGGTGGCAATTTAAACTTGTGGAACCCGCTGATCGACATCGACCAGGTGCTGAATGAAAGAAGGACAACTGCCATCATGAGCAATACGTTTGCCGAAGTGAAGTTTACCTCCTGGCTCAAATACCGGTTGAACTTTGGTGCACAATACCGCAAGTTCCGGAATGGTTCATGGACCGGGCCTAATGCCACCAACCATCTTACTAACCGCCCGAACACGGCAGGCCAGTCGACCGATGATAACTTTTCGTGGGTGGCTGAAAATCTCCTGTTTATTGACAAATCCTTTGGTCCTGATCATAAACTGGGTGTAACGCTGTTGCAGTCAGCGCAAAAATCACGCAGGGAAAGTTTGAGTGTTGGCGTTTCAGGCACCACCATTCCGCTAAGCCTTTGGTACGATCTTGCTTCCAACACGCAGGGCAATCCCAGTTATGGATCGGGCTTCACAGAGAATACGTTGTATTCCTACATGGGAAGAATTAATTACACTTTGTTTAATCGCTACCTCGTTACGGCATCGGGCCGCTTTGATGGCGCCTCTGTTTTGGCACCTGGACACAAGTGGGATTTCTTTCCTTCGTTTGCAGTTGCCTGGAAAGCGCAGGATGAAGCCTTTTTGCGCAATGTGACCTGGCTGAATGAATTAAAGCCAAGAGTGGGATGGGGTGTAACGGGTAACTCCTCTGTAAACCCCTATACAACAACAGGTCCGTTGAGCCGCAACCCCTATGTATTTGGCGGTGCACCGGCCATTGGTTATTTGCCGCAACTGGTGCAGAACCCCGACCTGGGTTGGGAAAAAACAGCGCAGATCAATGTGGGACTGGATGTGGGCTTGTTCAACAACCGAATCAGTGGTTCAATTGAATGGTACCGCCAGAACACAACAGACTTGATCCTGCCAAGATCACTTCCGCCCGTTTCGGGTTATGTACAGAAGTTTGAAAACATTGGTAAAACAAGAAACAGCGGTGTGGAGATCACCCTGTCTACAGTAAACATTCGCAATGCGAATTTTACCTGGAGCACCGATATCAACTGGTCGCAGAATAAGGAAGAAATACTGGAGCTGCAAAACGGGGCACAGGATATGGTTGCTGACAGACGCTTCATTGGTCATCCGTTGGCCGTTTTTTACAATTACGCCAATTCCGGCGTCTGGGGTAACAGTTCCAAAGACCTGGAAGAAATGGCGAAGTTTAATGCCAATGGCCACCGCTTTTTTCCCGGCACCATCCGCGTGGTGGATCAAAATGGTGACTACCGCATCAATGCCAGTGACCAAATCATTCTTGGCTCGCCACGACCGCTGTGGACCGGTGGTATCACCAACAACATCACGTATAAAAACTGGTCGTTTAATTCCTTTATTTACTTCCGTTGGGGACAGATGTATTTTGGTGGATATCCCAATTCCTATGGCGGCATATTCCCGAATGGCCGTGTGGAGAACAACATCTGGTCATGGGAGAATCCGAATGGCCGCTGGCCGATGGCCAACTCTGGCAACGTAGAGAACAATGTTCCTGCTATGCAATACAACGACGGTTCGTTTGGTGTTGTTAGAAATCTTTCTCTTTCATACTCATTTCCAAAAAAGTGGATCAGCCGCATCACAGCCAGTGAACTGGTGCTGAATTTCCAGGTATTGAATCCCTTCATGTTTGGTCCCGGCGTTGTCAAATGGGGGATCAACCCGGATGACGATACCAACTGGGGCATTGCCTCTTCCAATGGCAGCCCACTGGGTGGTACCAACAACAACACCATTTTGCCACGAAGCTTTGTATTTGGCCTCCGCGCCGGATTCTAATCCATCATTTATTCATTTTATCTTAAGAAAAGAAGTATGAAAAAATATAGTGTAATTGGAGTTTTCCTGGCGCTGGTTCTCAGCACCTTCAGCTCCTGCAAAAAATTCCTCGACGAAAAACAGGTGGCATCACTGACACAGGATTATTACAATGATGAAAATGGTCTTGAAGCCCTCATCAATGGCTTGTATGTGATCTCACGGCTCAAACATGAATGGGATGGAAACGGTACAAAACTTATAGAGCCTGAGACAGACGCCTATATGCATGTGGACCAGAACTTTGCCCGCATGACAACAGGAACCTACGGTTCCAGCATCGCCAGCATCGCCGGTAATGTTAGCAACTACCTTGGAGGTGCCAATTCAAATTTTGCGCCGATGGGTGTTTACCCGCATATCAACAACTGTAACATTGCACTGGATGTAATTGATAACATTAAGCCGGGTAAGTTCGGCACCAATGAAACCATCTACCGGCAGCGCAGGGCGGAGATTCTTTTCCTGCGGGCCTGGGCCTATTACCTTATCTCCAACCAGCTGGGTGATGTGCCTCTCATTCTCACACCCACAAGGGAAACCAGCGGTGTGTTCAATTACCCGAAGGCAAAGCTGGAAGATGTGTTTCGCCAGATCATTGCGGATACCAGGTATGCATACGAGAACCTGCCTGCTTCAACAGACAGGGGCCGGGTTTCCAAAGCCGCCGCAGGTACTTTGTTGGCTAAACTGTACCTGAACAGGGCACAGGCGGCGCCTTTTCAAAACAGTCCTGAGCAACATCTGAAAATGCTGTATAAAGGATCTGTTGCTACCGATCTTGATTCTGCCATTCTTGTAGCCACACAGGTTATCGATAGCAAAGGTGGCGCAGCTGGCCTGGCAGCAGATTACTGGTCGCTCTTCGATCCGAAAGTTTCAGAAGGCAATTCTGTTTCTGGCGAAGTTTTGTGGGCAGCGCAGTTTGATATCAACACTTCTTTGAACGGACGCTTTGGGGGTAATCGTTCTACCAACTACCACACTGGAGATTATACTAACCAAACCGACGTGGCAAGGGTAATGGCTTACGGTCGCCCATTTGCCACTTATAAGCCTACAGATTTTGCATACGATAACTTCCGCAGCAAAGTGCATGATTCGCGTTATTACAAAACCTTTCAGTACGAATACATCAGCACCGGTGCCGGTTCATCCTACACATGGAGTGCAGCGGCTGCAGCCTGGTGGAATGCCAACAAACCGGCTGGCGAGCCCACGGTAACAGCAGGTTCCCGCCGCATTCGCAGTGGACAACGGGCACTGATTTATCTGGAAAACCAACCCAACGAAGCACTGGATTCTGCCATGGTCATGAGCCAGCCTTACCAGTTCCTGGTTCGTTGGGTACGTTCAGCAACAACGGGCCGGTTGTATTACCGGCTGAATCACAATTCCGTTTCCATGGGGCTTGCCACGAACATCCGGAACATTTATCTCTCGTCGAAAAAGTATGTTGATCCGATGCGTGGCGGTAGTGCCGATGAATCGAACTTTAACAGCGAAGCGGGTACAAGGGATGCGATCCTGATCCGGCTTGCTGAAACGTTTCTGATCAGGGCGGAAGCCTACGGTAGAAAGGGACAATACGGGCTGGCAGTGGAAGATATCAATGTGTTGCGTCGCCGCGCAGCCTATAAAGCCGGCGAGGCCCGTCCGAAAGTACTGGTAGAATGGGAGCCACAGGCCGCCTCTTTGACTGATGCGGAAAAAGTAGCCCCCTTCAATGCAAACGGCAGTTCGGTTAACAGCATGTTGATTACCGAGAACGTCTTTACGCCTGGAACAACCGAGTCAGATGCGGAAGGATACATTCCGATTGTAACGAGCAAAGAAGACATGTTCATTCATTTTATCTATAACGAAAAAGCCCGCGAGTTTTTATCGGAAGGCATTGCCTGGGAAGACCTGCACAATGCCGGTATTTTGTATGAGCGTATCTCTTACCTGAACCAGATGGCTTCCAACCGTTCGGGCCTTTGGCCGGTTGCCTTCAACACCGAAGGTGGTAATGGACAGGATGGTAACGGTAAGGGACAGGTGCAAAAGCATTATACCTTCCGTCCCTGGCCGGATGCATTCCTTGTACAGCTGACTGATGCCAATGGGGGTACACTGGATGCAGCGCAGCGGACCGCTTACCAGAACCCGGGATATTAGAAGTGAATGACTTCTGGTAAGTTGTAAGAAGCGAGTGGTCAGAAGTGCGTGATAGTGATGCATTTTGAACAAGAACAATCCCACGCACAACTGACCATTCACCACTCACCTTTATCAGGATAGTGCAGGACGATATTCTTGTTTTATGAACATACTTTCATTGCAACAAAGGATTGCTGTTATATGAAGCGCAAAACTTCACACCAAAAAAGCAGAAAGCAAGTAGCTTTCGCTCCTTTCCAAACAGCACATCCGCAACAACAAAGTAAACCTATCGGAAAGCCGAAATGGTAGTTTTCTCATAAGCAAGCAGTCGTTTAAGAAAAGGCAGGCCTGAAGCACCTGTCTTTTTCTTTTCTGTTATGCCCAAACAAAGAACAATATGAAAAGATTGACACTGATTTCGCTCCTTTTCCTGCAGGTGGCCCAAGCCCAAAAGGCCAATGATGTAACCGCGCCGCTGCATGCTATGAAAGTAGATTATCCCACACCTTATGGTGCACCCCAACCGGCAGCTGTCAAAGCTGTACTGGACAGGGTGTACAACTACCTCGATGCAACGACACCCGTTGGATTGGTCAACCGCAAAACAGGTGAAGCCGTTTCGCTGAATGCCGTTGATACCAATACGGTGGTAAAGCCCGGAGATTTCCGGCTGACCAGTTACGAGTGGGGTGTGACCTACAGCGGTATGCTGGAAGCCAGTGCGGCAACGGGTGATCCCAAGTATGCCGATTATACGAAAAAGCGTGTGGATTTTATCCTTGCTTCTTTACCCGCATTCACCAAACTTTACCAGCAATACCCGAAAGGCAGCAATCCGTTTCGTCAGCCCATAGCACCCCATGCGCTGGACGATGCTGGTGCCGTGTGCGCAGCCATGATCAAAACACTGCGGGCCGGCGGTAATCCAGCCATTCGTCCGCTGGTAAACCATTACGTTAACTACATTTCCACCAAAGAATTCCGGTTGCCTGATGGAACGCTAGCCCGTAACCGGCCGCAGAAAAATACGTTATGGCTGGATGACCTGTACATGAGCATACCGGCGCTGGCACAGATGGGAAAGCTCACCGGAGATAAAAAATATTTTGATGATGCGGTGGCGCAGGTCAAACTTTTTTCCGACCGCATGTTCAACAAGGACCTGAATGTATACATGCACGGCTGGGTGCAGGAGATGGATGTGCACCCGGAGTTTCGGTGGGCAAGGGCTAACGGCTGGGCCCTGATGGCCATGGCCGAATTGCTGGATGTGCTGCCCGAAAATCATCCCGGGAGGAACAGCGTGATGCAACAGTTCAGGGCACATGCCAAAGGATTGGCCCAGTTTCAAACAGGACAAGGCTTTTGGCACCAGCTGCTGGATAAAAATGATTCATACCTGGAAACATCGGCGACTGCTATTTATGCCTATTGTTTTGCCCGCGGTGTAAACAAAGGCTGGCTGGATGCCAAAGCCTATGCGCCGGCTGCGTTGCTGGCCTGGAATGCGGTTGCCACCAAGGTAAACGACAAAGGACAGGTAGAAGGCACCTGCGTGGGCACGGGCATGGCTTTCGATCCTGCGTTTTATTATTACCGCCCGGTGAATGTATATGCGGCACATGGATACGGCCCGGTACTGCTGGCCGGCGCTGAGGTGATCAACCTGCTGAACAATTACGCATTTGAGATCAACGACAGTTCGCTTCAAACCAAATCAAAAAAATAAGAAAGTTGGGTTGATGCCGGTTTGATTTACCGGTTGCTAATTTTTTGGGTGAGACGCATGCCGATTCACCAACCATGCATCAAACGATTTCTTTATACGGATACCTGTAAAATTCGTTTTCCATGCAACAAAGAACATCTGTACTATTCGCTTTTTTGCTGCTGCTAATCTTTTCGGACAGCGCCGCACAAATCGGCAAACGGTTTCCGTCGGAACGGAAGGTGGTGAAGGATCCTGTTACGGGAACAATGCTCACGTTTCTGACCAGTACACCGGCCGGTGATTCCAAAATTTATCCAACCCATGCGCAGTGGACGGCCGATGGCGAATGGCTTATTTTCCGCTCCCACCGGGCACGCAATGAAGCACTGGCGGTACATGAAAAAACCGGCGATATCGTGCAGGTTACGGAAGGCGGTTATACGGGCATGTTGTGCATTGCCCAGAAGTCTATGAAATTGTATTTTATGCGCTATGCTTCCACCGATACATCACAACGGCGCCGGAGCGGACCGTTGGAGGTAGTGGAAGTGGACCTGCAAAGCGTACTGGCAGACAGCAAAAGCGGAAGGATGAAACCTGCTTCGAGGTACCAACGAATCTGTGGTACGATACCAGAAGCGCTGGGGGCCGGCGGCGATATGGCCCTGGATGCGGAGGAAGATGTGGTGTACTTCCGCGTAGGTAAAACCGTGGCTGCCAAACACCTGCCGCCGGGAACGAAAATCGAAGGGACCTTTGGTCCGCGCAACATGGGAGCAGGTCCGGCTGGCCTGATGAGCATGAACCTAACAACAGGAGACCTGAAATACATTGTTTCCGTTCCTTTCCAGATCGGGCACGTGCAAAGCAATCCCTGGGTGAAGGGTGAAATCGTGTTTTGTTGGGAAACGGGCGGTAAGTCGCCACAGCGTACGTGGACAGTGCGGGCTGACGGCACCGGCCTGCGTCCGCTGTATCCTGAAGCGGATTATGAATGGGTAACCCATGAAGCGGTCATTTCAAAAGATGAAGTGGCGTTTGCGATTATGGGTCACCGTAGGATTGCAGGAGTGGACACAACAGGAACAGCGGTAAGTGGTGCCAACCCAGGGCAGGAAGCGGCCTGGGGACCGTCTGGTACAAGGGAGAAACCAACGGGCCTTGGTATTGTGAATTTGCGTACACGGCAAATGACCATTGCAGGGCAAACACCAGGTGGCAGTGGGCTGTGGCATGTACATGGTTCGCCTGATGGACGCTTTGCAGTGGGTGATGATTTCTCACGCAGTCTTTATCTCATTGACAGGCATACCCGGGAAATGAAAATGCTGACAACAGGGCACAAGACAACAGCCGCCGATCATCCGCATCCAACCTTCAGTTCCGACGGAAAAAAGATCCAGATCCAGTCCGCCATGCTTTCCGAAGACGGAAAATCGATGAATATATGTGTTGTTCCTGTACCGGAGGATTGGCTGAACAGAAAATATAACTAAACTTACCGCCGGAAGTTTTGCATTGCATTCGTTTTTGTTCTGCAGAAAATGCAGTTCCAGAATACAGGTGGTAATAGGCAGTGAATGCGTACCAGTTGAGCAAGTATGCGGACACCGGTTTTCAGGATAGTTCAGGATACGAAAAGAGCGGTGAAGTGCGTACTTTATTTGCCAAGCTTGTTGTATGAAAAAACTTATCTTTTTTGCGGCTGCATTTTTTTTCCTGAATGCTCATTCTGTTCTTGCACAACCGGTGATGGAAACCGGTGGACAAAAAATGCCGGACGAATGGATTGACAAAGACACCAAACGCAAAGTAATCCGCCTGACACGAAACGGAAGGAGCAATCTTAGTTTTTATTTTCACAACAATCCTTTTATCGGCAACAAAATGGTGTACTACAGCAGTATACCCAGCGGGCAGGCAACCGACCGCAAAATTGAAACCTACAACTCCAATACAAGGGACCGGCAATTACACCTGCTTGACCTGGCTACACTGCAATCCGAACAACTGACGAACCATGCCTTTCCCATGAACGGTGAGATTGTACATGCCGGCAGCGGCAATATTTATTACCAGATCAGGGACAGCGTGTATTGCGTGAATGCAGCCACAAAAGCAGTAAGGCTGGTGTATGTATTCCCCGAAGATTTTAAGGCAAGTATCACCACCGTTAATGCGGATGGGACCTTACTGGCCGGTGCCAGGTCGGACGACAAGGAAAAAGAATTGTTCCGGCAGAATCCCGACAAGAGCAGCTATTTCAATATTATTTACGAAGCAAAATTACCGCGGACCCTTTTTACCGTCCATACGCAAACCGGTGAACTGAAAAAGATCTTTACGGACAGTGCCTGGCTCAATCATATCCAGTTTTCTCCTACCGATCCGGCGCTGCTGATGTTTTGTCACGAAGGACCCTGGCACAAGGTCAACCGCATCTGGACGATCAACATTGACACCAAAGACACGATGCTGATGCACCGGCGTACAATGCCAATGGAGATCGCCGGACATGAGTGGTTTTCATCCGATGGCAGTACCATCTGGTTTGACCTGCAAACACCCCGCAGCGTTAAATTTTTTGTTGCTGGTGCCGATGTGAAAACCGGTGCGGAAAAGCGTTATGAACTGCAACGCGACGAATGGTCTATCCATTTCAACCGGACAAAGGATGGGAAATTGTTTGCCGGTGACGGTGGTGATCCTGGACAGGTTGCCAAAGCGAAAGATGGGATGTGGATCTATTTATTTAAACCGGATGGTGACCGGTTGCAATCAGAACGATTGGTGAACATGAAACACCACAATTATAAACTGGAGCCGAACGTACACTTTAGTCCGGATGGTAAATGGGTTATTTTCAGGGCCAATTTTGAGGGGGTGGAGAATGTGTATGCAGTGGAGGTTAGGAGGTTAGGAGTTAGGAGTTAGGAGTTAGGAGTTAGGAGTTAGGAGTTAGGAGTTAGGAGTTAGGAGTTAGGAGTTAGGAGTTAGGAGTTAGGAGAAACTTTGGAAGATAGGGAAGGATAGGAGAAGTGGCTGGATCTGAATTTTTACTTTATAAGGAGAGGCTGGTGGTTGATTGCACATGGCTCATCGCTCACAGCTATTCCTGAATGTACAGACGTTTGACGCAACAAAAGCTTTACAGTAGTAATACAGCCTCGTACATAAAATGATTTCCTGAAATGATCAAAAAGATTGTCTTTGTTTTTTCTTTCGCTTCCATTGTTTTTGTTTCCGATGCCCAGTTGAAATGGCCGGCTGTCAACAGTACCACCAAACCCTGGACCCGCTGGTGGTGGGAAGGCAGCGCTGTCAACAAAAAAGATCTTACCTGGAATCTTGAGCAGTACCACAAAGCGGGACTGGGTGGCGTGGAAATCACGCCCATCTACGGAGTATACGGCAACGAAAAAGAGTTTATTGATTTTCTTTCGCCAAAATGGCTGGATGTATTGAAGCATACCCTGAATGAATCCAGGCGCCTGGGCTTGGGTGTGGACCTGGCCAATGCAACCGGCTGGCCTTTCGGCGGACCATGGGTAAAGGAAGAAGACGCCAGTAAGTCGGTGTACTACAAAACCTACACAGTAGATGGCGGAAATCGTTTAAACGAACCCGTCACTTTTAAACGTGAGGCTTTTGTGCGAACTGCCAACAACAAACCGGCAAGCGCCGATACCATCAAACGACCGGTGTGGGAAAATAAAAACCTGCAGGCACTTGCGCTTGACCAGATTGTATATGCCGAAGAACTGCCTGTTCAGACACTGATGGCCTACAATGGCAAACAATCGATTGATCTGACAAAGCAGGTAGATAAGAATGGGTTGTTGAACTGGACAGCACCCGGCAACGACAAATGGACCCTGTATGCCGTTTTTTCTGGCTTACACGGCAAGATGGTGGAAAGAGCCGCACCGGGTGGTGAAGGTTATGCCATCGACCACTTCTCCGCGCAGGCTGCCAATAATTATTTTAAAAAGTTTGACCAAGCGTTCAAAGGCTTTGATCTTTCCTACCTGCGGGCATTTTTTAATGACTCCTATGAAGTAGATGATGCCAGGGGACAATCCAACTGGACGCCACTTATTTTTGAAGAATTTAAAAAGCGCAGGGGCTATGATCTAAGGGAGCATCTGCCGGCCTTGTTTGGCAAAGACGACAAAGAAAAAAATCTAAGGGTGCTGTATGATTACCGTGCCACCATTGATGAACTGATCCTGCACAATTTTACCGAGATCTGGAAAAAGTGGGGAGCCTCAAAAGGCGCCATGGTGCGTAACCAGTCGCACGGCTCACCGGCAAATACCCTGGACCTTTACGATGCCGTAGATATTCCGGAAACGGAGGGAACAGATATTCTGCGTTTCAAGTTTGCTACCTCTGCCACTAATGTCAGTGGCAAGAGCCTTGCCGCTGCCGAATCGGCCACCTGGTTGGATGAACATTTCCTTTCTTCCTGGGGCAGCGTCAAAAAAGCCATCGACCTGTATTTTTTGGGTGGCGTCAATCATATCGTGTATCACGGTACTGAGTACTCGCCGAAAGATGCACCTTGGCCGGGATGGCTGTTTTACGCCGCCGTGCATTTCCAACCCGAGAACCCGCAGTGGAAAGACCTGCATGCGCTGAATACCTACATCACCCGTGTGCAATCGTTTTTGCAAAAGGGTAAGCCGGATAATGATGTGTTGCTGTACTATCCGCTTGTCGATAAATACTCCGAACAAAGCCGTGAACTGCTGCAGCATTTTGATGGCATGGAACGAAATTTTGAAAATTCCGATTTTGAGCATGTGTCCAAATGGATGCTGGAAAAGGGCTATGGCTTTGATTTCTTTTCCGACAGGCAACTGCAACGCTTTACCACAAATGGAAAAAGTATTCTTACCGGTGGTAACAAGTACCAAACGATCTTACTGCCGGCGAATAAACTGATTACCGAAACTTCTTTCCAAAAGCTGCTGAACCTGGCAAAAGCCGGTGCAACAGTTTTGGTGTACAAGGCAGTGCCGGCCGACGTGCCAGGATGGGGAGACCTGGAAAAGAGGAGAGGAACTTTCCAACAACTGCTTTCCCTGCTTTCGTTTCAGGAAAGCGGTGATGTGAAAAAGTCCGTAGTTGGAAAAGGTGCTTTTATCATGTCGGATGACCTGGATGACCTGCTGGATGCCGCTGCTGTAAGGCAGGAAAAGATCGCCGAGGAAGGCTTGTCCTATCTGCGTCGCAGGAACAACGACGGCGCCGTTTATTTTATTAACAACAGAACGGATAAAGCCGTACAGGAATGGGTGCCCTTCAACACAAAAGCAGCATCTGTTGCCCTGTTTGATCCCATGACGGGAAAATTTGGACTGGCGAAGTGGAGAAAGGCGGGTGATGCGGTGGAAGTATACCTGCAATTGCAGCCACATGAAGCGATGGTTGTACAAACCTATACAACCACAAAAAACGGGGCTGCCTTTCCTTACTATAAAGCCAATGGTACCTCGCAGGCGATTGGCCAAACCTGGACTGTTGAATTCCTGACGGGTGGTCCTGTTCTTCCGCAAAAATTCACCACCACCAAACTGGATTCCTGGACAGAGAAAGGAACCGATGCAGAGAATTTTTCCGGTACGGCAAGGTATATCACAAGTTTTGCAAAACCTTCCGGGCTGGCATCAGCCTGGTTGTTGGATCTGGGTAAGGTGCATGAAACCGCGGAAGTGATCCTGAACGGAAAAAAGATAGCCACATTGGTTGGGCCTACCTTCCAGACCGTTATTCCCGCTTCCTTGCTGAAAGCAACGAATACGTTAGAGATTATTGTGGCCAACCTCATGGCTAACCGCATTATTTACATGGACAAGAATAACCTTCCCTGGAAAATATTTTACAACACCAACATGCCTGCACGAAAAAGAGAGAATGCAAAGAACGGCATCTTTGATGCATCCGGCTGGAAGCCTCTTCCTTCCGGATTGTTGGGCCCCGTACGGTTAACGGCACTGACAAATGAATAAGATTCCCATCATTGGTTTCATTATCCTGTTTGCCTGCACAACTACTTGGGCGCAGAAAGGTTCACCTGCGCCAAAGCCCTTGTATGCCGATCCGGTGCATGACGGTGCCGCCGACCCGGTGGTTATCTGGAATAAGAAAGAAAAAAAGTGGTGGATGTTTTATACGAATCGACGTGCAAACGTGGATGACACAACAGGTGTGAAATGGGTGCACGGAACCAGGATCGGCATTGGGGAATCAACAGATGGCCGCACATGGACTTATAGAGACACGGCAAATATCAATTACCGGCCGGATGATGGTTATACGTTCTGGGCGCCGGATGTGGTGGAACACAATGGCACGTATCACATGTACCTCACGTATGTACCCGGTATATTCAGTGATTGGAAACATCCGCGTCGTATTGTTCATCTCACCAGCAAGGATCTGTTGAACTGGCAGTTTGCCTCTGCACTGCAACTGGTGAATGAAAAAGTGATCGATGCCGGGGTTTTTCCAATGCCGGATGGAAGCTGGCGTATGTGGTATAACAATGAAATGGACGGAAAATCTATCTGGTACGCCGACAGCAAAGATTTGTACAACTGGACGGACAAAGGAAAGGCTATTGCCGCAAGAGGCGAGGGTCCGAAAGTGTTTCGCTGGCAGGACCGCTACTGGATGATCGTTGATGTGTGGAAAGGGCTGGAGATCTACCAGTCCAACGACCTGCAAAACTGGCAAAAGCAGGGCACACGAATTTTAGAGCGTCCCGGTACCGGCAAAGACGATGGCGCCATCGGCGGCCATTGCGATGTGGTGGTGAATAACGGCAAAGCTTACGTGTTTTATTTCACCCACCCCGGCAGAACCAAACTTTCTACGGCGCCACCATATTCGTATGCCGCCAAACGAAGTGTGATCCAGGTGGCGGAGCTGGAATGGAAGAACGGTGAATTGGTCTGCGATCGTGATCAACCGGTGTACATCTCCTTGCAGCCTCCTAAATAAATGCCAACGCACAAATGCCATTATGATAGGTAAGTAAGAAACGGCCCTACTCACCACTCACCCGCGTGTAAGCCTTCAATGAAAGCACTTATCGTTTGCCGCAAAGGATTCCTTATTTTGTACACATGAAACTAGTTTTTCTTTTACTCGTAATAATTTTCTTTTTAAATGCCTGTTCGGGTACCAAACAGTTACAGGTATCACCAGACAAAACCTTGCTGCAAACCGTTGAGCAGGGTTTTCTGCCGGCATCTGACCAATATAAACTGCTGATGAAGGCCCTGCCACCTGGCCTGTTTCCCAAAAACTACGATCCGAAAAAAGAAGCTTACGAATTCAGCGGCTCCGGGTGGTGGTGCAGCGGATTTTATCCCGGTACATTGTTATACCTGTACGAGCAAACAAAAGATGAGGCTTTGTACAGTGAGGCGATGCGCATGCTGGCCCTGCTGGAGAAAGAAAAAGCCAACACCTCCACACATGACCTTGGATTTATGATGTTCTGCAGTTTTGGCAATGCGGCTAGGATTGCACCTAAACCGGAATACAGGGACATTCTCCTGCAAAGTGCAAAGTCGCTGAGCACCCGTTTTAATCCGGCGGTTGGTTGTATCAAGTCCTGGGATTCGAAGCCTTCCGATTTCCTGGTGATTATTGATAACATGATGAACCTGGAACTGCTCTTCTGGGCAACAAAGGTGAGCGGCGATTCTTCGTTTTACAAGATTGCCGTGACGCATGCCGATAATACCATCCAACACCATTTTCGTCCCGATAACAGCTCTTACCATGTGTTCAACTACGATCCGGTCACTGGTGCCGTGCAGGAAAAACGAACCGCCCAGGGTTACAGCAATAGCTCAGCCTGGGCCCGCGGACAGGCCTGGGGTCTTTACGGCTTCACCGTTATGTACCGCGAAACTGGCGACAAAAAATATTTAACGCAGGCGGAAGCCATTGCTGATTATATCCTGGATCATCCGGCTTTACCGGCAGATAAAATTCCTTACTGGGATTTTGACGCACCCAATATTCCGGCTGCACTTCGCGATGCTTCGGCTGGTGCTATCATAAGTTCGGCTTTGTTTGAATTGTGCCGCTACGCGGGTGCGGAAACCGGTAAAAAATATTTTAACGCCGCCGAAACGATGCTGCGGTCTCTTGCTTCACCGCAATACCGCTCTGCACCGGGTGCCAATGGCGGATTTCTCATTCAGCATTGCGTGGGCCACCTGCCAGCCGGCACAGAGGTGGATGTTTCGCTGACCTATGCGGATTATTATTTTACAGAAGCCATGATCCGCTACAAAGCTTTTCAGCAATAAAAATTTACAGGCCCAATTTTCAGGATGCCGCAGGATAGCTGCGGCAGTGGCATTGTTTACTTTGAACTGTCAACGATTGGTTGCTTTTGTGCTTGCCGTTGCTTCCGGCGCACAAACTTCCCGACAAATTTCTAACTGGGTGAGAAAGCACCAAAAAACGTTGTAAGTTTCATCCATGCAAATCAAAACCCTTACACGACTTTTTTTTGCCGCTACCGCTTTTGTCTCTTTCACTGCGTCGGCACAGGTACAGCTTACGTTCAACACCAAAAACACCGCCACCACCATCAGTCGCCACATCTACGGCCATTTTGCCGAACACCTGGGACGCTGCATTTATGATGGCTTTTGGGTAAGCGATACGCTGAACGTACCTAAAAAAGACCGCATCCGCCTGGATGTGGTGGATGCGCTGAAGCAGATCAAGATTCCCAACCTGCGCTGGCCCGGCGGCTGTTTTGCCGATGAATATCACTGGCGGGATGGCATTGGGCCTCGTGAGCAGCGTCCCCGCATGGTCAATACCAACTGGGGCGGTGTGGTAGAAGATAACAGCTTTGGCACCCATGAATTTTTAGAGCTGTGCAACCTGCTGAATACGGAGCCTTACATCGCCGGAAACGTGGGCAGCGGCACAGTGGAGGAAATGAGCAAATGGATTGAATACCTCAATTTCGACGGTGAAAGCCCAATGGCCAATCTGCGCAAGCAGAACGGTCATCCACAACCGTATAATGTGCAATATTGGGGTGTAGGCAACGAGAACTGGGGCTGCGGCGGAAACATGACCGCGGAATATTATGCCAATGAATACAAACGGTATGCTTCCTATGCAAAAAATTATCCCAATGCACGCCTGCGCAAAGTAGCCGGTGGTGCCAATTCGTTTGACTACCACTGGACCGAAACGCTGATGAAAAACATCCCGCTCAACATGATGTGGGGTGTATCGCTGCACTACTATACGCTGCCTACCGGCAACTGGGGCAAAAAAGGTTCGGCCACGCAGTTTGATGAGGCGCAATATTTCAATACCATGAAAAATGCCTGGCGTATGGATGAACTGGTGACCAAACATTCGGCTATCATGGATAAGTACGACAGTGCCAAACGCGTAGCACTGGTGGTGGATGAATGGGGCATTTGGACGGATGTGGAGCCCGGCACCAATCCCGGTTTCCTGTACCAGCAAAACAGCCTTCGGGATGCGCTGATCGCAGGACTGCACCTGAATATCTTCAACAACCACGCAGCCCGTGTAAAGATGGCCAACCTGGCGCAAACGGTGAACGTGTTGCAAGCCCTTATTCTGACACAAGGCCGGCAAATGCTGCTCACACCTACATACCATGTGTTTGACCTGTACAAAGTGCACCACGATGCCAAGCTGGTACCGGTGCAGTTTACCAGTCCTGACTATACGGTGGGTAGCGACAAGATCCCGGCACTGTCGGTTTCGGCTTCACTGGATTCTACCGGTACCATGCACATTTCGCTGGTGAATATGGATCCCAACAAAACACAGATGATTCAAACAACTTTAGACGGCAATTTCAGGAATGTCAGCGGCCGCATGATCACATCGGCAGCACTCACAGATATCAATACGTTTGAAAATGAAAAAAAAGTAGTACCCACAAACTTTAACGGTGCCCGCCTGAGCGGAAAGAATTTAACTGTGGCGCTGCCGGCAAAGTCGGTGGTGACGCTGGCGTTGAAGTAAAAAGCGGGATGAACATCCTGTAAGGTTTGTCAGCTAGTTGATCATTTGCTGATTAGACATAACGAACGTACACGTGTGCGACGCAACCGGTGCAGAATAGCCATCCTGCAGCCGGTTACCAAAAAATAAAACTGTCGTTGAAATGACCGTCAAACAATCTTTTTTTTCTCTCCTCTTCGCCTTGCTCGCAGTGACCACTTCGGCGCAACAAAAACTGGTGCAGTACCTCTCCGGCACCGATAATAAAAACACCGTGGCCTGGGATTTTTTCTGCACCGGTGGCCGCAACAGCGGGTACTGGACCAAGATTGCTGTGCCATCCCACTGGGAGCAGCAGGGCTTTGGTTCGTACAACTATGGTCGCGATTACAAAACCAACGGCAAGAATGCCCGCTTTTGGGATGAGAAGGGACTGTATAAACATAATTTCAATGTGCCTGCGGGTTGGAAGGGGAAAAAAGTGTTGCTGGTGTTTGAAGGTTCAATGACAGATACGGAGGTAAAGATCAATGGCAAGCCTGCCGGACCGGTGCACCAGGGTGCCTTCTACCGGTTTAAATACGATGTGACCGATAAACTTCTTTTTGGTGCGAAGAATTCGCTGGAAGCCACCGTTAGCAAAATGAGCGCCGATCCCACGGTGAACAATGCCGAACGCCTGGCGGATTACTGGGTGTTTGGCGGCATCTTTCGCCCGGTATACCTGGAAGCAGTGCCCAAAGAACACATCGACTACCTTGCCATTGATGCAAAAGAGGATGGCAGTTTTGCGGTGCAGGTTTTTGCAGAAGGGTTAAACAGCGGAACAACCATTCATGCTTCCATTCTTGATGCAAAAGGAAAGCAGGTGGCTGCCGCCAGTGCTAAAGCTTCCAATGGCGCAGTGTTGCAAACGAAGGTTGCTAACGCCTTGCAGTGGACATCGGAAACCCCGCATTTGTACAAAGCAGTGGTGTCATTAAAAAGCGGCACCAGAACAATCTATCAAACAACAGAAAAATTTGGTTTTCGTACCATTGAAATAAGACCTGGTGATGGCATATACGTCAATGGCGTACAGGTAAAAATGAAAGGTGTAAACCGGCATGTGTGGTGGCCGGAAACGGGACGAACCATTAACCCGCAAATTGACCTGGCCGATGTGCAACTGATCAGGGAAATGAACATGAACGCGGTGCGGTGTTCGCACTACCCGCCGGACAAAACCTTTTTGGAGTATTGCGATTCGTTAGGGCTTTATGTGATCAATGAACTGGCGGGCTGGCAAACGGCCTACAGCACCAAAGCCGGTGAGCCGCTGGTAAAAGAAATGGTGCAACGTGACCTCAACCACCCGAGCATTATCTTCTGGGCCAACGGCAACGAAGGCGGCACCAACAAAGCCCTGGATGATGATTTTACAAAGTGGGATTTTTCCGGCCGTCCCGTGATTCATCCGCATCACCGCCCCGGCAATCATTTCAACGGCATCGACTGCAACCACTACGAAGATTATTACAGCACAAAAAAAATACTGGAGGATTCGCTGATTTACATGCCCACCGAATTTCTGCACTCGCAGGATGATGGCGGGGCCGGAGCGGCCATGAGCGATTTCTGGGAACTGCACTGGGGCGCCAAACGGAGTGGCGGTGGCTTTATCTGGGCCCTGGTGGATGAAGCAATTGTTCGTACGGATTTCAACAATGTTCTCGATGCCAACGGGCTCAATGCCAACGACGGCATTGTAGGGCCTTACCGGCAAAAGGAAGGCAGCTTTTTTGCACTGCGGGAAGTTTTTTCACCGGTGAAAATCCGGATGACAAGCTTGCCACAAAGCTTTACCGGCAGCATTGAAGTGGAGAACCGTTACCACTTTACCAACCTTGCGCAGTGCAGCTTTCAATGGGCGCTGGTCAATTACCGGAAGCCTTGGGATGCATTGGCAGGATATACTGTTGAAAAAAGAGGTGTTGCCCCTTCGCCTGAAATAAGTCCCGGCGCAAAAGGGACCTTGCAGATCCAACTGCCGGCTAATTACAAAACATATGATGCCCTGATCCTCGCAGCCATTGGTCCGGATAAAAAAGAGATTTACAAATGGACGTGGAAGGTGAAAACACCGGAGGAATTGTTGTCCGGCGTTGTGTTCAGCAGTGATAGTACGGCCTCATTTGCTGAAACCGATACGACCTACCTGCTCAGGGGCGGGCAAAATTCCATTGTATTGGACAAGCGGACGGGTTTGCTGGTGAGCACAAAAAATGCAGCCGGTGATAACCTTTCGTTTGCCAAAGGACCGGTGCTGGTGCAGGGTTCTTCTACACTTACCGGCAGTCGTCATTACAAGGAAGGGAAGAGTGAAGTGGTGGAATTTACCTACAGCGGTGCACTTAAACAGGTGCGCTGGAAGATGAACGGCAACGGCTGGGCTGATATGGACTATGAATACGCGTTGAATGGCAGTTATCCTTTCGCCGGCGTCAGCTTCAGTTACCCCGAAAATTTTGTACTGGGTGTAAAGTGGTTGGGCAAAGGTCCTTACCGGCAGTGGAAGAACCGCCTGCAGGGAACACCGGTGAACGTTTGGCAGAACCTGTACAATAACACGCATACAGGCTATAACCCCATAGTATACCCGGAGTTTAAAGGTTATTACGGCGATGTAAGCTGGATGGAGTTCAGCACCGTGGAAGGAAAGTTTTACGTGGCCAGTAAGGACACAGGCCTGTATGTTCGACTCTTTGATTTTTATGGCTTGTCGGGTGCACGGCCGCATCCCGAATTACCCGTTGGCAATATTTCCTTTCTGGACTGCATTCCGCCCATCGGCACCAAGTTGGCCCTGAACATCAGCTACAATACGTCTAACCTTGGTCCACAATCGGAACCCACGAAAATCAACGGTCCGGTCAAACGCAGCCTGTCGTTTTATTTTGGCTTGCCAAAAACCACCAATTCAAAAGAAAGCTACAGCCGGCCCGAGATCGACCAGGTGTTCTAAGCCTCCCCAAACCCTTCCGGTGGAGGGGCTTCGCAGTCCCGCTTTGCTATGTTTTCTTTTGTAACGAGCCATTTCTAACTACAAGTGGTAAAAAGAAAAACAATTCCTGTGTGAACAGGTGAACCAAAAAGCAGTTATGCATACAGAGTGGTTGAATAAAAAATATTTCTCTGATGGAGAGGCTCGAATCGGAGGGCAAGTGGTTATGATCTCACAGGATGAAATGCAGCAAACTTTTTTTTCTGTTCTTTCCCATATCGGAATTACAGAAGAAAAAGCAAGAGCCTGTGCAGCGGTCTTTACAACCAACAGCGTGGATGGCGTATATACTCATGGGGTGAACCGCTTCCCTGTTTTTGTACAGTATGTGCAGGAAGGGTTGGTAGACAAAGATGCGGAACCTGCATTGAATACGGCCATGGGTAGTTTGGAGCAGTGGAATGGAAATGGTGGTCCCGGTCCGTTGAATGCCCTGGCAGCAACCGACAGGGCTGTACACCTTGCGCAGCAATACGGAATGGGTTGTGTAGCCCTGGCAAATACCAATCATTGGATGCGTGGGGGCTACTACGGCTGGAGGGCAGCAGAGAAAGGTTATGTGTTGATCGCCTGGACCAACACTATAGCCAACATGCCGGCTTGGGGTGCCATCGACAGCAGGTTGGGGAACAACCCGCTGGTGATTGCTGTTCCGTATCGCGATGAAGCCATTGTGCTGGATATGGCTATGTCGCAATACTCTTTTGGTGCCATGGAGCAAGCCGCTGCCAAAGGCGAAGCCCTGCACATGGCCGGTGGGTTTGACAAAGAAGGTAATGTTACCCATGATCCTGCAGCCATTCTTGCATCGGAAAGACCCATGCCGGTGGGGTATTGGAAAGGTGCAGGCCTTTCGTTACTGCTCGATGTTCTGGCCGCTGTGTTGTCCGGCGGACTGGCCACGTACCAAATCAGCCAGCAACAAAAAGAGCACAGTGTATCGCAGGTGTTTGTCTGTATCGATCTTTCAAGACTTCCCCAGCAGTCCACCATCACGCAAATCATTGACGGTATCGTTAACGATTACCATCATTCGCAAACAGAAGGCGACAAGACTGTTCGTTACCCCGGTGAGGGTGTCTTGCAACGCCGGAAAGAAAATTTGCAAAAAGGTATCCCTGTCCTGGCTACTGTCTGGGAACAAATTCTTAAGCTGAAACCATGAAGACAGTTCGCAGTTTTTGTTTACTTCTCTTCGGCCTGTTTTGTACACAGGATGATCTGCAAGCACAGGAAAAAGGCCTGTGGCACGGCATTGAAAGAGAAATTCATTATAAACCTGATGGAGAAGACTTTGTTTTGGTAAACGGCAGGCAACGTTTTAACCGGGCCCTTTACGGCGGCAATACGGCCTTTCGTGCCGAAGCCGGCGACCTCCCAGAGTTTGCCTTGTACCTGCCTGGTATGGGTGGCAATCTGAAATTTGGTTTGATCAGGGGAAAGGAGAGCAAATGGCTGATTGATGCGGATAAAATAGATACGCGGTACCGGCCAGGCTCAATGCGCTATACCATCAAAGATGAGTGGCTGGGTAGTGGTGAAATTAAACTCACTGTTTTGGCCACCTACGACAAAGAAGGCCTCATTGTCAAAACAGTCAGCAAGGCCATTCCTCCCGGTGTGCAACTGCTTGCCGTTTATGGCGGTGCTACCGGATCAAAATTCTCCCGTGATGGCGATATTGGCGCCGATCCGGAATCTTCTTTTTATCTAAAGCCGGAATATTGCAGGAACAATATCTACAAGCTGGATAAAAACAGGTTCACCTTGTTCTTTGGCGCAAAGTCCTTTAGTGAAGATGAACGCCACGAGATCCAGTATGGCCTGAAGACTGACAAAAGCAAGTTACCGGCAACACTGAAACAATTATCGGGGATGTTTCCTGATGGTGCTGTTTTGAAACTCGTCGATGCCAGACAGCAGGAAACGCCGTTGCAGTTGCTTGCGTCCGGCAACAGTACCACACCGGCGGTTGCTGCACATGTCGCTTTCACTAAGCAGCCGCAATTTTTTTATCTGCAAAATGGCGTAGCAGATGCCGGTCAATCTTACCAGCAATTGCCGCAGGTTTTTGCCAGTACAGAAGCTAAAAGGAAAAACCTGGCCGGCAGAATAAAGGTCAATACACCTGATCCATTTATTAACACCCTCGGTGGTGCGCTGGCCGTTGCCGCTGATGCGGTGTGGGAGGCTCCTTCCTTTTTGCATGGTGCCGTAGCCTGGCGCATGCGGCTTCCTGGCTGGCGGGGCGCCTATTTAGGAGATGTGCTGGGCTGGCACGACAGGGCACGAACACATTTCAGCGCTTATGCGTTGTCGCAGGTAACAGAACCTGCAGCAGGACCGATTGTAATGGACACCGCCTTGCACTTGGCAAGGCATGCGGAAAAAATGGGAACCTCCGTATTCAGCAGTGGCTATATTTCACGCAATCCCGGCGGTGATAAACGTCCGCACCACTACGATATGAACCTGGGTTTTATCGACCAGTTGCTCAATCATTTTTTATGGACAGGCGATACGGCCTATGTTAAGACGATGTGGCCCTTGCTGAAGCGACACCTGGATTGGGAAGACCGCAACTTCGATATCGACGGCGATCACCTGTACGATGCCTATGCTGCCATCTGGGCCAGCGATGCCCTGCAATACAGCGGTGGTGGCGTGACGCATAGTTCGGCCTATAATTACAAAGCATATAAGATGGCTGGCGAACTAGCGCTATTGGTAGGGGAGGACGGTGAGCTGTACCGGAAAAAAGCCGATTCAATTTTAACGGCTATCAATAGCCGGTTATGGATGCACTCAAAAGGCGTGTATGCCGAATACAAAGACCTGCTGGGCAAGCAACTTCTCCATTCTTCTCCGGCTGTGTGGACAATTTATCATGCTATCGATTCCAAAGTACCGGACCCCTTTCAGGCTTACCAGTCCTTGCAGTACATCAAAAATCATATTCCGCACATCCCCATTCGTGCAAAGGGATTAACCGATACAACGCTGCATGCCATTTCTACCACGGCCTGGCAGCCTTATACATGGTCGCTGAACAACGTGGCCATGGGGGAGACTATGCATACGGCTTTGGCTTACTGGCAGGGCGGAAGAAAGGAAGATGCTTACAAGCTGTTTAAAAGTTCGCTGATCGAGAGCATGTTCCTGGGGGCAAGCCCGGGCAATTTCCAGCAGCTTTCGTTTTACGATGCGATGCGAGGCGAGTTGTACCGTGATTTTGCCGATGTTGTGGGTACCACGGCCAGAAGCCTGGTAGAAGGTTTGTTTGGTGTATTTGTGGATGCATTAAGAGATACGTTTTCTGTTCATCCCGGTTTTCCTGCAGAATGGAAACATGCTTCCGTGACCACGCCGGACATGGTTTATAGTTTCAAACAGGTTGGTCTTAGATCTACTTACAGCTTCCGGTTAACAGCACAAAAAAAGCTGAACCTGGTCATGAAGATCACAGCACCCTTTGCTGATGCGGAAGCAGTAGTAGTGAATGGAAAAAAGGCAGCCTGGCGATTTGATACATCGGCAATCGGAAGTCCTGTTGTTGTTATCACGGCACCTGCCGCAAATAGTTTTAATGTTGTTATTACCTGGATGAACCAGAAAATTGCAAGACCAATTTTTCAACGGGCAGATAGCATCCATGAGCTTAGGGTTGCAAGGACCGCCGGCTCGTTTGAAAACCTTTTCGATCCGCAGGGAGCCTTGCGCAGCAGCAGCCTCAGGCCGCAACAGCTTGTGGCGACTGTCAATAACCCTTACGAGCGAAAAACGTTTTTCCTGAAGGTGAAACAAGGTAAAGCACAGTATTGGTACCCTGTTTTGGTGGAGCCGGTTATGAAGAAAGCTGGCCGTGAAATACGGACCGCTTCTTCAACAGATCGTTTTGAAACAATTGATCTCTCTTCTTACTTCAACGACGAGGTCACCAACATTTTCAAAAATCAATATCTCTCACCACGTCCCGAAGTGCCTACGCTGCAACTGCCTACGCAGGGCATCGGCAACTGGGCTTATCCGCTGGTGGCGCCTGCCATCAGTGACTCCGGTTTGCGCAAACGGGCAGGAATAAAAAATGAATTTACCACCGGTCAGGGAATTCCTTTTACCACGCCATCACAGCATGGGGTGAAGAACATTTTGTTTACCTCGCAATGGGATAACTACCCCGATTCTGTTGTTGTGCCGCTGACGGGTAGAGCCTTGCATGTCTATTTTCTTATGGCGGGTTCCACCAATCCCATGCAAAGCCACATTGCCAACGGCGAAGTGACCGTGCAATACAGGGATGGTTCGGAAGAGGTTTTGGCGTTGAAAAACCCCGAGAACTGGTGGCCCATTGAGCAAGACCTGTACAACGATGGTTTTGCCTTCCATACCGGAGCACCGGTACCGGTAAGGGTATATTTCAAAACAGGGGAGGACACCCGGACCTTCAACAACTACACCACTCTGAAAGGTTTCAGCAACCGGGCTATCGATGGCGGTGCCGGTACGGTGCTGGACCTGCCATTGGATCCAACAAAGGAAATAAAATCACTTACTTTGAAAGCCGTTGCCAACGATGTCGTGATTGGCCTGATGAGCCTCACCCTGGTGCGTCCCAATTGAACACGTATGAAAAAATTTATCCTCTCTTTTCTTTTCTCCTTTTCCGCTTTTCATCTTTTTGCCCAAAGCGACAGCGTTTACCTTTTTTGTTATTTCAAAGGCAATGGTGATGGACTGCATTATGCATACAGTGAAGACGGCAGGCAGTGGCGCCCGATGTTCAACGACAGTATCGTACTAAAGCCAACCGTGAGCAGGGATAAACTGTTTCGTGATCCCTGCATCATCAGGGGCACCAATGGCATTTACCACATGGTGTGGACGGTGAGCTGGGCCGACAGGGGCATTGGCTATGCCTCGTCAACGGACCTGGTGAACTGGTCGGAGCAGCGCTTTATACCCGTGATGCTGCACGAAGATTCAGCAAAGAATACCTGGGCGCCGGAGATTACCTACGACCCGAAGAAAAAGGAGTACATGGTATACTGGGCCACCACCATTCCCGGGAGATTCCCGCAAAAGGATACCTCAGCAGAAGGCCAGCGGTATAATCACCGCATGTATTACATGACCACGAAGGATTTTAAAAAATGGAGCGGTCCAAAGGTGTTGTATAATCCGGGTTTCAGCGTGATTGATGCAACGATTGTGCAGGATGGAGGCCGGTGGGTGATGTTCCTGAAAAACGAAACGCGGCATCCGGCAGAAAAAAACCTAAGGGTGGCAACAGCCAAAAAACTGACCGGCCCGTATTCTGCTCCCGGCCCGCCGATAACCGGTAAGTACTGGGCCGAAGGTCCCTCGGCGATAAAGATCAATGGGCAGTGGGTAGTATATTTTGACAAGTATACCGAAAAGAAATATGGTGCCGTGACTTCGCCGGACCTGGTGAACTGGACGGACATTTCGGATCAAGTATCTTTCCCGAAAGGAACCAGGCACGGAACGGTGCTGAAGATTTCGAGGGAGGAGTTGGAGAGAATGAAAGGACATTAGCAAAGTCTCTGCATAACCCTAATTGCTTTGAGTGGGTTCAGCGGCGTAAAGGTGATCATCTTGTTGTGTAGAACTAATGGCTGTAAATGCCAAAGGGCAATGTATGAAAGACAGAAAAAGAATTTTTATCATTAACGATCAGGTTGATCAAAGCCTCTTACTGAAAATTTATTTTCTTCGGAAAAATTGTGAGGTTTCTATTTCTCATAGCGTTTCTGAAGCTTTATCTCGTATCAAAGAATTTCAGCCGGACACTATCTTTTTAGCCTCTGCAGCCTGCCGAAGTTTGGAAAAGGATATTGAAAAAATCAAGGCGTCGGCTCCTGATGCAGAAATTATTGTCGATAACTAGCAAGTGTCTGAACCCTTATAAAGCATGATAACCCGCATTGAAAATTGCCGATAGGAAATTATAACCATTGTATGGATTGCGCACAAAAGAGATATAACCGTACTTTCTTGCTCTGTTAATAGCTATTATAACTAAAACTGAACAGTTTTCTGCCTTACTGATCAAGGCTTCAGCATAAGTGTGCATTGAAAGGGGCGCAAGACTGCAGTAGCTCAGCCTGACCCTAACGCTACTTCTTCAATCCGCGCATCCACTCTACCAACCGAGCCGTCCAGGTTTCCAGATAACCCTTGCCGATACCCAGCCCAAAGCCATGGCCACCGGTAGGATAAATGTGCATTTCGGCGGGCACACCATTGTCTTTAAGCGCCTGGTAAAACAGCAGGCTGTTTTCTACCGGCACACCTTTGTCGTCGGTAGCATGCACGAGGAAGGTGGGCGGTGTTTCCTTTGTCACATGCAGTTCGTTGGAGTAAAGCCGGGTAAGAACGGTATCGGCATTCGTGCCAATCAGGTTGTTGCGGGAGCCCGCATGCATGATCGGTTTGCTCATGGAGATCACCGGGTACACCAGCACCGCAAAATCGGGACGGGAGCTTTGGCGTTCGATGCTGTCAGCAGCCGCTGCATCTCCTGCATCAAAATGCGTGGCCAGCGTAGAGGCCAGGTGTCCGCCGGCCGAAAAGCCCATAATGCCTACCAGGTCTCTTTTGATGTTCCATTTGGCTGCGTTGGCACGAACGATCCGTATTGCCCGCTTGGCATCCAGCAGCGGCGACAGGTGCGGAGTGATATTACTTTTTGCATTGGGCAGACGGTACTTCAGCACAATGGCGGCAATGCCCCTTGCGCTAAGCAGTCGTGCAGGATCAGAGCCCTCCCAATCGTAAGCCAGTATACCATACCCACCGCCAGGACAAATGATCACGGCCTGCCCCGTGGCATTGCGTTTCGATGGCAGGTACACATCCATCCCAGGTGTTTGCACAAGGCTGATGCGGACGATCTCGGTGGAGTCATGCTTTTCGGTTTCGCCTGTTTTCTGATAATTAGGCACTTTACCGGCCGGATATAAAGGGAGTGTCAGATCCTGTGCATAGAGACATTGAAAACAAAAGCAAAGAAAAAGGAGAGAAAGCCATTTCATACAGCGAATGTTAATGCAGGTTAAAAGATGGTGTGTAAAATACAGAATGCTGTTAAGAAGAGTCGGTTTTCAGGATGCAGCAGGATGGAAGGCGGCAGGATCGGTTTAATTTACCCTTCCATAGATTGTCTGCTATGAAACGAATTGCTTCCATTCTTTTACTTGGATTTTTTTCTTCTGCATCCTTTGCACAAATCAAACTTCCCGCTATCATCAGTGATGGCATGGTGCTGCAACAAAACAGCAAGGTGGCGCTCTGGGGCTGGGCAGTCCCGGGAGAAAAGGTAACGATCACCAGTAGCTGGAACAGGCAAACGGTAAGCGTTACAGCCGATGCTTCAGGTGGCTGGCAAGCAACGATGCCTACGGCCAAAGCTGGCGGACCGTACAAACTTACCTTCCGGGCTTCCAATACGATTGATGTAGAGAATGTATTGCTGGGCGAAGTGTGGCTGGCATCGGGACAAAGCAACATGGAATTTTTTGTGGGCAAAACCACCAACCGTTCTTATACCGGCGTTCACAATTACGACGAGGTGATCAAAGATGCAGACCATCCCTCCATCCGCCAGATTGATGTGCCCAACAAAGTAGCTGATGATCCTCAGACCGATTTTAAAGGTGTATGGAAGATGGCATCGGCAAAAACCATCGATACGTTTTCAGCTGTTGCTTATTTTTTTGCACGGGAGATCAACAAGGCAACGGGTTTCCCTGTCGGCATTATCAATGCCACCTGGGGCGGTACACCGGCTGAATCGTGGACGAAAAAAGAAGTGCTGCAAAGCGATGACGACCTCAATGCCATCCTGGTTCGTTACCAGCAAGCCGTTGATGCATTTCCAAGTGAAAATGAAAAATACAAAGCGGCATTTGCCAAATGGCGGGAAGATTCCAGTCAGCGCAAAGGAGCCGCTCCTGCTGCACCCATGGGACCTACCCACAACAAGTCACCATACAAATTATACAACGGCATGATTGTGCCCGTGCAGCCTTATACGGTGAAAGGCGTGATCTGGTACCAGGGCGAATCCAACGCCGACAGGGCCTACCAGTACCGTAAATTATTTCCTTCTATGATCGCCAACTGGCGCAGCGACTGGAAAGTGGAGAAACTGCCGTTCTATTTCGTGCAGATTTCACCCCACCGCAGTCAGAATCCTGAGATTAGGGATGCGCAGTTTTATGCGTATCGCAACGTGCCATACACGGGTATGGCGGTGACAACAGACAACGGTGATTCGCTGGACATTCATCCGCGTAACAAAGAACTGGTAGGCAAGCGGCTTTCGCTCTGGGCCCTGCGCAACGAGTATGGAAAAAATAAGATCGTAGTATCCGGTCCCCTGTACAAGTCCATGAAAGTGGAAGGAACCAGGATCCGTGTGAGCTTTGATTTTGACAAAGGCCTTCTAGCGAAAGAGGGTGAACTCAGAGAGTTTACCATTGCCGGTGAAGACCAGGTATTTCACCCGGCGCAGGCAAAGATTGAAGGAGCTACTGTAGTGGTCTGGAATGATGCTGTGAAAGCTCCGGCAGCCGTTCGGTTTGCCTGGCGCAACATCCCCAAACCAAACCTTTACAATGGTGCGGGTTTGCCGGCATCGCCATTCCGCACGGATAACTGGAAGCTAACCACGCAAGACAAAAACTAAGCATGAAACATCTTTTTATCGCTTTTGCTGTTTTATTTTTTTCATCTGCCGCCCCGGCACAAACCGACCTGCCTTGGGTTAAGGATGTCGGTGCCCGCAAAACACCGGCCTCCAAAAAGGTGTACTGGGTGCATAACTATGGCACCGTTACCGACAGCAATGCCGTGGTCTCCGCGGTAATTCAAAAGGCCATAGACGACTGTTCAAAAAGGGGCGGCGGCGTGGTTGCTTTCAAACCGGGTGTATACACCACCGGTGCCATCTTTTTGAAAAAAGGGGTGCACCTCAAGGTCGACAAAGGCGTGCTGCTCAAGGGGAGCACTAACTTTGATGATTACCCTGAAATTGATACCCGCATTGCCGGAATTGAAATGCGCTGGCCGTCGGCGCTGATTAATATTATCGGTCAGCAAAATGTAATGGTAAGTGGCGGGGGAAAAGTGAATGCACAGGGAAAATTCTGTTGGGATAAGTACTGGGCCATGCGCCGCGAATATGAACCGAAGGGACTTCGCTGGATCGTGGATTATGATGCCAAGCGGGTAAGGACATTCCTCGTGCAATCATCGTCTGATGTTACACTGAAAGGTCTCACGTTTTCCAATGCCGGATTCTGGACAGTGCAATTGCTCTATTCAAATCATATTACTGTGGATGGTGTTACCATCCGCAACAATGAGGATGGACATGGCCCCAGCACAGATGGGATCGACATTGATTCCTCAAGCTGGGTGCTGGTGGAGAATTGCGACATTGACTGCAACGATGATGACTTTTGCCTGAAGGCCGGACGGGATGCGGATGGACTTCGGGTAAACCGTCCAACCGAATACGTGGTGATCCGGAACTCCATAGCCCGCAGGGGCGGTGGCCTGCTTACCCTGGGCAGCGAAACCTCCGGTGGTATCCGGCATGTGCTGGCAGAAAACCTGGTGGCCATGGGCACCGGTAATGGTTTTCATATCAAGTCGGCAACAACCAGGGGCGGTGTTGTGGAAGATATTCATTTCCGCAATGTCACTATGGACAGCGTAGGCAATGCTTTTATGTATACCATGAACTGGAACCCCTCTTACAGTTATTCCAAACTGCCCGAAGGTTATACATATGAAACCTTGCCAAAGCACTGGAAAGTTATGCTGACCAAAGTGGAGCCCGAAGAAAGAGGCATTCCGAAGTTCAAAGACATTTTTATTTCGAACGTGGTGGTGAAGCATGCAAAAAAAGCCGTTAATGCAGCAGGATTAGAAAAATCATCGCTGGAGAATTTTCATTTTAACAATGTGGCCATCAATGCCGCCACCGCCGGTGATGTGTCGTTTGCAAAAGACTGGTTCTGGAAGGCTGTTTCTATCAAAACAAAGGACAATACCGCCGTTACGTTTAAAAACTCCAATGGACTTGTATTATGAGAAAATATATCATCCTTCTTTCGATTGTATTCGCAGCGTCAACGCTGCAAGCCCAGCGGCAGATGGAAGCATTGGACCGTGGTGTGGTGGCCGTTCGCAATAGGGAAGGAAATGTGTTTGTGAGTTGGCGATTGCTGGGAAACGAACCGCAGGAACTTTCGTTTAATCTGTACCGCACCCGCAAAGGCAAAACAGAAAAGCTGAACACGAGTCCTATAAAGCAGGTCACCAGCTTTGTTGATACAAACACGGATACCGCAACAACGGCGTCGTATTTTGTAAAGCCGCTTACCAAAGGAAAAGAGGCAACTGCCAGCAAAGCCTTTACGCTGCAAGCCGGCAACCAACCTTATTTCTCCATTCCGCTGCAAACGCCCAAAGGTTATGCACCGAATGACGGCAGCGTTGGTGACCTGGATGGGGATGGCCAATACGAGATTGTGATTCACCAGGTTGGGCGGGGTCGCGACAACAGCCATGCCGGAGAAACCGATCCGCCCATCTTCCAGGCTTATAAGTTGGATGGCACCTTGCTCTGGACCATTAACCTGGGTAAGAACATCCGCGAGGGGGCTCATTACACGCAGTTTATGGTGTACGACCTGGATGGTGACGGTCGTGCCGAAGTAGCGATGAAAACAGCCGATGGTACCATTGATGGAAAAGGTGTTGTCATTGGTGATGCAACAAAAGACTGGCGCAACGAAAGAGGCTATATTTTAGCCGGGCCGGAATACCTGACCGTTTTTGATGGATTAACCGGGGCCGCACTGGCAACAACCGGTTATCTTCCGGCACGCCACACAAAACCCGATCCAACCACAGATGAATTAAAAGCAGTCTGGGGCGATGGTTATGGCAACCGCATGGACCGATTCCTGGCAGCCGTTGCTTATCTCGATGGTAAAAGACCCAGCCTGGTCATGAGTCGTGGTTATTACACCCGTTCGGTAATTGCTGCCTGGGATTTTAAAAATGGACAACTCACCAAACGTTGGGTATTCGACAGTGATGATCCTTTGCAGCCGGAGAACCGTGCCTACCGCGGGCAGGGCAATCACAATCTCTCCATCACGGATGTAGATGGTGATGGAAGGGATGAAATTGTTTTCGGCGCCATGGTAGTGGATGATAACGGCAAAGGGTTGTACTCAACCGGTCTTGGTCATGGTGATGCCTTGCATGTTAGTGATCTGGATCCGACTCGTCCGGGGCTTGAAGTCTTCGATATACAGGAACGTTTCGGCGATGCCGGCGCTCATTTCCGTGACGCCAAAACAGGCGAGATCCTCTGGAAAAAACCCTCGGTGAAAGCAGGCGAGGATGGTGAAGGCCCGGGCCGGGGATTGGCGCTGGACATTGATCCACGGTACCCTGGTTACGAGTGCTGGGTGTTTGGTGCCGGTATTCGTGGCTTGTTTAGTGCGAAGGGAGCCCTGATTTCAGAAAAAACGCCGCCTTCCTGCAACATGGGTATATACTGGGATGGCGATGTGCTGGGCGAATTGCTAGATGGCACCCGCATCGACAAATGGGATTGGGAAAAAGAAACCGTTAATCGATTGCTGGACGCCGGTCAATACAATTGTGTCCGCAACAACGGCACCAAGTCCAACCCGGTTTTGTCGGCAGATATTCTTGGCGACTGGCGGGAAGAAGTCATCTACCGTACGGCCGATAACAATGAGCTGCGGGTGTTCACTACCTCCATTCCAACAGACAAAAAATTTTACACGCTGATGCACGATCCCCAGTACCGCCTGAGCATTGCCTGGCAGAACGTGGCTTATAACCAGCCACCACATCCGGGTTTTTACCTGAGTGAAGACAGGAAGGCCCTGCCAAAGCAGAACATCGTGCTGATTAAACCAGTCAATAAACCATTTAAAAAATAATCTCTCACAGAGGCGCAGGGAACGCTAAGTAATCCTCTGTGCCTCTGCGCCTCCGCGAGAAAAAACATACACCATGAAACGATCCCCTGTTGTTATTCTTGTCGCCCTTTTTTTTCTTTCCTGTTCCTTTGTGTTTTTTCAAAAAGACAAACCCACATTTTACATTATTGGCGATTCTACCGTTCGCAACGGGAGTGGCACCGGGCAAAACCAGCAATGGGGCTGGGGCAGCTTTATCCCCGATCATTTTGATACAACAAAGATCAACATCCGGAACCACGCTATCGGTGGCCGGAGCAGCCGCACTTTTTTAACCGAAGGACGCTGGGATAAAATAATGGCCGATCTGAAAAAGGGTGATTATGTTATAATGCAGTTTGGTCACAACGACGGCGGCCCGCTGGATGATACGGCAAGAGCAAGAGGAAGCATCCAGGGAATTGGTGAAGAATCGAAAGAAATTTATAATCCCATTCGCAAAAAACAGGAAGTCGTTTATACCTACGGCTGGTACCTGCGTAAATACATTCGTGATGCAAAAGCAAAAGGCGCCATCCCCATTGTTTGCTCACCCATTCCCCGCAATCAATGGCGGGAAAGCAAAGTTGTCCGCTCCGCCGAGAGCTACAGCGGCTGGGCCGAACAGGTGGCCAGGGAAGAAGGGGCGCCCTTCATCAATTTAAATGATATTGTTGCCATGAAATACGAGGAGATGGGCAGCGATGCAGTCAAGCCGTTCTTCCCCGTTGATCATACCCATACGAACAAAGAAGGTGCACAATTGAATGCGCAGATCGTGGTGGCTGCTTTGAAAGATTTAGCAATTGGTGACTTGAAAAAATACATGAAATAATGTACATCCTATGGCCATATTGAAACGATTATTCCTCCTGCTCTTTATCTCATTTTCCTCTCTCATACTCTTTGCCCAGAAGATCGACCGCAAGGCACTTGTCACACGGCATAACGTGATTGTTACAAGGGCAGACTCACTTTCATCACTAACCGTTGGTAACGGGAAGTTTGCGTTCACGGTGGATGTAACCGGTCTGCAGTCTTTCCCGCTGAACTACCAGAAAGGAGTCCCGCTCGGAACCCAATCGGAGTGGGGCTGGCACAGTTTCGTGGATACAGCCGGGTACAAGCGGGAAGAGGCGCTGAAGACCTATCATGTCAACGGTCGGAACATTACGTACTTGACGCAGCAAAATAATCCGCCGCGGAAACGCGATGTGGCCAACTGGTACCGGCAAAATCCGCACCGGCTACAACTGGGCAATGTTGGTTTTGAGATAAGCAAAAAAGACGGGACCATTGCAACGCTGCAGGACATACAAAACATCAAACAAGAGCTGAATTTATGGACGGGAGAAATCAGTTCCCATTTTACGGTGGAGGGTGAACCGGTTGCCGTATCCACCGTCTGTGATGCAACCGCAGATGCGATTGGCGTTAGTGTAACCTCGCCGTTGATAGCACAAAACCGTTTGCATGTAAAAATCGTTTTCCCTTATCCAACCGGCGACTGGACAGATGAAGGAACCAATTATTCCAGCGACGAACGGCACCATACCAGTCTTTCGCAACCCGCAAATGACCTGGCCGTGCTGCAACGACAGCTGGATGCTACCGAATATTTTGTCGGGCTGAAATGGGGCGGTGAAGCCACGGTAAAAGAAAAATCACAACACCAATTTCTGCTGTCGCCTAAATCTGGAAACCGCTTTGAATTCACGGTTTCTTTTCTGCAGCCGAAGAAAGTATTTGAAGAACTGCTGTACCCCGCTGTGAAGGGGACCAGTGCCATCGGCTGGCAGCGCTACTGGCAAAGCGGCGGCGCCATTGATTTTTTTGGTAGTACCGATAAGCGGGCTGCCGAACTGGAACGTCGCATTATCCTTTCGCAATACCTGATGAAAGCGCAGGAGGCCGGCAACAATCCGCCACAGGAAACAGGGCTGACCTACAACAGCTGGTTTGGCAAGCCGCACCTCGAAATGACCTGGTGGCATGCGGCGCACTATCCGCTGTGGGGACGCATCACCTACGTGGAAAAACTCCTGGACTGGTACGCTTCGGTTGCCCCCAAAGCAAAGGCGCTTGCACAGCGGCAGGGCTTTGATGGCATCCGCTGGCAAAAGATGACCGATAACTGGGGTGATGAAACACCATCGTCGATTGGTGCGATGCTCATCTGGCAGCAACCGCATTATATTTATTTTGCGGAGCAGGCCTACCGGCATTACAAGGATCAAAAAACTTTGAACCGGTATAAAGACCTCCTTTTTGCCACGGCTGATTTTATGGCTTCCTTTGCGCATTACGACAGTACTACAAAACGCTACATCCTGGGCCCGGGATTGATTCCCGCACAGGAACGTTTTAAAGCCGAAACAACATTCAATCCCTCCTATGAACTGGTGTACTGGCAATGGGCATTGCATGTTGCACAGCAATGGCGTGAACGGTTAAAACTTCCACGCAATGCAAAGTGGGATGATGTGATTAAGAAGCTGTCGCCACTCCCCATGCAGGAAGGCAAATACCTGTTTGCCGAAAGTGCAACCGACTCTTATACCCATCCCGAATACAGAACCGATCACCCCTCGGTGTTTGCAGCCCTTGGCGTGATGCCTTCCACCGGCCAGGTGAAGCATGCGATCATGCAAAATACCTTTGACTGGATCTGGCAAAACTGGACCTGGCGTGACACCTGGGGCTGGGATTTTCCCATGACGGCCATGACGGCAACACGACTCGGCCTGCCGGAGAAAGCAGTGGATGCACTTTTGATGCCGATTCAAACGAATACGTACTTACCCAATGGCCACAACTACCAGGACGAACGCCTGCGCATTTACATGCCGGGAAATGGCGGCCTCTTAACAGCCATAGCCATGATGGTAGCCGGTTATGATGGAGCCAAAGAACCGATGCCTGGTATTCCGAAAAACGGCAGGTGGAAGGTGCGGTGGGAAGGGTTACAAAAAATGCCGTAAGTAAATCCGTTTGTATGCGTATTCTTTTTTGCATCCTGGCTTTTTACCTTGTTCAAACAGGCAAGGCACAACTGGTTCCTGTTGGCGCCATCTTTACTACGGAGCAAACACCGATGCATGATCCTGTGATCATAAAACAGGATAGCATGTACTATATTTTTTCTACCGGAAATGGAATATCGGTTTGGTCATCAAAAAACAGGGGACAATGGAAGAAAGAGGCTCCTGTTTTTGCCCACCCGCCACAATGGGCAGTTGATGCAGTGCCGGGTTTTAAAGGCCACATCTGGGCGCCGGATATCCAGTATTTCGATGGGAAGTATTACCTGTTTTATTCGGTTTCGCAGTTTGGTAAGAATACCTCGTGCATTGGCGTAGCCGTAAACAAAACGCTTCATCCTTCTTCGCCTGATTATGCCTGGAGGGACCTGGGCAAGGTTGTGCAGTCCGTCCCTGGTCGTGATTTGTGGAATGCGATTGATCCGAATATGATCACTGATGAAACAGGGACACCCTGGTTAAGTTTTGGGTCGTGGTGGACCGGGATCAAACTGGTAAAGCTGGATAGTAATATGAAGATGGCTGAACCGCAGCAATGGTATTCGCTGGCAAGAAGACCACGAAACTACAACAGTGCTGACGCGGCCGGTAGCAGCGCGGCTATTGAGGCGCCATTCATCTTTAAAAAAGGCGATTATTATTACCTGTTTGTGTCGTTTGATCTTTGCTGCAAAGGCGAGCAAAGCACTTACAAGATGGTGGTGGGAAGAAGCAGGAAACTGCAGGGCCCTTACCTGGACAAAGCCGGCCTTCGGATGGACAGCAACGGCGGTTCGTTGTTGCTGGAGGGAAACGCTGACTGGCATGGTGTAGGACATAATGCCGTATACACAGTGGATGGCAAAGACCTCCTTGTTTTTCATGGTTATGATGCTAAAGACAAAGGCCGGTCGAAGCTTCGGATAGAAGAACTGGTTTGGGATAGCGAAGGTTGGCCAGTGGTAAAATAAGAAGCGATACTATCAAAGAAAAGTTTATTGGTTTGGTAGCTGAATAGCGAAAAGAATGTACAAGTGTGCGGCGCAACCGGAGCGAAATAGCAGTACCGGCGCCTGGTACATCAATCTAAATTTGTACAGGAAGAAATCTGGGATCATACTACGTGCCTTGCACCATCACGCCAAATGCAAGCGACTTACATTCTGCCATAGACCGCTCTCAGGATGCTACAGGACGATTGGTGATGCACATTTGCATAACATAGCTTTTTATTTTAGCAGCTATATGAATAGATTTCTTCTACTTGTAGTTATCGTTTTTGCAGTTTCCTGTCGTGCACAAAAGATCCCTTCCAGAGATGCCGTGCTGACGCCGATGCGACTCACCAATGCCTACTTCATGAACAAGTGGCCTGATGCAGGCAAGTCCATTATCACCAACCGCGAACGTCCGAGTAATATCTGGACGAGAGGCGTGTATTATGAAGGACTAATGGCACTGTATGGTGTGGATCCTAAAAAAGAATATTACGATTACGCCGTACAGTGGGGCGATAAGCACAACTGGAACATGCGCAATGGTATCAAAACCCGCAATGCCGATGACCAGTGCTGTGGGCAAACCTATATTGACCTTTACCTGATTGATAAGCAGCCGGAGCGGATTCAGAACATCAAAGCCTGCATCGACAACATGGTGCAGAGCGAAAAAAAGAACGACTGGCACTGGATTGATGCCTTCCAGATGGCCATGCCGGTGTTTGCCAGGCTGGGTGTTGTGTACAACGATACCAGCTATTTCCGTAAGATGTACGATATGTACAGTCATACCAAGTACAATCTCGCCGGCACAGGACTTTATAACAAAACGCATGGTTTGTGGTACCGCGATTCTACATTCCGTCCGCCGGTGAAAACACCGGCCGGCAAAGACATTTACTGGAGCCGTGGCAATGGCTGGGTGGTGGCAGCGCTGGTTCGTACGTTGGAGTTTTTACCAAAGTCAGACCCGCACTACAACGAATACCTGCAGGACTTTAAAGACATGTGCGCAGCCCTGCTTCCCTTGCAACGCGAAGACGGCTACTGGAATGCAAGCCTGCACGATCCGGAACATTATGGCGGTAAGGAAACTACCGGTACATCCTTGTTTACCTATGGTTTTGTCTGGGGATTGAACAACGGTCATCTCAACCGCAAAACCTATCTGGCACCAGCCCTCAAAGCATGGGATGCGATGGTGAAAGAAAGCGTTCACCCGACCGGCTTTTTAGGTTATGTACAGGGCACGGGTGAGGATCCTTCCGATGGTCAACCGGTGACGTATACCAGCAAGCCTGATTTTGAAGATTATGGCCTGGGTTGTTTTTTACTGGCAGGAAGCGAAATCTACAAACTGAAATAGCAGCCCTCATTGGGCAAAATTTGATCCCGGTAAACCATGCGAAATGTAGTTGCTTTTCTTTTCACCTTTTTTTTGATTGTTGTTGCACAGGCACAAAAAGCGGCGACGAAACCCAACATTATTGTGCTGTTGGCAGACGACCTGGGGTACGGTGACATTGGTCCCTACGGGCAGCAAGAGATTCAAACGCCCAACCTCGATCGGCTGGCAAAGATGGGTACGAGATTCACGCAATTTTACTCCGGTTCTACCGTGTGTGCACCGGCCCGCAGCAGTTTTATGACGGGGCAGCACACAGGACATACACCCATTCGGGGCAACCGAACACTAAAGCCGGAGGGCCAAGTACCCCTGCCGGAATCGACGGTCACCATTGCCATGAAACTGAAAGAAGCAGGATACAAAACAGCTGCTTTCGGCAAGTGGTCGATGGGCTTTATCACTACGTCCGGCGATCCGAAGAAAAAAGGCTTTGACCATTTTTATGGCTACAACTGTCAAACGCTGGCGCACAACTATTACCCCGATCATCTTTGGGAAAATCACAACCGCCTTGAATTGCCCGGAAATACAAAAACAGATTCAGTCTATTCTGCCGACCTGATTCATGCGCAGGCGATGAATTATCTTTCGCAACCACACCATGCACCTTTTTTTCTTTACCTGCCTTATACATTGCCGCATGCCGATGTGGTGGTGCCGCATGACAGTGTGTACCAGCGCTATGTAAAAACATTTGCCGAACAGCCCGTAGCACCGCCTGCGAACAGCCGCGAAGGCTTGCATTTCGATCCTTACCCGCATGCTGCGTTTGCAGCAATGGTGACAAGGCTGGATCGTTTTGTGGGTGAGATCATGCAGTTGCTGAAGGAGAAAGGTTTGGAAGAAAACACGCTGCTCATTTTTACATCGGACAATGGTCCGCACCGGGAGAAGGGTGGCGACCCGGATTTCTTTAACAGCAGCGGGGGACTCAGGGGGATCAAACGTGACCTGTATGAAGGTGGTATTCGTGTACCTTTTATAGCCTATCAAAAAGGCGTAACAAAAAGTGGATTGGTCAACCATACACCAACAGCGTTGTGGGACCTGTACCCAACCTTTTTGCAGATGGCCGGCATTAAAGTTGATCAGCCGGTTGATGGTATCTCCCTCCTGCCTGCCCTGAAGGGTGAAAAACTACAGCAGCGGCCTTATTTCTATTGGGCGCTGCATGAAGCGGGTGGCAAGCAGGCCGTGAGGGTGGGCGACTGGAAAGCGGTAAGGGTTAATGTTAGTAAAGATGCCGACGCACCCATAGAATTGTACCATCTTAAAACCGACCCGCAGGAAAAAGCCAATATAGCGACAAAACACCCTGAGCGGGTGGCAGCGCTGAAGGCGATTTTGCAGGCAGCCTATGTGCCGGCTCCCGACTGGCCTTTGCTGGCAGGGGAAGCGGCTCGGTAGAAAAAGTTTACACCTGTTCATTCCCGTTGCTATCGTTCCACTAACGTACAGGTATCCTAAATACAAATCAATGAAACGAATTTTCTTTGTTGCTTGCTTGTTTTTTGTTTTTACCGGCCAGTCGCAAAAGCTTTCGGTCAGCGGCAACCGCTACCAGTTTTCTGCTGCCGGAAAAGACCTGGTGATTGAATTTTGTACCCCCACCATGTTCCGTGTGCGGACTTCATGGAATAAAGCTTTTGAGGCACCGGAACACTGGATGGTGGTTCAGTATCAATGGCAACCGGTTGGCGTCAGGCGCACAGAAACGGTAACTGGCTTTCAGCTTAGTACAGATGCGCTTACCGTTAAAATAGCAAAGCCTTCGCTGACGGTAGAAGTGGTGGATAAAGCCGGGAATATCTTGTCTTCAGAGGCAGTTGCCAACGGTGGTGTTTCTAAAAAAGGTGATGCGGTGCAGTGCACCAAACGCCTGGCAGCAGATGAACATTTTTTTGGGTTTGGCGAACGCATGGATTTTTTGGATCGTCGTGGTAAACGTGTTTCCCTTAATGTGGGTCGTGGCAAAGGCCGTCCGCACATCATTGGTGCTTACAATGTGCTGGAGGCTAATTACAGTCCCGTGCCGTTTTTTATGAGCACCAAAGGGTATGGTATTTTCTTTCACAATGCGTTTCCCACGCATTGGGACATGGGAAGTGCAAGAAAGGACGCCTATTCTTTTTCTGCCGATGGGGGCGAAATGGATTATTATTTTATCTACGGGCCCATGTTTCCTTCCATTCTTAACCAGTATACAACGCTCACCGGCAAGGCGCCGCTGATGCCAAAGGCTGCGTATGGTTTACATGTGGGCACTTATTCCGGCGGTACCTGGGGATATGAGCATCTCACATCAGACCGCTATGTGATAGAACTTGCCCGCAAACTACGGGAGATGGGCATTCCGGTTGACCTGCTCTGGCTTGATTCTACCTGGCGCATATTTGGTGATGTGGGCGGCAAAGGGGCTACGTCCTTCGAGTGGCGGGAAACCTTCCAAAATCCAAAAGCCATGTTTGACAGTTTGTATGCGATGAACTTCAAGATGGTAGGATTGCACCTGCGTCCGCGGTTCGATAACGGCAAAACCGTCAAATTGTTAGATACGGCCCAGCGCCTTGGCTTCACCTATCGCGAAGGTGACTATGCCGGTGAATTTGTCAATTTTTTTGATTCGGTTTCGGTTGACTTCTGGTGGAACCGTGGTGTAAAAAGAGTGGCCGATATCGGTGCGATGTTTTTAAAGACAGATGAAGGCAGTGCCTTTGGCGGACTGGCCAATGAAAGTGATAAAACAGGTCCGCAAGGAGCAGACATTGCCAAACTGCACAATCTTTTTCCGCTGGCCTATGCCAAAGCGCCGTACGAAAAATTTCAGCAGTACAATAAGTTGCGTGGCCTGAATCAAACCCGTGAAGGTTATGCGGGCATTCAGCGTTATCCTTACATTTTTGCCGGCGACTGGCCCAGCGAGTGGCAATACTTTGCACCGGTGATTAAAGCCGGGCTAAACATCGGTCTCTCCGGCGTAGGCAACTGGGCACATTGCATGGGTGGCTTTGAGCATCCTGCCGACCCGGAACTTTACATCCGATGGGTGCAGTTTGGAATGCTGAGTCCTGTAGCTATGGTGTTTGGTATGGACCATCCCGGCTACAAAGAACCGTGGAACTACGGCGAAGATGCCCTGCGTAATTTCAAAAAATATGATTCGCTGCGCTACCGCCTGCTGCCCTATATCTATAGCCATGCCTATCAAATGTATCAAACCGGCGCACCCCTGATGCGAGCCCTGGTGCTCGACTACCAGGAGGATGAGAATGTGTACGAGATCAGCGATCAATACCTGTTTGGAAGAGACCTGATGGTATGCCCCGTTACAACCAAAGGTGCCCAAACCCGAACGGTGTATTTGCCGGACGGCGACTGGTATGATTACTGGACAGGAAAAAAATACAGTGGTAAACAATATGTACACGTGGTAACACCACTGGATACAATGCCAATTTTTGCAAGGGCAGGAGCCATTCTTCCGCAGCAACCTGTCATGCAGTATGTCGATGAAAAGCCGGTCGAACTGCTGACGCTGGAAATTTTTCCGGGGCGTTCCTCCAGCTTTTCACTGTATGAAGATGATGGCAACAGTCTGCATTACCAGGATGCACAATACCGACTGACACCCATCCGCCTGGAGGAAACAGCAAGGGGCTGGCAGTTGCGAATTCAAAAGGCAGAAGGCAATTACAAGCCTGATAATTACCGGTATAGAATCAAATTTCACTTGGATAAAAAACCAGCCGCCGTATCGGAAAGCGGTTCTTCCCTGAAAGAGGCGAAAGATGGTACAGGTTGGTATTATGATGAAGCCGCAAAGACTTTGTTTGTACAACCTAAAGGCAACAACCAGCAACCGGTTAGCATAGACATTCTAAAGTGATTGCTCCTGAAACCTTACAACATTTAAACCATTTGAAAAAGGATCGGTGGTAGGGCTGTCAAAGCAGATTATTGTACATTTAGTGGTCACACCAATCACCTTGATCATGATGAAAAGATTGCTTCAGCTTTTTTTGCTGTTTGTTTCTGTCTCCTGCGCAGCACAGCCCACCGGCAACTCTGATAACCGAGAGATTGTTTTTCGTTCGGTGAACGTCCTTCCCATGGAGACCAACACGGTGCTCCGCAACCGTGATGTGTTGATCAAAGATGGAAAAATTGCAGCCATTGGCGAGGGTGGCAAACTGAAATACGGTTCCAATGCGCATGTCATCAATGCCAGTGGTTTCTATCTTATGCCCGGCCTTGCCGAGATGCATGCACATGTACCTCCCAATGATAATGTTGAAGCGCAAAAAGAAGTGGCGAAGCTGTTTGGCCTGTACGGCATCACCACTATTCGTGGCATGCTGGGTCATCCCACGCATCTTGCCTTACGGCAGATGCTGCAATCGGGCGAACTGTGGGGGCCACGGTTCACCACTTCCGGGCCTTCCTTCAACGGGCAAAGTGTGAAGTCGGCCGATGCGGCGGCAACACTGGTACGGCAGCAAAAAGAAGCCGGTTATGATTTCCTGAAACTGCACCCCGGCCTTACGGTGGAAACCTTTAACGCCATGGCCAATACAGCCAAAGAGGTGGGTATTCCCTTCGCAGGCCATGTGTCATATGATGTAGGGGTATGGCGGGCCATTGAAGCCGGTTACGCCACCATCGATCACCTGGATGGCTTTGTAGAGAGCCTGGTACCGAAGGAGGTGCAATCGGAGCAAACCAATGGCTTGTTCGGAATGTTCATCGGCGATAAAGCTGATACCACAAAGATTCCTGCACTTATCACAGCACTGAAACAAAACAACATTTGGGTAGTACCTACGCAGGCGCTGGCAGAACGTTGGATGTCGCCGGTGAGAACGGCTGAGGCTATGCGGGCCGAACCAGAGATGAAATACATGCCGGCCAGCACGCTGAATAATTGGGTAACCAGTAAGAATAATATGGCAAAGAACCCGGCTTACAATGCTGATGCGGTGAACCGCTTTATTGACCTGCGCCGGAAACTGATACGGGAGTGCAACAAGAACGGTGTTGGACTGTTGCTGGGTTGCGATGCGCCGCAGGTGTTCAATGTGCCCGGTATCTCTACCCATCATGAATTACAGTACCTCGTTGATGCAGGTCTTTCTCCCTATGATGCGTTGCGAACGGGCACTGTGAATGTTGGCAGGTTTTTTAACCGGCCGGATATGGGTGTAGTCAAAGCAGGCGCTGTTGCCGACCTGGTTCTCCTGAAAGCAAACCCATTGGAAAACATTGCCAATACAAAACTAATTGCCGGTGTAATGATTGGAGGCCGCTATCTGCCTGAAACAGAAATTGCTTCTGAACTGAAGAAACTGGAAAAACAGTAAACTTTTTCCCAACATAATTTAATGAATACATAGCACCTGAGAAGGCGTTGGAAGTACACTGGGTACTTGCTTCTTTGCACAGCTTTTGCACACTGCTTACGTGGCGTATACATTCTTCCTGAGCTGCTTTGCCCTCACAACCTATCTTTGAGCCATGCTAAAGATTGGTGTTTTTGGTACCGGCCACCTGGGAAAGTTTCATTTAAACAACTGGAAAGAACTCCCGGATGTAGAGCTGGTTGGTTTTTATGATCCGGATGATGCCATTGCCAAAGAAGTGGAAGAAAAATATTCGCTCCGCCGGTTTACATCTGAAGAAGAACTGATTGACGCCTGTGATGCCATTGACGTGGTAACGCCTACACAATACCATTTTGCCCTTTGCGAAAAGGCAATCAAGAAGGGGAAGCATGTGTTTGTGGAAAAGCCGATGGCCAATACCATCGAAGAAGCCAAAGAACTGGTGAAACTGGTGCAGGAATCCAAGATCAAGTTCCAGGTAGGACATGTGGAGCGCTTCAACCCGGCCTTCCTGGCGGCACAAACGCTGAAGCTTTCTCCCATGTTCATAGAAGTGCACCGCCTGGCGCAGTTCAATCCAAGAGGCACAGAAGTCAGTGTGATCCTCGACCTTATGATCCATGACATTGATGCCATTTTAAGCCTGGTGAAAAGCGATGTAAAAAGCATTTCTGCCAGTGGTGTGGCGGTGCTTACCGATATGCCGGATATTGCCAACGTCCGCATTGAGTTCAACAATGGTTGTGTTGCCAATCTTACCTCCAGCCGCATCTCCATCAAAAAAATGCGCAAGATGCGCCTCTTTCAGAAAGACGCCTATATCTCCATTGATTTTCTTGAAAAGAAAACAGAGGTCATCAAGCTGAAAGGAGAGGAGGATCAGAATGTTTTTGCATTTGACATTGAAACTACCGCAGGCACCAAAACCATTGCCATCGCCAATCCGCCTGTGCCCGACGTAAATGCCATCCGGAAGGAGCTGGAAGAATTTGTGCAGGCCGTCCGGACCGATGAGCAGCCACGGGTAAACGAGATCGACGGCTTCCGTGCTTTGGAAGTAGCGCACCAGATTCTGCAAAAGATCAGTCATAACCGGGTGTCGCAATAGCGTAAATGGCATTCAAAAAACATATCCATCCCTTTTGGTATGCACTGGTAGATTTTGTAAGTGCCGCAGTAGCCTGGGGACTTTTTTATTTTGCCCGCAAGCAGTTGCTCCGTGAACCCTTCACGGTTGATTACCGGTTCTGGTTGGGTGTCATTTTTATCCCTGCCGGCTGGCTGATTCTTTATGCATTGATCGGGTCGTACAGTTCTGTGTATAAAAAATCTAGGCTTGCAGAAGCGACCAATGCATTTGTATGCGCCCTGATTGGTTGTATTGTGCTTTTCTTTTTAACCGTATTGGATGACAACAGCAGCAACAGCAATTATTATTATGCTGCTTTTTTTACGCTGCTTGCCTTGCACCTGTTTTTTACACTGGCAGGAAGGATGTTGGTATTGGGTGCAGCGAAACGGCAACTGGTAAAAAAGGTCATCCAGTTTAATGCAATTATTGTGGGAACACCCTTTCATGCAGCAAAGGTTTACCGTGAAGCCGGTAAACAACTGGCAGAAGAAGGCTACCGTGTCATAGGTTTTATCAACACTGGTGCAGAACGGAATGGAGGGCAGAAAGAATTGCCGGTGCTGGGCGATACAGGCGCCATAGAAAAGCTGATTGAAGAAAAAGATGTGAAGTTGGTGGTACTGGCCATGGAGAAGAAGAATCAGCCCTTATTGGAGGAATTGCTGGTGCGTCTTTCCGAGAAAGATGTTGCGGTAAAAAGCGAAGCCAATACACTTGATATTTTATCCGGCTCGGTACGGCCGGTGAATGTGTTTGGAGCAATGCTCACCGACCTGCAAACCGGCATGATGCCCGACTGGCAGTTAAACATTAAGCGGGTGATTGATTTTTGTGGTGCCCTTTTTGCCCTGGTGATCCTTTCGCCGTTTTTCATATACATTGCTCTGAGGGTTCGGCTGTCTTCACCCGGAAGTATTTTTTACAGGCAGGAGCGGATCGGCTATAAAGGCAAACCGTTTACCATGTACAAATTCCGGTCGATGTACATGGATGCGGAAAAAAGCGGGCCATCGCTCTCTTCCGACAACGATCCCCGCATTACCCCGTGGGGAAGAGTTATGCGCAAATGGCGACTGGATGAACTGCCGCAACTTTGGAACATTATCAGGGGTGATATGAGTCTCGTGGGGCCGCGGCCGGAACGGCGCTTTTACATCGACCAGGTGATTGCGCAGTATCCCTATTACAAATACCTCCTTAAGGTAAAACCAGGGCTCACTTCCTGGGGCATGGTGCAGTTTGGTTATGCCGAGAATGTTGGGCAGATGATAGAACGAAGCAAATTCGATCTTGTGTATCTGGAAAACATATCGCTGCTTCTCGATTTTAAGATCATGCTGCACACGCTACGGATCATTTTCTCCGGGAAGGGGAAATGAGATTCTGAACCACAGAGACAGGGAGGACACAGAAGGACACAATGATTCTCCGTACCGCTGTGCCTGCGTGATTCAAAAATGAGCTGAATAGAATTACCAGCCGTACAAGTGTGCGACGCAACAGACGATTCATAGAATTTCAATAGCTGGCGACATAAAAAAACGCAGCCATCAAATGACTGCGTTTGAAAATCGAATGTAGATCGTTTATTCACTTACCACTTTCACGCTGCGCTCTACAAAGGCCGTCAGGTCAGCGCCCTTCAGCATGCCTTGCGATAACAGTGCAAGATCAAACACCTGTTTGGCAAGTTGCGTAGCATGTGTTTCGTCGGACTGCAGTATCTTGGAAACGAGCTTGTGGTTGCCGTTGATGGCCACTTTGTAGCTGTCGGGCAGGGTGCCGTAAAAACCCATGCCGCCACCGCCCATGCGGGCCATATCTTTCATGCGGCGCATCCATTCTTCCATGGTGATGGTCACCGGCAGTTCTTCGGAGGAAAGGCTTTCTACTTCCACTTTCATGGCCGTGTTGTTGATAGCCTTTTCGAAGATCTCTTTTACTTTTTTGGTTTCGTCTTCTGTAAGCTGGTGCTTTTGCGCATCCTCTTTTTCAATGAGCTTGTCCATTACATCGGCATCAACCCGTTTGAACGAAACTTTTTCCAGCTTCATTTCCAGTTGCTGCATAAAGTGGTTGTCGAGCGGCATGTCCATCACCAATACATCATAATTGCGTTTTTCCGCTGTTGCTATATAGCTGTGCTGCTTTTCCGCATCCGGCGTGTACAAGTAAATGGCAGTGCCGTTCTTGTCGGTCTGAAAGTCTTTTACTTTGGCGTTGTATTCTTCAAATGTATAGTGCTCGTTCTTTGTATTGGTAAGAAGCGCAAAGTCCTTTGCTTTTTCATAAAACTTTTCTTCGGTGATCATGCCGTACTTCACAAACAATCCTATGTCCTTCCATTTTTCTTCGTAGGCTTTGCGGTCTTTGCGGAAAAGTTCATTCAGCTTATCGGCTACTTTACGGGTAATGTAGCTGTTGATCTTTTTTACATTGCTGTCGGCCTGCAGGAAGGAGCGGCTTACGTTCAGCGGAATGTCCGGCGAATCGATTACACCATGCAGCAGCATTAAAAACTCCGGTACAATGTCTTTTACTTCATCGGTAATGAACACCTGGCGGGAAAACAGCTTGATCTTGTTTTTCTGGAGCTCAAATTCGTTCTTCACTTTCGGGAAGTAAAGCACACCGGTGAGGTTGAAAGGATAATCCACATTCAGGTGAATCCAGAACAGTGGTTCTTCCGACATCGGGTACAGCTCACGGTAAAACTTCAGGTAATCTTCATCTTTCAGTTCAGACGGCTGCTTGGTCCAGATGGGTGTTGTGTCGTTGATGATGTTCGGCACTTCCACATCCTTGTACTTGGTTTTGCCTTCTTCGTCTACACCATCTTCTTCGCTTTCGGTTTTAGTACCGAACTGGATGGGCACCGGCATAAATCGGCAGTATTTTTCAAGGATGCCCTGCAGCTTCCACTTATCCAGGAATTCTTCATTCTCACTGTTGATGTACAGGATCACATCCGTTCCTCTTTCGCTGCGGTTGCCTTCCGTGATCTCGAATTCAGTGCTGCCATCGCAGATCCAGCGGGCCGGCTCGGCGCCTTCCTGGTAAGAGAGGGTTTGAATCTCCACTTTATCGGCCACCATAAAAGCCGAATAAAATCCCAGTCCAAAACGGCCAATGATCTCGTTGGCATCTTTGGCTTCCTTGAATTTTTCCATGAATTCCGTAGCACCGGAAAAAGCAATCTGGTTGATGTATTTCTTGATTTCGTCGGCCGTCATTCCAATTCCTCTATCTGAAACGGTAATGGTCTTGGCCGCTTCATCAAGCGTTATCTCGATCTTCAGTTCTCCCAGTTCCTGGTTGTATTGCCCCAGTGATGACAGGCGTTTTACTTTCTGGGTGGCATCTACCGCGTTGCTCACCAACTCACGCAAAAAGATCTCATGATCGGAATACAAGAACTTTTTGATGATGGGAAAAATATTTTCGGTATGAATGGAGATTGTTCCTTTTTCCTGTACCATATACTTATATAATTATTGAATTGTTCAGTAAAATCAGCCCACTGCATCAATGGATGTTCCAAAGTAAAGGATATTGCCACATTGACAGCGCAATTCTTTTTACTCCCTCTTAAAGGTTCTGCCGGGGTGCAGAAACGTCTCTGTTTGCCTGAAAAATTGATCAGCAGACTGAACAAATTACAGGCTCTGCTATAAAAAAATCTTTACGGTGTTTTGCTCCTGACCGGAATGTGGGCATGTAAGTTGTATATAGAAACCTGAAATTTTTTCATTGCTAAACAAAAAAACACTGAAATATGAAAAAGACGTTACTGGCGATGCTCCTTGTTGGAGGTTCAATCAGCGTAATCGCGCAAACTACCCCTACCACACCAACTACGCCAACACAAGACCCGACAACCACACAGCCAACAACTACACAACCTACTACATCGCAGCCTACTTCGACTGACCCAAGTATGCAGACGAACACCATGAACAACAATAACACCATGAACACCAATTCAAACATCAATACATGGAATGGTGTTTCTGTCAACAGCACTTCCTGGGCGCCAGAAAGAGATCCGTCCTGGAACTGGAACAACTATGGTGTTTGGAACAGCAGTGCAAACTGGAACGCAAATCCCAATTCACCTACAGGGAATAATACAGCTAACATGAACAACCAGAACATGAATGCTGATGGTACCATGAGTTCTACCGGTAACTACAGCGCTTATGGCGGTACAGCCGTTCCTTACCTGCCTGCAAACGTTCAGTTCCGTTTCAACCAGGATTTCCCTACAACGGCCAATACACCGTTTAGCTGGAATCAATATGGTGACTGGTTCCATACCTATCACATGAACAACGGTCGCCTTACCCAGTATTTCTATGATACAAGAGGTAATGGATATGCACTGGCACTGCCTGTATTGCATACTTATGTTCCTGAAAACATTGTAGCAAATGCACTGAACAAGTATGGCTCCAGCCTGTATTCAATTTCCATGGTAAGAACCAATGGCAATGACAGCACCGGTACGTATCAAATCGGTCTGCTGGACCGCGGACAGCTTTACATGCAATACCTGGATGAAAATGGTGTTACTGTTGGTGATGTTTGGCGTGTGGATGAAGTAGACAGCGCGGGTGTGATGACTACAACAGAAAACAATGCAGCTATGGGAAGCGGTATGAACAACAGCAATATGAACACAAATCAGAGCGCTACTAATCAATCAACAATGGGTAACACTTCTGATATGAATCAAACGCAAACCGCTACGGATCCTTCTCAGCAAGTAACCGAGATCAAAACAAAAGAAGGAAAAACCGAGATTGAGTATGCTGATGGTTCTCAAACAAAAATCAAAACTGAAAAGGATAAAATAAAGATCAAGACCAGAGACGGTAAGAAAACAAAAATTGAAAACGAATAAGTAAAACCGTTATAAGTTTTGTTTGTAAACAGTACTGAAAAGAACCCAGGTCAAGGGTTCTTTTCAGTCTTAAAAAGATGGTATTATGGATAACAGAAACAGGCCCATGGACAATGAACAAGAGCAGACATCGCAAAACACATCTTCGCAGAAAGTGATAAATCCCTTTGAGAACAGCCAGCCAGTTGAAAAAGATATTGAACAGTCGCAGGAAGAACTCGATAAAGAGCAGGCATACAAAGAAGCGCTTACGGAAAGAGATTAGGAACAGGAGCAAGGGAGATCTTGTCACCACTACAGCATAAATGACGTAAACTTTATTTTATGGAGAACAATAACGATAAACGCCTGGATATACCGGCAGAAGCCAACCGCGAAAAGCATATCAATTTTATGGATGCGGAAGAAAAGACCGCTTCGGAAAATGTTTCCGATGAAAATCGATTCGGCGCATCAAAAGAAGATGAAGAGCGCCGCAAACAATGGCAGGAAGGGTTGGAGGAAGGCCGCAAAGCAGCAGAACAAAACCGCGACTAATGCTGCCACAGTTTCAACAATCCACGTTTGAAAGCCAGCCGGTCGCCTGTAAAAGATGCGGCTGGTCGGGTACCGGTGCCGATGCCCTACTGATCGATTTTTACGGCGTTACCGACAGCCAGGAAATTTATTGTCCGGAATGCGATAAAAAGATAGGGACGGTGGTAAAAGACAACCGCAGCGACCCGCCGGGTGAAAGTGCCACCGATCTGAGTTTCCAGATCGGTTAGCCTTCTTTCGTGGCAGATGCCAGCAGGCGTTCTTCTATCACCTGTTGAAATGCATTTTTGGGGATAGCACCTTTTTGCATCATGGGAGCTCCTTCTACCGGGATAAACAGGAGAGTAGGTATGCTTTGTATCCCAAACAAGGCAGATAACTCCTCTTCTTTGTCCGTATCGATTTTATAGATCACCAGCTTTCCTTCGTACTCATTCGACAATTCCTCCAGCACCGGTGCTACAGCTTTACAGGGACCGCACCAGTCGGCGTAAAAGTCTACGATCGCTGGCAAAGAACCCGCATATTTCCACTCCTGGTCTTTTGTGTAATCAAATATCTTTTCCCTGAATCCTTCTGCTGTTAATTGTACAGTTGCCATGCTTCTTTTTTCAATTTACCCTCCATAATCAGGCCAGCCCTTTTCCATGAGCGGCGGCAAATACCTGTCAGTGAAAGCTGATATGCAGGGAATGCTGTTATGTTTGCAAAAAATACTGCACATGATGGCACGACTCTTTTCCAAATGTTTTTTCGTATACGGGTTATTGTTCTGTAGCCTTGCAAACGCACAGAACGCTTATCGTTATACGGTCGATCTGACCAACGTGACAGATGACAACCTCCAGGTAGAACTGCTGACGCCTGCTGTGAAAACGGGCACGGCTGTTTTCTCCTTTCCCAAGATTATTCCCGGTACATACAGCATCAGCGACTATGGGAAGTTCATCAGCAATGTAAAAGCTTTCAACAAAAGCGGGAAAGCCTTGCCCGTAACCAAAGCAGGGGAGAACCAGTGGCGCATCAGCAACGCTGCCACACTACACAAAGTAACCTATGTGGTGGAAGACATTTTTGATACCAAAAAGGAGCATAATGTTTACCCGATGGCTGCCACGGATTTTGAAGCAGGAAAAGCCTTTGTGCTGCACACACCGGGTGTGTTTGGATTTATCAACGGCATGAACAAAGTCCCTTTCGAGATCACCGTACGAAAGCCTGCAGGTTTTTATGGCTCTACTGCGCTGATTCCAGAAACTACCACTGCTTCGCAGGATGTGTTTACGGTAGATAATGTGGATATTTTGTATGATTCGCCCATCATGTACACGGTACCGGATACCTCCACCGTAAAAGTGGGCAATGCAGATGTGCTGGTGTCGGTGTATTCGCCCAACAACAAGCTCAATGCAAAGGAAATTGCTGGCTGGATGCATGAACTGCTGGACGCAACAAAAAATTATTTAGGCGGAAAGCTGCCCACCGACCGGTATGCTTTTCTTTATTATTTCCATGAACCAGGGGCGGAACATTCTTTTCCCCGCGGTTTGGGCGGCGCCCTGGAGCATGCTTCTTCTTCGTTTTATTATGTACCGGAAATGGAGCCCGAACGGATCAAGAACATGCTGGTGGATATTTCCTCGCATGAGTTTTTTCACATCATTACCCCGCTGACCATTGCCTCGAGGGAAGTGAAAGAATTCAATTTCAACGAAGCGGTGCTTTCCAAACACCTGTGGCTGTACGAAGGTGTGACGGAATACACCTCGCATCATGTACAGGTAAAGTATGGTTTGAACACAGTGCAGCAGTTCCTGAATAAACTTTCGCAAAAAATCACCAATTCCCGCACCCGGCACAATGATACCCTGTCCTTTACCACCATGAGTAAGGAAAGTGCCGGTAAATACAAAGACGAATACGGGAATGTGTATGAAAAAGGAGCCCTGATAGCAGCTGTGCTGGATATTTATCTTTTGCACCTGTCCGATGGAACATACGGTTTGCGCAACCTAACATACGATCTTGGCGTACGCTTTGGCAAGTACCGTCCTTTTAATGATGATGAATTGTTTGATGAGATTGCCCGGCTTTCCTACCCGGAAACCAGGGAGTTCTTCCGGAAATACGTGGAGGGCACTACGCCTATTCCCTATGACTATTTCTTTGGCCTTGCCGGTGTAAAGTTCTCTCCGGTGGCGGAAACAAAGACCATGAGCTTTGGCGGCATCACACCAGCACTCAATGAAAGCGGCCAGTTGATTGTAGGACCGCAATCACAATTAAATGAGTTTGGGAAAACTTTGGGCTACCAGGTAGGCGATGTTTTGTATGCCTTCAACGGTGTACAACTGACGCCTGAGCGGTTTGGAAAAGTGGTGGACAGTTTGAAAAGAGTCAGCAAAGAAGGCGAGCCCTTTGAAGTCAGCATTGGCAGAAAGGCCGCAAGCGGTGCCATCGAACCGATGACACTTCGGGGTAAAGTAACCATGGTTACAACAACTGAAAGAAACAAACTGGAACTGATGCCTTCTCCTACCAAAAAACAGGAGACGGTTCGGCGAGCCTGGCTTACCACCAATCAAACGGCAACCGCATCCAAAGAATACCCGGCCAATCCCACCGATGTGGCTTCCGTAGATGCGGTTCTGAAGGCAACTTATGATGTGATCTCAGGGCCGGCCGGTCCCCGCAACTGGGATCGTTTTCACAGTTTATTTTTGCCGGGAGCGAAAATGGGTGCGGTCATCACAAGACCTGATGGAAGCACTGTTTTCCGGCAGTTTACACCAGCCGAGTACCAGCGTAACAACGGGCCTCATTTTACACAATCGGGGTTTTATGAAGAAGAACTGGGCCGCCAGGTAACGCCATTCGGCAATCTTGCCCATGTGCAGTCGGCTTACCAATACCGCCTTGCACCCGGTGGCAAAGTGGAAGTTCGTGGCGTGAATTACATAACACTTGTAAAAACAGACAACCGCTGGTGGATTGCCGAACTGGTGTGGCAGGAAGAAAGTGCAGCGAATCCTATCCCGGCAAGCCTGGTAAGGCAACAATAAAATTTGGTATCAGGAAGTAAAACGGGTGTCCTGATTGCAGGACACCCGTTTTTATTTGGCTCTATTCGCATCTTTTGACATAGATTCTTTCGGGCATGTAGCCAAATACAAAGGTGGTTACATCGCAGAGCCACATCGACTGCGCCACCTCATTTCCTTCAAAGCTCTTCATATAATAATAACCACCGCCCATCGAGGGTTCGCAAAGCTGCGTAAGCCGCAGTTCATCGCCGCCTTCAAAGGGCTGTACATCCATCTGCAGGGTAACATCCTTGTTGGTCCCCGCAACAATATCCAACATGGTATCGGCTCCGGCTACCATCGCTAAATCGCCTTTGCTGCCACCATCTTCCAGGTATTCCGGAAGATCAATATACCATCCGCCGCCTTCGCGGTAAAACCGGTGCTGTTTCATGCAATTAAATTGAATTGATACCTGTTGCCAGAATCGTTCCAGAGCAGGAAAATGAAGAGGTCAGATCAGGGATTATAGGTTTTCAGAAACGACTCTATTCTGTTGTAAGAGTCTGTAAGGTTGGTGCCCGTCCATCCATGGCCTTCGGTTGGATAAAGTATCATTTGCACCGGTACACCAGCCGCTTCCAGCCGTGCCTTTAGTGCTGTTGATTGCGAAGGCGATACCAGTGGATCGGCCCCTCCCTGCAGGATCAGTGTGTGCGGCGATTGTGCCGAAACAAAATTAATCGGACTGGAACTTTCGTAAAGACCGGCATTAGTAGCGGGTGTACCGCTCAACAAGGCCTGCAGGATCAATTGCTCTAAAGAAGTGGTGGCGTTATTGTACAAGGCTACCAGGTCGGTAGGGCCAAACATGTCCACCACCGCTTTTACTTTCGGGGAATTGTTTTTATACGCTTGCAACAGGGTCAGGTGAGCGCCGGCCGACACACCAAGCGCCGCCAGTTTTTCCTTGTTGAACTTATATTCCTCTGCCCTGGCAACAATGGCTGCAAAGGCAGCCTTCACATCGGTTTCCTGCGTAGGAAAAGGGTTGGTAGCAGGTAGCTGCCCCAGCCGGTAATTGATATTGATAATGGCATAACCCGGCAGTCGCTGTTTGAAAACCGGGATGTACTCGTTGAACTCTGTTTTATCACCGCTGCTCCAGGAGCCGCCATGGACCAATACCAGCACTTTTGTTTCCGAACTGTTTCGATTGGCAGGAAGATACACGTCCATCTTCTGGGCCGGATCGGAGCCATAGGCTACATCCAGGAGTGTTTTTTCGGCGTTATCCTGTGCCTGGTCATTGGTCTCTTTCTGGCATCCTGTAACAAAGACAAAAAGCAATAAGGAAAAGAAAAGTTGCTTCATAACATGCATTATAACAAACAGGTCATCTAAAGATGCACTAAATGTTTCATGTTAACGCAAACCACCGGCAAAAATTTTACGGTACGTGTTGCTCCAGAAAATTCTCAATCCGGTCAAAGGAAGAAACAAGTGCCTGGCCGTACCAACGTCCGTGACCTTCTGCGGGATAAACATGCAGTTCGTGTGCAACGCCGGCTTTCTCCAGTTTTTGTGCCAGCAGTCTGGATTGCGAAACATTCACGACTACATCCTTTCCGCCGTGGAGGATCAGTGTTGGCGGCGATTGCCTGCTCACAAAATGCGCCGGGCTGGATTCTTCAAAAATACGCTTGTCGGTTTCCGGCGATTTACCGGTGATCATCTGCAGCGCCATTGGCACCAGCGGATGCCAGGGCTTTTGGTACATTGCCACCAGGTCAGTCGGACCGAAATAATCAATCACTGCGTTGATACGGGGCGAAGCATATTTATACGCCTGCAGCAAAGCCAGGTGTGCACCGGCCGAGAAACCAAGCAGGGAAAGCCTGTCCTTGTTGATGTGATAATCGTTCGCATTGGCGACAATAAAGTCGATTGCCGCTTTCACGTCCTCTTCCTGGGTGGGAAAAAGGTTGCCCCCATTCACCAGCCGGTAATTGATGTTAAAGATGGCATAATCGGGGAGGCGGGTCTTCAGGCTGTCGATATAGCCAACAAAATCGGACTTGCTGCCGCTGGTCCAACCGCCGCCATGAATCAGGATCAGTGATTTGGTTGTTGCTGAGGTGCGGTTGGCCGGCAGGTAAATGTCCAACTTCTGCAGGCTGTCCTTTCCATAGGGTATATTCAAATGGGTTTGTGCAGGCAGTGCCTTTTCACTAGCAGAAGTAGTCGACTCCTGCTTGCATGATGAAAATATAGTCATTGATAAGATTAAAATTTGTAAGATTTTCATGGATGCCGCATATGCGCAAGTGACATGCCGTAAAAACAAAAAAGCACCTTAAATAGGTGCTTTAAACTGTTAAGTTTTATCGGTTTATGATTTGAGATCGAGCCTGATCTGGAGTTCCTCCAGTTGTTTGTTGTCAATGCTGCTTGGCGCATCGAGCATCACATCGCGGCCACTGTTGTTTTTGGGAAAGGCAATGAAATCGCGGATACTTTCGCTGCCGCCCAAAATGGAACAGAGACGGTCAAAACCAAAGGCGATACCACCGTGTGGCGGCGCACCGTATTCAAAGGCGCCCAACAGGAAACCGAATTTGTGCTGCGCCTCTTCCTGGCTCATGCCCAGTGCCGCAAACATTTTTTCCTGCAGTTCCCGCTGGTAGATGCGAATCGATCCACCACCAATTTCATTCCCGTTCAGTACCATATCGTAGGCATTGGCTTTGATGTTGGCGTAAGGATGTTTCAGGTATTCAGTCGCATTTTTAATCTCCGGATCGTTGCTGATCATGACATCGATCTGCGAAGGTTTGGGAGACGTAAAAGGATGGTGACGGGCTACCCAGCGGTTCTCTTCTTCGGCATATTCAAACAGGGGAAAGTCCAGCACCCAAAGCAGCTTGAACTCATCCTTTTTCCGCAAGCCCAGGCGTTCGCCCAGTTCCAGGCGCAGTTCCGCAATGGCTTTGCGGGTCCGCTCTTCGGCACCGGCCAGGATGAGGATCAGGTCACCGGGAGCGGCATTTACATAGGTTGCTATGCTGCGCAAGGCATCTTCGTTGAAGAACTTATCAACACTGCTTTTCAGCGTGCCATCTGTATTGTACTTGATGTTGACAAGACCCTGCATGCCAATCTGGGGACGTTTGACCCAATCGGTCAGTTCATCAATCTGTTTGCGGGTGTATTCGGCCGCACCGGGAACAGCAATGGCCACTACTGTTTCAGCATTGTCAAACACGCCAAAACCGGTATTGCCGGCGGCAAAAGGAGAGGCCTTCAGGGCTTCCTGCTTTTCTGTAAAAACAGTGGAAGGCACTTTCAGGTTAGCCAACTTCATTCCAAAACGAATATCGGGTTTGTCGATGCCGTACTGGAACATGGCATCTTCCCAGGTCATACGTTCTACGGTTTCGGCGTAATCGATTCCTTTCACTTGTTTGAAGATGTATTTCACCAGGCCCTCAAACATGTTCAGGATGTCTTCCTGTTCAACAAAGGCCATTTCGCAGTCGATCTGCGTAAACTCGGGCTGGCGGTCGGCACGCAGGTCCTCATCGCGGAAACATTTTACTATCTGGTAGTAGCGATCGTAGCCACTTACCATCAGCAGTTGCTTAAAGGTTTGCGGCGATTGCGGCAGTGCATAAAACTCACCCGGGTTCATGCGGGAAGGCACTACAAAATCCCTGGCACCTTCGGGCGTAGATTTGATCAGGAAAGGTGTTTCAATATCCATAAAACCCTGCTGGTGCAAGTAATCGCGGGTAGCACGGTTAACTGCGTAACGTAGTTCCAGGTTGCGTTTGACAGCGCCACGGCGCAGGTCGAGATAGCGGTAACGCATCCGCAGGTCATCGCCACCATCGGTATCATCCTGGATGGTAAAAGGCGGAATGGCGGATTTGTTCAGAATCGTAAAGGAAGAAATCTTGATCTCGACTTCACCGGTCGGAAGCTGCAGGTTTTTGTTGCTGCGCTCTACAACAGTCCCGGTGGCCTGTATCACAAATTCGCGGCCGAGAGGAGAGGCGTCCAATTGTGAATTCAGTTCTTCACCAAACAGCAATTGTGTAATGCCGTAGCGGTCGCGAAGGTCAATAAATGTAATGGAACCGAACTTGCGAACGGTTTGCACCCAGCCCGCAAGGGTCACTTCTTTGTTTACATCGGAAAGGCGTAATTCACCACAGGTATGCGTACGAAACATAGTTATAGTTCAAAGTTTTTAGTTCAAGGTTCAAAGCCAGTACTGTTTTGGTTTTTCAGGCGGCAAAGATAGTTGTTTGGATAGTGGATAGTAGCTATTTGCTATTGTGATATTAGTATATTGGGATATTTGGTTAGTAAGCTAACGTAGCGAAGTTCCATCAGGAACAACCAACTGTGAACTGTAAACGGTAAAGGTTGAACCGTTACAAGTCAATGCCGATCTTTTTCATGAGAATGGAAGCATTGAGACTTTTGCAGACGCCGTGTTTGAGCTTGTAGTCGAAATACAATTCTTCTCCTTCCACTTCCACGTCAAAATGATAGTTTTCGATAGAGGAGGGAAATTCAGTTTGCAATTGTGCCAGTTCCACGTCATGGGTAGCAATCACCGCCACAGCGTTTTCCCTGGTCAATTGTTTTAATAAGGCGGCGGCACCCGTGTGCCGATCATAAGAGTTGGTGCCGCGTAAAATTTCATCCAGCAGGATAAATACATTTTCATGTGCTTTCACCCGCTCGATGATACTGCGCAGTTTTTTCAGTTCCGCATAAAACGTAGAGGTGTTCTCGGCCAGGTTATCGGCAATACGCATGCTGCTGAGCAACTGTACCGGCGATAATACAAACGCTTTGGCACAAACCGGTGCGCCCATTTGCGCCAGCACAATGTTTACACCCAGGCTGCGCAGGAATGTGCTTTTTCCCGCCATGTTAGAGCCGGTGATGAGCCCAATTTTAGCAACACCTTCCACGCTGTAATTGTTGTTAACTCTTTGTTCCTGCGGGATCAGGGGGTGCCCGATTTCTTTGCCCTGCAGGCTGAAATGGGTTGGCTTGAAGGTGGGAAAGCACCAGGCCGGATGATTGAAATGCAGGGTGCAGATGCTGTGCACCACTTCCATTTCGGCAATGGTTGCAAACCATTTATCCACCACGTTTTTATTGCGTCGTCGCCAGGCATTCAGGTGAATCATCTGCCGTACATCCCACAACAAAAGCGAGTTGAAGACAAGCAGACCTACAAAGTTGTTGCGCAGATCAAACCTGTCCAGGATTCTTTTGAGGTCCCTGAGTTCTTCACCGGCTGGATTGTTATTGCTTTTGATCTCCTGCTGCAATGTTTTCAGGTGTGCCGTTTGCACGGGGAGGGATTCCATCCAGATGATGAGGGCCTGCAATGTGCCTGCTTCTTTTACAATACCACCCAGGTGGATATAGGGCATAATGGCCTTGCGGCTCAACAACAGGGAAAAAATAAAATAAAGGAGAAACAGCATGACGAAGACAGATCCGGGAATATACCCGAGAATGGCCGCTACTGCCGACCCGATGGTAAGTACACTATAAACCGGAAGAAAAACTTTCCACGCAGGAGCAGTAAAATGTTCTTCTTCCTCTTGCAGCCATATAGCAATCTTTCGTTGGGTAGATACGGAAATCTGGGTTTGCATGGAATGCGCCTGCCACTGTTGCCGCCACCTTATGTTTGCTGCTAATTCTTTCACTGCTTCCTGCCGTTGCTGAATGATTTCAACAGGTAAGGGGTGGAGCAGGTTTCCGGCAAGCAGCTGCTTTCCCTGTTCCGTATAGCACCGGTTCAGCCATTGATAAATAGAGGCCTTTCCAAAAATATCCAGGTCATTGGCATAGGGATGTTCCTGTGGCGTAAACACGTCTCCGCTTTCGCGGTTATAAAACCGGTGGGCAAGAACCTCCAGTTCTTCTTCATTCAGCCGGATCAGGGTTTTGGTATTCCGTATCTGCGCATTGTTGGCTACATCTACCGATACCAGGTAAAGCAGGATGGCAATTCCTACTACAGTAGGAATAAGCCCTTCCACACCAAAGCTGGTAAAGATGTTATACGCCAGGATAATTGTAAGCAGGAACACAGCTAAGCGCAGCCAGCCAAGTCTTGAGCGTTTTTTTTCCAGTTGTAGAAGGTGGGCCTGGTGTTGGGATAACTGCTGCCGGTAAGTATCATGTGGAGCGTACTCGTTCATAATCAAAAATGGCAAAGTAACGGATTGCTCCGCGATTCCTGCTGGTAGAAAAAGGAATGAATTTTCAGAACATAGCTTGCTCATCCACCCGGTAAACTATCTTAGTAGCTGCCAAACGGAGCTTATGGTGCAATTCACAACCACAATTAAAAAATTTGATAAACAAGGGGAGAAGACCGGGTGGACCTATATCCAGATTGCTGCGACAGATGCAGAAAAACTCAATCCCGGTGTGAAAACTTCTTACAGGGTAAAAGGGGCACTGGACCAGTTTGTCATTGAAAAAACAGCCCTACTGCCCATGGGAGACGGCAATTTTATCCTACCGTTGAATGCCGCTATACGCAAAGGCATCCGCAAGGGCAAGGGTGATTTGTTGCAGGTGCAACTGGAACTGGACAAAGAGCCGCTGGCCATAGATAAAGATTTCCAAGAATGTCTTGACGATGATCCCGAAGCATTACAATTCTTTCAAACCCTGGCCAAAGGTCACCAGAACTATTTTTCCAAATGGATACAAAGTGCCAAGACCGAGCCGACCAAGGCAAAACGTATTGCCCTGGCCGTGACAGCCCTTGCCAGGGGCATGGGCTTCCCGGAAATGCTGCGGGCACAAAAGGCCGAAAAACAAAAACTGGGCTGGTAATTACCGGTCGTTGCTGAGCGTATCGTCTATCTCTTCAATATCGCCACGCTTGCCATCCAGGTCTTCCTGCATTTTTTCAATATCGGATTTGCGTAGGTCATCGTTCGACACACCGATGGTGTTGTCTTTCCGGGGATCAATACTTTTATCGTGCTGGTCCTCTTCCGGTGTTTGCAGGGTACTTCCGGGTGCACCATAGATCTTGATCTCTTCCTCCTGTCGGTTGTCTTTGTTGTTATCGTTTCTCTTATTCATATCCATTAGGTTGTTAAAGGTGAAGCATCGTCACGGCCACCGATACCCAATTTTTCTGATGTGGGATCGGCAGCGTCGCCAAATTCAGGGTTGATCTCCGTTCCGGCGGTGCCTTCAGACAGATTATCCTTTGCCACATTGGCCCGGCTGTCGTTGATGGTTGGCGCATCGGGCATCAACCGGCTATTGCCCGGCGGAGTACTTTGCGCAGGACTGTTGACCTGCATGTTTCCTGTTCTTTCCCCGCTATTGTCTTTTCTTTCTTCCATGGCTTTTCGATTTATAAAGACAGCATGCAGAAACTCAGGCATCCTCGCCATTGGTTACTTCTTTGCTGTGTGTTGTCGGCGTGTTATCCGCGGTCTGATCCATGGCAGCATCCTGTTTACCTTTCAATTCCTGTTCGCTGCGTGCCGGAATGTTGATCTCCTCGCCATCCGGCTTTTGCACATACACATGGCTGCGGCCTTTGACATCCATATTTTGCTGTTGCGGCTTCATAGCTTATTTCTCATAGAAAGCGGAAATGTTGTGCCAAAATCATTTACAGCCTTTCTTTGCAATTGTTACCATCACCTAAACCTGATTCCAATGCCTACCCAACATTTACTTATAAAGGGAAGAGTACAAGGTGTTTATTTCCGGGCTTCAGCCAAAGAAGTTGCCGATGCATTGGGGCTTGTGGGCTGGATTCGGAACACAGCCGAAGGCCATGTGGAAGCTTTAGTGAGCGGTACCGCCTACCAATTGCAGGATTTTTTGGGCTGGTGCCGGCAAGGCCCCGCGGGAGCCAGCGTAACCGGTGTTGAGGTAGAAGACAGGGCTGAAGAAAATTTTGAAAATTTCAGAATAATTCGCGGTTAGGAAGCTTTTTACAGCCGGGCTTGCTTGTGCATATCAAACCCCAAACTGTCCTCGACTATAGCAAAAATTACCCACCAACTCAGCCATTCCCGTTTACCGGCACAGCGGCATCATTTTGTTGCGATGGCCAGTTGTACTGCATCATTTGTTAACCGTTTTAAATTCTGAGTGTTATGGCAGAAAGAGGTCAATCAGACAATCAAGGCAGAATGGACCAGGAAAGCCGTGGTATGGGGCCTATGGGAAATTCCCAGCGAAACGAAATGGATAGAATGAACTCTTCCGAAAACAATGGGGAAGAATCCGGTAGCCGCAAAACGTCAAACCGGGGTTTTGCTGCAATGGATCCTGAAAAACAGCGTCGTATTGCCAGTGAAGGTGGCCGCGCTGCGCACCGCCAGGGCGTAGCCCATGAGTGGAGTCGTGATGAAGCCCGTGAAGCAGGCCGGAAAGGCGGACAGATCGTGAGTCAAAACCGTGAGCACATGAGTGAGATTGGCAGAAAAGGGGGACAGAGCTCCGGTCAGCGCCGTCAGCGGACCAACGAAGAAAGAGGTGACATGTAATCGCCGGTTGTGAATTGTCAGTGGTGAAAACGGAGTTTACTGACTCACCCTTCACCACTGACCACTCACGACATTATTCGTCAAAACGTTTATCTGCTTTCTCATCCCCATCACTGTCTTCCCTGAAATTATCCGACGAAGTGCGGGTTAGGTTTTCTTTTGCGCTGTCAGTTTCTGATGTGCTCATTGTATTGGCACCCTGACGTGCATCCTCATCCCGGAGATGGGGATCATTATGCCTGCCTTCTTCTGTAGGCCGGTTGCGGGTAATGTCATTTTTTTCCTGCATAACTTTTTTGTGTTTAACACCAAAATTGTTATGCCACCCGGAACTCAGTAAGCTGCATTTTCAAACTCGAAACGATTGCTTTCCTGGTAGGCAGCAAATGCATCCGGGTCGCCGTAGGGGCCCTGGTACTTGGCACTGCTGAAGGCAAGAATGGGGAAAAAGGGAATTGGAAGGAAAAGCAACCCCAGGGTAAAACCAATGTTTTTACCAAAGCTTTTCGACAGCAGATACGTGATTTTAATGGCGAAATAAAGATTTACCAGCGGTATAAACAGCAGCAGCATCCACCAGCCGGGCTTACCCACTACCTTCAGGTGAACATAAAGATTGTAAATGGGAATAATGGCAGCCCAGCCAGGTTTACCTGCTTTTTCAAAGATGCGCCACTGGGAAATGATGCCAATCAGGGCAATAGCACCCATTAAGGCCATGATGGTAAAGATGATTGCCGGGTCGATGAGAGCTTCCGTCTCGTAATAATTTTCTTCCATAGGGTAGAATGTTTTGGTTAAAAAAGACAAGTTTATAAATTTCCTGCTACTTTAGCAATCTATCAAACAATGTTTTTCAATAGACTATGAAAAAGATCCTATTCGGCTCCGCTATTCTGGCTGCTTTTGCCATGACTGCCTGCAGCAACAATGCGGCAGAAACAGTAAGCCGTGACGACTCCTCCACACAAACAAAAAGTGCCACTGCGCAAAACAATGAACCGCCCAAACCACAATTGGATACAGCCCGGTACCACCAGTTGATGGCACACCTGGCCAATGGGGATACCACCGGCCGCTGGCCCGTAAAAGGACCACTGCCGCTGCCAGGCGCCATCCTGCCGTTTAACAGGGTAGTGGCGTATTACGGAAACTTGTACAGCAACCGTATGGGTGCCCTCGGCAAATGGCCTAAAAAGGAAATGATTCCCCGCCTGCTGGAGGAAGTAAGAAAATGGAATGAAGCCGATAGCGTGATCAAGTCCATTCCGGCGCTGCACTACATTGCGGTAACGGCACAGAGTAGTCCGGGTAAGGACAACAAATGGCGTTTCCGGATGCCGTATGGCCAGATTGATACGGTGCTGAAATGGGCAAAGGAGATCGATGCCATTGTCTTTATCGATATTCAAACAGGGCTGAGCGATCTGCAGGCCGAAGTGCCGCATTATGAAAAATATCTTTCCATGCCCAACGTACACCTGGGCATTGATCCCGAGTTTTACATGAATTCCAAAGGCGGGGCCCGCCCGGGTAGTGTGATTGGATCGGTTGATGCCCGTGAAATCAACTGGGTAAGTGATTACCTGGCGAACCTGGTGCGAACCCATAACCTGCCGCCTAAAATGTTCATGATCCACCGCTTTACACAGGGCATGGTAACCAATTCCAAGAACATTAAGCTTCATCCCGAATTGCAAATCATTATGGACATGGATGGCTGGGGACCCACTGCGAAAAAGAAAAGCACGTATTACAGCTGGATTGCACCGGAGCCTGTGCAGTTTACGGGTTTCAAGCTGTTTTATGTGAATGATACGGAATACAGTAATCAAAAAGAGCTGATGACAAGGGAAGAGATTCTGAACCTGCGTCCGCGGCCGATTTATATTCAGTACCAGTAAGTCTTACTGGCCTACTGCCCCTTCCCTGACCTTCTACCGGTAGAGGGAGGACACCAACGGCACAGACCCTCGCTTTTGCACGATACCTTTTTAGCCTCTGTCAGTTTGCTGGCAGAGGCTTTTCTTATGTGTTAATAAATGACAACTTCTTTCTTCCCTCACCCAAGCCCGAAGGGCTTCCATGTGAATAGCGCCGGGTGCAACCCGGTGAAAGAAGAGGTGAGAGATGAAACAGAACCCTGAAGGGGTTCAATGTTTATAGGGTAGCCAGCAACTGAATAATTCTACGACTTCAGTTGCTGGTTAGACTGAGCGAAGTCCAAGCATTGCAAATTGCAACGTTCAGAACGTTGCTCAACATAATATCCCACACTACAACAATTCCTTGTCACACCAGCAAATCTCTAAACTCAGGCTTTTTATCCATAACAGCCTTGGCAAATGGGCAAAGTGGTGACACCTTCATACCGTGTGTTCGGGCATAATCCGCGCTTTTATGCACCAGTTCGTAACCAATGTTCTTTCCCCGTAATGCTTTGTCCACTTCTGTATGCTCAATGATCATGATATTGTCGGTACTGACCGTGTACACAATCTGTGCAAGCATCGCATCATCACCTTCAATGAAAAACACACCTCTCTTTTTCCCTTCTTTATGTTGAATTGTCATAACTGCTTTTTCAAATAGTAAAAAATATTTTGCCAAATCGCTCATCCTGCCGCATATTTGCACCAATGAAAACAATCAACAATAAATTCTGGTGGTGGCATACAAACTCTTTTGGGGTTCTGTAAACGCTATTACCGTTGTTTATTCACCATATTCAGAGCCCCGCAACAAGCGGGGCTTTTTATGTTACCGTGTATGAAGAAAATACAAATTGAAACGACAGTCCGGAAAATGCTTGCCGATGTGTATACTCCCGTTGGCATTTACCTTCGGTTGCGTGACCGCTTCCGCGATACCATTCTCCTGGAAAGCACGGATCACCACGCTGCTGAAAACAGTTTTTCATTTATCTGCATCAATGCCATTGGCGGCATTGAAATAAGGGAAGATGTGGTGGAAACAAAACTGCCGGGACAAAATGCGCAACGGACGCCACTAGGTGGAAATGAACCCCTGCAATCTATTCTCTGGAAGTATACCGAGCGTTTTGAAACAACCTCCGCAGATCAGAAGGCCGCCCGATTTGCCCAAGGGTTGTATGGCTATTTCACCTTCGACGCCGTGCAGTATTTTGAAACGATCCGCTTCCGGAAAGTTGAGGACACGAGCAACCAGATTCCTTATGCCAGGTACCGGTTGTACCAATACGTTATTGCCATCAATCATTACCGTGATGAACTGCTCCTGCTTGAAAACAAAGTTGCCGGTGTGGAAAGTGAACTGGCCGTGGTGGAAAGCCTGATCAACAGCAAAGACGTGCCTGTTTTCCCTTTTCAAACAGTGTCTGCCGAATCTTCCAACATGCAGGATGAAGACTTCCGCCAGATGGTAAAAAAAGGCATTGCCAGTTGTCACCGCGGCGATGTTTTCCAGATTGTACTGAGTCGTCGTTTTCAGCAACGGTTCAGCGGCGATGAATTTAATGTGTACAGGGCCCTGCGCAATATCAACCCATCTCCTTACCTGTTTTTCTTTGACTATGGCGATTACAAACTGGTAGGCTCTTCACCCGAATCGCAACTGATCATACAGAATGGAAGAGCCACCATTCACCCCATTGCCGGTACGTTTAAACGCTCCGGCGATGATGTTGTAGACCAGCAACGTGCCGATAAGTTGACAAAAGATGCCAAAGAAAACGCCGAACATGTAATGCTGGTGGACCTGGCACGCAATGATCTTAGCACGGTTTGCACCAATGTAGCAGTTACGCAGTACAAGCAGATCCAGTACTATTCGCATGTGATTCATATGGTCAGCGAAGTGACCGGGGATGTTGCCGAAGGCACCAACCCATTTGATGTGCTGTTTAAAACCTTCCCGGCCGGTACTTTGAGCGGTGCGCCCAAGTACAAGGCCATGCAACTGATCAACAGCTTGGAACCAACAGCCCGCAGTTTCTACGGTGGTGCCATTGGTTATGTGGGATTTGACAGAACATGCAACCATGCCATCATGATTCGTACTCTCCTAAGCAAGGATAATACCTTGTTCCTGCAGGGAGGTGCCGGTATTGTGGCAGCCAGTAATCCTGAAAGCGAGTTGCAGGAAGTAGCCAATAAATTGAATGCGCTGAAAAAAGCCATTGAGATGGCGGAGGGGATTGGTTGAAGCATCGATATATTGACTTGTAAAAAATGAATAATGAAACTGTTGGTTTTTGATAATTACGATTCGTTTACCTATAACCTGGTTCACCTGGTAAAGCAGGTAGATAAGGACATTGAAGTGGATGTGTTCCGCAACGATGAAATCCCGCTGGAGAAAGTTGCTGGCTACGATAAAATCATTTTATCACCGGGACCAGGGATCCCATCCGAGGCCGGACAATTGTTGCCCCTGATCGATGCCTATGCATCCCAAAAATCTATTCTTGGTGTTTGTTTGGGTCACCAGGCCATTGGCGAAGCCTTTGGTGGAACGTTGGTGAACCTGGCGACGGTCTACCATGGTGTTGCACTGAATTGCCAATTACAGTCTTCGCCTTTGTTTGAAGGGTTACCTGGGCAGATTCCTGTTGGGCGTTATCACAGTTGGGTAGTGAGCAAGGAGGGGTTCCCCGATTCGCTCCAGATCACGGCAGAGGACGACAATGGTTATATCATGGCCCTGCAACACAAAACCTACGATGTGCAGGGTGTGCAGTTTCACCCCGAAAGTGTACTGACCCCGGATGGTGAGACCATCCTGCGCAACTGGCTCAGCCGGTAGGGTAAGCTAGTTTGCTGAACCGTTGATTTTTTTATTCGTGTTATTCGCAAATACTTCTCGTGTGAAAAAAATATTACAACAGCTATTCGAGCACAAAACACTCTCCCGCCAGCAGGCAAAAGAGATCATGCTCAACATTGCAAAAGGAACTTACAATGACGTGGAGCTGACCGCTTTCATAACGGTGTACCTCATGCGCAGTATCACCATCAACGAATTGCAGGGTTTTCGGGATGGCCTGCTGGAACTTGCTGTACCGGTTAACCTGAATGGCTATAAAGTAATGGATATTGTTGGCACCGGTGGCGATGGCAAGAATACGTTCAACATCTCAACGCTTTCCTGCCTGATTGTGGCCGGCGCAGGCAAGAAAGTAGCCAAGCATGGCAATTACGGCGCTACATCGGTAAGCGGTGCATCCAACGTGATGGAAACACTGGGTTACAAATTCAAGAACAACAATGATAGCCTGACTCGTGAACTGGAAGAAGCGGGGTTTACATTTCTGCATGCGCCCTTGTTTCACCCGGCACTGAAAGCAGTAGCCGGTATCCGCAAGAACCTTGGTTTCCGGACCTTCTTTAATATGCTCGGGCCGATGGTGAATCCTGCAAAACCGGAATACCAGCTGGTGGGTGTTTACAACCTGGAAATGGCCCGTATTTATAATTACCTGCTGCAACAGGAAGGAAAACCCTTTACCATCATCCATGGATTGGATGGTTATGATGAAATTTCGCTGACAAACGACACCAAGGTAATTACCAATAGGGGTGAAAAAGTGTTATCGGCAGAACAGATCGGCAAACGTACCGTATCGCCGATGGATATTTATGGTGGCAGTACTGTGGATGAAGCAGCAAAGATTTTTATAAAGGTTTTGAAAGGTGAAGGCTCTTGGGCCCAAAACGCCGTGGTTCTGGCCAATGCCGCCATGGCCTTAAACTGTATGGGTGAATATGCTTCTTACGATGATGCCTACAACGCTGCCTGCGAAAGCCTGGAAAGCGGGAAAGCACATGCGGCCTTTCAGAAACTCATCACTATGCAATAAAAATCGATTTGTGAAACCCGTGACTTAATTCGTGTTGAAATGAATATTTTAGAAACCATCATCAAACATAAAAAAACGGAAGTAGCACAACGCAAGAGGGACTGGCCGGTAGCGGTGCTTGAAAAAGAACGCTTTTTCACCAGGCCTGTCTTTTCGCTGAAAAAAGGCTTGCTGAATGAGCGGAAAACAGGCATCATTGCGGAATACAAACGGCAGTCGCCTTCTAAGGGAATCATTAACAACCGCGATAGTGTAGAAGCCGTGACCAAGGCTTATTTCGGTTATGGTGCTTCGGGTATTTCCATCTTAACGGATCATCGTTTTTTCGGTGGTTCGCTGGATGATCTGGTAGCCGCCAGAGACAATAGCTTGCCCCTGCTGCGCAAGGATTTTATGATTGATGAATACCAGATCATCGAAGCAAAGGCTTTTAGTGCGGATGTGATTTTATTGATCGCTGCCTGCCTCACACCAAAGGAGGTGAAAACCCTTTCGGTTGTCGCCAAAAACCTGGGACTGGAAGTGTTGCTGGAACTGCATGATGAAACGGAATTGGATCATATTTGCGATACAGTGGATCTGGTTGGCGTAAACAACCGGAACCTTAAAAACTTTGAAGTGGACCTGGAGCACTCCGTCCGGCTGGCGCAACGGATCGATGATGCGTTTATCAAAGTGGCGGAGAGCGGCATCAACGATGTAAAAAACATTCACTACCTGAAACAACACGGATTCCGTGGATTCCTGATTGGCGAGTATTTTATGAAACAGCCAAGCCCGATGATGGCGTTCAAAGAATTTACCTACCAGTTATGAGGAGAAGGGAGACGATAGTATCTTTAATGCCAATACTGGAAAGCTTTCCTGGTGCTGCGATTGTGATTGCTGTTACGGTTCAACTACAAAATGCAATCCGATGAAAGTAAAAGTTTGCGGCATTACACAGATCGATCAGCTTCTCGCCTTGTCTGATATGGACGTCAGCTATGCCGGTTTTATTTTTTATCCTCCCAGTCCGCGCTATGTAAAAAGGGCAGGTTTAAGCGGTATTGACGTCAGGAAGTCAAATGTAAAACTGTACAAGGTGGGAGTGTTTGTTGATGCAGGTTATGATGATGTAATGCGCAGTATTGAGGAATATGGCCTGGATATGGTGCAGTTACACGGCCGCGAGACTCCCTATGAATGCCAGAAGATCGTGGCCAATATCGATGTGATCAAAGCCTTCCGGTTTGCTGAAAACGACCATGTAGGCTGGATGATCAAGGATTATTATGAAGATTCTGATTTTTTTCTTTTCGATACCGGTGTACCGGCGCCGAAAGGCGAAGGAGAAAACAAGGCTCTTTATGGTGGTACCGGCCGCAAGTTCGACTGGAAGCGCCTTCAGGATGTAGCCATTCAAAAGCCTTTTTTCCTGAGCGGTGGCATTGAGCCTACCGACGCGGAAACAGTTCGAACCTTTATGACAACGGCTGCAGCAAAAAACATGATTGCAGTAGACATCAACAGTCGATTTGAAACTTCGCCGGGAGTTAAAGACATGAAGAAGGTGGAGCAGTTTATTACCGAATTAAAACAAACAAATGGATAAGGTAAATCTCTTGCAGAAATTTGACCAGGTGAATGAGTACTGGAGCCCGAAAGTAGTAGGCGAGTTGAATGGCCAGCAGGTAAAACTAGCTAAGTTCAGGGGCGAGTTCATCTGGCATCATCATGATGCGGAAGACGAGGCATTTTTTGTTTTGAAGGGAACTTTCCGCATGGAGTATCGTGATAAGTCGGTACAGGTAAACGAAGGCGAGATGCTGATTGTTCCCAGAGGTGTGGAGCACAAACCCGTTGCTGATGAGGAAGTGTGGGTAATGTTGTTTGAACCTGCCACCACGCTAAACACTGGCAACATCGTAAATGAACGAACAAAAACAGAACTGGAAAATATCTGAACAGGGAGTGTAATGTATAAAAGCAACGTCATCCTGTACATGTCATAGCTTCCAACAGTCGTGGTTCAGACAAAAGAAATGCAATGAGTTATCATATCACCCGAAAAACTGAAGAGAAAGGTCCCGCCGTGGAATACGGAATAGCAAAGAGCATTTTTGCTCCGGATGAGCAAGGCTACTACGGCCGGTTTGGTGGTGCTTATATTCCTGAGATGCTGCACCGCAACGTGGAGGAACTGCGCACAAAATATCTCCAGATTATCAACGAAGCTGGCTTTCAAAAGGAATACCAGCAGTTGCTGGAAGATTATGTAGGCCGCCCCACGCCGCTCTATTTTGCTCAGCGCTTAAGCAAGCAATACGGTGCACAGATTTTTTTAAAGCGGGAAGATCTGTGTCATACCGGTGCACACAAAGTAAACAATACCGTAGGCCAGATCCTGCTGGCCTTGCGTCTTGGTAAAAAGCGCATCATTGCCGAAACCGGCGCCGGCCAGCACGGTGTGGCCACAGCCACCGTTTGTGCGCTGAAAGGCATAGAATGTATTGTGTACATGGGTGAAAAGGATATTGAGCGGCAGGCACCGAATGTGGCCCGCATGAAAATGCTGGGTGCGAAAGTGGTGCCCGCAACCAGTGGCAGCAAAACGCTGAAAGATGCCACCAACGAGGCTATTCGCGACTGGATCAACAATCCGCATGATACACATTACATTATTGGCAGCGTAGTAGGCCCGCATCCCTATCCCGATATGGTGGCACGGTTTCAGAGTGTGATCTCCAAAGAAGTGCGCTGGCAGTTAAAAGAAAAAACAGGCAGCGAATTGCCCGATAAAGTGATTGCCTGTGTGGGCGGTGGCAGCAATGCCGCCGGTGCGTTTTACCATTTCCTGGATGACGCCTCCGTTGAGCTGGTTGCTGTAGAAGCGGCAGGTGAAGGTGTTCAATCTGGTAAAAGTGCTGCTACTACACAGTTGGGAAGGGAAGGGGTTTTGCACGGAAGCAAATCCCTGGTGATGCAAACTGAAGACGGACAGGTAGTGGAACCACACAGCATTTCGGCAGGACTGGATTATCCCGGTATAGGCCCTTTGCATGCTCATTTGTACAAGAGTGGCCGTGGAAAATTTTTGAGTGTAACGGATAGCGATGCCCTGAAAGCATCGTTTGAAGTCGCCAAACTGGAAGGCATTATTCCGGCACTGGAAACGGGGCATGCCTTTTCGGCTTTGCGGCAACTGGACCTGAAAGAGAACCAGAGGATCGTGATCTGCCTGAGTGGACGAGGGGATAAAGACCTGGCGACATATATGCGGGTGATGAATGGTGAGTAGTGAGTGGTGAGTGGACACAACTATTCGCAAGTAATTGTATACTCTAAATTTTTATTGATGAACAGTAAATCGGCAACGTATACAGGATTTGAATTTGAGGTGGAAGGCTTCCCTGCCCTGGCAGTAATCAACAAAGACCTGGCTGACCAATCGGTGCAGGCAGGTTATCCCCATGCTGTTCTGATCGGGATCATTCCTGATACGTACAACGAATATGGGCACCCAAGTGAAGAGGAGTACGACTATCTCCTGGATATAGAAAAGAAAATGATCGAATACCTGGAAGAGCAAACCCAAACCGTTCATGTGGGGCATACGACAGCTTTTCGCAAACGGGAAATCATATTTTATACAAAAGAGACTGAGAAAGTGGATGGCTTCCTGAATTATTATTTATCGACGGTGGAAAGGGAAACCTTCTACGAAATAGAAGCCGACCCCGAATGGAAAAATGTTTCGGCTTTTTACGAATTGTTATGAGCAGACTATCTGAACTTTTTGCACGAAAGAAGAAGAATGTTTTAAACGTTTACTGTACAGCAGGCTACCCCCAACTGGATAGCACCCTGGAAGTAATGAAGGCGCTGCAGAATAATGGTGCCGACCTGATTGAATTGGGCATGCCCTACAGCGATCCCCTGGCAGATGGTCCCGTGATCCAGGCCAGCGGCAGCAAAGCCCTGCAGAATGGCATGACCATCGCAACCTTGTTTGAACAATTAAAAGATTTCCGAAAGGAAATATCGGTTCCGGTGGTGCTGATGGGATACCTGAACCCGCTGCTGCAATATGGCTTTGAAACCTTTTGTGCCAAAGCGGCCGAAGTAGGTATTGATGGCCTTATTATTCCCGACATACCCATGTTCGAATTTGAAAAGGAATATGCTGCCATGATTCGAAAGCACGGGCTCGATTTTATTTTCCTGGTAACGCCGGAAACAACTGAAGAACGGGTGAGAAAGCTGGATGCACTGAGCAGCGGGTTTTTGTATGCGGTGTCTTCATCCAGTATAACGGGGTCGGACAAGGATTTTTCACCCGTGGAAACGTATTTGCAAAGGCTGCAGGCCATGGAGTTGAAAAACCCGGTGCTGGTGGGATTTGGCATTAAAGACCGGGCAACGTTTACAGCTGCGGCAAATTATTCGAACGGCGCCATTATCGGCAGTGCTTATATCAAAGCACTGGAAGAAGATGGTGATGTGGAAATGGCGACAAAAGAATTTTTGCGTGGGATTTTACCTGCGGAATAGCAGTAACTGGTGGATGGTGATTGTTGTATGAATGGTTCAAAGCAAATGCAGGATCGTTAGCTTATCTTTCTCAACAGGGTAATATTTGCTAAGGTTCCACACCCGTTCAATCAGCAGTTTTAATGCTTTCGTGTTTGTAAGGCCATTGTTCATCAGCATAACAATAAAACACACGCATAAAATATGTAATCAGCAGTTCATGTTATTCAGTGAATTTTACTCCATCGACAACTGAAAAGCATCCGGTAAAATGGTGGCAGCCGATCCAGACTTACCTATTGGTTAGAATGAAGCAATCTCTCTTTCAATTTCCCGCTTTTGTGAGCTAGAGAAGGGAGGAATTGTTTCCAAAAACAGTTTAGATGCATGTAGCCTAATTTTAAGTAATTCACACGGTTGCCAGTCATTGCTTAAATGTATTTTGATGAAGAAGAAGCACCTGATCCTTATTGTTGGTTTTTTAGCTTACCTGGCTGCGCTTGTGCGAATTGTCCTTTTCAAAGGTTTGTTCTTTTTTCGTATCGTACCAACGAGCAGTTATTATAAAAGGCACCACAGCAATTCCACCTATTCTGGATACAACCTGGTGCCGTTTCGAACCATCAAACTTTTTCTGTCGGATTCTGCTTCAGCTTCCGCCGCTTTCTTCAACCTGGCAGGGAACATTTTGCTCTTTGTTCCCTTTGGGCTTTTGTTACCCCTCATAATTCGTTCTACAGCCACCTTTTCCCGCACTGTACTCGCCACCATTTTGTTGAGTGTATTTTTTGAGGTGTACCAGTATATCGCCCGGATAGGGAAGGCTGACATCGATGATATCATCCTAAACACGGTGGGTGGTGCAACCGGTTATGCCCTGTATTTGATGGTGAGGAGAGTCGTACGTTCTGGTCCGCTCAATTATTGAACAATCATAGTCTACCCATCCTTCAGCCGTACTTCTATTCCTTTTCTCAGGGTGTTGTGTACTTCCGCTAGTTTATCAACATGGTGAATCAAAGCTGCTATTTCTTGCCTGGAATGTGCAGGCGCATGAACCTTTACCTCATACTGGATATCAGATGCAGGTTCGCCTTCTGCTCCGAACCGCCCAACAACATTTACTTCGACAGCTTCTACTTCCATTTTAAACTTTACGGCTTCCCGGTAGATGTCATTACAAAAACAGGTGGCCAGTGCTAACAATAAGAATTCGCCACCGTTGATACCTGAACCATAACCTTCTGTTTTACTCGCAATGTTGATTTGCTTCTCGCTACCGTTGGTTGCTACTGATATTTGATTGCTCTGGTAGGCGTTCCTGATAGTGGCGGAAATGTTCATGTTTGGATATTTACTGAAAGAAGTCGGTCTTTTTTGTCATGTCAACGGCAAACCTTCTGAAGTACATTCTGTTTGCTTTGTTGTTTTTATCATTTTCAACGAAGTCCTTCATCTCTTTGTCTGTATACTGGCTCTTGTGACAATGCAGTGCTTTTCCGTTTTTCGCTTCTTCTTCATCATTATACGTAATCACGATGGGCAGATACTTCTCATCAGCATACATGACTTCATCAACCTCCTGATTTTCCGCCTGTGTTTTTGTCCATCCAAAGTAGTACAAGGGATAACGTTCCACCCAACTCTCCTGAAGCAGCAGTTCGGTAACAATTCCACCCACCACCCGGTGTTCGGCATGACCCGTATCACCATCAGGGCCGAACGTGATAATGATGTCCGGCTGCAACCTTTCTATTATGCGCTTCAGCTTTTCCTTGGTTTGTTTTGCCTGTTTGAAGAATTCACCGACACCAATTTTGGTGTCGAGGCGTGTGGCAGAGAGATATATGGGTGGTTCTATGCCTAGAGCTTTGCATGAGCATTCTCCCTCCAGTCTTCGCACCTTCGCCAGCGAATCACCTGCCGGAATAGAGGTCACCCTTGTTCCGTCACGACCATCTGTTGCCAGTACCACATACACGGTGTTTTCCTTTGCATATTTCGCCAGCACCGGCCCAATGGCTGTCTCATCATCGGGATGTGCAAAGATGGCTAAAATCACCTTCTTTTTATTTTGCTGCGCATTTAGCTGTGGGTGGTGTAGAACCAGCGACAGGAGTAGGAAAAAACATGCTTTCATATATAGCAAATAGTTTGGTGAGGGTATTTTTCTATTACTTCGGCTGTTGTTGGGTAGCGCAGTTCATGCCGCCGCCGTTTCTGTTTAGCGCCATAGGATTGATTTGCACCACCTTTCTGTCTGGGAACAAGGATTGCAGGATTTCTCTTGCCTTTTCATCCTTTCTTTTTTCGCCTTCAGGCAATCCTTCCTGCCAGTAGCTCGCAAGCAGTACCATACCATTGGTGATAAAAAAGTTGGCGTAGCCCACGTTGCTAAGCCACCGGATTTCATCACCTGCCTTTTTTCCTTTGAACATTGCTTTTCCAGTTTGATTGTTAAGTGATGCTTCGGTGAGTATCTCTTTATCGGTATATAGCGAATAGGCAGGCGTGGGGAGAACAACAATATGGAAAGGTCTTCCATGGACATCTCTTGCCGCTCTGAGAATCGCCATGTTCTCCTGCATAATAACATAATCAACGGCGCTTACGGGGTCTAAATCTTTTTCAGAAGAGTCAATCATCGAAACAACAATTGTTGAATCATTGGCAAACCGAACAAATTCATCAATGTGGCCGTTTGCACCATAATTGTAATAGTTTCCTGCTTTCGCTCCCGCCACTACCTTGTCCATTACCGGCATCCTGTCTAACCACAACATCTTTTGCTTGCCATATAGCCGCAGGTATTCCTTTTCAATTTCCTGAAGGGTTTTACCGGGATTGCGCTGCAGGGCAGTTTCCCTGAAAGAAAGCAGCATTGTCGTACTGGCATCAATACCGCCACCTTCCGCCACCATGGGTGTAGAGACTAGTTTCAGGCGCATTTGTTTGGCTAATGCATTATCAATCTCCCCCCTTTTATCCGAAAACTGGAAGACTTCAAATTCGGCAGGATACCCGTAATTGTTCCATCCGAAATCAGCAACTGCCAGTTCACCATTGCCATTCCGTACAAATCGTGGCCCTGCATCGCGAATGAAGACATTGGGAATGTAATGAACATAGCTTTTCACCTTTTGCGTATCGATACCGGCTTGTTGCAACTGGTGCATGGCTACCTTCTGAAGGCTGTCGGAGCGGGAAAGTATGGTTAGGCCCACATGCGGAGCAAGAGCTTTTGCCATTTGAAGATGTACCTGCTGAATACTTGTGTCGAGTGACCATCCTAACCATACCGATTCTTGCCGCTCCCACTGTGCAGGGTAGTAGAATCCTACAGTTTTTTTTGAAGTAGTGCAGGAAAGGAGTCCAATGAAAACCAATAAAGCGGTAAAGTACTTCCTCATTTCAATTGGGATGGGTTGTTTTATGGTAAATCCCCTGATAGTAAGAAAAGGTTATCTATTTTAAACTTATCGTAATGCGAATCAAGATAAGTAATGATAGGTTAAACACAGTCAATCCAAGGATATATTTGCATGAATTGCAAAGGGAAAAAGTTATACCGGCAATTAAGTGGTGTTGGGTAGAACCTTTGATTCAATTGCAATTTTGAGTGAGCGGAAGACGGGACTCGAACCCGCTACCTACAGCTTGGGAAGCTGTCGCTCTACCAGGTGAGCTACTTCCGCTTTCAAACGTTCACCAGTTCGCTTGTTTACCCGATTATGGGTTTTGTGAACCGCAACGTGTAAACCTGTGAGCAGGTGAACTTGTAAACTAATTTAAAATGAATCTCGCAATAATCAAATACAACGCAGGAAATATCCAATCCGTGATTGCAGCCCTGGAGCGCCTGGGAATCAAAGGTGAGGTAACAGATGATGCGGAAACAATCCGGTCGGCTGATAAGGTAATTTTCCCCGGCGTTGGTGAGGCCAGCAGTGCCATGGCCAGCCTGCGGCAGAACAATCTTGATGGGGTAATCAAAGAATTGAAGCAACCGGTGCTGGGCATATGTGTAGGCATGCAGTTGCTGTGTGTCCATTCGGAAGAGAACAATACCGACTGCCTGGGCATTGTTCCTGTAAGCGTGAGAAAATTTATCCCTGGCAAAGAACTGATCAAAATACCACAGGTAGGTTGGAACACCATCTACAACCTGCGGTCAGATTTGTTCGACGGCGTAAAAGAGAACAGTTATATCTATAATGTGCACAGCTATTATGCCGACCTTAGCGAACACACGATCGCTACCTGTAATTATGGAATTGAGTATGCAGCTGCCGTGCAAAAAAACAATTTCTACGGGGTACAGTTTCATACCGAAAAAAGTGCCGAAACCGGCGATCGGATCATTCAAAACTTTTTGGACATCTAATGGAGATCATACCTGCAATTGATATTATCGAAGGCAAGTGCGTACGACTGACGCATGGCGACTACTCGCAAAAGAAAATTTATAACGAGCACCCGCTGGAAGTGGCCCGGCAGTTTGAAGATGCAGGCTTACAGCGCCTTCACCTGGTTGACCTTGACGGCGCGAAAGCAGGTTCCGTAAAAAACTGGAAAGTGCTGGAAACGCTGGCTGGTAAAACTTCAATGGTCATTGATTTTGGCGGTGGCATCAAATCGGAAAAAGATGTTCAGATTGTTTTTGATTCGGGTGCGGCCCTGGCAACTGTTGGCAGTATGGCCGTAAAAGAAAAAGAAACCTTTGTGCAGTGGCTGCTAAAATGGGGCGCCGAAAAGTTTCTGTTGGGTGCCGATGTAAAAGGAGAAAAGCTGACCATCAGCGGCTGGCTGGAACAAACAGAGATCTGGATCTACGATTTTATTGAAGATTATATACAAAAAGGTGTGCAACAGGTATTCTGCACCGATGTTTCCAAGGATGGTGCGTTGGAAGGACCTTCCACGGAATTGTACAAGAGCATCATACAAAAGTTCCCCGACCTGCATTTTATTGCAAGTGGTGGTGTTAGTTCTATCGATGATGTGTACCAGTTGCAGGACATCGGTTGCAAAGGCGTGATCATCGGCAAAGCCATTTACGAAGGCCGGGTACAATTGGCGGATCTTAAAAAACTGAATGCATAATTATGCTGGCAAAACGAATCATTCCCTGCCTTGATATTAAAGATGGTAGAACGGTAAAGGGCACCAACTTTGTCAACCTGCGTGATGCCGGCGATCCGGTGGAACTGGCCGCCAACTATGCCAGACAAGGTGCTGATGAACTGGTGTTTTTGGACATTACCGCAACGGTAGAAAGACGGAAAACGCTGGCAGAGTTGGTAAAACGCATTGCGCATACCATCAACATTCCGTTTACGGTTGGCGGTGGCATTAAATCCGTGGAAGATGTTTCTATACTGCTGAATAACGGTGCAGATAAAATTTCCATCAATACGGCTGCGTTCCAAAATCCTGCGGTGATTACCGACATTGCCAACACGGCTGGCAGTCAGTGCGTGGTGTTAGCGATTGATACACGACAGGAAGAAGACGGTGAATGGTATGTGTACCTGCACGGTGGCCGCACAAAAACAGACACCAAATGTTTCGACTGGGCAAAGGAGGCAGTAGAAAGGGGTGCAGGAGAAATCCTGTTAACCTCCATGAATCACGACGGCACTAAGGCAGGCTTTGCACTGGATATAACCAAACGACTTTCTGAACACTTACCCATTCCCGTTATTGCTTCGGGCGGGGGCGGAACAATGCAGCATTTTGCAGATGTCTTTCTCCAGGCGCACGCCGATGCGGCTCTTGCAGCCAGTGTTTTCCACTTTAAAGAAATTGAGATTCCGGCGCTGAAATCCTTTTTAGCCGGGCAGGCAATTGCTGTGCGGCAATAGCTTGTTATTCCTGTCGCGATTTCTGGTAAATCACCTGCACAAGCGTTTGCAACAAAAGGCAGCAGCCCTTGCCTTCAAGAATTGCCTGTTGTCTATTGCCAATTGTCAATTAATATTATTCCTGCTTCAACGCTGAAGGGCCCAGTATCAGGGTTTGACGGCTGCTATCTGTTGTGAGGCCTGGCTGCCGTTTTTTCCTGCCAAATAAAAACTCGCTGAAGGAGTCAAACTCTTTGTTGTACGACAGGCTGGTACCATAACGTCTTGTCTGTGGACTGCCGCTTGTGGTATAGCCATTGAGAAAATCAATGTTCTGCCGGTAGAAGAAGGTGGTTCGCAAAGAACCTGTTTTGTTCAGCAGGATCTGTAAACTTACATCCGGCAGGATCTGGAATGTTTGCTGGATGTTTGATTCCAGCGGAATGTCAAAACTTCCTCCCACTGAAAGAATGGCCCTTCCGTTGAAAAGCGATGTGCCCACGCTGATGTTGGAAGTGGCCTGGTTGAAAAGCCGGATACCTCTTGCATCGGGATCAAAGAGGTTGCGGTTGTAAAGCGACCCCGAAAGGTTCAGTGTAAACTTGTTGCGGAGCACCTTTGAAAGAATCTGGTTCAATTCGCGATTGATTACATTGAACAACACACCGGAGATGGTATTGTAAGCCAGTTCTTCAAACGGACGGGCCACTGTCTGCCCGGTTTCATAGGGTGCAAACGAATTGGTCACAACCAGGAAGGTTACCTGCTTTGTCAATTCATTGGTATTTCGTTCCAGTTGCTGCAGGGCAAACTGCACAGAAGGTTGTGAGTAGGCTATACTGTTTGGTGGGAATTCCAGCCGGAAATCGATATCAGGTGCAAACAGGTCGCCGGTAAGTGTAGCCGCCACATTTACATCATCGCGAACCCGCATAAGAGAGCGGGATGTTTCCTGGTCTACCACCAAAGTATTGGCCAGCGGTGCAAAGCTTACGTTCTCGGCAGTGTAATAAGCATCCAGGTGAATGTTGGCCGCATAGGGATCGCCATTCCATTCAATGTAATTGTTGGCGCCTTTACGCACAATAAACGGACGTTTGAACACCGACTGGAAAGTAAACAAATAGTTTCCTTCTTCAATGTTATAGCGGCCCGAAATGCGCAGGGGCGCAATGGTTCCGGAGGTGATTTTCAGTGTGCCGTTGCCCCGGCCGCGGATGATATCACCGGTTAATTCGTCCAGGATCACTTCCACGTTCACATAAGGTGTAGCCGTTAACGTTACTTCATAGGTGATGTTGGTTTCGCCCCCTCTTTTTTCCGTTTCCGTCATTTCCCGTCCGTACTTTTTTTCTACCATAAAACTTGCCTGGCCGGTTTCGCGGGTTTGTGCCGGCGGAATGGTGATGTACGAACTATCGGTAGAGGAGGCCTTCACATCAATGAACATGTTCATGTCGTACTGGGGCCCGAGCAGCACAAAACTTCCCTGGCCATAGGCACGGCCGTAAAACTGCTGGTTGTCTTTGTAGGTGGTGTTGATCAGTTCCATTTGCGGCGAAACCGTTTGCACTGCCAGGTCAAAATCCATGTCCTGGAATCCTTTGTGCTTGATGCCGCCGGTGATACGGCCAAGATTGCCCCGCCGGTCCCTTATCTGTATCCCGCTCAGGTCAATAAAATCTTTTTTCAACTCGATATCAGTATCCTCGATAGTATAGGGTACTTGCGTAAATACCACTTTAAAACCAGCATTGCGTAGCCGCACTTTCGCCAAGAAATCGCGGTTGCTGCCTTCGCCCACAATATTCACATCACCTGTCATCGTACCCTGGAGATCGGTAAACATGGTGCCGACAAAGCGTTCCAGGTATTTCAGTTGAAAGTTATCGGGACGTAAAGTGATGCGGTCCTGGAAAGCATCGGCCGTATCTTTCAGATCCATTGCCAGGTCAAAATTGATCTTATGTTCCGGGTCCACATTGTTGCCCCGGGCAATGAGCATCCCATTCACATTGTTGTAACGGCCATTGAGCACAATGTCACCAATGCTGTCATTGTCCAGCCGTATCTGCGAACCACGGAGGTCTGCATTGATCATCATTCTTCCTGTTGGGTTTTCCGCAACCAGTGTTCCCGATAAGGATCCTTCCAATCGCATGTCTTTTACCAGCAGCGGAGCCAGGTCACCCAGGTTCAGGTTCTGCAGCGTTACCTGCAGGTCATTCCAGGTGCCGATGTCGGATGCAACGGTTTCGATCTTCACCTCCTGCGGCCCTTCTCTTAAAATCACCTGCCCGTTGGCAACAGCGTTTTGCCGCAGGTTCAGTTCTCCGCCCTGTTCGATACTCCAGGTTTTTCCGTTCAGCACAAAGGAGGAAGGATGAAAAAGAACCGAGATACCATCACTGAACGTTTTTATCTGTGCGGCCAGTGAAGCCCGGTTAATAGCAATGTTGGAGTTCGTATTGATAACAATATTGGAAACGTCGTTACTGGCCCTGATGCTGAAAGTTACCTGCGGCAGGGTAATGCCTTTTGATAGTGTGGCATCGGTAGCGCTTCCGTTCAACACAAGGCTGTCGAGTGTGCCAACACCCTCCAGGCGTATATTGGAAAAATCATACTGCTGGTAGGCAAACTGGGGCACATCCGCATCCAGCGTCATTGTATTGGCCGTGGTATTCAGCGATCCTTTCAGCCGGCTGTTGTTCAGGCCTGAAATATTCGGGTCCAGTAAGCGCAGGTATTCTTCCACGTTTCCGGTGGTAATGTCAAACGAAAAATCCTGTGGCGTGTAGGTGCCGGGTGCGGGAATATAGGCCGGGTAATAGCGGTTAAGGAAGTGGCGGAAAGCAGAAGGCAACGTTGCAATATCAAAGTTGCCGGTAATGCGGCCGTCAAACTCGTTGGAGCTTACTGCCAGGCTTCGCTCATTGTTGATGTAATACGAAGCCACATTCAGGAAATCAAATGACAACTGCTGCCCATTGGCCAGTAATTCGGCATTGCTGATGCGGGCTGTCCCGATCAGGTTCGACAAACTGTTCCCCTGCATATTCAGGTTGAAGTCGCCCTTCAGCCGGATATCTTCCTTTGTTAACTGCAATGCTTTCAGGTTAGCCACACGGACCTGTGCCGTGGCATCAAACACCGGAATACTTTTACTGAAATCAATCAGGCCATTCAGACGCAGGTTAGCATTGGGATCATTTACAATGAAGTCACCATTCAGTTGTCGTTTCGAAACGGTTCCCTTTCCCCTGATGTTGCGGTAGGTATAATCGCCGTAATGAAATCTCCGCACAATGCCATCAATATTCAGCGTCATCCGGTTCCAGTCGAAACTGCGTCCCCGCACTTCGCCCTGAAAGTCCACAATACCTATATCAGGGCTGTTGATCATGCGGCCCAGTTGAAATCCATTGGTAGACAGCGAGCCAGAATACACCGGTTCGCCATTCTTCGGAATCTTCATGTTGAGATCCGTTGTCAGCGTGCCCAATGCTGTTTGAATGGTACCATACGAAACGAAATCATTGATAAATCCTGTAAACACGCCTTTGAAGCGCAGGTAAGAAAGTGCCCGTACATTGGGGTTGGTCACTTTTGCGAGGGAAGGGAAGAAACTGACCGCATCGGCATAGGTCGTGCTCAGGTTTTTGGCATCAATATTCAACAGTGTTTTATTGATGTCGGGGAGACCGATGACACTGATATTCCCATCGATAACCGTATTGCCCATGCGAACCTGCAGGTCTTCGGAACTCAGCCCGTCAACACTACCCGAAACTTCACCATTAATGTGAATGGTTTTTTTCCAGGTTCTGGCATCCGGAATAAAATAGGCCAGGTCGTCAGAAGAGATCACGGAACGATCGAAATCGGCTTCCATGGTCACGTCGTGAACAAAATCATTGAATCCATCCGGGTCATCTGCTTTCAGGGCAAACGACCGGCGCAGCGTGGTGCGGTCGGTTTGCAATAACAGGTCATTGAACAGGTACTCACCCGGCCGTACGGTTAGCGCCGTTTGCAGGTTGTTTACCTTAAAGCCGCTCCGCTCAACAGCCGACAGTTTTACGGCCGCCTTGATAGTATCACCCTGCATGCGGAAGCCCGTTGCCGAACCGGAAATGTTCCGGAAGTCAATATGCCCGCCGTCAAAGTAGGTTACATCGGGAACGTAATCTTCGTTGTCCATCCGGAAGCGGCCGTTTTCGAGGGTGATGTTGTTGATGGCAATGCGCCAGTCGTTTGCCGATGAACTGGTGTCAGAGGATTTGCCCTTATAATTTAAGGTTGAAAAATAAGGGTCAGAGATGGCAACGGAATTGATCAGTACCTCTTTTTCGTTGATGGAAATGTTGCGGGCATCCAGGTCCAGCGAACCCACGCTGATGGTCATATCCGATCCTTTCCAGGCATCTTTTTGTACAAACCGGACATTGTCAAGATCAACCGTTTTCAGGTTGAACTGAATGCCCGCTTCTTTTTTCACTGTAGCCGTATCTGTGGAGGCAAAATAATTTGCGAGAAAGCCATAGTTCCAAACAGAATCCGTGCGGTTAAAATTGATTACGGCATTTTCCAGGCCGATGTATTCCAGTACAGCTTCGTCTTTGAAAAAGAACCAATCAGTAATGCGAACCTTTACCGCCCCCGCATATAGCAGGGTGTCTTGCCGCTGGTCTTCCACGTAAACGCCTTCCAGTTCCATCCGGTTGAAGAACCCGATGTCAACATGCTTGATTGAGATTTTTGTCTGGAGTTCTTTGGAAAGCCGTCCGGTCACCTGGCGGGCAAGCCAATTCTGTCCCCAGTCCGTTTGCAAAAATGCCCAGATCAGTATGAGCAGCAAAATGATGGAGAGAAAGACACGGACAAATATTTTGAGCGGTTTCCTCAAAGGCTAATTTGTGTAAAAGTAGGTATATGTCTTTTTCAGACAAATACAGGAAGGCGGGGTTTAGTTAAGATTTGTGAAAGAAATGGCCGGCCGGCGCTTTAACATGGATAATCGGCAACCGGTGTTGAACAAGTTTTAAATGGAAACACATCCCGGAAACTTTTTTTTGCCAGTTGTTAAATCGTTATTGGCAATTGATCCTTTCACCCACTGGCATATTTGCTGCATAACAAATACCCACTGAACAACCGGAAACATGAAACAAAAGATTGCACTGGCTGTACACGGAGGCGCAGGTACCATCCTGAAAAGCAAGATGACGGCCGAACTGGAAAAAGCCTATACCGAAGCGCTGTACACGGCTTTGAAGAAAGGTTATGAACTCCTGATGGCGGGCGGCTCTTCGCTGGATGCCGTAGAAATTGCGGTACGTGAACTGGAAGATTGTCCCCTGTACAATGCCGGCAAAGGAGCTGTGTTTACTGCCGATGGCAAAAACGAACTGGATGCTTCTATCATGTTTGGCAAGGATCTTTCGGCCGGCGCAGTAGCGGAGGTAACCAATGTGAAAAACCCGATTGTAGCGGCAAGGGCCGTAATGGAAAAGAGTGAACATGTGATGATGGTGGGAAGGGGAGCGGAGGAGTTTGCCCGCCTGCATGGGTTAGAGATGGTTGACCAGGATTATTTCTTCACCCAGGAGCGCTGGGAAGCCCTCCAGCGGATTCGCGAAGAAGATCCCAATGCGACGGAACTGGATCATGGAAGCGGCAAGGCTACGCTGAAAAAGCTAAAAGAAGAAAAGTTTGGGACGGTTGGCGCCGTGGCGCTCGATGTATCCGGGAACCTGGCGGCAGCCACCAGCACCGGCGGCATGACCAATAAAAAATGGGGACGGGTGGGTGATTCGCCCATCATTGGCGCGGGTACTTATGCCAACCACTTGTGTGCCGTTAGCTGTACCGGTTGGGGCGAATTCTTTCTGCGGTTGTGTGCCGCCAAAACCGTGGCGGACCTGATGGAATACAAGGCCTATTCCCTAGCCAAGGCTACCGGGGAGGTGATTCTTAAAAAGCTACCGCAGCTTGGTGGCGATGGCGGTTTGGTGGCAGTGGATCACAAAGGCGGTGTTTCCCTGCCTTTCAACACAGAAGGCATGTACCGCGGCTTTGTAAAAAACAATGGGAAGATTGTTGTGGAAATTTATAAATAGAACGCAAGGGATTTTGAAAGACGAGGTGAAACTTTTTCAGTGTGTTGCCCGCTATATCTCCTTTAAATCATCTTCGTTTGGATATTGATCGACTTTTCAGCCAACATGTGCTATTGACTATTGTCCAATGCTTATTGGCGCTAGTCGTTTCTGAAACGCCAGGAGACCATAATACCTGCAGCCCGTTGCAGAATCATGGGGCCTAGGTCCCTGTTGTTTAAGCTGCTCAGGCCATGCTCGTAGTGGGCAAGAATGCTAAGACCATTTGCTAGCTGGTAGCCCAGTTGAAAATTGAAAAAAGCCGTGGCAGGACTGTATGCTGTGGAACTGAAAGTCATGTTACGGTCGATTGTTTTGATACCTGCACTGTCAAAGACTTCTCTTCCGGAAATGGCTTTTTCAAACCCGGGGCCCAGCCGCACAAAAGCAAAACTTTCTTTTTTTGAAAAATTGAATTGCAGCAGGGGAGTTAAGGCAATAGTACGCAGGGTGACATCATTGTTTCGTGCATCTTCATTGGGAGGTATCGATGGCAGGTTGTAGGAGCTTACCTTGTATCCTTTCTGGCTGAAATACAGTGACGGGGCAAAATACAACGGACCTTCCACCTGGTAAGTAAGACCAATACCAGCCATATAGCCCTGCTTGAACTCCGTTTCCTGCTTTACGTTTTGAATAGTGTATTTGGCGGTTGTGAATTGCGTACCGGCAAAGATGCGTACCTGCGCTTTCGAAATTGTCCACGAACCGGCGAATAGTGTCAGGAAGAAAAGGCCTTTGAATAGCTGCATACTGTCTGATTGGCGGCAAAAATAGTTGAATTGAAACAGACTCGCTGTACAGGCAAATTTGCGACCAAAAACCGACTATCAGCCATCATAACTACCATAAAGAATACTGAATTTGCAATATCCCAATAACTCAATATCCTAATATCTGATACACAATATCCGCCCCTACTTCCCCAACCACTCCTTGAACTCCGATGCTTTTTCCCGGCTGATGACTACTTCCTTTTCAGTAGCGGGTTCCAACTCCAGTAGCAGTTTACCATTGAAGTGGGTTTGGATCTGCGCAATGGATTTCACCTGGACAATAAATCCGCGGTTAGCCCGGTAAAATGCCTGCGGGTCCAGCATTTCTTCCAGTTCATCCAGGGTATAATCAACAATGTATTTGGCTTTGTTCCAGGTTTTGAAAAAACACAGCCGTCCTTCCGCATAGAAGTAGGCAATGTCTGTAGATTCGATGGAAACAAGCCGTTGCCCCTGCTTTACCAGGAACCGGTTACGATAGGTCTTTTTCTGCTGCAGTTTCAATTCACTCAGCAGGGTTTCAATTTGAACCGAAGGTGACGGTGCATATTGTTGTTTCAACTGATGGTACTTATCCAGGCTGTTTCTGAGGTCTTCTTTTTTAATGGGTTTCAGCAGGTAATCGATGCTATTTACTTTAAATGCCTTCAGGGCAAATTCATCGTACGAGGTTGTGAAGATGACCGTGCTTTTTATATCCACTTCATTAAAGATGGCAAAGCTTTGCCCGTCGGACAGCTCAATATCCATCAGCACAATATCGGGGTGCGGATTGGTATGGAACCATTGTACCGAATCGGTAATGCTCCCCGTTGCGCCGACAATTTCAATGGAGGGATCAATGGAGTTGAGATGCTTTGTCAGCCGTTCAATACCCAGTTCTTCGTCTTCAATGATCAGTACTTTCATAAATGCGCTTCGTTGTTTTTAATAAGTGGTATGGTTACAGTAAAACTGTCTGCAGTCTCCTGTATGGTGACCGGCGGTTGCTTCAGCAATTTATATTTTGCATTGATATTGCTTAAGCCTACTTTATTGGAGGCAACTGCTCTTGTTTTCTTCTGCAGGTTATTCTGCACCACCAGGTTACCGTTTTTTGTATAAAGCTGCAGATAAAGTGGCTTATCGGCCGATACAATGTTATGCTTTACGGCATTCTCCACAAGCAATTGTAGTGTCATGGGTGGGAGCGAATCATTCATCGCTGCGGGTTCTATCCGGATGCTGCTTTGAAAGCCCTGGCCAAAGCGGGTTTTCAACAGGTGATTGTAACTTTCGATAAAGCGGATCTCTTCTTTCAGCGAGGTGGTATTGCCCTGGTTGTTGCGCAAAAGGTAACGGTACACCACACTCATTTCTTCCACAAAGCTATCCGCCCTTTCGGGGTCTTTGGAGATCAGTGTAATGAGTGAGTTCAGGTTGTTGAAAAGAAAGTGCGGGTTTACCTGCTCCTTCAGCGAATCGTATTGTTGCTGCAGGTTTACCTGGGCCAATTCTTCTTTTTCCTGTTCTATTTTACCCGTTTGTTCCGTGATAAAAAGTAGTTCATTCACGGCAAGAATAATCCAGGTGATCGGCATGGTCATGATCAGTGCCATGGACACCATATGCCCGAACGGTTGTAGCGATATATCAAACAGGAAAGACCTGATGTGAATAAGCCCCAATCGAACCAGCGTGGCCGTGATGTAAGACGTGAAAAATACAATTACCAGACGTTTGGTGACACCCGTGTTCTCTTGAAGCCCCCTATAAATAAAAGAAAGCACCCATCGGCAGGTCTCAAAAATCAGGGTGTTTGACACAAGAAGGAAAAGTGCCATCTTCAAGTTAGCAGCACCAAAGAAGTCGTTAAACAGGTTGGCATTGAACCAGCCAATAATGCTGATGATCAGAATGACCCATATGCGTATCACCAGGTTTACCCGTTTATATTTTTTCATAAGCAGGATTTAATACTGGTGATGAACTTGCAGCATGACTTGTTTCATCCTGCAAGGGCAGATGAATTTTAAACAGCGTTTCTGTTTCAACGATACCGATTTCTTTGTTCGTCAACAAATTATAACGAGTAAAGATTTCATCCAGTTCCGAGGTTTCGGGCTGAATGGTTTGCATTTTAGGTTGACGGTTGTTCTCCACAACCAGAAAATTTCGTTCGGTGTAGATGCGGATAGAAAGCGGTGCGGTAGCCGATACAATGTTGGTACGGATGATGTAGTCCAGCAATAACTGCAATGAGGTAGGGGGTACCAGGAATGGAAAAAGTTTCTCGTTAGACTGTATCCGGATCTGTAAGCTGCCTTCAAAGCGGATCAGCAGCAAGGTGGCATACGACCGGATGAATCGGATTTCGTTTTCCAGTGTAGTAAGATCGCCATCGTAATTCCGCAGCAGGTAACGGTAAACCGTTGAGAGCTCTTCTACAAAGCTTTCCGCTTTGCCTGCATCTCTATAAAGAAGGGAGCTGATTGTATTCAGGCTATTAAAAAGAAAGTGGGGGTTGATCTTACCACGCAGGGCCCGCAGCTTGTTTTCCGCCTGCTGACGCAAAAGCTCATTCTTTTGTTTTTGCGAAAGCCGCAACAGGTATTGCTGGTAAATAGCTTCCAGCATGCCGGTGATCAGGAGCACCACAAGGGCCAGGTTGACACTGTACAGCAGAAAATTGTCCAAGGTCATAGGCGGATCACCCGCTGCAAGAAATTCCCTCCCGATGTAAACCTGTCCCTGGTTAATGCCAATTGATGTTACCAGGCAAACGAATTCGGTGAGTAAAATGCGTTTCAGCGTGTTGGACAAGCCGGGATACCACCTTCGAACCAGCCGCGCTAAATAAAGACTGGAAAGCCACATGGCCACCACGCCGACAAACTGAAAGAGAAAGCTTACCAGAGCAGGCCAATCGCCAGGAATCGCAATGCCATTCGGACTGATGATCCGCACCAGGGAGAACATCACAATGCCAATGAGGAGAACCCGTTTCTCAAACCTGGCCATTTCCTGCTTCGAATCCGACATAGGTGTCACTTATTTGTGCGAAAAAGTGGTTACAGTAAATTGAATGTTGAATGGTCCGGTTCCGTATGAATAACAGGGGCCGTAAAGCTAACGGAAGTCTGATGCATAAAGAACCGGGTTCGAAAAATAAACAAAGTATTCAGTTTCAGTAGGGATCGTCCCTTGTTCCGTGTGAATGCTTCGGTATAAACGGCCTGTTTGGTTTGTATCGCCAACATGGCTGCAAGTAATGATAAATCCAGCCCGTTCAGTTGCCCCTGGTGCATGAACTTGAGGAAAAAGCGTATGAAGCAGCATGCCGGTTGCCATTTATCCTTTACACCGACCGGCCTTCAACATTTGATACGTCATTTTTAACGGTTCATACCTATACAGCTTTTAACCCTGTTTTTTTCTGGACAGCTTTGTGGCATCAAAAACTACGCGTTATGCTTCGAATGATTTTTCTACTGCTATTGGTGTTGCTCGGTATCAATGGCATGTTCTTCTGGAAAGCCCGGAGCAGCGAACCTGCCCTCAGTCAGGTTTGCCAGGTTGTTTGTAGCGCCAAAGAAGCAAAAGCCAACGGCTCGTTTGTGCTGCCGGGTGCTCTTGTTGTTTTAATGTAACCCATCAAATACAATTGTTCTTATATGCAATCTTTACGTTTTAACCCTTTTAGTCAGGTCCATAAAGGCCTGCGTGCCCTTTTGTACGACACCGCCATCCTTATTCAGCACACAAACTTTTCAGTAGAAGAAGAAATTATTGAGGCCGTAGAAAGAGTGAAGCTGGTAAATACGCTGTTTGACCACCATGCCCATGTAGAAGACAGCCAGATTTTTCCGATGATCAAAACCTATGCACCGGAGATTGTGGATGATTTTGAAGCGCAGCACCAGATAGATCACGAACTTTCGAAAGGACTGGAAAAATGCATTCATCTCTTTACCGAAACCAATACACCAAGCCAGAACCTGTGGGCCGGCAACGAATTGCTGCAGCACTTCAATGCGTTTCTTGCGTTTAATGTGGAGCACATGAAAAAAGAAGAAACAATTGTAAATGCCTGCCTGTGGCGCTATTTTACGGATGAAGAACTGCTAAACAAAGTGCGGGAGATCAGCGCCTCCATTCCACCCGACCAGAACCGGCATTTTGTTTACTGGATGCTCAAAGGCATGGCCACACACGAGATCATCAACTGGTACAACGAAATCAAACTTGCTGCGCCGCCGCCGGTTTTCCAGTTTTTCTGTGACCTGGCCGAAACCGCTCTGTCAGAAAAAAAGTGGAGCCAAATAAAAGAAGCCTTACAGGAAGGCGCCATGCTTGCATAATCGTTTTTACTTGTTTACCTTACTCTTTAAACCAAATCACACACATGCGCAAAACAAAGCTCACACTCGTAACACTGCTTGCTGGCAGTGCCATTATTTGGTCCTGTCAATCGGGTAGCGAAGCCAAATCATCAGACGAACCGCTGGTACAGGCTGCCTTCTCAAAAGAGGAAGCCGTAAAACGTGGACAATTCTTGATTTTGGCAGGTGGTTGTAACGACTGCCATTCACCCAAAAAGATGACCCCGCACGGGCCCGTCGTTGATTCGTCGAAACTGCTTGCCGGACATCCTGCCGGATCGCCAATGCCACCCATTGCAGCCTCCGCTCTTCAGCCAGGTAACTGGGCGCTGATGGCACCTGATGCCACTGCGTTCGTTGGCCCCTGGGGAATTTCTTACGCGGCCAACCTCACTTCCGACAGCGCTACCGGAATTGGTGCATGGACCGAACACCAGTTCATTCAAACCATGCGTACGGGTAAACATCTGGGTATGGAAAACGGCCGTCCTGTGCTGCCGCCCATGCCATGGGAAGGTGTTGGTAAACTTTCTGATGATGACCTGAAGTCTATGCTGGCTTACCTGAAGTCAACAACCCCGATCAACAACCGGGTTCCCGGTCCTGTTTCTCCGGATAAGGTTTCAGTTGCCAAATAATGTCCCGATCATAAAAAGCAAAAGAGCAGTTCAACACTGCTCTTTTTTTATTGGAAAGATTCGATCGGTTACAGCTTTGCCAGCGATTCCTGCTTTAATTGCTGGTTATAGGCACCCGACCCGTTTTTCGGTATGGAAAGTGAATGCCAGTCATCAGCCTTCAGCCATTTACCCAGGTAAATAATCTGCCCTACATGTGAGCTGTAATGCGCCATCTGGCGGTTGATGGCATCCACAACAAGCAATGGTTGGGTACGAATAGTAATGGTTTTCAGCAGGTCTTCTTCCTGTAAGGATTCCAGCGCGGTGAGAAAAAAACGCCAACCTTCTTCCCACATTTGCAATAAATCCCTTTTTGTGGAAGGCTGCTCTTCAAATTCGGCATCGCGTTGACGCCATTCTTTTTCTCCGTCTTCGGTTAGAAAATTTGTCCAGCGGCTTAGCATATTCCCGTGCATATGCCGGATGATTACAGCAATGCTGTTTGAGGAATGATTGGGCTGTGCAAGCATCTGTTCATCGCTTAATTGGGCAAAAGTTTTATCGCCCAGCGCCTTGTATTCTTTAATGCGTTTGATGGCAGATGTAAGGAAAATGTTCGCCAGTGACATATTTTTATTGATTAAGTTTCTTTGTTGTTTGCCCGTTTCTTTTTCGTACAGGGGCAATTGCCCATTATCTCTACCATCCTGCAGCCGAATCATCACCACGAATATCGGCAACTGCCTCAAAGCTGCCATCGGGTAAAACCTTGATTGCTTCCACCCGACCAATAGATGACCGCTCAACAATCTTGTAACCCATTTTTTCCAATGCATTTCTTACTTCTGTTGGAAAACCTTTTTCCACCGATACAACATCGGGCAGCCATTGGTGATGAAACTTTGGCTTGTACACGGCATCCTCTGTACTCAAACCAAAATCAAGAATGTTCACCAAGGTCTGAAACACCGATGTAGGAATGGTTGTACCGCCAGGTGTGCCCACTACCAGGAATGGCTTGCCATTTTGTAGCACCACAGTCGGCGTCATGGCGCTCAACATACGTTTACCCGGTGCAATGGCATTGGCTTCGCCACCAATGGCACCATATAAGTTGGGCACACCGGGTTTAATGCTGAAGTCATCCATTTCATCGTTCAGCAGAAAGCCGGCACCGCCCACAACAGTTTTACTGCCATAAGAATTATTAAGAGTAGTGGTAACAGCAACGGCATTGCCGGCTTCATCGATTACACTCAGGTGCGTGGTTTCTTCGCTTTCAGGACGCAGTTCTCCGGGACGGGTAACCGTACTGTTGCCTGCCTCACCGGGCTTGTAATCCCGCATGCGGTTGTTGAGATAAGCTGTATCGGTCAGTTGTTTCAAAGGAACACGGAAAAAGTCCGCGTCGCCCATGTGTTCTGCCCTGTCGGCAAAGGCCCTGCGTTCGGCTTCAATCATCAACTGCACAGCCAGTGGATTTTGAAACCCATAAGTTGCGATGGGTCGCTCCTCGATCATTTTCATCATCTGGTTCAGCAATACGCCGCCGCTGCTGGGCATCGGCATACTCAGGATGGTATATCCCTTATAGGAGAAAACGTGCGGCTCCCGCCACTTGGCTTTGTAGTTCTTTAAATCGTCCAGCGTTATGATGCCCCCACCGCGTTTCATTTCTTCAATGACCAGTTGGGCCGTAGTGCCTTCATAAAAACCGGCAGCACCATTGTCGCGGATTCGTTTCAGGGTGTTGGCCAAATCAGGTTGAACTAATGTATCGCCGGCTTTCCAGCTCCCGTTTTTTTGAAATGCGCTTCTCACTGTGGTATACTTCCCCAGTTCATCCTGGATACCGTTGAGGCCTGATGCCTCCCGTTGTGTGATCACAAACCCGTTTTCGGCCAGATCAATTGCCGGCTGGATGAGGGTGGCGAGTGGCAGCTTTGCATGTTTCATTGTTTCAAACAACCCGGCAACGGTACCGGGTACACCGGCCGAGAGGTGACCGTTGAGGCTTTTTCCTTCCATTACATTTCCCTCCGCGTCAAGATACATGTCACGGCGGGAGAGGGAAGGAGCCATTTCGCGGTAGTCAAGAGCCAGGTTTTCGCCACCTGCCGTACGGGCTACCAGGAAGCCGCCACCACCCAGGTTGCCGGCATTGGGATACACTACCGCCAGTGCCAGTTGTGTAGCCACCGCTGCATCAAAGGCATTGCCGCCCCTGCGCATGACTTCAATACCAACCTGGCTGGCCAGGGGGTGCGCCGAGGCCACCGCTCCTTTTTTGGCCACCGTTTTTTTATTGATGGTGTACTGGTACGGATTGACCGCACCGTTGGTGCCAATGATTCCTTTGGGTGCCGAGCAGGAAATGCAAACAATCAGGAATGAAAAAACAAATATTCGCATGCGTTAAAGTTAATGTTACAAACTTACAGACGGCGGATGATTCGCCACTCGTAAAAACCCGGAACTATAAAAGCGGTTTTATAGAACATGTGAATGAATTGAATTTACGCCAAAGCAGGAGTTCATATATTTCATTGAGATAGTTTACTTCCCTTCCTGGATTTTCTTTCTGCTAATTAAATTAAATAGCCTGTACTCACCATGCCATTAAAAGCTGATCTGTTACTGTCTTCAGTACTTGCTATTGCTTATTAATAATTAAATGTAGCAGTAAAAAAATAATCCCGCCGATGGGCGGGATTACGTTCTGTGGCAGTGACAGCTACTGGATGTTGTTTGCCCAAATGAATTTCATGGGTCCAGTTTTCAGACAGGGACAGCAGTTTTCACATATGGATCATGTACAGATTGTTATAGTTTGCTAATGATCACATCCCGTACTGTACGAACCTGTGGGGTTATCTCATACGTTTGTGATTTTTTCGACTTCAAACCGGTAACGGAAAAAACCAGTTTTGCTGTTTGAAGATCACTGTTGTCGAGAACAAACTTTTTGGTGAACGTACGCTTGTCAATTTTTTCCTTGTACAGAACCAAACCATCATCACCCTGGATCACAAGGAGATACTGTTCTGCATTATCATTTACCATATCGAACTGGAACTGTGCCTGGTCTTTCACTGTACCGGCATAAGTAATGTTGACGAAAGGATCTGTATCCGCATCGGCAGTTTGTGCCGAGGCCTGTGTCAGGCTCATAAAAAGAAGAGTGGCTGCGCCAAACCGAACGAAACTTGCTTTTACATTTTTGCTAACGAATTGCTTTTTCATAAGTTTTTACTTTTTTCTGTTTACTAATTTTTCCTTTTTCATCGCAACACCAATCGAGAGCAGCAAGCAAATTTTTCAGATGCACCTGTAAAAGATCTTTTTTCTTTCTGGTGTAAAAGTAGGCGTGTATGTAATCTGGAAAGAAACCAGATTTCACCCCTCGTTACTACCGTAAACTTTCGGATGTGTACCCCGAAGTCCTTTGCTGTAGCGCATTTCAGGAAAAATCTGTTACAACATCCAACCGCTGTTTCGCTTTACGGAATGCAATTATTTCAAGCGGCTATAAACAATTTCTTAACGTTTGCGGCTGTGAACTGGGATAACAGCCAATTCTGATTATTTGAGTTCACTTCTCAATTCAATACAATATCGCTGATAAAACCACCATCTTCTGTAGCGGAACCTTTCCAATGTGTTTGTTTTTGTAAAAACCTCCGTTTATTTTGGCGCACTTACATTATTTACCGTCATAGGTTGTCCTCCTGAATACCTAAACCATCCGGCGGCAACCGGCCCTCGCTTCGGCGGGGGCTTTTGTTTTAATAATTTGTATAAAATTCCCTGTTTAATATTGTTGCTAAATTTTCAAACTGAATGCGCTCCATTTTTTTCTTTGCCTTTCTGCTGTTTTCGACACTTTGTTTTGCACAACTGCAAACGCCGGAGCAGTTTTTAGGTTATAAGGTCGGTACCCGTTTTACACCGCATCACCGTATTGTTGACTATTACAAATCGGTGGCCGCTGCCAGTCCTTCAACCGTAAAACTGCAGCAGTATGGCACTACAAACGAGGGCCGTCCGCTGGTGGTAGCCTTTGTATCATCACAGGCTAATCTTTCCAACCTGGAAGCCATTCGTGCGGCCAATATGCGCACAGTGAATTCTGGCAAAGCCGCCGATGCAGGGCAGCCGGTGATTGTGTGGTTAAGTTATAATGTACACGGAAACGAGCCTTCCTCTTCAGAAGCAGCCCTTCTGACCCTGTATGCACTTGCCGATCCGTCCAATCAACAGGCAAAACAATACCTGCAAAATACGGTGGTAATATTGGATCCCTGCCTGAATCCGGATGGAAGGGACCGTTATGTAAACTGGTACAATTCAGTTGCAGGAATGCAATTCAACCCTTCTCCCGAAGCCCGGGAGCATAACGAGCCATGGCCGAGAGGAAGAGCCAACCATTATAATTTTGACCTCAACCGCGACTGGGCCTGGCAAACGCAAACCGAAAGCCGGCACCGGGTGGCACTTTATAATGAATGGCTGCCGCAGATACATGTGGATTTTCACGAGCAAGGTCCGAACGAACCGTATTATTTTGCTCCCGCAGCAGAACCGTTTCATGAGGTTATTACAAAATGGCAGCGTGATTTTCAAACCACCATCGGCCGCAACCATGCCCGTTATTTTGATGAAAGAGGCTGGCTTTATTTTACCAAAGAACGTTTTGATCTTTTGTATCCATCTTACGGTGATACCTATCCGATCTACAATGGTGCGGTTGGCATGACCTACGAGCAGGGTGGTATTGGTGCCGGCCTGGGTATGGTGATCGAGAATGGTGATACCCTGACACTTGTTGAAAGAGCCCTGCACCACTACACCACCGGCATGAGCACCATTGAAGTGGCATCAAAAAATGCAGACAAACTGAAGGCTGAATTTGCCAGATATTTTGATGCGGCTAACGCTGGTGTGGGTGAGTACAAATCCTTTGTACTGAAGCCAGGAAAAAACGACAGTGCACGATTTGTTTCATTACTGCAACTGTTGATCCGGAACGACATTAAATTCTATCCTGCACGGGCTGCATCGGTACGCGGTTATAACTACGGAACGAACAAGGATGAAGCACTCAGCATCAGCGAAAATGATTTTGTGATTCCCTCCGCACAACCCAGGAGCAACCTGGTAAAAGTATTGTTTGAGCCCACGACAAAACTGTCAGATTCCGCTACATACGATATTACCGCCTGGTCACTGCCATATGCTTATGGCATTCCAACGTATGGAACAAGATCAGCCGTTTCTTATAAAGAAGGGGATGTGCGCAACAGGGAAAATAGCGTGCAGAATGCAACCGTCACTGCCGAACCCTATGCCTACATTATTCCCTGGAATGGTGTGAACTCAGTAAAGCTGACGGGAGCCTTGTTACAAAAGGGTATCAAGCTCCGTTTTGCTACTACACCCTTTGAATCAGGTGGCAAAACATTTGAACGCGGTTCGGTAATTGTTTTAAAAACAGGTAATCAATACAACCCTTCACTCTGGCAAACGGTACGGACAATGGCAGATGAAGCCGGGGTTCGGTTAGCGGCTGTCACCAGCGGTTTTGTAGATAAGGGCCTGGACTTTGGCAGCAGCAGCGTATTGCCCCTCAAAGCCCGCCGTATTGCTCTATTCACAGGTGAAGGTACCAGCAGCCTGGCTGCCGGAGAAGTGTGGCATTACTTCGACCAGGTGATCAATTATCCTGTTACACTCATTAATGTAGCAGATGCCGGTCGCATGAACTGGAGCAGTTATGATGTGGTGATCATGCCGGATGGTGCTTATCGTTTTCTGACCGATAAAGCGGCTGCAGATGCCTTTCGCAACTGGATCAGCAATGGTGGTCATGTAGTAGCGCTGGAAGGAGCGGTGGCGCAAATGAGCCGTTTGGATTGGAGCCTGAAAGCAAAAAAGCGGGACGATGCCGAACCCAAAGATCTTGTTGAATACATCAAGCGCTACGAAGACCGTGAACGGGATGCATTGCGTGGCATGACGCCGGGCTCTATTTTCCGGGTGCAATTGGACAATACGCATCCGCTGGCTTTTGGTTATCCTGATTATTATTATACACTGAAGCAGGATGCGGTGATTTATGAGTTTATCAAAGAAGGTGGCTGGAATGTAGGTGTGCTCCGTGCAGATAAACCCGTTGCCGGTTTTGTAGGCACCAATCTAGCCAGCCGCCTGCAGAATGGTCTCTTGTTTGGTGTGCAGGACATTGGTCGCGGAACGGTAACCTATCTTGCCGATGATGTGTTGTTCAGAAGTTTTTGGGAGTCTGGCAAACTGCTTTTCGCCAATGCCGTTTTCTTTGTGGGACAATAACAGGTAAAGTCAAAATCAAAAGTAAACGTCAAAAGTTGCAATTGCAGCTTGTTGTTTCAAAACCATTTTTGATTTTTGACTTTTTACTTTTGACATCTATAGCCATACGCATGAAAAGAATCTGTTTTCTTCTTGTTGCATTTTTATCCCTGAAGGCAGGGGCGCAGGCGCCTGCATTTCCTACTTCCGGTGACATTTACCTTGGCATCAAAAAGCTGAATGTGCTGGGCAGCGTATTGTATTTTGCCGCGCATCCCGATGATGAAAATACCCGGCTGCTTACCTACTTCTCCAAAGACAGATTATACCGCACCGGTTATCTTTCTCTCACCCGTGGCGATGGCGGTCAAAACCTGATTGGCGAAGAACAGGGAGTAGAACTCGGGCTCATTCGAACCCAGGAACTGCTGGCGGCCCGCCGTATTGATGGTGCGGAACAATTCTTTTCCCGGGCCTTTGATTTTGGTTTTTCCAAGTCACCGGAAGAAACGTTTACCAAATGGGATCGTGAAAAGATCCTGAGCGATGCGGTTTGGGTGATCCGCAACTTTCAACCCGATGTGATCATTACCCGTTTCCCTACTACCGGCGAAGGCGGGCATGGGCAACACACGGCTTCAGCCATTTTAGCTGTTGAGGCATTTCGTGCAGCTGCTGATCCAAAACGATTCCCCGAGCAATTGCAACATGTACAACCCTGGCAGGCCAAACGCATTCTTTGGAACACATTCAACTTTGGCGGTAACAACACAACCAGCTCCGACCAGTTTCAGCTGGATGCAGGTGACTTTAACCCGGTATTGGGTAAAAGCTATGGAGAGATTGCCGCCGAAAGCCGCAGCCAGCACAAAAGCCAGGGATTTGGTTCGCTGCGCGGAAGAGGCGAGGCCATTGAATACTTCAAACCATTGGGTGGCGATGCGCCGGTAAAGGACCTGCTGGAAGGCGTTGATCTTTCCTGGTCGAAAGCATTGCGTGGTGCGCCTCAACAGAAAGTGCAACAGTTAGTTGATGATCTGATACGCAACTATGATTTTGCTGCACCGCAAAAATCAGTGCCATTACTAGTCCGTCTATACAATACCTTAAATGGTTTACCACAGAAAAATGCCTGGGTACAGCATAAAACAAAAGAAGTGACTGACCTGATTGTAGCAGCTAGTGGTTTATGGCTGGAGGTGCTTGCCACCACCCCCAATGCGGCACAGGGAGATTCGCTCCAGTTTTCCATATTGGCGAATGACCGTTTGGGAACTGGTGTGGTGCTGAAACGGGTCCAGGTAGATGCCTTTGATACCTTGTTGTCGTCTGCTCTTGCAAAAAATAGGAATTTTATCTTTTCCAGGAAGATACAAGTGCAGCCGACGAAGGAACTAACCCAACCATACTGGCTGAGGGAAGCAATGCAGGAAGGATATTATGTCGTGAAAGATCAAAAGAAAATTGGCCAGCCCGATGTGGACAAAGCCTACACCGCAACGTTCCTTCTTTCATTTGATGGAAATGAGATCAGTGTTTCCCGCCCGATGCAATACAAATATTCGGATGCGGTGAAAGGGGAGATCTACCAGCCATTTTACGTATTGCCGCCGGCAACAGTGTCTGTTGCACCCACTGTGATGTTGTTGCGGCGCAGCGACACTACCTCCCAACCGGTAGTGGTTTTCTTTACGGCACAAACTGCATTGTCAGGTGTGGCGTCGCCGCATATTCGCTCGGCTGCAATCGATTCTACTATCCGGCAAGTGCCGTTTTCATTGCCTGCCCGTGCTACACAGCCGTATGCTTTCAGTGTTTCCTCCGCTGCCTTGCAGAACCGTAACGAAGACCGTGCTTTTGGATTGGTTAATTACCAAGACAAAAGCGGAGAACATAGCGCATACCTTACCATGAGATCCATTCAGTACGATCATATACCTACCATTCAATATTTCTTTGGCAAGTCGGTGAAGATCCTGAACCTGGACCTGAAAACGGCCGGCAAAAGGATCGGTTACATTGTTGGTGCCGGCGACAAAGTGCCGGAAGCACTGGAGCAAATGGGGTACGAGGTGACACTCCTTACCGATACGGAACTGGAGCGAAACAACCTGCAGCAGTTTGATGCCATAATTGCTGGTGTTCGGTCGTTCAATGCCAACGACTGGATGGGTAAGTATTACGATAAGCTGATGGGATATGTCGCAAACGGCGGCAATTATATCGTGCAATATTCGCAAAGCAATGGTTTGCGGGGCAGGATCGGTCCTTACCCGTTCACGGTGGCCAACCGCCGTATCACGGATGAAACCGCACCGGTAACGTTCCTGGCTCCGCAACACCCGGTGTTGAACTATCCAAACAAGATCAATGCAAATGATTTTCGTAACTGGGTGCAGGAGCGTAGTCTTTACCATGCAACGGACTGGGACAGTCGTTTTCAACCGGTGTTGCGGATGAACGATCCCGGCGAACAGCCACACGATGGTAGCCTGGTGGTTGTAAAGCACGGCAAAGGCTATTTTACCTACACAGGGCTTTCCTTCTTTCGCCAGTTGCCGGCAGGGGTACCCGGTGCGTACCGGCTGCTCGCCAACCTTATTGCCCTGAACCAACAAAAAGAGCTTTGATGGCAGAGAAAAAGCCGGATAACAACCGGGGATACATTGCGTTTGCCTTTGTCGTAATACTGGGATATATTTTGGGTATCTTTCTGAAAAAAGTTACACTGGGGTTAGTGATCGGTCTGGTGCTGGGGCTACTCGGGTCGGGAATACTCCGAAGAAGGCGATAACCATTCGTTCACATTAATAATTCAATTGTTGCTGTATGGAAACCAGACCTGATAAACCGCCGTTGTTCAATTCCTGGACACACTGGTATGTTCTTGTCATTTTATTTCTTTGCCTGTTGATATTTTTGTTTTACCGCTTTACCAAAACCTTTTCATGACAATTGTTGACTGGCTTGTTATCATAGTGGTTCTTACTGGAATCATCATGTATGGACTTTATAAAAGCCGTACAACAAAAAGCCTGGAAGGGTATTTCCTGTCGAACCGGAACCTGCCCTGGTATGTAGTGCTTCTCAGTATCATGGGTACGCAGGCCAGCGCCATTACCTTTCTTTCAGGACCGGGGCAGGCGTTTGCTGATGGGATGCGTTTTGTGCAGTACTATTTTGGCTTGCCGCTGGCGATGGTTGTCATCTGTATTACGTTTGTTCCCATCTTCAACAAGTTGAAGGTGTACACCGCTTACGAATTCCTGCAAAACCGCTTTGATACCAAAACACGAACTTTTACGTCATTTCTATTCCTCCTGCAAAGAGGCCTTTCCACGGGTATCAGTATTTACGCACCATCCATTATTGTGTCTTCCCTGTTTGGCTGGGACGTGTTCTGGGTAAACATTGCAATGGGAGGAATGCTGATTATTTATACGGTAAGCGGCGGTGCCCGTTCAGTGGCACATACGCAAAAGATACAGTTGATTATCATCTTTTCGGCCATGTTTGCTGCTGCCTGCATGGTAGTGTACCTGCTGCCGGCAGGTGTGGGCTTTACCGATGCCCTGCACATCAGCGGTAAAGCAGGGCGGACCAATGTGATTACAACAGGGATGACGGAAGATGGCTTTGACTGGAACGATCGCTACAATCTCTGGAGCGGGATTATTGGCGGGTTTTTCCTTGCCTTATCCTATTTCGGTACTGACCATTCACAGGTGGGCCGGTACCTAACAGCGCAGAACAACCGTGAAAGCCGCCTGGGCCTGCTGATGAATGGCCTGGTGAAAGTACCCATGCAATTTGGTATTCTGCTCATCGGCGTGCTTGTATTTGCGTTTTACCAGTTTGCACCTTCACCCATCTCCTTTGACGAAGCGTTGCTGAAAGAGATCAATTCGACTCCGTATAAAGATTCTGTCGCCCAGTTACAAAAGCGTTACGATTCGGTAACCACACAAAAAATGCAGGCCGCCATACAGTATACGGAAATGAGAAAGGGAGGAGTTGAAACGGATACCCTTGTACAACGCCTTCAGCAGTTGAACCAGCAGGGGCAGGAATACCGGCAGGCTTTCCGGCAGATCAGCCAGCAGGCAGTGAGCAAGAAAGGCGAGGACGCCAATTTTGTATTTCTTTCGTTTGTAAAAAACTACCTGCCGCAAGGATTAAAGGGGCTGCTTATTGCCATTATTTTCCTGGCAGCATGGGGCTCTATTGCGGCAGCGTTGAACTCTCTGGCAGCCAGTACAGTGGTAGATTTTCACCAGCGTTTTGGAAAGAAACATTCTGAAGCCGAAGAATATAAAATAGCCAAATGGTATACCCTTGCCTGGGGGATTTTCTGTGTACTGGTGGCTGAATTTGCGCACAACCTCGGGCAAAGTCTGATTGAGACAGTAAACATTCTGGGTTCTCTCTTTTATGGAGTGATTCTGGGCATTTTCCTGGTAGCTTTTTACCTGAAGAACGTAAAAGGCACGGCTATATTTATTGCTGCCATTATTGTTGAGTTGTTTATCGTGGCACTCTTCTTTAAGGATAGCCTTCCGCTGGTAAGCGGGCTCCCGGATATCAGTTTTCTTTGGCTGAATGCGATAGGTGCCATTGGCGTCCTGTTAATTGCACAACTCCTGCAACTCATATTGCAAACTATCAAGCCACGGTTGTCCGAATAAGATCGCTAACAAAGCAAATACAGCTTCTTTTAAGAAACCCGGCTTCGTTCAAGGAAGATTGCAAATGGCATCGTCATTTACCTGGATTCACCTTTCCAATAAGAAAAGAACACCCGAAGGTGTTCTTTTTACAAAGCTGATTATGTAATCGGGTTTATTTCAGGTTTGCCAGCAGCTTTTCGTTCAGCTTCACGTAATCATCATTTTGCTGGGCTTTCGCCAACTCGATGGATTTGTTGGCAGCCTGTCTGGCATCTTCTTTTTTACCCAACTTCGCCAGTGCATTGGCTTTCTGGTGATAGATCCAGAAGGCATTGGGGTTTTGTTCAATGGCTTTGTCGAACCAGGTAACAGCCTGGTTCAGGTCCTTGCCGCTTTCCAGGTAATACATGGCTGCACCGAAATAAGGGCGGTTGTCACGGTTCATCAGGTTGTTAATCTGTGCCATTACCTTGCTGTCGATGTCGGTGGTGATGGGAATACTTACGGCTGTTTTGTCCCACACGATTGTCAGGTCGGTGGAAGTCGGCTTGAGGTTTTCAAACTGCATAGTGAATGATTCCACTGCATTGTTTAATTTGGTAGGTTTCACTTTCACACGCAGCAGGTCATCTTCCTGCTTATAAACAGTACCCCAGTTTTCGCTGCCTTTGTTGATAATGATCTCCCACTCATTTTCATTTGGAATGGTAAACAGGGCATATTCACCAGCCTTCAGTGGCTTGCCTCCAATGCTTACATCATCGTTGAACTTGATGCGTGTAGCCTGGTTAGCCCCGGTACGCCATACTTTGCCATAAGGCACCAGGTCTCCAAAAATCTTGCGGCCTTTCATGGCCGGGCGGGAATAGATCAGTTGCACAGAGGATATGCCAAAGTCCTGTAAAACCGTTTGTGTAGGGCTGGGTGCAGGGGTTCGCAATTGTTGCGCATCGGCGGAGATAGTCGCAAACAGAATTGTTGCAAAAAGCAATTTTCGTATCATATTGTCAGGTATTTGTGCCCAAAGATAATGAAGCAGGCTGCATGGCAAAATTGTGTTCTGTAGAGGATTTCCGGCTATTCTTCTAACCGAAGCTGGTAATTGCCGGTAATTTCTCCCGTACCCTGTTTGTCCCATACTCTAAAGTAAACCTTGTAATATGCAATATCAGATCTTGTTGTTGTAATAAGGGTTTTTAATCTGATAGTGGCAGCATCAGAGGTTTTGATGCGTTGAATGCCGGCAAACAGGTCTGAAGACTGTACAACCGGTTCGCCGTTATGGGTGGTAATGGATTGGTAGGCACCGGGTGAAACATAGCCCTCGGTAACAATCCAGCCTTGTTTTATCTGGATTGTCAGATAAACCGGTGTTGCAATTGATACGATGTTTTTAGCATTGATAAGATTTCCCGCTTCGTCGGCCAGGTATGCAGTTGAAACTTGCAAACCGCCTCTTTCTTCCAGGAAAATATTGTTCAGGATGTTTTTTCCTTTGGAAGTATTGTATTTGATTGTTGAATCGGGAGAGGAGACATCGGTGTGGCCTGGGCGGTATTGTCCATCATTGCTACAGCCTGACACAAGAAAAAACAAACTTAGAAAAACCGGTAATGTCTTCATCCTGTGAAGACCCATGCAATTGGTAAGCCGAAAAATAAACCCGCAAGCGGTGGAAGTAATTACAGGAATCTGTTAGAATGTTAAAGGTGCCTTTCAAAGGTTAACAGATTGCACGAAGCCTCCACGTTGCGGGTCAGGGATTAGGGTGTTATGGCAGCATCTGAAAGAAGATTCCGGTAAGAAACAGACGCAGGCAAAACCTTTTATAAAATAGAGTACGGATTAGGTTGAATCAACCATCAGAGGTACATGCCTTGCCGATCTTACCGGAAATACGTTGACTTATTTTTTATTTACAATTTAAAATTTAGGGCACCGCATGTTGCTGGGTGTACTGCCGTCGTTACCCAGACGCCAGCCGCAACGGATAAGGGTTGAGAAAAACGCATCATTGTTCTTTTGTTGACCACGCATTTCTCCATCATCCGGACGTGAGGTTGCGTTAAAGCCCCTGTAATAAACCTGTTTGGCAACGGCAGCATCTTCGGGTAACAGGTATTTATCAAACAGGTCCGGATTGATATACGTGGTGCTCAGGTCATCAATGTAATCGGTAAATGTTTTACGGTGCAGTATCTCCAGACCGAGGTACATGTTTTCCGATACATAGTACTTGGCACCAAAACCCATGGGAATCTCAACCTGTGTAAGACTATACTTTTTGCGGGTGGGGTATTCTGCCATACCCTGGCCTTCTGTACTGAGGTCGCGGAGATTAACCCAGCGGGTAGTACCGTTGGGAGAATAATATTGTGTTTGCGGATTGAACCGGAACATTCCGATTCCTATCAAACCGTAAGGACGCAGCTTTCCTTGCAAACCATCATACTGCTCGATAAACACAGTAGGATAAATTTCAACGGCTGCATAAGCCTCCGTCAGTTTTGAGCGGAAGTGAAGATTACGGACATGGCGATAAGTTTCAGCACCGCCCTTTTCATTGATCAGGCTATCGGCGCCTTCCAGTTTACCGCTGTTGAAAGCAAGACGAAATCCCAGCCATTCTGTGGGATAAACATTCAGGTGAAAACCTAAAGACAGGTTAGTCGCAGGAAAGTTGATGTCTTTTACCAGGGTGGTACCACGGCCAAAGTTTCCTCCAAGATCGCCAAGGAAGAACAGTGGGCCAACGCCTGCACCAACTTCTACTTTACCATAGCTGACAGATTGTGCCTTGATGGAACGAAATGGGAGAGTGGTTAAAAAGACAAGTACGGCTGTACGCAAACAGAGTACAAATAGTCTCATAGAATATGGATTTAGAATCGTTTGGATTTCGTAACGAAAGTAACCGCCCTGCCAGTAAAATACAAGCAAGTCGTAAATATTTTTTCAATTATGGGTGTTTGTACGCAGTAGAATTACCAGCCTGCATAAGACCGTCTTACAGTGTATGTAGAGCAGGAGATTGAAGCAGATCAAGCAGGGTTCAACAACATGTAGATATGTTCGATGCCATCTTCCAGGTAGATGGCACTGACCTGTTGAAAGCCAAAAGATTCATAGAAGGTTTTCAGATAGAATTGCGCCCCTATCCGAATAGGACCATTGCCAAAAAGCTGATAACATCGGTCAATGGATTGTTTCATCAGTTCTCTTCCTGCACCGCTGCCGCGGACAGAAGGAGATGTCACAACACGGCCGATAGAGGTTTCTGCATAAATATGACCCGGTGGCACCAAACGTGTATAAGCAACAAGTTTGTTGTTCCAAAATCCCATCAGGTGGAAGCAGTCCTGGTCTTTATCATCTGCATCCTGGAAGACACAATTCTGTTCCACTACAAATACTTCATTGCGCAGTTGCAGAATAGTATACAACTGGTAAGGTGTCAGGGCTTCAAACTTTTTTTCAATCCACTGAATTTGCATAGACCGGCTTTATCGTTCAACCGAAGGCAGTACCGGCAGGCTTTCGTTGCCCTGCTCTGATACCGATTGAACAGCGAAAAAATAATTGTCTTTTGAATACGGTAACGTGATAGTAGTGGCATCGGTAAAAAACTTTTTCTGCCACACCGGCGAGGTGGTTTCCCGCATCAATACGAAATAACCTTTCGGCTTACCATTTTTTGGCGTTACCCAACTTAGGGTAGTAGTATTTGTTAGATTCCTTACCTTGATTTCTACATTTTGCGGAGCGGAAGGGGCTTTGGCAAGGTTAGCCAGTGTTGCCAGGTTGATGCCGGTGTTCTTCCGCAGGTATTCAAAATCCATAAATTCCGCAAGATCACCATACACAATTCCGTTTTCGGTACGCAGATCCTGGTGTTGGTGGTGGAAGTTTTCGTTCATCTCAGAGACACGCACAGCAGCATACCCCCTTTGCACAAAAGGAGTATGATCACCACCACGAAGAAAGCGGTCGTTGCGGTAAACCATTACTACTTCCAGATTCGGAACATAACGTTCACCTACTTCTTTTACATAGCGGGCCAGGGTGCGGGCCTTGCCGTCGTTTTCTAATCCAAGGTTGCGGATATTTTGTAAAACTCTTCCTGTATCCTGCACCGAAAACGCTTCACTGAAAACCCTCACCTGGGTATTGTTAATGATGTTGGTCTCGCTGCTGTTGTTGCTGCCCATGATATCATTGTTCAGCAATGCGTCAATCTGCCATCCCTCCTGCTTTGCCTTATTAGCCAGGTAGGTGGCGCCCAGCAAGCCCTGTTCCTCACCACTGAAAGCAACAAAAACAATGGTGGCAGAAAAGGGGTGCCTGCTCATGATGCGGGCACATTCCATCAATGCAGCCACGCCACTGCCATCGTCGTTGGCGCCGGGAGCATCGGCTGTGCGGTTGAGTACATTGCTTACCCGGCTATCAAGGTGACCGCTGATCAGGTAGATGCGTTTATCAGCAGTGTCTGTTCCCTTCAGGATCGCCATTGCGTTACCAAGGCTGGTACGGGCATCAATCCGGCGCCCATCAGGTTGCAGGGTAGTGGTATCTATAAAAGCCGTCATGCGGCCGTTACTGGCCCTTGCAAACTCTTTAAACTTTTGTACCACCCATTCCCTTGCAGCACCAATACCACGTTTTTTGTCGGTGGTAGAACTCAGTGTGTGCCTGGTACCGAAATTTACCATTTGATGGATGTAAGATTTCAGAGAATCTGGAGATATCTCTTTTACCATTTGTTCAATCTGGGGATCGCGGTAAATGATGGTTTGCGCCGAAGAAAAAAGAGCGGTGAAAAGGAGAATACTGCAGACCATGAATTTTTGCATACCGGGTAATTTTTGGGCGTCGAATATAAGCACTGAACTGATAGTTCGATTTATTCTATTTTTGACAGGCAACCTGTAAACCCCTTATGAGAAGAGCTGTTCTTGTACTGTTTATTACCTTTCCCTGTTTTGGCATTTCGCAGCCGGTAAACGATACCGTCCGTATCATTGGTGTTGGTGACATTATGCTTGGAACTTCTTTTCCGGATGGTTACCTGCCTCCCAATGACGGGCGCCATTTACTGACACCGGTGGAACGGTACCTGCAAGCGGCCGATATTACGTTTGGTAATTATGAAGGCACCCTGTTCAATGGTGAAGGCGAAATGAAAAAATGCAAGGATTCCACCAAATGCTACGCTTTTAAAACCCCCGAACATTATGCCGCTTACCTGAAAGGTGCGGGGTTTGACCTGATGAGTGTTGCCAATAACCACAGTGGGGATTTTGGACCGGAAGCAAGGGAACAAACGATGAAAACGCTGCAAAAGGCAGGCATTTTTTCAAGCGGTACCACTACACAACCATTTGTTATCCTGAAAAGGGCGGGCATCACCTACGGCCTGGCCTCTTTTGCTCCCAACCGCGGCACGCAAAACATCAACAATCATAAATCCGCGAGGAGAATCGTTTCTTATCTCGATAGCCTATGTGATATCGTGATTGTTTCATTTCATGGTGGTGGCGAAGGCGCTACCCGTCAGCATATTCCATTTGAGAATGAAATCTTTTTGGATGAGGACCGAGGCGATGTATACCGGTTTTCCCGTGTGGTGATCGATGCCGGTGCTGATGTGGTATTTGGTCATGGTCCTCATGTTACCCGTGCGGTGGATTTGTACAAAGGGCGGTTTATCATTTACAGCCTGGGCAATTTTGCCACATACGGCCGCTTTAACCTGGATGGACCTGCTGGTATTGCTCCCATTATGAAAGTATATGTAAACCGAAAAGGTGAATTTATAAAAGGCCTGATTATTCCCATTAAACAGGAAGGGGAAGGTGGCCCGGTGCCAGACGATAGTGGCGCTGTGATTAAAAAAATACAAAGCCTCACTGCAAAGGATTTTCCGGAATCAAGGCTGCTCATTAAAAATGATGGCACGGTTCTTAAACGAAAAACGACACTGTCTCCAAAACAAAAGAAAGCATGGATAAAACCAACCTTGCCATAGCCACGATCACATGGGCGAGAGATGAAAAGGAAGAAGCTCTATTGGGTGAATCGCTGACAGCACTTTCACAGTTAGGGATACCCCTTTTTGTAACGGATGGCGGGTCAACGCCATCTCACCAGGCTCTGGTGCGGGCTTTGCCAAACGTATCTTTTTTTCAAACAAAAGGGTTGTGGGCACAAGCGAAAAAAAGTATAACAGAAGCTCATCTTTCCGGTGCGAAAACAGTTTTATATACTGAGCCCGATAAACTCGAATTCTTCCGGCAACACCTGCCACTGATTATTGAAAACAGTCAAGGGAGTGAGGACAACGGTATTGTAATTGCCGCCCGTTCGGCAAGGGCATTTGCTTCCTTTCCTGCTTTTCAGCAAATGACGGAAACTACTATCAACCGGTGTTGTGCGGAGATCACAGGCTTGGCGACGGATTATTTGTACGGACCATTCCTTTTCAGCACGCAACTATTGCCGTACCTGGATGTTTTACCCGATAACTGCGGATGGGGATGGCGATCGTTCCTGTTTGCAAAAGCACACCTGCTGGGATTCAAATTAGGTGTTGTGGAAGGGGATTATTTCTGTCCCTCCGATCAACAGGCAGATGATGCCGGTGAACGCATTTACCGGATGAAACAACTGGCGCAGAACATTGATGGCATTGTACTGGCAACGGCAACACACAAAGCAACCTAGCAATTCCTCTGCAATGTTTTTCTATCAATTAATAACCATATTTTTCTTTCCACAGGCTACGTAAAAACTTGCGCAGCTCTTCTTCTCTCGGGTTGCGGCCCGGGTCATAAAATGTAGTTCCGCTTAATGGGGCGGGTAAAAATTCCTGTTCGGTAAAGTTGCCTTCGTAGCTATGGGCATATTTGTAGTTTTTGCCATAGCCCATACGTTTCATCAATCCTGTAGGTGCATTGCGTACATGCAGCGGAACGGGCAGGTCGCCCTGCTTTCGTACCACTTCCAGGGCTTCTTCAATGGCCATGTAAGATGCATTGCTTTTGTGCGAGGAAGCGAGATAGGTGGCGCATTGGGCCAGGATGATTCTTGCTTCGGGATTACCGATCTTATTCACCGCATCAAAGCAGGAATTGGCCAGAACCAGTGCGGTAGGATTGGCATTGCCGATATCTTCCGATGCGAAAATCACCATACGTCGGGCGATGAATTTTACATCTTCTCCGCCCTCGATCATGCGGGCCAGCCAATAGATGGCGCCATTAGGATCGGAGCCGCGCATGGATTTGATAAAGGCCGAAATAATATCGTAGTGCTGCTCACCGGTTTTATCGTATAGGGCAATACGTTGCTGTGCAATCTCCATCACCTGGTCATTGGTTAGAACGATCGTTGGCTCATCTGACAACGCATCTACCACCAATTCGAAAAGGTTCAACAATTTTCGTGCATCGCCACCGGAGAGCCGGATCAGGGCTTCCGTTTCTTTTAAATCAATTGTTTTTGTATTCAGCCAGCTATCCTTCTGCATGGCAAGGTGCAATAGCCTGACCAGATCATCCTCGTTCAATGACTTCAAAACATACACCTGGCAGCGGCTCAGCAGGGCACTATTTACTTCAAAAGACGGGTTTTCGGTAGTGGCACCAATGAGAGTAATAATGCCTTTTTCGACGGCACCTAACAAGGCATCCTGCTGGCCTTTGTTAAAGCGGTGAATTTCATCGATAAATAGAATAGTGCTTTCTGTTTCTTTTGCTTCGGCAATGGCTTCCCGCACATCCTTTACACCCGAGCTGATGGCGCTGAGTTGAATAAACGGGACCTGCAGGGTATGAGCAATGATATTGGCAATGGTGGTTTTGCCGGTACCGGGTGGTCCCCACAATAAAATGGAAGGGATTTTGCCCCGTTCTATGGCGGTTCGCAGGATGCTGCCTTTTCCCGTGAGGTGTTGCTGGCCGACAAGGTCATCGAGGCTTTGGGGACGCATACGTTCGGCTAAGGGAACTGCGGTATTCATGGTTCAAAATAATGCAGAATTGCCTACCGCAAAAAGATTGGCAGGATTGATTTTATTTTGATGCTTTTTAATGAATTTCTATGAATGATTATGTAATCAATGTGACGCAGATTGAAGAATTGCAAACCATCCGAAATACTGATGAACTGGATATTATTTTCGGCAGGGCAAAGAGTGCTGTGGTGAATGGTGCCAAAGTGATTTTGGTGCGAAAGGAGGCTTCCGGTAAATCAAACAAGTTTGACGAGATTGATACCCTGGAGGATTTGGAAAAGTACCAGAAGGACGTTTTTAAATATTTGTAGATTAAAATGTGCTGAATAGAATTCTCTAACAATGCAGTGTGCGACGCAGCAGAAGGTACATAGTATTTCTATTGCTGGTTACATAAAAAAAGCAGCCGTAAGTACGACTGCTTTTTTTATTTGGACCGGTATTCCTTTGCCGGCACCTTATTTCTTATCAGTTGTGGCAGTGGTTGTAACACCGGTTGCTTTGTTCAACTGCTGTGTCATTTCCAGTGAAATGGCGCTTTTTTCCATTTTGATATAGCTGCCCGGATTGATTTCCAGGTCAATGGTACCGTCATCGTTCACACGGTTGATGCGGCCATGAATACCTGCGATCGTCACGACTTTGTCGCCTTTTTTCAGGTCTTCGATAAAGAGCTTTTGCTGCTTTTGTTTTTTGGCTTGCGGACGAATAAAGAACAGCCAGAACACCAACATGATCATTCCCATAAAAATCAGGGAAGACATGCCGCCAAAAGGACCTGGTGCCGGTTGTGCCTGTAAAATGAAAAACATAATGCTTATTTTAAATTGTTGAACGGTTATTTGATATCAGCGGTAAAGGCCAGCTTATTGTTAGAGCCATTGTTACGGTTGCTGTTGTTCGCTTCCACGTACACATCCTTGGTTACATGCCCTGTAAAGTTCTCGCTGTTGAATTTTGCTTTGATCAAACTTTCGGCACCCGGTGCGATTGGCTCCTTAGGAACATCCGGTGTGGTACACCCGCAACCCGCTGTTACATTGGTAATGTAAAGCGGTTTATCGCCGGTGTTTTTAAACTTCCAAGTAATCTCGGCCACTTGTCCTTTTTGAATTTTACCAAGATCCTGCACAACAGGATCGAGCCATTCAATCGTGGTGCTGCGGGCGGAATCGGACAGTGCTGACTGGCCTTCCGTGGCCACAGCGTTTTCTGTCTGCTGGTGCGTATCTTTTTTATCGATGACATTGCAGGCAAAAACGGCCGCACTCAGTATGAAAAGAAATGTATACTTCATGGTTTTTGCATTTAAGCATTGCAAATGTATACGAAATGCTTACGCTTTTTTAAAATCGCTTTTTTGTAATTGGTTGGTGCGAATTAATTCTTTGTGAATATTGTCAAGAATGCCATTCACAAACTGCCCGCTCTGCTGTGTGCTGTACTCTTTGCTGATATCAATGTATTCGTTGATGGTCACCTTGGGCGGAATGGTTTCAAAATAAAGAAACTCCGCTACGCCCATTTTCATGATGATCATATCCAACGCAGCAATCCGCTCCGGATCCCAATTCTTTAATTTGGGTATAATCAGCGACTCCAGGTGCTCTGCTTTTTCCAGTACGGTATTGAGCAGCGATTTGGCAAAGTCCCATTTGTCCGGCGTCAGCGTTTGATGGAAATTAATTGCACCGGGTTTTTGCAGGAGTTCATCCAGCGTCTGGATCACCATTTCGCCGTCGTCATCCCAGTTCATGAAGGTTTCTTCAATGTGCGATGTGAACGATTCATTATGCAGCATCAGCTCACGGAAAATAAAATCCAGGATCTCTTTTTCACCTTTGGTGGTCCGTTCGGCCGTGGCAATATATTGTTTGTATTCGGGTGTTTCTACCAATTGCAGGTAAACCTTTCGCACCAGGTCTTTGTCAATACGGTGCCCTGGTTTGGCTTGTTCCACTTCCTGGCGGTAGGCGGCATCTTCCTTAATCTTCCACAACAGTTCATTACCGGCAATTTTTGTGTTCACGTTCATGTCCTCTGCTGACGGTAAGTGCTTGGACCGGCGCTGGTAAGCATCTTTTTCGGCATAGCCAGCTACTTCAGTTAAAAAATACGTTAGGTAAAGAAGCAGGTCTTTCGATTGGTCAAAATGTTTTTGCAGGGCTTTCACAGGTTCACCAGGCTTTGTCGGGTTTTCCAAAGTCGACAAAGTATAAATCGTCTGCATCACTTTCACGCGTATATTCCTTCTGCTGATCATTGTTAGAGAACTTTTGGGGCGGCGAAGATAGGAACAAACGCCGAACTACTCCGACAGGCTAACAGAGTATGCCGGAGAAATATTCCAGATCAATGCCGGGTTAGTAAAGAGATTCTGTTTTGTTGTGAGTAGCGAAAAGGGTAATTATTACCCACAATGATTACGTCACAATCATGCATGGGAAAATTTACAACCACTGCTGCTTTCTGTCCACTACAAGAACCTTTAATTGCTCCGCTTTGCTGTTGCTTTTGATTTTTTCGCTTGCTTTTTGGGTGGTGCCGGTGTCTTATCGTTTCGGCCCAAAGCGGCATATCCTCCGCCAACACTGCTAGGCGTTGCTTCATGGCCGGTTGGCGTGGCCCGCTGTCCGTTTTTAAAATGGTAGATCCTGCGGTTGTTCAATGTATCGGAGGGCTTGAGTGCCGCTTTGCTTGTGGCTTTTGCTTTTGTGGTGCTGCTTGCAGCACGGGTTGTTTTCGATGAATTACCTGTGGCAGTTTGTGCCGATGCAGACACAGCCAGTCCAACCATTATTACTGTAGACAATATCACTCGCTTCATAATCATTCGCTTTTCACCTCTGTGGGAACAAATGCAGGGCCAAAGTTCCCCTGTCCCCTAAAGGGGAGACGTAAACCGATGATGCTTTCTCAATTTTATTTTTCTTATACAGTATGTTTTTGCTTTCTTATTGAAAAAACTTCCCGTACGCACAAGGGTGCGATGCTTCGGCTGTGCTCAGCATAAACGCCAACAAAAGCTTTATGATAATACTACTGCAGCTTCGTACAGAAAAGAATAATGCCTGTCGTTAAACAGGCATATAAAAGTTTTTTCTAAAAGAAGGATTGTAAAGAAAAAGGCAGTCAGACCTACGTTTCCCCTTCAGGGGAACAGGGAAATTACAGATACCGCAACGGGTTTCTTCTTGCGGCAGAAATATAGCGCTTCATGTTCATCCAAAAGGCGAGCACCATATACACAACAATTGGTGAGCCGAGGGTTAAAAATGAAAGGTACATGAACCACATACGTATCCGGGAAGTGGCAATACCCATTCTCTCACCAATTGCGGTGCATACGCCGAATGCCTTCCATTCAATAAAATTTTTAAGCCGGTTCATAGGACTAATATAGAATATTTACTGTTACCTCAAATGGCGGCATGTTAATTTCTTGCCCTCTTTTTAGTAATTTCGCACCACTTTCAAACAGGCTACAAACAAGATGCCTGTTACAAACTCAACAATTAAGTATTATGCTTTTCGACCTTGATCTGATTAAAAAAGTATACGCCGAGCTTCCAGCCAGGGTAATGAACGCAAGAAAGTTATTAAACCGACCGATGACCCTAGCCGAAAAAATCTTGTATGCCCACACATTTGCACCCGCTACCCGTACGTACGAACGTGGTAAAGACTATGTTGACTTTGCCCCGGACCGTGTAGCCATGCAGGACGCAACAGCCCAAATGGCCCTTTTGCAGTTTGATACCTGCGGACGGGAACGGGTGGCCGTGCCTTCTTCCGTACACTGCGATCACCTGATCCAGGCAAAACTGGGTGCACAACAAGACCTGAATGCAGCTATTGATACCAACCGCGAAGTATATGACTTTCTTTCTTCCATCTCTAACAAATATGGTATTGGTTTCTGGAAACCGGGTGGCGGTATCATTCACCAGGTTGTGCTGGAAAACTATGCTTTTCCGGGTGGTATGATGATCGGTACCGATTCGCATACACCAAATGCAGGCGGGTTGGGTATGATTGCCATTGGTGTGGGTGGTGCCGATGCGGTGGATGTAATGGCCGGACTTCCATGGGAGTTGAAAATGCCGAAGCTGATTGGTGTAAAACTGACCGGTAAAATGAGTGGCTGGACAGCAGCGAAAGATGTGATACTGTGGGTGGCTGGAAAACTGACGGTAAAAGGTGGTACCGGGGCCATTGTTGAATATTTTGGCGAAGGTGCCGATAGCATAAGCTGTACAGGTAAGTCAACCATCTGTAACATGGGTGCCGAGATTGGTGCCACCTGTTCGCTGTTTGCATATGATGATCGCATGGCTGCCTACCTAGCTTCTACCGGTAGGGAAGAGGTAGCGGCATTGGCCAATAACGTTCGGGAGCACCTGCGTCCCGATGATGACGTATACAAGAATCCTGAAAAATATTACGACCAGATCCTGGAACTGAACCTTAGCGAACTGGAGCCGCATGTGAACGGCCCATTCACACCGGACCTGGCTACACCCATCTCTAAGATGGCTGAAGCCGTTGCTGCCAATGGTTGGCCCGACGAAGTGGAGGTAGCCCTGATTGGTTCCTGCACCAACTCTTCTTATGAAGATATCAGCCGTTCGGCTTCCATTGCTGCACAGGCCAAAACAAAAGGACTCAAGGTTGCAAGCGAATTCACGGTAACGCCAGGTTCTGAACTGGTACGTTATACCATTGAAAAAGATGGCTACCTGGGTACCTTCGACGAAATCGGTGGTGTGGTGCTGGCGAATGCCTGCGGTCCCTGCATTGGACAATGGGCTCGTCATATTGACGATCCGAACCGTAAGAACACGATCGTAACTTCTTTCAACCGCAACTTTGCCAAGCGTAACGATGGATTGGCTTCCACACATGCCTTTGTGGCCTCACCAGAGATTGTTACAGCATATGCCATTGCAGGACGCCTTTCCTTCAATCCATTAAAAGATAAATTGAAAACCGAGCGAGGTGAGGAAGTAATGCTGGATGAGCCGAGAGGATACGAACTGCCTCCCCGCGGATTTTCGGTAGAGGATGCAGGTTATCTGGCACCGGCCGAAAACGGTAAAGATGTGGAAGTTGCCGTAAGCCCCAAATCTGATCGTTTGCAGCTCCTAACGCCGTTCCCGGCCTGGGAAGGCACTGACCTGAGAGGTCTTCGCCTCCTGATCAAGGCAAAAGGAAAATGTACAACTGACCATATTTCTATGGCTGGTCCATGGTTGAAATATCGCGGTCACCTCGACAACATCTCCAACAACATGCTGATAGGTGCCGTGAATTACTTTAACGGCCAGACTGATAATGTAAAGAACCAACTCACCGGTGAATACGGTCCTGTACCTGCTACGCAGCGTGATTACAAAGCACATGGTATCGGTTCCGTGGTAGTGGGTGATGAGAACTATGGTGAAGGTTCTTCCCGCGAACATGCCGCCATGGAGCCAAGGCACCTGGGCGTACGGGCAATTATCGTAAAAAGCTTTGCCCGTATTCATGAGACCAACCTGAAAAAACAGGGAATGCTGGGACTTACGTTTGCCAATAAAGAAGACTACGATAAAGTGCAGGAAGACGACACAATAGATATCATTGGTCTGACTGAGTTTGCACCCGGCAAACAACTTACCGTTGTGCTGCATCATGCCGATGGTACATCCGATAAGGTCAAAGTCAACCATACTTACAATGAACAACAAATTGAGTGGTTCAAAGCCGGTAGTGCGCTGAACCTGATTCGTAAGCAGTTTGGTAAAGGATAAATGAATCCATCTTAATTTTAAACCTCACAGCGTACAACACTGTGGGGTTTTTTTATTATGACGGTTGAAAGCATTTACCCATTTTTACTTATTCTGCTGCCCTTTGCCATTGCCTTTTTTGCGGAAGCCCTTGTGATTTATTTTTTTAAGATCAGGCGCTTCTGGGCTTCGCTTGGTATTTCAATCATCATCAACGTGCTTACGCTATTATTGCTTTACGGCAGCAGTTTGTTGCTGGGGAAACTCGGATATGAATTGAATGGTTTGTTGCTGCCGCTGCAGGTGATACTCTTTTTCTGGTGGCTGTCGGTAATTGTGGACGGTGCATTGCTGCAAATGTTTTCACAAAAGAAAGAAAAGAGCCAGATATATGTGGCTTCGATCGTGATGAATACGCTGTCTTACCTGTTCTTGTACTTTTTTATTACGAATAGCCACTAAAGAAGTATAAGTCAATGGTTGACATGATTTACATCTTGCGTGAATATTGGCCGGTAAAATATCTGGCAGCATTGCAAGACATTTCAGAATTATTAAAGAAGGTTAGGCAGTGTTCTTTAGTCAACTTGGACTTGAAAAAAAGTGGAAGAACACAATGCAACTAGAGTGTCTGCCAATAAAAACAACATATGCATTCAGACATTGTTAGCTACTACAGGGATAGGGCGAAAGAATACGAAAAGATTTACGACAAGCCGGAGCGACAAAGCGATTTGTTGCTGATTGAAAAAATTCTTCAGGATGTCTTTCGGAATAAAACAGTTTATGAGATTGCCTGCGGCACCGGTTACTGGACACAAAAAATTGCAAAAACAGCCAGGTCAATCGTTGCAACAGACATTAATGATACTGTACTTGAAATTGCAAAAGCAAAGGATTATTCAACGGCTGTTCTTCGCTTCGAAAAGGCTGATATTTTTAACCTGGAAAAGACAGACAGGTATGAAAGTTTGTTTGGCGGATTTATCTGGAGCCATATCAAGCTGCAGGACTTACCCGGTTTTAGCAGTATCTGCAACCGTCTTGTTGGTAATGGCGGAACAGTTGTGTTTATTGACAACAAGTATGTAGAGGGCAGCAGTCTTCCGATCACTTCGACCGATGATGGTGGCAATACATTCCAGACGAGGAAACTGGAGAATGGCACTACACATACAGTCCTGAAAAACTTTCCTTCCAAAACGTTTATCCTGGAGTTGTTAACAGAAAAGGGGAGTGACATCCAGTTTACGGACTTGCAGTACTACTGGATGGTGAAGTACAATGCAATTGTTTAGGGCTTGATTCCAGGAAACCATTGTCGCTTCATTAGTCAGTAAACAATCCTGCTGCGGAAGTTCTATTCCTGCTTTCCCCATCGAAAGGATTTTACTGATACACCAGCCAGGTCCAGTGCCCTGTCAACCACGGTTGCCGCCGCCTGTTCCATCGTCTGGGGACGGCTGTAAAAAGAGGGAGAGGCCGGACAGATGATGCCTCCAGCAAGCGTTACCGATTCCATGTTGCGAATATGAACCAGGTTGTACGGTGTTTCGCGAATAACGAGGATCAGTCTTTTTCGTTCTTTCAGCTGCACGTCGGCAGCACGGGTGATCAAATCATTGGAGATGCCAGCCGCAATACGCCCCAATGTACCCATGCTGCAGGGAACAATGATCAGCGCATCGTATTGAGCGGAGCCGGATGCAAAGGGCGCCGAAAAGTCTTTGGTGGAAAAATAGCGGGCCGGAAAGTGCTCATAGCTGTCGTCGTTCAGCTCCGTACGCCACACTTCCTTTGCATTGTCTGTCATGACCAGTGACAGCTCAGAAACCTGCTCCTTCAGTTCGCTGAGTTTTTGCATCAACAACTTTGCATAGATCGATCCACTGGCACCGGTAATGGCAACTGCAATCTTTTTCATAATGTCGTTGTGAAGATACAATTGAAAGCATGTTTTGTTTTGAACAGATACTATCGCCATAAAAAAAGAGACCTCAAGGGTCTCTTTTTGCATATTCAAATGTTTGTTTAAAAAGCAGCTGCGCTACTATTGATGCTGCTGCCCACCTTTGTTTTATTGACGTTTTCATTGCCCAGGTTCTCCAGTATCCAGTTTGTCATCTTGGTAAACAGGTGATAGGTGGTATTGTCCGTTGTACCCCGTATACCATGATTCTTGTTAGGATAATAAGCCGATTCAAAATCAACATTGGCTTTCACCAGTGCCGTTACCATTTGTGTGCTGTTTTGGAAATGCACATTGTCATCGGCTGTACCATGTATCAGCAAATACTTTCCCCGGATCTTATCCACGAAATTGATGGGTGAATTTTCATCATAACCTTTGGGATTTTCCTGAGGTGTACGCAAGAAACGCTCTGTGTAAATGTTATCGTAATAACGCCAGGAAGTTACTGGTGCTACGGCTACGGCTGCGGAAAAAACATCGGCACCTTTGGTAAGGGCTAATGAGCTCATAAAACCGCCAAAGCTCCATCCCCAGTGACCAATCTTTTGCGCATCCACATAGGGTTGCCGTGTCAGCCACCTGGCGGCATCGATCTGGTCTTCAATTTCAAACTTGCCGAGTTGCAGGTAGGTTTTCTTTTTGAATTCCTCGCCGCGGAATCCGGTGCCGGTATTATCGAATGACACCACAATAATACCCCGCTGCGCCATCAATTGGTACCAGTAGTGATAGCGATGAATGCGGTTGGCAACTTCCTGCGAGCCAGGGCCGCCATAATTGCAAAAGAGCACAGGATATTTTTTATTGGGGTCGAAGTTGGCAGGCTTCAGCATAAAGCCATTGATCGAATCGCCATGGCGATTGGGAACGCGGATAAATTCAAATGTACCCAGGTCGTATGAAGCCCTTAGGTTTTTAAGTTGCGTGTTCTCACTCAGTACTGCTGCCTGTTCTGCAGACAGGTTGCCCCGGTTGTTTTTGATAGTATAGCGCACCACTCGCTGCGGTGTGTTGATGTTGGAGTGCCTGTCAACAAAAGAAGTAAAATCAGGACTCAGAGTAACGGAATGCCATCCGGCACCATTCGTCAGTTGAACAGTTTTTTTGCCGCTGAAGTCTGAAACAAAAAGGTTGCGGTCCATGGGCGTGGGGTAGGCCACAGAATAATATACCAGCCCTGCCTTTTCATCCACCCCATGTATGTCTGTTACATCATTGTTCATTTTTGTGATCTCGGTAGTTCTTTTGCCATCAAGGCTTTGTAGGTAGAGGCGGTACCAGCCGGCTTTCTCCGAACCATACAGCATGTGCTTGCCGTCTTTTAAAAACCACCAGTCGTCGTTGATGTCTACATAGTACTTGTTCTTTTCTTCGTACAGGGTTGAGACCTGGCCTGTTGTGGCATCCGTCAGCAGGAGCTTCAGGTGATTCTGCAGGCGGTTCATCCAGAACACTACCAGGTTGTTATCGGATTGTGTCCATTTGATGCGGGGAATGTAAATGTCGCCTTGGGTATATTGTGCCGGAACGGTTTTGCCACTGGTCACATTGTAAATATGAATTGTCACAGTTGAGTTGCTGTCGCCGGCCTTTGGATACTTGTAACGATAATCCTTGTTGTACTGATCATCGAAGATTGTAAAGTTGTATTCCTTCACGCGGCTTTCATCAAATTTGTAAAAGGCCAGGTGTTTGCCGTTGGGGCTCCACTGGTAGGCCTGGCTAAAGCCAAATTCTTCTTCATACACCCAGTCGGCATTGCCGTTAATGATGTGGTTCCATTTTCCATCATTGGTAATGGCTGACGTTTTTCCACTGGCAACATCGAACAGGTACAGGTTGTTGTTGAACACATAAGCCACTTTGCTTCCATCAGGAGAGAAAGTGGGGTGCAAAACTTTACCGGCAATGAGCCGTACTGTTTTTTTTGTTGCCACATCATAAACATAGGCGTTGTATTGGGCTGAGCGACGGTAGATGGCTTCGCGATCGGTGATAAAAAGAATCCTTCGGTTATCGGCGCTTACTTCATACACATCGGTATCGATCACTTTGCCGGTTTCGTCCTTTACATCCTGCGGATTGAAAAGTGCTCCCAGTTTTCCTACATCCTGTGATCTCACTACTTCATCCCGAAAGGTATTTTTTTTGAAAACATCATCAAGCGTCAGTTGTTTTTTTTGAGCAATGGCCAGTCCGGGCAATAAGAGGAAGATCCAAAATAGGCTTCTCATGTGTATTTTGTTTAACCGTAAAATTAAATGAAAACAAAGCTGAGATAGCAGTGACTGTCAGAATGGATTGGATTTTAAGAGAGTATTGAGGCCCGGGAATGTGACAAAGAGTCTTTTTTCTAAATTGATTCAATGAAAAATTTCATAAAGCAATAAATAATTACGCATATAGAGCAACATTGCACTTTATGGTAAACCTCTATTAGCTTTTTCCTGTTTGTTGCTACTGGTTATACCAAAAGTAAAGTGACTACATTATAAAATCCGTTTCAGGTTCAGGTGAAAGCGCTTGTCTTCGTTTGAGATCCCAAAGGCAAGTTTAATGGTTACCTTATTGAGTGGAGAAACGATTATGCCACCGCCATAGCCGAAGTGCATTTTACTGGATTCATCACCAGGATGCCAGACACGTCCTTGGTCGTAAAACGTGAACAAACCCAATTCACCGCTGTACAATTTTGTATCGACAGTGGGAAGCCAGCGCAATTCATTTTGATTGTAAAACGCGGTTTTACCATAAAACCGGAAACGTCCAAAACCGCGCAGCGTATGTGTACCGCCAACGGTGTTCAACTGAAAGAAGTCCGGGTTACCTGTTACTGTAGCAAGCCCGGTGCTTAATGCCGCTGAAAAATTATTGAAAAGCGGTATATAAAAATCCAGATCACCCGTAAACCGGGCAAAGGAATGTCCGCTTCTTTGCATATTTTCAGTATACGCAGCCGATGTTGCAAATTCCCACCCCTTTGTTGGTATAATCGGCCTGTTAAGCTTTCTGTACGCATAGCTAAGACGACTGCCTAAAAAGTCCTGCCGGTTGTATTGCGCCGGGGCAACTTCTCCAATCTTCTCGGCCGATAACCGGTCCTCGTCTTCTCTTACCCGGATACCGTCATACAAAAGATCTATACCAATCGTATGATAATTCCGAAATGTTTTGTTCATGCCTATACTGCCATACAGGTTTTCTGTACGCAGCCAATTAAATTCTTCATTTGAGGGATTCCTTACCGTTTCATTTCCAACTCCGTAATAATTCATCCTGCGTACACCATCATAACCGGCAGCCAGTGAAACATTCCAGCCGGCTATTGCTTGTGGAAAAAATGCCATGTAATAGGGGTGAAATGAATTTTCAGTAATGGAATAATTCAAACCAATGGTGTGTTTGCTTTTATAAGGACTTGCTGAAGAGTCCCTGTTGACCAAATTATAAGCTAAACCTACATGCCAGCGGTAGAAGGTATTGCGGTTGGCTATTGGTTTAAAGCCGCTTTCTTCTTTGCCACGACTCCTGATCAAAGTGTCCTCAGGCACCTGACTGCCACCGCCCCCTTGCTGGGTAAAACCTGCTTGGAAACAAAAAAGTAGCAATAAGAGGAATACAGTTGGTTTATTATATTTCATATAATCGCTACACATACTATAACAACACTTATGTTGATATATTGTAGAAATCCTAAAATTGGGCCAGAGTTTTTATGAATCTTAGAGATTAAAATGCTTAAGAAACCTATTCACCGGTAAGAACATAACGATAAGTTTTTAGGCAGGCTGTACAATTCGGTCAAAGCTGTATTGATTTAACCCGAATCGCTTACATTTGCCGCCCGTATTTATACAAAATATTTTTATGGCAACAACATCAGATATCAGCCGCGGCCTAATTATCAAGCTTGACGGCAGCCTTTACAAAGTAGTAGAATTTGGCGAAAACAAAACAGCCCGTGCCGCTGCTAAAGTGTGGGCAAAGCTGGCGGGTGTGGACAATAACCGATCCATTGAAAAAACCTGGAACAGCGGCGACACCATTTACCCGGTTCGGGTAGAAAGAAAAGACTACCAGTTTTTATACAAAGACGACAGCGGCTACAATTTTATGGACAATGAAACCTTTGAGCAGGTAGCTGTTGCTGAAAACCTGATTGATGCGCCGCAGTTTCTGCGTGATGGCGATGCCGTTTCTGTATTATTCAATACCGAAACAGAACAGCCGATGAACGTAGAACTGCCCGATAAGGTGGTAATGCGTATTACGTATAGTGAACCCGGCCTACGTGGCGATACCGCAACACGTACACTGAAGCCAGCAACTGTTGAAACCGGAGCAACCGTAATGGTACCCCTGTTTGTAAACGAAGGTGACCTGATTCGGGTGAACACCAAAACCGGTGAGTACGTAGAAAGAGTGAAAGAGTAGGTTAAGTTAAGAATACAATTGAGGCGAAGTCAGCTCTATACATTGAATTTTTGGAAGAGGCTTTTGCGAGCCTCTTCCTTTATTTTAACCGGGGTGCCACGCTCAACCGCAATCTCAACCTATTCTTATAATATCCTATCTTAGCCGCCTGTTTTAAATCAAAACCCAAATAAATTGAAACAAATGGATTTCAAGCAGATTCAGGAGCTGATCAAAATGATCAATAAATCGAATATTGGTGAGGTAAGTATCGAGCAAAAAGATTTTCGTATTACGATCAAACAAAAAGAAGACAACATTACACAGGTGGTGTCGGCACCGGCTTCTTATGCCATGCCGCAACCTGTTCAACAGGCTGCCTCTTTACAGGCTCCTGCAGCGGGTTCACTACCACAGGCAGAAGCAACCGTCGCTCAGCCTTCCGCCGGGTCTGCTAACCTGGTTACCATCAAAAGCCCGATGATTGGAACGTTTTACCGCCGTCCGTCGCCCGATAAGCCAAATTTTGTAGAAGTGGGAAGCGAGGTTGCTGTGGGCGATGTAGTTTGCATCATTGAAGCCATGAAATTGTTCAACGAAATTGAAAGTGAAGTAAAGGGAAGGGTCGTAAAGATTCTTGCAGAAGATTCCTCACCGGTTGAATATGACCAGCCCTTATTCCTTGTAGACCCGAGTTAATTTGATAATTCGGCAATTTGAAATTTGAAAAATGCAAACCAGCCAGGACAAATTGCCTTCGATAACGTCTTCAAATTATCAAATCAACAAATCATCAAATACAAATATTGTGTTTAAAAAAGTACTGATAGCCAACCGTGGCGAAATTGCTTTGCGGGTGATTCGTACCTGCAGGGAAATGGGCATTAAAACTGTTGCCGTTTATTCTACTGCCGACCGCGACAGCCTGCATGTAAAATTTGCCGACGAAGCCGTGTGTATTGGAAAACCACAAAGCAGCGAATCTTACCTGAACATCCCCCATATTATGTCGGCCATTGAAATTACCAATGCCGACGCCGTGCACCCCGGTTATGGGTTTCTGGCTGAAAATGCCAAATTCTCCCAGATCTGTGCCGACCACGGGATCAAGTTCATTGGTCCCAATGCTGATATGATCAACAAAATGGGCGACAAGATTTCGGCAAAGGAAACCATGATCAAAGCAGGTGTGCCGGTTATTCCCGGAAGCGAAGGCCTGCTGGATAGCCTTGAACAGGCCAAAAACATTGCAAAGGAAATGGGTTACCCGGTAATCCTGAAAGCAACAGCAGGAGGTGGTGGAAAAGGAATGCGCATCGTATGGGAACAAAGCGAAATGGAAAGAGCGTACTCTACCGCCAAAGCCGAAGCCGCCGCTGCCTTTAAGAACGACGGCGTGTACATGGAAAAATTTGTGGAAGAGCCCCGTCACATTGAAATACAAGTGGCCGGAGACCAGTATGGTAATATCTGTCACCTGAGCGAACGCGACTGTTCTATCCAGCGCCGCCATCAAAAACTGGTGGAAGAGTCACCTTCTCCGTTTATGACACCGGAACTGCGGGAGAAAATGGGTGAGGCAGCCAAAAAAGCGGCCGGCGCCATAAATTATGAAAGCGTAGGAACCATTGAGTTTCTGGTAGATAAGCACCGCAATTTTTACTTTATGGAGATGAACACACGCATCCAAGTAGAACATTGCGTAACGGAAGAAGTCATCAATTATGACCTGATCAAAGAGCAGATAAAGATTGCCATGGGCGAAAAGATCTCTGGCGCCGATTACCTTCCGCAACTGCATGCTATCGAATGCCGGATCAATGCGGAAGATCCCTACAACGACTTCCGCCCATCACCGGGAAAAATTACGGTGTTGCACCAACCGGGTGGACACGGCGTAAGGGTAGACAGTCATGTGTATGCCGGATATGTTATTCCGCCGTTTTATGACTCCATGATCGGTAAACTGATCACTGTAGCGCAAACGCGGGACGAAGCAATTGACACGATGTACCGTGCCTTGAGTGAGTATGTGATTGAAGGCGTAAAGACTACTATTCCTTTCCATTTGCAGCTGATGAAGGACGAGCGGTTCCGTTCCGGCGATTTCAATACCAAGTTCATGGAAAGCTTTAAGCTAAAACCGTAAATCCAAACAATAGTCAATTAAGTGAAAAGCCTCCTGTTATAAGGAGGCTTTTTTATGTTGAAACACCTGTTTATTGGTATCAGTTTCTCTTACCTTTCTTCCAGTTCTTATTTTTTTCTTTTTTATACCAGCCTTTGTGTTTGCCGTTGTCACCTCGGTTATTACGTGCCTGGTCGTCGCGGCGGTAACGGTCATCGTCATCGTACCGGCGATCATTGCGGCCATTGTAATCACGGTTTATTTCGTCAATTCTTCTTTGCCGGTCACGTTCCAATTGGCGGATGGTTCTTTCTTTTTCGGCATTGTTCAGCTGGCGGTTATTTCGAATCGAATTGATCTTATCGTTGTATTCCCGGTTGACCCGGTCAATTTCATATTGCCGGTTAGAGGAGTAGGTGCCGCTGGGATAGCGTTCGGTACTTCCACGGCCTAAAACTACGTCGCGGTCGTTGCGGCCACTATACGTACCATTTTCATTCCGGTCGCCAAGAACCACACGACGGTTTTCTTCCCTTGACTGGGCATGCAGGGTGACGAATGCTCCGGTAGCAATCAAAAGTGTAAGGATCTTTTTCATGGTTTTTGTGTTTCCTTTTTTACACAGAAATATGTGCCACAAGATTTTACATTGTACAAGTTTCTGTTAAAGCCGCTTCGGCCAGTTTAGGATTTAGACTTCTTTTGGCAAATACCAACGGGCACCTTTTTTGTGCCACCCTCAGGTTTAAACCTGTTTACCATGAAGCGATTCAGTGCCGTATTCAACTTTGCAGGCGGAATGGCAGTTGCCTTCCTGTTAATATCGCCCCTGGCCTTTAAAGGCAATGCTAATAAGAACAACAGGCCCGAGCCTGTTACTGCTGAGTGGAGAGCACCTGCCATACCGCAGCAACTTTCATTTGCCGGCGAAACTGTACCGCTGGATCGGTGGGATGTACGGGAACGGTTTGACAGGGAACTGCTGATCAACTCGTACAGCACGGCTAATATTTTATACTTGCTCAAGTTATCGAATCGCTATTTCCCTGTCATTTCCGAAAGGCTGAAGGCTAATGGTGTTCCGGATGACTTTAAATACCTGTGTATTGCGGAAAGCAACTTACAAAGTGGCGCAAGGTCAAGTGTAGGAGCAGTGGGTTTCTGGCAGTTTATGAGTTACACGGCACCGGGCTTCGGGCTGGAAACTACCTCTGCTGTAGATGAACGAATGGATCTTGTCCAATCTACGGATGCTGCCGCCAAATATCTGAAACAGGCGTACAACAAATTCGGTAACTGGACAGCCGCTGCCGCTTCGTTCAATTGCGGCCAGGGCGGTTATAACAAACAGGCAACTTTTCAGCGAACCAAACATTATTATGACCTGCAGCTTCCGGAAGAAACCAACCGGTACATCTTTCGCATCTTGGCATTCAAACACATACTGGAAAATGCCGAAGCACTTGGTTATAGAATGAGTGATGCTGAAAAGTATGATGAAATCCCCTACCGTACGGTTACGGTAACATCAACGATATCCAATCTGGCAGATTTTGCCATTCAGAATGGAACAACGTACAAGATTATTCGCTTGATGAATCCCTGGGTCAGAGGACAGTCGCTACCGGTTGGGAAAGGAAAATCGTATGTACTGAAGCTTCCGGCAAAATCATCCTGATGAACGATTAGCGGAATAAGGTGTTACATTTATTCCGGAGAATAGTCCCATATGGAATTACCTGATCTCTCGCAACCGCTTTGGTTTGCCGTGGCAGTGCTGGTTGTTTTCGCTGTTGTTATTGGCCGCTATTTTTTAATAGCAGGCTTGTTCTATGCCGTTTTCTATAAATGGGATAAAGGAAGGTGGCAACAGCGCAAGATTAATGAGCGGGAGTATAAAAAAGATCAGTTCCGGAAGGAGGTAGGCTGGAGTATGCTCACGGCGGCCATATTTGCTGTTTCCGGCGCTGCGCTTGGATTGCTCTGGCAGAAAGGGTATACAAAGATCTATGCTGATGTAAATGAGTACCCGCTTTGGTGGCTGCCAGTTAGTTTGTTGATTGCGCTTTTTGTACACGAAACGTATTATTACTGGTTGCACCGCTGGATGCATAATCCTAGTATCTTTCGCGTAGTGCATAAGGTGCATCACGACAGCAACATTACCTCTCCCTGGACGGCATTCTCTTTTCATCCGCTGGAAGGATTGCTGCAGGCAATCTTTCTTCCCCTGCTGCTGTTGGTTTTACCAATGCATCTGTATGTGCTGATAATTCACCTTACCATAATGACCTTCAGCAGTGTCATCAACCATTTGGATATCGAAGTTTATCCAAAAGGATTCCATAAGAACTTTCTCGGCCGATGGTTTATTGGCGCTACGCATCACTCGCTTCACCATAAGCAATTCAAATACAATTATGGGCTCTATTTTACGTTTTGGGATAAGTGGAAGCGGACCGAGAGCCCGACATTTAAGAAGTTATTCGAAGAGAAGACCTCTGGGTAAGTGGTCAGCGGGAGGGTAATAGCTGGTTAAAAATCGTTTATTTAAGAACGTAGTTACATAAGGATTTCGCTATAAACAAAAAACCTCCTGATATCTCAGAAGGCTTTTCCCTATAAAAATTAACTCCTCACTATTCACCACAGACAACTCACACTACTCGTATAAATTTGCTGTCGTTGTTTCAACGAGCCTTTTTGGAAGCAACCACGAAAGGAAGCTACCCAGTTTGTTCACCACACCTACAATCACTTCAGGTTTCTTCTTGAACATGCTATCAACCGCCACTTTGCCAACCTGCTCAGGTGTCATGATAACTTTTTCAGCGGCTTTCATTGCCTTGGGGCCAACCTTTGCTCTTGTATTGAATTCAGTATCTGTAGCACCGGGACTGATGCATGTAACGCTGACGGATGTCCTGCGCAATTCATGACGCAACCCTCTTGAAAAATAGAGCACCAGCGCTTTTGAACCTGCATACAAACTTAGGTAGGGTACCGCCTGGTAGGCTGCAGAAGAGGCGATGTTCATGATATAAGCCTGCTGCCGCTTTTTCAGTAGCGGCAGAAACAGGTAAGTCAGTCGAACCAGTGCTGTGCAGTTAACCTGCAGCATATTCACATGCTGTTCCAGCGGATAACTTTCAAAAGCACCGCTCAGGCCATAGCCGGCATTATTTACCAAAATTGTTGTGTCAAAATTGTTGTGTGAGGCCCACTCAAAGACATCCTGGGCGGCAGTGGGAGCTGATAGGTCGAGTGCCAAGTAAGTAACAGTGACTTTATGCTTCGCCTCGACCTCATTCTTAACCTGCTTAAGCAAATCTTCGCTACGGGCAACAAGGGCCAGATTATAACCTTTGGCGGCCAGTTCAAAGGCAATGGCTTTGCCAATGCCTTTGCTGGCGCCGGTTACGAGTGCATATGACATGCAATATTAATTTTGTACGGTAGAGGCAAAACGGTGGTAGAAAGGCGTTTTGCTGTTTTTGTCTTTCGGCATGTACTTGCCCGTTACTACAGGGAAATACATTACTCTGCGACGGCTTTTCTCGCCAATGAACGGCGATTTTTGTACGCGATGCCACAGGCGACCGTCATGAACGGTAAGGTCACCGGCATTGATGTCAAAGCCAACTTCTTTTGGATCAGGCTTATGATCAATAAAATATTTTTTGCCAAACAAGAGGCGAAGCATGCCTTGTTTATGTGTGCCCGGGATAATGCGCAGACCACCATTCTCAAACGGAACCGTATCCAGGTGCAAACCCACATTCAGCATCGGCATGATCTTCTGACCGAGAAAAAGGTCGCGGGGGCTATCGGTATGCCATCCCATTTGCGAAAAAGCACTGTCATCCGTACGAACATAGTTGTTCAGCACCAAACCATCTTTCTCATCTTCGCCTATACGGCCCTCATAAGGTCTCACAAAGTCCAGTAATGCCTTTAAGCGGGGGTCTGATAAAAGTGATTTCAGAAGAGGGCTATGTTGCGACAAAAAGCAAAGACGCTGAATGCACTTGTTGCCGTTTTCGTCTTTACCAAATTTCAGCGGAATGCCATTTACTTTGTCAATGCCGGAATCCAGCCATTCTTTCTCAATTCGTTGCGTCTCAGAAATAATTTCCTTTACATGTTCGGGAGTAATAAAGTTCCTGAACAAAATAGCGCCTTCCTTATCAAAAAATGCCAGTTGCTCTGCAGTCAATTTGGTTCCCAGCTCGTAGTAAGGAACAGTTAACTTTTTCATGGTTGTAAGGTTTTATTGTTAACTGAATAGGTTTAAAAATAAATATTCTTTCAAAACTGTAAAGAAAAAGATATTTACAAACCACTCAATCGGTTATTAGTCAGATACCAGTTTTTTAGCGACGAAATAGCACAAATATGCAAAAATAGGTGCTGCTACTACATCAATGGTATAATGGATATGCTGAATGAGGATTAGAATACCAATGGCGATACCGCATAACAGTGCAATGATTTTATCACGCCGTTTCGGGAAGCAATAAACGAAAAGAAATTGCGAAGCGGTATGGCCTGAGTAAAAAAGGTCTTTGGTAATAAATTCATCGCCGTAAAATGAATTGCTCAAGGGGTCTACCAACGGAATCAATCCGGGTGGCGTTTCCAGCGGCACCAGCGAAATGGTAATAAACCGGCTGCAAAGAAAAAGGCAAAAGGAGCAAAAGAACAGTACTGCCAGGTGCGGGTTCTTGATGGCTTTGATCAGCATCCAAAGGCCAGTACCCCAGAGAATGGAAAAAATACCAAGCGAAACATCACGGGCAGGGATAGCCTCCAGAACCGGATCACTGATCGTCATTCCCTTCCTTGCTTCGATTACCTGGAAAAAAATAGGGAGGGCCGCCAGGCAAATCAAACAGCCACCAAAGGAGACAAAAAGTTTTCGCCGAAACGCCGGGCTCTTCATCGCCTGTATCCAGTTCTGCTGTTCTTTTGAAAAAGTTTTGATGCTTGCCTGCATTAAAAGGTCAAAAATTGAATTCGCGAAGATAGGCAATCGGCCGAAGAGGCATGAATGGAAAACCTGTAAGAACCGTTTTTTGTGAAATTTTGACATTTCCGCTCTGCCTAAAAAATGTGTGACAGGGGTATTCTTGCAAAGAATGCAGGCTTTCCTGAAATTTTTTCCGTTTCTGACGTCATGGCACAATCTTCGTTTACCTTTGCCCGCCTTCACTATTATGGCCCTCAGCCTTGAAGTGCAGGCGAAACTCTTTCATTTAAACCAAAAAATCATACACGTATGGCTAACAAAGTTAATGTTACCCCTCTGCACGACAGAGTGATTGTGAAACCCGCTGCTGCAGAAGAAAAAACTGCCGGTGGTATTATTATCCCAGACACTGCTAAAGAAAAGCCTCAACGCGGAACCGTGATTGCTGCTGGTCCTGGTAAAAAAGACGAGCCAGTGACAGTAAAAGAAGGCGACACGGTATTGTACGGTAAGTACGCCGGTACTGAAATCTCTATCGAAGGAGAAGACTTCCTGATCATGCGGGAAAGCGACATCTTGGCAATTGTATAAGGCTACTAGTCTTAGGCTTTGAGCCACGAGCAAAATAGCTCAGCGCTCATGGCTGACAGCTCACAGCTTCTTTAAATTTTTTCAAACAAAAAACACAACATAGATTATGGCAAAACAACTGTTTTTCGAAACTGATGCCCGTAATAAAATGAAGAAAGGCGTTGACGTTCTGGCCAACGCTGTAAAAGTGACATTGGGACCCAAAGGCCGCAATGTGGTTATTGAGAAAAAATTTGGTGCACCGTCTGTAACCAAGGATGGTGTTTCTGTAGCCAAAGAAATTGAACTGGAAGATGCGATCGAGAACATGGGTGCGCAGATGGTGAAAGAAGTGGCTTCTAAAACCGCTGACATTGCCGGTGACGGTACTACTACCGCTACCGTATTGGCACAAGCCATCATCACCGAAGGTTTGAAAAACGTCGCTGCCGGTGCTAACCCAATGGACCTGAAACGCGGTATCGACAAGGCTGTTCGTGCTGTTGTTGAAAACCTCCATGCACAAAGCCAGCAGGTTGGTAACGACAACCAGAAGATTCAGCAAGTGGCTGCTATCTCTGCCAACAACGATGAAGAGATTGGTAAGCTGATTGCCGAAGCCATGGAGAAAGTTTCTAAAGACGGTGTCATTACCATCGAAGAAGCAAAAGGTATCGAAACTACTGTTGACGTGGTAGAAGGTATGCAGTTCGACCGTGGTTACATCTCTCCCTACTTTGTAACCAACAGCGAAAAAATGCAGGCTGAGTTGGAGAATCCTTACATCCTGATCTACGACAAAAAGATCAGCAGCATGAAAGATATCCTGCACATTCTGGAAAAAGTTGCCCAGCAAGGTGCGCCCCTGCTGATCATCTCCGAAGATCTGGAAGGTGAAGCACTGGCTACCCTGGTGGTAAACAAACTCCGTGGCACCCTGCGTGTAGCTGCTGTAAAAGCTCCGGGCTTTGGCGACCGCAGAAAAGAAATGTTGCAGGACATCGCGATCCTGACAAAAGGTATCGTTATCTCTGAAGAGCAGGGCTACAAACTCGAGAACGCTGACCTGACTTACCTGGGTAAAGCCGAAAGAGTGGTAATCGACAAGGATAATACTACAGTTGTTGGTGGCCGTGGCGAGAAAGATGCAATTCAGGCTCGTATCAACCAAATCAAATCTCAGATCGAGAATACAACTTCTGACTACGACCGTGAAAAGCTGCAGGAGCGCCTTGCTAAGTTGAGCGGTGGTGTGGCTGTACTGCATGTTGGTGCTGCTACCGAAGTAGAAATGAAAGAGAAAAAAGACCGCGTTGATGATGCCTTGCATGCAACCCGTGCAGCTGTTGAAGAAGGTATCGTTCCCGGCGGTGGTGTTGCCTATGTACGTGCCATTGAAGCGCTGGGCAACATTCAAACCCTGAATGGTGATGAAGCTACCGGTGTTCAGATCGTTCGTCGCTCACTGGAAGAGCCGCTGCGTCAGATTGTTGAGAACTGCGGTATCGAAGGTAGCGTAGTGGTGAACAAGGTTCGCGAAGGCCAGGGCGATTATGGTTTCAATGCCCGCACTGAGCAGTACGAGAACCTGATTGGTGCCGGTGTAATCGACCCAACTAAGGTTAGCCGTATTGCCCTGGAAAATGCAGCTTCTATTGCCGGTATGTTGCTGACCACCGAGTGTGTGGTTGCCGACAAACCTGAGCCGAAAGCTGCTGCTGCCCCGGGTGGAATGCCAGGTGGCATGGGCGGAATGGATTATTAATCGATCCGCAATCCCCGCTGTTGTGGGATTGATCAATAAAAAAAGCCTCATCATTTCTGGTGGGGCTTTTTCATAAAAATTTAACGAGGCGAGAATGCGAATTTTGTTTTAACTTGTAGCATTCCTATACTGTTTCCTACGACTACATCAACTTTGGCGCTGTTCTTGCCGATTAATCCTTCCCCTCGGAAACGAAAAATTTCATAAACGTTTAAAACCATTTGCCATGATCACAAGGTTCTTTAGCTGGATTCGGCGACGCTTTACCAAAGGAAATAAAAGAAGTAGTGATGGTTTAAACGACAATCCTTTCCTGATACTCTAAGCGTAAGGATTGATTTTCAGACAACGTTTTATTTTAGTATTCAATAGAAAACGAGCCGCTCTCCTGGAGTGGCTCGTTTTGTTTTCTATGTGGATGGTTCATTTCTTCGAAGCAAACTAATTTTTTCACACACTTGACAACAAATATTCTATTCAATATATTCGTATTCCTGATCAAAGATCCAAATCCTTTACTACCTGTTAATCTTGCCGAAGAAGAACAATGTATCCTTACCGGCAGGTATCATCCGGCTTTAACGGTTGATTCGGGTGAAGCCAACGATGCACAAATTTCTTTCAAAGCTCCCTTGCCCCGGGAGCTTTTTTATGGTTGGGTGTGATTCACATTTGCTTCTGGCAAGCCATTTGTAAATTTTAGGCTAAACAAAGAAGAAGATATGAAAATGAAAGTTTTAAGCTTAGGCGCTGCTTTATTGCTGGTGGGATTAACGTCATTTGCACAACGCGGTCAGTTTCGTGCAGGATTGAATCTGGCGAATGTATCTGTAACGGATAATGGCCGGGTTGATGAGGCAAATCAGTTATCTTCCTTCCAGGTTGGACTCTTAACAGATATTCCTCTTGGCGGCAATTTCCTGGTGTTGCAACCTGGCGTTCTTTACACCGGTAAAGGATCAAAAGTGCAACGGGGCACTGCAGGAACTGCCGGATACTTCAAGCAAACATTCAATCCACGTTATATTGAGGTACCACTGAACCTGTTGGTAAAAGCTCCGCTGGGTTCCAGCAGTCGGTTTTTTGTAGGTGCGGGGCCCTATGTAGCCGTGGGAGTAGGCGGTAATGTAAGAACAGAAGGGACAAGAGCCATTATTGGTGATTACAGTTTTGAGCGGGACATTACCTACTCAAATGACGATCCCACCACCTTCAACGAGGAAGAAGGAACAGGACTCGGTGTTGTTCGACGCTTTGATTATGGCCTGAACGGTTCGGCTGGTATTGAAGGCAAAAGTTTGATTCTTGGTGTGAACTATGGTTATGGTCTGGCAAAGCTGCAAAGCGGAACCAATAGCGGTGAAGACAATAACAATAAACACCGCGTACTTAGTTTTACGTTAGGCTTTAAGTTCTAATAAATAAAATAATTCAGAAAAGGCCATCCGATTGTGATGGCCTTTTTTATTGAGTGGTATTTCTTATTTACGGTTAAGATTGCCGGCTAGATGGTAGTGGGTTGAGAAGGCCTTTTAAGATGCGTACGTTTTGATGAATATTCCCTTTCTTGTATCTATGCTTTGGCGCTGTTTGAAAGGCTGATAAACAAGTAACGTGATAGATGAAAACAGCGTGGCGAGCACCGGCAAAAAGCCAATGGGATTGATGAATCCAACGGGTAGAAAAAGAACAGCTGTTGCTAAATTCAGAAGGTAAATTGACCGTTTTTGATATCGGTCTCCGAGAAGATATTTTTTGGAGCAATGAATAGACGCCCCACTCAGCAGGATAAATACAATCCCGAACAGCAAGTGGCTGTACACGGTAAAACTATAGTGAAAACTGCCGGCAACATACCGCTTCACATTAACAACTGTTACTGCCACAGTATGTGCCCACATGTTCAGAAACACCAGCAGGGGAGGAAAGAGCAGGAGCGTGGAAAATACGGGACCTGCTTTCCGCCGGCGCAGGCTTCTCGTTACAATCCCTGCTATAATAATGGATGAAAGAAGTAAGGTAATATCGATAAAATCCTGGTTCATGCAATGAATTTATGATGCAAAGAGAAGCTGTTTAACCGGCCAGTACAAGCAGAAAAGGTTGGATTGTAAAGATTGCTAACCAAAACATAGAAAAACCTGGCTGAATTGCAGGGCGGCCTGTGGCAGATTGCCGGTAGTTGAATAACAACTGCCAGAAAATGGTTGAAGGCATGCGCAATAAAAATGCCGCTTAGTAGCGGCATTTTTAATAAAATGGTATTTTATCAGGCATCCTTACCATGGCAGTTTTTGAACTTCTTGCCACTGCCACAAGGACAAGGATCGTTACGGCCAATCTTGGGACCTACCTTGATCGGTTCCTGGCGAACAGCTACATTGCCGGCCGGGCTGGAAGGATCATAGTAGTCTTTTTCATTGGCTGCATAATCATCACCGACTGCATCAATCTCGTCTTTGTTTGCCTGCAGGTTGCTCATATCGGTACGTTGCTGATAGCCTTCGCGAAGGTTTGGCACTTCCTGCTGTTGCACAGGTAATTGTGCATGACAGAGGAAAGAAACAATTTCGCGGTTCAGTTCGGAACTCATCCGGCGGAACAGGTTGTAAGCTTCCATCTTATAAATCACCAGCGGATCTTTCTGTTCCAGATAAGCGGTTTGCACGCTTTGTTTCAGGTCGTCCATCGAACGCAGGTGCTCCTTCCAGGAATCGTCAATGATAGCCAGCGTAATGTTGCGTTCCATTGCATTGCACAATTCTTCACCGCCCGTCTCCAGCGTCTTATTCAGGTTTACCAGCACGTTGATGCCCTTACGGCCATCGCTGAACGGCACTACCACGTTTTCAATTTGGGCACCCTGCGTTTTGCGGATATTCTCAAATACGGGCACTGCTTCGGTTTTTACTCCGTCTTTGTGGCGCTGGTAATTCTCAATCGATTCAGCATAAAGCCTTTCAGTAAGTGAATTATTATCCGTGGTTTTGAACTCATCTTCCGAAATCTGGAAGTCTAGCCCAAACGTAACAATGCAGGCCAGACGGAAACCTTCAAAGTCTTCCTGTTCCTTGTATGTGCTGATAATTTCTTCGGCCGTTACCGAGAATGCGTTATCAATATCAAGCGCCAGGCGTTCTCCAAACAAGGCGTGGTTTCTCCGCTCGTAAATGGCATTACGCTGCATGTTCATAACGTCATCGTATTCGAGTAAGCGTTTGCGAATACCAAAGTTGTTTTCTTCTACTTTGCGCTGTGCTCTTTCAATGGACTTGGTAATCATGCTGTGCTGGATCACTTCGCCTTCTTTGTATCCAAAACGGTCCATCAAACCGGCAATACGTTCGCTACCGAACATACGCATCAGGTCATCTTCCAGGGAAACATAAAACTGTGATGTACCGGGATCGCCTTGGCGACCAGCACGACCACGCAACTGCCTGTCAACACGGCGGCTTTCGTGGCGTTCGGTACCAATGATGGCCAATCCACCGGCTTCTCTTACGCCGGGGCCAAGCTTGATGTCTGTACCTCGTCCAGCCATGTTGGTGGCAATGGTTACGGCACCAGCCAAACCGGCTTCGGCAACAATCTGCGCTTCACGGGAGTGCTGCTTTGCGTTTAGTACGTTGTGGGGGATCTTTTTTACCTGCAGCATACGGCTGAGCAATTCACTTACCTCAACCGAAGTTGTACCTACCAATACAGGGCGCCCTGCATTCCGCAGCGCTTCTATTTCATCAATTACAGATTTGTATTTCTCTTTTCTTGTTTTGTACACCAGGTCCTGCTGATCCTTCCGGATAACAGGAATATTGGTTGGAATGGATACGACATCCAGTTTGTAAATGCTCCATAACTCCGCAGCTTCCGTTTCGGCGGTACCCGTCATACCGGCCAGCTTGTGATACATACGGAAATAGTTCTGCAGCGTAACCGTTGCATAGGTTTGTGTGGCTGCCTCGATTTTTACATTCTCTTTCGCTTCAATAGCCTGGTGCAAACCATCACTGTAACGGCGACCTTCCAGGATTCGGCCAGTCTGTTCGTCAACAATCTTCACTGCACCATCCATTACCACGTACTCCACATCTTTTTCAAACAGGGAGAATGCTTTCAGGAGCTGTTGAACAGAATGGATGCGATCGGCTTTCGCTGTATATTCATTCAGCACCGCTTCTTTCTGATGCATTTTTTCTTCAGCCGGCGCATCAGAAGCTTCAATTTCAGATAGACGGAGGTTGATATCCGGCAATACAAAGAATTCAGAATCCTCACCGGCATGCGTCAGCATATTGATGCCTTTGTCGGTGAGTTCAACCGATTTGTTTTTTTCATCAATATGGAAAAGCAACTCCTCATCCACAATGTGCATGTTACGTTGCTGGTCCTGCAGATAGTAGTTTTCGGCTTTTTGAAGCTTTACTTTTATTCCAGGCTCACTCAAAAACTTGATCAGCGGGCCGTATTTGGGTAAACCACGGTAAGCCCTAAAAAGGAATAAACCACCACTTTTGGGATCGTCGTCACCTTCGGCAAATTTCTTTTTGGCTTCATTCAGATAGCCACGCACCATGCGTTCCTGGGCCTCCACCAGTTGTTGTACACGAGGGCGAAGAATGTGGTACTGCTGATCGTCGCCTTTGGGCACCGGACCGGAAATGATCAGGGGCGTACGGGCATCATCAATCAGTACGGAGTCCACTTCATCCACCATCGCAAAATGGTGTTTACGCTGCACCATTTCTTCGGGGCTGTGAACCATGTTATCACGCAGGTAGTCGAAGCCAAATTCGTTGTTGGTACCGTAAGTAATATCAGCCTGGTAGGCACGACGACGATCTTCGCTGTTGGGCTGGTGCTTGTCAATACAATCCACCCGCAGTCCAAGCCATTCGAAAATAGGACCGTTCCACTCGCTATCACGACGGGCCAGGTAATCGTTCACGGTAACAATGTGAACGCCTTCGCCCGCCAATGCATTCAGGTAGGCCGGCAGGGTAGATACCAGGGTTTTACCTTCACCGGTTGCCATCTCGGCAATCTTGCCCTGATGCAGAACCGTGCCACCAATCAGCTGTACATCATAGTGTACCATGTTCCAGGTAACCTGACCGCCGGCTGCTGTCCAGGTGTTGGAGAAAGTAGCTTGGTCGCCATTGATAGTAATATAATTTTTGGTGACGCTTAACTCCCGGTCAAGATCAGTGGCCTGAGAAGTAATTTCCGAATTCTCCTTGAACCTCCTGGCTGTTTCCTTAACCACGGCAAACGCTTCCGGAAGGATTTCCCTGAGGACTTCTTCAATTTTCTGGTCCCGGTCTTTTTTCAGCTTGTCGACCTGCTGGTATACAGAATCTTTGCCGATCAAATCATTGAAAGGCAGTTCTTCAGCCTGCCGGTTTGTTTCTTCAATTTGTGAATCGATCTCCTTCAGGTGTTCTTTGATGCGGTTACGAAACACTACAGTTTTATGGCGTAATTCATCATTACTCAGGTTTTGGTAAGAGCTGAAATGCTCATTGATTTTTGCGATCAGCGGCTGAATGCTTTTGACGTCTTTTTCGGACTTGCTGCCGCCGAACAGTTTTGAAAAGAATCCAATCATATAAAAAAATATCAGTTCGTTTAAAGTAAGATCGGTTGCTATTAAAACGTCTTTTTAACCGGACAGGTAATTTTCGGTATCAAAGTATTTTTACTTTCTGACGATTTTATTTCTCCCGACCGTTAGCTTTGTCAAAAAAGGTGCTAAGTACTCTTAGTGGCCATTTTGACAGAGCGGCCAAAGATAATCCATTTAGCCGGGCTTTCCTTTGCTGAAATCGATCTTAACTACTGCTTATTCTTAAATTATCCTTAACGCAACTTCACGGAGGCGGTAGTATGAATGAAAATCGGTGTATGAAAACTTTTTTGCCCCTGTCAAGTCTATTCTTCTTTCTTACAGCCTGTTTCAACAATGCAGACGTGGAAAGGGCAGAAAACAACGATCCGCAAGGCTTATACAAGGATTTCCAGGTGTGGGCGGAAGAAGGCAGAGAGGATGTAACCGTGAGACTGCAGTTCAGGGCTGGCGGGGAAGATGGCGATGCTGTGCTGATGGATGGTCCCGGCGCTGTTTTGCTCGACAATAAGCCGGTGGCGGCAGACAGCACACGGTTTACTGGTGTTTACTATGAAACGTTTCAACCCATTCATGAATTTGAAGGAAAACATACCGTCGTCTTTGTAGATAAAGCCAAAAAACAACAGAAAGTAGAATTCCTTTTTCATCCCTTTTCTTTGGCCAAAGAAATACCCGAAAAGGTGCGTAAGGTGCCTTTTGAAATTCAGTTAAACAATTTTCCGGAAGAGCCGACCAGCATACGGCTGGTGATGGTTGATACCTCTCTTTTTTCCGCTGATGTCAATGAGGAAATCATAGTTGAAAACGGCAAAATTGCTATCACCGCAGAGTACCTGGACAAGCTGACAAAAGGGCCGGTCATGCTCGAAATCTACAGGGAAGAAGAAAAACCTTTGAATGGTGAATCTAGACACAGCGGAAAACTGACCATCACCTACAGTTTAAAAAGAGAATTCACATTAATTGAATAGTGAGTGGTGATGTCACAGTAGTCTTTTCTCTTTCTCTTCAATAAAGACGGGAACTGTTTTTGCACACTAACAAAGGGTTTGTTTTTACAAAATGAAAATTCTCTTTGTTTTTATGCTTTTCTCCATTGGCACGCAGGCTACTGCACAGTCTTCTCTTTTCGACTCCGTAAACAGAAAACGGTATGCAATAGCAAAAACAGGATTTACAGTATTGGGAAGCTGGGCAGCAATCAATATTGGTGCGGGAATCTTGGGGCAGAAGCATTCTTCCGGTGAACGAAAGCAGTTTTACAGGGCCAATACAATTGCAGGGCTGGTGGATATGGCCTTTGCCGGCATTGGTTATTTCGCCAGTAAGCGAATGGCGGGCAAACCGCACAATGCTGTTGAAACATTCAAAAAGCAGGAATTCGCGGAGAAGCTTTTCCTCTTTAGCGTAGGGCTTGATATTGGTGCAATCGCTTACGGGTTGTATACCAAAGAAAGAGCAAACAAATTCACTGGAGAAAAGAGGGACTGGCTGAAAGCGGCGGGAAAGGCATTGATCCTGCATGGCGCTTTTCTCATTGCTTTTGATGGCATTCTATATATACTGCAGGCAAAAAACGGGTCCCGCCTCCACCGAACGCTTCAAAATCTCTCCCTACAGACAAACGAGAATGGTTTCGGTGTCAGTTACCGTTTTTAAATCGTTAACAATTTTTATTATAAGCCTACTGGGGAAACTGTGCATGGAATTTCAGCCCATCTGCCTTACTTTTGCCGCCGATTTTAGGTTTGGCAGAGAAGGCCTTGCTGAATAAGGTTACCGAACGCACAAGCGTTTGACGAAACGGAAACCTGATCGCAACAAAGCAGCTCTGTAAATAGAAAGATTTTCTATCCCACAGACCTGATCAAATTCAACCAATCAAATCTGAAATAAAGCTATGGCTGGTCAGTTAAAAGAAGTTCGTAACCGCATTAAGTCTGTACAAAGTACGCAGCAAATTACCAAGGCAATGAAGATGGTAAGTGCGGCTAAATTGCGCCGTGCGCAGGATGCCATTGTTCAAATGCGTCCCTATGCCCGCAAATTGCAGGAAATGCTCAGCAACATTGTCAGCAATACCGAAGTAGAAGGCGGTAATACGCTGGCTGTAGAGCGTCCGGTGGAAAAAGTGCTGCTGCTGGTTATCACATCAGACCGTGGACTGGCCGGTGCCTACAATGCAAATATTATTAAACTGGCAAAGCAGATTGTTCGAGAACGGTACAGCAGCCAGTTCAGCAGGGGAAATGTAACCGTGTGGAGTATTGGTAAAAAAGGCTATGAGCATTTTGCTAAAATCGGCGGCTTTAATGTAAACGATGCGCACAAGGATATCTTCCTGAACCTGACGTTCGAGAACGTACAAAAAGCTTCACAGGCAGCAGTAGAAGCTTACCGCAACCGTGAGTTTGACCGTGTGGAAGTTGTATACAGCGAATTTAAAAATGCAGCTACCCAACGTTTTGTGTCGGAGCAATTTCTGCCCATTCCCAAAACGCAGAATACCGATGGTGGTACGGCCAAAGCCGATTTTATCTTCGACCCGAGCAAAGAAGAGCTGATTGCTGAACTCATGCCCAAAATTTTGAATACACAGTTGTACAAGGCGGTATTGGACGCAAACGCCTCTGAACATGGTGCCCGCATGACGGCCATGGATAAGGCAAGCGAAAATGCCAACGAACTGTTGCGCAACCTGAAGATTTCGTATAACCGTGCACGTCAGGCAGCCATCACTACCGAGCTTACCGAGATTGTAAGCGGTGCAGCTGCGTTGAAGGGATAAAATAGCAGATGACGTATGAAAGATGGCGGATGACGGTGGTAAATGTTTCTACTGTCATCCGCCATCCGTCATCTATAAACTACTGAACAATGGAAATTTCGAACCTTATTCCGCATATCGAGTCGCTCATTTTTGCTTCGGATAAACCGCTGACATCTGCCGAAATCACAGACCTGCTTAACCAGGCCTTCGGCTTTATGGAAGATAAGGTGGTTGCGGAGCAGGTAGATGCTGCCATTGAAGGAATCGTGGAAAAATATAATTCCGAGTTCTACCCGTTTGAAGTCAAACTAAGTGGCGGCGGCTGGCAGTTCCTGACCAAAAAGGAATTTCATAAGACAGTAGCTCAACTCAATGGCGAAAAATTCCTGAAGCGCCTCTCTGCGGCTGCGATGGAGACCCTGGCCATTATTGCATACAAACAGCCGGTTACCAAAGGTGAGATTGAATCCATCCGTGGGGTGAGTTCGGATTATGCCGTGCAGAAGTTGCTGGAGAAAGAACTGATTGTGATCACAGGACGCAACGAGAAACTTCCTGGTCACCCTTTGGTTTATGCCACGTCGAAAAGCTTCATGGACTACTTCGGGATCAATACACCGGAAGACCTGCCAAAGATCAAGGAAGTGTTGGCCGACCAGCTTGTAGCGCCAACCGTTGTCAATCATACGGAGTTTGAACAAAGTGAAACGCTGGCTGTTTCGGATACCGGTGAGTTGATCCTGGCTGATGACGATGTGCAGGAAGATGCAGAACCACATTTGAATGGTCATTCGTTTGAGCTAGAGTCGGATGAAGCGCAGCCAGGAGATGGCAATGAAGTGGCACCCGGCGATGAGCAACCGTCAGAAACCATCGACGACGAAATAGCGGAAGAAGAATTTATTTCGGATGAGATCTTTGCCGCAGAAGACGAAGTAGAAGAAGAAATAAAGCTGGAGGAAGAAATTGCCAAGGATGATGATCTTCTTGGTGAGGAATCTTCTGATGAGGAAAGCAACAACTCTCCGGAGGACGAAGAAAAAGATGCCTGATTTCCTACCATTTTTGAATTTGTAAATACAACCACGTATCATGTCGCAACGCTTAATGCATGATCAATTGCTTCGTTTGGCTGAGCAATTTGGGACGCCGCTTTATGTTTATCATGCTGAAAAAATAAAAGAGCAGTACGAAAAACTGACCACAGGATTTGAAGATGTGGATGCCAGGTTTTTCTTTGCCTGCAAAGCACTAACGAATATCAATATCCTGAAATACATTGATTCGCTTGGCTGCGGAATTGACTGCAGCAGTATCAATGAAGTAAAGCTGGCCCTGCATGCCGGTGTGTCCCCTGAAAAGATTCTTTATACATCGAACGGAATTTCTTTTGCGGAAATTGAAGAAGCCGTGCAGATTGGTGTTCATGTCAATATTGATAGCCTTTCTAACCTGGAAAAGTTTGGGAGAAAGTATGGGAATAGTTACCCGGTGGGGGTCCGGATCCGCCCGAACATTTTAGCCGGTGGTAACCTGAAGATTTCCACGGGTCATGAGAAAAGCAAGTTCGGTATTCCGATCGATCAGTTGGATCAATTGGTGAAACTGGTGCAAGAACACAAGATCACGGTTGATACCCTGCATATTCATACGGGAAGCGATATCAAAGATGCCGATGTGTTTGTTCATGGCATTAAAGTGCTGAATGATCTTGTACCGCATTTCCCTGATTTGAAGGTGATTGATTTAGGTGGTGGATTTAAAGTTCCCTACGAACCCGAAGACGAAGAAACGGATATCAGGCACATTGCGACCAAGCTGAAAAAATACCTGGATACGCATCTTTTCAACAATGGTAAAACCTACCAGTTGTGGTTTGAACCTGGTAAATACCTTGTAAGTGAATGCGGGTACCTGCTAACAACTGTAAACGTGATTAAAGACAACGGTTCGCAAATTTTTGCCGGTATCAACAGTGGTCTCAATCATCTCATTCGTCCGATGATGTATGATGCCTATCATCATATTGTCAACCTCTCGAACCCGCAGGCAGTAGAAAAAGTTTATACTGTAACAGGCTATATCTGTGAAACGGACACATTTGCCAATGACCGACTCTTGCACGAAATAAGGGAAGGCGATTACCTGGTAATCTACAATGCAGGTGCGTATGGTTTTGAAATGTCTTCGAATTATAACTCGCGGGAAAAACCTGCTGAGGTGCTGGTTAAAGATGGTGAAGCCCTATTGATCCGCATGCGGGATACGTTTGATGATTTATTGCGAAACCAGGTTGTAGCAATATAATTGAAAAACCCCTTCAGCCGAAGGGGTTTTTCAATTATAAAACTTGTATGCGATTAGAGCGTGTTTACATTCATAACAGATGTGATCTTATTGGTAGTGGTCATTTCGCGACCGGCAAGATTCATGGTTGTTTCTGTATTGTTGGTGGCTGTTTTTTGTTTTATGATACCGGTTGCTTTATCAATCAGAATGGTGCCGGTTACTTTTGATGTGGCATTGACGTCGATTTTCATGCCCATGGTTTCCTGCGACGTTACCGTGGTGCCCTCAGTTTCAAAATCCACAGTAATTTCCTTGTCGGTGATGTTTTTGACTTTGTACACAGACTGGTAGTTGTTGCCATCAGCATTGACACTGTCCTTCCAGCTATCGCCGATCCCTACTTCCAGTGAAGGCAATACCTGGAACACAGAAGGGTTACCCACCTTCGGTATTCCCGAAACTGCATCAAGGCCCGGCAGCATCATCGCCATCATATTGTTCTCCGCACTGGCTTCTATTTTCTTCTCTGCTGCTTTTACAGCAACAATTTTACCGGCAGCATCAATGGTAAATTCTGGCTTTTGGCTCATAATCTCCTTCACAGGTTGTCCCAATGCACCCTCCAGGTCTTTGGGATTGTCAGAATCCATTTTTATTTCCTGGGAGCCCACAGAGAAGTTCATCTTTACCTGTTTGGGTGTTTTCACTAATGTATAGCTGTTTGGAGCAACATCGTTCACCGTATAGGTATCGGCTATGGTGATGGTGCCGGAGGAAGGTCCCATCATCGACTGGGCAGAAATATTCAGGTTCGTTACCACTTCCAGTTTCTGTCCTTTGGAAAATGTAATCTTGCCGGATGTTTTTTGTGCAGCCGAACAAAGGGATATCGCACTGAAGAAAAGAAGAAATATTTTTTGCATGCTAATACTTTAACGTTCAAAGATGCTGAAAAATACGGTTGAAAAGGCAAGCGTTCCTTATCCATTTGCGAAAGCAATGTTAGAATCACAAAGCCGTTCCAGGTCCGTATCCTTTTATCAAATGGTGACTAATTGTTGCATTACTTAAAAATGTACTGGCTACTTCGCTTGCAGGTGTGCAGCTTGGTTATTTTGTTCGTCTTTCCGGTGCAATCACAAAATCAGTGAATAAGAGTAATTTTCCTTAATGGAAATAGAGCAACCAAATACTATCAGGCATTCAACAGACGCTTTTTTTTGTTTGGTCAGGCATCCGTTCAAACTGAAACTTTACCTGCTGAAAAACCTGCCTTCAGCTTTTTTCAGCGGACTGAAAGTGGTTCAGGCCAATGAAAAGGAGTGTCTGGTTTCAGTACCGTATAAATGGTTTACAAAAAATCCGTTTCGGTCAACCTATTTTGCCTGTCTCAGTATGGCAGCTGAACTCAGTACCGGCGTGCTGGCCATGGCGTATGTATTCGGTCGAAAGCCATCGGTAAGCATGCTGATTACGGGAATGGAGTCTAGATTTTACAGGAAAGCAAAAGGTCTGACCTACTTTCTTTGCCAGGATGGTAACAATATTTCCCATGCAATCAATACTGCCATCACCAGCGGTGAGGCACAGGATGTAAAAGTTTTTACCCGCGGAACCAACAGTGATGGTGAAGTCGTTGCGGAATTTTGGTTTACCTGGTCTTTTAAAGTCAGGCAATCTGTATAAATATGGAGGAATGTACAGGAGAAACGATGAAAAACGAAACTGCTTTATATTTGACCTTTAATGGCACTTTCTACCCGACATCTTCTTGGTATCAAAGATTTGCTTCCTTCCGATATTTCTCTTATTCTGGATACCGCCAAACAATTCAAAGAAGTACTAAATCGTCCCGTTAAAAAGGTCCCTTCTTTGCGGGATATTACGATCGTGAACCTGTTTTACGAAAATTCCACCCGCACACGGATTTCGTTTGAACTGGCACAAAAACGTCTTTCCGCCGATGTGATCAACTTTAGTGCATCGGGTTCTTCGGTTTCCAAAGGCGAAACCCTGCTGGACACCGTCAACAATATTTTATCCATGAAGGTGGATATGGTGGTCATGCGACACAGTGCTTCCGGCGCACCGCATTTTCTTTCCAGACATATTCCGGCTGCAATCATCAACGCAGGAGATGGTATCAACGAACACCCGACCCAAGCCCTGCTCGATGCCTATTCCATGACGGAAGTGTTTGGAAGTTTGAAAGGATTAAGGGTGGCAATTATTGGTGACATTATGCATAGCCGGGTGGCGCAAAGCAATATTTACCTGCTGTCGAAAATGGGAGCGGAGGTGATTGTCTGCGGTCCGCCGACTTTGATTCCGAAGTACATGGAGGAAGCCTTTCCCGTTAAAGTTGAATACAACGTAGATAAGGTCCTACAATGGTGTGATGTGGCCAACGTGCTGCGCATCCAACTGGAGCGTCAGAACCAGGTGCTGTTTTCTTCTCTGCGGGAATATAGCCTGGTATATGGCATTAACCGGGAACGGTTAGATAGGCTCAATAAAAAAATAACCATCATGCACCCGGGACCTATCAACCGTGGGGTGGAATTGGACAGCGATGTTGCCGACGGCGATCAATCCATAATTTTACAGCAGGTGGAGAATGGTGTTGCCGTTCGTATGGCAGCGTTATACCTTTTGTCCAATCCTTCATAATATTCTTCATTATAAGTCTGCGCTATGCATATAGGCCTTTTTCCCGGTACGTTTGATCCTGTCACGTTTGGTCATATTGATATCATCGACCGGACTTTGCCGCTATTCGACAAGCTTTACATTGGAATTGGCGTTAATGCCAACAAACAGCCTATGTTTCCGGCAGAGGTGAGGGAGCAATGGATCAACGAGATTTACCAGAACGAATCCAAGATAGAAGCGATCATGTATGAAGGGCTAACGGTTGACTGTTGCAAAAAGATTGGGGCAACCTATATTGTCCGGGGCATCCGGTATGTTAATGATTTTGAATATGAGAAGGCAATTGCGGATATGAATCGCAGCCTCGACGCTCAGATCGAAACAGTTTTCCTGACTTGTTTACCCAAATACACTTCCGTAGCTTCTACATTGGTTAGAGATGTTATCCGCAACGGGGGCGATGTATCGCAATTTGTCCCCGATGTAGTACTGAAATCGATCCGACAGATGGAAGAGCCGCGACAGCTTTTTATTTAACGGTTGCCTGTAAAATCCCAATGCCTGTTTTCAGAACATCGGCAACAGAAGCAAAAGCCCCGTCAATATAGGGATGAATTTCTTCCATGGGCACCCAACGGCATTCGGACACATTTTCATCTGTTTGTGGCGTTAGCGGTGTTTTTTCGGCGGCTTTTACAAGATACCAGTGCGACTCCTTTAGAATTTGTCTGTCGCCTTGATGGTAAGTATGATAGGTAACCTGCAACGGTTTTTCCAAGGACAGGTGATCCGCCCCTGTTTCTTCGTTTATTTCACGCAAGGCACATTCTTCCAGCGTTTCCCCTTCATCCAACTTCCCCTTAGGAAGGTCCCAGTGGCCCAGACGGTGAATAAGAAGCAATTCATTCTGATCTGTATATACCAGCCCTCCGGCAGCCTGAATGACTTCTAATTGCGCCTTAAAAGCATTTAAAAGATCGGATAGATTGTGATGCTTGATTACACCGTAGTAGAATTCCGGTTGTTCCAATTCGTGGAGCATGGTTTTTACGGCGGCAGGGCTCAACTCATCAATAAAAATGGTAGTTGGCCGGTGCAGGTAGTCTTCAATTTCGCTGTTCAAGGTATCAACCAGGAAGAGAGGCTTGTTTTGAACGTAAATCTTGACCATAGAAATTTCCTTGCAACGAATATACCATCCAATACCTTCGCAGCATGACTGATGCTATTGTTACAGCCGAGAAATTATTACAGGCAGGTTCTGTCAAACTGCGTCCATCGGAACCGTTTACCTGGGCCAGTGGATGGAAAAGCCCCATCTATTGCGACAACCGCAAGCTGCTTTCCCTGCCATTTACCCGCGATTTTTTCAAAAGTGAACTCGCCAATGTAGTATTTGAAAAGTTTGCCGATGCGGAAGTGATTGCCGGTGTGGCCACTGCAGGTATTCCCTGGGGAGCTATGGTTGCCGATCAGTTAAAGCTGCCCTTTATTTATGTTCGGCCGAAACCCAAGGAACATGGGTTGGGAAACCAAATTGAAGGTGAAATAGAGCAGAATCAGAAAGTAGTTGTTGTTGAGGACCTGATTTCCACCGGGAAAAGCAGTCTGCAGGTGGTAAATGTGCTGCGTCAGCAAGGTATTACAGTAACCGGAATGGTTTCCATCTTTAATTACCAGTTTGCCATTGCCCAGGAGGCTTTTAAGGAAGCGGGAGTGCCTTTCTTTTCGCTTACCGATTATCCCAGCCTCCTGCAGTTGGCCTCCCAAAAAGGACTGATCAAAGAAGGTGAGCAGGAAATTTTGTTAAAGTGGCGTTCAGACCCTGCCGGCTGGGCAGGAGTGCAGTAAATTCGGCAAAAACAAGCATTTATGAAGAAAATTTTGTGCGCTTTACTGGCTGTGGGCCTTTCTTCAATGGCCGCTACTGCGCAGACCAAAGCTTTGGAATCCGTAAAGATCAGTACGCCCAGCGTTCAATGCGAGATGTGTAAGACCCGGATTGAGCAATACTTAAAACGCATTGACGGTGTAACCTATGTGAATGTTGCTGTTCGCAAAAAGGAAACAGCCGTGAAATTTCTGACGGATCGTACCAATATTGAAATGATTAAAACCTCCATTGCCAATGCCGGCTATGATGTGGCAAAAGCAAAAACGGAACCTTCGGCAGCTCCGCAAATCGAAATTGCTGCCAATCCCGATTCCTACCAGTTGCTGCCAAAGTGTTGCAAAAAGCCCGAGGATGGTGGCGGAATGCCAAAACAATAATGCAAAATTTTTTCAGCTAGAAATCCCGCTCACCAGCGGGATTTTTTATTGCGGTATGGCTTCATCCAACCGGTGCCGGCCCTGGTAATTTATTTTCTTCGTTATAAAGACTCCTGCCTTTCCAACTTTTGTAGCGCCTTCTGCATGAATCAGTACCTGCCTTTTTAGCAGGTCCTTTAAATTCATTTGGAAGAACGTTGTAACGGGCAAAGAGCCCGATAACGTTACTACGAACTCATCATTTTCTTTCACTTCTACCAAGCTGTCCTGCTTGAATTCTCCTAAATAAGCAGAGTCCAGGTAAACTTTTGCTGCTGTCTCTTTGACAGTAACTGAAAATTCATTCGGGTTAAAGTAGGCCATTCCAAACTGGATTTGTACCTCCTGGAGTGACACGTCATCAATGTGGAAATCTCTGATTTCCCTGAATTCCGGTTCTTCAATCTTTACACAGCTAAAGAGGACCGAAGCAAGAGTTAGCAAGGATAACAAACGAATCAGCATGGTAGCAAACCATTCAAAAAATATGCAAGGTGGTCATATAGATAAAAAACATTACTAAATAAATTAGTAAATCTAAAATCCATAGAAATAAGCGATATTCTAAAAAATTTAGTAAAACACATAATATTATCTGTATGATATTTAATAAGTTATAAGCTATGAATTAAATAATAAAGGGAATTTTAAGCTAAATACACATAAGTTTAAAAATTATATAGGATGTAAAATGGTAATAATAGAATAATGAGTATAACAAACTGATTATTAAGTGTGAAACATAGCTTTATAATAATTGTTAGTAGATAAATTGGTAAATAATAAGAAAACCTATTTGTATTAAAGCATGCGGTTTTACATTTCCATTTTTAGGCCTTTTAAAAAAATTTCTAGGAAGATTGTCAACGAAAATTTTAGGGCAATGATGGCCCTCTAAACAAGCTTTAGAGGCTAGGTAGTAATTGTGGAAAACCTAACGCAGCTTTATTGAGGAAGGCAAAGTGTACTCATTTTAGAGGAATGTATTTGTGTCAGTTTCTTGCATTTATACGAAGTAATTTTTTGTAAGGATGAAACAGGCCTGTTTAAAAAGATGCCGTGGTGAAAAAAGAGACGAATGCCGAAAAGGATAAATTATTAGTTGGCTACATAAAAGAAGAGAATCCTTCGGTGGAAATAACCGTTCATGTAGTGACAGAAAGACATATTGTTTATTCAGAAAGGTTGCCAACGAAATATTTCCTACTTTGTTTCAAACGAGCACTTTCATGTGTTTCACTTGGTTGATTCAAGTTTTGGGAACTTGTTTTTCCCTAGTATGTGTAAATACAATTTTTACTTTCCGTAATCAAATGGATGAAACAAATAGGTATACTCTTACTTACTTTTTGCATGCTGCCTGGTAGGATATATTATTCCAATATCCCCAAGGTTTTGGTTTGTAAGTGGTCTTTTAGCAGGTAATATTTTCCAATTTATCGCCATCAGTAGGCAGGAGGGATCATCAAATCATAGATTATCTAATAGTAGAGCCAGCCCGTTTGCACGTTTTACTTTATAGCGATTGCCACAACCATAGATCATGCAAGCTTCAAAGCGGGATGCAATGCCTTCCCTTGGATTCTTGCCAATTATCATTTATCCATATCTGAATTCAACTGAAGAATTCGGGAGAATCCGGCCCTGAAAACATAAGGATGGTGTGGCGGTTCTACCACGTCTCTGCCCCAATCAAACCAGTAATCATCAGCAATTACTTGTAATTACCCTAAGTTTTCAGCTCATAATTTTGCGGAAAATGCGATTTTGAGGAAGTAATGGTTAAAGCCTTCCTTCTCTCAGCTTGGGATCCAAAGTCAAGCCAACACATCAATTCGTAGCTTTTAATAAAAATTGAATATGACCATTCCTACTCCTCAAAAGAGGACCGGAAAACCATTTACCTGCTCTTTTACAGCACTGTATTGTGCATAAACCGTAATAACCTTCTTGTTGAGCTTGGTTTAATTTAGTGACAAGAAGATCGTTGAAACCTGCTTCTAATCCTATACAAAGCAGCGATTAGGTTGACTTTATTTAAAAGTATCACCCATTCTGATGTCGCTGACGAGATGCGATGCATTAGAAAAAAACTTTCGATTAGATCTCTAATGCCGTTCTCTTTTGAAATCTCTCAGCAGGTTGAAAAAGGAAGTTTTATCAGTTCGAACTGACGTGACATTCAGAATTTGGATGGCGAATTGAGTAAATGTTATCCTTTTTTGTGTATATGCTTGCAAAAAAAACAGCCCTTACAAAGGGCTGTTTTAAATTAAGTGGAGGTTTGCTATATTAAAGCTTGATAATTTTTTTCGGGTTCCTGGCAGATTTGATTTCTTCCAGGTTTTTCTGCAGGGCTTCTTTTGCCCGCTGTATCTGTTCTACCGAAGCATCAGGCATTGGTGTATTTGAACATTTTGATTTGGCTGCCTTCATGCTGTGTTCTGCTTTCTCAAGTTCGGAAAGGGCTTGTGCATATACAGTGTGGATGCTGTCCAGTTGAACCTGCGACATGGCTTTTGCAACACTGGCATCAATGGCTTCCCAATCCAATCTGTCGTAATGGGCTTTCAGGTTTTGCTCAATATTGCTCCAATTAATTTTTTCCAATTCATGCAAGTATTCCTGTTTAGCCAATGCTTTTTCACGTTGGTTCATCACCTCACCAATCGATGTTTCAATCTCGTTCCACTGTAATGTTTTGGCTACTTTTTTAGTGGCTTCTACGGTTGATTTCACTTTTTCCTTTTCTTCCGTGGTCAGGCTGCCGTCAACATCATCAAAATTTACCGGTATAAAATGATTTACGGCAGGGGCAGGTGTGCTTTCAAGTACCGGCTGCGGTTCTGCGATATAGTCATAGACTTCAATCTTTACCTGGTCGTTAGCAGGCTGTTCATCGTAAGTAGCCTTTGCTGTAAATTCAGTTTCCTTAAACGAGGGCATGAATGGTTGCGAGTTAACCGGCGCAACGCTGTTGTTTAGCTGCCAAGGCGTAAGCACGGCAATATCGCTGGTATAAGACATAGCCTCTCCGGTTCTGGCGTCTTTAATAATCAGAACCGAATTAAAAAGAAGTACACAAAACATGGCCAGAAACAAGGGAACGATCTGCACCAGTTTAAAGGTTTTTTTCTTTTCCATACCAACAATTTTTTCGATGCGAGTTAAGAGGTTTTGTTTTCCGGCGGCAGCCATTGCAAGCTCCTGGTGGCGGCCGGATGATTTTTCCAGGTGAAGCAGGGCAGAAGCGTAGCCTACTTCGTCGTAGCCAAATTGCAGTACCAGTTCATCGCAACAGGCTTCCCGTTCGGATTCAATAACATTCATGAATGATTTTACAAACGGGTTAAAATATAAAAGGGTATAAATAATGGATACTACCAGGTTTAAAAGATAATCGTAGCGGCGGATATGTGAAAGCTCGTGCAACAAAATTGCTTCCACCTGGGCGGTACTAAGATTATTCATGGCTGCTACCGGCAGCAGAATAACAGGTTTCAGGTAGCCTACTGTAACCGGTGAAGTCACTAATGTGGATACAGCCACTTTTACTTTTTTGGTAATGCCCAGCAGAAAAGAAACCTTTTGTACAAAGAGACGGTATTCCAACTGTGCCTTCAGATGCCCTTCATGCTTAATTCTTTTTACAAACTTCCAGTTCCGGAAAAGCCGAACGGCCGGGAAAACTAATAATAATAAATAGGTAATCGAAGCTGACAGGAGACAAACGTTCAACAGGCTGTTGGAATGGTTGATCGTGTTCTCAAATAAAGCGTAAGAAGAAGAGTTGTTTTGATAATAGAGCACAAATGTGCTGACAAACCAGGCAAAACCAATAATGACAGCACCTACCGAAGCCTGGTATTTACGGGTGGCAGACAATTTAAAGAATTGGTTGGCACTGGAAAAAACGGCCCACAGGAGAGCCATCTGCCAGATACTATTAAGGGTTGCCCATCCTAAGGCTTGCAAAAAATGGGACTGCGATAAAGCGGCCATTTTACTGTTTTTTGAGGTTCTCGATCAGCTTCTGAATTTCTTCCAGCTCCTCGGCGGATACTTTTTGTTCACCGCTTCCCAACGCCTGCAATACCAGTTGTGTAGATGATCCGCCAAACAGCGAATCAATCATCTTGCTTAATAAATGTTTTTGTGTTTTTTCTTTGTTTACGGCCGCCTGGTAAATATGGGTGCGCATGCTTTCGTCACGCTTTACCAAGCCTTTTTCATGCATGATCTGCATCAGTTTCAGCGTCGTTGTATAACCGACCTCTTTTAACTGTGCCAGTTCTTCGTGTACATCCCGGACAGTGGCCGTACCGTTCTTCCAAAGAATTTGTAGAATCTCTAATTCGCTTTCAGTTGGTTTTACATATTTCGGGGCCATTGCAAAACAATTATGGGACTAATTTACGACCATTTTCGTATTAAAGAAATGCTTTGTGCATATTTAATTTTAGTTAACGATTTTTAACGATGAGCGGCAGATAGAACCAATGATCGAATGAGGAATTCAATGAATGGTGTCGGAAATTTACATTTTTGAATCATTTCCGAAAGCGATTTTCAGCTCTGGCTCGTGCAGCTTAGCATCTATTTTGTCTGTCTTTTTCACATTACAGTTGCCCAATCTCAACCTTCTGATTATGATAAAACAACTGCTTTCTTATTTCATCCTTGCTTTTTTGCTTTGTTCGTGCTGGCCAAACAACCGGCCGGAAAGACCTCCCAAAAAAGTTTGGGGCTATAAACCTGTCTATTCTACAGATACTTCTGTTTTGCAGGTAGTAGCCGATACACCGAGGACAGTTCTAAATGCCGGGAAAATTTACGCCTATAAAAACCTGATTTACCAGAACGAAGTGGGTGAAGGCATTCATGTTCTGGATAACAGCAATCCTTCACAGATCAGGAATATTGGGTTTATCCGTATAAAAGGCAATTCCGAAGTTTCAATCAAAGAAACCTTTCTGTATGCCAATTCCTTTGCCGATCTGGTTGTGGTGGATATTTCAGACTGGCGTCAGCCCAAAGAGGTAAAGCGAATGAAAAATGTTTTTGCCCAGGGCGGAAGTATTCAGGGGGCATACCGTTATATCCCGTTACCGGAGCACAATGTTTATTATGACTGCATGTCTTTTCAACCGGGGATTCAAACAGGTTGGGTGCGGGATTCTATCTGGGACAATACTTGTTTTTATCAATAATGTATACAAAATGATAAAGGCCAATATTATCGTACTTATTTCTCTTGTGCTTTTCCTGTCTTCGTGCCAGAAAGATGGCGGGGCTGACGCGGCTGCATCTACCGGCAAAGGAGGCTCACTGGCCCGTTTCACAATTGTAGGGAACTACCTGTACCTGGCTGATTACAACACCATAGAAGTATTTGACATTTCCAATCCTGCATCAACTGAAAAGAAAAGTAGCGTAAACGTAGGTTTTGGGGTGGAAACGATTTTTCCTTACAAGGATAAACTATTCATTGGCTCTATGGATGGTATGTACATCTATGACCTGGCGGATCCGAAACTGCCGAAAAAACTTGGCGAAGCCAGGCATGTGAGAAGTTGTGATCCGGTGGTGGCCAATGACTCCATTGCTTATGTCACCTTAAGAGGAAGCGGAAACTGTGGTGCTGCAACAGATGGATTGTACACCTATAATATTACAAACCTTACCAATCCGGTACAAAAAAGTCTGCTGCCATTGTCAAGCCCCTACGGTCTTGGATTGAAAGATACCGTTGTGTTTGTGTGCCGTGCCGGAGCTGGTTTGTCGGTTGTAAATGTAAAAAAGCCGGAGGCGCCAACGTTAATGTACACACTCAAAGATGATACGTACCTGGATGTGATTCCATATGATGACCTGCTGATCTGTTATGTACAGAGTGGTATTTTGGTATATGATACGAAGAACCTAAACCAAATCACCAAACTGGGAAACTTTGTGTATTGATTTGTTCACGTTCTTTTATTTTGATTCAGCGTCAGCTTCAATGGAAACTGGTTAGTTTTGGGCATGGCGGAAATCATTACACTCACTTTTAATCCTTGCATCGACAAAAACACAACCGTTAATGGTGTGGTTCCAGAGAAAAAAATGCGCTGCGCCAAAGCCAGTTATGGTCCGGGGGGCGGAGGTATCAATGTTTCAAGAGCGTTGAAAAACCTTGGAAAAGATTCAACAGCCATTTTTCCCAGTGGCGGGTATTCCGGAAAGTTCCTGCAACAGCTGATGACAACGGAAGGCATTCCATTCCGAACCATAGAAACATCTACCCACACAAGAGAAAATTTTATTGTTTTGGATACTTCTTCCAACCTGCAGTACCGCTTTGGTATGCCTGGAAATGCAATAGAGGAAAAGGAGTGGAAAGCGCTTCTTGCAGAACTGGAAAATACAGAAGCCAACTTTATTGTTGCCAGCGGAAGCATGCTGCCGGGCATGTCACCGGATATTGTGGGCCAGGTAGCAGCGATTGCAAAGGCCAAAGGAGCCAAACTGATTTTGGATACCTCCGGAGAAGCATTGGAAAAAGCGTTGGAGATTGGTGTTTATCTTCTTAAACCAAACCTGGGCGAATTAAGTTCGCTGGTAGGGAAGGAGCACCTCGAACAGGAAGAAGTAGATAGCCTAGCCCGTGAAATCATTTTGCAGGGTCAATGTGAAGTTATGGTGGTATCAATGGGCGACAACGGTGCGAAACTCGTTACCATGCAGGAGAGCTACCACGTAGTGCCACCGGATGTGCCGGAGGTCAGTACGCTTGGTGCCGGTGATAGTATGGTAGCTGGCATGGTGCTGGCTCTATCGCAAAACAAGCCTTTACGGGAAGTGCTGCAAATGGGTGTGGCCTGTGGTACTGCCGCTACCATCACGCATGGTTCAGAATTATGCCGGAAAGAAGATGTGGAAAGCCTTTTCCGGCAAATTGTATCCGCCTCATAAAAATCGACGGTTCATCTCTTAAGAAAGTTCGTTGCATGAAATTTATGGAGACAAAGCAACGTAAAGATTTTTAGCAGCTTATATAAATAGAAAATCCTTCATGCATCACATGAAGGATTTTCTATTTATCGGAAGGATGATGAAAAATTGCTCTTACTACCATTAGGGGCAAAAAAAGTCCCCGCAAAGCAGTAGCGGGGAACTTTATGTGTCTCTCACAAAGCAGAACTATCGTAAATGAATTGTATTCGCTGAGGGTAAAGTTTGTTTATTTAATGTAGAAGACAGCTCTACTTTTGTTTTCGCTGCACGTTCTTCAGAAATATTTTTTGTATCGAACATTCCGGCAAGCGTCGGTGCAATTACCAGTGATACAATCGACATCAGCTTGATAAGGATGTTCATGGAAGGACCGGAAGTATCCTTAAACGGATCACCCACAGTGTCGCCGGTAACAGAAGCTTTGTGCGGGTCAGAACCTTTGAAATATTTCTGTCCATTGATATCCACGCCTTTTTCAAAGCTTTTTTTGGCGTTATCCCAGGCACCGCCGGCATTGTTCTGGAACATTCCCATCAATACGCCACTAACAGTTGCACCAGCCAGAAAACCACCCAGCGCTTCAGGTCCAAGCAGGAAACCAATAATAAGAGGAGATACAATTGCAATAGCACCCGGCAACATCATTTTTTTGATGGAAGCTTCGGTTGAGATCGCTACGCATTTATCGTATTCCGGCTTTCCTTTTCCTTCCATGATACCGGGAATTTCGCGGAACTGGCGGCGAACTTCTTCCACCATTGCCATGGCAGCTTGTCCAACCGCACGAATGGCCAGTGAAGAAAAGATGAACGGGATCATTCCGCCTACAAACAGCGAAGCCAGTACATCGGCTTTATAAATATCGATACCGGTAATTCCGGATACTCCAACAAAAGCGGCAAAAAGAGCCAGCGCTGTCAGGGCAGCCGAAGCAATGGCAAAACCTTTCCCTGTAGCCGCCGTTGTGTTTCCAACTGCATCAAGCGTATCGGTTTTCTCACGAACATCTTTTGGCAGTTCGCTCATTTCTGCAATACCACCAGCGTTATCGGCAATGGGTCCAAATGCGTCAATAGCCAATTGCATAGCGGTTGTTGCCATCATACCGGCAGCAGCGATCGCTACACCATATAATCCGGCAAAAGCATACGAACCATAGATACCGCCAGCTAAAACCAGGATGGGGAGGAATGTAGATTCCATGCCCACAGCTAAACCACCAATTACGTTGGTAGCATGACCAGTTGCCGATTGGCGGGTTATACTCAATACTGGCCGCTTGCCCATTGCTGTATAATATTCTGTAATAATGCTCATGAGGGTACCAACAACCAAACCTACAAGAATGGCATAAAAAACATCCATTTTATCAAACTCAAAGCCACGCAGGAACATCCGGCCATCCGGTAGAATAAAATTGCACAGGAAATAAGCAGCAATGGCGGTGAGAATAATAGAACCCCAGTTACCCAGATTCAGGGCATTTTGCACCACGCTTGTTTTAATGCCGGCACTGTCCGAAATGCGAACAAACCAGGTTCCCACAATAGAGAACAAGATACCAACGCCGGCGATCAGCATCGGCAGCAGGATGGGAGAGAATCCGCCAAAGCCATCTGTTAAGGCAACCGGATTGGTCATTACATCTGTTGCACCCACTTCATGGCCTAATACAATCGTTGCCAGAACTGTTGCCACATAAGAGCCAAAAAGATCGGCGCCCATACCGGCAACATCACCAACATTATCACCCACGTTATCGGCGATAGTAGCCGGGTTACGGGGGTCATCTTCGGGGATACCGGCTTCCACTTTACCCACTAGGTCAGCACCTACGTCGGCAGCCTTGGTATAAATACCGCCACCAACGCGGGCAAACAGGGCTATACTTTCGGCACCCAGTGAAAAACCGGTCAGCGCTTCAATTGCACGGGTAACTTCATGACCTGTTGCCAAAGCACCCGGCGCCAGCCATTTTAATAAAATAATGAATAGACCACCCAATCCCAGAACGGCCAGGCCGGCAACACCCATTCCCATCACTGCACCACCGGTAAAGGAAACATTGAGGGCTTTGGCCAGAGAAGTCCGAGCGGCATGTGCTGTGCGGACATTGGCTTTTGTAGCGGCACGCATTCCAATATAACCCGCAAGGGCGCTGAAAAAAGCACCAATTAGAAAAGCAACGCCAATGAACCAATGTGATTCTGCGCTACGGCTGCCCATATAAAACAGCAACACGGCCACAATCACTCCGAAATAGGTCAGAATTTTCCACTCTGCTTTCAAAAACGCCATTGCGCCTTCGGCAATGTAATTTGAAATCTCTTTCATGCGGTCAGTTCCGGCATCCTGCTTACTTACCCATGCAAATTTCCACAGGGTGTACAAAAGCCCGATCAATCCCATAGCGGGAACGAGATAAGCATAAGAATCGAATGAATTCATATCGACGTTTTGATTTTTTTAACGGTTGGCAAAGATAGGGGTTTCGGGTATTGGCCGGTAGCGCCTGCTTTTTTTCCTGCAAAGCCGTATAAAGAGAGGGTTTTCAGGCGAAAATAATTTGCAAAATAGATTATTCATTCACCCAAGAAGCTCCAATGGACAACAAGAATGGCAGCAAAGATTAGCAGGATGATCAGGGTTAATTTCTTTTCTTTTTTTTATGGCGCCGGGTTTATGCTGGCATGTAATTTTAGTAGTAAATAAAAAAGGATTTTCTATGAAGGCATCAACGGTATTCGCTGGCGGACTGGCAGGAGCAACAGCAGTAACATTGATTCATGAAGGCATAAAAGCTGTGGTTCCCCAGGCACCACGAATGGATAGGTTGGGGATGCAGGCAATTGCAAAAGGATTGCGCAAAACAAACACCAGGGTGCCCAATCAACAGGCACTCTTTACAATGGCAATGGCAGGAGATCTGGTAAGCAATGCCCTTTATTACAGTGCAGCTGGTATTGGAAGTGAAAAAAATCTCTGGATACGCAGTTCGTTGTTAGGACTGGCAGCAGGCATTGGCGCCCTGGTACTTCCGGAGCCGCTGGGGTTGAACAAACAATACAGTAACCGCACCGTGGCCACACAAATTATGACGGTAGGGCTCTATATTGCGGGGTCGCTGGCAACAGCAGCAGTGATTAAAATGCTCAACAAAAGAAAACACCAGAGCCACACGGAATGGGAGCGAAGACTGGTAACATCGGCAATGGGATGATTTATACGGATTATAGTGTAATCAATTGCTAAGAATTAGCCAGTTTTATTCCTTTGTAATGTAATTAACCGGTTGTGCCAACACTACCGGTTCTTTTTTGCGTTTCCCTCAAAGAAACTTAATTTTTAAACCATCTTTCGGAGCAGGCGCCCACAGAATTGTCCTTTAACGAAGCCGTTCAAAACTTTCCTATACTTTTGCGCCTTTCATGAAAGAAATTCACGAACTGTACGAAAAGCTGGCGGAAAAAAAGAGAATTGTCATAACCACCCACCAGAAACCCGATGCGGATGCAATGGGTTCTTCGCTGGGATTGGCACATTTTCTCCGGCAATTTGGTCATGAGGTAACCGTTATTTCGCCTACCAATTGGGCCCGATGGCTCGACTGGATGGAAGGTACCGCAGATGTGCTGGATTATGAACTGCATCGTTCCGAAAGCGATGCGAAACTGGATGAAGCGGAGTGGCTCTTTTGCCTCGATCACAATCACTTCAGTCGCACCAAAAGCATGGCACCTAAACTGGCGCAAATCCAGTGCACCAAAATCCTGATCGACCACCACCAGGAACCCGATTCGGCCTCTTTCCATTATGGTGTTTCCAATACGGGTAAAAGTTCTACCTGCGAAATGGTGTATGATTTTATTGCCGGTTCGGGACATCGTGATAAGATCAATGTATTTATTGCAGAATGCCTTTATGCCGGTGTAGTGGCCGATACCGGTTCGTTCCGCTTTTCTTCTACCCATGCTTCCGTGCACCGCATGGTGGCCTATCTGAAAGAAATGGGACTGGATCATACCAAGGTTCATGAAGCCCTTTATGATAATTTCCTCGAAAACCGTTTGCGCTTTTTGGGACATGTGCTAACCAACCGCATGGAGATCAATTACGAACTGAACACAGCCATGATGTGGGTTTCCAAGCAGGAGCTACAAAAATTCGACATTCGCACCGGCGATACGGAAGGGCTGGTGAATTACCCCCTTTCCATCCAGGGAATCAAACTGGTTGGTCTCGTCATAGATCGTGATGAGGAGCGTAAATGGAGTTTTCGCAGCAAGGGAAATTTCGACTGCAATACGTTTGCACGAAAATATTTCAGTGGTGGCGGGCACTTTAATGCTGCCGGTGGCCGCGATGGTGAATCCCTTCAGGATACAATTAAAAAATTCAAACAAGCTATTGAGGAAAATAGCGCTCAATTACAATAATTAAATCACAGAAATGAAACGCAAAACGCATTTTTTCGTATTGGCCTTGCTGGCCCTTGGATTTACGGCCTGCAAACAAACCGAATTCAAAAAAACAAAAGACGGCTTTCCCTATAAAATCTTCAGCAACGGAAAAGGTGAGGAGATCAAACCCGGGTATTTTGTAAGCCTGCACCGCACATCAAAGATTGAAGACAGCGTACTGGAAACATCATATGGTAATCCTCCTCAATTCCTTCCTATTCCAAAGGACAGCAGCGCTGCCGGCGGTGGCAACGAACTGATGAAGATCCTGCTGGATGCAAGAGAAGGCGACAGCATTCAAATCAATCAGCCCGTTGATTCTATCCTGAGTAAAAATCCCATGGCAGCACAGGATTCCTTTATTGTTTCTAACAAAGGAAAAAACCTTGTTACCATTTTCAAGGTGGTAGATGTTTTTAAAACAGAAGAAGAAGCACAGGCGGCTTTTGAAAAACAAAATATAGAAGCGTACAACAAGCGTCCCGGCATTACCGAACAGCGCAAACAAGACGAAGCAGCCATTGAGGCTTATCTGCGGGAAAATAATATTCAGGCACAACGTACGCCCTGGGGTGCTTATGTTCAGGTAGTGGAGCCGGGTACAGGACCGAAACCCAAATACGGACAGTACATGATGCTTCGCTACACCGGTACAGATATGAGCGGAAAAGTTTTTGACACCAATAACAAACCGGGTGCGCAACTTCTGCCTGTGCAATTGGGTGCAGGTGGTTCCATTATCGGATTTGAAGATGCGCTGAAAAATCTTTCAGAAGGGGCAAAAGCAAATGTGTATGTTCCTTCTTTTATTGGTTATGGTGCAGAAGGCCGTCCGCCGGTAATTCAGCCAAACCAAAACCTGATCTTCAACATTGAAGTTGTAGACATTACCGATGCGCCACCAGCACCGTCAACCCCTGCTGCGCCGAATTCACCGAGAAGATAATTGTTTGTAACTGATCTTACCCGATATTTACAGCCCATTCACGAATGGGCTGTTTTTTATCCTGCACTGTGGAAACAAGGCTCCGTTTTTAATCCAATCAAAAACCACCATCCGAAGCCTTTGAAACAAACGTACATGTACCCGAATACACCAATCCTTTTCGCCAAAATGAAAACGGGTTGACACACCATAATATCTTACTGTATGAGAGAAAGGCAGTCGTTTGACTGCCTTTTATTTTTGATAAGCCTGAAAAAGATCAATGGCTTCTTTTGCTTCTTTCACATCATGTGCCCGCAGGATGGTGGCACCATTCATCAAAGCAATCGTATGCAGTACCGTTGTTCCGTTAAGAGCCTTCTCCGGTGTTGTGTTTAAGGTTTTGTACACGGTGCCTTTGCGGGAAAGTCCTGCCAGTAATGGTTTTCCTAATTGCTGGAAAAATGAGAGCTCCCGCAGCAATTGAAAATTATGTGCAATGGTTTTCCCAAAACCAAATCCAGGGTCAATAATAATATCGTGTATACCTTGCTGATGCAGGGATTTTAAGGTAAAGGAGAGATGATCAAATACCTCCAGGGTTACATTTTCATATACCGGGTTTTGCTGCATGGTTTGCGGATTACCTTTCATGTGCATAAGAACATACGGAACGCCTAATGAAGCAACGGTGGGAAGTAAATCCTTGTCCAGGGTTCCCGCACTTACATCATTGACTATACTGGCACCAGCGGCAACCGCCTCCCTGGCAACAGCAGCATAAAACGTATCAATGGAAATAATTACTTCCGGGAAATTCCGGCTTATGATTTCAATGGCTGGCACTACTCTATTCATTTCCTCTTCCGCAGCAACCCGTTCGCTGTTGGGACGGGTGCTTTGACCGCCGATGTCAAGAATGGCTGCACCTTCATTGAGCATTGTTTCCACCCGATACAATAAATCATCCCTTTGCTCTATGCGGCTGCCTGCATAAAAAGAATCAGGAGTAGTGTTCAATATACCCATGACAATCGGCTTGTCGATCACCAGGAGTTGTCCCTTGCAATTGAGTGTGAACATTAGCGGTTGTGCCTTACTTTTGAGCGAATGTAGAGAAAAGCTTTGAGCAGCGTACTGTGAGCACCTTGCAGGTGATCTGTTTTTGCTCATTGCACATGACTCATCACTCTTGGCTAAATCAATTTTCATGTCCACCATCGAACAGTACAATCAGGTTATCAGCAAGTGTGAAGATATTTTTTTAAAAAAGACAGCTGACTATGGCACGGCCTGGCGAGTACTCCGAACTATTTCCGTTGTTGACCAGATCTATATCAAAGCTTACCGCATTCGTACCATACAGGAATTGGGGCAGCAAAAAATAGGCGATGATATATATGGTGAATTTATCGGCATTATCAATTATGCGGTGATTGGTCTTATTCAGTTAGAACTGACTGAAAATGATGAAGAAGAGTTATCACCTGCGGCGGTCAAAGTTTTTTACGACAAATACATTGGCGAGGCGCAAAGCCTGATGCAGGCAAAAAACCACGATTATGGTGAGGCCTGGCGGCAGATGAGCCAGGAAAGTTTTGTGGACCTGATCCTGATGAAACTGCAGCGCATGCGGCAGATTCTTTCCAACAAAGGTGTAACCCTGATCAGCGAAGGGCTGGACGCCAATTATTATGATATGATCAATTACGCCGTCTTTGCCCTTATCTTACTGAACGAATCGAAAAACTGACCGCTATGCGCCTTGCCGTAAAAGCCGTACAAATAATTGTTGGATTCCTGTTCATTGTTTCGGGCCTGGTGAAAGCCAATGATCCTATTGGCCTTAGCTATAAAATGCAGGAGTTCTTTGAGCTGTGGTCGGAAGGTTTTGCTTCGGGATCGTTTGCGGCAAATGTGTTAGTTACCCTGCATGATGCGTCTTTGGGCCTTTCCATTTTTATGATCACACTGGAGATCATTGCCGGGGTAGCCTTGCTGCTGGGATGGCAGAAGAAAGCGGTTCTTTGGCTGCTGTTGGCGCTTATTGTTTTCTTTACGTTCTTAACAGGATACGCCTATCTCTCCGGTAAGTTCACCAACTGCGGATGCTTTGGCGATTGCCTGCCGATTACACCTTTCGCTTCTTTCCTGAAAGATATTGCGCTTTTGCTGTTGATTGTTTTTTTGCTCTTCGGGCAGAAGCATATTCAACCGGTATTTACACCCATTGCAAGAACGGCTATTCTAAGCCTTAGTCTTATCCTCAGCCTTGCCCTGCAGTGGTATGTCCTCCATCATCTCCCCATTGCTGATTGCTTACCATTTAAAAAAGGAAATCATTTGCCTGCGCAAATGAAGCCGCCTCCCGGCGCTGTTCCGGATAGTTTTGCCATTCGGTTTATTTATGAGAAAGGAGGCAAGCAATACGAGTTTGCACCAGAAAGTTTGCCGGACGATTTTACTACCTACACGTTCATCGACCGCAAACAAACGCTTGTCCGGAAGGGCAATGCCGATGCGCCGATCAAAGGTTTTACGCTGACCAATGATGCAAGAGATTCCATTACAGGAAATACAGTTGACTACACCGAAGAAATGCTTTCAGCACCGAGGGCAATCCTGGTGTTTGCACTTCAGTTCGATGATCCGCAATGGATAACCGAACTAAAACCGCTCCTGCAGGCTGCTGCAAAGCAAGGAGTGCCGGTGGCAGTTGCTTCATCCAATTTTACACAGGCGCAGGCTGCATTTGAAAAAGCTGGTGCTACCGGTGCCCGGTTTTATAACACTGATTTTACCATTGTACGAACTGTAGCCCGTACCAATCCTACCGTGTTGTACCTGGAGAACGGCACGGTTGTGAAAAAATGGAGTGCAAACCAGCTTTCGGATAGCGCAGATTGGATTTCAGAACCAGCAAGTAAAAACTAGCCCGTGTTAACTTTTATTCTTCGCAAAATGGTTTACGGATTGCTGGTGCTGGTTGGCGTCGTGATTCTTGTGTTTGTACTCTTCCAGGGTTTTGGCGATCCTTCCCGGTTAGTGATGGGACAAACCGGCGATGCCCGAACGCAGGAAAACATCCGCCGCGAATTATACCTGGATCAACCCAAGTGGAAACAATTTCTCTTTTACCTCAATGATATTTCGCCTGTTGCCCTTCATACAAAAGAAGAAATTGCAGCAAAAGAACTAAAGGGAATTTTTATCGGTGGTGAAACAAAACTGGCGCTGAAGCTTCCTTACCTGCGGAAGTCCTATCAAACCAAAAAACCGGTGGGAGCGGTGCTGATGGAAGCTTTGCCCGGCACCCTGATGCTGGCCTTTGCAGCCATGGCAATTGCCGTAATCATTGGTATTCCGCTGGGCGTATTGGCAGCCGTAAAGCAAAACACCTGGATGGATACTTCGGCTGTTTTTGCTTCTATCGTTGGCATTTCGGCGCCATCATTTTTTATGGCAATTATCATTGCTTACCTGTTTGGCTTTGTCTGGAGCGACTGGACAGGCCTGCATATTACAGGTAGTTGGTTTGATATCGACTCGGAAGGAACCCGCCGCTTAACACTGCAAAATTTAATACTTCCTGCATTTACATTGGGCATACGTCCGCTGGCCATCATTACACAATTAACCCGCAGTGCCATGCTGGATGTGCTGGACCAGGATTATATCCGCACGGCATATGCAAAAGGCTTAAGCCGGAAAACCGTTATTTGGAAACATGCCTTGCGCAATGCACTGAACCCAGTTATCACCGCCATCACAGGTTGGTTTGCGGAGCTTTTAGCCGGCGCCTTTTTTATTGAATGGATCTTTGGGTGGAAAGGCATTGGTAAAGTCACCGTTGATGCGCTGGAAAAACTGGATTTCCCCGTTGTCATGGGATCTGTATTGGTATCAGCTACATTTTTCATCCTGGTAAACGTTTTGGCTGATGTTTTATATGGCATCGTAGATCCGCGGGTACGGGTTAAATAAACCCAAAATTCTTATCAGGGTTATAACATTGAAGCCGGGTTGAAAAAATATTCAACCTCAGCAAAAGGAATGTTAACGCCAAAAGGTTATCTTTAGGCACAAGCCACAAATTTCCAACACCAATTTCCTAACATTAAAACTGTGCTATGGAACAAGTAGCAGAACTTCTAGCCCGCATTTACCCGCAGTTTAACACAACTGCTGCCAACTGCCATGTCAGCGATGCACTTTACCAGATGTGTTGCGAAAATGTGGACTACCTGATCATCATGGAGGAAAATAAGTTCATGGGAATCATTACTGACCATGATATTGCCTCCCGCATTCTTTTTGAAAACCGGCCTTTAAACCAGATCGAAGTACGGGAGTACATGAACACTACGCTGCCGGTAGCCACTCCCGAGACCTCGCTGCATCATTGCATGAAGCTGATGGAGCGTTACAATGTTCGTCACCTAGCCATTTACGACCATTTCGATTTTAAAGGAGTGGTTTCAAGCTATGAGTTAATGCAGGAAGCATTAAACAAACGAAGTGGCCTCTTTGAAGAAGATGAGCCGCCACGGCAGGGCTATCCCTGGAATTATTGAATAACAATGTCTTCAATCACCTTTTCGCCCAAAGCTTCGTTTACACGAAGCTTTATTTTTTCTTTTTGGTAGAGCAACTCCTGCTTAAGCGGGGCAACAGTGGTGGTAATGAAAAGCGTTTTGTTGATGACCTTTATTTTTTCAGTGTATTTGGCAATCGTCTTGCCCATTACTTTTTCCCACACTTCTTCGATCTGGTAAGCCTGAATGGAACCTTTGATGCGGCTTTGCGCCAGGTAAAGTTTAATGGCATCACCAATGGAGTACTGTCCCATGCGGCTAAGGTAAGGAGTTTAAGGGAAGAAGAACACAGGAGTCAGTAAGCAGGAGACTGAATTTGCCTGGGTATGAATAATACACCAAATCTATTTGATGTATTTCTTCTGAATGCTGACTCCTGTATTCTTTTAATATAAAAGCCCTGCTTTCGCAAGGCTATTCAGGCGGGTTTCTATTAAAACAATCTTATTTTACACGTTTGATACCGCAGCCAACAGACCGGGTTTTCGATACACTAACCGCTTTTCCATTCAGCATTTCATCCATGGCTAACGCAAGATGCTTGCGTTGTACACCAGCTTCATCAGGATTATCATCGATGGCGCCATGGTAAACAAGTTTACCTTCTTTATTGAACAGGAAGTTTTCTGGCGTACGGGTAGCGCCAAAAGCATCGGCAAGTTTATTACCATCGTCTACAACATAATACCAGTTGTAATTCTGGTTCTTTGCGTATTGCTTCATGGCTTCAAATGAATCGTCGCCATCACGTGACGCTGCATTTGAATTTACCAGGATTACACCCACTTCATTTTTCATTGCATATGCAGCAATGTCGCGGGTACGCTGCTGGTTCTTTTTTACATAAGGGCAGGTGTTGCAACTAAACATCACCAGAATCCCGTTTTTCCGTACCACATCCTTCAGGGAAACTTCTTTACCGCTAACGTCTTTCATTTTTATATCGGCAAGCGGCATGGCAGCACCAATGGGCAGTTCTGCAACCGGTGCAAACGAAACCAGTGCAAAGGCAGCCAGGCTGAAAAGCAGGATTATCTTTTTCATATAACAATTATTTTCTCAAAGTTCAGAAATATTACTTTACAATGGGTCGCCATTCATGTAGACAATACTTTCATTCATCAAGCTTTCTCACTAAGTAGGATTATCCGCCAGTTCGCTTTACGGTATCGGCTGCTGCGCGACGGCGATCTTCCTGCCAGTAACCCCTTGCTTTCTGCAGGTGCTCTTCAAACGTGGTGCTGAACAGGTGACCATTTAACCGGCTGTTGGCTACAAAATAGAGAAACGGCGTTTGTGCAGGGTTTAGTACTGCGTCAATGGTAATTTTCGAAGGCGTACTGATGGGTCCGGGAGGAAGGCCCCTGTTCCGGTACGTATTGTAAGGTGAATTGACTTGGAGTATCGGGCCGGCAATGCGTTTCAGGGCAAAATTACGGGTAGCGTATTTGAGCGTCGGGTCCGCCTGCAGGGGCATGCCTTTCTTCAGGCGGTTCAGGTACACGCTGGCGATGGTATCTTTTTCTTTGTGGTTGGTGGTTTCTTCTTCAATGATGGACGCCAGGATATAGGTTTCTTTGGGCGTTAGGCCGATAGTTTTCGCTTTGGCTTCCCGTTCTTCATTCCAGAATTTATTGGACTCTGCAGCCAGCCGTTTATATACAGAAGCCGGGGAGGTAGACCACAGGAAGGAATAGGTATCAGGAATCACGTTCCACAGCACCGATGCGGTATCGGTCTGGTAGTTCCTGAGTGAATCTGCATTGTTCAGGAAAGAAATCATCTGCAGGGAATCAAATTCGAACCTGTTTCCTGTGAGCCGGGCAAAATCCTCTTTTGTCCGGAGTTTGGTGATGGTGAGGTTCACCGGGTCCTGTGCTCCATTGCGCAATTTGCGGACAATCGACAACACGCTGCTTCCTTTCTTGATCTCATACCTTCCTGGCCGGATCCTTTCCCAATAATCAAGCATACCTGCAAGGAACGTGAATGCCGTAGTGTTGGAAACAATGTTGTTGGCCTGGATGGAATCCATTACTGATTCCTTAGTAGCGCCGTTGGACGGAATATAGAGGTACTCGGTTTTGGCTTTAAAACCTGTTCCGGGGCCAAGGAAAATCCAGGCTGCCACTAATGAACCAATAACGAGGATAATCAGAACAATCCAGACCAGTTTTTTCATAACGCTTCAAAATAACAAAAAACCCTGCCGGGAAAGCAGGGTTTGTAAAATATCGTTTTGTGGAAATGGTTAGGGTTGCTGAGGAGCCGGGGCTACAGGCTGCGGGTTTTGGATGGGTGCCGATTGCTGCGTGTTGGTTACGCCACTGCCAAGACTCTCGGCACGGTTGATAGATTCGCCGCCGGAGATGAAAAGCGTAGAAACAATACAAAGCAGGGCAATCACACCGGCAAAAATCCAGGTGCCTTTTTCCAGCACATCGTTAGTTTGTTTAACTCCCATAAACTGGTTGCTGAAACCGGCAATGTTTCCGGCCAGGCCACCGCCTTTGGGGTTTTGCACCAACACGATCAGCGTCAATACTACACAAGCCAGGATGATCAGAATGATAAATAAGGTGGTCATGATCCTTTTAGATTTTCAATTTTGGCAGCAAAATAAGCCTTTTTGGAGGGATTAAGCAAACTTAATTTGTTATAGGTTTCTATAGCTTTTTCATGTGCGCCCTGTTTAGCCCACACTTCGGCCATGGCTTCAGTTACAATCTCGCTTTCCTCCACAGAATGACTGGCCATGTGGACCACGCTTTTTTCAGCAGTGCTTTGCGGCGATTGCGACATCTCCGTTGCAGGCAATCGTTTCATGACTTTTAACCACTCGGTAAAACTCCTGAGTTGCTTGGAGAGTTTGTCTTTCGAAAGGTCGTTGGCTGTTACCTTGATGCCTTGCGAAGCGAAATAGTCTACGGTATGATAGGGTTCGAACAAAATATCTCCACCCTTTGCAGGAGTGGGGGGATTGATTTGCGCAACGATGGCAGGACTTTTTTCCGAAGCGTTGGTTCCAACTTCGGCGGGTACAGGTTCAGCAGGCGTTTCTTCCTTTACATTCTCGGCAACAGGCGCAGTTGGTGTTTCTGATTCTTCTGTTGATTGCGCTGCCAGGCGGTGCTCTTCCGGTAGAGGTTCTACAGGCAATACAAGGGGTTCTGCCGAATGATCAAACGTTTCTTCTTTTACAATATCCGGTTCGGGAAAAACAGTTCCGGTATCTGCAAGCGGCGTATCATGGGGCTCAGCTATCAATGAATCGTTTTGCTCATTTTCCTGAGTTGCCTGCACATTAATTACCGGTATCGTTTCTTCTGTTGCAAATTCAGGTGCACCTGAATTTGTTTCGGTTTCAATTTCACCACTGCATTCTTTCACATCCGAAAAAAAGTCATCTGTTGTATACGAATCTGCCGAAAGAAAATGATCAAACTGAAGCGGGTCGTGAAAATAGAGAACGGCTTTTCTTTGCTGCACAGCAGCATCGGGAGAGCCGGTTTCTTTTAATTTTTGTAGTAATAAAAATTGTGCAGGGGCAAAAAAAGGATAACGTTTGGTAAGGTGTTGCAATTCTTCCAGGCTACATTCTTCTACGGAGGATTTACCAAGCAAGTGCTGAGCCAATGCATGTATTCGTTCGCTCATAGAAGCGGCAAGTTACATTACCAATTGGAAAAAAGCCGGTTGAAAATTTCATCCGAAAGGTTGCGGATCATTTCTTCCAAAAGCGAAGCCTCTGCGGCCTGTAGCGACTGCTGGGCACTGAAATCAAAACTCCGGCTGATATCAAATTCTTCCGGTGTATTGCCAAATCTTGAAAGAGAGATATGAACCCTAACTGTCAGGCGGTTTACCGAAGTTTGCTGTTGGCCATTAGTGGAAGTTACACCCGTAGTGCTTACTGCATAGTCAGCAATATAACCCCTGATGTTGTAGTCGGCATTTTCATTATTGGTATTGGTAAGCCTTGTCTGGTTCTGCACTTTTTGCCGAAACCTTTCCGTTAATGCCGGCGTGATCTGTGGGTTTACATAAGCAGCTTTGTTTTCAAACGGTTCTATCCGTACAGTTCTTGCGCTGTCTGCTACAGTTCCTTTTTCATTGAAGCTATAGATACCACAGGAGGTAAAGGAAAACGTCAAAAGGATAAAGGAAAGAATGGCAACTGTTGTAACCAGCAGTTTGTGTTTTTGTATGGTGGATTTTTTCATAAAAACATTTGACGTTATTGATCAATATCGTATTCTTTCAGTTTGCGGTACAGGGTTCGTTCGCTGATGCCCAGGTCCATTGCCGCATCTTTTCGTTTGTTGCGGTGTTTTTTTAGCGCTTTGATGATCAGTTCTTTTTCCTTGTCCATGATGTTGAGGCTTTCGTCTACCTCTTCATGTGCATGAATGTCAGACGTATTGTGCATGATCATCGGTTGCGTTGCTGCCGGCTGGTGGGAGGGAACCATCATCTGACCACCTTCCATCCGCTGCAGGTCTCTTACCCCATCCAAAAAGGAAGGGTTTTGCGAGGCCACCGAAGGATTCTGTAACATTTCTACAAACAGCTTTTTTAACTCGGTTACATCCCGCTTCATATCAAAGAAAAGCTTGTACAGGATTTCCCGCTCGTTGTTGAATTCATGCGAATCCTGTCCATGTCCTTGGGCCAGCACCGGCAGGCGGTTCATCTGTGTATGTTCGGGCAGAAAACGGCCCAGTTCCCTGGCTGAAACCTGCTTTTCCTTTGCCAGCACAGATATCTGTTCGGCCAGATTTTTCAGTTCCCGCACATTTCCCGGGAAAGGATAATTGGTTAACTGCAATTTTGCTTCTTCATCCAGCTGAACCGGTGTTGTTTTGTAACGTTCAGCAAAATCCACCACGAACTTCCGGAACAAAACAAAGATGTCCTCTTTGCGGTCGCGTAGGGAAGGAACACGGATGGGCACCGTATTCAAACGGTAATACAGGTCTTCCCTAAACTTACCGTTTTGCACCAGTTGTAAAAGATCTTTGTTTGTGGCGGCAATCACCCGTACATCGGTTTTCTGCACTTTGGAAGAACCAACACGGATAAACTCGCCGCTTTCCAAAACCCTTAAGAGGCGGGCCTGTGTGCCCAAAGGCATTTCACCAATTTCATCCAGGAAAATGGTTCCCCCGTTCACGGTTTCAAAATAACCTTTGCGACTATCCACTGCACCGGTGAAGGAACCTTTCTCATGCCCGAACAATTCGGAATCGATGGTGCCTTCGGGAATGGCGCCACAGTTCACGGCGATAAAAGGATTGTGCTTGCGTGCCGAAAGGGAATGAATTATATGCGAAAAAGCCTCTTTACCCACACCGCTTTCCCCTACAATAAGCACTGTCAGATCGGTGTTGGCCACTTGCACGGCCACTTCCAGTGCGTAGTTCAAAGCAGGAGAATTACCAATAATGCCAAATCTGTTTTTAATACTTTGTAAATCCATTCTGTTGATTTATACAATTTCGCCAAACAACGTTGCCTGCGAGCAGTCGTTCACTTTTACGTTCACGTAGTCGCCGGGTTTCAAGTTAAAATTTCCTTTGCTGAATATAATTACCTTGTTCTGTGAGTTGCGTCCCATCCACGCTTCATCGCTGCGGCGTGAATTGCCTTCGATCAGTACTTTAAATGTTTTACCCACATCTTTCTGGTTGCTTTGCAGCGAAAGCCTGTTCTGGGTTTCCACAATCTCCTGCAGTCTTCTTTTTTTCACCTCTTCAGGGATGTCATCGGTATAGCGGCGCTGGGCCAGTGTACCGGGACGTTCGCTATAGAAAAACATATAGCTCATGTCGTAACCGGCATATTCCATCATGCTTACGGTTTCCTTGTGCTCTTCTTCGGTTTCGGTACAGAAGCCTGCAATGACGTCGGATGAAATGCTGCAGTCGGGCATGATCTCCCTGATGCGATCCACTTTGGCCATATACCATTCACGGGTGTAATTGCGGTTCATCAGTTGCAACACACGGGTGGAGCCACTTTGCAGCGGCAGGTGGATGTATTTACAGATATTCTCGTACTTCGCCATCGTGTACAGCACATCGTCTGTAATGTCTTTGGGGTGCGAAGTAGAAAAGCGTACCCGCAGTTCCGGCGAAATGAGGGCGACCATCTCCAGCAGGTTGGCAAAGGTTACCGTTGGTGCATTATCTGAGACATAGTAGTAGGAGTCAACATTTTGTCCCAATAAGGTAACTTCCTTAAAACCTGCAGCAAACAGCTCCTGGCATTCGCGAAGAATACTGGCCGCATCACGGCTGCGTTCACGTCCGCGGGTAAAGGGCACCACGCAAAACGAACACATGTTGTTACAGCCCCGCATAATGCTTACAAAAGCGGTGATACCATTGCTGTTCAGGCGAACCGGAGCAATGTCGGCATAAGTCTCCTCGCGGCTCAGTAATACATTGACAGCCTTTTGTCCACCGTTGGCTTCTGTAATCAGGCTGGGAAGCGTACGGTAGGCATCAGGGCCAACCACCAGGTCTACCAGCTTTTCTTCTTCCAGGAATTTTGCTTTCAGCCGTTCAGCCATACAACCCAGTACGCCTACCAGTGTAGCGGGCTTTGCTTTTTTCAGCTTTTTAAATTCGGATAAACGCTTTCGAACTGTTTGTTCGGCCTTTTCCCGGATAGAACAGGTGTTCAACAAGATCAGGTCTGCTTCCTCATAATTTCGGGTAGCGCCGTAACCTTCTTCATGAAGGATGGAAGCCACGATCTCGCTGTCGCTGAAATTCATCTGGCAACCATAGCTCTCTATATAAAAACGGCGGCCGTATTCGTTTTGATCGCCCTGGAAGGGAGAATAAGCTTCTCCCTGGCGGGCTTCATCATGCTTTTTGTCGATTAAAAGTTCCTGCATCATAATAAGGTGGGGTCAAAGATAAACAATCCGTACTTTCGTGACAGGATGTCAGCAACAGCCCCGTTTCTTTTTGCAAACCCTTTGCAGTTCGGGCTTTTCTGCTATCTTTAAAGTAAACTGGCTGTTGAAATGAGAATTTCTCGAAATCAATACCGGGCTATTTACGCTACACTCATCCTTATCGCGTTTTTCATTCCGGCTTACGATAATATCAGTGCCGTCGGTTTTTTAAACCTGGCGCTCGGAACGGTCAACAGTGATGATGAGATGACCATGATAGACTTTGTCATTATTTCTTTTCCACTTTTGTTGATTCCATTAACGGCTATCATTATCCTGTTTAAATCGCTTCGGAAAAAATCGCTAAACAGTCTGCTGTTAAGCCTTCCGTTTTTTTCCCTGACGTTTTTTATTCTTTTACTTTCGTTCGATGTTAACAAAGAGGTGAACAATGCCGGTATTTTCAGCCTGCTAAAAGACATGACTTTTGGTTTTTACATTGCCTGCTTTGCCTCCCTGCTTCTCCTTTTATCACACAGCAGAAGAGAAGCCTTGAATTCAGGCTCCCGCCGCTGGTAAATTCGAAGTTCTAAAAGCAGGAATTAACTTTAATTAACTTCCTTCTCCGGGGCGCCAGGTCATTTCTATTGGTGGAGAGAATAACTTTGACCGCATGCGTTTTTTTCTCCTCTTTTTTCTTTTCACCGCCTTCAACGCAACAGCACAGGAGGGTGTCATTGGTGGTACTGTGATGGATGAAAAAAACAAACTGCTGGAAAGCGCAACCGTGCAGGTCGCATCTCTCAGCCATACTTCTTTACAAAAAACAACTTCTTCCAACGGATCCGGCACATTTATCATTTCAAGCCTGCCCATGGGATATTACCGCCTGGTTATCTCGTATGTGGGTTTACAGAGTCTGACCATCGACAGCATTTACCTGCGGCCGGAGCGTTATGATTTCCAACTGGGAGAACTTGTGCTGAAACTAAAGGAAACAGAAGGGCTAAACGAGATCATCATTTATGCCGAAAAACCACTGATTCAAAGCAAGGACGGAAACATTACATTTAACGTAAGCGAATCGGCAACGAGCCAGGGCAGCCATGCCGGCGACTTGCTGACACAAGTTCCGCTGGTTTCAAAAGACGCCGATGGAAAAGTAACGGTACGCGGCAAAGAACCCAAGATTTTAATTGACGATAAGCCGGTTGAACTGAATGCGCAGCAACTGCAGGATTTTCTGGAATCGCTTCCCGGCAGTGCCATCGAAAAAATTGAAGTAATGACCAACCCGCCACCACAGTATGCCAACGAACAGGGCGGGGTGATTAACATTGTTACCCGCAAGGGAACCGTGGGTTTTAACGGCCGCCTGAGTGTATTTGCCGGCACCCGGGGTGAAAAGGGGGCAAATGCACATTTTACATACCGCAAAACAGGGCTCTCTGTAAATATAAATGGCGGAATTTCGGATAACGATTACCGTGGAATTGGTTCGTCGGTCCGGCAAAACCTGTACGCTGACAGCTCTAATTTTTTCAAGACCAGCAACCGGTATAATAACCATTCAATCCGTCCCAACTTTCGGGCATCTGTTGATTATGAAATCACAAAAGCGCACCAGTTAAACCTGGTGGCTCAGTTCAATCAAAACAGGGCTGACAACACCAACACCACCGAATTTCAAAACATCAACCGTTTTGATGACTTGTACCGGCTTAGCAACCGGTCTGTGGGTAGCAGGAGTCAGAACAGCAACCGCCATCTCAATTTGAACTACACCTTCCGGAGCCAGCGTCCCGGCGAAGTGCTGCGGGTATTTACCAGTTATTGGGCAACCGGCCATTCATCGGACCGGCTGTTTTTCCAGCAATTTTTTTATCCTGACTATACACCGACCGGTTACGATTCCACCCAGCAACAAATCAACCATACAGAAAATACTGGTTACAATCTTCGTGTTGCTTATGATCGACCCATTGTAGCGCAAAAAACATTTTTATCTGTGGGCAGCTATTACACCCATACGGCTTCGGATGTATGGGTGGATGCCTTGTACAAACGCAAAACGGATGGTATGTTTTTGCCCCTTGATTTGTTGAGTAATTTCTTCCTGTTTTACCAGGACATTACCAATTTCCGTCTTTCGGTAAAACAGGTGTTTCAACCCGGTTTCAGCGCCACGGCCGGTGTGTCGGAAGAGCGAACTGCTATTCGTTTCGACCTCCTGAAAGCGGGGAGGGACACCTTCAATGCGTATTGGACCCTGTTACCGTTTTTTAACCTGAATAGGACCTGGGGTGATGTGAACCTTTCCGTTTCCTACCGCAAATCCATCCGCCGGCCGGGCATCAATGAATTGAATCCAACAAGGGATTTTTCCGATCCCTACAATACAAGGGGTGGTAATCCGGCCTTGCTGCCGTCAACTGCAGATAATTTCGACTTGGTGATCGGCCGTACAAAAAACTCGTTGTACACCAATCTTGGCCTGGGATATAACCGGGTGCATACCGTCTTTAGTCCTATCCGAACCTTGTTGGCTGATGGAGCTACGGAAACGATCTGGCAAAACATAAGCGGGAAAAAAGAATACGAAGCAAGCATGTGGAGCGGCTACACAGTGGCAAGGAAAGTACGCCTGAACCTGAGTGCCAGCTATGTCTACAATCGATATAGCGACTACGATAAAAGGTTCCGCAGGTACCGCGATGCAGGTTCGTTTACTTCTAACCTAAATGTGAACTATGTTTTCAAACAAAACTTCACCACAACAGGTAATGTCAGTTTTAACCGGTTTGCCAATCCCCAGGGAGTGGCCCGCAGTACGGTGAGCACCAATCTGGGTTTTCAGGCGCGATTGCTGCGCAGAAAACTGACCCTTGCCCTGAATATGACTGACCCGTTCTTTCAGCTGCGTAACCGCAATTACACCTTTGGCCCCAATTTTATCCTGGAAAATTTCAACAGCACTCAAACCCGGAATTACAGGTTTAGTATTGGCTACAGCTTTTCCAAAACCACAACAAAAAGACAAACCGCTACTGAAAAAGCTGTTCAGAATCTGATTAAAAGTTAAGTATCCGGACTGTAGTTTTTGTTTACGGATTAGCTTGTGTCAGCGAAAGTTTTTTGCCAACCCATGATTGCTGTACCGGGATGATCCAGTCATTCTCCAGTTCGGCTTTGGTTTGTACAAGATTGTTGAAGTACAGGGTTTCGCCATTGATGAAACCATTCTGCACGGCATACGTCAATTGGTTCATGGGCAGCACCTGTATTTTTTCTTTTACCACAAATGCAAGATTGGTGCGGTTGAAAAAATCAACACCAAATTTTTCGCCCAGTGCTTTGATAAATCGTACAGATGAATCGGTACTGCAACCACTGACACCGGCTCTGGTTTCATCGGCCATCAATACCACAAACTGCCCGAAAAAAAGATTTCCGTATGCATCCACATCAGCACCATGTGATTTCCATTCCGCTGCAAACGCATTAATCAAATCTTCCGCTTCCAGTGCCTCAGAAAGAGAGAGAACCCTGCTGCTTTGGTAAATCCACACGCGGCTGCTGGGAGAAAATGTATCGGGTAGCAAATGCTTGTAGGCTAGACTCATGGTGCAAAAGTAGCACCAGAACATTTAGAGCTTTATTAAAGTTGACGCTATTGCCTGGCGCTTTTGATCAGCTTTCTTTGGGAGGAAGAGAAGCTGCTATAATTTCAGCTACATCCAGCACACGAACGCTGTCTTCTTTTTCGGCAGCCTTTACACCATCGGTTAACATGGTGTTGCAAAACGGGCAGGCCGCTGCCACCACTTCAGCACCGGTGTCAATGGCTTCTGCGCTTCGTTCCAGGTTGACACGGGTTCTTCCCGGCTCTTCTTCCTTGAACATTTGGGCACCACCGGCACCGCAACACATGCCAAATTTGCGGCAACGCTTCATTTCAATTAATTCGGCATCCAGTGCTTCCAAAACCTTCCTGGGCGCTTCGTAAATGCCGTTGGCACGACCCAGATAACAACTATCGTGGTAGGTGATTTTTTTGCCTTTGAAGCTACCGCCTTCCTTGAGTTTGATTCTTCCTTCATCAATCAATTGCTGCAGGAAGGTGGTATGGTGAATGACGTCATAGGTGCCACCCAGTTCCGGGTACTCGTTCTTAAAGATATTGAAGCAGTGAGGGCAGATGGTGACAATCTTTTTGACCTCATACATATTCAGCGTCTGGATATTCTGGTAGGCCATCATCTGGAACAGGAATTCGTTCCCTGCTCGGCGGGCGGGATCACCGGTGCACATTTCTTCTTTGCCCAGGATAGCAAATTTGATCCCAACATGGTGAAGAATAGTGGCAAAGGCTTTGGTTACTTTCTGGGCCCGCTGATCAAAACTTCCGGCGCAGCCTACCCAGAAAAGAATTTCAGGGGTTTCACCGTTTGCCATCATTTCGGCCATGGAGGGAACGTGCATGCTCAATCGTTTAGTAAGTGCCAAAAATAAGCCGGAACCTACCAAATGTAAAAACTGAAATAGGGAAGGGTAGAACTTACTTATTGTTGAAGGCAGGTCGTCGATGCGAAACCACACTGTAACGGTTTTGACTTTTTCATTTTAACTTTTGCCTTTACCTTGCCCGCCAATGAAAAGCTGGAAACGTATCTGGGAAAAATGGACCAACTGGGAACTCTGGCCATTTAATTTGATCTATGCGCCCCTGGGTCCCCTGTGGTTGTGGTATGCGGTCAAAGCAAGAAGTTTCTGGTTTTTTACGCCTACCGATCCTACATTGACATTTGCCGGTTTTGAAGGCGAGGGCAAAAAAGAAATGTATGACCTGCTGCCGGAGGGGTCTTATCCAAAAACAGCTTACGTAAGTCCCAAACAATCTTTCGAAGAAATCAAATCCATTATTGTACAAAAAGGATTCACTTATCCCTTGTGTGTAAAGCCTGAGAGTGGCCTGAAAGGTTTGCTGTTTCGTAAAGTAGACAATGAAGATAAATTAAAGTCATATCACCAGCGAGTGCCAGTAGATTACATTATCCAGGAGTTGGTGGAGGCGCCGCTGGAGGTAAGTGTGTTTTATTACCGCTACCCGAACCAGCAAAAAGGCACCATCAGTGGTTTTATTCAAAAAGAAATGATGCATGTTTTTGGCGATGGGAAAAGCACCTTGTGGGAACTGATCTTGCAGCATCCGAAAGCAAAACACCGACTGGAGGAAATGCGCATCAAGCACGAGTTGCATCTGAATACTGTTATTCCCAATGGAGAGAAATATATTCTTACACATGCTGCTAACCTGAACCGCGGGGCACGGTTCACCAACCTGCACCAGCAGATTGATGAACAGCTACGGAAGATTTTCGACCCGCTGAGCCACCGCTGCCAATTTTATTATGGCCGTTATGATCTTAAATGCAACAGCATTGAAGAATTGAAACAGGGAAAGTTCATTATCCTTGAATTCAATGGAACAGGAGCGGAGCCCAATCATGTGTACAATGCCGGCTTTTCCTGGTTCAGGGCCTTATCGGAATTTGCCCGACATTGGAAGGTGATGTATGAGATTGGAATGTACAACAACCGGCACAACGGGGTGCGGTATTGGGGTAACAGGGAGGGCTACCAATTTTTACAGCAAGCCCGTAAACATGCGGCGGTACTGGAACAAGCCGACAGGGAAATCCTTATTTAACAGCAAACGATAAATGTCAAACAAGAGATAAAAAATGAATAAGCAATATCAAAGGATTGGAGGACTAATTAAATCAAAGCGCAACACCAGTTTTACATTTCACCTCTCACGTCTGACGTCATTATGCTGAAGCTTCTTCGCATATTCTTCACCGGTATCTTTATTGCTTTTATTGGCATGCTGCCGCTGGGTACACAAAATCTGGCTGCCATGCAGATCGCCATTTCCGATGGTTTGAAACCCGCCATCCTGTTTGCATTGGGAATGGTGGTGCCGGATGTGGTATATGTGTACATCACCCTTCTTTCCATGCAATGGATACAGAAACAGAAACGCTTGTTCAAGGCATTGGAATGGGTTACGCTGCTCATCGTTGTGTCCCTGGCTGCTGCCAACTTTTATGCGGCGCTGCATCCCAGTGTAGAGAAGAATGTTCTCCTCAGCAATGCACTTCCGAAGTTCCTGCTGGGCGTTGTGATCAACGGCGTCAATCCCATGCAGATACCCTTTTGGTTTGGCTGGAGTACTGTCCTGTTTACCAAGAAAATACTGGAGCCCCGCTGGAAACATTACAATGTATATGCTGTGGGTGTAGCCATCGGCATGTTTGCCGGAACGGCTGTTTTTATCTTTGGCGGCCGATTGATTGCTGACCAGATCAGCAACAATCAAAACATCCTTTACATACTGGTTGGAGTTGTATTTACGATAACCGCCTTTCTACAGATATGGAAAATGCGGAAGAAGAAAGATGCTGTTCACAAAATGGATCACCCGGAAGAAATTACGGCTAGCTTTGAACCTACAATAGACGAGATTACTAACCAAACCAAATAATATGCTCAATCAGGCACTGATTCCCGAATTCAAGTACGAGGCAGTCTCCACCCGCAAAATGCTGGAAAGGGTTCCTTTTGACAAAGCCGACTGGAAGCCGCACCAAAAGTCGTTTACCCTTGCTCGGCTGGCTACCCACGTAGCTGAGATTCCGCATTGGATGACCGTAACACTTACCACTGAAGAACTGGATTTTGCAAAAGGAGATTACCAGCGGTTTACACCAGCCTCTAAAGATGAATTGATGATGTTTTTTGAGAAGAGTTACCAGGAAGCGTTGAAGAATCTGGAAGCGGCAAGTGATGAAACTCTCAATGGCAATTGGACATTGCTAAATGGCGACCATGTTATTTTCACCATGACACGAATATCAACCTTGCGTTCCTTTGTCATGAACCATTTTATTCATCATCGCGGACAACTTTCCGTATACCTGCGCCTGCTGGACGTACCTGTTCCGGGCATGTACGGACCAAGTGCAGATGATTAGCCCCTGTCCCCCTGTGGGGGAACTAAGGCTAAATAGACTTTTCACCTATCAATCTTTTATTTCTAAAAATATTTTAGCTATAAATAATTCATGTCGAAAAACAGGCATTATTTATAGCTAAGTGTAATTGCTACTATTGATTATCTGTTGCTTCGCATTCTTGTACGACTTGTAGTTCTTTTGACAAGAAGAATATGCTTTAAGCAAAGATGCAAAAGCAAAAGGCAAGATTGATCTAAGTTCCCCCACCGGGGGACAGGGGCCGCCTGCCAAAATTTCACCTTCTCCCCATCAGGCATAATCATTGATAACCTTCTATGAACTTTAAAATTCAGTAAGCAATGGGAAAAATAATTGGAATTGACTTGGGTACAACCAACAGTTGCGTGGCCGTTATGGAAGGGAACGAACCTGTCGTAATAGCCAACGACGAGGGCCGCCGTACCACGCCTTCGGTTGTTGCCTTTTTAAAGAATGGAGAACGCAAAGTAGGTGATCCTGCCAAGCGCCAGGCCATTACTAACCCGCAAAATACCATCATGAGTGTGAAGCGTTTTATGGGACGCCGCTATGATGAGGTGACAGAGGAAATCAGCCATTGGAGCTATAAAGTAGCCAAAGGTGACAATAATACCGTTCGCATCGATATTGATGGCAGATTGTACACGCCGCAGGAAATTTCTGCCATGGTACTTCAGAAAATGAAAAAAACAGCCGAAGACTACCTGGGACAGGAAGTTACCGAGGCTGTTATAACCGTGCCTGCTTATTTTAACGATGCGCAGCGCCAGGCTACCAAAGAAGCCGGTGAGATTGCTGGTTTGAACGTTCGCCGGATTGTGAACGAGCCAACTGCCGCAGCGCTGGCTTATGGTTTGGACAAAGGCGGAAAGGATCACCACGTAGCCGTGTTTGACCTCGGTGGTGGTACATTCGATATTTCTATCCTGGAACTGGGTGATGGTGTGTTTGAAGTAAAATCTACCAACGGTGATACCCACCTTGGTGGTGACGACTTTGACAAAGTGATCATGGACTGGCTGGCAGAAGAGTTCCGTAGGGATGAGAATGTTGACCTGCGCAAAGACCCTATGGCATTGCAGCGCCTGAAAGAAGCCGCTGAAAAAGCAAAGGTTGAACTGTCTTCTTCTTCAGAAACAGAGATCAACCTGCCTTATATCACCGCTGTTGATGGTGTGCCCAAACACCTGGTGAAAAAACTGACCCGTGCCAAATTTGAGCAACTGGCCGATAACCTGTTTGAGCGTTGCCTGAAGCCCTGCGAAGCGGCTTTGAGAGATGCCGGCATGTCTATTTCACAGATCGATGAGGTGATCCTGGTAGGTGGTTCTACCCGTATCCCGAAAGTGCAGGAGATTGTTGAAAAGTTCTTTGGTCGCAAACCGCACAAAGGTGTTAACCCTGATGAAGTGGTGGCCATAGGTGCTGCTATCCAGGGTGCGGTATTGACAGGTGAAGTGAAGGATGTGCTGCTGCTCGATGTTACCCCGCTGAGCCTGGGTATTGAAACACTGGGTGGTGTTATGACAACCCTGATACCGTCGAATACAACCATCCCGACAAAAAAATCGGAAGTATTCTCAACGGCAAGTGATAACCAGCCTGGCGTACAAATCCATGTACTGCAGGGTGAACGTGGTATGGCCAAGGACAACAAGAGCCTCGGTATCTTCAACCTCGATGGTATTCCGCCAGCACCGCGTGGTGTACCACAGATCGAAGTGATCTTCGATATCGACGCCAATGGTATCCTTCATGTAACAGCCAAGGACAAAGGAACTGGTAAAGAGCAGAAGATCCGCATTGAGGCCGGTAGCGGTCTCACTAAAGACGAGATTGAAAAAATGAAGGCGGAAGCTGCTGCAAACGCCGATAAAGACAAGCAGGAGAAAGAACGGGTAGAGAAGATCAACCAGGCGGACAGCCTGATCTTCCAGACCGAGAAGCAGTTGAAAGAGTATGGCGACAAGATTCCTGCTGACAAGAAGGCACCGATTGAAGCAGCCCTGAACAACCTGCGTGAAGCACACAAATCGCAGGACTTGGCCCGCATTGATGCGGCTGTGACCGAAATGAACACGGCATGGACCGCAGCTAGTGAAGAATTGTACAAAGCTTCACAAGGTGGCGGAGACGGACAGCCTGGTGCTAATAGCGGTGCCCAGGCGGGTGGACCACAAGGTTCCGGCAACACAGGCGAAAATGTGACAGACGCCGAATTTGAAGAAGTCAAATAAGCTTCAACAGTATACCTGAAAAACCCACAACAAGGATTGTGGGTTTTTCTTTTTAAAGACTACTTTAGCCCTGCAATTTACCAAAACATGTGTATGAAACACAGACGCATACTGCTTTCCACCGGTTTACTCATTCCTTTAACCCTGCTCTTTTTGTCGTTTGCGGGACGGATGCAGCCCTCGTTTCAGCCAAACCAGACAGATACATTGCCTGCTTTTGCAAAGGCCAAAGATCATCTTGGTAAAAACGTAAGCAATACCAACGGCCTGCTTTCGCTGACGACCGGTATCGACAATTCTTATTATCTGCAGGATTCTCAAAACCGTATCGGCTACCTGTACCTGGAAGCTAAGATTGGTCGGTACGTAGGTAACCAGGCAAAGAAAAACCCGTTGAATATCGCTATTGTGCTGGACAGGAGTGGTTCAATGGCTGGCGAAAAAATGGAGTTCGCCAAAAAAGCAGCCATCGATATTATTGATAAACTGGGACCGGAAGATTTTGTCAGCGTGGTGATCTATGATGAGTTTATCGATGTGATTCAACCGGCAACTTCAGTATTATATAAAGATTCCATCAAATTCAAGATCAGCAAGGTGAAGCCACGTGGCTCTACCAATCTTTGGGGCGGGTCAGACAAAGGATATGAGCAGGTAAAGGCCAATTATAAGAAGAACTATGTGAACCGTGTGCTCCTGATAAGTGATGGCAACATTACGGCGGGGCCTAAAATTCCATCACGAATTATTGCACAGGTGCAGGCTTATAAAGACATCAATGGAATTTCCATTTCCACTTTCGGCGTCGGGCTGGATTACAACGAAACCCTGATGACCGATATGGCAGAGAACGGGGCAGGGAACTATTATTTCATTGACAGGGCCGATAAAATGGCGGCCATATTTGATAAAGAACTGTATGGGCTTCTAAACGTAGTGGCACAAAATGCAGAGCTGCGGATTACGCTTCCGAAAGGTGTAACGGTGGAAAAGCTTTATCCCTTTCAATATGCACTTGAGAAGAATGAAGTGGTGATCAAATTCCAGGACCTGTTTTCCGAAGACATCAAAGGGTTGATCATGCGGTTCCGGATAGATAATGAAAGCAACAAAGAGCTGCCATTTACGTCGCGGCTGGTTTATACCGATAACACCGATAACCAGGCAAAAACCATTGTGAACGAAAACATGCTGACGCCCATTAAAATTATGGAGCAGTACCTTGCCAGCTTTAATAAAACCGTGGCGGAGCAGGTGGTTTTGTTCACTGCCAATGAAAACATGGAAAAAGCCATGTATGAAGTAGACAGGGGAAATTATGAAGCTGCCAGGCGGTATGCAGAAGCTAACGGGTACATCTTCACCACTAATTCTCAATACGTCAACGGATCCGGAGAGTTGCAAAAAATGGACTCCATCACCCGGTTTTATGCAACTGATATTGCCAACATTAAAGTCCTGAGCAAAGATTCGGTGAAGCTGATGCAGAAAGACCGCAGGGCACAGAATTACCAGATCCGCAACAAAAAGGGCCAATAAAAATGCCGGTCGAAACCGGCACTTCCATCCATTTATAAAGGGGAAATCACGTATTGTATAGCGAATGGCTTAGATGATATCCATGGCCAGAACAAAAAAAGTAAATACAAATGGCATTACCAGCGTCAGCCAGGGCCAGTTGGTAGCAATGGTAAAAAGCAGCAGGGCGGTAGAAACAAAAAACAGTATCCAGTATAAACCTTTATTTCTCTTTTGCATTTCTGGAAAAATTTTGGCAAAAATAGGCAGGGAGCCGAAACGACAAAGGATATTTTTTTAAGCAGTTCTCTGCAACTGTTTACATGGCATCCTTTTCTTATTTTCGCCGGAGTGTGTTTTTCACACATTTCATAACCTTCAGCAATTGCTATACATGAAGATCGAGTTTTATTTACGGTTTAAGACACAGTACGGACAGGCAGTTTTTGTGAGTGGCAACCTGACTTCATTGGGAAGCAATAACCCTCAACAGGCGTTTCCGCTTCAATATTTGAATGATGAATTCTGGTACGGTGCTATTGAAGTAGACCCGACAGAAATCAATACGCTGCATTACCGTTATATTTTTACCAATCACAATGGGGAAATTATTGTGGAAGGGGAGCGGCACCGGTCCATTGATTTCCGGAAAAACGATGGTGACCTTCTGCTGATCGATAGCTGGAATGATGAAAGCTTCTTCGAAAATGCATTTTATACAGCTCCCTTCCAGGAAATATTCTTTAAGGAAAAAAAGGGTAATAAAGCCAAAAAAGAAGAAAGGTTCACGCATCTTTTTAAAGTAAAGGCGCCCTTGTTGCAACCACATGAAGCTGTTTGTTTATTGGGCAGCACGGCAGCTTTTGGCTCCTGGGACACAACATCGCCTATCCTGCTCGCCAAAAAAGGACTTTGGTGGACACTTTCACTAAATCTCACCAATACAGCATTACCGGCATCCTATAAATATGGCGTGGTAAATACAGAGACGGGTGAATTTCTCCGGTTTGAAAATGGTGACAACCGCGTCCTGTTCAGCAATGATATCGTCAATAAAAAAACAATCATTCACGATGCGTTTGTACGCCTGCCCAACGCTACCTGGAAAGGAGCCGGTGTGGCCATCCCGGTGTTCAGCTTGCGGAGCGCCAACAGCTTTGGTATTGGTGAATTCCTGGATATCAAACTGCTCGCCGACTGGGCCAAAGAAACGGGTTTGAAACTGATCCAGCTATTACCGGTAAACGACACCTCTGCTACGTTTACCTGGAAAGACAGCTACCCATATGCGGCCATTTCAGCCTTTGCATTGCATCCTATATACATCAACCTGGCAAAAGTGGCCGGTAAAAAAGGCTTGCAGAAGATTAAATCACTGACCAACACCCAAAAGGCTTTAAATAGCCTGCCCGAGATCGACTATGATGAGGTCATCAGGATAAAGCTGGAGGTACTGCGGGAATTGTACGCCGCTGATGAAATGGCTTTTCTGGAAGAAACTTCTTTTTTAGAGTTTTTTGATGATAACAAACTGTGGCTGGTGCCCTATGCAGCTTTTTGTTATTACCGCGACAAAAACAAAACAGCTGATTTTTCCCAATGGAAAACAGGTTCCGTGTACAATGAAGCAGAGATAGCCAAACTGACAGGCGCCAAATCAAGAAGCTTCAAACAGATTGCCTTTTTCTATTTCGTACAGTATCACCTGCACCTGCAGTTGAAAGAGGCTGTGGATTATGCCCACAAAAAAGGCCTTGCCATCAAAGGGGATATTCCAATCGGCATCTACCGAAACGGGGCTGATGCCTGGACAGCACCCGAGTTGTACAACATGAACATGCAGGCCGGTGCACCTCCGGATGATTTTGCAGTTAAGGGCCAGAACTGGGGTTTTCCTACATACAACTGGCAGAAGATGGAAGAAGACCATTTTGAGTGGTGGAAGCAGCGTTTTCACCAGATGAGCAATTATTTCGATGCTTTCCGCATTGACCATATTCTTGGATTTTTCCGCATCTGGAGCATACCAACCGATAGCGTGGAGGGTATCATGGGGCGTTTCATTCCGGCATTACCGGTATCGGTACACGAGTTTGGCGAAAGAGGGATCTGGTTTGATTACGACCGCTACTGCAGGCCGTTCATTATAGATGCCATCCTTTACCAGCGTTTTGATGGGTTGACGCAGTATGTAAAAGAAACCTTCCTACAAACGAACGACAGGGGCGGTTATGACCTGAAAGAGGCTTTTAATACGCAGCGCAAAGTGCAGGCACATTTTGCTTCAATGGAGCCAAATGACGACAATGAAACGCTGAAGAGTGGCCTATTTGATCTGATCAGCAATGTGTTGCTTTTTGAAGAAGAAGGTTCCAACGGACAGGCTTTTCATTTTCGGATTTCGATGGAAGACACCACCTCATTCCAATACCTGGATGAGGCCACGAAGCCTAAATTAAAAGACCTGTACGTCAATTATTTCTTCCGCAGGCAGGATGAGTTCTGGAAACACGAAGCAATGAAGAAACTGCCGGCCTTGAAAGAAGCCACCAACATGCTGATCTGTGGTGAAGACCTGGGTATGGTGCCGCACAGTGTTCCGGAAGTAATGCAGCGGCTGAGTATTTTAAGTCTGGAAGTACAACGAATGCCCAAGGACCCGACCATCGAGTTTTTCCATCCACGCAATGCTCCCTACCTCTCGGTAGTAACACCTTCCACACATGACATGAGCACTATCCGCGGCTGGTGGGAAGAAGACAGGGAACGTACGCAGCGCTTCTTTAATCACCTGATGGGCGAGTGGGGACCGGCGCCGTATTACTGCGAACCCTGGGTAAACCGGGCTATTGTGCTGCAGCACCTGTATTCGCCGGCCATGTGGAGCATTTTCCAGTTACAGGACATACTGGGCATGAGCGGCAGTCTGCGCAGGGAAAACCCGGCGGATGAACGCATCAACCTTCCGGCAAATCCACAATACTACTGGAACTACCGCATGCATATCCCGCTGGAACAACTAATCGGCGAAACGGACTTCAACAACGAGTTTAAGGATTATATCACCAACAGCGGAAGAAGCTAAATCAGGTTCGCTGCTTACCGTTTACCATCCACAATTACTTGCTACAACTAACGGTAAATTGTGAACCATGAACGGCAAACTTAAAAGGCATGAAGATATTCTTGATTGGATTCATGGGCTGCGGAAAAACTCACTGGGGAAAACAGTTAAGCCATAAGTTGCAGATCCCGTTTTTTGACCTGGACAGCCTCATAGAAGAACGCGAAGGCAAAAGCATCACAGCCATCTTTGCCGAAATGGGAGAGGAATATTTCCGGATGCTGGAGAAAGATATATTGTACCTGGTTACTGAAAGCCATGAAAGTTTTATTATGGCCACCGGTGGGGGAACACCTTGTTTTTTCAACAACATTGATTATATGAAAAGCCGCGGCACCGCCATCTGGATCAACAGTTCGGTGGAAAGCCTTCACAGCCGGTTGGTCAAAGAAAAAGACAAACGCCCCCTGATCAGCAGTATTCCTGATGACGAATTGCGGGCATATATTATAAAAAAATATGCTGACCGGAAAATATTTTACCAGCAGGCCCAGGTTATCCTCAACGAAGATGATGTTACCTTAGAGCGCCTGATTGAAAAAACCTTTCACGCCTGAACATGCAAAAGATTTACCTGATCATTGGAACCATACTGGCCGGACTGGCTGTGGCGCTTGGCGCCTTTGGTGCACATGGATTGAAAAAGATCGTTTCGGCCGAAAATGTTGCCACCTACCAAACCGGAGTGCAATATCAAATGTATCATGCCCTGGCGCTTATCCTTGTCGGAATACTTTCCGAACGCATCGCCAATCATTACTTATCTTATGCCGGCGTTTTGTTCGTGGCAGGCATTGTTTTGTTCTCCGGATCGCTTTACCTGATTGTTTCCCTCTATGCGATGAACAAAACAGTTCCCACCGCAGTTGGCATTTTGACACCCATTGGCGGACTTTTTTTCATATTGGGGTGGATAAGCCTATTAATTAGCCTGCTGAAGAAATAAGCGCAAATTTTTTGAGAAAACCCTTGTCCCGCCTGTGATTCCCCGGGTCAATGATTATCTTTGATTTTATGGCTAACGAGCTTAAATCCAAACCACCCAAGGTGGCTGAAAAACCGGAGAAGAAAGAAAAAGTGGCAAAGCCCAAAAAAGCTGCAAGCACCAAAACAACTGCCGGTACCACATTTAAAAAGGAAAAAGAGGAAAAAGTTGACCTTAAAAAGTTGGCGAAAGATGAACGCACCCAAAAGATATTGGGTACGATTTCGTTACTGGCCTCTACCTTTCTCTTTATCTCTTTCATATCTTATTTTTTCACCTGGAAAGAAGACCAGTCGCAGATATTGAACGAAGGCATCGGCTTCCTGTTTAATGCTGAAACCAAAGTGGCGAACCTGCTTGGCCGGTTAGGCGCCTATGTTTCCTTTTTGCTCATTCGCCAGGGTTTTGGCCTGGCTGCATTTTTATTCTGTTGTTTCTTTTTTGTTGTCGGTATCAATAAGATTACAGGGCGCAATGTGTATTCCATCTGGAAAAACCTTCGCTACGTAACCATTGGCCTGGTTATACTTTCTGTTGCTTTTGCCTATGCCTTCTCCGCTTTTGAGAGCTTTTCGTTCGGTGGCGAAGTGGGTACCATGATCAAAGACTGGATGGTAGGTCTGATCGGTAACGTGGGCACAGGTATCCTGCTTTTGGTAGTCGGCATATCTTATATCATCTGGCAATTCAATCCAACTTTCAATGTACCTATTCGCAACAAAGAAGAGGACGGTGAAATTGATTACTCAGCTCTTTCCATAGAAGAGAATGAAACTGTGGAAGAAATAACCGTGGCAGAAGAAAAGAAGGAAGAAGTGCTTTCGCCCATTGCAAAGGCAAAAAAAGCAGCCATTACCGTCAACGACCTGTATGCAGAAAAACAACCCAAAGAAAAAACTTCTGTTCCTAATGCTTTAAATGGGGGCGGTGAAATGGTATTAAGCATCAATCCAACAAAAGATGAAAGGGATTATGGCTTTGAAGTAGTTGAAAAGGATGCGCCTGAAGAGGAGGAAAACACGGTGGAAGAAGATATCATGCCGGTGGAAGAACCTGCAGTAGAGCCGGTAGTTGGCGATCTCCTTCATAAGGAAGAAGAACGCATCACAAGAGAACTTCCCATAGAAGAACCCAAGATCTATATCCAGGAACCAAAACCGGCAAAACGGGTTGATAAAGCACCCGAAAATATTGAACTGGAGATCAAAACAGTGGAAGAAACACCAGCCGGTGAAGAAGTAGGGGAGGAGCGGCAGAAGGATTATAGTGATCTTCCGCCTTACGAACCCACACTTGACCTGCGGGATTATAGATACCCTACAGTTGACCTGCTGGAACAGCACGGCAGCGAGAGAATTGTGCAGGACCCTGCCGAACTGGAGGCCAACAAAAACCAGATCATCAACACGCTGAAGAACTACGATATTACTATTCAAAAGATCAGTGCAACAGTAGGCCCAACCGTAACACTGTACGAGATTGTTCCTGCAGCCGGTGTCCGGATTTCACGGATCAAAAACCTGGAAGATGACATAGCCCTGAGTCTTGCTGCTTTGGGTATTCGTATCATCGCACCAATCCCGGGCAAGGGAACCATCGGTATTGAGGTGCCCAATGTGAAGAAGACAATTGTGAGCATGAAGACCCTCCTGAACGCGGAGAAATTCATTCACAACAATTACAGTCTGCCCATTGCCATTGGAAAAAAGATCGACAACGAAAACTTCATTGTTGACCTGGCCTCTATGCCGCACCTGCTGATGGCCGGTGCTACCGGCCAGGGTAAATCGGTCGGATTGAATGCTGTACTGGTTTCGCTCCTGTACAAAAAACATCCTTCACAACTGAAGTTTGTCCTCATCGATCCAAAGAAAGTGGAATTAAGCGTTTATCGCCATATTGAAAATCACTTTTTAGCCAAACTCCCCGGCGAAGAAGATGCCATCATCACCGATACCAAAAAAGTGATTCATACCCTGAATGCGCTGTGTATTGAAATGGATAACCGGTATGACCTCTTAAAGGAAGCCGGTACACGAAACATTAAAGAATACAACGAGAAGTTTACCAAACGCCGCCTGAACCCGCAGAAAGGCCATCAATACCTGCCATTTATTGTGCTGGTTGTGGACGAGTTTGCCGATCTTATAATGACCGCCGGTAAAGAGGTGGAAATGCCAATTGCCCGGCTGGCACAGCTGGCCCGTGCGGTGGGTATTCACCTGATCATTGCCACACAGCGTCCGTCGGTTAACATTATTACCGGTACCATCAAGGCCAACTTCCCGGCCCGTATTGCCTTTAAAGTGTCGAGCAAGATCGACAGCCGCACCATCCTGGATGCCGGTGGCGCCGAGCAACTGATTGGGAAGGGTGACATGCTGATCTCCTACAATGGTGAGATCACCCGTTTGCAGTGTGCATTTGTGGATACGCCTGAAGTGGAAAAAATCGTTGACTACATTGCCGACCAGCGGGGTTACCCGCAGGCCTTCCTTTTACCGGAATACGTTGATGAAAAGGAACTGGAAGGAAAAGATTTTGACGCCAACGATAAGGACCCATTGTTTGAAGACGCCGCTAAACTCATTGTGCAAAACCAGATTGGTTCCACTTCGCTCCTGCAGCGCCGCATGAAACTGGGCTATAACCGTGCAGGCCGCCTGATGGATCAGCTGGAGGCTGCGGGTGTCGTAGGACCCAACCTGGGCAGCAAGGCCCGGGAAGTGTTGGTGAAGACCGATGCCGAGTTGATGGAATTGTTTGAAACTCTCGGATAGTAGCTGTGGTGCGTGGATTGTTAGTTTATTTCAAGTGTGTGCGATTAAGGATTTTGAAGCTTTTCTAATCAATAACCTGTTATTAGCGTAGAACAATCAAATCTCCCTTAACAAAAGCAAGTGTTAAGATCAAATTCTTTGATTAATCCCGGTATGTCTATTGCCGTCTCAGTACCGTGATTCGGCTATCTTTGCCGGCGATTTACCATCAAAAAAAATCTAATGAAGCGATTATTTACACTATTTACTTTTTCATTCCTGTGCCTGGTAGCTACCGCTCAAACAAAGAGCGACCCGGAAGCAAAAAAGATCCTGGATGCCGTTAGCGCAAAGTTTAAAACCTTTGCAGCGCCGCAGGCTACGTTTACCTACCAGGTAGAAAACGCACAGGGAAAGGCGCTTTCTACCAAAAAAGGCTCCGTAATAATGAAGGGAAATAAGTTCAAGGTTTCGATGGATGGCATGGAGATCTTCTCTGATGGCAAAACCGTTTGGAACTACGATAAATCGGCGAATGAAGTAACGGTGAATAACCTGTCTGAAAGCGGCAGCGGAATGACGCCCCAAAAGATATTTACAAATTTTTACGACAAAGATTTCTTTTACAAACTGAACGGAACAAAAAAAGTGGGAGCAAAAACAGTTCATGAAATTGAGCTGACGCCAACTGACAAAACCCGTCCTTACCACAAAGTGTATGTGCTGGTAGATAAAGCAACAAATACAATTTCCAGCGCCAGATTCCTGGAGAAATCAGGCGGCCGTTACAGCTATTCCATTAATACCATGAAACCCACAGCAGCCATAGCGGATGCAGAATTTGTTTTTAACAAGAGCAAGTATCCGGGTGTGGAAGTTGTAGACCTTCGCTAAAACATTTACAACAGAATAAATAGTCCCTGGCCCTCAGCCGGGGATTTTTATTTAGGACAGATGAGGCAGGAAAACAAATAATTCTTTTCCTCCTCAATGGTTACATTTGCTGCCCTCAAAATTGAAGAACCACCGTTTGTGTTATGGAACTGAAGTATATCCAGAAAATTGCAGAGAAGCTTTCTCTCCGAGTAAATCAAGTTACCAATATTGACAACCTGCAGGCCGAAGGTGCTACCATTCCGTTTATGGCCCGTTACCGCAAAGAAGCGACGGGCAACCTGGATGAAGTGGTGATCGGTGCAGTGGTAGAAGAAATTGCTTATTTTACCGACCTTGACAAGCGCAAGGCTACTGTCATCAAAACCATTGAAGACCTGGGCAAGATGAACCCGGAATTAAAAACCAAAATCAACGATTGCTACAGCGCTACAGAACTGGAAGATATTTACCTGCCGTATAAACCCAAGCGGAAGACAAGGGCTACGCAAGCCATTGAAAAAGGTTTGGAGCCATTGGCAAAACGCCTGTTTGAGCAGGAAGCATTTAATCCCGAAGAAGAGGCTGCAAAATTTGTTTCAGCCGATGTAAAAGACACCAAAGAAGCCCTGCAGGGTGCAAGAGATATCATTGCCGAGTGGATCAGTGAGCATGAGCAGGCAAGAGCAAAGGTGCGCCAGTTATTTACCGAAAGCGCAACGCTGACTTCGAAAGTAATGACGGCAAAGAAAGATGATGAAGAAGCGCAGAAATACCGTGATTATTTTGAATTCAGTGAACCACTGAGTAAGAGCCCTTCGCACCGTATTCTTGCTATTCGTCGGGCCGAAAAAGAAGGCTACCTGCTGATGGACATCAGCATCGACAAAACAATTGCGGTGGAAAGTCTGGAGGAGATTTTTGTGAAAGCATCAAATCCCGCTGCGGCTGAAGTAAAAAAAGCCATTGACGACAGCTACACCCGCTTGCTGAAACCTTCCATTGAAAACGAGTTTCGGTTGGCAAGCAAGAACAAAGCGGATGAAGAAGCAATTAATGTGTTTTCCGAAAACCTGCGCCAGTTGCTGCTGGCTTCACCCCTTGGCTCAAAGAAGATTCTTGCACTTGATCCCGGATATCGTACGGGATGCAAGTTGGTTTGCCTGGATGCCCAGGGTGCCCTGGTAAAGAATACCACCATCTATCCGCATCCGCCGCAAAACCAATGGCAGGAGAGTATTGCGGAGATCAAACACCTGGTTGAAAAATACGACATAGAAGCCATAGGTGTGGGAAATGGCACCGCTGGAAGGGAAACAGAAACGCTGGTCCGCTCCATTGATTTTGGAATGCCGGTAAGTATTTTCCAAGTAAACGAAAGCGGCGCTTCCATTTATTCGGCTTCGGAAGTGGCAAGAGAAGAATTTCCCGACCAGGATGTCACCGTTCGTGGTGCGGTAAGCATTGGGCGCCGCCTTCTCGATCCGCTGAGCGAACTGGTTAAGATCGATCCCAAATCGATTGGTGTCGGCCAGTACCAGCACGATGTGAACCAGACCAAATTAAAAACTGCACTGGACAGGGTGGTGGAGAGCGCCGTGAACTTTGTGGGTGTGGATGTAAATACGGCTTCCAAACACCTGTTGCAATATGTTTCGGGCATCAGTGCTACGCTGGCCAACAATATTGTACAATACCGAAACCAGAACGGTGCTTTTCAAAGCCGGGAAGACCTGAAAAAAGTACCGTTGATGGGTCCTAAATCCTTTGAACAATGTGCAGGCTTTTTGCGGATTCCCGGTGCACCTAATGTGCTGGATGCATCTTCGGTTCACCCAGAACGTTATGCCCTGGTAGAGCAGATGGCAAAGGATGTGCAGGCATCACTGGAGGAATTGATCAAAAATGCTGATGTCCGCAAAAAGATCAACAAAAAGCAGTACATCAATGAAACCGCTGGCGAATACACGATTGATGACATTCTGAAAGAACTGGAAAAGCCTGGTCGCGACCCGAGAGCGCAGATCGAAGAATTCCGCTTTGATGACACGATCAAAAGCATTGAAGATGTAAAAGTGGGCATGACGGTTCCGGGAATCGTTACCAACATCACAGCTTTTGGTGCATTTGTCGATATTGGTGTGAAGCAGGATGGACTGGTACACGTTTCGCAATTAAGCAACCGTTATGTTTCCGACCCGAAGGAAGTAGTAAAGCTGAATCAACGGGTGACGGTTACCGTTACAGAAGTGGATGTAACCCGTAAACGGATTGCATTAACAATGAAAGATAAGCAGGCTGCTAACAATGACCAGCGATCTGCAGGCGCAAAAACGTTTAACAAGCCACTGAAACAAACAAAACCCGCTGCTCCGCTGAATAGCTTTCAAAAGAGCCTGATGGATCTGAAGAAAAAATTTGGTGATTAATGAATAAGCCCTCGAAAGAGGGTTTTTCATTTTGCTGAAATGTGAACAGGTTTTTAGTAGTGTGTTTGACAGAAAAAGAAATAAATAGCTAGGTTTAGTACATGAACCTGCAAGGATGAAGAAAACAAAAAAACGTATGCTGCTGAAAGCGCTAACGCTGATTGGCTGTTTTTCAACAGGCGTTATTTATGGTAGCATAGGGGTCATTGCCCTGCTTTCTTTTCTAAAGCTAAAAAAGGGCGGTGCTGATGAGAGCAGTTTCCTGGCTTTGCTGGATGGTTTTTTGGCTGGCCGTTTATTGGCCTGGCTCATTATTTTGGGTGCTGTTTGCTTTATTGTTTGGCGCTTTTATGAGGCGTTTAAGGATCCTTATAAAGTTGGCAATGATGCAAAAGGTATTCTGCTCAGATCCGGTGCTGCTTTTAGTTCCGGTGCCGATGCTTTCATTGCTTTTTCTGCATTGCAGGCACTGTTCAATCAACAAAAAGCTTCAAAGACCGGAGAGCCTGTGCAACAGCAAAGGCTTGTTGCCGGGATGCTGGAAAATGACTGGGGCCAAACCGTTGTTTTTATCATTGGAGCCATTGTATTGCTCACGGCATTAGTACTGGCTTTTAACGGACTATCCGGCCGTTTTACGGAAACCATCAGAGCCGGTGATTTCAGCAAGGGGTGGCGATTCACTGTGCATGGTTTTGCTTATGCTGGTTACCTGTCTCGTGGTATCATCCTTGGTATTACAGGTTTTTTCTTTATCAAAGCCGCCTTGGAAAACAACAGCACCTATGTTGTCAATACCGATAAAGCATTTGATTTTATCGGAGATCATGTTGGGCATGTATACTTTATCCTTGTTGCGGCAGGAACCATCTGTTATGGTTTATACATGTTTGTTCTTGGATTGAACTATGATATTGATGCCGACATTGGGGATCAAACCGAATAAGTCATAATCTTGAAACACGGGATTCAAAACATCTGTATTATAAGAAGTAATTATTCCACAACCGCTTTCCTCAATTTCGTAAGTTTTACCAGTAATTCTTCCAGCATATCCAGTTTCAGCATATTGGCACCATCACTCAAAGCACAGGAAGGGTCGGTATGCGTTTCAATAAAAAGGCCGTCTGCACCTGTAGCAATCGCCGCCAATGCAATGGTTCCGATCATCATTGGGTTGCCACCGGTTACACCACTGGTTTGGTTGGGTTGCTGCAGGCTATGGGTGCAGTCCATCACTACAGGCACGCCTGATTCCTGCATAATAGGAATATTGCGGTAATCCACCACCAAGTCCTGGTAACCGAAGGTCGTTCCTCTTTCGGTGAGCATCACTTTGTTATTGCCTGTGTTCTTGATTTTTTCTACGGCAAATTTCATTGATCCGCCGCTGAGAAATTGTCCCTTCTTCACGTTTACAATTTTGCCGGTTTCACCCGCAGCAAGCAGTAATTCTGTTTGCCGGCAAAGAAAGGCCGGTATCTGCAATACATCCACGTATGCGGCAGCCATAGCGGCTTCCTTTTCACTATGGATATCTGTGGTACAAGGCAGGCTATACTGTTTCGCTACTTTCTGCAAAATCTCCAGTCCTTTTTCATCACCCACACCTGTAAATGAAGTCGCACTGGTGCGGTTGGCCTTGCGGTAAGAGGCTTTCAGTATATAAGGAATGCTGTATTTTTTACAAAGAGCGGATACTTTCTCTGCCACTTCAGCAACAGTCTCTTCGCTTTCTACTACGCAAGGTCCTGCAATGAGAAAAAAGCTGTTCGGATCATATTGCTGCCCTGCAAAAATTTCTTCTAAGAATGTATTCATGCTGCAAAAGTAGCTTTCAACCGGAAACAAACTTGCGCACCTCTGAACTTGTGAACGGCGAAACGTATAATTTCGCAACGCTATATGGCTAAAGAAAAAATTTTAGTGATCGGTGCATCCGGTCAGATAGGTGTGGAGTTGACTCTTGCCCTTCGGAAGATCTATGGTGAAGCCGGTGTGATTGCCTCTGACCTGCGGGAACAAAATCCCCTGCTGCAGGGGACCGGGCCTTATGTCAGCCTTGATGTCATGAACAAAGAAATGCTGCACGTGCAGGTAATCCGGCAAGGTGTTACACAGATCTATCTGCTGGCAGCAATCCTTTCGGCTACCGGGGAGAAGAACCCTGGTCTGGCCTGGCACCTGAACATGCAGGGCCTCCTGAATGTACTCGACATTGCCCGGGAAGAAAAACTTTCCAAGGTATACTGGCCTTCTTCCATTGCGGTGTTTGGACCCACTTCACCCAAGAAGAATTGCCCGCAGAAAACCATCATTGAACCCACTACTGTTTACGGTATTTCGAAATATGCCGGCGAGTTCTGGTGCCACTACTACTTTAACAAGTATGGTGTGGATGTGCGCAGCCTCCGCTACCCTGGGCTGATCTCCTATAAGTCGGCACCCGGAGGAGGTACAACGGATTATGCGGTGGAGATCTTCCATGAAGCGCTGGAAGAAGGGCATTACAACTGTTTTTTAGAGAAGGACACCTATCTGCCCATGATGTACATGCCGGATGCCATCCGTGCCACTATTGAGCTGATGGAAGCGCCCAGTGAAAACATCAAGGAGCGGACTTCCTACAATGTCTCCGCTATTTCATTTTCTCCCGAGGAAATTGCAGCCGAGATCAAAAACCATGTACCCGGTTTCAGCATCAGCTATGCACCCGATTACCGGCAGGCGATAGCCAATAGCTGGCCCGGTAGCATTGATGACGCAGTAGCAAGAGAAGACTGGGGATGGAAACACGACTATGACCTGCCAGCCATGACAAAAGATATGCTGCAAAACCTACGCAAACAAAAAGCAGCAGTTGAAGATCTTCAGAAATAAAAAACAAATAAAAAGGCAACGATTTCAGTCGTTGCCTTTTTGCTATTCCATAACTCTTGTTACTTCTTTTTGTTTTTGTCCGTGAAATAGGCCCTGCTGTAATTTGCTTTCCACAGATCATAACGTTTGAACTGATCTGGCAGCCTTCTTTGAAAGTCCGTCCAGTTCTTTTTCTCCTTTGGCGTCCACAATACTTCTGAAAGTGCACTCATGCGGGGGAAGACCATGTACTCCACTTTTGATGGATTCTTAATATACTCCGTCCACACATTGGCTTGTGCGCCCAATACGTATTTTGCTTGTTGTGCATTGAGTTCTTTGGGTACCGGTTCGTAAGCATAAACGGCACTCAGCGGGTTGAAACCGCCGATGGTTACCGAATCTTCATTCCGCGTTTGTGAGTGATCGAAGTAGACAGGATTATTGGGTGTCATGATAACCTGGTGTTTTTGACGGGCTGCTTCAATGCCGCCTTTTTCGCCCCGCCAGCTCATGACAATGGCATTGGGTGCAAGACCACCTTCGAGGATCTCATCCCAGCCAATCAAGGTGCGTCCTTTTGCATTCAGGTATTTCTCCATTCGCTGGATAAAATAGCTTTGCAGTTCGTGTTCATCCTTGAGGTTTTCGGCTTTGATCCTTGCCTGGCATTGCGGGCATTGTTTCCAGTGTGCTTTGGGAGCTTCATCGCCACCCACGTGTATATAACGGGAAGGAAAAAGTGTCAGCACTTCGTCCATTACATTCTCCAGGAACTCAAATGTGGTTTCTTTCCCGGCGCAATAAATATCATCAAACACGCCCCAGGTTTCCTGTACTTTTTTTCCTTTTTGTTGCTGGCTGGCCTCTGAGGGATTTTTTGCAATCACCGTTTCTTTTTCAGGGAAACAACTCAGCCAGGGATAAGCCGCAATGGCCGCGGAAGAATGCCCGGGCAACTCAATTTCCGGAACAACGGTAATGTGCCGGTCCGTTGCATACTGCACAATGTCTTTGATTTCATCTTGCGAATAATAACCGCCGTAGCGAATGTTGTCATTGCCGGTACCGGGGAAGCGGCCAATGATGGTACCGTTGCGATACGCTGCTACCGTAGAGAGTTCTGGATATTTTTTGATCTCAATGCGCCAACCCTGGTCTTCCGTGAGGTGCCAGTGAAAATAATTGAATTTGTGCAGCGCCAGGTAATCAATGTATTTTTTTATAAATGAAACTGGGAAGAGGTGCCTGCCAACATCCAGGTGCATACCGCGGTAGCTAAAGCGGGGATAGTCGTTGATGGTTACAAAGGGAATGGAGAAATTTGGTGATCTCGATTGTGCATTGGTGGTAGTCGGCAGCATCTGCAACAGTGTTTGGATCCCGTTGAACGTAGCTGCATAACTGTCACCTTCAATGATCACACCTTCTTTCCCTACCGTTAAGGTGTAGGTTTCCTTTTCAGGTGCCTTCGCAAATTTCCGGGTTACAAGGCGAATGTAATTTTTACCTTCCTGCCGGTCGATATCAAGTTTAAAACCATACACCTCTTGCAGGTAGGTGTTCAGGTATTCGGCGGATTTCCGGTCGGCCTCATCGGCAGCGGCAATAACCGTTTTTAAATTGAGGGTAAACTGGCCACTGCCCATTTTCATATTTACTGGTTGCGGAATGAGTGTCAGTGTAGTTTTAGATTGCCCGAAGGCAACCTGGGCCAATAATACGGAGATAGCAAGGAGCTTTTTCATGTTCATGGTTTAAGTGCAGGGGTTACAATCGGTAAAAATAAGGCTGCTCTGCCTACTAGGATGCCTACAAACAAAAAAACGTTGGCAGCATCAGTAAAAGATGTTTGTCAACGTTTCCAGTTTTAGTTCCCAAAAACAGTTTTAGGTCTGTGTAACCAAAAACTGATGTTGCACACTTTCGAACAGAACGCCTTGAGAAAACTAAAAATATTGCCTTTTCGCTCTGCTTCTTATTGTTTTTCCTGCGCAACCGTTTTTAAACATAGTCAGACTCAAAATGGCGGAACTCCTCTTTGAGTGATGCATAGATTTTCCGAAAGATGTGCATGTCTTCCCGAAGTTTGGAATGGTTATCCATCCTGATGCTTTCCAGGCCAAGACCGGAGAGATCTTTAACAAAACCTGCCAGCTGCTTTTCGCTGATATGCAGCTTGTGTTTCAGTTCGTCAATAACTTCTTTTTCGCGGATAAACTGGTTCTGGAAGTGTTCAACCTGGGCAAGGGCATTCGAACCAGTTATCTTGCTGACGGAGCCTGCCAGCTGACTTTCAAATATGGTGATTTCTTCTTTGCAGAAATTCAGTTCATCGATCCAGGTATGATATTCCTGGTGCAATTTGGGGATGGCAATGGTGGGAAACATAGTCTATATTTTATACAGTAAATCAACGCCAATACCCTTCCTGTTTCCCTGAGTACGGTTGTTTTCTTACCTGATCTTTCTCACTTTTTGCAATACGATGAGAAGCGAGTAGTGTGGTGTGTCGACGGAATTCTGTAGTGAGAGAAATAGAAGGAATCAACTGTTATTTTCCGTTCCTTCTACAGGAACTTCAAGCAGTAAAAGTTCTGCATCGGTGTTGGCGATAATTGACAGATGATCGATCCCTGAAAGACCGAGTCCATCCCGCTGATTCATAACAATCGCATTGACCGTAACATCACCGGCTATGAGGAAGGCATATACACCGTTACCCTTTTTTCTCAGTTCATAACGGTGAGTAGTGTTTTTATCCAAATCACCAATGCTAAACCATGCATCCTGGTAGATACCGACACCGCCATCTGCTGAACCAATCGGGGACACAATGGTCAGCAGGCGGTTTTGTTTCTCTTCTTTGCGAAAGGATTGCTGGTCGTACCGGGGTGCAACATTTTCTTTATTTGGAAAAACCCATATCTGCAGAAAGCTGACAGGAAAATCCTGCGCCTTGTTTTTTTCGGAATGCATGATGCCCGTACCCGCACTCATGGCCTGTACATCACCGGGTCGGATAAGGGCACGATTTCCCATGCTGTCTTCGTGCTCCAGTTCCCCGTTCAGCGGAAGCGTTATGATTTCCATGTTTTCGTGGGCATGCTTACCGAAGCCTGCGCCGGGTGCAACGGTGTCGTCATTAAGCACCCTTAGCGCCCCAAAATGCATGCGGTTTGGATCGTGGTAATGGCCAAAACTGAAGGTATGCCAGGTGTCCAGCCACCCATGATTGGCGTGCCCCCTTGTTGCTGCTTTATGAAGGACTGTTTCCATAAACATCCATTTCAATCCGTAACTTTAACCTCATCTCATCTTAAACTTCCACCTTTTCATCCACCAGCTTTTCCGCCAGCCAGAGGTATTCCTTTACAAACAAATCAATGCTTTTTTGAAAAGAGGGATCAACCAGGTTTCCTTCCGTATCAAATTTCTTATCCACTTGCGGAGTGATGAGCATATAAGGGCAGGGAATGCCAAACAAAGCCAACGTAAATTGCTGCAATTGCATGGCTGCACGCATGCCGCCTAGGGCGCCGGTTGATGCGGTCACCAAGCCAAATACTTTGCGGTGTTGTTTCGGAAAATGGTCAAACAGGTTTTGCATGGCCGGGGAGTAGCTGCCGTTATACTCCGGTGTAACAATGATAAAGGCATCCGCACCAAATATGCGGGCCGCCAGTTCTTTGTAAGGGTGCGGCGTTTCTTCTACCGTGGCAAAAACTTTTTGTAAAAGCGGCAGGGGATAGTTGCGTACCTCCAATAGTCCAATCTCGTGTTCTGTTTTTTCCTGCAACAGGTTATATAAATGCAGGGCCAGCCGGTGAGTGGTACTGTTTTGTCTTGGGCTCCCTGATACAATCTCAATTCGCATACACTCCATTTTTAATGTTCAAACATCAAATTTAAAGCCGAAGGCAAAACGTGCCAAATTGTCTTTATAATGTTTGATTGTTAATATTGATCTGCTCGTTGTTCTTGCGGAGGCGCATATTAATAAGCTCAACCACAAGGCTAAACGCAATGGCCGAATAGATATAAGCCTTGTTGAAATGCTGGTGAAAGCCTTCTGCAACCAACATCACGCCAATCATAATCAGGAAGGCCAGCGCCAATATTTGCAGCGTTGGGTGCTTGTTAATAAAGCGGCTGATGGCTCCGGCAAAAAGGATCATGATTGTCATGGATATTACTACGGCAGTTATCATCACCCAAACCTGGTCAACCAATCCAATAGCGGTAAGGATACTGTCAAAGGAGAAAACGGCGTCTACCAATACAATCTGGAGAATAACGGCATTAAATGCGGTAGGTACCACCTTTACCTGCTGATCGGCTGGCTTTACTTTTTCCAACTTATGGTGAATTTCCAACGTGCTTTTAAAGACGAGAAAAATACCACCTGCAATAAGAATCAGGTCTTTCCAACTTATTCCAAGGGGTTGCCCATCATCCTGGATGAAAGGAATGGTAAATATGGGATTGGTGAGTTTAATGATCCAGGTAATGGTCAGCAGAAGACCAATCCGGAATACCATGGCCAGCAGGAGGCCAATAAGTCTTGCCTTTGGTTGTTGTTCGGCTGGTAATTTGTTTGAAACAATGGAGATGAAAATAATGTTGTCAACTCCTAAGATAATTTCCAATACGGTCAGGGTTACCAAAGCGGTCAGTACGCCGGGGTCTGTCAGATTGATCTCTGCTAATGTTATCATTTTGTCGTTAATTGATTAATCCTTGCTTTCGGTTCGTTGCCACAGTTCTTATCTAAACAAACATCATACAAAAATTACGGGCCAACGTTTGTTGACCTGTCTGCTAAATTACACCTCAAAGGGGAATTTGTTTGCGTTGACAGCTGAACAGCTGTTAGGACAAAGCCGTAAACAGGATGTAAATCCATATCCAATTCTATGTTAACCAGTTTCATTCGATACGGATCGTATTAAATCTAATCAGTCTCCAGTCGTTTGATCTGAAAAGCAGGTTGTAGGCAGTTTGCCTTACATTTGTTTTTCCCTTAAATTTTTTACTATATGAATGTAAACAGAACCGTACTAACCCTTGATGAATTCACTATCCAATCGCTTCGACAGTTTCCGCATGCAACAGGCGAATTGAGTACATTGCTGCGAGACATTGGTCTGGCTGCCAAGCGTATAAATGTTGAGGTGAATAAAGCCGGGCTGGTGGATATTTTGGGCGATTATGGCACCATGAACGTGCAGGGTGAAGAAGTGAAAAAATTGGATGTGTTTGCCAATAACCAGTTTATGGGGGTTCTTCAGCGCGGCATCAGTTGTGCCGGTATTGCCTCCGAAGAGTTGGATGATCTTGTTGCGTTTGACGATGATGTGAGCAAAAACTCAAAGTATGTTTGCCTTTTCGATCCGCTGGATGGCAGCGGTAACATTGATGTGAACGTTTCCATCGGTACAATATTCAGCATTTATCGCCGGCTTTCGCCTAGAGGCACGGTTGCCATCCGTGAAGATTTTTTACAAAAGGGGAGAGAGCAGGTTGCTGCTGGTTATATTGTTTACGGTTCTTCTACCATGTTTGTGTATGCAACGAAAAGAGGGGTGAACGGCTTTACGCTGGATCCTTCCATCGGCGAATTTTGCCTCAGTCATCCTGACATCAAATGCCCGGACGCCGGCAAGATTTATTCCGTAAATCATGGAAATTTCTTTCAGTACGATGATGGTGTGCGGAAATACATCAACCGTTGCCAGAACAAATCAGCTGACGATGGCGGGCCATATACGCAGCGTTACATTGGCAGTATGGTGGCCGATGTTCACCGCAACCTGATCAAGGGCGGCATCTTTATGTACCCGCTTACCAAAGACAAACCCAAGGGCAAATTGCGGCTCCTGTATGAGTGCAATCCATTTGCGTTTATTGTAGAAGTAGCCGGCGGAAAAGCAACCGACGGAAAGCAGCGCATTTTGGATATTGTGCCTACTGAACTGCACCAACGCAGCGGATTTTTTGTAGGAAGCAAAAGTATGATGGAAGAGCTGGAATCCTGTATGGCAGAGGTAAAAGCCGAGGCAATCGGATAGGGTAAACAGGTATAAAATACAAATGTTCTTTCGATAGATTAAAACAGGTCAACATAAATCAAATCAATACAATTGCATTTCTACTTCCAGAATGCATTAAAATTTGAAGCAAATTTTCCTTCATGGATGAAAAAAAGGTCATTATTTCCGTACAGGACCTGGTGAAGAATTACGGGAACTTTCAGGCAGTTAAAGGAATCTCATTTGATGTATTTGAAGGAGAAATTTTCGGCCTGCTAGGACCTAACGGTGCCGGTAAATCCACCACGCTGGAGATCATTGAAACCCTTCGTGAAAAGACCAGCGGAAGGGTGATTGTTAACGGCAACGACATTGATAAAGCACCCAACGAGATCAAAAAAATCATTGGTGTGCAGTTGCAGACAAGCGGCTTTTATCCCAACCTGAACCTGTTGCAGCTGATCGACCTTTTTGCTGGTTTGTACAACCGTAAAATTGATGGACTTGCGCTGCTCGACACGGTAAACCTGCGTGATAAGGCAAAAGCAAAGGTGAAAGAACTGAGTGGCGGACAAAAGCAACGGTTTTCGATTGCCACTACGCTGATCAACGAGCCCAAAATTATTTTTCTGGATGAACCGACAACCGGTCTCGATCCGCAGGCTCGGCGCAACCTTTGGGACCTGATTCGTGGCATCCGCAGCAAAGGAACAACGGTGATCATCACCACGCATTACATGGACGAAGCTGAATACCTTTGCGACCGTGTGGCCATTGTTGACAGTGGCAAGGTTGTAGCACTCAATTCACCGGATGGATTGATTGATGAATTGGTGGACACCGGATTTGAGCGCCCAAAAGAAATGAAGCGGGCTAACCTGGAAGATGTATTTATTAACCTCACCGGTCATTCCTTACGGGAACCGTAAGGCAAAGAACAACTGGTGTACACAGAAAAATATTTTTGAGAGCTAACAGAATAACATATGAGTTTATTTGACAGACTACAAGGCGCAAGAGCCGAAAAGATTCAAAAGGAAAAAGACGCAGGTGCTGCATTCATGAAAGAAAACAGTGAAAAGGAAGGAGTGGTGCAACTGCCCAGCGGCATCCAGTACCAGGTACTGCAAGAAGGCACGGGTCCCAAGCCTTCACCTGCCAGCAATATCAAAGCGCATTATCGGGGTGCCTTGCTGAACGGGAAAGAGTTTGATTCATCTTTCAAACGCAACCAGCCCTTTACGGCACGACTGACGCAACTGATTAAGGGATGGCAGGAAGTGCTGCCGATGATGCCTGTTGGCAGTATGTGGCGGCTGTGGATTCCTTCCCACCTGGCCTATGGCGATAATGGCGCCGGTGGCGACATTCCGGGTGGCGCAACGCTGGTGTTTGATATTGAACTTCTTGAAATTCTTTCATAAGCAATCAACCATGCAGGAAGACCTTCGTTATCCTATCGGCAAGTATGAACCGAAACCTTATGCTGATGCATTACGGGAAGAATGGCTGGCTGATATTCGATTTTTACCGCAGGCTATTGAACATGCCATCAGCAACCTGAATGAAGAACAAATTCAAACGCCTTATCGTGACGGTGGCTGGACGGTTCACCAGTTAGTGCATCATGTGGCAGATAGTCATATCAATGCGTACTGCCGTTTCAAACTCGGCGTAACGGAGAACAATCCTTCAATCAGGCCATATGATGAAAATCTGTGGGCAGGCACAGCCGATGTTACCCATCTTCCCATCAATATTTCCATCACCTTATTACATGCCCTGCATGCAAGGTGGTATGAATTGCTGAAGAATTTATCTGCGGAAGATCTTCAAAAAACGGTTTATCATCCTGAACATAAAAAAGAATTTTCACTTTGGGTGCTGTTGGGAATGTATGCCTGGCACAGCCGTCATCACACCGCGCATATAAAGGCCTTGCGTGAACGTAATGGCTGGAACTAAATCTGGAGAACACTGATCATGAAATGGAAAGTACTGGAATCAACGTACCTGTTTAAACAGCCCTGGCTCACCGTACGCAAAGACAAATGCGAAACACCCGGTGGCAAGATCATTCCTTCGTTTTACGTGATGGAATACCCGGAATGGGCCAATGCATTTTGTCTCACAAAAGATGGACGGGTGGTGATGGTAAAGCAGTACCGTCACGGCCTGGGACAGGAAAGTATTGAACTCCCGGGCGGCGTTGTGGATGAAGGTGAAAGCATTGAAGAAGGCGTCAAACGGGAATTGCTGGAAGAAACCGGTTACCGGTTTGAAAACGTGGAGTTTTTGGGTAAGATTTCCGCCAATCCTTCTACCACTAATAACATGATGCACATGTTCCTGGCTACCGGTGGCGAAAAAGTTGCCGAGCAAAACCTGGATGAGGAAGAAGAAGTGGAGGTGGTGCACATGACCATTGATGATGTAAAGCAATTGCTAAGGGAAAAAAAGATCGTGCAAAGTCTGCATGTGAACTGCATTTTTTATGCACTGGAAAAACTGGGTGAAATGCGGTACTAAGCTTTCGAGACTTCTGCTACCAGGAAGATACTTCCACACACAAGAATCAAATCGTTTTCGCCAGCAGCCTGTTTGGCCGCGTGCAATGCCTCGTTGACATTGCTGAAGGCAGCACCCTGTAAATTCAGCGAAGCTGCTTTTGTCTGTAAAACTTCTGCCGGTAAGGCTCTGGGGATATGGGCCTGTGTAAAATAGTAGTGGGCAGAGCGGGGTAGAAGCTGCAGCACTTTTTCCACCTCTTTGTCTTTCACCATGCCCATAACAATATGCAGTTTTTCATAAGAAAGTTCCCCTACATGCTGCAGCATTTTCTGCATGCCATCTTCATTGTGCGCTACCTCCAGCACAACAGTTGGCGTCTGTTGGAGCACTTCCCATCTGCCACCAAGCCCCGTTCTCTTTTTTACCGCCTGTAATGCCTGCATTACTTTTTCCTGCGGGAGATTCCACGCCTGATTTCGCAGTACATCGATTGCTGATAAAACTGTACGGATATTCTCAACCTGGTAAATGCCCTGCAGATCTGTTTCAACGCGGATGAAACTATTATCCTCTTTTCTGTATTGCACCAGCAAGGAAGTGTCATTTAAGGCGTGAAATTCTTCCTTGTATTGCGATTCGGCGAAGTAGAGCGGAGAGCTTTTTTGCGCGGCTGTATTTTCAAATACGGGCCTGGTTTCTGCATCGGCCCTTCCTATGACGGCCGGTATGTTCTCTTTGATTATTCCTGCTTTCTCGCCGGCAATTTGCGGTAGCGAGTTACCCAGCATATTCATGTGGTCCCAACCAATGTTGGTGATGATGGAAAGCTCCGGCGTGATGATGTTGGTACTGTCCAGCCGTCCACCCAGGCCAACTTCCACAATGGCTATATCGATCTTTTCTGCTGCAAAATAGGCAAAAGCCATCGCCACAGTGATCTCGAAAAAGGAGGGTTCTATTTCTTCAATCAGGGCTTTCTGGCTTTGTACAAAACGGGTCACTACATTTTCGGGAATCATCTCTCCATTGATCCGGATCCGTTCCCTGAAATCATACAAATGCGGTGAGGTGTAAAGTCCTGTTTTGTAACCGGTAGCCTGGAAGATAGATGCCAGCATATGGCTCACGGAGCCCTTTCCGTTGGTGCCACCAACATGAATGCTTTTGAAGCTTTGCTGCGGGTTGCCAAGATGATCGCACAACAACCGGATATTGGTCAGGTCCTTCTTAAATGCAGCACTGCCCATGCGGCTGTACATGGGCAGTTTATGATAAATATAGTCGAGTGTTTCCTGGTAATTCATCCGCCGCAAATGTATTGCGGAGCGGTTAATTCTGAACCTGGAATTCAAATACAATGCTTTGCTTGAAGCCGCCGGGATATTTAGGATATGACAACTCGCGGGCCCTGCTCTTGGCAATGGAAATCTGCTTCTGGTTGGAGATAGAAGAACCACGGGGCTGGTAATTGGCAGTGGTCAGGCGGCCATTTTCATCCACTTCAATGTCCAGAACTATTTTTCCGCTTTCTTTAAAATCATCTTCAAAGCTGCGGGAAGGAATGCTTACTGTTCGTGCCGTTAAGCGGCGTGGCGTATAATCGCGGCCATTAGGGTTACCACCGATGCTTCCCTGGTCGCCCGGACCGCCACCTTGTCCTTCACCTGTACCGGGACGATAGGTGTCAGCACCATTGCCTCCGTTTCCGTTGCCGCCACGCACCTGTCCCATCACAGCACGGGGCTGTGGAGGTGCCGGCGTTGGCGTTGCATTGGTGGTTGTGGTAGGCGTTCGCTCTACCCGGGTTTCTTCGTTGATCTTTTTTGCATCCGGTCGGGTTACATTGGGTTTATAAACCGGCGGTGCATCATTGTCGGCCGACTCTTCGATATCTCTCACCGGTTCGCTGGAAGCTTGCGTGGTTGCCTGCGTTGGTGTATATGCTACCTGTTGTTCAGGGGCCGGTTCACCCGGTAACTGGGGTTGATCGTTGCCGGAACCCACATCACTGCTTCCGAGGTTAATCTCGATGTATTCTTCCTGTGGCGGAGCAATATTCGCTGGTTCGTAGAATTTGATCATGAACACCATCAGCAGCAAGGCACCGGCAATGGCTGCCGTATACATTGCGGCCTGTATATTTTTCTGCCGTTCAAATTCTTCGGCCGAGAGGATTGCAGCTTTATTCATACGATAAATTGTGGCTGGTTCGACTGTTAAACGCAGCGAAAATTAAAAAATTATGATGGAGCAAAAAGGAATCTGTTGTCTTTTTAACATTCTGACGCAGTTCTTTTAGCCAGGATTGCTTTTTCGAAGGGCCAAAAGCCCCAGGAAAGGTCCTGGCGCCAGCAGCCACAACGCTTTTTCTTGCTGCAGTAAAAAGAGCTCTTTCAGTAACAGGATGCTCACGATGGTGATGGCAAAACCAACAGAAGTAACAATGGTCAGGGCTGTGCCCTTGTTTTTGTCCGCAGCAGCCTTTGCCACTAAAGCTGAAAATTGTGGCGAATCGGCCGTTACCGTGAATCCCCAGAACAACATCAATCCATAAAAAAGACTGTTTGTAGTATGAAACACAAAAGGAAACAAAAGACAGGACATACCGGAAAGCAACAATGCGGTTGCCGCCACCTTTTTGCTTCCCCACTGCTGTGACAAAAAACCGCCGGCAATACAACCGGCACTACCGGTTCCAATCACCAGAAAACTCCACCAGAAAACGTTAGCCCCGGTTCCTGAAATTGAATTATGAAAGGTAAACAGCAAGGGCAAAATCGACCAGAAAGCATACAATTCCCACATGTGGCCAAAATAACCAAAGGCTGCCGAGCGAAAGGATGGATTGCGAAAGACGGTGAAGGCAACAGAAAAATCAGGTTTAGCCGTTACGCCATGCTTGCGGGTGGGCGGAATAAAAAGTAACACCAGTACCCCGCCTGAAAGAGCCAGCAGTGACGTGGTGGTGATCACTGTTTCCCAATGAATGTTTTCAAGGCCCGAACGCACAAAGTGCGGAAAAGAAGTACCCAATACCAGCGCACCCACAAGCCATCCCAGCGCCTTTCCCAGTTGTTGTGGAAATACATCTGCCGCGATCTTCATGCCTACCGGATAAATCCCCGCGAGGAAAAAGCCGGTAACAAAGCGCAGGAGTTTTACCGCAATGGCGTCTTTGTACAGTAGAATAATCAGAGCATTGGCAACGGCAGCCAGCAGGGAAGAATAGAAAAAAACATTTTTTGCCTGGAAGCGATCGGCCACTGTTAGAAGTGAAAAAAGCAGGGTGCCGGCAATAAACCCAAACTGAACATAGGAGGTAATAGTAGCGCCGCTGTCTGTTGTGGAGATCTGGTCGACAATGGCATTTCCGGCAAACCAAAGTGATGTGCCTGCAAATTGTGAAAAGACCAGCAAGATGAGGTAATGTTGGTTGGAAAGGCGGGATGGCATGGCTAAAAATAAGGCCTTCTTATCACAATGAGATTAATACCGAAACCCGTGCATTCTTTTTATTGAATACCTAAATGGAAAGATTTGTAAATACATCCCGATTCGCTGGGCACAGGCAACTGCCGGGGCATTCTTTGCGTATACACTAAAAAGATTGTTTATGTATACCTCCCTTACCAAAATCGCCGTACTGAGTTTTTTGCTTCTCTTCCTGGGTTGTGAAAAAGACACAGAAACCGTCAACAATCCTGTTTATAACTTAAGGGGAAACGCGACCGGGGATCAGGAGGCTCCAACACGGGTAACGACCACTGCCAACGGAACGATCAGCGGCACGTATAACAAAGAAACCAATTTACTGACCTATACAATCACCTGGACGGGACTGACAGGTGGCAATGCGTCTGCCATGCATTTTCATGGTCCTGCCGAGCCGGGAAAAGCGGCCGGGGTTCGCCTGGGCATTACAGGATTTACACCAGCCGCATCCGGCACGGTCAGTGGTACCGCCACACTCGACGATACGCAGGAGGAAGAACTGGTGAATGGGTTATGGTACTACAACATACACAATGCGATGTATCAACCTGGCGAGATCAGGGGACAGGTGGTGCTGACGCAGTAGGAGAAATAGTTTGCCATTCACTGTTTACTGTTGGATAGGGAAATTTGTTTTAATACCATGAGATAAACGGTGAACGGTAAACTGTAAACTTTTAGTGCGCAAAATCCTTTTCGTAATTGCCTTTGATGCGTTCGATGGGAGGATTGAAATAACCAAACTTCAAGTGGGGGAATTCTTCTTGCAGGAGGTCCATCACCTGTTTAATGCCAAGGATTTCGCCGGTCTGGTACACACCAACCTTTCCCAGGTACCAATCAGGATCGATGTTGAAATTGCGCCACTGGATCATCTGCAGATCGGTATCAATGATCAGTTTGCGAAGCGATTCATATTCTTCCACACTGTCTGTCAAACCCGGGAAAACAAAATAATTAATGGAGGTCCAGCCACCGAATTCACGAACCACTTTCAGGCTTTCAATGATGTCTTCAAATTGGTAGTTGTTGGGACGATAATACGGCATATATAATTCACGGCGGGCCGAATTGGTACTCACACGGATAGAATTCAGTCCTGCTTCGCATAAGGCCCTGACGGCTACCGGGTCAGAACCGTTTGTATTAATGTTGATGCTGCCTTTTTGGGTATGCTTTCGGATTTCAAGTATACTTTCCCGGATGGTTTTCCACATGAGGAGGGGTTCTCCTTCGCAACCCTGTCCAAAGCTTACAATCGGAAATGGAGCCGTTTCCAGGTGCGGAACGGTGTACTCTACAATCTCTTCTACGGAAGGCTTAAAGGTCAGGCGGTCCTGCGTAGAAACAATGCTTTCTTCTTCTGGCTGAAACGAAATACAACCCACGCAATTGGCATTGCAGGCTGGCGAAGAGGGGATGGGGCATTCCCATCGTCCCATAAAATAGTTACGGGCAGCCGGGCAATGATAGGTCAGGGCGCAATTGTTGGCCAGGTGCTCTACCAGGCGGTTGTGCGGAAAGGCCTTCTTCAGGTCTTTCACGCCTTGCTTTACGGTTTTGTCATCAAAGCCTCCGCACTCCTGGCGGATATCCTGCTCAATACGAACCGCAGGAACATAAAACTTATCATCATTCCAGCCTACGGCTGTATAGCAGAACAGGGGTAGGGTGGGAGCATCCGGTGTTGATTCGTAAGCGGCTATATAAAATGCGGTATGCGCTGGTGGCACAAATGCTGCTACGGCCCAGCCTTTATCACAGAGCCGCATTTCACCGGTTTTAACATCAATGCCAATTCCTCTTCGGCCGGGCAGTTCGTACAACTGGCCCCCCTCCGGCAATTCAATCCATTCATCTTCCGGCACCGGCATGGCATCCCAGCCGGAACGGCCTACCACATAAAGGGAAGTGTCTTCGAAAATATTGCCTTTGCCATCAGAATATAAAAGGAACGGGCCCATGCTTTTTAAAATTGAGTCTGCAAAGTTCGGCAATCAGGTGGGGATAACCGCAGCTCTTTGCTACATTTAACGATTGACTGATTTTTTCTCGTTTTCGGTTTCCGCATTTTCACCTGTGGCCGACCGGTCAATCATTTCTCTGCAAAAAGAATTCATTTTTACCAGTTCCAGTTCTGAAAGATCCTGGAGAACCTGGTATTGCAGGAATTTTTTTCCCCTGTGGAAGAGCGTCACAAAATCATTGCGCACCACAACATCTTCCAGCGTTTGCCAGTCTACAAGGTACTCGCGGTAAGTGCCGGGAATGACAATGCCTTTTTCCGTTAATTGAAGCAGCGTGTCCTTAAATACCCGTTTTTCAGAAAAGAATAAAATCAGCGTAAGGAATCCCCAGATAAAAAGCCCGATATAATCCATACTTTGCCCTATGCGCATCATCAAAAACCCAAAGCTGAAAAAAGTAACCGTCTGTAGCAGGCGAAGTCCGGAATTGTGCTTTGCCGTAATATCTACACGGTTCCGGAAAAACGCATAGAACAATGACATAACACCCACCAGCAAAAAGGGCAGAAGTGGTACAAGGCTGCTACCAAAGAGATAATTGTAGAGATCGAATGACTTTATGAGCAGGAAAAATCCTACGATGGCATGCACCAGGCTTGTGCTCCGCCGGCGTCTGTCCATTCCTTCAATTTTTACTGCTATCGTGTACATTGTTTACGCTTGTTTTCAGGGTGTATTGAGGGTGATAGTGGAATATTGAGATATTGTGATATTTCATTTCCAATTCTGGCGGCAGTAGTTTTTGATTGAACGAACCAAAGGTGTCTTACTATCGCAATATCAATTATCTACTATCCAATTTCCATTATCCTTCAGGATTAGACGCCACCATCATATTGCACAGTTTGAATAAAACCCGTGCACCCACATTGGCATCCCATCCGTTTTCACTGGTGCTCACCTCACTCAGGTCAAAACCAATGATCTGTTTGCCGGATTTGATCATCTTGTCAAACAGGTAAAAAACCTGTTCTGTTTCAAAGCCGCCTTGAACAGGCGTACCGGTGTTGGGACAAAGCTTCGGATCCAGGCCATCGATATCAAAGGAGATGTAAACCTTTTCCGGCAGGTGGTCAATCACTTCTTCCACTATCTGTTTAAAGCTTTCTCCTTCGTATTGCCGCACCCGGATTTCTCTATCAAAATATGTGCGGATCCGTTCTTTATTCTGCTGGATATATTCATGTTCACCCAGCGAATAGTCGCGGATACCCATCTGTACCAGTTTGCTCAGTTGCGGAATTTCCCGCAGGGCATTGTACATGATACTGGCATGCGAGTACACAAAACCTTCATAAGCTTCCCGCAGGTCGCAATGTGCATCGATCTGGATAATACCAAAATCGCCATACTTCTCAGCCAAGGCCTTCATATAACCCAGTGGTGTACTGTGATCGCCACCCAACACACCCAGCAGTTTGCCGCTGTCGAGGATAGCTTTTGACTGGTTGTACACCCAGTCGTTCAAAAAAAGGCTGCCTTCATTCACCTCTTTCAGGGTGCGGCACATAAACTGGTTATCGGTAACAATTTCGCCTTTGGAGATGTAATCAATGTACAACTCGGCTTCTTTACGGAGGTAATCACTTTTCAGCAACACCTTCTTATCGGTTTCCCTCAGGTAAAAGCCTTGCTGCCAGCTGTCCGGATAGGCGGGATCAAACAGGTCCACCTGCAGGGAAGCGGTCATAATTTGCTCTGCGGAACGGGCCGTACCGGATCCAAAACTTACCGTTACTTCCCAGGGAATGGGTAAGATGGTGAGGCGGGCATCTTCCTCGGAAAAAGGCAGACCAAATACGTTGTTATTTGGGTTGCCGGCACTATTGGGGTCAAATGTTGAAAGATCAACCATGCGTTTGAATTAAAAAGGGGAACAAAGTTAAACGTGAATACTGTACCGGCAATACGCTGAACGGAATTCTAATAACATTCACATCTCAGCGGTTTTGTGGGCTAGTATGTTCAGGCAGCAACCATTTTGCAGCCGATGACAATCCATGTTGAAAGAATAACAGTTCATCTTTTTTGCGCACCTGTTTTTAATTTGTGAAAACTACCTTTCGTGAGGAAAATCACTCTTTTCCTAACGGTCAGCGGTTGAATTTGCTCTACCTTTGCCATTGCCATATTTAAAGCATATGAAGAAGCTCCATATTGTACTGCTTGTCTTGGTGGTTTCAGGAATCGTTGGAATGTCGTTTTTTATTAAAGACCTGACAACCCAGGAAACTTTCCAAACCGCCCAAAAGAAGAAAGACAAGTATGTCGTTATCAAGGCTAAGCTTGATAAAGAAACACCCATCGAATACGATGCCGTCAAAAACCCGAACCTGACCGTTTTTTATGCTCTGGACGCAGATGGTGAACGCCGCAAAGTTGTGTACAACAATGCCAAGATCACTGACATGGAGCGTTCGGAGGGTTTGGATTTGAATGGTTATATGCGTGACGGCTATTTCGAATGCAATAAGATCCAAACCAAATGTCCTTCCAAGTACAAGGACGATATGAAGGCAGCCGAAAAAAACCTGCCCTACACCACTACTCAATATTAATGTTCAATGAATTACATAGGTGAGCACTTATTACCGGGGCAGCTTGGTCATTTCTTTATACTCTTATCGCTGGTCAGCTCCCTGGGCGCCACGGTAGCTTATTTTCTGCATGTACAGTCGAAGGCCGACGTGCAAAAAGCCGGTTGGCGCAAGCTGGCCCGTATTTTCTTTTTTGCCGAGGTGATTTCCGTCTTTGCCATATTCGGAATCCTGTATTACATCATCAGCAATCACTATTTCGAATACAAATATGTTTGGCAGCACAGCAGCCGGTCACTTGAGCCCAAATACCTGCTGAGCTGTTTCTGGGAAGGACAGGAAGGTAGCTTCCTGCTTTGGAGTGTATGGCACTGTGTGTTGGGGCTGTTTGTCATCTGGAAAGAAAAGCAGTGGGAAGGCCCAGTGATGGCTGTTATCTCCTTTGCCCAATTCCTGTTGGCTACAATGTTGGTGGGTTTTACCGACCTGCACATTGGCTCCAATCCCTTTGTGCTGATGCGCAACTCCGGTATGCTGGACAATGCACCTGCCTTCTTCGACATGACGGGATCTATCCGCCAGGATTATCTTTCGCTGATCAAAGACGGTAACGACCTGAACCCTCTCCTGCAGAACTATTGGATGGTGATTCATCCGCCGGTTCTTTTCCTGGGCTTTGCTTCGGTGCTGGTTCCCTTTGGTTTTGCCATCGGTGGCTTGTGGACAAAAAAATACGGCGAGTGGACAAAAGCAGCGCTTCCATGGGCCCTTTTTTCAGCGGCTGCACTGGGTACCGGTATCATGATGGGTTCTGCCTGGGCTTACGAGTCGCTGAACTTTGGCGGATACTGGGCCTGGGACCCGGTGGAAAATGCTTCTCTTGTACCCTGGATGGTGATGGTGGCGGGTATTCACACCCTTGTCATTTACCGCCACACCGGCAATGCCCTGCGTACAACCTACCTGTTTTTTATTCTTTCGTTCTTGCTGGTCTTGTACTCAACTTACCTGACCCGCAGTGGTGATTTGCAGGATACGTCCGTACATGCCTTTACAGGTGAAGGCATCACCAAATGGCATCTTCGTGTGTTTTTACTGGCTTTTGCCCTGCCTTCTTTTGTGTTGTTTTTTAATCGGTATAAGACCATTCCTTTTATAGCTAAGGAAGAAGAAGCTTCTTCCCGCGAATTCTGGATGTTCATTGGCTCACTGGTCCTGTTCCTTTCGTCCCTGCTGATCATTGCCATGACCTCCATTCCCATTGTCAACAAGCTGGCTTCGCTTTTTACCGAAGAGCAATTATTCACGCCATTGGCTGTGGGAGAGGACGCTGCGTATTCGTACAACCGCATCCAGGTTTTTGTCGCCGTGATCATTGGCCTGCTGACAGGTATCGGTATGTATTTTAAATACCGTCAAACTGCGGGCAGCTTTATGAAAAAGCTCATCCTCCCGGCCCTTATCGGGTTGACAGCAGGTGTGCTGGTGGTGATTTTCGGCGATGTGGATTACCGCGAAAAAACAGCTGGTTTCATGGTTGCCATCTGGTTTGCTGTGGTGGCTGCCGTATTTGCACTGGTGGCCAATGCCGGGTACATCATTACCGGGTTGAAAGGTAATTTAAAGCGGGCCGGCGGCGCCATCAGCCATGTAGGCTTTGCCATGCTGCTGGTAGGTATACTGATTTCTTCTTCCAAAAAAGAAGTGCTTTCCTATAACACTTCCGGCATTTTCATGGACTTTGGTTCTGAGAGCAAAGAAAAGCCTGGTGAAAACCTTACGCTGATCAAAGATGTGAAAACCGACATGGGTAAATACTGGGTGACGTATGAAAAAGATTCGGTTCATGCCGAAAAGCCGCTCTGGTATTATCACCTGCGTTTTGACCGGAAAGATGGCAAGGAAAGTTTTGTATTGACCCCGAATGCCTTTGTCAATTATAAAAACCAGGAAGGGCTGATGGCCAACCCGGATTCGAAGCATTACTGGGATCATGATATTTTCACTTACATTACTTCGCTGCCTGACCCGGAAAAAAACAAGGATACCACTTCGTTCAAAACCATCAAGGCACAGTTAGGCGATACGGTTTTTTACTCGAAAGGATATGCTATAGTAGAAGATGTGGCTTCCTTCCGGAACATTCCCAATGTGCAATTGAACCAGAACGACAGTGCATCGGTTGCGACATTGAAGTTTTATGCGAAAACAGGTTCCATCTATACAGGCCGTCCCATCCTGATCAATAAAGACGGCGGTGCCTTTCCGCAACCCGATACGCTAACAGCGGAAAACCTGGTGGTGCAGTTGCAGAAAGTTGACGGGAAGAACCTGGAACTCGGCGTTAAAGAATCAGATGCCCTGATGCAGTATGTAACACTAAAAGCTTACATTTTCCCTTATATCAACCTGGTTTGGGCGGGTACGATCCTGATGACGATTGGTTTTATCATCAGTATGTTCTACCGGCGCCAGCAAAGCCAATTGGCTTCAAAAAAACTGAAGGTTTACCGTAAGGAGGAAAGAGAGGTGGAGGTGTAGAATAGGGGTAAAAAAATAGAGGGACATGCCGCCGGCATGTCCTTTTTTGTTTCAAAACGTTCTAAGCAAACCCGGTAAAAATTTTTATAGATTGCAAACAGCGTCTTAAAGTAAAAACCTGTCTATTGTAAAAGCCGTTTCGTTGCTTATTTTTAGGAATGCGCCGCCATAATCTATTCATCCTGTTTTTTGTGCTGTGTACCTTTTTCGGAAGTGCACAGGAAGCGCCTGCCACGCAGGGCAAATGGGGGCGGAATGATACGATCCTTGTAAAAGCTATCATTATCGAAGGCGAAAGTTTCCCCTACAGCGAAATGGAGCCTGTGTATATCACAAACGGTTCGTACGAAAAAATGGTGAAGCAGATAGCGGCTTACAATCGTCTGCGCAATGCTGTATATGTCACCTATCCATATGCCCGAACGGCGGGTGTAACCATCAATGAAATCAATGCACGGCTGATTGGGATTGACAGCAAAGGCGAACGAAAAAAGATCATCAAGAGCAAGGAAAAGGAATTGCGTAAGCAGTTTACGGATCCGTTAACCAACCTGTCTGTTTACCAGGGCAAGGTGTTGATGAAACTGGTAAACCGCCAAACCGGGAATAACTGTTACGAGATCGTCAAGGAATACAAAGGCGGATTGCAGGCCCGTTTTTATCAAACTGTTGCCTTCTTTTTTGGTTCAAGCTTAAAACAGCCATACGACTGGCAAAACGATGAAACCGATAAGCAGATTGAGGCCATTGTACGGGAAATCGACGCCGTTTGGTATGACAATCCATTTAAACCGGGTATCCGTCCGACAAGTAAATTATAAGCGTCTTTTTGGAAAATCAACCCAACAATAATCCTAATTGCGCCACACCCGTATGGTGCTTGGCTTCATGTTCCAGCAACCATTTTTTTCGCCATAACCCACCGGCATAACCCGTTAACGAACGGTTGGAACCAATTACCCGGTGACAGGGAATAATGATGGCAAGATTGTTCTTCCCATTAGCCGAAGCTACCGCCCGGATGGCTTTCAGGTCGCCGTACTGCATTGCCAGTTGATGATAACTGATGGTTTTGCCAAACGGGATCATGTAAAGCAGTTCCCACACCTTTTGCTGAAAGGGAGTGCCGGGCTGCGCCAGTGGAAGGTTAAAGGTTTTTCGTTTCCCCGAAAAATATTCATCCAACTGCATGAGACAGGATTGAAGCAAGGGGTGGCTCTGGTTTTCCGCAGTACTTGTTTCCGCTGTAAATAACACGGCTGTTACATGATCATCGGAACATTGTATCTCTAAAGGACCAAGAGGAGAATGGTAAACCGCTGTGTGCATGGCTATCCAATTTTTAGCCCATTAGAAACCGGCTTTTTGGGCGACAATAAAACTACGTGATTCTCTTCATCATAAATTCCTAATACAAGGCATTCGCTCAGGAAACCGGCAATATTTTTTGGTGGGAAGTTGACAACGGCAATCACCTGTTCACCAGCTAAACTTTCCAACTTATAATGGTTAGTGATTTGCGCTGAGGAGCGCTTGATACCCATGGGACCAAAATCTATTGTCAGCTGATACGCAGGTTTTTTTGCTTTGGGAAACGGATTGGCTTCGATGATCGTGCCCACCCTGATGTCGATCTTTTCAAAATCCGGCCAGGTGATTTGTTCCATGCCGCGAAGATAAGATGTGTGGATGTGCAGATAGGAGGATACGCAAATGTGCGAATGTGTAGATATGTGTAAGCGATTGAGTTTGCCCTTTTAAAAAATGCAGATGAAACTATCGAAGAATTGTCATGTGCAACAACCAAACGGCCGCAACATCATACGTGGAAAAGCCTTCCATCCGCAAATCAGCATATTTGTATATCCGCACATCAATCAATCAGTTCCGCCAGTTTCATCAGCTCATCCTTTTTATACTTTTCTTTTTCTGTATCAAAACAACGGGAAGTTTCTTCCAGCAGCTGCTGGATTATTTTTTTGTTGGGCAGCGGCTTAAAATAGGAGTGTACCGGCGGCACTGATATGCGCTTGAAATAACTTTCAATATCCTTGTGGGTAAACACCATGCCACTAGAGGGGTCAATATAGAATTCTATCCTGGAAGCATAGTCCTTGCTATCCTCTTCGCCATATCCCGGTTTGAAATAAGCCAGTACAAACTGTTTGGGAATGCTGATAGCTTTTACCGGGATGTCGAGCAGTTCGCAAAGTAGCACATAGATGATCCCGCAGGTCAGTTGATTGCCCCGTTTGGCCTCCAGCACTTTATGAATAAAAAATTCATTGGCTTCCTGGTGATTGATCTCTGTGCCTTTCAGCCCATAATAACTGTACAGGATACCTGTAACAATACGGATCTGCTCCAGCGGCGTGAGGTAGGCATTCAACTCCAGCCATATGTTGCGGCGCACCTTTTCCACTTCAAGCAATACCGGCGATGTTGTCAGATCGGGGTATTGAAATTTGGAAACGAGCAGCGAGCCTACTAACAGGTCGTGATGACCCGATAGCGTCCATTGGCGAAAATCTTCCGTAAGATCATTGTAATGAAGGCGGTGAATGATGGTTTCAATCCGCTCCTGTATTTGCTCGTCGGGTGAGTTTTCCCAAAGGTGCTCCAGGTTGGGAATAATCGGCTTTCCATAGTCCAGCAACTTGCTGGAAACGGCGCCAAACACTTCATTATCGGGATCATCTAACAGTTTAAAAAGGGCCCATATTTCGGCGGATTCTTTCATAGTCCTCCTTTCAGATATCAAGCAACACAAATCACTTTAAAGTAAAGCAACAATAGCATACCAAATACAAGCCAACCTTATACTTGTTACCCTTTTTTGCTTTTGGAAGCTGCTTTTTTGGTCGCCGTCTTTTTGGCTGCAGCTTTTTTTGCCGGTGCCTTTTTTGCGGCAGCTTTCTTGGCAAATGCATCAGGCACCTGGGCTGTTATCATTTTCTTTACCTCGTCTAAAGATAGAGCAGATACTTCCTCGGGTGTATATTTTTCGCCACCTTCTTTTCTACCCAATTTCAACATTTTTTTGCCGAAACGGATAAAGGCGCCCCAACGGCCATTTTCGATACTGATCTTTTCGGCTGGCCATTGCTGTATGTAGCGGTTGGCTTCTTTGTCGAGCTTTTTTTCAATCAGCTCATTCACGTCCTGCTGCGAAAGATTATCAAAATTGTATGCTTTGGGAACATTCACATACAGGTCGCCCCATTTAATGAAAGGTCCAAATCTGCCTTTGCCTTTTGTTACAGGTTGACCCTGATACTCTCCGATAGGTGCATCGGCCACTTGTTTTTGATTGATCAGTTCAATAGCACGATCCAACTCAATTTCCAGCGGTTCTTCTCCCTTGGGAATAGAAACAAAACTGTCACCCCATTTTACGTATGGCCCAAACCGGCCCACACCGATAGAGACTTCCTGCCCCTCGTATTGTCCCAGTGTTTTCGGCAGTTGGAAAAGCGCAAGTGCTTCATCCAGCGTAATGGTTTCAATACTTTGCGACGCTTTCAATTTGGCAAAGCGGGGTTTTTCTTCATCGTCTGTACGGCCAATCTGCACCATCGGGCCATACCTGCCCATGCGGGCAATCACAGGTTTTCCTGTTTGTGGGTCGGTGCCCACTTCCCGTTCGCCGCTGATACGTTGGGCGGTTTCAATGGTTTCATCTACATCTTTTTTAAAAGGATTGTAGAAGTCATCGATCATTTTGCTCCAGCGCATTTTGCCACGGGCAACTTCGTCAAATTCATCTTCAATGCGGGCCGTGAAACTATAATCCATGATATCATCAAAATGCTGTTTCAGGAAGTCCGTAACCACTAATCCAAGGTCAGTAGGGAAGAGCTTTCCTTTTTCGGCGCCGGTATTTTCCGATTCTGTTTTTTTCGTGATCGTGTCATTCGCCAGGCGAAAGACATTATAATTCCGTGGCACTCCTTCTTTATCCCGCTTTTCTACATAGCCTCTTTTTAATATGGTAGAGATAGTTGGAGCATACGTGGAAGGACGGCCGATGCCCAGTTCTTCCAGCTTCTTTACCAGCGAAGCTTCGGTATAGCGGGGGAGCGGACGGGTAAAGCGCTCAATAGCTTTCATTTCTTTAAAGTCCAGCACCTGGCCTGCACGCAACGGGGGAAGCATGCTGCCTTGGTCTGCGCCTGCCGGAGAATCTCCATCCTGATCTTCATCGTCCACATCTTCGCGGTACACTTTTAAAAAGCCCTCAAATTTCAGCACTTCGCCTTCGGCTGTGAGCTCGGCGCCATTGGTAGAAACGCCAATTTTGGCAATGGTTTTTTCCAGTTCCGCATCGGCCATTTGGGAGGCCATGGTGCGTTTCCAGATCAGTTCATACAAACGGCGTGTATCCGGATCTTCAACGGAAGTATTGCTCATGTACGTAGGACGGATGGCTTCGTGGGCCTCTTGTGCAGACGCATTTTTATTTTTATACTGACGGCCTTTGTGATAACGATCGCCGTACGAGTTATGGATCGCTCCCCGAATGTCATCCATGGCTGTCTGGCTCAGGTTCACACTATCCGTACGCATGTAGGTAATCTTACCGCTTTCGTAAAGCTTTTGCGCCAGCAACATGGTGCGGCTTACGCTGTAACCCAGTTTGCGGCTGGCTTCCTGCTGCAGGGTTGAGGTAATGAACGGCGCAGCAGGTGAGCGGCGGGTGGGTTTTACCTGTACATCTTTTACTTTATAGCTTGCGCCAATACATTCTTTCAGAAACTTCTCGGCGTCTTCTGCTTTGGAAAAACGGGTGCCTTCAGCCTTAAAAGAAACCGTGCGGTTGGTTGCATCCGGTGCAGTAAAGATGGCTTCTATTTTATAGGCGCTTTGAACATTAAATGCATTGATCTCCCGTTCCCGTTCGGCAATCAGGCGTACGGCTACGCTTTGCACCCGGCCGGCACTAAGGTTGTTCTTTACACTTACCTTTCGCCACAGTACGGGGCTTAATTCAAAACCAACTATACGATCCAGTACACGGCGGGCCTGCTGGGCATTTACCAGGTTCATATCCACCGTTCTCGGATGCTCCACGGCCGATTTGATTGCAGGCTTGGTGATCTCATGGAAGACAATGCGTTTGGTTTTTTCAGGATCCAGACCGAGGACTTCGCAAAGGTGCCAGCTGATGGCTTCTCCTTCACGGTCCTCATCCGTTGCCAGCCAAACTTCCTTGCTGCGTTTGGCAATGCTCTTTAATTCACTGACCACTTTTTGCTTTTCATCCGGCACGACGTAACGGGGACGGTAATTATTTTTTATATCGATGCCCATGTCATCCTTCTCCAGGTCACGAATGTGCCCGAAGCAGCTTTTTACTTCGAAATCAGGGCCTAAAATCTTCTCAATGGTTTTTGCTTTCGCTGGCGACTCTACGATCAACAAATTCTTCGGCATATGCAATTTTTGGGGTCGTTTTCTACTTCCCGAACATGCAAGTATAAGGCAAATTCAATTTATGAAGGGATGATAGCGTTGGTGCTTTCCTAAAATTTTTAGTTTTCAGGTCTTGTTGTTCTACAATTTTCTTGTGCCGGTTGGAACGACACGTGGTGAGATGAACAATTCAAAAAAATTATTTCTTGGCTAGTTTTCCAATAGCACCTGCCAGTTTTTTGGCCCATTTGGTGTAGGCTTTGGCAGAAGGGTGCAGTCCATCGGAAGCAATGTAGTCTTCCTTTTCTTTTGCCTTGCGGAAATCGGCCGTGATCTCGATATAAGGCACTTTGTACTGGATGCAGAGCGCTTTGCTCAGGTTATTATAGGCATCGATCTCTTTACTGATTTTGGGGCCATCTTTTTCTTTTGCAAAAGGTGTTACGCTATAATCGGGAATAGAAAGCACAAAGCAGTGAGTTGTTTTTCCACCTGCCAACTCAATGCTCCGGTTCAAGAGCGATTCAAACTGTTGTTTGTACGCTACAATACTTTGTCCGCGGTATTGATTGTTCACCCCAATCAGCAGGCTCACAAAATCATATTTTGGTGCAAAGCTGTAATCAACCATGCCCCCCTGGAGTTCAGCGGTTGTCCACCCGGTTTTGGCAATGATCTCCGGTGCAGACATTTTAAAACCCTGCTTACGCAACATTTGAACCGTTTGATAAGGAAAACTTTCCTGCAGCAAAACGGCTTCACCAATCGTGTACGAATCGCCTAAGGCCAGGTAGGTATAGGTTCTTTGCATGGTTATGGTTTACGTCAAAAATAAAACCTCATGAATCAAAGTGGTTTTTTCACTTAAAAAAACGCCATGATGGTTTTGATAGAATTTGCGTCTTTATAAATTCTACGATGTCCTAATCCTTCAGTAATAACAAACCTGAAGTTGGGATAGTTCTTTTGAATGATCGGTTCTACATCAGCAAACGGTGTTTGCAGATCCAGCTTGTCCTGCAAAAAAAGTACCTGCGCTTTGATCTGTGCGGATGCTCTTGCCACCGAATACCACGAAAGCGGTTTACCATTGGCTTCCTCAACCAGTTGTTGGAATTCCTTCTTGACCTCTTCGTCCGGTTTCACAACATGAAAGAAATTTTTCATGGCACGTTCCGATTCGGTAGCCGGGGCAATAAAGACAACTTTCCAAGACTCATCATGCGGCATTTCTTCCAGTGCAAGGCTCAGGGCAAGCCCGCCAAACGAATGGGTAATAAAATTTGTGACGGGGCCATACACCTGCAGAATGTGATGAATAAAGTTCTTGTAGTCCACCGCATTGATGATCTTTCCACCGCTGCGCCCATGGGCTGGTGCATCAAAGGCCAGCACCTCGTAACCTTTTTTTATCAGCGGCTGAACGTATTTATCAAAATTAACAGCGCTTGATTCAAAGCCATGTAAGATGAGTACATTTTTTTCCTGCGGATGGTTCCACCTGTAGCCATAAATTGGTAGGTCCTGAAACTGAAACTGGAGGTCCTCTGCTTTTTTAAAAACAGGCGGCAGGTCTTTTTTTACACGGGTGGGAGGAGTCGTAAAAATTTCGAATGCTTTTTCTGCCGCTTTGCGTTTTGAAACTTTGCCCAGTAAAGCCAGCTTGGTGCGGATGTATCGAACGGCCAATCGTTTTGCCAATGACATGTATGAATAAGGATTTAGTGTTCGAAGGTAAATCAAAGCTGTTGCATAACCTTTCTGCGGATTGGCACAATCGTACACCATTGTACGAAATCAGCGAACTTCGTTTTGATTCCAATTGCTTAGATCGAACGTGAAACCATATGGATATTGTTATTATCGGCACAGGAAATACCGCTACCATTCTGGGAAAAAGACTGAAAGGTGCCGGTCACAAAATTTTACAGATAGTAGGCCGCGATAGGTCTGCTGCCAGCCTGTTGGCCGATGCCCTGGATGCGGATGCAAGCAGCAACCGGGGGCCGATAACTGATGCGGCAGAGCTTTGCATACTGGCGGTTTCAGATGCGGCAATTACTCCAATTGTCAACCAGCTTCCATTTCCTGCAAATGCTATCCTTGTCCATACCGCGGCTTCGGTTTCATTGGATGTGCTGAAAGGAAAAGCTGCAAACATTGGCGTGTTCTATCCGTTGCAAAGCCTGAAAAAAGAGGTAGAGGCTCTTCCTGAGATACCCATTGTGATTGATGCAAATAATGAAGGAACTCTACAACAATTGAACGTGCTGGCACAAACAATTACACACCATATTTATACAGCCAATGATGAACAGCGACTGCGGTTGCACATGGCTGCGGTAATGGTGAACAATTTTACCAACCATCTTTATACGCTGGTAGAAGATTATTGCAATAAAGAAGGGTTGGATTTTCACCTCCTGCAACCCCTGATCCGGGAAACGGCATCGCGGTTAAAAGAGATTTCGCCTTCCTTTGCACAAACAGGACCTGCGGTTCGCAATGACTCGGCAACCATTGATAAACACCTTGCACTTTTAGAGCACTATTCGCAGCTTAAAAAGATGTATCAGCTATTTACAGAGAGTATACAGCAACATCGCTGAACCTTTCCGCTGCAAAGGAATTCCCTCGCCATCAAGGCAGCCCTGGCAGCAAACATTGGGATTATGGTGCTATTTTCGCCACTTCCCGCTTTATATTTTGCGTATGAATGTATTGGAAGTTTTTAAGGATGTCACCACGTTTGTATTTGATATTGATGGGGTGATGACGGATAGCACGGTGCTGTTGCTGGAGAATGGGTTGCAGGCAAGACAAATGAATATTAAAGACGGGTTGGCCCTGCAGATGGCCATGCGAAACGGTTATAAGGTTATGGTAATCTCCGGCGGTACGTCGGAGCCGGTGATCCGCCGCCTGCAATACCTTGGCATCCGGGAAATTCATTTAGGGCTGATCGATAAGCTTAAATTTTTTGAAGGTATCCGCAACCAATATAACCTGGAGTGGAAAGAAATTTTATACATGGGCGATGACCTGCCGGACATTCCTGTGCTGGAAAAGGTGGGCTTACCCTGTTGCCCCGATGATGCCGTGCCGGAAGTAAAAGCTGTTTCCAAATATATTTCATCTATCAGCGGCGGAAGGGGCTGTGTACGTGATGTAATTGAAAAAGTGCTGAAGTTGAATGACCACTGGAAGTATACACCTGAAGTTTCGTCACGCTAACCAAATTGCATGAATCTTGGCAGTGCCTTTTTACGTCTTGTCCGCTGGTCTAACCTGGTCTTTATTATATTGACGCAGGCACTTTTTTACTGGTGCGTTTACTACCAGTTGTATGGCGAACATAATTTCAGGCGTTTTATTCTCCTGGTACTGGCTTCTGTTTTTATAGCAGCCGCCGGGTATATTATCAACGATTATTTTGACCTGAACATCGACCAAATTAATAAGCCAACAAAAAATGTTATTGACCGTATTATTCACCGCCGCTGGGCCATTATCTGGCACCTGGTGCTGAGTTTTTTGGGTGTTGTACTCACGGCCATTGCCGTAGGAATGGCGTATTGGTACCTGGTACTGGCCAACATTGTCTGTGTGATCCTTTTGTGGTTGTATTCCACCTCCTTCAAGCGACAACTGCTGATCGGTAATGTTGTCATTTCACTGCTGACGGCATGGACCATCCTTGTTTTCTTTTTTGCTTTGTCAGACCCGGATCATGCAATCAATTCTACCGATCCGCTGTCGGTGAAATTCTTTCGCATTTCCATATTATATGCCGGTTTTGCTTTTATTATTTCCCTGATCCGGGAAGCAATCAAGGACATGGAAGATATTAAAGGCGACTTGCGCTATGGTTGTAAAACACTTCCCATCGTTGCGGGCATTCGCACCACGAAAGTGTATGTGGCTATCTGGATTGGTGTACTGATTGCCACGCTGCTGATCTTACAGTTTTATGTGTTGCAGTTTGGCTGGATATTATCTGTGCTGTATGCAGTGGCATTTGTGATTGTGCCGCTTTTTTTAGCGTTAGCTAAATTGCGCCGGGCTACCCGCACAGCAGATTTTGCAGCCCTTAGCAGCCGCACAAAATGGATCATGCTGACCGGTATTTTATCCATGCTCTTTTTCCTGTTTTATTTTTAAGTATGACAAAGATTGTATTGGCATCGCAGTCGCCGCGCCGCAAACAACTGCTGCAGTGGGCCGAAGTGGATTTCGAAATTATTATCGAACCAACAGAAGAAACCTACCCGGAAGGTTTGGTGCCAGAAGAAGTGGCGGTGCACATTGCCCGGCAAAAGGCAAGGGCTGTGCAAGGCAAAACACAACAGATCATACTTGCTGCCGATACCATTGTTGTATTGGGCAATGAGATCATTGGAAAACCAAAGAGCAGGGAAGATGCCGTTCATATCCTGCAAAAACTCAGTGGTGCACATCACAAGGTCATCACCGGTGTGGTGATCGTTCAGGGTGAAAAAGAAATTTCGTTTGCAGATGTTACCGATGTGGAGTTTCACCCCCTGACAAAGGAGCAACTGGAATTTTATGTTGATAAATACCAGCCATACGACAAAGCCGGTGCTTATGCAATACAGGAATGGATTGGCGTGGTGGGCATTAAATGCATTAATGGTGATTTTTACAATGTTATGGGACTGCCGGTGAGCAGGGTGGTGCAGGCACTGGAAAAATTCTAATGTCTGTTATCAGATAGATAATTTTCTTAACTTGTTGCAATGACTGAAAAACTGCTCCAGTTTATCTGGCAATTTGGTTATTTCAACAATACCAACTTAACCACAACCGACAGCGAAAAACTTTCTATTCTTTTTGCAGGTAACCTCAATACCAACGGTGGTCCTGATTTTTCCGCGGCAAAAATCCGCATTGGCGAAACCACTTTTTTTGGCAACATAGAGCTTCACCTGAAAACATCGGATTGGGAAAAACATGGTCACGAAAGCGACCGCCAATACGGCAATGTAATCCTGCACGTTGTATTCCGTCACGATAAACAGTTGGGGCATGCCATACCTGTTCTGGAACTGGAGTCAAGGATTTCTTCCGTTTTGCTGCAACGCTATGCTGACCTGATGCATACCGAAAATTTTATTCCTTGCGGATCATCTGCAGCATCGGTGCCGGAACTGGTATGGATAGCGTGGAAAGAACGCCTGCTTGCCGAGCGGCTGGCACGCAAATCTGGTTTTATCCTGGACCTCCTGGAGCAAAACAACTATCATTGGGAGGAAACATTCTGGTGGTTGCTGGCCCGCAATTTTGGGATGAAGGTGAACAGCGATGCATTTGAAGCCGTTGCCAGGTTGCTTTCCATTACGCAACTGGCAAAACACAAACACTCCATTCACCAGTTAGAGGCCCTTCTTTTTGGGCAGGCCGGGTTGCTGCAAACAGCTTTTGAAGACGATTATCCCCGTATGCTGCAACGCGAATATGCCTTTCTGCAAAAAAAGTTATCGCTGCAGCCGGTTTCTGTGCCGCTGCAGTTTCTCCGGATGCGGCCGGGCAACTTTCCGACAATAAGGCTATCGCAACTGGCGGCACTCATTCAGCAATCGTCACACATATTTTCCAGGGTGCTGGAAGCCGGCACCCTTGCCGAGGTAAGCCTGCTTTTCGAGGTAACGGCAAATGATTTCTGGCACTACCACTACACCTTTCACCTTGCATCGCCATTCAAGCCCAAAACCCTGGGTGCAGAAAGCATTCAAAACATTATCATCAATACCATTGCCCCTGTTTTGTTTGCCTATGGCATGCACCACGGGCAGGAGGAATACAAGGACAAGGCACTTCGCTGGCTGGCAGCGCTGGCAGTAGAGAAAAACAGCATCACCAGGGGATTTGCCCATTTAGGGATAGAATCCAAAACTGCTTTTGATTCACAGGCACTTATCGAACTCAAAAACGAATACTGTTCCCATAAAAAATGCCTGCACTGCGCAGTAGGCAACAATATTTTAAAACGGGAAGCATACCGGGCGGCAGAACCGACATTGGGAAATGAAAGGGTAGGAAACTAACCGCCAAAGCGTCTTCTTTTCCACTATTTTTCGAATTTTCTCTTTTTTCTTGCAGCAAAAGAGATTGCAGGGGATTTTTTATACATTCCTTTAACCCCAAACGCCAAACTCCATACAACGAACTATACCCCGATTCCCTTATTTTTGCGACTCAAATTTTTTAGCTTGGCTACAAAATACACCAAAGAGACCTACCTGTACTGGTACGAGCTGATGCAGCTGATTCGCCAGTTTGAACTGATGGCTGAAGAGAAATACAAAATGGAAGGCAAGATTCGCGGCTTTTTCCACGCCTATGTAGGGCAGGAAGCATTGGCTGCCGGATGTATGACCGCTACCAAACCCGAAGATTCGTTCATCACTGCTTACCGCGACCACGGCCTGGCTATCGCCAAAGGCGTTTCGGTAAACTCCTGTATGGCCGAACTGTATGGCAAAGCCACGGGTTGTGCCAAAGGCAAAGGCGGCAGTATGCACTTCTTTGGTAAAGACGTGAATTTCTTTGGTGGTCACGGTATCGTGGGTGCGCAGATCGGCACCGGTGCCGGTTTGGCCTTCGCTGAAAAATACAAGGGTACCGATGCCGTTTGTCTGACATTTTTTGGTGATGGCGCTGCCCGCCAGGGAATGTTGCACGAAACCTTTAATATGGCCATGACCTGGAAGCTGCCGGTGATATTCATCTGCGAAAACAACAACTACGCAATGGGTACATCGGTAACCCGCACTTCCAATATCATCGACATTTACAAACTGGCCGATGCTTACGAAATGCCGGCCGATGTTATTGATGGCATGAGCACGGAGGCTGTACATGAAGGTGTTTCAAGAGCGGTGAAGAGAGCCAGAGAAGGGGATGGACCAACCTTGTTGGAGATCAAGACCTATCGTTACAAAGGGCACTCTATCTCCGACCCGCAGAAGTACCGCACCAAGGAAGAAGTGGAAGAATACAAGCAGAAAGACCCGATACAGTCGCTGCTGAAGACGATATACGACAATAAACTGGCAACCGAAGACGAAATCAGCACAATCAACGAAAGAGTGGACGCCGCCGTGGCTGAAAGTGTAAAATTTGCCGAAGAGTCACCCTGGCCGGATGATTCAGAGGTATACAAAGACATTTACGTAGATCAGGATTATCCATTTATTACCGACTAAAATTATCTCGTTAAAAACAACAATTTCAATGGCAGAAGTAAAAAGTGCACGTCCACACACCACCGAAAATGAAGCAGTCATCGATCGTGCAAAAGATTTTTGGGGCCGTTTTGGAAAGATCATCAGCATTGCGCTGGGCGCAGTTATCCTGGTGGTTGGCGGCATCCTGATATACAAAAATTTTATTGTTGGCCCGAAAGAGAAAAAAGCCAGCGATGCCATCTTCCGTGCACAGGAATATTATGCACAGGATTCACTGGACAAAGCACTGAACGGCGATGCACAGTATCCTGGATTTGAAAAAATCATCAGCCAGTATGGTGGTACCAAGGCTGGTGAACTGGCCCGTTTTTATGCCGGAAGCATTCACCTGAAAAAAGGCGCTTTCGACAAAGCCATCAGTCACCTGAAAGAGTTTGACACCGATGCGCCCCAGATCCAGGCAAGAGCTTACAAACTGTTGGGTGATGCCTATGCCGAGCAAGGGAAGGGCAAAGAAGCTATCGAGCAATACAAAAAAGCAGCAAACACCTTCCCGGAAGATGATGCAGCTGCTTCCGAAGCACTTTTTATGGCCGCTTACCTGGCTGACAGGGTTCTGAACGACAAGTCCCAGGCAACGGAACTGTATAAAAAAATCAAAACGGATTACAACCAAACACAATGGAGTTTTGAAGCCGACAAGTACCTGGCCCAAAACGGTGTTTACAGTGTAGAATAAACGTTTACCGTTTGCAGTTCACCGTCTCCTGCTATAAGCCAACAGTGAACTGCAAACAGCAAACTGCAAACTTTTTCTGAAGCATGGCAGATGTTGCGAACAGCAAACTTTTTGAACGTATCGAGGGCATCCGGAATGTAAAGGATGCCCTTGTTGTATTGGTGAAAACCGAATGGAACAGCGAAATTGTAGATAGCCTGGAAAAGGGATGTAAAAAAGTGCTGGAGGAATACAAGGTAAGCAGTCATACCATCGTGGTGCCTGGTGCTGTAGAATTGCCTTTTGCCATTCAGCAGTGCTGGGCCAGCAACAATGCACCCACGGCGTTCATTGCACTGGGTTGTGTGGTACGGGGCGATACACCGCACTTCGACTATGTTTGTCAGTCAGTAACACACGGCATTACCGAATTGAACCTGCAAATGCAGGTGCCCACCATCTTTGGCGTACTGACGGTAAACACCATGGAGCAGGCCCGGGAACGGATTGGTGGCATTCACGGCCACAAAGGCGAGGAGGCAGCCCTCACAGCGCTCAAAATGATGGTGCTTAACCAGCAATTAAAAGAAGGCAAATTCTGATGAATGAAAATTGATCTACAGTCAGTAGGTAATTTTAAACCATTTGATTGTTCATTATTGATTATTCATCACTCACAACTCACCATTCACCATTCACCACATGACTATCCAGCTTTTTGTTCCCTGTTTTGTTGATCAGTTGTACCCCGAGTCGGCGTTTAACATGGTTGCTGTTCTGGAAAAAGCAGGGTGCAATGTTCAATACAATCCCAAACAAACCTGCTGCGGCCAACCGGCTTTTAATGCCGGCTTCTGGGATGAATCAAGGTCCGTTTGTACTAAATTCATCAAGGACTTCAGCGGGGCCGAATACATCGTGGCGCCCAGCGCAAGTTGTGTCGGTTTTGTACGGAATTACTACAGTAAGTTGTTTGAGGGTTCGGCTTACCAGAACGATGCAAAGGCTGTTTCAGAAAACATTTTTGAGTTTACTGAGTTCCTTGTGAACAAACTGGGACAAACCAAATTCGGGGCTGAATTGAACGGCAAAGCCACTTACCATGATTCCTGTGCCGGCCTCCGGGAGTGCAGGATCAAGAACGAACCCCGCAAACTGCTGCAGAACGTAAAAGGCCTTGAATTGGTGGAACTGGAAGACGTGGAAACCTGCTGCGGATTTGGCGGAACTTTTTCCGTTAAGTTTGATCCTATCTCTATTGCCATGGCGGAACAAAAAGTTGAACATGCACTGGCTACAGGCGCCGAATATCTCATCTCCACAGACCTATCTTGTTTAATGCATTTACAGGGATATATCGACAATAAAAACTACAACCTGCGTACCATGCACATTGCCGATGTACTTGCTACAGGTATCAATAATCAATAATTATTAATTAATAATTATTGATTATTGAGGAATTCTTACACATCCAAACTGCCCTCAGCACCTTTTGCCAGCCGTTTGCCGGTTACAATTGATGCCGCTGCTTTCAGGAAATAAACCATTTTACCGGTTTCGTTATCCCAGTAATAACAATCTTCAGGTTTTACTTTTAGCAAAGCCAGGTTGGGATCGTCTGTGCCTTGGGAAAAATACACTTTCACCATGGGTGACCATTTGTCTTTGATCTGTTGTTTGTCGGTAACCACCGATGCAGTTCCCCATATATCCAGGTAACTGTCCTTTCCGGGATGGGCATACACCAGGTGTACATCTCGCTGTGATTCCACTTCTTCTACTTTAATGGAGCGGATATCGGTGTAAAACCAAAGGGTGCCGTCATCTTCCACATCTACTGTTGCCATTGGACGGGTGTGGGTATTGGCATCATCGCGGGTGTTGGTGATAAACATGCAGATGTTCACATCTTTCACCAGCGATTTAAATTTTTCCAACGCCTGTTCGTTCTGTAGGTTCTTTTCCATACTGATAAATTTCGGTTCGGCTAGTGCCAAAAACTTTATGCCACTCCAGAGGCTTGCACTGCTTTTTCCTGCAGTTTTTCTTCTGCAGCGCCTGCCGGTATCAAACCAATTTTTACCGAGTGCAGGATGGCTTCTTCACTGTGCCGGAAAAACAGGCAGGGAACACCTGCTGCCTCAATTTTGTACAATACATCCCGTACTTTTTCCCGGTTTTTGTCAAACACATCGCGGATATAGACGGCCAGTATCTGTTTCGGAAAGTGTTTGACGATGGCCTCGTAGATATAGGGATCCTGCTGCGAACTGTCGCCAAGCAGCACCACGCTATGGGTTGGAAAGGCCTGCATGATCCGAACAATGCGGGTAAATTTCGTCCCATGATTGTTTTGTCCTGTCTTCAGTAATTCTGAAAACCGTTTGAGCTGGCTCAGCAAGAAAATACCTCGAGGGATTTTATTGATGGCCGTAAATTCCAGGATATACTCATAAAGATTCCACTCGCTGCTCGAAACAAAAAAGAAAGGATTTGGCGCATCCGGAGTGGTGCCGGATTGGGCCAGGAGCTGGTAATGCCGTACAACACCTGCGAACGGTTGCCGGCTGCGGGCATTTTGTGTAAACAGTACCTGCAGCCGCTTGCGCAGGTTGGCCGAATGGGAAATCAAAAACGTATCATCAATGTCGGAAATAAACACAAATTGCGTTTCATAGGGAATAAAGATCCGGCCGGCTGATTTGGCCAGCAAAAAGTTATGACGGTAAGCTTTTACCATTACCGGAACCCAACCTTGTTCATAAGGTTCCGCATCTTCCCAAACCAGCTTGAAAAAGCCACCCTTATCGGTTTTGGCTTTATGGACCTTTCCTTTCCATTCTACCTGTACCTCCACGCCGGCAAAAGGCTTTACAAGAAATAGCCGCAGCAGGGATAATGTATTGCGGACAAAGCTCTGCCGATATTGTTTGCGGGGAAAAGGACTTAGTTTGAAAACATGCCCATATACCGTGATGCTTTTGTTGTGCCCATACCCATGATACACTTTTACAGTGGGTTCATCTGTAAGGCGCAACAGGTTCAGGAACCATTGCTTGAGTCCGCCTTTTTTACCCAAAACTATCTGGTCAGTTGTTTGCATATAAAAAGCCATACAAGAAACATGCAGAAGCTGAAAATATTATTTGTAATCAATCCCATCGCCGGCGGAAAGGAAAAGAAAGACTGGGAAACGGCCATTCGTGAATTCTTCAAGGATTCGGATTGTTTATTCGATTTTTTTATCCAGACAGGGCAGCAGGATTCTGCTTCTGTAAGGCATCACATTGACCGTATGCAGCCTGATATTGTGGCGGCTGTTGGAGGAGATGGAACTGTGAAAATGGTGGCCGAACTGATCAGAGATACATCCATAAAATTGGGGATTGTACCGGCCGGTTCTGCCAACGGACTGGCCAAAGAGCTGGGTATACCGGTAACTATCAACGAAGCCATTGATGTGCTCATGAACGGCGTAGAAAAAAAGATGGATGCCATTGAGATCAACAAAAAAGAACTTTGTTTTCACCTGAGTGATATTGGTTTAAATGCTTTTCTCGTGAAGCATTTCCAGAAATCTAAGAGCCGAGGCTTTTGGGGCTATGGACGGTTCCTGCTGAAAATGCTGTGGCACAAAAGAAAAATGCGGGTTGTTATTAAAACCGACGATGGCATTATCAAACGTTATGCGTATATGGTGGTGCTGGCCAATGCGGAAAAGTATGGTACCGGTGCGGTCATCAACCCCGAAGGAAGTGTAGCGGATGGGAAGTTCGAAATTGTCATTGTGCGCAAAATTCACCTGTTCGAGATCTTTAAAGCCATCACGGCCTGGAAATCATTTCACCCCGAAAGGATAGAAGTGGTACGAACAAAATCCGTGGCCCTTCAGGTACACCGCAAAACACCATTTCAGATTGACGGCGAATACATGGGCAGGATCAATTTCCTGGAAGCCGGGATAAAGCCTGCAATCGTTACAGTATTGGTGCCCAAAGCTTCTGCGTGAAATGGCACAGCTTTTTCATACGAAAACAATAAATAGTTCAATATGGATAATCTTGAATTAAGAGGCAAGTGGAACGAAGTAAAAGGAAAGGCGAAGCAGGCTCATGGCGACCTGACAGATGATGATGTACGCTGGGAAGAAGGAAAGGACGACGAATTCTTTGGCCGCATGCAGCAGAAGCTGGGCAAAACAAAAGATGAAGTGGTAGATTGGATTCGTTCTATTGGCCGATAATCGTTTTTTCAAACGTCAGAAATCAGCGTAAAAGTCTTTTTATTCGGAAGGCTTGTTTTCCTGGTTTTTGACGTTTTCATTTCCGCTTTGGTCTTCGCTGTAGAGTTCATGCGTTTCTTCATCATACTGGTCTTTCAGTTCATTGATAACGGATTTATCCCAAAGCTTGGTGCCGATAAAATAAGACGTACGGCCGATCATATGCGCCCCGATGGGTGCTGTTAGTAACAGGAACAAAATAATAGCGATTACCCGCGACGAAACAGAAACGTTTGAAAAATATAGGGCCGCACCAATGAGTATCAAACCAACACCAAGCGTTGCCGCTTTGGTGGTAACGGACATGCGCAGGTAAAAATCCGGCATCCGCACAATGCCGATGGCTGCCAACAACACAAAAGCAGCACCGATTCCAGTAAAAATCATGACCAAAACTTCATTCATTTTTCTTGCTTTTTTCCAGGTAATACGAAAAGGCTATGGTGCTCAAAAAGGCAATTAAAGCCAGCAGCATGGCTATGTCCAAAAAGGTTGACTGGCCTGTAATGATGCTGTAAACGGTAATGATCGCAATACCGATGGTAATGAGCAGATCCAGGGCAATTACCCTGTCAACAATACTGGGTCCTTTGAAAAAACGAATAAAGACCAGCACCACGGAAACAGCCAGTATCGGTAAAATGATATAGTATAAAAAATCGTGTACGTTCATCGTAAAATCTCCAATAGTCTTTTTTCAAATCCTTGTTTGATGCTTTGCACAAACCGGGCTCTGTTGCGTACGTGCATGGCATGCACATACAACACTTTCCTGTCGTCGGAAACATCCAGGCTCAGTGTGCCGGGTGTAAGGGTGATCAGGTTGGCCAGCAGCGTGATCTCCAGGTCGGTTTTTGCGTCCAAATCAATTTTGACAATTCCCGGCTTCATGGAAAAGCGGGGGGTAACTACTTCGTAGGCTACCTGTAAATTGGCTTTGACAAGTTCTTTAAAGAAAAAAAGTATAAACCCAATGATTTTGGGTACGCGGTAAAAATAGCCCCGTTCGCGGTAGCCTCTGGCAATGATCCATAAAATGATAAAGCTCAATATATAGCCAAACAAAAAGTTGGTGAAATTGAGTTGGCCGGTAAGGGCTATCCAAACCAGCGTTAAAAGAATGTTCATTAAAAATCGGTTCGCCATACATTCTTCTTTTAAGGTGTTGGAAAATCTGGTCCCAACACAGCTTTTACATAAGGTGCTGTGTTCAATAATTCGCCGGCTATATGCCGCGAAACTTTAAATATGTTCTCTGCGCCAAAACCAACATACAGGGTAATGATGGCAAGAAAAATAACCGGTCCAACCAACATGCTTTTTTTCAGCCGGGATAAATCATTAAACGTATTCTCAAAATTGTAGGCTGCCGGTTGATCTCTCCAAAACACTACGGCCCACATTTTTGCTACAACATAAAGTGTAAAAAAGCTGGCCACAAGGATGGCGGCCAAGAGCACGAAGGATTGCTGTGAAAGGCTTTCCTGTATCAGGTAGATCTTTGGCCAGAACCCCGAAAGCGGTGGTATGCCTACCAGCGAAAAAAGAACAATTGCAATCAGCAGGGATATCCTTGGGTAGTCTGCATACAGCCCGCCGGATTCGAAAAACTTGATAGTGCCTTTTATTTTATAAATCACCCCGGTAGCTAGAAAAAGATTGGTTTTCACCATAATGTCGTGGATCAGGTAAAACAACATACCGGTTAACGCCACCTCTGTAAAAAGGGCAAGCCCGCTGATGAGGTAACCAATATGACAAACAATCAGGTAGGAAAACATACGGCGGATATCCCGCATGATCAAAGCGCCAAAAGCACCAGTGAGCAGGGTGGCAATGGCCACAATGGCAAAGGTGTTGAGCAGAAACGCATCGGGAACAAAAATCAGGGTAAACACCCGCAAAAGCGCATAAACCCCCACCTTGGTCAACAGTCCGCCAAACACGGCTGCAATGGCTGATGGCGGCGTATGATAGGAGGAGGGCAGCCAGAAATACAGCGGGAAGACGGCTGATTTGATACCGAAGCCTATAAAAAATAAAATGGCTGCAACATTAAGCAGGCCGCGGTTTTGCACTTCGGCAACTTTAAGGGAAAGATGCGCCAGGTTCAGGCTTCCGGTTAAGCCGTAAAGAATGGCAATGGCAGTGAGAAAAATAACGGAGGCCAGCAGGTTAAGAGCGACATATTTTATACCGCCGCCAATTTGTTTTTGCCGGCCGCCCAGGGTGAGCAACACAAAGGAAGAAATGATAATAATCTCAAACCATACATACAGGTTGAAGATATCACCGGTTAAAAAAGCGCCGCTCAATCCCATCAGCAAAAAATGCAGAATAGGATAGTAGCCGTATTTGATTCTGGCTTCGCTGACTCCAACGGAAGAAAAAACTGAAACGGCCAGGCCCGCGGCACTGGTGAGTAAAAGCATCACACTGCTGAATACATCAGACACAAAAGTGATCCCAAATGGGGCCGGCCAGCTGCCTGCCTGGGTTGTCAGAATTCCCTCCTGCCACGTTTTGATAAAGAGGTGAATGCAAACGGCAAAAATTACAACATTGGCCACAATGCTTACAATGCGTTTCCACAGTGGTTCTTTCCAGAGAAAGATCAGGACAATGGCAAAAAAAAGATGCAGGAGAACAGGCAATAAAATCAGGTGGTCCGTCATATATCATCAGTCGTATTCAGGTTATCCAAATCATCGGTATTTGTGACGATGTAAACCCGCTTTAATAAAATAATAGCAAAGGCTGTCAGGCCAAACGAAATCACAATGGCTGTCAGGATAAGCGCCTGCGGTATTGGATCGGCATAAAGTCCAGACAGGTATTTTTCGTCGTCGCCAATAACAGGTGGCTTTCCTCGGGTGAGGCGTCCTAACAAAAATATCAGCAGGTTCGCACCGTTGCTCAACAGCGTCAGTCCGATCAACAGTTTTACCATACTACGCCGCAGCATCAGGTAAAGTCCGGCTGCATACAAAATGGCCGTAATAAACGCCAGGATCAACTCCATGCTTATTGCGTTGTGGTTTCAGAAATGGTAAATAATATGGTTAACGTAACGCCGATCACAACAAAGTAAACGCCAATGTCAAAAAACAGGGGAGTGCCTACACTGCCAATGACCGGTACGGGTTTGGCCAGCCAGGCCCCTTTCATATACGCTTCACCTTTGAACATGGAAATAAAGCCGCTGAGCAGCGATATCGCCAGGCCGGAAGGAATAAGTATGCCGGGATGGTAAACGAGAAACTTTTGTGTGTTTTTTAAGCCATTTGCAAAGGCATGCAGCACAAATGCAATGGACGCAATCAATCCACCCACAAATCCTCCTCCGGGCTCATAATGGCCGCGCAGCAGGATAAACACAGAAAATAGCAACAGCAAGGGCAGTAAATAAACCGTGGCTCTTTTTAAGATAATTGATTTCATACGTTATTCTTTTTCTGAGTGACTCACTTTTAATTTCAGCAAACTATATACACCAATGGCTGCAATGGTAAGCACGGTTATTTCAATCATGGTATCCGCTCCCCTGAAATCAACCAGGATAACATTAACCACATTTTTCCCCTTGGCCATCAGGTAGGAATTGGTTGCATAGAATTCACTGATTTCTTTGTTCACGCTTTCATTCAGTACTTCAATGGCAATGATGAAAATCAGTGCACCAAAAAGCAAAGAGATCACACCATCGCGGATCTTGATAGCCGTATTGGCAAACTGCAGGAATGGTGGCAGCTTAAACAGCACCAGCACAAACAGCACTACGGTTAATGTATCAATGGCAAATTGCGTCATTGCCAGGTCAGGTGCACTATAAAAAACAAACAACAAGCACAAACTGTAACCCACAACGCTCATGGCAGCAACGGCTGCAAGCCGCGAGGTTGTAAACATGGTAATGAGTACGGCAATGAACATGATGACGACAATGACAATCTCGTAGAAGGAATATGGTGAAAACGAACTGGTATCAAGGCTGATCTGAACGCCGGTGAACAGCCGGTATGCCAGCAAGCCGATGGTAAAAAGCAGGATGGTTAAAATGTAAACACGCAGGTAGCCATTCTGCATGGTTCGGGTGTAGGAGAAGGAGAAGTTTTCAACCCCTTTGTACAGGCGGAGTAGCAGCGATTTCGGCGAAATAACCTGCAGGCGTTCAACCGTGGCAAGCCGTTCGTGCGAAGGCTTCAGGAAGAAGAATAAGAAAACCCCTGCCGTAATAGTAAGAACGCTTAGCAGGAGCACCAGGTTAAAGCCATGCCAGATCTTTAAGGGAATGTCTACAGCCGCACCGTGCATGGCAAACACCACCGGTTGCACAAGCGTTTTATCAACAATTCCGGGCATGCTGCCAAACAGCAGTCCACCAACACCCAGCAGGAGCGGCGGAGCCCACATCAGGGGAGAAGGCAGGTGAACATGCGAGAACTTTTGAGGCAGTTGTTTCGTGAATGGTTTGATGCCTGCAAGGAAACCGGCAAAAAGGAGCAGGATGTTGGTCAGTACAACTGCTGCCGTCAGCCAGGGAGCCAACCAGCCTGTTGCCAGTGTGGCTTCATACACCAGGTCCTTTCCAAGAAATCCAAATGTAAACGGAATGCCGGCATTGGACAACGCTGCCAGCAGACCGGCAATTGCTAATGGCTTCATTACCTTCTGTAAACCGTTGAGTTCTGTTACATCTCTTGTCCCGGTTTCATGGTCAATAACTCCTGCCACAAGGAAAAGCCCTGCCTTGTATAAAGCATGTACAAGAATAAAAACAGCAGCCGCAATCAGCGAACGTTGTGTTCCGATTCCGATCAGGAATACCAGCATTCCCAGGGCTGAAATAGTAGAATAAGCCAGGATGCTTTTCAGGTCGGTACGGAAAATGGCATGAATGGCTGCATACAACATGGTAATACCGCCTATGATCATCAGCGTTGTATTCCAGTAACTGTGCTGCCCTAACAGTGGGGTAAAACGGGCCAGCAGGTACACGCCGGCCTTCACCATCGTGGCCGAATGCAGGTAGGCTGAAACCGGGGTTGGTGCTTTCATGGCACCGGGTAGCCAAAAGTGGAAGGGGAACTGTGCCGATTTGGTGAATGCTCCGCCAAAAATGAAAAAAAGGAGCAGCCCGTAAAATGCGTGATTTTGGATGGTATCACGTTGCTGCAACATTTCCTGCAGCGAAAACGTACCGGTAATACTATTCAGGAGGATAATACCCGAAAGCAGTAGAAAGCCCCCGCCGCCTGTGATGGCCAGGGCCTGTAAAGCGCTTTTTCGTGAGGCTTCGCTGTCGTTGTTAAACCCTATCAGGAAAAAGGAGCTGATGCTGGTAAGTTCCCAGAAAACAAAAAGCGTCAGCAAATTATCCGAAAGCACAAGCCCTAGCATCGAACCCATAAAAAGGCTCAGGTACCCAAAAAAACGGTCCAGGTAATGATGGCCTTTCAGGTATGCGGAGGCGTACAGGTACACAAGCGTACCGATTCCTGTGATCAATAAAGCAAATAGAAGCGAGAGCCCATCCAGGTAAAACGAAAGATGTATACCTGCCGTTGGGATCCATTCGTAACGGAAAGTTTGCGGCTCTCCGGCTGCAATCAGGTGTGCAAAGCTGAGGAAATAAACAAACAGCGACAGGGGTAATAGCGACAACAGGATGGATGCACCGGATTTGAACAACTTCCCTGCAAAAAGAAAAAAAACAGCCAGCAAAAAACCCGACAGTACAGCTAAGAGCATAGGCAAATGGTTATTCGTAAAAGCGGCGAAGATACTGTGCAAAAAAATTCGGCCATCTTCTATACATCAGAAGCTGCAGTTGGCACCATTTCCTTTCTTTATCCGCTTTAATAGTTTGTAAACAGCAACAGCCCTTCGAAAGGGCTACCTTTGCGCCTCTTTACAGCATCAGATGAAAGCAAGAACATTAAAAAAAGACAAAGTCAATATTATTACACTGGGTTGCAGTAAAAATATGGTGGACAGCGAAGTACTGAGCGGCCAGTTGCGGGCAGCCGAAATTGATGTTGTCCACGAAAGCACCAAGCGTGACCACAACATTGTGGTGGTAAACACCTGCGGCTTTATTGACAAGGCCAAAGAAGAAAGTGTGAATACCATCCTGGAGCAGGTTGCCCTAAAACAAAAAGGGCGGCTGGACAAAGTGTATGTAACGGGGTGCCTGAGCCAGCGTTACCGCGATGACCTGGAGCAAAGTATCCCGGAAGTGGATGCCTGGTTTGGTACCATGGAGCTGCCCCTGATGCTGAAAAAATTTGAAGTGGATTACCGTGCCGAGTTGATGGGAGAGCGTCTGTTGGCAACGCCGCAGCACTATGCTTATATGAAAATTTCCGAGGGCTGTAACCGTACCTGTGCCTTTTGTGCCATTCCGCTGATGCGGGGAACACACGTCAGCCGCTCCATTGATGACCTGGTAAAAGAAGCCGAAGTTCTGGCCAGTCGGGGAGTAAAAGAGATCATGCTCATTGCGCAGGAACTGACGTATTACGGATTGGACCTGTATAAGAAAAGAGCTTTACCAGACTTGCTCAAAAGATTAAGTGATGTAAAAGGCATCGAATGGATCCGCTTGCATTATGCTTACCCGCATAAATTCCCGATGGAGATTCTGGAAGTGATGAAAGAACGGGAAAATATCTGTAATTACCTGGATATGCCCCTGCAGCACGCCGCCGATAATATGCTTAAGGCCATGCGCCGCCAGATCACCCGGGCCGAAATGGAAGACCTGGTGACGGGCATCCGCGAAATGGTTCCGGGCATTTGCCTGCGCACAACCCTCATCACTGGCTTTCCCGGTGAAACGCTGGACGATGTAGAAGAATTAAAAGGTTTCCTGGAGCGGCAGCGCTTCGACCGTGTTGGCATTTTTACCTATTCCCATGAAGAAAATACTTCCGCTTACGGCCTGACCGATGATGTGCCTGCGGACGAAAAGCAGCGGCGGGCCGAAGATATCATGGCTGTGCAGCAGGAGATCAGCCTGGAAAAGAACCAGGAAAAAGTGGGACAAACCTTTAAAGTACTGGTAGATAAAAAAGAAGCCGGCCGGTACCTGGGCCGTACCGAGTTTGACAGCGTTGAAGTTGATAATGAAGTAATAATACAGTCTTCCACCAAAATAAAAATAGGAGAGTTTGTGAACGTGAAGATCACCAAAGCCTACGACTACGACCTTGAAGGTGTGGTGATATGATCTGTCTGAAGTGGAATATTCGAAATAAAAGTTTTGAACGGGATTCTCAAAAAGAATCCCGTTTTTCGTTCACAGACTGATACGGATACAAAAAGAGCCATTCATTTGCATGATGGCTCGTAATCGAACATTTTCTTCTTGTTGCACTCAACTACTGTTTCTGAACAGTTTCAGTTTCAATTATTTAGCTTAACTGTTTGGTAGAAACGACAATCTCCAGCGCATCGTCTGTTTCCGTTGCCCATTGTTTCAACAGGCTGCTGGGGATTGGTTCATATACGTCTTTCAGCTCCTGTGCCTTGGGAAGTTCCTTCATGGGAACCAACACCAGGAAATGAGGCTCAACATAGTCGTAATGCTTATCAAGCGTCAATCCTTTAACCTGAACGTACTTAAAGCCCTCATCTTCAATCTTGCGTAGCATCTGCAAAGTAAGGGGTGTGGTTGAATTGCTTTCCGTTATTCCTTTACGCATGTATTTCTATGATTTTGTTCCTTATATAAAATAAACGAATAAACGACATTTTAGTTGTTTAATCAACTAAACGCACCATCATTTAACAAGTCTGAAATCGTTAGCTAACAAAAAGCAGGGCGGGTACGTGCATAGTTAACGAAAAAGCTAATCATAGCAAAAAGCGGGCAATAAAAAGCCGCATCAGTAGGGGTAATGTATTACCATACATCTTTTGGACAATCAATTCGTCCACGGTCGCCCATTCCGTTAAACAGCCGGAAGGTGAGGCCAAAAATGATACTGGAGAAGCCGTCATTTTCTTTTTGGTTAGCCGATTTGCTGAAACCGTCGAGGTATTCGGTACTGACGATCCTTTTGGTGGCCTCACCGTATAGGGCAACATTATCCCCAATCTGGTAACGCAGGCCTACACCAACGGGAAAGGTGAGAATATTGTTGGGTATGGTAGTAAGCGAGTCCTGCCGTAGTCCGGGTAAAACCCAGGATTGCCAATAAGGAAAGCTGTAATTGAACCGGCTCCAGTCTCTTTCTACACGGATAAACGCAACGCCAACACCACCATAGAAATAGGGCCTTAGGTTGCCGGGCTCTTCCCAACCATTGTTAAGGCTTGGATTGACAATAAGTTGTGCTGATAGCTCATTGATAGAGGCCTTGAACCAGAAATTACGTTGCTGGTGCACGCCACTGGTATAACCTTCTTCGTTATCGCTGATAGAAGCATATGCATAAGCTCCACGGACGGCAAGAAATGATGTAAGATTTCGTTGCCCCGTAACCTGAAAACTGATTCCCGGCCGGTTATAGGCCCCAATCCAATGGGGAGATAAATCGCCCTGGTAGATGGAGGCGCCCAGTCCAAAACCAGCTTCTGAAAGCAATTGCGCAGACGAATGCAATCCTGTAAAAAGCGTCAGGATAACACTCAGATACAAATTCTTGGTAGTTCTTCGGGTCAATTGCAGGTTAGTTTTTCTGTTCAGGAGCATGTTTGGATAGGCTAACATACACTATTTTACAGTCTTCTCATAAGAATTAAGGCAAAACTAAGGCTTCCTTTCGATGGAGAAAAGCCTACAATGGATTAAACGCTTCTATGTCGTTGCTATTGTATTTCCGTTTAGTTTTGAAGGATGAAGAAGAAAATAGCCCTTGTTACCGGCGGCTACTCCGGCGAAGCCGTCATTTCCTACCGCTCAGCCAATACCATCTACAACCACCTTGATAAAGCTAAATTTGATGTTTACCTGGTAGATGTCACCCCCGAAGGCTGGTTTTATAAAACGGAAGATGATGTCCGGGTTCCTGTGAACAAAAATGATTTTACCATCCCCATCAATGGTGAAGCCGTATCGTTTGATGCCGTTTTTATCGGCATGCACGGTACTCCAGGCGAAGATGGCAAACTGCAGGGGTATTTTGATATGCTGGGACTTCCCTATACTTCCTGTAATGCGGCCACATCGGCATTAACCTTCAACAAACGGTATACAACCGCGGTAGCTGCCGCATCCGGCATCAACGTAGCCAGGTCAAAGCTTTTCTTCAAAAACCAGTTGCAAACCGCCGATAAGGAAGCTGCAAATCTGAACTTCCCTGTTTTCGTCAAACCGAACAACGGTGGGTCCAGCATTGGCATGTCTAAGGTCAACGAAGCATCCGAAGCCTTGGGTGCAGCCATTGAAAAAGCGTTCAAAGAAGACAACCAGGTGCTGGTGGAAGAAATGATCCAGGGCCGTGAGTTTACCATCGGCGTATTCCGTACCAAGGGTGAAGTGACGGTTCTGCCCATCACCGAAGTAGTGGCGCATAACGAGTTTTTCGACTTCGAAGCAAAATACCAGGGCAAATCGTCTGAAACAACACCTGCCGAAATCTCTGAAGAGTGGAAAACTTTGCTTGAAGAAACGGCAGCAAAGGTGTACAATGTATTTAACTGCCGCGGCGTTGTCCGTATGGACTTTATTTTTAACGAAGAAAAAGGCCAGCCTTACCTGCTTGAGATCAACACCATTCCGGGTCAGAGCGATGCCAGCGTGATTCCGCAGCAGGTAAGAGCCCGGGGCTGGAATCTCACGGATTTTTATACGATGCTTGTGGAAGATGCGTTAGCAGACAGGTAAACTATTCTGCTTAAGAGTAATCTAATCCCATAAAAGTTAGTAGTTCTGCAAATGTAATTTTGGTGAAAAGGCCTTCCTGCGGGATGCAACAGCGGAACAGGCATCTTTCACAATCCCTGTTCAATATTTAGCATTCCCCGCAGGTGGTTTTTTATATCTTGCAGCCCTCAACAGTAAAACAACTTATCATTGAGCTTACTATCCAAAAAACCCCTTTGGTTTCACATCTTACTGGCACTGGCGCTGGTCTTTATCCTGCTGTTCCTCTTTATTTTGTCGCTCAACTGGATCACCAAACATGGCGAATCAAGCACGGTACCCTTGGTAACCGGGAAGAAACTGGATGAAGTGCAGACCTTGCTGGATGAAAAAGGTTTTGAATTAGTGTTACAGGACTCGGTTTTTTATGACTCCATTCCCAGAGGTATGGTTTTGCGCCAGGTACCGGAAGCCGATGCCGTGGTGAAGGTGAACCGAACCGTGTATGTAACCATCAACCGGTTTGTCGCTCCTGATATTGAATTGCCTAAGCTGAGTGGTTTAAGCTATCGCAATGCAGAAATGGTAATAAGAAACGTTGGTCTTAAAATAGGCGATACTTCCTACCGCACCGATTTTGCCAAGAATACCGTCTTGGAAGTGCTGTACAAGGGAAAAACCATTCTGCCCGGTGCAACCATCAAGGTGGGTACACCCATTGACCTTGTGTTGGGGAGCGGTGTTGGCGATGAGTTTATTACGGTGCCCCAATTGCTGGGCCTTACATTCGAAGAAGCAAGGGCTCTTCTGGATGCACAGGGAATCATCCTGGGTGCACCGGTCTTTAATCCCGGCGTAAGGGATTCGGCAAATGCATATGTATATCGCCAGCGTCCTGCGCCAACAACACTTGATGGCAAGCGCCTGACGATGCGGGCAGGGCAGATGATCGATATCTGGCTGCAAACAGAAAAGCCGAATGTGGATTCTCTGATAAAGGCCTCCAGGCCACCCGTAGAAGAAGAACCCAACGAATATTGATACATATGAAACAAATCACTGTTGAAGATTTAAAGGCCCGCATGGACAGCGGCGAAAAGATCAACCTTATTGATTGCCGCGAACCGCATGAATACGAAGAAGCCAACCTGGGTGCCAGGCTGATTCCTTTGGGTAAATTCCAGATGATGGACCTCGATGAACTGGAAGATCTGAAAAATGAAGAAGTGATCATCCATTGCCGCAGTGGTAAGCGCAGCGCCATGGCCTGCACCATTCTCGATCAAATGGGTTTTCAGAATACAGTGAATGTAGAAGGCGGTATTCTGGCCTGGATCGATAAATACGGGCAACCCAAATAAATTTTTCTTTTACGTTATTATCCTTTTGTGTGGAAAGGCACTAGTGTCGCATGGGCAAATTCATCCCAGCATCACACATCTGCTTACCTGCTAAACGTGCTTTTTTTGTATAGATACAACGTTGCTGGTGGGCGGAAGCAACAAATCTTTTTACGAAAAAAATATTCTCACCAAAGGGTGTAAATTGGCTCTCTCAAAACCAGCCACTCCATGAGAATAACGATCCTGTTCCTTTGCTTTTTTCCTTTATTGCTTGCTGCCCAGAAGCTCTCCACCATTGAAGAAAAAACAAAAAACATGAAAGCCTTTCCCGGCTTTTTTCCTTTTTATTGGGATGAGGCTTCCGGGAAAATCTGGCTGCAGGTTCCTTCGCATTCAAAAGAGATACTCTATCAAACATCCTTACCCGCCGGACTGGGGTCTAATGATGTTGGGTTGGATCGTGGCATTACGGGTCGTACCTATCTTCTCAAAATCAACCGTGTTGGTAACAAATTGTTGCTGACGGAGCCTAATACCTATTATCGTGCCGTTACAAATGATGCAGCCGAACGCAGGGCGGTGGAAGAATCTTTTGCCACCTCCACCATCTGGGGTTTTGCGGTTGAAGCGGAAAACAATGGTGCCATGCTGGTTGATGCCACCCCTTTTCTGCTGCGGGATGCGATGAACGTAGCCAACACACTGCGCCGCAGCAACCAGGGATCCTATGCTATTGACCAAAGCCGCTCGGCCATTTATTTACCACGCACCAAAAATTTTCCCCTCAATACAGAAATAGAGACTTCGGTTACGTTTGTAAACAATGATGGCCGGCCCGGTGCCTTTGTGGCATCGGTGGCACCTTCGGCAGATGCCATAACCCTGCGCATGCATCATTCGTTTGTGCAACTGCCTGATTCAAATTACAGGCCCCGTGCTTATGATCCGCGTTCATCCTACATTTCACGCAGCTATTTTGACTACAGCACACCTGTTACGGAAAATATTCAGAAGCGGGTCATCATCCGTCATCGCCTCGAAAAGAAAGATCCTTCTGCAGCCATAAGTGAAGCCGTTGAACCCATCGTTTATTACCTGGACAATGGTACACCCGAACCCATACGTAGTGCCTTACTGGAAGGTGCCTCCTGGTGGAACGGGGCTTTTGAAGCGGCCGGCTTCCGCAATGCTTTTCAGGTGAAATTGTTGCCCGACACGGCCGATCCTATGGACCTTCGCTACAACATGATCAATTGGGTACACCGGTCTACCCGTGGCTGGTCATTCGGCAGTTCTGTGGTGGATCCCCGCACAGGAGAGATCCTGAAAGGGAATGTTACTCTTGGCTCACTACGGGTACGGCAGGATTACCTGATTGCACAAGGATTATTGGCGCCATTTGCCAATGGAATGCCGGCAGACAATAAAATGTTGCAGATGGCCTTGCAGCGGTTAAAGCAATTGTCCGCTCATGAAATTGGCCATACCCTTGGCCTGCTTCACAACTATATTTCCAGCGCACAGGAGAGAGCCAGTGTGATGGATTATCCACCACCGGTAGTGAAACTTGATGCAAAAGGTAACATTGACCTGCGGGATGCCTACACCAACAGCATCGGTGAATGGGATAAGATCAGCATCACCTATGGGTATGCGCAGTTTCCACAAGGGGTGGATGAAAAAGCAGCCCTGGATAAGATTCTCCAAGATGCCAAAGCAAAAGGTCTGACATTTATTTCGGATAGGGATGCCCGTGACCCAGGCGGTCTGCATCCCACGGCACACCTCTGGGATGTTAGCAGCAATGCAATTACCGGTTTACGGGATGTGATGAAAGTGCGGGAGAAAGCCTTGTCGCAATTTGGTGAAGCCAACATTCGCAAAGGCGAGCCCATGGCAACACTGGAAGAAGTGCTGGTGCCGGTATACCTGTTTCATCGTTACCAGGTAGAAGCTGTTACCAAACTGGTGGGCGGATTGCAATACAGTTATGCTTTACGGGGAGATGACCAGGTGGCAACAGCCCCGGTACCCAAAGAAGAACAGGTAAAGGCTTTGAGCGCTGCACTGGATTGCATGGACCCCCGGTTTTTGGCACTGCCGCAATCCGTTGTTAATCTAATTCCGCCACGGCCTGCAGGCTATGATTACAATCGCGAACTCTTTAATCGGCGAACAGGGCTTGCTTTTGATCCCTTGGCAGCGGCCGAAACGGGAGCTGACCTGCCGCTTTCTTTTCTTTTTCATGTAACACGCCTGAACCGCCTTGCACAAGCCGAAGCGGACAAAAACAGCTTGGGTCTGATAGAAATGTTGAAGACAGTTTTAGCAAGAACCTGGAGGGCACCCCGCCTGCAGGGCCAGGAAGGATTGATCCAGCGGCAAAACGAACAGTTAGTGCTGACCTATCTCCTGGCAGCGGTCGAAAATGAGGGTGCCAGTTTTGCTACAAAAGCTGCTGTTCTCAAAGCATTAGATGAGATTAAAACCTTGTCGAATAACGGTGTCAAAATGGAATCAAAAGACAAAGGCTATTACCTGCTGACGCTGGAAAGGATCAAGTCGCCGGAAAAGGCAAAACCCACACATCATGTAATCATTCCTCCCGGTGCTCCCATTGGAGAATTGGATGCAATGATGGGCTGCGGGGAATAAAAAGGCATCCTTTTTTCAACACAACAACCTGCTATTGTCAACACTGTCTATAAACAAAGCAACCCATTTCCTCAATTGCGGCATGTCTCTCCTGACAAACCAGAACTCTTGCCCGTACTGCGGGCAAACGGCCTATATTCACCGCCTCAATAAACCGCACCTGGCGCATGAAGCAATGCATTTTTTTACGCATGCCGACTAGGGCATATTCTACCACATTCGCCATTTGGCCATCCGTTCGGGGACGGTTGCCAGGGAATCGGTTCAAGCACGGGGCATGGTTGTCTGGTATATCGAAATAGGATTCAAATGGCTAGTCTGTTCTTTGGCGAAAGAATCTGCTTGTTTGCGCCAGATAGATCACGATACCCAAAGACAACAGGATAGCTACATTGCGCAGCTCTACCAGTTTGGCTGTGGAAAGGAGCCAGAGGCAAAGCAGGATACCCATACCTGCATAGACAGCTCCCCCTTTCAGTGCAAAATAGTTGGTTTGTTCCGGCCTTTTTTTGCGAAGCTGCAACAGGGAGGCACAAACGAAAAGATAAACGGCAACACGAATGATTACAGCAAACTGGAGTGCTGTGAGAAAGGACCAGGCAATGGAAGCAATGGCTGTAACAAGGGCTACGCTCATCAGCGAAAGGGTGGGTGTGTGATACACAGGGTGAACAGCTGCAAACGGCCTGGGAAACTGGCCTTCCTGGCTGAAGGCATAGGGCAGTCGTGAACCGCTAAACAGCAGAATATTCAATGTGCCCAGGATGGATACCAGTGCGCCAACTGCAATGAATTTACCACCGATAGGACCTAAAAAATTGGTGGCTGCATCCGCCAGCGGACGTTCAGAGGTAGCCAGAGAAGGCAAGGTGCCGATACTGGTGATCTGGATCAGCACATAAAACACAGCAACAATGGTGGTGGCTGTTAAAAGTCCAAACGGTATGATGCGGGCCGGCTGCCTGATCTCACCTGTATTCACCAATACCGATTCAAATCCGCCAAAGGCGAAGATCAATAAAAGAATGGCTGATGAAAAGTCGGAAGCAGTAGGCATTCGCTGAACGGTGAAAGAATCGGCCTTTAGAAAAAACATCCCGATGAGAATAAACAGGGCAAGAGGTACCAGCTTTGATACTGTCAATATGTTGCTGAAACGGGTGGTTGATTTTGCGCCGATATGGTTAATATAGGTGAGCCCACCGGTTACAAGCAGTATCGTAAAGGCTCGGGGTGCAGCATCGGTCAGCGGCGCATAAAAAATGGATAGGTAAGTGAGCAGTAGATTAATAAGGGTGGCATAATTGAAGATCCGGCTCAGCAACAACAGCCAGCCAACAGTAAAGGCGGGAAGTTTACCAAATGCCGCCAGTACATAGGTGTAAGGTCCGCCTGTTGTCTGAAACCGGCTGCCTACTTCAGCAAAACAAAGAATAAAGACCAGGACAATGGCCGCGCAAACAAAAAAAGCAAGGATACTGTACACGCCGGTCAACTGGTAAATGCGGGATGGCAATCCGAAAATCCCAGCACCGATGATACTGTTAATGATCATCAGCACCAGGTCCCATTTACCGATAGCTCGTGTCAACCCTTGCTGGGGTTCTTCCTGAATAGAGCTTTGCTGATTGATAGGAGCACCTTGTTGTTGCATGCAGCGAAGAGATTCGTATCCAAGATAAGCATTACCGTTAGAAACGCTTAGCTGTTGGGCTACTTTTAAAACAAATAGTTTATATAAGGTTACATTATGTGAGTTGAAGATTTAAACATACATTATCCAAACTAATATTTAAACAAGCTTGCGAATCATTTCAACTGTCAGGGTTGCTGGTGAACTTCTTGTACATTGCCAATAAAGGCCTTGTCTCTACACCAGTTGTTTGCCGTTTCATCTTTACTTTCTTCGGTAATATCCCATCTGGATTTACGTACAGGAAATTTTCAAAACTCCTGACATCGTTGTTCCAGTCATCAGTTTGCTTCATTATCTACTGTTGAGAATAATTAAACCTCCTCTGTCACTTCCTGCCATACGGCATATTTTTTTACTGCATAGTAAACGGCCTTTATTGCCCCTTTCTATGGATTGAAATTCCTCAATCTGTTGAAAAGGAAATTAGATGTTGGCTTTTAAAATTTAAGAAGTATGATAGCAATGAATTTTCGCGGCCCGTTTCGGGTCAGGGTAGATCGCAACAAGCCAATGCCCGAAATCCTGCATCCCGGCGATGCCATTATACAGGTTACCCGTTCCTGTATTTGTGGATCCGACCTTCACCTGTATCATGGATTGGTGCCGGATACAAGGGTAGGCATGACCTTCGGACACGAATTCACTGGTGTCGTGGTAGAGGTTGGCTCTGGTGTGCAGAAGCTAAAAGTAGGTGACCATGTATTGGTGCCCTTTAACATTGCCTGTGGCAGTTGCCCGTTCTGCAAGCAGGAATTATATGGTAATTGTCATGAGTCAAATCCCCAGTCAACGGCGGTAGGCGGCATATTCGGGTATTCGCATACCGCCGGTGGTTACGATGGTGGACAAGCGGAATATGTTCGTGTTCCATACGCCGATATCAGCCCGACAGTAATACCCGCCGGAATGGACCTTGACGATGCCGTGATGCTGACCGACGTGGTGCCTACAGGCTACCAGGCGGCGGAAATGGGCGGTATACAAATGGGAGATACCGTGGTGGTATTTGGTGCCGGGCCGGTAGGCATCATGGCGGCACGCTGTGCCTGGCTGTTTGGTGCCGGCCGTGTGATCATTATTGACCATATTGATTACCGGCTTGAATTTGCCCGGAACTATGCCTACTGTGAAGCCTATAATTTTAAAGACATGCACGATCCTGTTGTGTTTCTGAAAAAAGAAACCGGCGGTTTGGGTGCCGATGTGTGCATTGATGCTGTCGGTTGTGATGCGGCCGGTAATTTATTTCAATCCCTGGTAGGCCGCAAAATGCCGCTAACGGGTGGTTCGGCAACAGCCTTGCATTGGGCTATCAACTCGGCCAAAAAAAGTGGTATTATTTCCATTGTTGGTGTTTATGGTCCGCTTGACTCACTGGTGCCTATCGGCAATGTGGTCAACAAAGGGTTGACACTGCGGGCCAACCAGGCATCGGTGAAACGGCTTCTGCCCAAGCTGATCGATCACGTGATGGCGGGCCGGCTGAACCCGAAAGGATTGATTACACACCGCATTCCGCTGGAAGAAGTGGCCGAAGGTTATCATATCTTCTCTGCAAAGCGTGACAACTGTATCAAACCGGTATTAATTCCTTCATCAGCCTACGCGGCTTAAATCCTTGTATATGAGTCAAGCACTTGAAGATAAAAACACGTTCGAATCGGACCTGGACCGGCAGATTGCCAACAGTCCGAAAGACATACCCGGTTGGGGCATTGATGCCAACCCCGAAAACGATCCAGCTTACCCCATGAAGCACCGCAATGGTGCAGATTACGAGCGGCTGAATTATACACGACCACCACAGCAACCGGTAACGGTTGAAATACTGCACTCCATTGAGCGGCCAAATGTAACCGCAGTCTTTGGTGATACGTTGCCCCCAAAAGGGGTAAGCGGGGCCATCCGGCGATATGCTTTCAAGCACAGCGAGTCGACCTACATGCATTGGGTACCACTGGTGCTGGCTGACCGTATCAATGTTGTAGAGGGGATAATAGATGATATCAAAAACGGTCATTTTCCTAACCTCATTGGCGAAAGGGGTTGGGCCGCCGAATGGAAATACAACAAGGCCGGCCTGATAAAGAATGTTGCCATCGGCGCAGCTATCACCTACGGCATTATCATGCTGATTCGCAACCGTCGCAAGGTGGCAGCAGAAGATTAAAAATGCAGTTAATCCAATTTCAAAAGGTTGTCTTTTACAGACAGCCTTTTGGCATTTCCAATGGAAGAAATGTCGGCTAATGCAACCCAAAATTTCAGGTAGCTGTAGAAGAAAACCCAAGGCTCCAAGGCTTTTTGTCTACCTTTGTTCTTTGCATTCACCTTACAAACTTATACAATGATAGAAGCCAAACAGCACAGTTCGGTTGTTGCCCGGAACAATGTGAACATATGCGGAAATGGTAAACAGCCCATGTTATTTGCCCACGGATTTGGCTGCGATCAGAACATGTGGCGTTACCTGGTTCCTGCTTTTGAAAACGATTTTAAAATTATCCTGTTTGATTATGTTGGTTCCGGTAAGTCGGACCTCGCCGCTTATAACCCTGAACGCTACGCCTCCCTGCAGGGATATGCACAGGACGTACTGGATATCTGCGAAGCGCTGGACCTGCAGGATGTGATCTTTGTCGGGCATTCTGTTAGCTCAATGGTAGGACTGCTGGCAGCCAATAAGGAGCCTCGCTATTTTAGCCGGCTGGTCATGGTTGGTCCTTCTCCTGGTTACATCAATGATGGCGATTATATAGGCGGCTTTGAGCGGAAAGACATTGAGGGTTTGCTAGAGACCATGGAGAAAAATTATATCGGATGGGCAAACTTCATGGCACCGGCTATTATGGGACACAAGGATCGTCCTCACCTGGGACAGGAGCTGGCTGAAAGTTTTTGCTCTACCGATCCCGTCATAGCAAAACAATTTGCCGAAGCGACATTTTTCTCAGATAACCGCCGGGACCTGAAACACAACAAAGTGCCCTCTCTGGTACTGCAATGTTCCGATGACATCATTGCTCCATTAACGGTAGGTGCGTACCTCGAAAAAAACCTGCCGCACAGCAAAGTAAAAGTGATGAAAGCAACAGGTCATTGTCCGCACATGAGTGAGCCCGAAGAGACCATTGCGTTGATTCGCGAATATCTTGCTGAAGTTGCATGACAGCCCCATCTTTACAAGATGCCCCTTGCCTTTACTTTTCCGCTACAGATGAAGGTTTCATTACGTCTGTGAACAAAACACTTTGCTACCATCTTGGCTACCGGCAGGAAGATCTTATTGGACAGAAGCAGGACCGTATTTTCACCTTGCCAACCCGTATTTTTCAGCAAACACACCTTTTCCCGCTGTTAAAAATGCAGGGGCATACAGAGGAGATTTATATTACGTTGCTCACAAAAGAGGGCGAATGGTTACCGGTGCTCCTGAATGCTGTGCGACGAGAGGTAGCAGGAGTGAACCTGACGGAATACGTCGCCATAATTGTACATAACAGAAAGAAATTCGAGGATGAACTGGTAGCAGCCAAAAAAGCAGCCGAAGCCGCTCTGAATGAAAACACAGTTTTGCTGCGGGCAAAACAGGATCTGCAGCATCACGCAGAGATGCTGGACCAGCAAATGGCCCTGGTCAGCAAACAAAACGAAGAACTCCGCCAGTTTAATCACGTAGTCACACATGAAATGCAGGAGCCCTTACGCAAACTCCTGATGTTCTCTAATATGCTTTTGGAAGAAGCCGGCGATGCCAATACAAAGACCGTAAAAAAACTCAAATCGGTCACGGAGCAAATGCGGCAGACGCTATCAGGACTGCAGCAATATGTTTGGCTGATTGAAACCCCAGTGGTGTATTCTACCTTTTCGCTGCAAACTTTGGTAACTTCCCTGACAGCAGACCTGCGGCAGGAGCATCCGCTTGTTACTATCTCTATAATAACGGTTGAACTGCCGGATCTAACGGCAGACAAAACGCAAATAGCACTCCTGCTGAAAGAGCTCATGGTAAATGCCATCCGGTTCAGGAAAGAGCCCGATGCTGTTACCATAAATTTTTCAGCTTCTGTTGTGCAGGAAAATACTTTTCGGAACATTAGCGACAAATACCAGTACACCGACTTTTTACGGATCGAGTGCAGGGATGACGGTATGGGATTTGACGGTATTTATAAAGACCAGGTATTTGAACTATTTAAACGTTTGCATTCCGTTAGTGGCCGCGGTGTGGGACTGGCGCTGTGTAAAAAGATTGTGCAAAAGCACGGCGGTACTATGAAGATAGATAGCGAGGTTGGATCTGGCACGGCAATCACCATTTTACTGCCCTGGCTCCCAAAAAACACCAACACTCGAACAAATGTGGAAGAAGGATTTGAAATCAATGAAAATGACAGCTGACAGAAAAACCATTTTATATGTGGATGACGATGCCGATGACAGGGAACTCCTGACAGACGCCATTACGCATGCCGATCCGGAGGTGAATGTTGTATTTTCTGAAAACGGTTTGGAGGCGCTGACTTATCTGGGAAAATTAAAAGACAAAGGGGAGGGGTTTCCCGGCCTGATTATCCTCGATCTGAATATGCCTTACATGGATGGAAAAACAACCTTTGAAAAACTCCGCAGCGATAAAGACATGCAGGGTATTCCGGTGGTGATACTTACATCCAGTGAAAAGCAGGCGGATAAAACACTCTTCAACAACATGGGTGTTGTTTTTCATACCAAGCCCACAACTGTTTCCGGCCTGGGACAGATTGTAGACCAGATGATCGGCGTCTGCCGCAAAGATTGATCCGCAGGCATAAATGTTTAGGTTAGGCTATCATGGAATATCCCACAAACCTTTACAGATTCTGAATAGGTGTATTGCTGCTCTCAGGCTTCGCCCATCATCAGTCCTTCAATGGTATGAGCCTGAACAATCGGCTCCAGCTTATCAACCAGCCGGAACGTCAAATGATCCTTCAGGCTTTGCGGCAAAGTCTCGAAATAGGCTTTAGTCAGTTGCAGGTCGTGTCTTTCTGCATTGTTTGCACCGGGGGCATCCACACCCAGGACCAAGGCCGGCCTTGCCTTGTTCGATTGGTTGGTAGTTCCCCTGTGAATGGTTAAAGCTGAGCGGGCCGAAATATCTCCCATCTTCGGGAACTTGCGTTGCGCTCTTTCTTCATATCGCTGGTAAAAGGATTTCGGCGGGAACATTCCATGTTCGAAACCATCCGGCAGATCCCATTGCGTACCCGGTGCAATCTCAAATGGTCCCATGTCCTCCTCTACATCAACCGTTGTCAGGTTGAAGGCAAGAGAGTTTAACCGCCTGCCGGTAATGGTATCCTCGGGAGCCGGAAAATCACGGTGCCAGGGTTGGTTCATTGCCCCGGGATTCGGAACGTCAAAACCAATTTCCACAATCTTATATGCTGGCCCCAGCACAGCATGGCATACAGCAACGACCCACGGATGCGTGGCCAGGTCTACAAAGCCACGGATGTCTTCCGGGTGAATTTCTACATAATGCCGTTTGGGTCCTCTGCCCACGGCACCACCCGGTCGTTTCAGGGCTTCTTCGTAAGCCACCAAAATATCTTCATGTAATTGCGTCACCCACTCGCGGGAAAAAGCGCCTTTCAGGCCAATAAACCCATCACCATAAATCCCGCCCATGATTTGGGCAACATCAAATGCGACGCTTCTTTCCTGTTGAATTGGTTCCGTGTTTGTGATTGTAGCTGAATGCATTGCAGGTTCTGTTTTACTGTACGTTTTTCATTTGCTGCAACCATAGTGCCACAGCCAAAAGGCAGAGATTGTATTTATAGAAGAAATGGGATAAGCCTTTTCATGCTTTAACGTATGAAAAAAAGAACTAACTTAATGAACTGACAGGAAAAAATGGCTGCTGACATGAATGCAAGGGCAAACTGCGGAACCTGCCAGTATTTTCCGCTGATGACAAACAAAAACCAGCTTTTATGAGAATTCAAAAATCCTTGGGGCTAATCAGCATTTTGATGGTTTTGTTCGGGGTTTTATCCCTGTCGTTGACAAAGTCTGCAAAGCAGCGAACAGCTGCCGGGGAGAAAATAGTCAAATTGTATTTAGAGGAGATGGTACGATTTGATTCGGCGCTGCAAGCCTATCCTGCTTACTTTTTGGACAGTACCTATAAACTGCGGAAAGAAAAATACCAACAACTTGCCTACCAGTTTAAACGGGTAGAGTGCCTGTTTACCTATTCCCATCCGGAGCTTGTTTACAAAAGCTTTTTACAGACACCGCAGTTTCAGGCTCGGGACTTCGGTCCTCCGTTTCCCGATAACTGGCTGTTTGCCGGACCTTTCGGTATAGATCCCGACAGCGTTTTGCGGACTTTCAGCAAAGAAGATTCCGTTTTCCAGCGGAAATTTATTGAGCGGTCTGTGAATAATTTCCGCAACCTGATGAAGGATTGCAATTACCAGGAAAAAGCCGCACGATTAACCGATGCTGATGTAATGGATGCGCTGCGACTGCAAATGGCCCGCATGAGCACAGTTGGCCTGGCCAATGGCGACTTTGTAATTGAAGAAGCAGGCATGCCCTCTATCACAGGCGAGTTTGAAGCATGGTCGGATATGGTTGCGATTCTGTTGGCCCAAGTACCCCCTTCAGCAATGCTGCGGACAGAAATGATGCAAAAAATAGCCGAAGGCCGGAATATGCTTAAGGTTAAACCTTCTTTCCGCACATTTGACAGGATGCTTTTCCTGCGATCCGTTTTGATTCCCCTGGCTTCGCGTTTGGGTGCACTGCAAAAAAGCTTTGACATTCCATTCAACAAAATAACTGCGGCACTCAATCCTAATGCGCTACATGTGTATGAACTAGATGCCCTGAATAAAGATTATTTTTCTCCGGGTGAGGAAGCTTATCTCACCAAAGAAAAGGCAAACCTGGGCAGATTTCTTTTTTTTGATCCCATCCTGTCGGATAACAACGAAAGAGCATGTGCCTCCTGCCATAAACCCGAACTTGCATTTACCGATGGTAACAGAAAGAGCCAGAAGTTTGATCGTGCCGGCGACCTGGCCCGCAATGCGCCTACCGTTATCAATTCGGTCTTTCAGAAAGAACAGTTCTGGGACCTCAGGGCCACTTCGCTGGAAGACCAGCTGGACTCGGTGATCAACAACACCGACGAGTTGCACAGTTCTTTTGAAAATGTGATCGATCGCATTCAATCGAGTGATGAGTACAGGCAACTTTTTTATGCTGCCTTTCCGGAAACAAAGTCTACCGGCATTCAACGCAAGCATGTGAAAATTGCCATTGCATCTTACGAGCGGGAACTAACGGGGCTGAACAGCCGTTTTGATCAATACATCAGGGGAGATGAGGCGAAGATGAATGCATCGGAGATCAATGGATTCAACCTGTTTATGGGAAAAGCCAAATGCGGCACCTGCCATTATGCACCTCTTTTCAATGGCGCCTTGCCGCCCTATTTCAATTTTACCGATCATCGTTCTATTGGCGTACCGGTAAAAGATACAATGGAGGTATATGAAGTTGACCCCGATCTTGGTGTTTCCAAACCTTCACAGAACCCTTTCTTCCATTTCTCTTTCAAAGTACCAACGGTTCGGAATTCGGAAGTGACGGCACCCTACATGCACAATGGTGTGTATAAGACACTGGAGCAGGTAATTAATTTTTATGATCATGCCGGTGGAATCAAATTTATGAAAGACATGCGCCCAGGTATGAAAGGGTTGCCCTTCTTTATGATCCTTCCGGAGAAGCTTGACTTAACAGAGAAAGAAAAACAGGATATCGTTGCCTTCATCAAAACCCTGACTGATACAACCGCATCAAAAAACAAACCCGACCGCCTGCCCAGATTATCCGGTAAATATGCAGCGCTTGACAAACGCAGATTGGGTGGCGTTTATTGATCCTGCGTGCTTTTGCTTGGAAGAGGATGATGAATTTCATCAGATTGCTTTTCTCCTTCAAACAACACCCTTTTCTTTGGCAAACTATCCGGGTAGGCTTCCTGTATACGTGCCATCAGTTTTTCACGTACATCGCAGCGTAAATCAAAAGCACGTCCCGATGAAAAAGCGGAGACAATTGCCCTGAGCTCCATCACTTCCTGTTTCAGGTCCGTGATCACAAGGTTGACAACCCGCTTATCCCAGAGAGGATGATCCTTGATAATTTTCATCAACTCTTCCCGCACCCAGGCTACCGGGATGGTATAATCAACATAGAGGTAAACAGTGCCCAGGATTTCCGTTGATTTTCGTGTCCAGTTTTGAAAAGGTTTTTCAATAAAATAGTTGATCGGCACGATCAGGCGCCGATTATCCCAGATGCGCACCACAACATAGGTCAATGTCAGTTCTTCTATCCGTCCGAATTCACCTTCAACAATCACTTCGTCATCTATACGGATAGGTTGAGTGAAAGCAATCTGGAAACCGGCAAGCAGGTTACCAAGCGAACGTTGGGCGGCAAAACCAATGATGATACCGCCGATCCCCACACCTGTCAGCAAACCAGTGCCTATTTTTCGCATGGTATCAAACGTGAGCAACACAGCGCCGATTGCCAGGATGATGATGATAAAAATAACCACCCGTCGTATATAAATTAATTGTGTGATGATCTGCCGTTGACGAAAGTTGTCGGGTGTATTGATGTTGATCTTATTGTGTATAATGTCCTGCCCAACGCGTATACTCCTGATCAGCAGCCAGGCTATCCCAAGAATGAGGAAAACTTCTGTCCATTTGGTGATGTAAGGCCGGATGCCGGCAGGAACCTGCAGGAGCGGAATAAAATTGTTGAAGAAAAACAAGGGAACCAAAAATGAAACAGGTGCGGTAAGGTGGGTAAGAAGAGACTGCCCTAACCTGAACTGCATTTCTTCACTTGTTTTTTTGCGTACAAAAAACGAAAGCAAGGCGCTGAGCAGCAGCCCTATCAATATGGCCAGGGTAATCAGCAGGATATTCCAGAGGTAAGGTGGAAGATTCCATTGGCGTATAAGTTCCTGAACAAATTTTTGCATAGCGCAAATGCCATCAAAAACTATACTCAATAACTATCCTGGATTATTCATGCACTCTTTTTTCTGCAAGATTTCTCTTGTTTATTGCTATCTGTTTCTCAGGATCATGATGACGGTTTATGTGGCTGGGATTTCTTTTTCGTGTAGCGACAGGCAGGTAATAAGTTGCCGGAAGAATTACCGACTTTACAGTTGCAGGTGTTTTTCTGTGAACAGCAAAGATCTTATCACCGGCTATTTGTGCGGCGGATTGACCTGAGGGATAGTATACTGGTCACCATCTGATAGCAGGTTTACCTTGATGTTCCAGGCCGAAATAGGCTTATCGGAAGTGAAGTCTTCAATATTTGTTTTTTCTATATCGAAACCTTCAATGACAATGATCATTCCTGTGCCAATCACGTTGCCATTTATGCCGTTTTGCACAACCAAAGCAGTATCTTCTTCAATGCCAATGCCGATACAGGTAGGATTGGTTACGATCACTTGTGCCATACGCACGAAGCGACCGCGATGAACAAAATGGGTATCCACGCAAACGTCTTTTAAAAATTCCAGCCCGGTGGTGATCTTGATGGCGCCGCCTTTTTCCTGTACTTCTTCGTTACCGGCATAGATCATAGGAGTTGATAAAGCCATGGCACCCGCACTGGTGCCGGCAATGACAATCTTCTCATGGATATACCGCTCTTTCAACCGGGTTAAAAAAGGTGTTCCTCCGTACAGAGCTGTAAGTTTCAGCTGGTTGCCGCCCGTAAAGAAAACTGCATCTGCTTTCCCGATTCTTTCATCAAGATTATCGGTCAGTACATCTTTGCGAATGGTATGATGAATATGCCCCAGTTGTGTAATACCGATTTTCTCAAATACACCTTTGTATTTTTGGAACATTTCTGAACCATCGCTGCTGGCCGTGGTCACCACTTCTACATACGGATCTTTTTTATGGGTGAGTTTTTTAAAGGTTTCCAGCACCTGCAGCTTGACAAAGTCCGAAGGCTTTTCTTTGTTTTCAGGTTTGTCTTCGCCTTTGTTCTCTTTGCCGCCAATCAGCATCAGCGTGCCTTCAGGTACTGGACAATGATTCTCTTTGCCGTTTCTTTTTGTCTTCATTCGATGGATTTCCGGGATAACTCTTTGCAATTTTTACACCAATATCACCAATGCAGAGCTATAGGTGAATGGTATAACGGTATAGAACAGGTGAAATAAATTAAGTTATCATTTGTTTTTTAAATCATACAGATACATGCTATGTTTCACTTGCATGTGGCAGGGAACAATTTACAAATGCTTTTGCCTGCTGGCCGCAACCATTTGTAAAGGATTGTTTATTTTCAGGTAAAACATTTGGTATGATACGGAAAACTTATTTCGTGGTTTTTGCCCTTGCTGCCTTTATGATAGTGGCAGCTTTTCGAAAACCTGTTGCAGCTAGTTGATGCACTTACCGGTGCCTGGCAAATCAAAAAGGGAAACGAGCAGCAGGTGTTGCTGTTCCAGGATGGATATGTCACACATACGACGTATGATAAGGAAGGAAAGCGCTTTATCCAGACAAGGGGCGGAACGTATGCCCTGCAGCCGGGTAGCCTGCAAGTAACCTATGAATTTGACACCAGGGATAAGGAAAAGACAGGAACAACTGCTACCTATACCTACAAGGTTCAGCAGGACCGGCTGACAACTACGCTGACAGGTGCCGAAGAAGCCTGGCAGCGGATAGATGAAGGCAAGGAAGGTCTTGCAGGAGTATGGGAGATTACGGCCAGGAAGGGAGAGAACGAGATTACACCCATACACCGGACCGGGACCCGGAAAACAATAAAGATTCTTTCGGGTACACGGTTTCAATGGGCTGCCATTGACCCGGGTACAAAACAATTCATGGGTACCGGCGGAGGAACCTATACATTTAAAGATGGTAAGTACACGGAGAATATCGAGTTCTTCTCCCGCGACAGCAGTCGCGTTGGCAGTTCGTTGTCATTTGATGGGAAACTGGAGTCCGGCGAATGGCACCACAGCGGTTTGAGCTCAAGGGGTGATCCGATATACGAGGTATGGAGCCGGAATAAAAAATAAATTCCTGCTTATAATAAGTAAGGCCTTTATGTTTGAATGCTGTTTCTGGCATGCAGTATCCAAAAAGCGTAAAACAAAAAGCTGGAATGTTGATGCGATCATCTTCACTCCAGCTTTTTTGTTTCTATAACGGTACAATAACCGTTTTCAATTAATTAGTCTTTAATGGCATCTTTTGCAAGACCAATACAGACGTTGCATTCAGCGTTTGCCTGTTGTATAATGCCAATTACTATTTGGATTATTGATTTCGTGCTGTGATTACTCCACAGCCGATCCTGGGCCCGGAATTACCAGCAGGTTGCGATTTGTAATCATCAACGCCGCCATGTACCATCACCGTTTTGTTGAGGATGTTTTTTTGTGCATCGCCGCCACCAATAGACCAAAGATCTGTCTCCAGTTCCATTGTTCCATTGCCTTGTCCGTCCAATTTCACATTGCCAATGTCACCAACATGATACTGGCCTTCGCCCCATTTACCATGGGCTGTGTTGGTGGGGTTCCAGTGGCCGCCGGCTGCCATTGCTGTATCGGCGCAGGTGCCATGCTCATGCAGGTGTACCGCAACGCTTTTGTTTGCCTTGGCAGGGATCGACATGTTCAGCGTCATTTTTACCCGGCCATTATCCATTCTTTCAAAACGTGCAGTGCCGTTAACGGTTGTATCGGCAAAAGTGCCGCTAAGGGTGGCTTCAGCCATGCTGCTGCTGGTAGTATCGGTTGTTGTGGCAGCACCGGCATGGGTGCCAGAATCGTGTGTTGCAGAATCTGCTGTTGTGCCGGCATTATCACTGGCACTGTCCGAGCAAGCCGTCAGGATAACAAGAGGACAAGCAAGCAGCAGGACGCTTTTAAAAGAAATCCGTGTTTTTTTCATATTTGTTGATTTTGTGAAGTGGAAAAGATGTAAACGGTGCTATCTTCTATAAAATTTATGCCATTGCTGACCTTTCATTTGTTCAATTAAGGTCTCTGACCCAGTCACTTCAATGTAAATGGCTTCAGTATTATCCTTTACCAGGTTTTAACGGCCTTACTTCAATTTTGCTGGGCAGTGTACGGGGGTGCATGCTCAGCAGGTCCTGTACCATCTGCCCGATGTCCTCCGGCTGAATTTTCCAGGCATCGGCTTCCGATGGGGTATGATCATTAAAATACGTGGCAACAGAGCCCGGCATAATGGTGGTGACTTTGATGCCGTATTTACGAAGGTCAAGCATAACTGCCTGCGTAAAACCAACCAATCCAAATTTGCTTGCATTATAGGCCGCACCGTTTTCAAAGAAATTGGTACCGGCAAGGCTGGCGATGGTGATAATATAACCTTCTGAGGCTTTCAGGGCATCGATGCTGGCTTTTACACTGTTGAAAACACCCGTGAGGTTGGTGTCAATTGTTGCTTTCCAGTCTTTTTCCGTTAACTGGTCGATAGGGGCAAAATGCCCAACACCGGCATTGGCCACCAGTACATCCAACTGGCCAAATGCATCCATAATAGCGGCTACCGTTCTTTTTTCATCTTCCATCGAACCCACATCTGAAGCCAAGGCTAAAACACGTGAACGGTCAGTACTGAGCGATTGGGCGGCTTTGTCTGCTGCTTCCTGACGGCGACTGGTGATGGCTACCCGCATGCCGGCGTCAAGTAGTGTTTTGGCAATCCCGTATCCGATTCCTTTGCTTCCGCCTGTAATGTAGGCGACTTTGTCTTTCAGGTCTGTCATATCCTTTTCTTTTATCTGTGATTGTTCCTTTGTTACGTTCCCGGCAGCAAAGTAAAGCATAGGGTAAGGAAAAAGAAACAGGTTCATGCATGAGCAGAGGTATCTTTTCTGTTTCTGACTTTTGGATCTTTAGAGATCATATCGCATTATGGTTGGTAAAACATAGCACGACAGGCAGCGTCCCTGTCTGTGAAATCGGGGATTGCTACAGGCTTTTCACCAGTTCATACGTATTGAGGTGGTTTTCGTTTTTCCAGGCTTCTACTTTTAGGAGAACAAAACCTTAACCAAATGCCGAAAATACTTTTTGTCTTCTGCATGTTGTTGTCCATCTCGGGATGGTCGCAAACAAAAACAGGGGATACGGTTCCCCCGGAACTGCTGACCGATGACTCCACCTCCTGGTCGTTTTCCACCCTATCTACATTGCGCTATGTCAATACACAACCCGGTGCTTATTATGGCACCACTACGAGTGGCGGCGGCATGATTGCCAACTTTAAATTTTTCCCCAATAACCGCTATCGTTTTCAGTTGTATGTGCAGGTCAATACCTACGGTATGCGCACAGAAACCTGGACGGAGGTGGAAGGAAACGTGCTGTTTACAAAAGATGACAAAGGGCAGCCGATCTTCATCACCACGGCGCAAAAAGGTCATTACCGCATTAACAAGAACGGCAACATGACAAGGCGGGATGTAACGGCAGAAGAACTGAAACGCCAGCATTCGGGCCGTTACCTCTGGGAAAAAACTATGATGAAAGACGATCCGAATCATGTGTATTTCCTAACGGTAGATCTGAAAGCGCATCCCGGCGCCGATGCCAACAAACCCGGGAGCATTGATGCGTCGTGGATCACGAAATTTCATATCCCTGTATCCAAATAAAAACCCTGCGCTGGTCCAACATAGTCCTTCTGTTCCTGACACATCATCCGGAACAGGAGGGCTATTTCGTTGTTGTAGAAATGATAAACCGAAGCTGTAGAAAAAACTTCCTGTTTGTAAAAATCACGCATTGCGTTCTGCGATTTTTTTCCTAAATTGATATTGCTGGCAACGAAAGCACAATGTCTGTTTCCGACCGTAAGAATAGCGATTTTCGATTGCGCAACTATATGCCGTAAAATAGTCCCAACCTGGCGGAACAGACAATAGCACCGGCCTTTTTCATAACGTTATGGTTTATTGATTGGTGAGGCATTTCTCCGCTGCTGCCACTGCACCCATTGGTAAATAATTACCCGGTTACCATTAAAACCACAGATATGAAAAAAGAGAACACCTCCTTTTTTAGCAACCTTTTCGGTGCCAAAGGAAAATCACAGACAGTGCAACAAACCACTTCCGTCGTGCTAACCCCATCTTCACAGCCCCATGTATTGCGGCAGCGCATGGAAGAAGAAAGCCTTACACACGGTAAAACAGTCACGGCAAACATTTCCCCTGTACGGCTCGACAGGAGCATGCAGGAAGAAGCCGTGCTTTATTTCTGCCCCATGAAGAAGATTGAAGTGCTGGAGATCACGGCTGCCGGTGATGGCGGAGCCCTTCCCAAAGAAGCAACAGTGGAAGGATTGTCTGTTCCGGATGAATACCGGTCAGGCTTTTACAGGTTATGCAACGTGGTGCTTTCTTCCAATGGTACCATGCAGGTAAAAGCTACAGCCCAAACAAAATGGGAAAGAATAGAGGCGTAAGAAGCTGAAAGGTTAGTGGTGAGTTGTGCATCGCCGGTAACAGGTAAGTTTTACAACCGGTGATGAATGACTCACCATTTTTTCATAGTATAAACAGCCTTGTGCAACAGCTGTGCTTTACTATTTAGCCTGTATGTTTAGCTGCAAAGGCAGGAAAAGAAAACGGGCTACCGCAACTTCACCCGCAGGACCTGCATGTCATTGGTTATGTAGAGGGTTTTCTCATCGGGCGAAAGGGCACAATTGGAGGCCGCTTCATCCAGACGTATCTTGCCCAACAGCTTTGCTTCTTTTGTAAAGATCCAGATGCCACCAGGGCCTGTGGCAAATACATTTCCATTTCGATCGACCTTCAATCCGTCATTGCCTCCTTTCAGAGATTTGTCATAACCGGCAGCACTGTAAAAAATGCGCACATTGCTGACAGTACCATCTTTCGCAAAATCAATGGCATACCAGTTCGGTTTGGCTCCGTCGGAGTTGGCAACAAGCAGCGTTTTTTCACCGGGAAGAAATGCCACTCCATTGGGCCGTGTAAGCGTATCCGTTAGCAGCACCACTTCTCCCTTTGCCGTACGTTTATACACACCCTGGAAAGGAATCTCCTTTGCCGGGTCATGAATGTATTTTTCAAGTCCATATGGTGGGTCAGTAAAAAATAGTTCGCCTTTGCTGTTATACACGGCATCATTGGGGCTATTGAATTTTTTTCCCTGAAAAGTGCCGGCAAGTGTAATAAACCTGGGTTGAGGCAAGTGGATAGGAGCATCCATTCGGGCCATCCTGCGGTCACCGTGCTGGCAAAGAACCAGCCTTCCATCTTGGTCCAGGGTCAAGCCGTTGCTGCCTGTTTCGCCACCGCGTTTGGCATTGCCTGTATATCCTGAAGGAGAAAGGTAAACTTCGGTGCCTTTGGCTTCTGTCCATTTATAAATGGTATTGCGGGGCACATCCGAAAAAAGGAGTATGCCGGCGCTTTCAATCCACAGGGGACCTTCACTCCAGTCAAAGCCGGTTGCGATGATCTCCGCCTTTGCCGCTGGCGAAAGAATGGCATTAATGGCACTGTCGTACCGTTCTATACTTCCGGTTAGTGGATACGCTTTTTGTGCATGGCCGTGAGTCACCTGCAATAATAAGGTGAACAACAAAATACCGAGGCGAATGAATTTTCTTACAACTGTCAGCACCGAATGGAAGCACATACCTGTTTTAATTTTTTTAAACTTATCGAAAAGGCTGCACTTCCTTGCATAAAAAAAGAACAGGCTGCCGATGGAATCAAATCTATCGGCAGCCTGTAACAAAAACAACTGTTTGGTAAAAGGTAAATGTGGGGAGCAAATCCTTAAGGACTGACGAATTGCTTACCAGCTTTTCCGCACCCTGAATTTTCCCTCGATGGTGGTTGTGCTTCTCAGGTTATCACCAAAGCCGGCGGGGTTGGCAATAAAGGTACCCTTGATAAAGCCATCATCTTCGCCCATGCTGGTGATGGTAACACCACCACCACTGGCTACAAATTCATTGTTGCCGGTGATATAAGCGCAGGTGTAATTGTTGCCACCCGTAATGTGGTAGTGTACATGCGTACCGGTTTGTGCCGTTGGATTTTTAAAACCATGTGTGCCCACACCGCCCATCCAGTGGATCAGCACATATCTTCCTTTTTCATCTCCATCACTGTCGGCAATGGCATAATAACCTTCTGCCAGTTTAACGGCTGGTGATGCCAGTTGCTTAAACCAGGCGCCGCCGGCAACCCGCACTTCGATCTCACCATCGTTCTGGATCGCAATATGGCTAAGCAAAAGGGTTACCTCTTCCTGTTTCAGGTTCAGCTTTACGCTGATGGCAACCGGGTTGGGAGCTGTAGGAACAACTGCCGGTGCCTTGTATACCGCTGTAGCGCCATTGGGCTGCAGTTTGCCGGCCCCGGTCAGTTTCCATTCCTGGATATATTTAGCCGGCATTGTGATTTTTTTCCCCATGGCTTTTTCCTGGCTCTGCGTCAGTGGTGCCAGCAGGTCGTCGGTAGTAACTACCTCCAGATCCGCCGTGCCATTTACAGGTAATGATTTGGAACTTGTGAGGAGATAGAATTTTTCAAAAAGGCTCCAGTCGCTGAAATGCGTGGTAGTAATGGAAACTGTTTTTACCGCTTTGTTCAACACCGTACTGCCCTGTGCCTGCCAGATGCCTTTGTCATCCTGGTAAGCAATGCCCAGCGCTTCCGGCAGGGTGTTACTGACTTCTTCATCCGTATAGGAAAATGCAACTGTCACCGGCTTTGCAAATTCAACACCATGCGGCGCCAGGCGGTAAGCCTTTTCAACAGCTAGCGGGTTTTCGTTACTGATTGCCTGTATGCTGACTTCCTGTGCCGATGGCAGGGCACCGGCGGGAATGGTGAGTTTCAGTCGGCCATCGTCACTGGTAAGGGTGCCGCCTTCAGGCCCAATGATCTTTTGTACTTTGGGGCTCCCATCAGGTGTGCCAACCGGCGTGGCTACACCACCAGAGTAGGTAACTTCGGGACCAACATTTTCTTTTTTACAGGCTACCAAAAGTGAGAACAGGAAAAATGCCCACAGGGCAAAGGAAATTCGTTTCATGGTTTAGGTTATCGTTTTGTTTACATCAATGAATGCATGGCAAAACTATTGGCAGCAGGTGGGCGCCGGTGAACAGAAACGAATGAAACGAAGGTTCTGTCGTATGAAATGTACGTATGAAGAAAGGACATTTTTTAAATAGATGTCCTGCCAAACAGTTGGTTAAACTACCTGTGAATAGTAAAGAAAAGGATAACTTCAAACCATGCAGGTTCAAATCGTAAAAGGCGTATGCTGTATCCGCGAAGCATCGGCTTCTGATCTGTCGCAATTGGTCCCCCTGCACATAGCTTCTTTCAACGCAACCTACCCGGATTATAACCCGAAGCCCGGCTACGAACTTCGGGAGCGGCAATGGAAATTGCTTTTCGGGCAAAAACCTGGTACCTGGTTTTGTTATGTGGTCCAGCCGCCAAAAGGACCTATCGCAGGATTTGTTACCGGTCACGATTTCCATGATCCCGAACTTCCTTACAAAGGGCAACTGGACAAAATTCATATCCTGAAACCGTATCAGCGGTTGGGTTTAGGCTCTCAACTGGTGTTGCAGGTTGTGACCTGTTTTCTTCAACAGGGTATCAATTCCATGATTCTTTTTGCCGACCCCTCCAATCCTGCTATCCGGTTTTATGATGGTATGAACGGTGAACGATTGCTGAACAAGGACCAAGCGTTCAGGGGAGCCTATGGTTGGAAAAACCTGCACGAATTGGCAACTTTTCTTCGCCAGCGGAACCAATAAATCAGCCATTTCATTTTATAAAAAATTCTTTGCAGCATTGGGTTGATGCCGCTCAAATCTTTTCTCCTCCTGGTTTTCAGCAAAAGCAGGAGGAGGTTCAATTAAGATTTTGTTCACATTCCCCGGGAAATAATTTGGTGCTATTTCGTTCTATAGGTAAATACGATAGCCTGATGAAAAAATTGACCCTGCTAAGTGTGCTGGTTGGCATTGCCATTCTTTCTTCGTCCTTTGTCGTTTCACCGGTTCCACCTGCCAAAAAACTGCTGGCATTTCCGGTGGCGGGTAAAAAAAGTAATATCGGTAGTTTCTGGGGCGCCTCCCGCGATGGCGGCAGACGCAAACACAAGGGCATCGATATATTTGCCAGTAAAGGCACCCCGGTTGTTGCCATCACTGATGGTGTAATAGTAGAAAGAGGGAATACACCCATCGGCGGTAAAGTGTTGTGGCTGAAATCATCTACCCATGGCTGGACAGCTTATTATGCCCACCTCGATAAGCAATCTGTAAAAGAAGGCCAGTATGTTCGCAAAGGGCAGGTGATCGGCACAGTTGGAAAAACCGGCAATGCACGGTACACACCTGCGCACCTTCATTTTGGCATTTATAGAGAGAGAGGTCCGATTAACCCCTTGCCTTACGTGAAAAACGCACCAAAGGTTTTGCTGAAAAAGGCAACAGCAAAAAGAAAAACAACAGTTGCCAAAAAAAGCGTTCGCAAACGGAGAGCATAGATAATACTTGCCACGCATAGGTGATCCCGGAGTTTCTGATGCTGCATACTGCAGCAGGAAGTAAACAGGCCCCGGCATTATAGAATGACCGCCTGTTTTCATTCTCTCGCGGAAGTTGTTATATTTAATGACAACACCTGCTTATGCTTGCGCTCCGCTCCACTGCCGTTGTATTCGCCTGGACCTTCATCATTGCCCTGTCGGTCTATTTTTTCCTGGACAATGTGGTAGCTTATTTTTATGGTTACCGCAGCCGCATGTTTGGCAACAGTTTCTGGCATAACCAGTTTTGGGTATCCCTGCACATGATCGGGGGCACACTTACACTTTTCCTGGGGCCTGTTCAATTCTGGGCGTTTGTACGCAAAAAATACCTGCGGTTTCACCGGGTTTCCGGAAGAATTTATATGGCAGGTATTGCAATGATCGGCCTGTCTGCCGGCCGGTTATCGCTGATAAGTACCTGTGTTCCCTGCCGCATTTCCTTGTTTCTCCTGACAGTATTTGCCGTGCTTTCCACTGCGCTGGCATGGCGGGCTATTTTGCAGCGCAATACAAAAGTGCACAGGCAAATGATGGTGCGCAGCTATATCTGTGTGCTGGCTTTTGTGGCGGTGCGCATCGATGATGTCTATTCGCTGGACTTTTTGTTTGGTTCCATTCCGGATCCTGCTTTCCGCAGGGTAGTCAATGAATATTTCTTTTCATTCGTGCCCCTGATCTTTGCAGAGATTATCATGGTTTGGCTGCCTTCGGTAAGAGGAGTACGGAAAAAAAGCGTACCGGCAAAAGAGCAACGTACTCCTGTTGAAAGCTAGTCAAGCTTTGTGATGAGACTAGAACTCGTTACAAATTAAATGTAACAACGGATTTACATTCGTCAGAGCCTATAGGGTTGCAGAAAACCATACATTAAGATTTTTTCAACTCCCGTGCAACGCTTGAACTTTCCTCATTGTCAAACGGGAAAAATTGCATGATGCGACGTTGGATCTTTTTTGTGTCGATCGCTTTATCCGTACTCTCCTGTAAAAAAGAAAACGAACCGGTCACCCCGGAAGAAGACAATACACCCGGTGCTATCCTGGGCACTTGGGAATTAAAAGAATCCTACAGCGGCATGTCGCCATACATGGTACACCCTCCTGGCAATGGCATGATCATGAAATTTGACAGTACGACTTACCAGGTGATGATGGGCGGACAGGTACAATACCAGGGAACTTACAGGCTTGTCAAAGATTCGGTGACCAATGTAAATTCCTGTGTGCTGGAAGCACCTTCTTCATCGGCACCCAATCGAATCATTTACGACAACGAAATTCACCTGCGTAGAGGCTTTACCGTTACCAGCAAAACCCTTACACTTACAATTGGCTGCATTCCCACAGATGGTGGTGTATCAAAATACCGCCGGGTAGATGAAGCGGAAATACAATAACGCATTTGCGAGCCATAAGCTGTTCCGTGTATAGAAGTCGTGGGATTGTTTGTTACTTCATGGCAACATCATTCTGTTTTTCGCTACTTAGCTACCATTTACCGGAAAAGAGGGAGCAATAGATTTTGGTTGTAATTTTCAGGCCAAAATGATGAAACTAGTTTTGGCCTTTTGGAGTGCTCTTCTCCTCTGTTCCTGTGCCAGTAATAAAGCAACAAAAACAGTTACAGCTGTGGATAACAATCCTGTTATAGCGCACCGCGGTGCTTTCAAAAAGAACGGTTTCCCGGAAAACTCCATTGCTGCACTGGAAGAAGCCATCCGCCTGCAATGTGCAGGTTCCGAGTTTGATGTGCGAATGACAGCAGATGACTCGCTGATCATAAACCATGATCCGCATTACAATGGCCTCGAAATTGAAAAGGTCAGTTACCAGCAGCTGGCGCAAACGAAATTATCGAACGGTGAAACGCTGCCAACATTGCGGGAATATTTACTAACGGGAAAAAAGAACAATACGACAACCTTGCTCGTCCTAGAGATCAAGCCTTCCGGTATCAGCAAGGAAAGAGGGCAGAAACTGGCTGAAAAATGTGTGGCCATGGTCAGGGAAACCGGTACAGCCCCGATGACTGTTTATATCAGTTTTGATTATGATATCCTGAAAAAGGTACGTGAAGTTGAACCCCTTGCCATTACCCAGCATCTGAATGGTGATAAAACCCCGGCCCAGCTAAAAGCGGATGGCATCTCCGGTGCAGATTATCATTATTCCGTATTCAAAAAGAATCCGGAATGGATAACACAGGCCAAATCGCTTGGTGTTGTTCTCAATGCCTGGACCGTAAATGCAAGAGAAGACATGGAATGGCTTTTATCCAATGGCTTTGAATACATCACCACCAATGAACCGGAACTGTTATTTGAAGTAGTAAAAGAACGGAAGGCGAAAGGCCAACCCTAGCAACCAGCAGCATAAATTCGGCATTAATAGAAATAAGAAAAGCCATACAGCTCCCTGTATGGCTTTCCTTATTTTTCAGGTGCATCCCGGTGGTTCTTCGTTTTTTCAATCATTACTTAAGGGAGTAATCATATCCAGTTGCTGATTGCTAATGCTAATCCGATAGTGAAAACAACCTGGATCAATATACCTGGAAATCACCTGCAGGTCTTGCAGCCGCATGTTGCGTTGTTTCTTCCCGATGTTTTAGAATTGAAAAATTACGCTTTTCCAATTTCTTTCCGGGGTCTGATGCAGCCTCCGGCACCGGGCCTTTTCTTCGCACAAACGGAAAGCCGGCTAAACTGGCACCGCAAAGAAAAACAGGAACATAGGCGATGGGTATTATGGGAATCAGCGGCACCGCCAGCAGTAAAACAGCGAGCAAGTGCAGGAAGTAGCGACGGTTCTGAAAATCACCCTGCAGGCATTTGTCAAAACTGGCTTGCAGAAAACGGATCCCGAGGTATCCCATCGATGCTCCCAGCAATAGCAAGGAATAAAAACGAAAGTTGTAAACAAATGTTCCATTCAGACTGTTCTCCACCGCATGGTAACTGTTTTCGAAAACATGAAAAAACATAAAGGTCAGGAGCCCTGCAGGTCCAAACACCAGGAAATAAGTAGGAACAGCCCGGATGGATCTGCCCGCCTTTCGCTTCAGCCGGAACGTGATGGCACAGGGGAGGAGCACAGTCAATACAAGGGCTGCAAGGTCTACATACTTATTGAAGAATTCATTCATGGCTTTAATATTTTTAAATCTGTACTATTAGTGGCAAAACAGGTCTGCTGGCATTTCAGAGTTGAACCTGATGGCGAAGGATGGTAACCAAATTGGCAACTGCTGACTTACCGTACACGCATCAGTTTGCTGTTTCGCCTATACAACGATCGGCCATAAAAACGAGAAACGTTCTGGTAAGAAAGTTTGCGTAACCATTTTTGAAACGATTACGCAAACCCGTTAGCTTATTGTTTCACAAAGGGAATTGTTTTTGAACTTCCGCTTTGTTCAACCCGCAGCCAGTAACGGCCCGGCGTTAATACAGATACATTGATATCGGTCTGGCCTCCGCTAGCAACACCTCTGGCAAGAACCTGTCCGCTGATATTCACGATCTGCCATTCGGCCTTTTTGGCATTAGCCGAAACCACCTGCAACCGGTCCTGTACAGGGTTTTGCAGAATCCGGAAGGTGGCATCCGAAGCATTTGTTACCAGCTTCACCGTACTGTATTCCCAGGTTGCATCAAGGTCAACCATCTTCAGTCGGTAATAATTAGCACCTTGTGCAGGCGAAGGATCTTCGGCAGCATAGGCTATTTCTACTGTACTGTTGCCTCTTGCATCCACCTGTGTAATGGGTTGAAAGTTGATGCCGTCTGCACTGCGTTCCACCACAAAATGACTGGCATTTAACTCAGATGCTGTTTTCCATTTCAACAGCACCTTACTGCCGTAAGGGGTGGCTTCCCAACTGGACAACTTAACCGGCAATGTTCCGGTGGTGGTTGCGCTGGTGATAGTGGGTGGTGCCAGGTAAAGAGGCTGGTTAAAACCATTCAGTTCATAGACAGCAAAATGATACGTGCTGTTTGGCTGCAGGCTCTGGATGGTTACTGCATTTTCTGTTGTATAAGCTAGGGCAAAGTTGCCGTTCCCAAGATCATCGCTCGAGCCAAAATAATTATCATAATCATATGCAGTAAGGCTGGTTGGAGTAAAATTCACAGGGCTGCCTTTGCGACCAATCACCAGACGGGCACGGCCATTGCCTGGCGTGAAATTCAATCGCAAGGTCTTATCCGTAATATTGGTGGTAGGCTGAACCTGTGCCTGTACGGTTGGCGTAACAGCGGTTGATGCGTTTGCTGATGCATAAGTAGTGGTCAGGTATACAGTGCTGGTACCGGTACCGTCGTACTCGAAAATTTTAAAGTAATACGTGCTTGCAGGATCCAGTCCCGAAACGGTAGTGATGTAGTGGTTATCATCATACACAACATACTCGCCGGCGGCAATTTGCTGACCTAGTCCGAAAGTAGCGCTGGATGTATAATCCGTACCGTCTGCAGGAACGGCGGTCACATTACTTCCTTTTTTGGCAATCACAATCCGCCGCTGGCCATTGCCTTTAGTCCAGGCCAGCGATAATTCCTTCCCGTCAACTTTTGTGAAGTTTACATCCGATGATGCTACGGTAGGAACGCTGCGGGTTGTAACGCTTGCCGTATAACCCGGACGCAGAAATTGTGGGTCCTGGTTTCCATTGAATTCGAAAAATGCAAAATGATAGGTGGTTCCGGGTTTCAGATTGGAGACTGTTGTATAATTAGTACTGCTCCTATACACCGCATAATTGCCTTCGCCCACAGCAGAGCCGCTGCCAAAAACATAACTGGCACCGCTATACGACTCATTGTCCACCGGAGCAGCGTTGACAGGTGATCCTTCTCGGGCTACGATCAGCCTGCGCTCACCATTGCCATTCGTCCATGTAATGTTAACCGAATTGGCAGTGATATTTGAAAAGCTGGCATTGCTGCTTTGCAGGGTGGGAGTTGAAGAGGTCAAGGCACTGCCCGACAGGTAGGACGATGTCAGGTATTCGGTTGCGGAACCACTTCCGTTGTATTCAAATACCCGGATAAAATATTGCGTTGCCGGCTTCAAACCAGTTAGCCAAAAGCTGGATGAATTATGATCATAAACAATATACTCGCCGGTAGCAACCATCTGGCCTTTGCTGAACTCTCCGTTGGCTAAATAGTCAATACCGTTTTGGGGAAGGAAGGTGGGGGCACTGCCTTCTTTGACAACCACCAGGCGACGCTCACCGTTACCGGCTGACCATCCCAGGTTAATGTAGGTTCCGTCAACTGAATAAGAGGAGAGGTTGGTAGAAGGGGTGGTTGGTGGAGCTGCTAAACTGAATAAAGTGATGGTAAGTAGGAAAAGGGTAAAAAATTTTTTCATATCCCGTTTTTTTGTAAAGAAACATGTGTGAACAGCACCAGAACAGGGAAAAAATATGAACTGCTAATTTGAGTGACTCAATTGCAATTTTTTCATATGGTTTGACAGAAGACTGAATGAGTAATCCGGTCAAGCAAGCGAGTAGGATTGCAATCTTCCAGGATATGTATGGAAGATTGTGTTGCGTCTTGTTGGAGGCAACGGTTAGCCATGAAATGCGTTGCTGCTATCCAGGCAAATGACTACAATAAAAAGGCTAAGGAGTGTAAATACCTGCTAGCGCAGATGCACCATCTTTTACAATGAAAAAAAAGAACACTGCCGATAGGGAAAAGCATAGTAAGTTGCTTTTCAAATCCCATTCAGTTTCAGTAAACCGTCGGATTCTCTCTATTCATGTTTTTGTTTTCGCAATTGATAGGAAACCTGTTGCCATGGCGGATTTTCTGACAAAACTTTATTGCAAACCCTTGGATCATTCATCAAAATTCCGTGTATGCGCCATCAACCCTTACCCATTCAATCTGCAGTACAACGTTTGATGCTTGGGAGCGGCATGGCTTATGCTGTCGTTCAGGTAGTTATCCTTATATATGCAGGCCTTGTATTGCTACCCCTGCTGGGTCCTCCCGGCGGCTGGGTGCTGGAACGCTATGAAGGTTATGCCAGACACCATGCATTGTTTAAAACCGGCAACTACCTGATGGGACTTCCTATACCATTTTTCTTCTTTTTTGGACGGGTTGTACCAGTATTTCAACAAGGTACACGAAAGCATAAAAGGCCTCTGGTTGGTAGCCTTGCTGCCTATGCGAACGTGGTGGCATAAAAAGACAGGAAAACTCCTGCCCAAAAAATGGCCTGGCGACTAACAGACACATGCCTATTTCCAGGCAATGCTTGTTGGTTCTAATGTTGTACGACCCTGATGCTATTTATACTTCAAAAAGAAAACAATCACTTCCGGTGATGCAGACTGCACCGGTGTTGGATTGTTGATGGAAACGGTTATGCCGCCCGAGCTGTCTTTCCGGGTGCGGGTTTGCGATTGTGTGGCAGGAACAAAATAATCCTTGAACAGCACCGCGTCTGCACCTTTTTGTTTTGCTTTGTTGATTGCCTTTTTCTGAATCTTTTCTGAAATGGTACCAATGAGACTTTCTACATAACCCTTGCCCATAATTGTGTATTCTTTTGAAATGGCGCTTTCATCGACATATACATCCACATCTTTTGTGGGCTGGTAAGTGTTGCCGAGGTAACTGATCGTTGGTGTACAGGAGGAGAGAAGGCTGGCGGATAACAAACAGAGGTAGATCTTTGTCATAAGGAATGGTTTTGTTGCTTCAAGTTAGATGATGGATTACTAAGGCGGCGTTAACGGAAATTGAAAGAGACGTTAATTGAAGAGAAAGCATCAGCGCTGAAAAAGAAAACCTTGTAACCGGGTATTGACAAGACTTTCCATAAATCTGACCAGAACCGAATAGAGGTTACTTGTCATTTCCATCAATTGAAACTTTCGAATCTGCAATTGGTGCAGTGTGGGCTTGCCTTCACCTTTCTGCGGTTCTAATTTCATGTTATTATGAAACAGAAACCAAGGCTTACAAGTAAACCGCTGCCATGTCAGGACGCTTGTGCAAACTGCAGCTTATGCATCACATATGATACCGGTACAATGAAACCAATAAAAACCGAGAGCAAGGCACTCTACGGTTCCGAAGTGCTGTCTTATTATTTTTATTTTTATCAGCAACTGTTAGCCGGAAAAAATGGATACAGCGCGACAATGGGTGAATTGCTGTGAGGCATTGCCCTTGCTTGGCCGGGTAGATCCTGGAGGAATATGGGTGAAAGGAATAAATACATGTCTTGCGGAGACAGAATGATCTTCCATGTGATGAAATCAAATTCGGGCAAGTTGCGGATGCACCATGCATCGATGCAAAACTTTTCGCAGTTGAAGCAGGATAATTGTTGTTTCATGAAAGCAGCCATTCTTGCCTGTTCGCCTCTGCCTCATCTTTAGGTTCAAATTTGCTTATTACCCTTGATCATTTTTCACTATCCCCGTAAATAGTCTTAAATAAGATGAAACGAATTATTATTCCTGCCATTCTTTCTGTTTTCATAGGAACCATTGCTTGTAAAAAAGAAACCACGCCTTCGCCGGCTCCTACTGAAAAAAATGCCCGCCTTGCCATCAAATTAAACAGCAATTACCTAGCGCCTGCCAATGTTGATTCTGCTATTCTTTTGTGGGAGATCAATGGTAAAGTGCAACAGGAGACAATGCAGCTCTCCAATGACACCTTGTTCACTGCTTTGAATAAATTGGATGCCGGGAATGGCCGCCTTACAGTACAGGTGTTTTCCAATATCAACGTGCGGAACAGAAAGTTACAGTGGGAGAAAAGAACAGAATTGGAGGTAAAGCAAAATCAATCGGTTAACCTGGATGCTCCGCTTCATTACGATGACCCGGATTGGTATCCAAGAGTAATCATGGTTGATGAGCCAACAAAATTTACAGCGATCGTAGCACTCCGTCCGGGTGATCCTTATTTTTTATTGAAAAATGTTCCTGCCGGCTATAAAATTGAATTGGAACGAAACTATGTGGCAACACCTGGTGGTGCCCGCATTGTAGGTGGTGGTTTATGGAAGTGTAATACGGTTTGCACCGATGAAAGGGGAATGATTGAGAACAGGGAATTTTTTATTCCATTGCCTGCACAAATCAGGGAGCAGGAGTGGAAAATGGTAGAAGTAGGTATCGGTCTTTTTGGCCCCAACTACAGCTCCGGCCCCGGGTTTTATTTTAACCACTATTGATTTGCAATTGAGATTATTTTCTAAAGGTTCTGGATAAGAGGATTTGAACCAAAACAGCAAATTACAAACTACGCAATCAAAAATACTTTTCGGCCACCAGTCCATACGTGAACAGCAGGTTTTCAGCACCGGTTCGGTTGAAGCGGTTATAGCTCAGGGTAGTGCCAATGGAGATCCACATATTCAATTTAACCCCAATGCTGTTGCTGGTGCGGATCGTGTAGTCGCTGCCGTTACCGATCGCCGGCTGCCAGAAATTGGTGCCATTGAACGTAAGGGCATTTTTAATCACAAATTTGTACGCCAGCCGCAACGAGTTGCGAAACGTCTGGTATTGATTTTTCGCCGGATCGGCTGTGGCCAGATGGCTGGCTTCGTACAGAATCCCCTCACTGAGGTTTAGCCAGGCAGTGGGTGTATTTACAAAGTTGTAGGCAGCACCCACACCGCCTTGTATTTGGTTGCGAATGCGGAGCGAAAAACTGGTAGTAAAATTCGCCAGGGCCCAGTAGTAAAGCTGGGAAGAGTCGCGGTAAAGATTGAAATCAGTTGTGGAGGTAAAATCATTGTTGGTTAGCCGGTCACCCACCTGTCCGTAAAGCCAGGTTGCTGCTGTATTCAAGGTTGTGCGTTTGTTGCGGATGCTGTACCGGGCATCATTGGTAAGCAGGTAAGCCGTGGCATTGTTTGACTGGTTCAGGTTACCCGAAGCAGAGAACCGTACATGCTGGGTGATGCTGTCGTTAAACTGGGCCTTTGCATTAAAACAGGTAAGAAAACAGAAAATAAAACTAACAACTCGCCTCATGGTTTCGCAGGAATTTGCGCCGAAAATAACAAAGCTTTGCCGGGAGAGCCCGAAACCGGTGAAAGGCAGATTGCAAAAAGGCCTTCAAATGGAAGGCCTTTTTGCACAAAGGGAATACATTCTGTCCCAGCAAAATTGCAAACCGCGTTATTGCACGATGGCACTGTTGCGGTAGTAAAAACGCACGGCGGCAATAATCTCTTCTTCCGACTTATCCTGTGTATTGGTCAGTGGGATCTTGCGTCCGAAACATCCCGGCTCGTCATTTTTGTAGTATTTGATATAAAGTGAAAATTTATCGGAAAGACCCGCTGAGCCGCTGATTAATACGGGCATTTCATCCATGAATTCTGCCGATACAAAATTGTTCCAGTCGGTCAGCAGCTTACCGTAATAATAAAACCCTGACTTGTTGATCTTCATGATCACCTGATTTCTTGTGCTGGCAATAAGCGAGGCGATGGCGGGGATGGCAGCAACAATGGCCATCCAGATATAGTCCTGTATCATCAATACGGCGAAGCAAAGCAGGAACAACCCAATGATCAGGCGCATTTTTTTCGACTCCTTTACAATGAAGTCTGCGTCTGCGTTGAACTGGTCTTCCGAGATTGTTTGAAAAAATGACATTCCGGTAATTTGTATGCTTGACTTGAAGATTTAAAACAGGCGCTCCTGCGGCGGCTTGATTCCGTTGAGGCGAATATAGATGGTTGTTTGCCCGCGGTGATGGTCCTGGTGTTCAAACGTTTTGTTCATCATGGCAAACCGGCTTACATCGTAGGTATTAAAAACTTTTACGTTCTCACCCCATTTTGCTACATCTGCTTTTTGCACTGCATCGCGACAGTAATCATAACTGGTGGTAACATAATACATCACCGAATCCTTGCTTTGTGCCGATGTTCTTCCCTCCATATCCATCGAAAGCCAGGCAAGCGGAGCGCTACCGGTAGCTGTCATCATCAAAAATACATTGGCACCGGCAAGATGCAGCATTTGCTGCGCAAAGCTGCGTGTGCTGTCGTTTGGCCGATAGCTGTATTTATCTGCCGGCATGGTATTGAGGTAATCCACGGTATAAGCTTTGGCTCGTTCCCAGTCTTTAACCATTTGTGCTTTGATATCGGCAGAACTTAAGGTTTGTCCAATAATGGTGGAAGAAAAAAGAAGGGCCAAAAGGCAAAAGGATGCCGTGGTGAAAAGATGCTTTTTCATAAACAGTGATTTTGATTTTAAGGTAGGCAATAAATGGGAGAGGACAATGGAAATGCGTCCGATTCTGAAAAGGACCCGATCCCTCTGGCAAGGTACGAGTGATTTTTGCCTTCTACTGAATCTTTTGTTACGAATCCTAAACCATACAAACAGACTTTGAGATCATTCATTTTTCTGTATTAAAGCAGTAAAAGCCGGATGGTATTGGGTCGACTGGAATTGTACCCGTCCTCTTTTCATCTTCAAGCAAAGCAAGAACAGGTAAGCCTGTCCGGCAGACAACCAGGAATGCTTTGCAGTTTTTCAAATTATTTTATGGAAAAGGAAACGCGGCTGTGTCTTACCAAAAACCAACAACATGCGTAAACTCTTCTTTGTTTGCCTTTTTCCTGTACTCCTTGCCTGCAACGCTGCTAACGAACCCAATACGATCAATGTTACCGGGCAGGGAAAGATCAAAGTTGTTCCGGATATGGTGGAACTTTCCTTGCGGGCCTATTCGGTTAAGCCGGCTATGAAAGATGCTGTTACCGAAACACAGGCTGCCGTCAACGAGATCATTGGTGTTTGCCGCAAGTATGTGGTAGACCCCTCTGACATCAAAGTAAGCAGTATCTCTACCAATAAAGCATATGAATACAGGAACGGGAAAGAGCAGTTTACAGGTTATGATGCCCTGCAGGTGCTGGATGTTACCCTAAAAGATATTTCCAAAATCGAAGAATTCACAGAAGAACTCCTGGCTACAAAAATTTCGAAGATCGAGAACATCCGGTACAACCATACAAAGGCAGACAGTATTCTCCGTGAGGTTAACCTGATAGCGCTGGAAGATGCCCGCAAAACGGCCGAGAAAATGTGCCTCAAAATGAATGCTTCCCTCGGAAAGATTGTTTACCTCTCCAATTTTGAAAACAACCAGCGTAGTCGCGGCCGCGGCATGCGCTACAGCGGCTCCGATTATGAAATGAACCTCTATAACAAAAGTTTTGGTGGACGTGGGTTTAAAATGACAGCGGAGATACTGGAGTTTGAAGATGCTGCTTATGCAAGTTTTACATTGCAGTAAGAATAAAACGGTTCAAAAAAACATCGCGTTCATCAAAGATGCAGGCAAGGCATCCGGTACTGCAAACAATTCAGGTAGTTTTGTGACATGAAACGGCACTTGCTTTTTTACCTCTCCCTGGTTTGTGGTCTACTGCTTTCTGCACAGCAAACGGAAAAGATCAGTGACCACCTATCCATTGTTCCACTTTCTGCCAATGCCTACATGCATGTCGGCATGCTGGAAACAGCTACGTTTGGTCGTGTGGGTTGCAATGGACTCGTTTATATCCAAAATGGAGAAGCCGTGGTAATGGATACACCGCCCGATACGGCACAATCGCGGGCATTGCTCCAATGGATCGAAAAACGTTTCCCCGGCACCAGGGTAAAAGCCATTATTGTTAACCATTTCCACGACGACTGCCTGGCAGGGCTCCCCGTGTTTCATCAAAAGGGCATTCCTTCTTATGCAAACAGCCTGACAAAAACACTTGCCGCCAAACAGGGCGTACCGGTCCCGCAAAACGGATTTCAGGAGCAATTGGAATTAATGATTGGCAACCAAAAAATAGTGAGCCGGTTTTTTGGCGAAGCGCATACAAAAGACAATATTGTTACCTGGATTCCATCAGAAAAGATCCTGTTTGGCGGCTGCCAGGTAAAATCGCTGGGTAGTACCAAGGGCAATGTGGCCGATGCCAATGAGCAGGCGTGGAGTCAAACAACAAGCAGGATAAAACAAGCCTACAGCGATGCAAGGATCGTAGTGCCGGGACATGGAGATGCAGGCACCACCGAGCTGCTGGACTATACCATCCGGCTTTTTAAACCATCAGAATAGCATACGGCAAACGCCTATTTTAATTCTTTCAGGAATAGATTGCGGAAAGCTATGGGCTGTCCTTCGCTTTGCAGGGCAATGTAGCCTTCCTGCAGCGGTTTGCCTGGTTGCCAGATGGCAGGAGCATAACGGTTGGCAACTCCGCCACCCATTGAAGGTTTGCTGTATTGCAGCACCGTATCGCCATGAATGATATGCTGTACAAGTGAATCGCCCCAGACAATGAGTTCCGCTTTTACCCATTCGTCTTTGCTGTAGGTTTTGGAAGATGAGTTCAGGCAATGGCCATCGTATGGTTTGCCCTGGTAAACGATCTCTGTACCCGGCGAGCACATATTGCCGGTGGTACGGGGCCTGCCATCACCCAATCCTGCCAGGAACTGCATTTCAATAGAGATCGGCCAGTCCTGTTCTTTCGGCATGGTTCGCGGGTCCTGCGAGTGAAACATAACGCCGCTGTTCAAAAGGGTGTAGGAAGGTGCGCCTTTTTGTAATGCACCTGAAAAGCGGTATTCCAGTTTCAGGTGAAAATTGGAGAAAGGTGTTTTGTAATACAGGTGGCCAAATTGGTCATCAAAGTCGCCATACTGGTCATAGCTTACTTTGATCATGTCGTCTTCAACGCGAAAAGTATTGCCAAAGTTCACACCCACATCATGGCGATGGATCTTCACGATCCAGTCATCCAGGTTCCTACCGTTAAATAGGGAGATCCATTCACCATGGCCTTGCTCTTGGTTTGCCTTACCCATTGCCTTTTGCTGCGAGCAACCGGAGAGCAGGTACCCGCTTGCCAGCAACAAATGCAAAAACAAAACGCCGATCTTTCGTTTCATTGTTTGTAAAAAAATAATCGGCTAAAGATAGAAGAATCTTGTGCTATCCAACTCCTTTGTAGAGAAATGGTTTGGGCAGAAACAGCAGATGGCAGGGAGGTTGGTATAAGCTTTTGCCGGTATGCAGATACTTTACTTGATGGTTGTAAGCACTTCTTTCAAATGCCGGAGATGCTGACCAAACTTTCGCTCCTTCACACGGCGACTGATGAAAAAGACAAACAACATATAGGCAGCGTAAGCGGAAAACCGGACCAGCGGCGAAACGGAATGCCAGCGGTCAAGCATGCGGGCATGAAAATAAAGGGGTAGTATTTCCAACAGCAGGATAAAGATCAGGACTACCAGCCTTGCGCCAATGTATTGCCATTTCAGGCGTTTCTGGAGTTGCGCCACATAGTTCTCCAGGTTTTCCTTTACGTTTTGGTCCATATGTTCCATTCGTTCGGTCAGCCGGTAATTCAGGTAAAAGCCAAGAATAACGGCAAAGCAAAAAGCGATATAGGTAAAAAGCAGCACATGACCCGGTACCGATTCTACCTGCCGGCCATTGGTAATTACCACGGTGGTCAGCAGCACAGCTACAACGGTCATTTGCCTGCGAAACGATTTTTTCAGGGACGCAATGGGGCCCCTGCTTTTCTGGTGAATCAGTTGCATTATATCTGGTGTTTGTAGTGACTGTTTTTTTCCCTGCTGCCAGGCCTTTTTAAGATCGTCCAGTTCCATGGCTAATTAATTTTAGTAAGCTGGCGTAATTTGTCTTTGATGCGGCTCATTTTCACCCGCAGGTTGCCCTGGCTGATGCCCAGGATTTCTTCCATTTCTTCATAGCTGCGGTCTTCCATGTACAACATCACAACTGCTTTTTCCACTTCGTTCAGCTTTTCAATGGCCCTTGCCAGTTGCTGCCATTGTTCTTCTTCGGTGCCTGTTTCATCGGCATGATGGGAGGGAAGAGCCGCCGGTTCATAGGTTGTGATAAAATTCCGCTGTTTCCGCAGCATGGTAATGGCCGTGTTGATGGCCACCCGGTACAGCCAGGTGCTGAACTGCGACAGGCCCTGGTACTTTGGATACGCCTTCCACAAATGAATGATTATTTCCTGGAATAGGTCCTGCCGGTCAGCATCCGTATAGGCATATATCCTGCAGACCTTGTGAATCAGCAACTCATGCTCCCGGATTCTTTTTTCAAATTCGATTTCTGTATCCTTTCCTGACACGCGGTGTGAACTTTACTGGTTAGTCGCAGTTTATTGTGAATTGTTACACAAAGGCAGAACTTTTTGTGAAAAGGACCGGGAGGTTATAAACTGCTTCTCCTGAAGTGTGTTGACATGTTATTTGTTTACCTTGATTTAATAATGGTACAAACCAGGTTATGCTGCAACATGCTGCAAAAGGAGAATGCAACATTCTGAAACAGCATGGCCTTTGTCAGCGACAAAGGCCATGTTTATAACGGTTGAAGCGCTACCCGAAATGCAACGCTCAATTCCCGCTTGCTTTAGCAGCCGTTGTGTAATAATTCTTTCGTGCATTCGCTAGGGTCAGGTCCATTCTTTCTTTTTGGTTGGTGGTGAACATGTACAGTGATTTGTCATCGGAATAATCCATGTAATTCATCCACATGTCCAGTGTTACACTGCCTTTGCAGAAACTGGATTCGGTTGTCGTCGGATTGCCATAATTCGGCCCATCGTGCAGCGGGGTATCGCCTGCATAATCATTCCCGCACCGGCTGTCACCCCAGATATGCCGCAGGTTTAGCCAATGACCAACTTCATGGGTACCCGTTCTGCCTTTATTAAATTCGGGATACAAATAAGATGCTGTTGTGCCAAACGCCTGGTAGTCGATCACCACACCATCGGTGGATGCACTGCCGCCCGGGAACTGTGCATAGCCCAACAGGCCGCCACTCAGGTCGCAAACCCAGAGGTTAAGTGCCGATGTGGCATTGACGGCGTCGCTGCCACCCTGCGAGTTGAATTTCACAGCATCGTTGCTGCTGAATGAACTGACAGTTGTCCTTTTCCTGATAACCGTTTGCTGCGTAAATTGAATATTGCAATTTGGCACGCTGGCAAGAGGGTAGCCGGCCAGGTAAACACCGCTCTTCGTCAGTTCGGCATTTTTCTTTTGAAAGTCTGCGTTCAGTACCGCAAGCTGGCTGCTGATCTGCTGGTCAGTTACTTTCGAAGGATCAGGCAGCACTACATGGATCACCACCGGAATAGAGAGCAAACCAGATGGTGTTCCACCACCGCCACCTGATCCCGGGGGTTTGCCTTTTAGTGTGGCGCTACGTTCCTGGATGATTCTTTCCAGGGCTTCCAGCCGGCGGCCTCGTTCCGGGTCTGCAGCAATCTGGCGCTGTAATACATCATGTGCGGCACAGCGGCGTTGGTTTGCGGAGCCGGCTGAATGATCGCCTGGCGACTGAACTGAAACACCAGGATCATTATTTTGGTTGGCTGTCGAACGAATATCATTTTTCTGGCAGGAGAGCACCACCAGCAGGCAGCCGATGGCAAAGGGTGTAATTTTTCTCATGGCGAATATTTGGGTGAGGAGAGATTGATTGTCAACTGTAATTTACCCAATTCCGTGCAGCGGCAATCCGGCCTGCAGGATTAAAATGTAATTAGAAGGACCATTTCTCAACCGGGCTCACCGTTTTATTGGTGTACACGCATTCTCTTTACAACCAGTCAGGAATCGGTTGATCATCCATGCATTCAATCCTGGCAGTTCATTGTATCATCATCAGTTAATGCATTGTTTCTTAAAAATGTAAACGCAGCTTTACAGGATTTTCGACAAGTTTTAATTTCAAAGAAATAGACAGTCCGGATATTATAAGAAGAGGACGTTTCGTGCAACCCAACACATATGGTATTAAGGATTGCATACAAAAGGCAGAAGAATTTATAAAACGATGATTCCGGGAAGACTGTATTTTAGCGACACCAAAACCATTTACGAACTGTTTATGCATTACCATTCCGATAACGAAATATATTTAAATAAGGATTTTACCTCGCAAGTGGAAGACAAGCGCATTTTACAATGGAAAGGATCAGCGGATAAGCAAAGAGAAAAGGAAGAACTCCTGCAAACGCTTGTTGAAAACTCATTTGACCTGCTGGGACTTTTGGACGAAAACGGAAACTACCTCTATGTGGCAGAATCAACCCAGAATGGGTTACAGGGTACGAAAGAATCCTTACTCGGTTACCATCCCGAAGATTTGATTGGCAAACCCTCCTTTGCGTTTTTCCATCCCGATGATCTGCCGCCTTTGACGGAACAATTCAGTTTGTTATTCAATGGTGTCAAAAAGATTCATGTTCCGCCTTATCGTTTTCGCGATGCAAGTGGCAGATGGCGGTGGATGGAAGCCATCGTTACCAACCAATTGGATAATCCCGAAATTCATGCGATTGTGGTTTCGTGCAGGGATGTAAGCCGGCAGAAGGAAATGGAAGCCAGATTAAATGAATTGGTAGCCCTGAAAGCGCAGATGGAAGGAGAGGAAAAAGAGCGTAGCCGTATTGCCAGGGATTTGCATGATAGTGTGGCCAACCTTATTGCCGCTGCAAAAATGCAGCTTTCTGCATTGGCCGATTCCGTGCAGGAAGTAAAAGCCCGGCAGGAATTCCTGCAAAGTTTGGACTTACTAGACAATGCAGCCATGCAGGTGCGGAACACCTCGCATAATCTGAAACAGGAACCCCTTCTGGAAAAAGGATTGGATGGAGCCTTGCAACGCTATTGCCAAAGTTTTTGCAACAGCAAAATATCCGTGGAGTTTGTAAGCATAGGAACTTCCCGCCGCTTTCCAGAGGCCTTTGAGCTTTCCATTTACCGTATTTGCCAGGAACTGATTGGGAACGCCATCAAACATGCAAAGGCCACCCATGTTCTTGTGCAGTTAAGTTTTCATGAAGACCACCTGGGCCTCGCCATCGAAGACAATGGCAGGGGATTCAATTTGCAGCAGGAAACAAAAGGTACCGGGCTGAAATCAGTGCAAAAGCGGGTGAAAGCATTGAATGGAAAAATGGAGATCCAGACTAGACTGGACAAAGGAACTTGCATCTATATCGGGTTTGATCTGTAGCAAACAGGATGGTTGGCCCGAAACCAACAGAGGAAGCAAGAATTGCAGATTGATCGAACGTGATTTTTCTAACAGTAGAAACACTTATTTCAAGTCGGTATTGACACTTAAAAACCGGATGCATTTGATGTTGTTCAGATACTGCATAATAAGTTTAGCCTGCACTTTGATACAGGTTTGTCTAACTACTCTTTCCGGAAGAATAAGGATCACACTAAAAAAGATTCTTGGAATAAATTTTGCAGCCATCTAACTGCTGAAGCCTTCTGTTGACTGTGCATTTAACGAAAGAAAAAGTCTGACTGCGCTATCATATTTAAGCTGGCAAACCCATTGAAATCCGTGATCCATGCAATTTTCCACCAAAGCAGCAAAGCTGGTCTTTCTGCTAACCACCATCGTGCTTTTGGGCCTCTCGGCTCTCCTTTACAAGCAAATTACGTCCCTGCTCGATTCGCAGAGGCAGGTGAACAGCACTAACGTACTGAAACTGAAACTGGAAAGGCTTTTAACGGCACTGGTGGATACGGAAACGGCACAACGGGGATTTTTGCTCACCCAGGATTCACTGTTTTTAGAACCTTACCAGGGTGCCTATCAAAGGGCAAAAGGTTTGCTGGTTGAAATCGACAACCTGACACCTTCTTCGGAATATGACCAGGCAAAATTTAATGCCCTGCAAACCTTTGTAGAAGTCAGGTTTGGTTCTTTTCATCATCCCCTGGGAACATATAAAGACTCGGCTATCACGGTTCTCAACCGGGATAGTTATCTCCGGCAGGCAAAAGCAAACATGGACAGCATACGCTATTATGTAAAGGAGATAGAGACCAGAGCTAACCAAATGCTCCATGTTCGGGAAGAAGAAAACCGGAAATACACCTTTCTTACACCGCTTTTCGCCATCCTGCTGATGGTGTTTTCCATTCTCATTCTTGGGTTTTCCTATGAGCGGATTTTGAAGCAACTAAAGCGGACAAAAAAGTTGCTATTCCGGTTGAAAAAGCTGAATAATAAACTAAAGCAGAATAACTACCAGCTCGAGCTATCGAACCGCGAACTGGAACAGTTTACTTACATTGCCAGCCATGACCTGAAGGAACCCCTGCGCAAGATCATGACCTACACCTCCCTGGTGATGCAACAGGGGCACAGTCTTTCGCAAGAGGAAATTCAACTGCACCTGCAGAAAATTTCATCGTTTGCAGAAAGGATGCAAAACCTGCTGGATGACCTTCTCCTGTATTCGCATACCAGCCAGGGCGACAGCAAAGTGGAAGACGTGGACCTGAACAATGTTGTTGCAGAAGTTATTCAAAACCTGGACGAGGAAATTGCTGAAACGGGTGCGGAAATCAAATACGACCACCTGCCAGTCATCAAAGGGATTCCCTACCAGCTCAGGCAATTGTTTCAAAACCTGGTCAGCAATTCTCTAAAGTACCGGCAGCAAAAACGCCGTCCTGTCATTACAATCGAAAGTGACGTTGTTACGGGGAAAGAACTAGGTACACGGCCGCACAAGGTAAGCGGTCAATACGTAAGGCTCTTGTTCCGTGATAATGGCATTGGTTTCAACCAGGCCTATGCCGATCGGGTCTTTCGCCTGTTTCAGCGATTACATACTACCGAAGGCTACAAGGGCACCGGCATTGGGCTTACCATCTGCAAAAAAGTAGTGGATAATCACCAAGGCTTTATCCAGGCCCGCAGTGCCGTGAACGAAGGCGCCATATTTGAGATATATTTTCCCCTCTGATTATTTACGTTTATTACAGGCCGTTAGCGAACGCTGAAGTATCCGGTTCCTGCTGCTTTTCAACTCCGGTTTTTTGCATGATTTGGAATGCACCCATTCTGAAGCATTATGCAAACAGCATTACCTTACCGGAAAAACAAATGCGCCACATCCCATTCAAGCCGCCAGTAAATCAGGGCAATTGCCATTAGGTCATAGGCGGCATGGGCAATCATCAGCAGAAAAAGACGACCTTTTAACGCATACACGGTTCCAAACACGAGACCCATGATGAAGGCATGTTCGGCGCCGGTAAAGCCCTGCTGTGGGTAATGAGCCAGTCCGAATAGCAATGAGGTAAGAAGCACGATCACCGCTGCCGACCATCTTCGCTTCCCGATTAATTTATTGAGCCGTTCAAAAGCATAGCCCCTGAACATGGTTTCTTCTGCAAAGCCGGCAACGATCATGGTCCAAGCGGCAAAGGGAAGCATGGCAGTATTGCCCTGCAGGTGTTGATAAACCAGGTTAATAGGACCGGCACCCAGGAGCGGCATGATCACACTTTTTGACAATAGCTTAAAGACGCAGCCAAAAACAATGCCTGCAACAATTGTTCGGAGCCAGCTACGCGGACGAACATAACCAATCTCACGCAAGGGAGTATGTGACATCCTGGCCCAGACCAATACCAGCAGGGCACCTACGGGAATGGCAATGTTGGCAATGGAGAGAGTCCCCAACAGGAAAATGGTGGTCAGGGCAAAGATGCCGGCAGGACCAAACCCCCGGAGGTCTTTAGCCAGTCGTTCGGATGAATTCAGTCGGACAGGTCGCCGGGTGGAGGATTTTGTCATAGATGCACAGCTCCCGTAGCAAAGTACGGGATGTATACAATTCCGCGATTCGGCAGCAGATTCAGTACAATCATGTTGCACAGGCAAACCCGCGGAAAGAGAGCATCTCGTTTCTATTTTCAAAAGGGATGCAGCATGCCAGAATTAAATGAAAATCCCGGCAAGTCAATGTCGGGATTTATTAAAAATAGTTGGTGTTATTTCACTTGCTGGCGCACTTCTTTCGCCCTGGCATAATGGGTACGGAGGGTAGGCAGCATGCGTGTTGTAAAGGCACGGATGTCAGCGTCCCTTGCATCGGTAGTTTCATCTTCATACTCATCCACATCTTCTTCATGTGCATCTACCATAATGCGCATATAAGCCTTGTCAAAATCGGCTCCCTGAGCAGCGGTTACGCTTTCCATCTGCAGGCGGTGCATCGGCAGAAGAGCAGTATCCGGAACAGAAGCACCCTTGCTTGAAAGCAGGGTTTTCATTTGCTGTGCAGCCATGGTATGGTGTTCTACCATCATGGCAGCAAAGTCCCTCACGGCCTGGCTGGTAGCCCTTTGCTGGGCAAGCTGGCTTAACTGCAGTTCCAGGTTGTTGCTGCTGGCGGCCATTACAATAAACTTGGCATCTTTCCGGTGCAGGTTGCCGGTTGTGACACCCATTGCCTGGTACCTTCCCGTAGAGGTCATGGTGCCGCTTGCATCTGCATTGTTCTGATCCACTCCTGTAGTGCCAGTTGTTCCTGTTCCTGTTGTACCTGTACCTATCGTTCCGGTATTTCCTGCGTTGCCTGTGCCGGTAGTACCGGTTGAAATGCTTGTATCCGTTCCTGCCTTGTTGTTATTGGCGGTTGTGTCGCCTGTGTTTCCTGTGGCGGTTGTGTTCTTTCTCTGTTGGGTTTTGTTTACAGGCTTTTTGTTTGTTGGTGTTTGCTGTGCTGTGGCAATAAATACAAAGCACAGCATGGAAGTGACGAGGATGATCTTTTTCATACGTTAAAGGTTTTTGTACGCTTTGCCGCGAAAAGTTCATGCCACAGTCAGCTCGGCAGGTAAAGTTTTTTTAAAAGCACAATGGCTCAGATTCAGTAGGGGCAAGGGTTTCGGGTAAATAACTGGAATAGTAGAGCTGCTTTTATTGGTGCTAATTTATACCAGGGAGTACAGCTGTTTATATAAAAGATATTGCACTAAAATTTGCTATTAGTAGTAATAGTAGCTATACCGCATCTGGTATAAACTTGCATCAAAGTGGAACGCAATCTATTCTGGTATATTGATCGGCACGAAAGCTTGAATGTTGGTAGGGTTCCATAAAAAAATTGCAGGTAGGGATTTCTGTTTAGAGGTTGATTTGTGCAACGAAAAGCTGTGGGATAATCCTAACAATAGCAACGTTGATGGGTTCATTCGGTAAGTACTTCTTTTGGACCTTGGTAAAGCGTAAGCATAAATGGAGTTGTGTATCGTCAACGGTGGCGGAAAAATTTTAAATTTATTTGTTTATTGCACACTGTAGCCCTTTATGTGTTCTCACAACTGGTTCTAACAGAATACAACGGGCTGTATAAGCAAAATGAACTCACATGAACCGTAGAGATTTTATCCGGCAATCTGCTTTACTCAGTGCAGGTACCTTAGTAACCTTAAAACATGCTGCAATGATGCCGGCCAACAAGTACAAGATGGGCCTGCAACTCTTTACTGTAAATAGCCTCCTCGCAAAGGATGTCGTTGGAACGATCAGCAGGGTGGCCGCTATCGGTTACGAAGATTGTGAAACCTATGGTTACAAACCGGAGCAGGGTACCTATTACGGCCTAAAAGCAACTCAGTTCAAACAACTGCTTGATGACAAGAGTTTGATTACTACGAGTGGTCACTATGATTTTTCCAACTATTTCAACAAACCAGAAGATGACCTGATGTACTTTGTAGATAAGTGTATTGAAGGTGCGCATGCGCTGGATCAGCGGTACATTACCTGGCCCTGGCTGGATCCTGCCTTTCGGACGCTTGAACATTTCCGGCAGCTGACAGGTAAGCTCAATAGAATCGGTGAACGGGTCAAAGCAGCAAATCTCGGCTTCGCTTATCATCACCATGATTTCGAATTTACCGACCACGGTGGGCAAAACGGCTATGCTATTATCATGCAGGAAACAGATCCCTCTTTGGTAAAACTCCAGATGGATCTTTATTGGGTAGTACGGGCATCAAAGCAAAGTCCTGCGGAGTTGATCAACAGGCAACCTGGCCGGTTCGTAATGTGGCATATAAAAGACATGGACAGGAAAACCCAGGACTACACTGAGTTAGGAAATGGATCGATCGATTTTACAGGCATTCTGCCGCTGGCAACCAGGGCAGGTCTCCAGTATTATTATATCGAACAGGGAGGCAATTTTGCAAAAGATCCGATACAAAGCATTACAGACAGCGCTGCCTATTTTAAAAGAAACCTGGAGCAATACCTGTCATAAAAACCTGTTGGTCCCCTTACATAACTACGTTCTTGTTCTTGCCAGGCGTTATATCAACAATGTACGCAGGTCAGCCTGTGTTCCAAACCTGGCATAATACAGGATATATACAGTAGGAAAGGGGAAAAGCAAGAATAGGCTTTTTCAACCCATGAAGAGTGAAGAAATGGAGCTGGTGCTTTAAGTACCTTTTTTCATTCACTTCTCCCTTAAGTTCCTGGCGAGGCAGGTTAAAAGAGGCTGAGTGGAATACCAGCCCAAGTGGGGAGTTGCAGAAATAGAATTATAATTCCATAGATTGCCTGATGCTACAGATTGCAGTCTTCTTCAGTGAATTGAATGCCAGAGAGGAGCAAAAAAGAGCCTGCACACAGAGGCAGGCTCTTTTTACTCATGTCAACCCAAAAGGATTGCGTTGGCTTATTTTACCGCTTAATCGGGAGTTTAAATTCACCTTCTGTAAACAGGGTATAATCATCATAGAATTCCGGAATCGAATTGTCTTGCTTGTAGAAAGCACCTTCAAATGTACCCGTCATCTCTGTATTGGTTTGGGTTAATATCTGTATCCTCAGGGGTTTTACAGTAGGGTGGTGTATTCCGGCTGCCCAAACAATGGTGGCGCTGTTTGGGTTGTAAACACCACCAGCCAGGTAACCAATACCTGAGTTGTCTTCGGAATACGTTCCCACCGAAGGCTGGGCGCCGTTAAAGAAATTTATTGCAAGCGCCAACCCCTCCAAACTGCTTTCGTTTGGTTTTGCATTCGCCATCAGAGCCAGTGAAATTGTTTGGGCTGAACTGGAAAAATCGGTGATGCGTGCTTCTGCATTGGTTGAATAAGTGAAAGCCGTACCATCTTTTTTCCCTTTGATGTAGTAGGTTGGACCTGTATTCGTTTCCGTGGTGTCGTTTTTTGCTTTTTGACAACTGGAGAATAGAGTAGCAGCAAAAACAGAGAGCAGTACGGTAAAAAATAAGTTTTTCATAAGGATTTATTAAGGCTGCTAACTTAAAGAAGAAAATCAGGAAATCCAATACGGTCAACACCACCATGTCCCGCTATTCGGTTGAGAGGGCCTTTACATCAATGTACAGTGTATCCAGGAGTTGGGCATCTACGTTATCCGTTCCCCATAAAGCTTTCGCTTATTGGTAGCTAGTTTTGATGTTTTTTACCAATACCCGATATCGCCAAATTTCATCTCAAGCTGGTTGTCACTTGCTCCAAAATTTTTTTGTGCGAACGCACCTTTTTGTTACAGAGGGCTTTCAATTATTTGAAAATTTTGTAAACAGTCAAGTTGATGGGGTGATGAATATAATCGAACATTTAAGAAAGTTAACGAATAGTTCGTCACTCTTTATGCGAGACGATGCTCTTAGCTGTGAAGTCTCCTAAAGCATGATTTGTTTTTTATTGCCGCTGCCCGGAATTAACAGGATAATAAGTCTTGCCATTTACATCCACTGCAAAAGGAGAGGTATAGGCAAAAGTGTTCATATTGGAAGATGCAGTGTATTGCCATTTCAGTGCACCTGTTGCTGCATTCAGGGCATAAAATGCCGGCCCTGCACCAACATAAACAGTACTGTTGAAAACAACAGGTGACCCCTTAATGTCATAATTTCCCAAAGAACTCCATTTTTTTTCTCCTGTTATGGCATTCACTGCCTGAATGCCTGCACCCTCGGTGGCAACATAGACAACGCCATTCTCCACAATTGGTCCCACTTTTATGCTTGCACCCGCACCATATCCCCATTTGGGGACCCCCGTTTTAGCGTCAAGTGCATACAATGTATTGTTAGAGGCACCAAAGTATACAATGTCGTTTTCTACAGTGGAGCTGGATGGATACCCGTTAGATGTATTATAACGCCAAAGTTCTTTGCCATCAGCGGTACTGTAGGCTGAAAAGTTGTTGTATGAATCCCCAATATAAAGAACGCCGTTTGCCACAGCTGGATTGCTAGAAAATTCGCCTGTACCGATGGGGTTCTGGCTTTTGGTTTTCCATTTAAGCGCACCAGTCATTGCATCCAGCGCATATACATGCTTATCAGGGCTTCCAAAAAAGACAACGCCATCAACGACAGTAGGGTCGCAGTAATTGCGGGCAAAATCACTAGTACGTTCACCTTGGGCAAAGGTCCATAGAACAGCTCCAGTTTCGGCATCTAATGCATATAACTTGTTGTCATCACAATTCACATAGACCTTGCCATTAGCCACAGCCGGCGTCGTGCTGGGTGGAATTGGAGGTGTATATTTCCATTTTTCTATACCTGTTTGAGCATCCAGTGCCTTTATATCTGGTCCAATGACGGTGTAGATAATACCCGAAGCATATGTGCCTGTTGAATGAACAGGCGGAGAGGGTTCGGTTTCATATAACCATTTTAATGCACCGGTTTCAGCATCAAAAGCATAAAATTTTCCTGTTACAGGAGGTGAACCGTGTCCCCATTTGGATTTCATATAGACAGTAGGAGTTGCTGCTGCCACCAATACGGTTATAGTGTACGTCTTGGTAGTACCGTCTTCTGCCGTTACAGTGTAGTTGACGGCATTAGTAAAATCCTGTGGAAGTAAACTGGCAGGTGAAACCGTTTTCCCGCTGGTGGCAATGGTTGGCGTTAGGCTACTCAAATTTGTACCGGTAGGCACAGTAAGGGTGACTGCGTCAGCTGTTATTGTACCCGTTATATCAGCGGTTAATTTGCCCGTATTGCGAGAAGCCTGAAATTGAAACAGGGTAATGGTTTTGTCACTGCTCAACTGTGCGCGGATGCTAACAATATAGCTTTTGGTGCTTCCATCCTGCGCAGTAACAGTGTAGGTAACAGGGTTTGCGAAGTTTTGTGCTGTCTGGTTTTTGGGATCGATGCTCTTTCCTTTAAATGTAATAGTCGGTACATAGCTTCCAGGAATACTACCGGAAGGAAGGATAATTTGAATAGAGTCCGTACCGATTATACCATATATGTCTGATCCAAGGGACGGGTTATCAGCCTTTTTCAGATCAAATGAAAGAATCACTTTTTGATTAGCAGTAACAGGCGATTGCGGTTCTCGCTGGTTGGGCTTCTGGCATCCAAGAAAAAATAGAAGCATTGATAACAGCAAAACAGTTGGCCTTCGAACGTGAAGAGGGTGCATAAATGATTTGTGTCGTTGAAAATAGTAGCAGTTTTAATGAATTCCAAATCATATAAAGATAGTGTGTAAATACGCACTTTCCGGTAAATAATTCGTCAAAGGATTGCCAATGGAAGATGGTTTGTTTTTATTTTTTCTCTGGCCATTTCAAATCGGAGAGTGATGTGAGTTCGAGCAAGGTTTGCCCTTATTGGTGTGAGGAAATGGTTTAGTTTGCATATCACCACCAATATCATAAGTGCAGAAAGTACTCGTGCTTATAGATTGTGCAGTGCAGTTGCTCATTTCCCGTTAGCTTTCCTAATTTGGTGTCTTGTGTAGGTGAAGTATGGAAATAATCAGTCAAACGCAAACTCTGAATACGATAAAATTTATATCGCTCTATAATAAATTCTCACAGCCAAATTTTACCTGCAATCAAATTAGCTGTATGCAGTTGAATCATTATACTTAATGAAGGCTCAGGCAATATTATTTACTTGTTTTTCGCCGTATTTTATCCAGCGCCACTATTCATTGTGGAGGTGCAGTATTTGTGAATTTCCCACCTGCAACGAAGGCTGGGAACAATACTGTTATCTTAGTCTCCCACCTTATGTCCGGGTCCATTGCTTTTCAGGCCTCTCCTGGATAGGGTTTGCCATAGAATCTCGATGTTGAGTTATTTGTCATCTCTTATCATCGAACGGCTTCGGGCGGCAACGGCCCTTTCCGGCAACCTGTTCTTCCACCCGCTTAATTTGTACACATAAAATTTTACATCCGGTTTTCCTTTTCTTTTTACACTGATCAGCGAAGGTTCGTTTATTGTTTGGTAATAGGGTGAATACTTGAGTCGGACATTATAGTTGTCATCTGCCGGTACAATGCAATAAGCCGTGTCCAGGTTAACGCTGTCTTTCCGTTCCGCATTTGTAAACAGATATTCGTGTAGCTCGTTCGGTTCGCCTAACCCGATCATGGGAATCTTGTTGGGATAGCAGAAGTAGTATTCAATGTGCGCACCCCACCATTTGTAGCAGATTACGGGAGCATTCCTTTCTATCCTGCCATTAACAGTTTCCTGCCGGTAGAGTTGTAAAAAGGCTTCGTCTGCCGGTTCCCAGCTATTCCTGGTTTCGGCTATTAACTGGAAGTTTTCAAAACCACTCAATAACCGGGATACAACACTTCCGTCTGCTAGAATGCCTTTTTTGTCAACATCTCTTACGCCGATGGAAGCGGGTGCAAAATGGATCAGGTATTGCCAAACCACCAGGAATACAAATAAACAACCTACGGCCGGGAAGAGAAGCTTTTTGGCGTACCTGGCGGGCTGCCCGGTTAAATAAATTGCTGCCAGCGGTATCAGGGCAACATAGGCCGGTCCGCTCCAGTGCGGAAGCGTGGTATCCCGGAAGAAGGATATCCCCAGAAGCAGAATGGCCAGCGGCAGACCGATAAAGTTGAAGATGGATAAAGCCTCGTTCGCAGCGTTTTGCGCTTTCCTCCTTTTTACAAAAGCAATCAATGCAGTAACGATAACAATCACAGAAAAAGGATTGTTGTAAAGAGCCTGGTTGATGACTTCTCTCCCAAACGTGATCAGATCAAAGCCGCCCCTTGTAACATCAGCACGACTCGAATGAAATTTGTATGTGATAAAATCGTTTTGAATGTTCCAGACCAGGATCGGACTGGCAATTACAGCAGTCACAAAGACGGCTGCATAAATGTGCGGCTGTGAAAACCACCTCCTTTTTTTTACCAGGGCAAATAAACCCAGCCCGGTCCACAAAAAAGCACCGTAAACCTTGCTCATGATACACAGTCCCGCCGCTGCGCCAAATACCAGCCAGTTCATCCAGTTCGTATCATCTTTGGTGATACGGGCTATCATCCACATCGAGAGGGTATAAAAGACCATTTGTGGCGTATCGGGCATGATAAAGATTCCTGCAGTGATGGATGCATAAAAAGACGCGTTGTAAAGACAAACCCCAAACAAACCCGCTTTGGAAGAATGTAAAGTTTCACCCGTTTTGTAAATGGCCCACGAAGCGATGCCGCAGCCAACAACACTGCCCAACCTGATAAATCCTTCAATATCCTGCAGGGCTAAGTTGGCGGTGAAAGCTCGGATCCAAAGGGCGACCATAGGAGGGTGGTCGAAGTAGTTCCATTTGATGTCCTGGCTATAGAACCAGTAATAGGCTTCATCCGTTCCAAGCTCCATGCTGAAAGCAATAACGCCACGGATTATGGCAAAGCCGATGATGATCGCGAAAGCCGTTCTCCTGGTTAAAATATCTTCGCTGGTCGTTCTGTTCACACCGGGGCTTGAAAGGTTTAGGGAAAATTATCTTCTGCCTTCAATAAAAAATAATACCAGCCGATAGCTGAACCATTCGTCATTTCCCCTTTAGCCAGGATAACTAACAGGAATGACAATGAATTGATTCTACACCTGATAATCAATTCTACAGCGCAAATTGATTTTTTTCCAATTCTGTACCCTGATTTGTTCTGTCCAGTTTTTCCCTGCCGCTAACTGCAAGACGAAAGAAGCTGAATTTAAAACCTGGAGCAGTTTTTAAAAGAACCACAGGTAAATACGGGGAGGATCTAAAAATTACCGGGCAAAATATAACCGATAGCACCATCAGGCCTCGATGAAAGCAGCAAGTGCACCGTAGCACCTGTTGCGAATGTATTGCAAACAGTGCGGTACGAGTTTATAGTGTCGTTTTCCGTTTACCCTTGATACTTCCTACAACAGCAGATGGTTTAAGGTCTATGATGTCAAGCTTCCGGATGCGCAGGTCATGAATGGAGGTGGCGTTGTGAAGCGTCCAGTCGAAATCACGGTAAGCCTTTTTTAGCACAATACCCGGCTGGTCTGTTGCCGGCACCCATCTACCGGTTTTTATCTTTCCATTCATCAGTTTCCAGGTATACGTGCCGTTTTTGTTCACCTTCAGTGTCTCGGTCGCATCCATGTAGTAGTAGGTATCGGTTTCTTTTCCGTTTTTCACTTCGTTGTGGTGGGCCTGCACTTCACCAATCTGCCAGTCGCCGATAAACCAGGCTGTCCAGAAGGGTTGCCGAACAGGTTTTACCACGCCGGTCCATTCATACCAGTCATTGCCCAGCGCATAGGCATCCGGGTCAACCAGGTATTTTCTTTCAGAAAAGTCAATACTGATTTTTCCGGTTGGTTTTGTTACACCCACCTCTTTCACAACGCCTCTTCGCCAGCCGGTGGGTACCCAGTAAATAATGGAATCCCCAACATGGTAGGAGCCAAACGCCGGCCAATTGGTTGGACCCGGCCTTTCCGGCACCTGGGGTACTTCTTTAACAGGTTTTTTATCTGCCGGTTGGGCCGTTTCTACTTTGGGCTTTGGTTCCGGCTTTGGGGTTTTGCCGTTCAGGGTTTCCTGCAAAAGCTGCACAATGTCCTTGGCGCCCACCGAATGGGCTTTGTCTACTGCCGTTTGGTTCCACCAGTCTTTGGCAGCCGGATCAACACCAAGCGAAAGAATGTAGCGAACCACTTCAATTTTGCCGCTTCCGGCAGCCGCCATCAGGATGGTGAATTTTTGTTGGGGAGAAGTATAGTGCACATTGCCGCCGCCCTGGATGATGCTTTTTACTTCTTCCAGGTTGCCCTGGCTGGCTTCCCGGTACAAGGCACCGTCTTTCAGTTCCTGGTCATATTTAGCCCATGGGCCGGATTGTGCAATTGCTGTTTGGGAAAGAAAAAAGGAAAGGAGTGCACAGAGTACAGTTTTGGTTGTTTTCATGGGGTAAATATAATCAGGAAAACAGGTTTTGGTAACTGTCTATAACAGCATTTCGATGAAGAGAGTGATACTGGTAGCATCATCAATTTTGTCGTTCCTCAGTTAGAGTATTGAGGGAAATAATCTTTTAGTTTGCAATCAGACTTTCTAAAGAAATTTCCGGAGATATTATTTAAAGAATGACGCTTTTGCCCGTACGCTAACAAGCATAAATAAGCAAGTAGTAATGGCCTGAACGGCCACAAACAGTCAACCATTAAGACCATCCGCTTTATATGGCAGAGTTATTTCACTATTACTACCGATAACCATTTTTTATCATTCAATCTATGATCATGGGAAATTTATTGTACATCATCGCCGTTATCCTGATTATCGGGTGGCTCTTAGGTATGTTTGCTTTCAACGTAAGCGGTGGATTGATACATGCATTGCTTGTTATTGCCATTATTTTATTCCTGGTAAAGCTCCTGGGCGGACGAAGAAGCATCTAAGGGTGAACGGATTAAGGGTAAAGTGACGGGTTGGTTCCCTATGAGCCGACACGTCATTTTTTTTGGAGGGTGAAACACCGACCAGGTAGCTGGCACGGCCAACAGGTATCGCAGCTATTTCTTAGCGCATGTTGGCGTCCACACTAACATGCGCTACCATTCAAAGAAAAAAGTGTGCAGCAAATTGCCCGTATTTGATCTTTTTCAGCGGCAGTACTGTTGCATTAATTGTTCTTTCACACCCCGCTTTTCGGCCCTGGCAGCACGCCAAAGCAGGAAGGATTCCACTACCTTGAAAATGCCTGTCAGTCTTGTATCCGAATGCTTCAGGAGCACAGCCATGTGATCGAGTTTTTTCGGCACACCGCCTTTGTTGCACAGGCCATCTCCGGCAAGGCCATAACCCATTGCCATCGCTTCAAGAAAACCGTTGGAGGCGGGTGCAATCTTTACCCGGAAACGAATGGGTTTATTGCCGGGATTGTAAAACCGGTGCACCTGCATTTTTTCCGCCACGGCAGTATCACCGGGTTGCAGCCGCAATTTTTTCTTTTCCAGGTCAATTCCTAAAATGCCGTCTACGGGTATAAAGGTTTCCGTAAACGAAGTGTGGTAATGCATGGAATTGCCGCCACCGGCTGCCAGTTCAACTTCAACAAGAAGGTGAGTGCCGCCGGTTTCTGCTGCCGATTCAATAATGGTGACTTTGTCTTTAATGCTTGGATTTTCGAATACACGTTTCTGCATGCAAGTTTTTTTGGCAAACTTCATCGGGAATAAACAGATAGGTAAACCGAAAACGAACCAAACGTTTATTTTCCCGGATGAATTGCTCGTGCAGGCCAAAAGAATGTCGTTTAAAACTCACTGTTAACCGACAATGATGCTGTTCTTCTTTTTATTGCTGCAGCGAAAAAGACCGCCAGGGTAGCAGGTGTACAGGGAGCTTAATAAATAAACATGTTTCAATAATGCATGGCAAACAAGAAGGAAACATCTCCGTTGCCGACTGGTGCAAGCATGACCCAATCAGCTGCACTTCGTTGCCAGCCAGTAAGAACTGTTGATGGAGCATTGTTGGTTAATAAAGCAAACCCGGAGACGGTGATGCGTCTCCGGGGCAAATGCTGTTTTGTTTTAGGGGAAACTTATTTGAACCTGGGTTCCATTTTTGCCCATTGGAGGGTGTGATGGTACTTGTGGTTGGGTGCTTCGGCCGCGTCCCAGATAAAACCAAGCTGGGTACCGTGCGGCCCTGTAACAAAGGTGCCTGCTTTGATCGCATTGTTGCCGTCAAGCTCCAGCCGGAACGATTCGTTCAGCGGTACAATATCTGCCCGAAATGTATAATCCAAAATATGCGGTACGGTGCTTTCGTGCGGCAGGTAAGAACGCCTGGTGGCTTTATTTTCATGTACCCGCAATCCGCTGATCGTAAACCCCCGGTCTTCATAGGTCATTTCGCTTTGGAAGTTCTCCGGCAGGCCCGCGTTGTCCGTGTACGGCTTCTTCCAGTTGATAAAACCTTCCCTGTTTTCCAGCGAAATGGTAACGCCACCACCCGAATAAGACGACTGGCCGCTTCCACCAATGGCCCAGTAGGCAATGGTTTCTGAAGCAAAGCTGTTGCGTTTCGGCATGAACCGGGTTCCGGCAACGGGATCAACATCGGCACGGATAAACCCCTGAATGCGTAGCTCTTTCAGGATGGTGCCTTCATCCGGTTCGCGGTAAAGCATATCCAGTTCCCAAATATTCACCATGCGCTTGTTGGATTCCTTTCCATTGTTAATAACGGAAATATTTCCGCCACCTGTATCGTCATCAGGATCACCGATCTCCACTTTGATGTACCAGGGCTTCCATTCCAGCAAAAAGCCTTCGCCGGTTGATGTTCCGGAAATCACCGTATTGCCTACTTTGACCTTACTGCCGGCGGTACTGTCGCCAAAATTGCCATACAGGTGCAGGTAGCCTCCAAAAAGATGTTCTTCCACTTCAATATAACGGAGATGGAAACCGGGTGGGACATCTGCCGGGGAATCAGCGATGTCATTTTTTTTACAGCCTGCAGCAAAAAGGAGAAGCAGGCTGGCAGTAAGAATCTGGCGCATATGGTTTTTTATTGTAAAACTGGTGCGTAAAGAAAACGTTGGAAAGAAGACAAGGTAGGAATTGGTAAAACCGTTGTACCAATTGTTCCGTTGAGCGATGCACTACCCATCGCTGTTGTGTAGGACTGTTATTGCCGGTTTCCTTTTGCTGTATTAGGCTATTTGCTGTTGGCTTACAATTCAACGAAAAAGAGCATCCTTCCGAATATTAACACGAAACACAGGGATTGCTTGCTGCAACTACTTTGCATACCCTTACCTTCGCCGGCTGCTGCTCCGCAAATGTTGTAAGATTTTTTACGGGAATGCGAAGATGCTACCTGTTTCTTTCTATATGGATAAAGAGTATGATGAATCAAAACAAAATGCCCCTTGCAAGGGTTGTAACAAATGAAACAGGAGTAGAAAACGGTAGGGATGGGAAACAGGTAGCAGAAGGCACTGTTATCCTTAACCGAAGATTTGGCGGAATGGATCTTTGGAAAATTCGGAGCAATGCACGGACCTTCAGAATTCATAACAGGATGTCCCGGATCTAAGGTCGGGTGATGATCCTGGTCTGCTCTAATGATTACCGGCCTGCATGTATGCAGGCCGGTTTATTTGGGATAAGGAAAAAGAAAACTGGTGAAAGGGAAACGATGTATAGGAATAACGATGGTCCCAGGCGCACTGCACAATGCCGAAACACCAAGACGCACCGGCAAAGTAGGAGTGTGATAGGAATGGGTCATGAATCGTTCAAAAGTTCTCGCCAGAACGACCAGGAAGGGTAGGGGGGCTGGTTGTAAAACAGTCCTGGTTGCCAGGAAGTTCCCAGCAATATTTTCCGGGGTGAATTAACCGATTATAGCTGATGGACGGATGGGGAATCCCGGCCCTGTAATAAGAGTGAATGCTGCCGCTGGTTCAGTTATGGCCCACAATGCCACGCCGGACCCGGCAAAACTCCCAGGCAATGGAAATCCTTCTTTGCCACGGTTGGCGTCCACCTAAATGATAGTTGCAGGAAAATGGCTCCATGGCATGGCCGCCACCGGAGCCTGGAAAGTAAAGGTCTAAGATGTAGAAAGGTTAGATTACCGGTCCATCCCCTCACCGGTATTTTCTTCATCCATTGGATCACCCGAACCTGCTGTTGCATTGTCGTCGCCTCTCATGGCACCGGTTGCGGCGGCTTCTCCCACATTATCTACCGGGATACCGATCCTGTCGGCAACAGCCATTCTTTCCTCCAGCGATAATTCTGATAATTCATTGAATTGCTCCTTCGGATCCCTTTCACGATTGTCTGCATTTTCGTTACCGGGTTGATGCGGAAGATTGTACTCTCTGTCATTAGCCATAAGAAATTGTTTTCTATTGTTGCGCAACCTTGGTGCCACATCTGCAATAAGCTTTCACTATGCCATTATTGGCATCTCCAGCAATAGGGGGAAAGGGAGCCATTGTTGGAGATGCAGGCAAGAGCCGTAGTTTTAAAGTTTACCAAACGTTTAAACAACATAATCAGGGGACCCGGCGTTGTAGTCCGTTGAAAGAAAAACAAAACACCTGCATTCTTCGTGTAAAGCCTGCCAATGTTTTACGGTGAAGGACTGCTAACCGGGACCGGCTTTTGGCTGTCCCACAGAAAGCTTTTGTATTCATGCACACCTTCCTTATCAGAATCGTAGTTTGTAGCCTGCTGGTGCTGGGAACCCTTCCGGCAACGGCACAAATGGAAGCGTATACCCTTACCGACGCCGGTTCCTATGCAGCCTATTCCTCAACTGCTGGCCTGCCCCCGCGAAAGCTGTTTCAGCGCAACACCGGTATGATACTGGGGTGGCAAAGGGGCCGGTACTCATTTATCGAACTGGGTGTGGAGGCGCATTGGCGCAAAATCAGTTTAGTGAAACCGCACATCATCGGGGCCACCGCTAACCTGGAATACAACTTCGGCAACAATGTACTGGGCTATAAGGCCGGTGCGTGGATGAAGCGGGGCCGCATCAACCTGACGTATGGCGCCAACATCAGCTACTACACCAATTTTAAAGAGGGTCATCGCTTTGGAATTGGCCCCTCGGTAGGGTTCCGGCTGCTGGGTTTTCACCTGGTGAACGGGATAAATATTCTCACGGCCGATAAGTTTGCCAAAACAGAACATCCTGTTGCCGCCAATCCGCTTTATGTTTCGCTGCGCTATTACTTCCCGGTGCAAAACCGCTTTGTGTGGGACCGCCAGACGCGACAGCGCAAAAAAGAACGGCAGAAAGCCCGCGAGGAACGCCGCGAAAAAGGGGAGGGAGGTATCTTCCGCATCTTTAAAAAGAAAAGCGAAAAACAATAGTGTAAAATTTCGCTCTTCCGCATTCTTTGCGTCCTTGCTCACAAATTTTGTGGAAAGGACTTGTTCCCGTTCAAGAATACAGTCGATAGCTGTTTCCACTGTTATTCCCTGACACAGGATATCATTTTTATTCTGCAAGTAGATTCTTAAATCGTTGGTAGGGCCATGTCTCCATGGGTGGTCAAATCACCGCCATGTAAACGTTTCATTGATGAGACGAATTCTGCTGTTTTCATTTTCATTGCGGCCAAAAATTGGCCGATAGGAATTGTCATGCTTGCTATTCTTTCCATTGTACCTCTTGCCGCTTACTGGCAGAGTCTTTGTAAAAGACATGAAGACAAAATAAAAATCCGCAATCAACGATTTTAAAACATGACGATGAAAAAGAACAACATCTTCCGCATGACGACGATCTCTCTGTTACTGGCTGGACTGATGATTTCTGTTCCCAGCTTTTCACAAAACGAAAAGGTACAAAGCCTGATTGAAGATAGCAGGAATGCAAAAGCGGAGTTTATCAAAAGCGATAACCTGATGCAAAGCTTGTTTGACAATGCCTACGCTTACGTCATCTTTCCCAATATTGGCAAAGGTGCAATCAGCATTGGCGGTGCTGCCGGCAACGGGATTGTTTTCCAGAACGGAACCCCGATTGGCAGTGCAACGATGAAACAACTGAGTATCGGTTTTCAATTGGGTGGACAAACCTACCGGGAGGTGATCTTTTTTGAAAACGAAGAAGCACTCGAACGGTTTAAGCAGGACAATTTTGAATTTGCCGCCCAGGCTTCAGCAGTAGCGGTAACCAAAGGCGCTTCCGCCAATGTGAAATACCGCGACGGCGTGATGGTGTTCACGCAGGAGAAAAAAGGACTGATGTACGAAGCATCAATTGGCGGGCAAAAGTTTGATTATTCCGCATTCTAGACAATTTTTCCGGAAGCTTTTTCGCCCCCGGTTTGTGAGACATAGCGCTGCAGCTGTTATAATACATAACTGGCCTGCGTTGCAGACGCAGGCCATGTGTAGGTTATGCTTTGTGTTATGATGATACATCGGAGTTCCTCCGGTTGTTGGCCGCAAATCAGCCAACGACGGGAACGGGTGCATTGCTGAACTTTTTCGCCTTCCCGGTCAGGTTGCCAAAGAACAGCACAATAGGGAAAATGACTTTTTGTACAATGGCGGGAATCTCCAGCATCGCAAACTCCTTCTTGTAACGGTTCAGCAAAAAGGCGCCATCGTACATACCGGGCCGGCCATTGTTGGCATTGATGGATTTGTACAACTCTGTCAGGAAATAAATAAAGTTTTCCGGTGGGGTCACATAGCCTTTGCATTTCAACACGTCATTGCCCGGATTCCAGAACTTGTGCGGAATACCGGCTTTTATCATCACATAGTCGCCCGGGTAGGCGTACTTAGGTTCCTCGCCTAAAACCTGGTAGGCCATAATGCCGGATACGATGGTAAAACTTTCGTCCTGACGGTGATGGGTGTGCATCGGCGGACCTGCCTTGGGCTGTACTTCAATATCACATTCCAAAATTTCTACCCCGTCCTTAAAAGTGGTTCCCAGAAAGGTGATTTTTTCACCGGTGCCGGCGACGATGTGCGGAAAGTTCAGTTGCATGATGCATTTTAATTTTTATTGTAAAATTGGTTTCACACCAAAAATGGCACTGCAGATCAGCGGGGGCAAGATGTTCCTGTATGAATTCGCCAGACCCGGGAATGAATTGCATTTTCAGGGTCGGTCAGACTCCAGGCTTCTTACTACCGGGGAATGGGTAAGAAACTGAAGAAAATAACAGCTTTTGCCTCAAATGAAGGCCTTCTGTTTTCAACAAGATGAATTCATAAGGCTTCCAGGAAACAGGTTTTGCAAAACGCCAGGGGCAGAGGCAAAGCTGGCCTGGGAGTCAAAGTATCCGTTTAACCAGTGAACGATTGACAGCGACAATACGGCCATTCCAACGAAGGGGCATGCTGCTTCCCGCAATGTCATCTCGCAGGCTGTTTTTTGCGTCATCGAGCCACCTGGTACTGGTTTTTGCGCAGTTAGCAGCACGCCACCCGTTGCCCCTCTTCTGTCAATATGGCTGCGGGTTTTGTCTGAAACGGGTAAAAAGGGGGCTGTTTTTGCCGTATCTGCTACCTACCTGCTTCGTACCTTCTTCGCTCTTTCTTCGCTTGTTCTTCGGTTGGCACCGAAGCTGTACCGAAGGAGATACGAAGCGATACCGAAGAAGGACCGAAGAAAGCCGTAGTTCTACGTGAAAAATTACGTGTCAGGCCGTCAAAATGGCTTGTTGACGGGACTGCTCCAAAATAAGGGCAAGTTGGAGTTGGGAGGGATAGGTGTTAAGTGGTGCAGTTGATGGTGGCGATAAGTATATTACCGTCATCCAGGTAATGACTGCATGTCGTATAAGGCGGCTGGCAATAGCTAGTAATGACGGCCCATCGTTTTGCTGCTTTTGTAAGCAACAGGCCTGCATTACGGCCAGCACGTTTACCATTAGATTTTACAGTACTCTTTGGTAGTTGGTGTTGCGGAACATTACTGGCAGCGGGGAACGAATCGTTAACGAAGCTATAGTAGGGCTGAACGACAAAATGAAATAGCTTTGCGCCCATGATAAAATTTGGCTCCCGTGTTGTTTGTATCAATGATGTGTTTAGCGACGAACAGATGGCGTTGATCCCTAACCGTCCGGTTAAGGACAAGCAGTACACCATTGATGAAGTAATGATTACACGCAGAGGCAAGGCCGTAACGCTTGTTGAAATTGATAACCCCCCGTTAACGCACCCTACCGGCCTTGGAACCTTTATCCCTTCCTTTGATATCAATCGCTTCAGGAATCTGGAGGAGGTGCCCGCAGAAGAAGTAAAGAAGGCAGAAGAATCCCTCGCCTGATTGGCTCCGGAAACAGCCCCAAAAATAGTATAGCCTTGTTGGCAGGTCTTATCAACGCGAGTTATAAGACCAATCTCTTACCTGGAACAAATGCGTAGGTGTTACAGACGCAGGCCTGCAATGCTACGTCTATTGTTGTATTACGGGTTGGGTAGTTGTAGATTTTGAATGAAGAACACCACCGACAACGTGAAACGGGAAGGCCTGCTTACTATCGCCCTGCCAGCGCCTGTGCCAGCATTTGACGCAGTGTGTATTCGTTTCCCAATGCATTGCCTAGGGTATTGTTGAAATAAACATAGACTTGCCGGCCTTCTTTTAGCCAGGTTGCAATTCGCTCTGCCTGGGCGGCTAAAAATTCGTCGGCATAGCTGCCCCTGTACGTTCCCTCCGGACCATGAAAGCGCAGGTATTGGAAATCCTCAGCAACCCTTACCCGTGGCGTGGCTGATCGTGGCATATCCTGCTCCACCATCCCGGCATTGAAATGTTGCAGCATCCGGTACACAGTGCTGTTGTACCAGGTAGGGTCTCTGAACTCCACGGCAATGTGCCAGCCTTTTGCATCTGCGTTTAGGGTTTCCAGAATTCCTTCCAGGCTTTCCTGGCGGTCGATTTTTACCGATGGTGGCAGTTGCACCAGCAGGCAGCCCTTTTTGTCGCCTGCCTGTGCAACGGTCGCTGTAAATGTATCCAGGTCCTGTGTGTTAAACTGCAGGCCTTTGGCATGCGTCACGGTTTTGGGCAGTTTAAACGTGAACCTGAAATGGGGTGGCACGCTTTCCTGCCATTTGGCTACCGTTGCGGGTTTGGGAATTTTGTAAAAAGAGGAATTGATCTCCACCGAAGAATGGAGCGAAGCATAATAGGTTAACCGGCTGGCTCCTTTGAATTGGGGCGGGTAATCCGATTGTTTGATGGGCAGGACAATGTTGCTGGTACCGGAATAAAGTTGGAACCTGTTTTCCATAGTCGGGGACGTACAAATTGTTTGCCCGCCTTGTTGTTTTATCGTTCGGTGGATGTTGGTGGATATGGTGGGACTTTGTCAGGAACGAAGGTAAGAAGGCGTATGATTTTACTTGTTCTACTGGTTGGTAGATGATGGGATGAAGAACGCTATTGGCAGGTTGATCACTTTGCCAGCTTTTTCAATACTTCATCTCTTTCTTTCACAATTTTTTCTGCATGTGGCAGGAGATCAAGTTTTTGTAATACTTATCCGTATTGCTCCTTTATAGCATCATAGTTTTTATACAGATTCACAGTTTCTTTCTGTGCAGCTACATCTTCAAGGAAGGCTAAGATTTTCTTCAGCACAACTTCATCTTCTGTGTTGATGATTCTTTTGGTGGCTTCCTGTTTCATTTCTGCTCCAGTCATCAGCAATTATCTTTCTCAAATTTAACCACATTCTTTTACTCTTCTTCCTTTTCCGATGAGTCTCCGCAGCTGCAGCATACACGATTAGACTGTTTCCGCGGGACTCATCGCGTTTGTTTCTGCCGCTCTTTTTCTTCCAACTCCAGAAGGATTGCCAGGAAATCGCGGTAATCTTTTAAAAATGGATTGCTGCGGGCAGCCATTTCATAGAATGCGGCGGAACTGTGGTTATACTCATACGGATGTTTGCTCAATCGCCAGCGTTCCACACAAGGATTTTGGTGCATGTAGTTCAGCTTTTGCAGAATGAACTTTTCGGTCCGGCACTCTTTAGCATCAAAGCTTCCCTGCCAGACTTCGTGACGTTTTCCTCGCCTTTTTTCTGCTAAGGTTACCCCTTGTTCCAGCAGGCAAAGTGTTGGCCCATCTTGCTGCGCCTGTAACCGCTTGACCAATTCGTAACCGATAAAGCGTTTACCGTTGCCGATAACTGTGTTCAGGGGTTGCTTGCCGCTTTGAAAAAACAGCAGCAGATGTACATGGTTGGGCATCAGTGTGTACCCCAATACCTGGTGACCGGCTTCATTGAGAAAAGAAAAAAACCGGTACACCGCATCGTAGCCATCGGTTTTGGTGAAAAGGTGCAGCCAACGATAGCAGGTAAAGGTGATGAAGTAAGTGCCGGATTTGACAACGGGTTTGTGCACTGCCATGAAGAGAAAGTTAGCAAACAGCACTGGAAAAGGCAAGTGGGTGTGTGGCTCCGGATGACCGATGAGTCCCGCAGCGAGTGTTTTACTGTGTTAGCTACTGCGGCGGAGACTCATCGGGAAAGGGAAACTTTATGAACAAGTTTGACAGATTTGATCCAGCTAATAATATCCACGTCATTTACTTTCTCTATGGTTCTAAGTTCAATACCCTTCAATCGTGCAGTTATTTTTGCTGGTTCAGAAAAGCCAGAAGCAGATACTGCAATCGTCTTTGCCGCACCGATTTTTTCCTTCTTAGTTGCCAACTGTTCAATCCATGTATCATCCTGTACGGTGGAGCGTTTGCGACATTCGATTGTGATTAATATTGAAATAGATCCAACTTTTATTTTAATTGAAGCGTCCACTTCGCGTAAGCTTCCCGTTAGAATATCTTGGATCCTATCTGGTGATTTCACACTCGCACCTCTTGGCGCAAGTGCCTTTTCTATTCTAGCGACAAGTTGCTCAAACTGTCTCTAGTCTTTATCCTTAGACATATTCTTATTCACTGAATGAAGATACAAATTCACAAGACTGACGCAACAGCTGCCTCATAGTAGTACATCTGCTAAGTACATAAACCAAAAAGCCCCGCATTGCTGCAGGGCTCAATCTATCAAACAACACTAAAAATTAATAACGGTAAGCCTCAGGCTTGAACGGACCTTCTTTCGAGATACCCAGGTACTCGGCCTGTGCATCGGTCAGTTCGTCCAGCTCCACACCAATTTTGGCCAGGTGCAGGCGGGCTACTTTCTCATCCAGGTGCTTCGGCAGGACGTAAACCTTGTTCTCGTACGCCGCACCGTTGGTCCACAGTTCAATCTGGGCCAGGGTCTGGTTGGAGAAGGAGTTCGACATTACAAAGCTTGGGTGACCGGTTGCGCAACCCAGGTTCACCAGGCGGCCTTCGGCCAGCAGGATAATGTCCTTGCCATCTATGTTGTAAATATCCACCTGCGGCTTCACGGTATCTTTCGTGTGTCCGTAGTTGTTGTTCAACCAGGCAACATCAATCTCGATATCAAAGTGGCCGATGTTACAAACAATGGCTTTGTCCTTCATCAGGCGGAAGTGCTCACCCGTGATCAGGTCGCGGCAACCGGAAGCGGTAACAACAATATCAGCCTCTTTCACGGCGTCAATCATTTTCTTCACCTCAAATCCGTCCATAGCAGCCTGCAGGGCACAGATCGGGTCGATCTCGGTAACGATCACTCGGCAACCGGCACCAGCCAGGGAAGCCGCAGAACCTTTACCCACATCACCGTATCCACCCACAACGGCAACTTTACCGGCCAGCATCACGTCCGTAGCACGGCGGATCGCATCTACTAACGATTCCTTACAACCGTATTTGTTATCGAACTTGCTCTTGGTAACAGAGTCGTTTACGTTAATGGCAGGAACCGGCAGGGTGCCTTTCGCCATTCTTTCGTACAGGCGGTGAACACCGGTAGTGGTTTCTTCGGAGATACCTTTTACGTGTTGCACCAGCTCTGGGTATTTGTCCAGCACCATGTTGGTGAGGTCACCACCATCGTCCAGGATCATGTTCAGCGGACGGTCGGCAGCGCCAAAGAACAGGGTCTGCTCAATACACCAATCGGCTTCTTCCACCGTTTGGCCTTTCCAGGCAAACACGCCAATACCGGCAGCAGCAATGGCAGCGGCAGCCTGGTCCTGCGTAGAGAAGATATTACAGGAGCTCCATTTTACCTCGGCACCCAGAGCAACAAGGGTTTCAATCAGCACCGCTGTTTGAATGGTCATGTGCAGGCAACCGGCAATGCGGGCACCTTTCAGGGGCTGGCTGGCAGCATATTCCTGGCGAATCGCCATCAGGCCGGGCATTTCGGCTTCAGCCAGACGAATTTCTTTGCGGCCCCACTCGGCCAGGCTCATGTCTTTTACCTTGTACTTCAGCGAGAAGTCGATGTTGGTGTTTGTGAGAGTTGACATTATTTGGTATTTAGAATTTAGGACTTAGAACAGAGAATGCTTGCACACATTTTTCCATTCTATGTTTTGCTTCGCAAAGGTAGGAAGGGTAGAAGAATATCCTTTCATTGATTAAATCTTTGGGATAAATGATGGTATAATAGCTATTTTGCAGGAAAATCGCCTATTTGTCCATGGCCAAAGCCCTTTCAAAAGAAGAAATGCCTGTACTGGATAGCACCGATCTGGCCATCCTGAAGCTGCTGCAGCAGAATGCACGCATAACCATCAAGGAAATTTCGGAGAAAGTACACCTCAGTACAACGCCGGTGCACGAACGCATCCGGCGCATGGAGGTAAGCGGCGTGATACAGCAATACGTTACGCTGCTGAACGCTTCCAAAATAGGCAAGGGGCTGATGGTGATCTGTTATGTATCGTTGCGGCAGCACAGCAAAAATGCCGGTGAAAAATTCATCAGGGGCATCCTGGAAATGAACGAAGTACTGGAATGCCTCACTATCTCCGGCGAATTCGATTTTATGCTGAAGGTGGTTGCCGCCAATATGGATGAATACTATCATTTTCACGTCAACAAACTCAGCTCGCTGGAGAACGTGGGCAACGTGCAGAGCGTATTTGTGATGGGTGTGGTGAAGATGACGCAGCAGCTGGTATATTGAGATAAGGGGTTTGAGGAGAGTTTGGGGTTTGGGGTTGGTTAGGTGTTAGCTTCTTTCTTTAAATTTTTGCCCTCTGATATTTGACTAGTTAAGGTAGCTGATGAACGCACCTATCTTTTTTACGAGCAAGTCGGTATCGGCGTATAGTTCCCGAAATAATGTTTCGGAGAAATAGTTGACATCCATACCCCTCTAGAGCTGCGACTTCAGTTCTTCAGCTTCACCTTTGGCGGTGGTGAGGGCATTGACAAATTCATGTTTGCTGCCTCTGCTGAAACCTTCAGCAATGTTGTCCATGATGGAGCTACAGGTACCGCGTAATTGATCTTTGAAGCGAAAGTCTTTTGAAATCGGTTCCTCAAACGTTAATGGATAAATGCGATGGCAAAGCTTACGTGCCATCTGCCATATCTCCAACTCTTCGAAGGAATGAACGGTAGCCATAATAAAGTTTGACAGACCTAAGATAGCAACTCCAAATCCCAAACCCCAGACGCCAACCCCCAAACCTTATATAATAAACGGATCTACAATCGCCGTCACCTGCGCCTGCGTCAGCGGTTCATCAAACGACTCCGAAGCAGCACTGGCGGAAATATTCATTCCGTTGATACCTGTTATTTGTACCCCAGCCTGCGTTGTCACTTCTTCGCCTGCATAGATGGCAGCCACTCCCGGTATGCCGCCTGTGTCATTACCCGTGATCCACGGTTTGTTGGCGGCAGCACCACGTTTTTGCCGCAGGAAGCGGATGTAGGCAGCATGTCGTGCCTCCACCGAATGGATCTGCAGGGCAGCCGTCAATACCTCGTTGTTACTGATAAGATTTCCGGCCTGTCCTTTATAGGCTCTCACACCGGTATCTTCAAAGGCCTGCGAGACGGCCAGCAAGGTATCATAATTCGAAAAAACACTGGCATATGGTCCGCTCATGCTTCCATTTCCCGCGGTAAAGTCAAAGCTGGCAGCTGTCAGGGTTACCGGTGTTCCCCCCAGTTGCATAATGGTCTGGCGCAAGGCAGCTACGTGGGCTACTTCATGATCACGGATGGCGGTAAAGCCGGGCAGGTTTGCCGCAGGGATAAGTCCTGCAGTGCCAACGGCTTTTTTATAAAATTCTGCTTCCAGGTATTCCAGGGTAAGGGCAAAATTCAACACACCAACAATAGAGGACGTATTCTGGCCATATGCTTTGCGGAAAAGGGAGCTGACGAACAGGGGCAGCGTAGCCAGGGCGATCTTGCCGCCTATATTGGTAAACTGCTTTAAGGCAGATCGCCTGCCATCCAAACGATCATAAACTTCCGGGTCAACTTTTTCTATTTCTGTGATAACATGATAAACATTCATGATCCTGGTTTTTAAGAGGTGGGTAAATTAGAAGCATTCAGTTTCGATTTCAGGTAGTTGGCGGCAACAGAAAGCACTTCAGAGGGATTTCTCGCCAGGTCAAGACCGTTGCTGTCTACCACTTCAGCGTTTCCAAAAGTGTTGGGGGAAAGAAGTTCCCTGATCAGTGCAGCATGTCGTGCTTCTACAGAAACGATCTTGCCGGCCGCCAGTAGGTAGTTGACATCTGTTAGTAATTTACCGGCGCCGTTATAGGCCGATACGCCAAGATCTTCGAAGGCTTTAGCTGTCCCCAACACACTGGTTCGACTGCCAAAATCAACAGCGCTGAAATTTACTTCCAGGGCGGGAATGGCATCCGTTTTCAGAACAGTTTTAAAAAATTCGCGGTGAGCAATCTCGTGGTCGCGGATATCGGTAAGGTAAGCTGTTTCAGCAGCAGTGATACCGGAGAACTGCGACTGTATCACCTGCGTGTAAAAGGCGGTTTCCAGTTGCTCCAGGGCATAGGCATAGTTTAAAACGCCAATATCGCCGCTGCCCAGGTTAATGCCATCTTCATTGTCATCTTTGCTGCAGCCGGTGATGCCGCTCAGTGACCCGGCAACAACGACAGAAGCACCAACCATTCCGCCGAAGCGCAGAAAGCTCCTTCGGTTGATCTGTGACTGTAACAGCGCTTCCGGTAATTCAGGATTTTTGCTTTTCCGTTTCAGGATTTCCATGTTGACTATTTAAAGGGTGATAAATGTTGCCTCGCAAAACGTGGTGGATAGAGTAGATACGAGGCCTGATACTGTTTGGATTTCGGTTTAGAAAAAAAGGGAATCTTCGGTCTGCATTTTATCGACAGAGGACGTATTGATTAGCCGTTCGTTTTTCCGGAGAAAGAAGTAAGAACAATGGAGATTTTGCCTCTGTCAGCAAGTGTTGCAGGGAATAGGCCATCCCGGCAAGAGAGATGGCCCCGTTTTACAGGGAATGGTATTTATTCACTACATCCTTGGCAACAAAACATGATCAATCACATGGATGACGCCATTCTTTTGGTGCACATCGGCAATACTGACCATGGCTTTGCCGCCGTTTTCATCCCAAAGCCATACCCCGCCTTTTTCATCGGCAGTGGCATAAAGTTTCCCGCCCTGCAGCGTGGTGATGGTTGCTTTGCCGTTGTTTTCTTTGATCATTTTTTTGATCTGCGCAGCGGTCCAGTTGCCTGCAACAACATGATACGTTAGTACACCCTGTAACTGGCTTTTGTTTTCGGGTTTCAATAAATTGGCAACCGTACCGGCCGGTAGCATTTCAAAAGCCGCATTGGTGGGTGCAAACACAGTAAAGGGACCATCTGTTTGCAGGACATCTACCAGGCCGGCAGCTTTTACGGCAGCGACCAGTGTTGTATGGTCTTTGGAGTTGACGGCATTTTCAACAATGTTCTTTTTTGCATACATCGGCGCACCGCCTACCGTAACCGGCTCCTGTGCATTAGTAGTGGAAAGCAGAAGGAAAAAAGCAAGTGATAAAACAGTGATCTTTTTCATGATTGATTGTTTTATCTACGTACGAAGAGCGGGAAGTTGCAGATTGCTTTACACCAAAAGATTTACGAAGTTTTTCCCATCACATACATTTCCTCTAAAGTAGGCGATGCGCTGCCGCCTTTATTTTCCAAAGTGATGGCAAAGGCATCTGCTTGTTCAAATGCCGTCATTTTCTGCGTACGGTTTTTCTGGTCGGCCAGTAAACCGGCACTCACAGGTTTGCCATCTACGATGGCCCATAACTGGTATTGCTTGCCGGCGGGTGCCTGCGGTAGCGACACATCCAACACAAAAACTTCTTTCGACTGCTGGTTCCAGAAGACCTTGGCAGATGCCTGGGGTTTGCCGGGGACATGCTGCAGCATTATGGTACGAATATTTTCATCCTGTACAAACCGGAGGAGTTCTTCGTAGGCAAGTTGTTGTTCCTGTAGCGCAGCATTGTTTTGGTTGACGGATTGGATACGTTGCTCAAGTGCAGCAATGTCGTTTTGTTTGTTCCGGTTTTCAGCAACAAGAAAGAGGATTGTTGCAATACTCAGGAGCAGTCCGGCAACCATGGCTGCCAACAGGTAGTTTGTCTTCTTTTTCTTCAGCGGGATCACCTTTGCCGGGGCGTCGTCGGTTTCATCCATCTGCAATGGCAGGACAGGTGCTTGGTTTTCGCCGCCGTAAGGTTCATCTTTCAAAGTAGAAAGCTGCTCAAAGATTTTTTGTTTCGCCGATGGCCGCGGCGCCTGCGTTGTTTGCATTGCCAATGCTTCAAGCGTTTCACTGATGCGGTCAGCTTCCGCTTTCAGTTCGGGAAACAGCACGATCAGTTGCTCCATTTTCCGGGATTCTTCCTCCGGAAGCAATCCCATAACATAAAGTTCCAAATCACCGGACGATATGATGCAACTGATATCCACTACTTTTTATTAATGTCTAGTCGTTTCCTGAGTTCAATAATGGCTGTGCGTAATCTTGTTTTTACAGTTCCGAGGGGCAATTTCAGCATTTCCGCTATTTCTTCATGCGTATAGCCTAAAAAATAAGAGAGCTCCAGCAGCTTCCTGGCCTCTTCGGGGAGGCTTTCCACTATTTTTTTCAGGCCGGCATCATGATAATTGCTTTGAACAGGCCTTTCACCTGAATTTACGTTGTCAGAGAGGGAAATGGTTTTCCCGCCTTTGTTAAATTCTTTCGAACGGGTATAATCAATCGCCTGGTTGCGGGCAATATTCAATACCCAGGTAAAAAGCCGTCCCTTCGAAGGGTCGTAGGATCCAATGTTCTTCCAGATCTTTACAAATACCTCCTGTAAGATGTCCTCGGCTGCTTCCTGGTTCGGAACAACCTGGAAAATAACCCCAAAGATTGCCTTGCCATAATTGTCGTAAAAATAACTGTACGACTGCTCATCGTGAAGCTTTAGTCCTTCCACTAACGCTTCTTCGGTATATGGTATAGAGCGTGTCGACATTTTAAAAAGCAAGGCAGTAACCTTGCAAACATAGTGTTGTTTTGTAAACTATTATTAACTGCAAAAGAGGCATTCCGGTACAAAAGCCGATCCGGTGATTCAAGCCATCCTTACAGGACAAACAAAATCGAAAAAGGTTCTGTCATGCTTTCTTTTTTATAGGTGTGGAAACAGGAAGGCAACTGACGTGGGTCAGGACTGGAAACAAAGATCTTCTCTACATTCAATGTGGTTCCTTGTTACTGGTGTGCACAGGTGTTTGCTGGAATACAGGAAACAGGGAAAGCGTTAGTCAACCTTTAAAAAGAAGACATGCTTACGATCCCCGTGCATAAAAAAAGCCAGGCTGAACGGCAAGCCAATTACGGCTTGGTTCTTGTTTTTTACCTACCGGTAATGTATTGTGAATGTAGAAATTGTGAGTTATGAAAACAGGAATCCGTCATTCGAAAACAATTGTTTTATCCCTATTGTTAGTGGTAGCCAGCAGCCTGGTATATGGGCGCAATCCATTGAATCCGGTCGGTTCGGCAGCCCAGATCGATTTGTTGCAACAGGAGATTCAGCGTTTTTACGAAATAGAAAAAAAGGGTGGCTGGCAGAAAATTTCCCTGGCAAAAAAACAGTACACAAAAGGAGAGTCTGCGCCGGCTATCCGTCAGTTAAAAAAGAGGTTGCAAGCCTCCGGCGACTACACAACAAAAGATACGTCTTCCCTTTACACTTCTGAACTGGAATCAGCCGTAAAAAAAGTGCAGCGGCGGTTTGGCTTTCCGGAGAATGGCATTGTGGAAGCGTCCCTGGTGCTGGCGCTGAACGTACCCGCAGCAAAGCGGCGGCAGCAACTGGAGATCAACCTGCAGCGGCTGCAAACCGGTATGGGGGTAACCGGGGACAAGCATATTGTAGTGAACATTCCCGAATACAAACTGCACGTGTATGAAGGCGGTACCCACCTGTTTGACATGGCCGTTGTGGTGGGCAAAGAAAAAAGCCCAACTGAAGTTTTCAGTGAAGAACTGACGCATGTTGTCTTCAGTCCCTACTGGAATGTGCCTCCCAGTATAGTGAAGTCCGAGATACTACCCGCCATGCGTAAACGAAAAAATTATCTTGCAGCCAATGGCTATGAGATCACGGGCCGCGAAAACGGCTTGCCGGTGATCCGGCAAAAGCCGGGGAAGAATAATTCCCTGGGGTTGGTGAAGTTTCTTTTCCCCAATCAACATGCTATTTATTTTCATGATACGCCGGTGAAATCGCTTTTTAAGAACCGTATTCGTGCCTACAGTCATGGTTGCGTACGGCTTTCCGAACCGACAAAACTGGCGGAATACCTGTTGCAAAACGAAGCATCCTGGACACCTTCCCGCATTCAGAATGCGATGCAGGCAGGAAAAGAGCACTGGGTAAAATTAACAACCCCGGTACCGGTTTCCATTGTGTATTACACAGCCTGGGTTGATCATGAAGGTGAGCTGAATTTCAGGGACGATATCTATAACAAAGATGGTGCAGGTGCGGTGGCGAAAAGGTGAGTGGTGAGAAGTTTAATCATTCAAAATACAAAAAAACCTCCTGGTTAAATCAGGAGGTTTTTTTTATGGAAGTAAGATAGAATAATAGAGACTTATTCACCACTGATCCTCACAGCCCGATCAAAGAATGGTTAATAATGGGCAGCTTCGTTGTGTAAGGCGAAAAGCTTTTCTATATTGGTGGAAACTTTTGCTGCCATGCGTGCTTATATTGGCCACCTGATCATCGCGGCTGCTGTTATTCTTGCTGTAATCATTGCCGCTTCTACACTCAAGTACAAGTTCCGATCTGCTGAAACCATTACCGTAACCGGTCTTGCTGAAAAGGATTTTATCTCCGACCAGATCGTGTGGTCGGGCAATTTTGTCCGTAATGGCTACGAGCTGAAGGCAGTGTACGACCAAATCAAATCCGATGAAGCGGAGATCAAACGCTACCTGAATGCAGCCGGTATCCCGGATTCCAGCATTGTGTTTTCATCGGTAAATATGAACCGCAATTACGAGCAGCAGTTCGATCCCAATGGCCGCATGACCGGGTCCACCTTTACCGGTTATACGCTTAGCGAACATGTAACCGTTGACTCCCGTAACCTGGCGCAGGTAGAGAAAATGTCCCGCGAGATAACCAATCTTTTGCAGAAGGGCATTGAGCTGAACTCGTCACAACCCAGTTATTATTACTCCCGGTTAAATGAACTGAAAATTGACCTGCTGGCAAAAGCTTCCGCCGATGCGCAGCAGCGGGCCGAAAGCATTGCTACCAACTCCGGCGCTTCGCTGGGCAGTCTGCGCAAAGCCAATATGGGTGTATTCCAGATTACGGGCAGGAACATGAACGAAGATTACAGCTACGGCGGTGTGTTCAATACAACCTCGAAAGAAAAAACAGCTTCAATTACCTTGCGGGTGGATTACGAGGTGGAGTAGGGAGAGGTGAAACGCCAAACGTGAAATGTGAGACGTGAAGCCTCTAAATTAATTGTCTTTACTTCATTATAGCGGAATTTATACGCACCACTGGCCACTCACCACCCACCACATCTCCAACCCAATTGATTTTTCGCCTATCTTTTTTCCATGATTGGAAGAATTCTTACGCTTGGGCTGATCATTTTTTTTACCGCGAAAGCAGGGGCACAGCAGTTTGGTGCGTTTCCGCCGTCTACCCGCTGGCAGCAGATCGACAGCGATACAGCACGGGTTATTTTTGATGCAAAAGTATCCCCGCAGGCGCAACGAATTGCGGCTATCCTGCACCGTATGATGCAGGAGGACCGAGCATCACTGGGTGGTACCGTCCGCAAGATTCATATCCTGCTTCACCCCAATACAACGCAGGCGAATGGATATGTAGCCCTGGCACCCTTCCGCAGCGAATACTACCTGATTCCTTCTTCCAATCTTTTTGAAACAGGTGCTACCCCATGGAATGAAGACCTGGCCATTCATGAATACCGGCATGTACAGCAGTACAGCAATTTCAACAAGGGCCTCTCCAAAGCAGCGGGTTTTGTTTTTGGTCAGAACGGACAAGCTCTTTTTAATGCGCTGGCTGTTCCGGACTGGTTTTGGGAAGGCGATGCCGTTCACAGCGAAACGGCTCTCACGGTGCAGGGCAGGGGGCGGTCGCCTTATTTCTTCAATGGTTTTCGTGCCCTTTGGAAAGAGGGACGCGATTACAACTGGATGAAACTGCGAAATGGTTCGCTGAAAGATTATGTACCCAACCACTACCAATTGGGCTACCTGCTTACCAACTACGGGTACCTGCAGCATGGGCAGGCGTTTTGGGGAAAGGTAACGGATGATGCGGTACGCTTTCGCAGCCTTTTTTATCCATTCCAGAAAGCCGTGAAGCGTGCCAGTGGCAAAGACTTTAAAACCTTTCGCACAGAGGCCTTACAGTATTACAAGCAAGCGAGTGAGGTGGCTCAGGAACCTAGCGTAAAAAGAGAAACAGTTACGGATTACCTGTTTCCAAAACTTATCGGGCAGGATTCGGTTATCTATATCAAAACGGCATACAACAAAATACCTGCTTTTTACCTGAAGGATGGAAAGGGGGAACAGCGCATTCGCCTGCGCAACATTAGTTCAGAAGACTGGCTTGCTTACAGCAAAGGCACCATTGCTTACACGGCCTATACCGTTCACCCTCGCTGGGGATTAACCGATTACAGCGACATCTATTTACTGGATATCGCCACCCGCGGGGAAAAGCGGCTAACGAACAAGGGCCGGTATTTTACACCCACCTTCAGCCCGGATGGCAATACGATAGCAGCTGTTGCTTATACCGACTCCGCCGAAAATGAAATCCACCTGCTGAACAGGGAAGGAAATGTGGTGAGAAGAATAACACCCCAAGAAACGGGAGACCTGTTTGTGCACCCGCATTTTGCTACTGATTCAATGCTGGTGGTGGCCGTTCGCCATGCTGATGCCACGATGTCGTTGCAGGGGGTCACTATCAGCGACATTCATCCAACAGAAGCCCGTTTTCAAACCTTGCTTCTTCCCACCAATGCAATCCTCGGCTACCCGGTGGCGGAGAAGTCCCGGGTTTATTTTGTTTCTTCTGTTACCGGCAGCGACAATATCTTCTCGTTAGACCTTTCTGGCTCCTTACCTGCAGAAAGCGTACGGCAACATACGACCGAAACTACCGGCGCCTATTATCCCACAGTGTACCGGGATTCGCTGCTTTTTTCCACCTTTACCAGCAATGGTTTTCGCCTGCGGGGCACCACTATTTCTGGAGGTAAGCCTGTTGAACGTGAAGCCGAATTTTTTCAGCACAGGGAAGAACCTTATACGGTTGCCCTGGATACCATAACAACCAACCTGCTGGATGCCGCCGGTGAAGGAGATTACCCGGTAAAACCGTACAAAAACAGCACAGGTCTTTTAAACTTCCACAGCCGGCAGGTCAATTACACCGACCCTGAAATAACGGCCAGCATCTTCAGCGATAATATCCTGAACACCTTCAGCAATGAAATTTTTTACCGCTACAACCAAAATGAGTCTTCACATGCAGTTGGGTTCAATACCTATTATGGTGGCCTTTTCCCGGTGATCAATGGTGGTTTTACGTATACGGCTAACCGTACCAGGCGCACCACAACAAGTATCGTCACCCTGGATCAGAAGGAACTGCGTGTAGGGTACTATATTCCGCTGAATTTTACCGCGGGTAGAACGTTTAAATCACTGGTATTTGGAAATGATTTTGTTTACAATGAAACCACGCCAACCGGCGCCAGCAGGAATATAATCCGTGGAATCTCATCTACCTACCTGCAGCATTTTCTGCAATGGTCGCAGCGACTGCCTAGGGCGGTGCAGCACATTTTTCCGCGATTTGCCTATACGGTTAACCTTTCGCACCGTCACCTGCTGGCAGAAAAGGGTTTTCAATTCCTGGGTGGCGCCACGGTAGCCCTGCCCTCCATTCGCAATCACAGCCTGGTGCTGGGGGCCAACTGGCAGGAAACGGATACGCTGAACGTCGTGTTCAGCAACCGGTTTGCCAACTCCCGCGGGTACAATGATTTTTATTTTTCACGCATGTGGCGACTGACCGGAAATTACCACATGCCGCTCCTGTATCCTGACTGGGGCTTTGGCAATATTTTGTACTTCCTGCGGGTACGAAGCAATTTCTTTTTCGATTATACAAGGGTGTATGCACGAAACAAAATTCAAAGCCAGGAGCAGCGCAGTGTTGGTGGTGAGATTTATTTTGATACCAGGTGGTGGAATGCCCTGCCGGTGAGTTTCGGCTTTCGGGTTTCGCGGTTGCTGGATAATGATTTTTCCGGAACGAGACCTGCGGGAAGCACTGTTTTTGAGTTTATCCTGCCGGTGGATTTGATTCCGCGGTAAGATGGATTTTGTTTCTCATTGATTTTTGGTTTGATGTTTTTATTTGTGGTAGTGTGATTTTCTTTTGTTGAATGCAACCTGTTTGCTTTGCAGATATTTTATCAACCAGTCTGCTACAGTGTTGGCTCTCCCTTGTCATTTCGGGAATGAGGAATCGGCGAGATGTGCTGTAGAGGGCTTTTGATCAGGGACTTTCTTTCTTTGGTATGTATTCTACTTTTTGCCTTGACGCAAAAAGCAGAGCAAAAAGGTCAAGGCTGCCGCCATTGCTCCGCAGGCGCAGCCGGGCCGGCGCACAAGAGGCAGGTATCACAGGTTGTTCTTTTCTACTTTTCTGCAGGCATTCTTTCTATTTATCTTCTTCACTACAGGTAGTTAGAGGCGCTACTTTCTTAGCGGCTGATGAAGTTAGGGCCTGCAGGTGCTGTATTGCGCCAGGCTGTCTTTACAGCAAAGAGAAGCATTAGCCCATGCGCAATAAGGCGCCGGACCAGCGGGTGAGGGAAAAAGGATAAGACTTCAATTTGGAGGGCAGTGAGTAACAGATTGTCGCTACAGGTCATGTAAGTTCAGCACATCATCCATGGTGAACACGCCTTTTTTGCCGGCCAGGAATTCCGCTGCCAGTACAGCGCCCAAAGCAAATCCCCTGCGGCTGTGGGCCGTGTGGATGATCTCAATATCATCTACTTCGGATGTGTATTTGACATGGTGTGTTCCGGGTGCAGGATCAACCCGTTCACTGATGATGGAAAGTTCTTCGGGACCGGAAGTCTCGTTGTTCACCCAGGTTTTTTTGCGGCTGATGTTGGCCAACACCTGTTCGGCAAGCGTTACGGCCGTTCCGCTGGGTGCATCTTTTTTTTGGGTGTGATGAATCTCTTTCAGGCTCACCTCGTATTCAGGCTGGGAAGCCATCAGCTTTGCCAATAGTTTGTTCACCTGGAAAAAGATATTGACGCCGATGCTGAAATTGCTGGCATGCAGAAAAGCGCTGCCTTTTTCTGCACAATATTCTTTTGCTGCAGGAATATTTTCATTCCAGCCGGTAGACCCACTAACTACAGGCACGCCAAATTGGAGGCAGCGTTTTACATTTTCAAAAGCACTTTCGGGAGCAGTGAACTCAATCGCCACATCGGCTCCGGCCATGTTCTCTTTTGTGAAATCTTCCGTATTGTCGATGTTGATCTTTAAAACTACTTCGTGATTCCGTTGCAAGGCAATCTCTTCGATCATATGTCCCATCTTACCGTAACCGATCAAGGCAATCTTCATGTAAACGCAAATTTGGAGCACGAATTACACGAATTTTTTGCAATTCCTAACCATGAATTTTGCGGGAATTGTTTGGATATAGATGCCATAGCATACGTTGCTGTTCCGGTAAAAGGAGAGCAGCGCAATCTATCCTGCCGGCAAGCCGGCTTATTTTGTATGAGGCCGCGTTTTGTTGAAAGCGAGTACCAGGCTCAATCCGTTTGTGCCGGCCATCTGGCTGGGGCCAAACTTCAACTTAAAACTCAGGTCTGGGTTCACATCAAATAGCTTGAGGTGCGCATCCACAGTGGCATCTACCACGTTCAATCCCCAGAAAAGAATAAAGACGAGAACCGAATAATCTACGTTGCTGCGGAATTCATCACGGTAAATGCGCAGCGAATTGGCATCATAGGGGAGATAAATTGGGTTTATCCTGCGGTAGTCGGTGGAGTCGCGGAAGGGACCAGGCTTAGTGGGATCATAAGGCGGAAGTGCTGCCTTGTATTTTGCCTGGTAGGCAAACCGAAGTTCACGGTATGTTTTTACATTGTAGAAAAACACGTAAGCTGTTGTGCCCAACGCCCCGTAAATGATTGGGATCTTCCAGTATTTTTTATTGTAGGCTTGTCCCCAACCGGGCAGGATGGCTGAGCGGATGGTAGCTTTTTTGGGTATAAAGGCCCGGCGTACCGAATCGGCTTTTGCCCGATTTTCAATCACAGGTGCTTCCCTGATCAGAGTGTCAACCGGAACAGGGGCAGCAGTATCGGTTTGCGCAAATCCTGCAAACCCAAACAACACACATCCAACGATTGTATGAAGCAACCGTTTACTCAATGGTCACGTTCATTTGGTCCAACAATTTGTTCATCTCTTCCAAAGAGTAATATTCAAACGTGATGGCGCCGCTGCCGTCTTTGCTGTGACGCAGTTTTACCTTGGTTGCAAAATGGGAGGCCAGTTTGTCTTCTACTTTTTTGAAGGCAGCAGGAAGTGATTCGGTTGGCTTTTTTTCCTCTTTTTCTTTGTACAGGTTACGTACCAGGTTTTCCGTTTGGCGAACGGAAAGCCCTTTGGATTTAATCTCGTCGAAAATATAAAGCTGCTTGTCGATCGTATCTACATTGATCAGGGCACGGGCATGACCCATGCTGATGTCGCCATTGCGCACCGCGATCTGGATATCAGGTGGCAGCTTCAGCAGGCGAATGTAGTTGGTCACGGTGCTGCGGTCCTTACCCATGCGTTCGGCTACCTGCTCCTGGGTATAGGTTAGTTCTTCCATCATGCGCTTGTAACTAAGCGCAATCTCCATGGCATTCAGGTCTTCCCGCTGCAGGTTTTCCAGCAGGGCCAGTTCCAGCAATTCCTGGTCGTTGGCCTGGCGGATAAAGGCCGGCAATTCCTTGATGCCTGCAATTTTTGCAGCCCGCCATCTTCTTTCACCGGCAATCAACCGGTATTTGTTTCCAGGAAGTTTGGAAACGGTGATGGGTTGAATAATATCGTGCATCCTGATCGACTGTGCCAGTTCCTGCAGGGCCGTTTCATCAAAATCGCGGCGGGGTTGCTTGGGGTTGGCTTCTATACTGTCTACCGGTACACGAAGCACGCCAGTGGCAGATTCCACCACCTGTGGTTTCAGGGATCCGGCTGTATTTTTCAGGTCGCTGTCAATGTTCTGAAGGAGGGAACGAATTCCTTTTCCGAGGGCGTCTTTGTTTTGTTTTGGAGCGGTCATAATAGAGCTGCGAGATTTTAGCTGTGAGCTTCGAGCAAAGAAACACTTATTGTAGCTTATTCATAAAGCTCATAAGCATTTTCTGTTCTTCGTCAATATCTTTTAAGATTGTATTAGCTAATTCATCATTACCAAACTTTGCATGTTGCGAAATCAAAATTTGCGTTTCAAGCTCAAAGGATGATCCTAAAGCAATTTCAATAAAACGACTGTAATCTTTATTACTACTTCGGCTGCTTCCTTCTCCATTGGAAGGTATGGATACTGCCGATCTGGTTAGTTGTGATGCTAGCCCAAACCTCTCGGTTGCAGGAAGTGTTGATGCAAAATCAATTGTTTGCACAGCGATAGCAAAGCCTTTTTGTCAAACTTTTAGTTGTTTAAAATTCCGCATATTGTTGATTTACTAATGACGGCATTTGCTCACAGCTCAAAGCTCACGGCTCAAAACTTTCTCTACGCTTCCAACGTACGTTCTTCCTGCGAAATTTTGGTGAGGTTGTTTTTTTGCAGAATTTCTTTCGCCAGGTTGAGATAGTTCATCGAGCCTTTGCTGTTGGCGTCGTAAAGAATAACCGGCTTGCCAAAGCTGGGGGCTTCGCTCAGGCGGGAGTTCCGGTGGACGATAGTGGTAAATACCAGTTCCTCGAAATGCCGGCGCACCTCGGCCACCACTTGGTTGCACAGGCGCAAGCGGCCATCATACATCGTCATCAGGATGCCTTCAATCACCAGGTCGGTATTCAGGCGGCTTTGTACAATCTTGATGGTGTTCAGCAGTTTGCCCAATCCTTCCAGGGCAAAGAATTCGCACTGCACCGGCACAATCACCGAGTGGGCAGCCGTCAGCGCATTCACCGTAATCAAACCAAGGGAAGGGGAGCAGTCGATAATGATAAAATCGTAGTTGTCCTGTATTCCTTCTAAAATGGACTTTAAAACAGCTTCCCGGTTTGGATAATTGATCATTTCGATCTCAGCACCTACCAGGTCGATATGGGAAGGAATAAGATCCAGGTTAGGAATATCGGTCTTCAGCACCACGTCCTTTGCCTCTGCATTATTCACCATGCAGTCGTACAGGCTTTGGGTGACATTCTGCAAATCGAAGCCAACGCCGGTGGTGCTGTTGGCCTGCGGATCAGCATCTACCAGCAGGGTTCTGTATTCCAGTACGGCAAAACTTGCCGCGAGGTTGATTGCTGTTGTGGTTTTTCCGACTCCGCCTTTTTGATTGGCAACGCCAATGATTCTTGCCATTTAGAAAATTTAAAGTTCGATGGTTTCGCCAATGGCAGGAAGAAACAGGTTCAGCCCCGCATCGGCAAATGCTTGTTTTACGTGTTCGTGATCAATTTTAATATAGCCAAAGGTGTCGTAATGAACGCCAACAATGTTCTTGCATTGGATCATTTCAGCAGCGATGATGGCGTCTTCATAGCCCATCGTAAAATTGTCACCAATGGGAAGAACCGCGAAATCGAGCTGTGCCCAGCGGGGTACCAGTTGCATATCCATGGTCAGGGCTGTATCGCCGCTGTAATAAAATTTTTTGTCGCCGGTTACGATAAAGCCCATTGGGTTGCCGCCGTAGCTTCCGTCCGGCATTTCAGAAGAGTGGATGGCGTTGGTACATTTTACCGTTCCAAAATCAAATTGCCATTTTCCACCGGTATTCATTGGGTGGATGTTTTCGATGCCTTGTTTGTTCATCCAGTTTACCACTTCAAAAGAGCCTACCACGGTTGCCCCATTTTGTTGGGCCAGGGCAACACAATCTGCCACATGATCGGTATGACCATGGGACACCAGGATATAATCTGCTTTTACCTCTTCGAGCCGGATGTGGCTGGCCAGGCTATTGGGTGTAATGAAAGGGTCGAAAAGCACCCGTTTGCCGCCTGTCACTACTGCAAAACACGATTGTCCATAATAGGTAAACTGCATAGTGGTCTCTTTTTCAATGGGCACAAAAATACAGTTAATAGGGGCATTATCAGAGGTTTAACATCAGAATAATTGACCTTGCCTATCTTTAGCCGCAGATTAGAAGAAAAGCTCATGCGTAATTCACCCTTTTGGCTGTTGATAGGCGGATTGATGATAGTTTTGGATATTTATTTTTTCCAAATAGTTAAGTTGCTGACCAGCAATGCCGCACCCCGAACCCGCTCCACCATTCATATCATCTACTGGATTTTATCTGTACTGGTTATTGGCCTGCTTTTCCTGTTGCCCTACCTGAACCTTGATAACATCCGCAAAGGCCTCCGCAGCACGGTGTTTTCTGTTTTGATCGCTTTTTTTATCCTGAAACTTTTTGCCTGCGTATTTTTCCTCATCGATGACCTGCGCAGGGGCATTCAATGGCTTTGGGGAAAAATCTTTTATGCCAGTGCCGATACCGGAGAGCCGCAGGCCAGTCCACGTATCAACCGGTCTGTTTTTTTAAGCTGGCTGGGAATTGCCGTAGGCGGTACGTTGTTTACCTCTCTGCTTTATGGCTTTACCAATAAGTATAACTACAATATCAAGCGTATCCCGGTAAAGTTTCCAAACCTGCCGGAGGCATTTCGTGGGATGAAGGTGGTGCAGATCTCGGATATTCATTCGGGCAGTCTTACCAACAAAGATGGCGTGAAAAAAGGGGTGGAGAAGATCATGGCCCTAAAGCCTGACCTGATCCTGTTTACAGGAGACCTTGTTAACAACCTGGCGGAAGAAATAGTCCCCCTGATGGATGTATTTGACAAGCTGAAAGCACCGCTGGGTGTTTATTCCGTTTTCGGAAATCATGATTATGGTGATTATGTACAATGGGAAAGCCCGGCAAAAAGAGCAGAAAACATTGAAACCCTGAAAGGTCACCATGCAAAAATGGGTTGGCGGCTTCTCTGGGATGAACATGTATCACTTGAAAGGGCCGGGCAGCAGATTGCCTTGATCGGGATTCAGAATTATAGTGCCCTGCGCAATTTTGCACGGTACGGTAACCTGTCGAAGGCATATGCAGGCGCAGAAAAATATCCCTTCAAAATCCTGATGACGCATGATCCCACGCATTGGGATGCAGAGGTGCGGCCAAAGTTCCCGGATATCGATCTTACGCTCTCGGGTCACACTCACGGTTTCCAATTTGGTGTGGAGATTCCAGGATTTCGCTGGAGCCCAGTGCAGTATGTGTACCGGCAGTGGGCCGGGTTGTACAACGAAGGGGCGCAGTCTATCTACGTGAATAGAGGTTACGGATTCATTGGTTACCCTGGCCGTGTGGGTATTTTACCTGAGATTACATTGCTGGAATTTGTATAATCGCAAAATCTTGCTTAGCATCGTGTGTCCGTATTGAGTATGAAAAACAAAAGAGGCATAGATTTTTCTTAGTAAAGTATATGTTCACCTGGAAACTTGCGATATGAGAAAAAATGCTTTTCAAAAGAAAATAATTTCAGCAGGTGTGCGGATAAAACAGCTTACCCTGTGCAGCTTTCTTTTGGCTGGCAGTGTAAGCTATAGCCAGGAAAAAGACCCTGTTCTTTCGGATACTACTTTCTACGATTATGATGAGATCTTCAATGAGCTGGATCTCCTGATCGATTCGCTGTATACTCCCCGCAGTTTTGTTGTAGCCAATGTGAGTGCCGGTAATGGTTTTTTCCAGTATGCTGCAACAACGGCAAATGCCAAAATTGCAGCCCGGCAGCAAATGGTAGTTTCGCCGGCAATAGGGTTTTTTCATAAAAGCGGTCTGGGTATCAATGCGGGAGCTTCTATCATCAACGACAGCAGCCGCCTGCAACCTTTCCAGTTTTCACTGACAGGTTCGTACGATTACCTGAAAAGCATGAAGTTTATCACGGGAGTTTCCTATACACGATTTTTTACAAAGGATGATCTCCGGTTTTATACATCACCCCTGCAAAACGAAGTCTATGGTTATTTTACCTACCGTAGCCACTGGCTGAAACCTTCGCTTGCTGCCAGTTATGGTTGGGGAAGCCGCAGCGACGTTCAGGAACAGACGGTATTTTTTAAACAAATACTTGAAAAAGTAGCGAACGGTCAGGGACTGGGCAATGGCAATGGAAACAATGGCAACGGAAACGGAAACAATGGTAATGGCAATAATGGCAACGGTAATGGGAATGGAAATAATGGTAACGGTAACAATGGTAATAATAATGGCAATGGTAACAACGGCGGAATCATTGTAGATGGAAGTGAAACGACTGTGACCACCACACATGAAACCGTTGCAGATTTAAGTTTGATGCTTTCCGTGCGGCATGATTTCTATTTTTTAAAACTGCTTTCGCAAAAAGATTATGTACGCCTGACACCACAACTCACATTTACCAGCGGCACACAGCAGTTTGGCTTTAATGCACTGAGTAATTCCTATCTAACGGTGGCGGACAGGTCAAAAAATATTAATGTGATCACGGGGCAGCAGGACATTGCACTGGAAAACCGTATGCATTTTCAGCCACTGTCGTTAACAGCACAATTGCGTACAGAGTATACAACAGGTAAATTCTTTATTCAGCCCCAGGTGTTCGTTGATTATTACTTTCCTGCACCGGAAAAAAATCTCACCGCATCTTTTCTCATCAACACAGGATTCATTTTTTAATATTGCAAAACACTTAACAAGTAACGGCACTATACTTGAAACCGTTTTGAAAAATTCTGTTTATGAAACGCAAGTTACCTCTCTTTGTTGCGCTTCTTGTTTTAGCGCAAGTTTCTTTTGCACAGTTTAGTATTGGTATCAAAGGCGGAGCAAACATCACCAAGATCGATGGCCGGTCATTCAGCGATGAGTTCAAGTATGGTTACCACTTGGGAGGTTTTGCTACCATCGGTTTGGGTGGGAAATTTGCCATTCAGCCCGAAGTATTGCTTAACCAGGTTCAATCCAAAACCGGAACTGAGTTTGAGGACATTTACCAGCCGGCGCTTGGTGGCAACGAAAACATCAAGCTAAATTACCTTTCAATTCCCCTCATGGTCAATTACAAGCTGCTGCCGTTTCTTTCCCTCCAAGCAGGTCCGCAGTTTGGCATTTTGCTCGACCAGAATAAAGACCTTTTGCAAAACGGCAGGGATGCATTTGACAAAGGCGACTTCTCTATGCTGGGCGGAGCACAGATCAACTTGGGTAAATTGCGCTTTAGCGGACGTTATGTTGTTGGCCTGAACAACATCAACGATATTGACAACCAGGACAAATGGAAAAACCAAGGCTTTCAGCTGTCGCTGGGTCTTGGAATCCTGTAACAGGCTTTTCCGATTCGTAAAAGTTTCCCTCACCTGATTAAAAAACCCTCTGGTAAAGAGGGTTTTTTATTTGGAAGCCATGAGGTAAGAAGCCGGTCATGATATGATACTTGGGTCAACGCTTACCTCTTTGTACTTTCGCAGGCCGAACGAGTTTTAAACAGACAGAACGTGAAGAAATATTTGAAAGCAGAAGAAGACCTCGATTTTATTCCCATTATGCCGTTGAACGAAGCTGACGGCGATGGTGCGGAGATTGAAGTACCCGAAAGCCTTAGCCTTTTACCCCTTCGTAATACCGTTCTTTTTCCTGGTGTGGTTTTACCCATCACCGTGGGAAGAGACAAGAGCATAAAAGCGGTGAACGACGCCTACCGTGGCGAGAAGCTGATAGGTGTTGTAGCGCAAAAAGACAGCACCATTGAAGACCCGCAGGCCAAAGACCTGGAGGCCATTGGTACGGTGGCCAAGATCATCAAACAGATACAGATGCCTGATGGGGGCACAACTATCATCATTCAGGGGAAGAGCCGTTTTGTGATTGATGCGGTGATATCGGAAGAACCATATTTCAGAGCAAAAACCTCGGCACTGAAAGATGAAGAGATGATTACAGATCCTGATTTTGATGCCTATGTTTCCAACATCAAGGACATTGCCACCGAGATCATCCAGCTTTCGCCCAATATTCCCAGCGAAGCATCGGTGATCCTGCGCAACATTGAAAATGCCTCCTTCCTGATCCATTTTGTTTCAAGTAATCTTTCAATTGATATTCGGGAAAAGCAGGAATTGTTGCAACTTAATAATCTGCGCCAGCGTGCCGAACTGCTGATGCAGTTCCTGCAAAAAGAACTGCAGTTTGCCGAACTGAAAAACAAGGTGACCAATAAAACCCGCACGGAGATTGACAAGCAGCAGCGGGAATATTTTCTGCAGCAGCAACTCAAAAGCATAAAGGAAGAATTAGGCGGCGATCATAACGAAAGAGAAGTAAAAGAGCTGCAGAAAAAAGCCGAAACCAAAAAGTGGCCCGAAGCAGCGAGGGAAGCATTCAAGAAAGGAATTGAAAAGCTGGAGCGGATGCATCCTACTACGCCGGATTATTCCGTAGTGTACAATCACCTCGACCTGATGCTGGACCTTCCATGGGACGAACATACCGAAGATGTGTACGACCTGAAGCGGGCCAAAGAAGTACTGGATGCCGATCATTACGGCATGGATAAAATCAAAGAGCGCATTCTCGAATACCTGGCTGTGCTAAAGCTGAAAGGTGACATGAAAAGCCCGATCCTTTGTTTTTACGGTCCCCCAGGTATCGGTAAAACTTCCCTGGGACGAAGCATCGCCAATGCCATTGGTCGCAAATATGTGCGCCTGAGTCTGGGTGGTATTCACGATGAAAGTGAAGTGCGTGGCCATCGCAAAACCTATATTGGTGCCATGCCCGGCCGTATTATTCAAAACATCCGTAAGGTAAAATCTTCCAACCCGGTGATGATCCTCGACGAGATTGATAAGGTGGGCTCTGATTTTCGCGGCGATCCTAGCAGTGCCCTTCTGGAAGTGCTGGACCCGGAGCAGAACAATACGTTTTACGACAACTACCTGGAACTGGAATATGACCTGAGCAAGGTGTTGTTTATTGCCACGGCCAACAACCTGCAATCTATTCAGCCGGCCCTTCGTGACCGTTTGGAAATTATTGAACTGAATGGTTATGCGGTGGAGGAGAAAATCGAGATTGCCAAGCGTCACCTGATCCCCAAGCAACTGGAAGCACACGGGCTGAAATCATCTAAATTCAAAATCAGCGATAAAGTACTGGATAAAATCATCCAGGACTACACAAGGGAAAGCGGTGTACGGGAACTGGATCGTCACCTGGCAGCTATCATGCGCTATCAGGCAAAAGACCTTGCCATGACCGGCAGCCTGAAATCCTCGCTTACCATTGATGATATTGAAAAAATTCTTGGCAAACCCCGCTTTAGCAATGAATTGTACAAACAAGCCACCATTCCGGGTGTTGCGGTTGGATTGGCCTACACGCAGGTAGGAGGCGATATTCTTTTCATTGAAGCCATTCTGAGTGATGGCAAGCCTGACTTGCGCCTGACGGGAAACCTTGGCGATGTGATGAAAGAGAGTGCCGTCACAGCATTATCTTTTCTCAGTGCCAATGGGAAAAAGTTTGGTATTGAGCCCTCTCTCTTTGAGAAGAAAACCGTGCATATACACGTACCGGAAGGCGCTGTTCCAAAAGACGGTCCAAGTGCAGGTGTAACCATGCTGACGGCACTGGCCTCTGCATTCACCGGTAAAAAAATAAAGCCATACCTGGGTATGACAGGTGAGATTACTCTACGCGGACAAGTATTACCTGTGGGTGGTATCAAGGAAAAAGTACTGGCTGCAAAAAGGGCCGGTTTGAAAGACATTATTCTCTGCTGGCAGAACCAGAAAGACATTGAGGAAATTAACCCAGAATACATCAAGGGGCTGCGGTTTCATTATGTAAAAATGATGAAGGAAGTGCTGGAGATTGCCTTGCAGGATTAGGTGGTTGATATTGGGAAATTAGATATTAGGATTTTGGCTGAAAGTGCGGTACAGTTCTTTTTCCTATAGGTTGGCGATGACTTCAGCATATTGCATATTAAGTTTACTTTCATGGCTATTCCATGAGGTGTTTCATGAAGTTGATATTTGCTGCCGGGATAATTGCTGCCACAGTTTTGTTTCCTGTTTCTGCATTGTCGCAAACTACGGGAGGCAGGGCTGCCTTTAATTTTTTGCGCTTGCCTTCTTCGCCTCTTCTCACAGCTGCTGGGGGTGTAAACACTTCTTATGCCTTTGGCGATGTGAGTGTCACAGCAAATAACCCCGCATTGCTCAATCCCTCGTTAAACGAACAACTGCATGCCGGCTTTCATTCCTTTTTCGCTAAGACGAAAGCGTACGGTTTGACCAGTGCGTTTTCTTTAAAAGACCGTCAAACAACAGTTGGTGGTCATATTCATTTTATTGATCATGGTACCTTACCGGTCACTGACGCAGCCGGTAATGTGGGAGGTAATTTTCGGCCCGTTGATTTTGTGGTGCAGATGTCTGCTGCAAAGGGGTACCTGCAAAAGTGGACCTATGGACTGACGGTTAAATTCATTCAATCCAATTATGGACAGTACCGCTCCAGTGCGGTAGCGGTTGATGTTGGTGTATTGTTTAAGGATTCGGCCAAAAATCTTTCTGCTTCATTGCTGGTGAAGAATATGGGCGTTCAATTGAAGACCTATGCCGGTGAAGCGGAAGACCTTCCCTTTGATCTGCAGGTGGGTATAACAAAAAGACTGAAAGAAGCACCGTTTGCTTTCTCGGTAACTGCGCAACAGTTGCAAACCTTTGAAATTCTGTACAACGATACGACCTTCAACCGGGAAAATGATTTCAGAAGTCCTTCTCTGTTCAACAAACTGCTGACGCATTTTGTACTGGCTTCACACCTGTTTTTGGGGCAGCACCTCGAAGCAACAATTGGCTACAATTTTCTGCAACGGCAGGAGTTGAGGGTCGGCACCGAAGGCAATGGACTAACCGGTTTTTCCGCCGGGTTGCGGGTAACATTCAGCAAATTACAAATTCTGTATAGCCGAACAACTTACCAGCGGGGTGTGGCTTCCAATCAAATCGGCATAACAGTTCATCTTGATCGGTTGGGTGGGTTTGGCCGCTGATGCTTATGGTATAATAATTGGACAAATCCCCAAAACACCTTTATGAAACCGCTTTTCTCTATATTGCTGTTGCTGGTTTTAGCCGCCTGTTCATCTACACGGCAAACCACGCTATCGAGCAGCAGTACCAATCAGGCCATGGCCGGTAACGACGATCAAGTAGCCTATGTTAAAACAACTGATAAAGTCAATCAGCAATCAGAGATGGCCGACTTGCTGGGAACCTGGTATATGCACACCATGAAGCGACAGGAAGCTTTACCCGAAGAAACGCTCAACTTGTACATGAACCTGAATAATGATCAGTCCTTTGTAGCCAATACGACCTGTGGTCAGTTGAAGGGGCAGTATGCTCTTACAGGTATGAGCATCAGGTTTTCAAAAGTATCATACAACCGGAATGAGTGCGGGAATGCAGTGCAACTGGATGAAATGGTGCGCCTGCTGACAGATGTGGTGAGCCAGTATTCATTCAATGGCAATATGCTTTTCCTGAAAGATAATGCCGGAAATACCGTCTTCCGCGTGACGCGTTAACTGCTCAGACGGTATACTTCAAACGCTTCGGCAAGCGGTGCATTGCATTGTACTCCACGTACCGTAGCCAGTGCTGTATGAAACTGGGGTTGCATATAAGAGCGTCCAGCTTGTGATTTATATTCCTTCAAGGCAGCTTGCTTGGCAGAAAGATGGCTTTCTTCTATTTTTTCAAAGTAGGTAGGCGCAAAATTGAAGTTGTTCCAGGGCAATTCATAACCCAGCACATTACAGTTTTTAAATGCCCGCAAACCTTCAGCATAAATAACCTGGTGGTCCTGGTGAACATCATGTTGAGCAGGAATGAAAACCGTTTGCGGCTGCAGTTGCCTATTCAGGCGTAACAGTTCTTCTAAAATCTCCTGCCGGTGAAAAAGTAGTTTTCTAACCTCAAAATCAAAAAAGATGACTTCCTGGATACCCAATGCATGAGTGGCGGCATTGCATTCAACTGCAAGTGTATCGGCAGGCAACTCTTCGGGAAGCGATTGCGAACAGGTAGAGAAAGCGACATACACAACATTTTTTCCGGCAGCAACGTATTTGGCAATAGAAGCGCCACAGCCTAATTCACCATCATCCGTATGCGGTGCCAGTATCATAATCCTTTCTGTATGGAACATGTGGCTAAGATAATTGGAATGCAGTTATTCCTGTATCAGGATGATTGAGTCTTTCAGTAACGGCAGTTTCTGACCAAAGGCAGCATTTAGCAAAACACGAAACTGATTCACCGTTGTCATGCCTGGATAAAAATGCTGATACTGCTTACCCGGCAGGTAAACGGAATTAAAATTCATAAAATGATACCGCAGGTCAACAGAATCATCGCCGTACTCCCGAAACCCATGATCACTCATAAACAGGATGATGGGAGGCTGTTTGGCATTTGACAAAATGTGATCAATTAGTTCCAGATACCGGGTATTGCCATATTGAAGGAATCCGAGATATTTGTCTATATCGGTTTTCCTGTTTTCTACCAGATCTTCCCGTGGATTTGGCCGCCCGGCACTATCGAAGTAATAAGGATAATGTGGCATCTCAATATGGGTATAAACAAACCGGGGTTTCTCCGACTGCTTTTTTACTTCATCCCATGTTTTTTGATACAAAACCTCATTGAGGTTTTTGTGATGATACAAATGCCGATCTTCTTCTGAACGAATCTTCAAACTGGTGACTGCATGATATCGTATGTCCCGGTCCAGGCGTCCCAAAAATGTATGTACATCAATCAGGTCTTCACCATTCCGGTAAAAGGATGTGGAAATAGGGGGTAGTTGGCCGGCAAACCTGAATATGCTAAAGTTCCTGAACGCATATCCCTGTGTTCTGAAAAAGTCAACAACCAGGTTTTGGTCGATACGGGCATAACAAATCCTGCGATCGTTTCTGCTTTTATCATGTCCTTCCAGTCCCTGCAGATAATCCATACTTAGCATCGATGCCATTGTAAATGGCGTATAGTTGTAATTACTACGGGAACTGTCAATAATTGAGAATCCGCGTTGGCGCAAAGCATTTTCAAAAGCCGAGTTGTCAAAATGTAAAACCTCCTTTAGTGGCACGTGACCGGAATAAGAGTCGGCAATAAGTAAGAAAACATCTGGCTTGGCGCAGGTATCGCATCCTGTAAGCTGTGAAGTCGCTTCTCCCCGTGAATCATGCTTTGATAGCTTGAAACCCAATACAAATAGGTCCATCACTATCAAAACAAGCAACAATAGATTTAAATAGCTGGATATTGCCGCCAGTACCGGCTTTTTCCTTTTGAAAAAGATGAGTAACAGGGTAAAGCTGATAAAAACAATCGGCAGAATAAATGTATACCTGACAAGAAAGCTATCGGGAAGGATTACCTTCAGCCCATCATGAATTGCACCGAAAAGAAACTGGAAGGCCATTAGGATCACAGCCAGCAACGATGCCGACTTCCAGGAGCGGATAATAAGATAGAGCAGTCCTGTAAGCAATCCGGTGGCCAGGCAATATTTAAGATATAGCAAAAGACAATTCTTTGCGGGTATCGCTGGATAGTATTCAAGGTATCCGTGAAAAACAAAGAACAGGGGCAGCAGGTACAAAAAATGCGGAAAACCTTGTAAGCGTTGCAAAAAATTCTTCATTACCTCGGCGCTGCGATTTTAGAAATAAGAGGGGCAAATTAAGAATAAACTATTTCTTTGCTGCTTTAAAAGCGATTTACCTGCGGATGGAGAAACTTGTATATATCGGGATGAGTGCCGACCTGATTCACCCTGGACATTTGAATGTGATCAAGAAAGGAGCAGCCCTGGGCCGAGTTGTTATCGGCCTTTTAACGGATGAAGCCATCGCCTCGTACAAGAGAGTTCCTTACCTGACGTTTGAACAACGGAAAGAAATCATTGAAAACATAAAGGACGTTAGTGCGGTGGTGCCCCAAACAACACTGGATTATGAAACCAACCTCCGCCAATTGAAACCTTCGTTTGTGGTACATGGCGACGACTGGCAAACCGGTGTGCAAAAATCAACTCGGCAAAAAGTAATCGACATTTTAAAAGAATGGGATGGGGAACTGGTGGAGGTGCCCTATACCAAAGACATTTCCTCAACGGCAATTCAGCAGTCATTGAAAGAGATCGGCATCACTCCCGGTAATCGTCTTCGCCGTTTACGGCGGATACTTTCCGTAAAAAACCTGGCGGTAGCCATGGAGGCGCACAACGGTTTAAGTGGTTTGATTGTAGAAGAAACAGTCAGCCGGGATGAAAACGGACATGCGATGGAATTTGACGCTATCTGGCTGAGTAGTTTAACTGATTCGTTTTCGAAAGGAAAACCGGATACGGAAGCCATTGACTTTACATCTCGCCTGCAAACCGTTAACGAGATCATCGAGGTGACTACAAAGCCGATCATCTTTGATGGTGATACCGGCGGACGTATTGACCAGTTTCCCTTTATGGTGCGTTCGCTGGAACGGCTGGGTGTTTCGGCTGTTATCATAGAAGATAAGATCGGCCAGAAGAAAAATTCTTTGATCGAAGATACCGGTCATCATGAGCAGGATTTTATCGAAGATTTCTGCCAGAAAATAAAGGCTGGTCTGGCCAGCCGGGTGACTGAAGATTTTATGATTATTGCCCGTATAGAAAGTCTGATCCTGGGCAAAGGCATGGAAGATGCACTGACAAGGGCACAAGCTTACGTTGAAGCCGGTGCCAGTGGCATAATGATCCACAGCAAGCAAAAAACGCCGGATGAAGTAGTAGCGTTTGCAGCCAGCTTCCGCGGGTTTGCACCGGATGTTCCATTGGTGGCAGTGCCTTCTACTTACAATACCATTCCCTGGAATAAGCTGGCAGATGCCGGGTTCAATATTGTCATCCAGGCAAATCAGCTATTGCGCAGCGCTTACCCTGCTATGAAAAAAACGGCCATTTCTATTTTGGAAAACAGGAGCGGAGCCAAAGCAGAATCAGACCTGATCTCCATACAGGATTTTTTTAAACTCATTGAAGAAAAATGATCCAGCCTCACCATTTTTTGCAAGAGCTTACAAAGGCCGGAATTCAATTTTATGCCGGTGTACCCGATTCATTATTGAAAGGATTGATCACAGCCATTGCAAGGCGGTTTCCGGAGGAACATTTTATCACAGCCAACGAAGGAGCTGCCATCGGATTGGCAACAGGGTTTTATTTGGCAACGGAAAATATTCCGGCCGTGTACCTGCAGAACTCAGGCCTGGGCAACATCATTAACCCCTTGACATCCTTAACTGATAAGGACATGTACGGGATTCCTATGTTGCTCATCATTGGCTGGCGGGGCGAACCCGGTGTTAAGGATGAACCACAACACCTGGTAATGGGAAAGATTACGCCAACGCTATTGCACCAGTTGAATGTTCCCTTCATTGTACTAAAAAAATCTGACGAGCATGACTGGATAGAAGCAGTCCATGAGGCAGTCTTTATGGCAAAAGATAAAATGCGGCCGGTAGCGCTATTAGTGGAATCTGGTGTATTTCCGGAAGATGAATTGCAACCACAGAACAATTATGAATTGAGTGCTGAAGAAGCCATAACACTTTTGTACGAGCAACTAGCCGAAAACGATATTGTGATCTGCACCACCGGCAAAATTGGCAGAGCGTTTTACCAGATCAATGAAAGCAAAAAAAAGATCACCCGGTATTTTCTGAACGTAGGTTCTATGGGTCATGCCGTAAGTATTGCTACCGGATTGGCCATGTATGTAAAACAAAGGGTGGTATTGCTGGATGGTGATGGCGCCTTGCTGATGCATATGGGCGCCATGGCATTACCGGCTTTCTTAAAACTGCAAAACTTCGCTTATATCATATTAAACAATGGAGCCCATGGCTCGGTTGGCGCACAGCCTACGCTTGGCTTCCATATTGATTTCTGCACCATTGCAAAAGGTTGTGGTTTTCAAAACCCAATTCGCATTAGCAGCCGTAAAGAAATGGAAAGCCTTAGCGAAAATTTTAACCAGGCAGATTTCCTGGAAATACGGATCAACACCCAAAGCAATGTCTCCCTGCCACGACCCAAAGCAACACCGCTGGAAGCAAAGGCCGCGTTCATGAAGGCTTTGGGTAAATCAAATCAATAAACACATGCAACAGGTGATAAAGGGAACAGGATGTTTACAAATGTTGCCGAAGATCTTGCAACAAAGAGCGGCGGGCAGCTTGTTATTTGTAACAGGTCATCATTTGTTGCAGGAAGATGAATTTCAGGACCTGCTGCAAACAATTGATTTGCCGTATCAACTGGTGCAACCACCTGCGGGTGTTTTGCAGGTAGATGCCATCCCTGCATATAGCGAACTGGATACAGTGGTGGCGATTGGTGGCGGAAAGGTGATGGACTTTGCCAAAGGCATACTTTACCGGCACCAGGCTCGGGCGACGTTAATTGCGGCACCAACAACTGCCGGTTCGGGTAGCGAGGCTACACCCATTGCGGTTTTTTATCAGGGAATGGAAAAGGTTTCTTTGGATGCAGCTAACCTTTTGCCTGCGATTGCATTTCTGGATGCTGCACTTTTAACGAACCTGCCCCCGCTGCAAAAAGCCATTTCCGGTGCCGATGCGCTTGCGCAATGTATCGAGTCGGTGTGGAATGTGCACAGTACAAACTTCTCAGAAACCTTTGCGTTGGAGGGAATGACCCTGTTGTGGGAGCATCTGCCCGCATTTGTAGAAACCGCTGCCGGTGCTGCCGCAGAAAAAACAATGTGGGCAGCCTATCTTTCCGGTAAAGCCATTGCCCATACAAGAACGACAGGACCACATGCCCTGGCTTATTATCTTACCGCAAACTACGATGTACCCCACGGGCAAGCGGTTGCGCTGACGTTACCCGTTTTTTTCCTATACAATGAAGGAGATGCTTCTCAGGATCAATTGCAAAAGATCTATTCTGTACTGCAGGTACAAAATGCCGAAGAAGCCTTTTTCTGTTGCCGGCAATTTTTCAAGTCCCTTGGGTTGGCCACAACACTGACTGAACTTGGGCTGGAAAACCTGGATATTGACCTGTGGCTCCAGTCTGTCAACCAGCAACGTTTTTCCAACAATCCTGTGCCATTTGATGCATTCAGGCTGAAAGAATTATTCCGGCGATATTTGCGCTGATATGTTTTCGTTTTTCTCCGAGTTCGGAACGGCACAAAAGCTGGCTTCGCAAAAATTCCATGTTATTTTCTTTGCTGAAAGCGGTTATTATTTCCAATATTTCCAGCACCTGTTTGAAGCACTGGTGAAAGAACCGGGCCTCTCTATCGCTTATATCACCGCTGATAAAAAGGATCCGGTTTTGCAGGATAGTCGGGTAACGGCCGTTTACCTGAAAAATACGCTGGCCGGTATCTTCCCCCGCCTGCAGGCAGATGTGATGATCCTCACCATGCCCGACCTGCAGCATTTTATCTTTAAAAAATCACGGGGTGTAAAGAACTACGTTTACGTTTTTCATGCCTTGGTAAGTACACATCAGCAATACCGGTCGCATGCATTTGATCATTACGATACGATCTTTTGCACCGGTCCGCAACAGGAAAAAGAACTGAGAGAGGCGGAACAACGGTATGGGCTACCTGCTAAAACCTACATTTCGTATGGCTACCCGTTGCTGGCGGAGCTGAAACAAAAATGTGCCGCAAAAAAAGTAGTAGAAAACAAAGCATTGATTGCTCCGAGCTGGTACAAAGAAGGCATTTTAAATACCTGTATCCTTGACCTGGTGGGTGAATTGAGTAAGCAAAATATTGAAATCTGGATCCGTCCGCATCCCGAATTTATCAAACGAAATAAAAAAGTTTATGCGCAACTCGTTTCCAGAATGAAACAAAACAATGCGATTCGTTTTGATACCGCCCCCTCTGTATACACGCATCTTTCTGATGCCGGTATCCTGGTCACCGATCGTTCGGGTATTGCGCTGGAATATGCATTTGCTACCCACCGTCCTGTCTTGTTTGTTGATACGCCTTTGAAGATCCAAAACCCGGAAGTAAATACATTTTCTATGCTGCCGCTGGAAAACGTCTATCGTTCACAAGTTGGTATTTCTGTTCAGACATCAGGTCTATCGCTGATAGGAGAGGCTATTCATAACTTAAAAAGTTCTGCAGATGGCTACAGAACTTCTATTAAAACAGTTGAGCAGGAAGTGGTGTATTCACCGGATCACTGGCAAAATGGTGTTGACTACATCAAAAGCAGGTTAACCTTCTGAGTCTTTTTTCTTGCGGGTAAAGAACATCTTAATGCGCCACCATGATGTTTTCAGGAAAAAAGCGGCACCCATGGCTGCTGCCACCAGCGCCTGTACCAGGTAACTGCCACTGCCCGGGTCGATGTAAAGCAGGAATTGTGTCATGAGAAGTAACTTAAGTTTGTTTTTGGTGTCAGGGTGAGCAGGGTCTCGTACATCAGTTGAATGGTCTGCTCAATATCGCGGCGGTGCAGCATTTCCACTGTTGTATGCATATAGCGCAGCGGAATGGAGATCAGCACCGAAGGACAACCATCATTGGCATAAGCAAACGAATCGGTATCCGTACCGGTGCTGCGGGAAACTGTTCGCAACTGCACCGGAATATTCGTCTTTTCAGCCACATCTTCTACCAATTGCAGCAGCTTGTTGTGCACTGCTGGGCCGTAAGAAAGGGAAGGTCCTTTGCCACAGGCTGTATCACCCTCTATCATTTTATTGATCATCGGTGTGGTGGTATCGTGGGTGACATCGGTAATAATGGCCACATTGGGTTTAATACGGCGGGCAATCATCTCTGCGCCACGGAGACCGATTTCTTCCTGCACAGCATTGACAACATATAAACCAAATGGTAATTTTTTCCTGTTTTCTTTTAGCAGACGGGCCACCTCGGCAATCATAAAACCACCAATACGGTTATCAAAGGCACGACCAATAAAATAATCGTAGGCCAGTTCGTCAAATCCATCTTGGTAGGTAACTACGCTGCCAACGCGGATGCCGAGGTCCTCTACTTCTTTTTTGTTGCGGGCTCCCGTGTCCAGAAAAAGGTTTTCCACTTTGGCAACCGGTTCTTTGTCCTGGTTGCTGATGCGGGTGTGAATGGCCGGCCAGCCGAATACAGCTTTCACCGGTCCTTTTTTGCCGTGAATGATCACTCTTTGACCCGGTGCGATCTGGTGATCCACACCACCGTTGCGCTTCAGGTAAATCAATCCTTCGTTGTTGATATAATTCACAAACCAGCTGATCTCGTCAACGTGGGCTTCAATTACCACTTTAAACGGATGGTCCGGGTTTACCACACCCACTGCTGTACCATAGGGATCGGTAAAGATGTCATCAACATGCGGACGGATGTAATCGATCCAAAGTCGTTGCCCGGTGGATTCGAAGCCAACGGGAGAGGGAGTGTTGATATAATTACGGAAAAACTGTAAGGAGTCTTCTGTTAGGATTGAACTGCTCTTTTTTGCTTTAGCCATGCACACTTTGATTATCGGGCAAATCTAAGTAAAATGAGCAATGGAGCAGAGAGTGCCATTAACCCGTCAAGCAAAAAATAATACAAATAATCTGACCGGTTTTGCTTGGAGGCATTATAAAGCAGGCCCATGATTAAAGCCGGAACCAGTAACAGGATAGCTTCTGTAAAGGAGAGCCAGCGGGTAAGCACTACCGTTGTAGCCAGCACCATAAATTGTGACACCCAAAACAACCTGTCCACACCTTTTTCATCAAGCCAGGTAATTAAACTACGGATACCTGCCTTCCGGTCGCTTTCCACATCACGCCGGTCGAAAACAATACAAATGGCATAAATAAAGAAAAAGCGGTTCGCCAGGTACCAGGCATGTTCTGCGGAGAGTCTATCCTGAACAATCAGCAGCGGCAGGGAGGCTGTGATGTGTGCCCAGGCAAAGGCCAGGTAGATGGTTTTGGCAATGGCAATTTTTCGCAGCCAGATAAAGGGCCGGAGCGGGATCATGGGTGCAGAATAGAGAAACGTCAAAAATGCCGTGATGGCCAGCCAAAGCCAGTGATCTATCAGGAGAAAACTGCAGATAGCTGCACCGATCAATCCGGTAATGGAAAGCAGGAGGTGAAGGGGGCGGTTGTTCAGGTTCCACTGCTGTTTGTGGGAAGTACCAGGGATTTGGGGCGGCGTAAGAAACCAGTGAAAATTATAGCTGCACACGGAACCGAAAAAAACAAACCCGTACAAGGCAAGCGGAAACTGAACGCCAAAAAGCAAAAATGCCTGGTATACCATCAGCACGGCACAACAGGCAATAAATAAGCTGGTAAAAACAAAAAAGTCAAAAACCTTTTTTAGCAAGTGGCTAGAACTTTTTCAGCACAATTTTTTTGGACTCGACGTACTCGCTGCGGTTGCCGGCATTGTCCATCACCACAAGGCCAATACTGAATTCGCGGTCAAAGGTCCGTTCCAGGTCCTGGAAAAGGGCATATTCAGGGAAGAGGCGGCCATAAGAAACAGTCACACGGAGTTCTATTTTTTGCTTATTGGGTACACCCAATCCTTTTAAACTTAACCGGGTGCTGTCAACCGTAAGTTGCGTATCGCCGTTGAAGCGCTTTCTGACCACGATAACAGAATCCTGCAGGTCACCTTCCTGGTCGGTAACGGTGGCCAGCATTTCGATAATGGAACCATTGACAGCTTCATCCGGCGAGATGGATTCGATTTCCACCTGCGGTACTGTTTTGAATTTATCTTTGCTGCAGGCTGCCAATACACCGGCTACCAGGAATAAGGCCAAAAGTTTTTTCATAAAAATTTCCTACTCAAATTTACGTGATGTCGATTGAAATACCTAAAGAGAGCGGTCTCCTGGAAAGGGTATTCGCCATCTCTAACGAAAAAGAGTTCCAACAAATTGCACTGGCCGTTTTCCGGTTGCAGTTCGAAGAAAATGCCGTGTACCGCAATTACTGCAGAACCATCGGAAAAACCCCTGAAACCGTTACTACTATCACAGCGATTCCATTTCTTCCCATACAGTTCTTTAAATCTCACCAGATTAAAACCGGGACGTTTGCACCGGAGACGGTTTTTCAAAGCAGTGGAACAACCGGGAGCACAACAAGCCGGCATTTTGTGAAAGATCTGAAGATTTACGAGCAGAGTTTTCTGAGCTGCTTTCACCGTTTTTATGGAAACCCCGAGAATTACTGCATACTGGGACTCCTGCCATCTTACCTGGAACAAGGTGCCTCCTCGCTCGTGTATATGGTGGACAAACTCGTGCAGAAGAGCGGTCACCCGCAAAGTGGTTTTTATTTGTACGATTACCAGCGGTTAAAGGAAACCTTGCAGCAACTGGAATCGGAGGGGCAAAAGACCATGCTGATAGGTGTTACTTATGCCTTGCTTCAATTTGCCGAAAACTTTGGATTTCCCCTGCGTCACACTACGCTCCTGGAAACCGGGGGCATGAAAGGCCGCAAAAAAGAACTTTTGAAAGCGGAATTGTATGTAGCGTTGAAAAAAGCGTTTTCGTTAAACGGGATTCATTCAGAGTACGGCATGACAGAACTGCTTTCGCAGGCTTACGCCATCGATGGCCGCTACCAATGTCCGCCATGGATGAAGGTGCTGCTGCGGGATGAGACCGATCCCTTTTCCCTCGGGCATTCGTCAGGAGCCATCAATGTTATTGATCTTGCCAATCTTTGGTCGTGCAGTTTTATTGCCACCGAAGACCTGGGAAGGCTGCAGGCTGATGGCTGCTTCGAGATTTTAGGCAGAATGGATAACACCGATATACGCGGCTGCAGTCAACTTGCTTTATAAGAAAGATTGTCACACAAATATCTTATCTGAGTGATGAATGATGCATAATGAATAATCAATCATCAAAAATGTGTATCACTCCAACTCACCATTCACTACTCACCACTCACACCTTCCCTGCCTCCAAAAGCAGTTGTACCGTTTCCGGCGTCTGTTGCCGTAATACAACATTGAAACCGGCCGTTAAACGTTTCACCAGGTCTTCCGTGCAATGCCGGATGGTCAGCAAAGTCAGGTCTTTTTTCACCGTTACATCAAATTTTTCACTGGCTCTCAGGGCAAACGTTTCCAGCTTTTCGGCACGATCGTCGAGTACACACAACAAACTGATCGCTGCATTTTGGGTGAGGTTAGGTTTTAGTTTCAAAGACGAGAGAATGCCATAGGCTTCAGCGCTCAGTCCTTCACCCACAAACGAAAAATCACGTGACGATAACTGTACCAATACCTGGCCTGCTTTGTAAACAATAATAGGGGGAAGGTTGGAAACTCGCTGGTTGTGGATGCAGGTGCCTTCCGCATCGGGATGGAGGAAAGATTTCACATAAAGCGGAATGCCCTTGTTCTGTAATGGTTTTATGGTTTTAGGATGGATCACCTGTGCACCATAAAAGGCCATTTCAATCACCTCGCGGTAGTTCAGCTCCTTGATCCATTGTGCTTCTGCATATTGTTTGGGATCGGCGTTCATCACTCCCTGTACATCTTTCCAGATTACCTGTCGCTCGGCATTAAGCAGGTTGGCAAAAATGGCTGCGGAAAAATCGCTGCCTTCACGGCCCAGCGTAGTGCTTTCGTTTTCATCCGTGGCACCAATAAAGCCCTGTGTTAATACAATATTATTGTCGATAAAAAGCGGCTTTACACCTGTGGTAACTTTTTCTTCCGTAACCGACCAGTCAATGCGGGCATCGCGGAAGTTGTTATCTGTTCGCACCACGTCCCGTACATCGATCCACTGGTTGGCAATGCCAGCCTTGTTCAGGTATCGACTGACAATAGCAGAAGAAAGCAGTTCGCCGACACATACCACCTGGTCATAGTAGTAATCGAAATTGCGGACGGGTTTGTCGTGGAGCAGCCATTCAATCTCGGTATAAAAGTCGGCCAGTTGCGGGAGGGGTGATCCCAACAGTTCAGATGAAACAGCGTCATGGCTTTCTTTCACGGCTGCAAACTGGCGCAGGGCTTCTTCTTTTTCGCCGGCAAAAAAAGCTTCTGCCACTTTTTCCAGCGCATTGGTGGTTTTACCCATGGCCGAAACAATGATCAACAACTTCTCGCCTTCGTACCGCTTCAGTATCTCTGCCACGTTCCGTATCCGTTCTGCCGTGCTAACCGATGCACCCCCAAACTTAAAGACTTTCATACCGGCGAAGATAAGGTTTGGAAAAGCAGGTTAAGGCTTGTAAGGACACCTTCCTATAAAGGAAAAAGCAGGGATCATGCAGCCCGTAAAATGAAAACAGGATCAGGAATTTTCCCCTTCGTTCAATCGGTTGAAAGTTTTGCGCCCCTTGATGGTACTGCGCAGGCAAAATTCGCAGGCACAGGGAACTTTATTATGGCTGCCGGGAAAATGCCGCCAGCCAAGGGTTTGTGGCAGGTGCGCAACCTTTGTAATCTCTGAGGCTTCAATCTTGCGGTCGATGATCAATTCATAGCCCAGCGGATCTTCCTGGTCCATAATCTCCCGGATCGCTTCGCCGAGCGGGATATGGCGGTGCGGTTTGCCGTATTTGCCGGCAAAAACTTTTTCATCGGAAGGGAACTTGAAATAAACACCTACATAGGTACGGGCCCCGTTTTTCTTTAGCTCACGTAACCATTGATGGCTAATGTAGAAATTGGGCAGAACGGGCATACAATACACACCAGTTCCGTAAGGGCCTGTTTTGATCCCGTTTTTGATGATTTTTTGCATGTTCTTTTCATCGGCCAGGTGAACAAGTGTGGGCATAGAGCAGGATTTATTTGTACCGTAAAAATAAGGTGATCCGTTGATGAAGACACCCTGTTTTATGGGTTGGGTTGAATGAACTTTTAGCGTTGCGAAGGGACTCTCCGCAGTTATCGAACACTAACCTTTCTCAGGTAAATAGTTATGAAAAATAACCCTGGAAAAGCATCGCCGTGGAGGTGGATAATCTTCGTTAAAGAGGGGTATTGAAAAAGCAAACTTTGCAGCGAAATCCGTATCTTGTACCCATTATTAGACTAAATACTGAGCACTATGATTAAAATGCAAATTATCGGCAATCTGGGTAAAGATTGCGTCGTTAACACCGTTAACGGAAAAAATGTAATCAACTTTACTGTGGCCCACACCGAGAAGTACCGGGACAGCCAGGGTAACAACCAGGAAAAAACGACCTGGGTTGATTGCGCTTACTGGACTGACCGCACGGCTATTGCACCCTATCTTCAAAAAGGTACGCAGGTTTTTGCGGAAGGCACACCCGAAGTCCGGTCTTTTACCCGCAACGACGGCACTGCCGGTGCATCTCTTTCCCTGCGTGTACGGGAAGTGCAGTTGCTGGGCCGCAAAGGTGAAAACAATGGCTTTGGCGGTGGAGAAAACCAGGCCCGCCAGGAACAACCGCAAAGCGCCAATCCTGTTAGCATAGGCGGCAACGAAGTAGCAGACGATCTGCCGTTCTAATAAAGCATTCTAAAAGAAAAAATGCTCCCAACCGGGAGCATTTTTTTATAGTACACACATGAGAAAAACGGACAAGGTTGAAGAGCAAGCAAGCCAATTAGTGACAAATCACTTCGCTGCTGCCTGTTTCCTGCGGCAGGGCAGGACTGATATATGGAATGCCCAGGTTCAGTCCCCGCAGTACCAGCAGCGCCGCCATGCAAGCCAGGAATACAGGAATGCTTTTTCGTAGGCGTATCCGAACCTGCTGGCTTAGAAAACTGCCAAAGAAAACAGCTGATAACATGGCTGGAAAAGTTCCCAGTCCAAAAGCTGCCATAAACATCCCCCCGTTCAGTACACTGCCGGTTAGAAAGGAAGATGTAAGTGCCAGGTAGATCATTCCACAAGGCAATAAACCATTGAGCATGCCAATGCCAAACAACGAGCTGTTGGTAGGCGTGGAAAGTAGTTTGCCCAACTGGTTACGCAAGGCCATAAAGAATCCCTGCGCCTGTGTTTTTTTTGTGAGTGATCTTTTAAAAGAAGCAGGCAAGACTAAATACAGAAGGATGGCAGCACCAAAGACAATAGAAACCGTGCTTTGTATGTCCGGTGTCATAAGAAAGCCGCCAGCCAATCCCAGCACCAGTCCAAGCCAGGTATACGTAAGCACACGCCCCAGGTTATACAGCGCACCACCATACAACCTGCTGCCGGTATGGCGGTCTCCTAGCGGAAGTGCCATGGCCAGCGGACCACACATGCCGATGCAGTGCAGGCTACCCACAGCCCCCATGACAAAACCTGCGCTGATAACTTCGGTGATGTTCATACAGTTTAAAAAAATAACCTGCTTTCGTGGTAAAAAGTTTTTCCACCCGATTGCCAGGATAGTTTAACCTCGTACATACCCGAAAGCTCTTTTGGCATTTGAAGTTTATAAAAACCATCGCTGGTAGAAAAGTTCTGGCGAATGTCTTTCGACGCGTCGGAGGCCCGGTACAGGTAGACTTCACCCTGCACAGATTTACCGGTAAATTCCTGCGGCAACTGAACCGAAACCGAATTCACACTATGCTGGATATTCGGCGGTGTGGAAAGATTCGCCACACGGTTTTTTTGGTCAATCACCTCCTGGTATTTCAGTTCCGCTTCATAATAGTTTTCCGTCACCAGGTCATAATTCTGGTTGCTGGCTTTATACACCAGGAAGAGAATTCCGATTACGAAGAGTGAATACCCGATAAATATTTTATATCCCCAACTGATACGCATGTTTTTAAATGTTTGTTGTTCGATGTTCGTTGTCTTTTGCCTGTTGCCAATTGTTTACTGTGGTCCCATAAAAGTAGTCTCGGCCACCTCTATGCGTTTATGACCCTGGTACACGCCAATCCTGATTTTTGTCTTGCGGTGCTCCAACTGGTCAGGATTCACTTTGATAAAAAACGGCGACTGGTAATAGGATTCTGCTGCAACGGTAAGTTTATTGCCAATTACCTGCACTTCACCTTCAAGGCTTTCCAGTTTCAGGGTCAGCGGAATGTCTTTACGCGTTTTATTTGCCAGTTTGATGCTGTACAGGTTTGCAATGCGGCCGTCAGGAAGGGTTTGATAGATCTGTCCCGGTGTACGCAGAACCGTTGCATCCACGTCATTGCGGCTCATGATCAGAAAAGCCAGGAAACCCAGAAGCGCCAGCAGTACAAAAGAGTAGGCTGCCACCCGCCAGTTGAACTTGTTCTTTTTACCGGTGGCAATGTTTTCTTCCGAATCGATACGGATAAGCCCCAGTGGCTTGTTGATCTTTGTCATGATGTCATCACAGGCATCGATACAGGCCGTACAGTTCACGCATTCCAGTTGTGTGCCGTTGCGGATATCAATCCCAGTCGGACATACACGGACACAGGCAAAACAATCGATACAATCGCCCTGGGAGAGATCCAATTTGGCTTGCTTTAATTTTCCTCTTGGTTCGCCCCGTCCGTAATCGTATGCAACCACCATTGATTTTTTATCGAGCAACACACCCTGCAAACGACCATACGGGCATACCACCAGGCAGGCCTGCTCCCGGAACCAGTAGAACACAAAAAAGAAAACAGTGGAAAAACCCATCAGCGATAGAAAGGTGACATAATGCTTGAAAATGCCATTTTGCACCATCACTTTGAGCTGATCCATGCCAATGATGTAGGAAAGGAAGAAGTTGGCGATCAGGAAGGAGATCGCATAAAAGATGGCAATCTTTACAGCCCGTTTGCGAATCTTGTATGCATTCCAGGGCGCTTCTTTCAGTCGCTTTTGTGCCTGTGCATCACCATCCAGCCAGTATTCGATCTTACGAAAGATCATCTCCATAAAAATGGTCTGCGGACATGCCCACCCGCAAAACACCCGTCCGAAAACCACTGTAAACACACAGATGAAAACAATGAAAGTCAGCAAACCAATGGCGAAGATGAAAAAGTCCTGGGGCCAGAAGATTTGTCCAAAGAAGATAAACTTCCGTTCCATTACATTGAAAAGAAACAGCGGCTCGCCATTCACTTTGATAAACGGCAGGGTAAAAAACACAGCCAGGTAGAGGACTGTTGCCATCGTACGCAGGTTGTATAATTTACCCTTTGGTTTTTTGGGAAAAAGGAAGTTGCGTTTTCCCTGAGCATTGACCGTGGCGATCGAATCCCGGAAGGACTGATCCCGGACCACTTTCTTTTCTGTTTTTACTTCGCTATTGGTTGGGGTGATTGTTTCCATGCTAATTTCTACCGCTTTGCTATTACCGATGAATCTTTAGCAGTACCCGGTTTCTCGGCTGCATTTTCTTCATACGGTTCGCCTTGTGGGGCTTTCCCGTTAGGAGGATTGGTACCGGCTATGCTTTTGATATAGCTTGCGATGTTTTTGATTTGTGAGGGAGAAAATGTTTTTTCCCAAGCCTGCATACCTTTTTCCGGCACGCCAAACTTGATGGTTTTAAAAACATCGTTGATGGTGCCGCCATGCATCCAGTAATTATCGGTTAGGTTAGGACCCACGCCACCTTCGCCTTTACCGCCATGGCAGGCCATACAGTATTGCGAATAAATTCTGGCGCCTTCTTCAATGCCTTTGGCATCAGCCAGTGTAACGGTCTTTTCATCCACCATATCACCGGCTTTTTTACGGTACTCTTCAATTTGTTTTGCTGCCGCTGCCATTTCGGTCTGGTACTCCTGTTCGGGAGTGGGGCCGGTGTTCCATACATGGAAACGCAGCATATAAAATACAGCTACAACGACTGTAATATAAAAACCATATTTCCACCAGGGAGGCAGGGAGTTGTCCAGTTCTTTGATGCCGTCGTAATCGTGGTCCAGCAGGTGATCGGCTTCTTTTTCGATAGGAATGGCCTTGGTAAATAGTTTTGCATCCATTCTTGACCACCATTCGCGGAAGGAGGTGGCTTTTTGCTCTTCTGTTCCGATGGTTTTGATCTTTGAAACCAGGTGCATCACTCCAAAGAAAATAATAAGCAACAGCAGGATGAGGCCTATTGTAATCCCGTTAAAGAATGGATCTGCCGGCGGCGTGGCCGTTGCTTCCTGCGCATTGTTTGTTAGTTCCTGAGCGGTGGCCGCAATGCTCATCCCACAGAGGAATAAAAAGGTAAAGCCCCATTTTAAATTCAGTTTGTTTCTCATACAAATCAGGCTTGTTTTACAGTATTCAATGAGTTATTGGTATCGGTTTCCAGGTCCAGCGGCATATGACGCATGTCTTCTGCCCGTTGCTTGTCCATCTTTTTTACGAAGTAGAGCACTGCAATAAAAAACAGTACAAATACAACCAGTGAAAAAATGGGATAGATATCGATGTCCTTGATGGAGGCGGCGTAGTTCTTTATATACTTAAGCATAGTCGATGTTTTTAGGTGAGTGGTGAGTTGTGAATGGTGAGTCTGAGACGTCCTTACTCACCACTGACCACTCACCATTCACATTATTTGTTTTCCGCTGTTTGTTTATTCTTGCCGATATCGGTACCCAGGCGTTGCAGGTAGGCAATAATGGCAATGATTTCTTTATCGGATTTTACGTTGATGTTGTCCTTCTTTAAGGAAGCGGCAATCTCGTCGGCTTGCTTCATCAGGTCGGCATTGGCCTTGTTCTCGTAACCAGGTTCGTACGGAACACCCAGTTTTTGCATGGCCCTGATTTTGGCTGGCGTGCTGGCCGTATCCAGGTTGTTGTCGATAAGGAAGGCATAAGGCGGCATCACCGAACCGGTAGAGATCGACTGCGGGTCATCCATGTGATTAAAGTGCCATGTATTGGACTTTTTATTGTTACCCACACCGGCACGGCTCAGGTCTGGCCCTGTTCTTTTCGAACCCCACTGGAAGGGGTGATCGTACACAAACTCACCGGCTTTGGCATATTCGCCATAGCGTTCTGTCTCGCTGCGGAACGGACGGATCATCTGCGAATGACAGGTATAACAGCCTTCCCGCACATATATGTCGCGGCCCTGCAGTTCAAGCGGCGTATACGGCTTTACACTAGCAATGGTAGGAATGTTTGATTTCACCAGGAAGGTGGGGATCATTTCCACAGCACCACCAATCAGGATCACGATCAGCGTCAGCACCAGCAGGGGAGTCGGTCTTCTTTCAATCCAGCGGTGCCAGTGTTCGCCTTTGTGTTTCACATATTCTTTTTCCAGGGCAGGCGCTTCGGCAGCTTCGTTGGCTACCAATTTGGCCTTGGCCACGGTTTTAAACAGGTTGTACATCATGATAATGGCACCCAGTACAAACAAGGCTCCGCCAAATCCACGCACTGCATAGAAAGGCTTCATGAATGTAACCGTCTCAAGAAACTGGTATTTCAGTTGGCCGCTCGGCGTAAACTCATTCCACATAGAAGCCTGCATAAAGCCTGCAACGTACATGGGAATGGCATAGAAGAGGATTCCCAGCGTAGCAATCCAGAAGTGGAAAGAAGCCAGCTTCTTCGAATACAATTGTGTGCGGAAGATTTTTGGGATCAGCCAGTACAGGATACCAAAGGTCAGCATACCGTTCCAGCCCAATCCGCCTACGTGTACGTGAGCAATAGTCCAATCGGTAAAGTGAGAGATGGCGTTGATGCTTTTCAGCGACAACATGGGACCTTCAAAGGTGGCCATACCATAAGCGGTAACGGCTACCACCATAAACTTCAGTACTACGTCTTCGCGTACTTTATCCCAGGCGCCGCGCAGCGTCAGCAGGCCGTTGATCATACCACCCCAGCTGGGGAAGATGAGGGTAAATGAAAACACGATACCAAGCGACTGCGCCCAGTTGGGAAGAGCAGAATACAACAGGTGGTGTGGGCCAGCCCAGATATAAATAAAGATAAGGGCCCAGAAGTGAATGATAGAAAGCTTATAGGAATACACCGGGCGATTGGCTGCCTTCGGCAGGAAGTAGTACATCAGGCCCAGGTAAGGTGTGGTAAGGAAGAAGGCCACCGCGTTGTGACCGTACCACCACTGCACCAGCGCATCCTGCACACCGGCATATACCGGATAACTTTTCATGAAGCTAACCGGAATTTCAATCGAATTGACCACATGCAACACGGCAACCGTGATAAACGTGGCAATGTAGAACCAAACGGCAACATACATATGCCTTTCGCGGCGTTTGAGGATGGTGGCAAACATGTTCCAGCCAAACACCACCCAAACCAGGGTAATGGCAATATCGATAGGCCATTCCAATTCGGCGTATTCTTTACCGGAAGTATAACCCAGCGGCAGGGTAATGGCGGCAGCCACGATAATCAGTTGCCAGCCCCAGAAGTGAATTTTCCCCATGACATCACTGTACATGCGGGTTTTCAGAAGGCGCTGGATGGAGTAATAGTACCCCATGAAAATACCGTTGCCCACAAAAGCAAAGATCACTGCGTTGGTATGCAGCGGACGAAGGCGGCCAAAACTAAAAGCGGCGCCAATGTTAAGCGTTTGCGGAAAAACAAGTTGCAAGGCCACCCAAAGGCCACCCAGCATTCCCACCACACCCCAGATAATAGTGGCGTAAGCGAAGTTGCGAACGATGGCGTTGTCGTAATAAAACGTTTCCAGGTTGCCGGCTCTTGTTTTGGCGTGAAGAACTTTCGGCTCTACCGTTGATTTTTGTAGCATCTGTGGTCGTTATTTAGAAGTTTTGTTTTCAGGAATGGTATCGTCAAAAAGCATACGTACAGAAGGCGTATAGTCATCGTCGTACTGGCCTTTTTTCACCGAAATGATAAAAGCCGCCAGGAAGGTTCCGGCAACAATGACACTGATGATAACCAGGATGATAATGACACTCATGGGAAGATTTTCAGGGTCAAAAGTATTTTTCAGCAGAACGGCAGGGGATGAGGTGTATCAAAGGTTTTTATGAGAAAAATCAGGTAAATGGCACGAAGGAGGGATTAAAGTTGAGAATGGACCACTGTCAACTGCATCAGCGAGGTTATAAATTTTCAATTTTCAATGTTCAACAATCAATTCACAATGTTGAGAACATAACATGTTTACATTACCCATAGCCCACCAGTTCAGTGCCTTATTACGCATTAACTAACTATACTCTTTGTTGTAAAGAAGAGATAGCGCCATACAGCGTATTCTAAGTTTATGTTGCGACCAAGTTTTTTTAGGCGGCTTGTAAATAGTTGTCGACAAAAGGTGTTCTCCGCTTTATGACGGCAAACATTCTGTAGACAATTTTGTTTCGGACAATATTGA